>Ga0228536_1000092_pt1 | contig 225026 bp, 203 predicted proteins | sample SJ1Smetagenome_FD_168611 | JGI IMG/M metagenome (GOLD analysis project Ga0228536, IMG submission 168611) | Enriched culture of PCE-dechlorinating microbial communities from Ithaca, New York, USA - SJ1.S | ecosystem: Engineered > Modeled > Simulated communities (microbial... > Unclassified...
GGCCCGGGGGGCCCCCCCCCCCCCGGGCCCCCCCCCCCCCCCCCGGGGCTGCCGCCCCGGACCCCGCCCGGGGGGAATCATTCCCCCCGGACCCCCCGTCACCGTGGCGTTGCCCTTGACGCTTCGCGTCGGCGGCAACGCCACGGAAACGCGGGTCTCGGGATGGCCCGTACCTCCGGCCAGGACCGAAGTCCCTGAGCCCGAAACCATGCGTCCCCGTGCCAGGCGCTAAAGCGCCTGGCACGGGGACGCACGTTACGGGGTGCAGGGGCCTTAGGCCCCTGCCGGGGGTGTGGGGGCAGCGCCCCCACACGCTTGTCGGGGGCGTGGGGGCAGCGCCCCCACATCTCGCCCCTCTATATCTCCCGGGCGAATCGGTTTTTGGCTGCGCCGCAGATGGGGCATATCCAGCCGGCGGGCAGTTCGGCGAAGGCGGTGCCGGGGGCAACGCCGTGTTCCGGATCGCCGAGCGCAGGGTCGTAGGCATAGCCGCATTGCAGGCACAGGTAGCGGGCCTGCTTTGGAGCCGGAGCGGCAGGTTTGGGCGGTGTGCGGTCCACGGTCCGGAACTTGTCGCGAACGCAGGCGCAGATGGGGCAACGCCAGTCCGGCGGCAGATCGGCGAAGGCCGGGCTTTCGTTTGGGCCGTGTTCGTAGCCGCAGACCGGGCAGGAATAGAGAGACATGCGTCCTCCTTGGTCACGTCGTGGTGCGATCATTCCGGGGTGATGCCCCGGACGGCACGGATGGCGTGAAAAGCACGCTACTTTTCGCAGGCGATATCCTTGGTGGAGCCGGGTCCGGCCAGGGGGCGGAAGCATTTCTTGGTGCCCCCGCAGACGGGACACTTCCAGTCGTCGGGCAGGTCTTCGAAGGACGTGCCCTTGGCGATCTTGCCTTTGCGGTCGCCGCGATCCGGGTCATAGATGTAGCCGCAGTTGGTGGTCTGGCATTGCCACATGTTTTCGGGTGCAGCCATGTCGCATCTCCTGGTTCGGGGTTGACGGGCGTACGCTGTTGCTCGACCGGCGCGGTTCGCCGCGACGTCGTTTTTTCCGGGGCGGATGCCGGGAAATGTGTGCCGGGAGGCTCACGGGGAGCCTCCCGGCATCATGTGCGGTCGGTTTGGGGGCCTGCCGTTCCACCCTCGGGATCTCGCAATGCCAGACGCGGCAGGCGGGCCGAACGCTACACGACCTTGGAGAAGGCCTTTTTGGCGGCCTTGCACACGGGACAGGAATCCGGGGCCTCGCCTTCGCAGGTGTAGCCGCACACGGAACAGACATGATAGTCGGTTTCCGGAAGTTTATCCATCATTTCGGCGGCCTGTTGGTACAATTTGGCGTGAATGGCCTCCACGGCGTTGGCGTAGGTGAAGGACCGTTCGGCGGCCTTGTGCCCTTCCGCCTTGGCGTGCTCGATCATGGGCGGATACATTTCCTTGAATTCATGAATCTCACCGGCCATGGCCTCCTTGAGGTTCTCGGCCGTGGTCCGGATGCCGCCCGCGGCCCGCAGGTGGGCGTGGGCATGCACGGTTTCGGCGGCGGCGGCGGCCCGGAAAAGCTTGGCCACCTGGGGAAAGCCTTCCTTGTCGGCCTGGGCGGCGAACGCCAGATATTTGCGATTGGCCTGGGATTCCCCGGCAAAGGCCTCCATCAGATCTTTCTCGGTCATGGACATCGCGACACTCCTTCTCGTCTTGTTGTTTTCATGTGGGATCGAAACGACGTTTACCGGGCATGGGATGCGGACCCCGTGTGCGGCTCGGCGCAGACGTTGTCCCGGCCGTGTTCCAGGGCTCCGGATTCGAGGCAATGGCGGCATATTCCCCGGATCACCACCTGGGCGTCGCGCACCCGTCCCCACCGGGCCACGGATGCCTGGAGCACGGCCGGGTCGAACTCGCTGATCGGCAGGTCGTCGATGCGTCCGCAGCATTCGCAGGCCAGGTGGTGGTGGGGGCTGGTGTCGCCGTCGAAACGGGCCGTATCCCCGTCCATGGGCACCCGGGCGGCCAATCCGTGTTCCCTGAGCACCGCCAGCGTCCTGTAGACCGTATCCAGGGAAATGGTCGGCACCCGCTCGCGCACGCGCCGCCATACCGTCTCGGCGCAGGGATGGTCGCTGGCGGCCGTCAGCTCGCTGAAGATCTCCAACCGCTGATGGGTGGTCTTCAGCCCGTGGGCCGCAAACATGCTCCGGGTCTCTTCCGGCGTCATTGTTCTCTGCTCGGAATGCATCATACCGCTCCTCATTTAAGAACGATTCCTAAATAAAAATCAATCCTGCCGTTGTCAACCCCCTTTCAGCTGATCAACGGAGATGGCGGCAGGCGGTGCGGCCACAGGGGGGGGCGATGCCCGCAACGAAAGGAACCCTCGTCGGGGACATGGCGGAGAACGGCGGAGTCCTCGAACAGGCTATTTGAAAAGCCGCATGCGCTCCCGGATGCGATCCATGTTCAAGGACACGAAGGCGCTGTACTCGTGAAGGGTATCGTGGATGGGCACGCCTTCCTGGCGGGCCAGTTCGTAGAGTTTGGTACGGGCCACCCGTTCCCCGAACTCCCACATGCGACGGGCGGAAAAATCCACCAGCCGTTCGGCGGCTTCGCCAAAAATGGAAGAGGCGATGCCCTGATCGCTTTCCGCCGCGACCGGTTCCAGGGGAACGCCATGCGGCTCGGTGTGCGCGACAGCGGCAAGCGAGGACTCGATCATCGCGAACTGCCGTTCCAGTTCGGCAAGACGGGCTCGGATGGACGAAAGCTCCGGATGGGCCTTTTCAGCAGGCCAAAATCCTTCCTCGGCCGTTTCCTGGTCCATATGCGCCGCCGCAAACTCCAGGGCCCGTGAGATGGCCTCCCGCTGGGAGACGTTGTACCGTTCCTGGATCGCATCCAGGGCGGAGGCCGCCGCTGGCGTCAGGGTCACGCCTACGGGCTTGCCGCCCTGAGCCACCAAGGTCGCCCGCCAGCGTGTCGCCCGGGATGTCTCGGCCATAACGCCCCCTTTTCTGGAAACGATCTTGCAACAACTATAGGCACGTTGCCAAAAAAACGGCAAGGACTTTGCGGACGTATTCCGGCTCCCCTGCGTTCCTGCCTTCCCGGGAAACCGGCAGCCTCCGGCGGGGAGAGAGCGGCCCCGCCGCTTGTCGGATTGCAGCCACCGCTTACCGAAAGGGCGTGGCTTTTTTCCCGGCTGCCCGCTAGGGTTTGGAAAAATGGCGATGTGTCCCATCGGCCATCCTGGAGTCAGCCATGAGCCCAAACGGAACCCTGGACGCCCTGCTGGTGGAAAAACGGGTCTTCCGGCCGCTGCCGGGCCAGGCCATCGAGGCCAATCTCCCCCCCCGGGAGCTTGAAGCCGCCCGGCTAAAGGCCCAGGCAGACCCCTTTGCCATCTGGGAAGAGGCTGCGGCGGAACTGGTCTGGTCCAGGCCATGGCAGTCGGTCGTCGCCCCCTCCGGCGGAGCGGCCTTTCCCCGCTGGTTCCCCGGCGGCCGGACCAACATCGTGGCCAACGCCCTGGATCGCCACGTGGAATCGGCCCATCGCAACACCCTGGCCCTGATTTTCGAATACGCCTCGGGCGAAAACAAGAAATTCACCTATTTCGAGCTACACCGGGAGGTGTGCCGGCTGGCCCGGGCCTTCCTGGCCCTGGGAGCGGGTCGCGGCGACCGCATCCTCATCCACATGCCCACCCTGCCCGAGACCGTCATCGGCATGCTGGCCGCGGCCCGCATCGGGGCCGTGCACTGTCTCGTGCCCCTGGGATTCTCGGCCAAGGCCCTGCGGCGGCGCATCGAGGCCAGCCGGGCCCGGATCATCCTCACGGCCGACGCCGGTCTTTCGGGCGACCGGATGACCGCCGTCAAACCCCTGGTGGACGAGGCCCTGGCCGGAACCGGGGAGACCCGGGTGGAGACCGTGGTGGTGGTGCGCCGCACGGACCAGGACATTCCCATGATCGAGGGCCGCGACCTGTATTATCACGACATTCTGGACAGCGGCCGCGAAGCGTCCGCCCCCGAACCCATGGACGCCGACGACGAGCTGTTCGTGCTCCACGCCGGTTCCGCCAGTTCCGAACCCCGGGGCATCGTGCACGGCCACGGCGGCTACATGGTCGGCGTATACCGCACGGCCACCTGGGTGCTGGACCTAAAACCCACGGACGTCCTGTGGTGCACGGCCGAACCGGCCTGGATCACCGGGCATTCCTACGCCGTCTACGGGCCGCTTCTGGCCGGGGCCACCACGCTCATCACCGAGGGCAACCCCCTGGCCGAGTACGGGCAACGGCTTTTTGAGATCATCGACCGCCACGGGGTGAGCGTCCTCTACACCTCCCCCACCCTCATCCGCATGATGCGCCGCATGGGCCTCGGCCCCGGACACGGCCACGACATCTCCACCCTGCGCCTTCTGGCCACGGCCGGAGAGCCCCTGCCTCCCGAACTGTGGGTGTGGTTCCACAAGACCCTGGGCCGGGGCCAATGCCCGCTCTTGGACACCTGGTGGCAGACGGAAACGGGCATGATCCTCCTGTCCCCCCTGCCCGCCACCCTGCTTGCGCCCGGTTCCGTGGGCCGCCCCCTACCCGGCGTCTCGGCCGCCGTGGTGGACGACGCCGGAAACCCCGTGCCGCCGGGCAAGGGTGGCCATCTGGTGATCGACGCCCCCTGGCCGGGCATGCTCCTCGGCCTGGACAACGATCCCGACGGCTGCCGCACACAGTATTTCGAGCGGATCAAGGGGGTCTTTTTCACCGGAGACATGGCCCGCCGGGACGAGGACGGCTCGTTCTGGATCCAGGGCCGGGCCGACGACGTGGTGCAGCTCGGCGGGCACCGCATCGGCAGCGCCGAGATCGAAGGGGCCCTGGCCTCCCACCCGGCCCTGGCCGAGGCGGCGGTCATCGGCGTGCCCGACGCCATGGGGGCCACGGCGGCCAAGGCCTTCCTGGTTCCGGTCCTGGACTGGGATCTGCGCTACGATTCCGAGGAGGATCTGGTCCGCGACGTCAAGGCCCATCTGCGCCGGGAGATCGGGACCGTGGCCGAGGTGCGGTTTTTCGCCGTGCGCGCAAGCCTGCCCAAGACCCCGAGCGGCAAGATCTCGCGCAAGGCCCTGCGCCAGGAGCAGTGATCCCGGACAGCCATCAACTTCCCCCGCCCGCTCGGGAAAGGCGCGGTCAGAGATACGGCCGCGTCAGGACGAATGCCACCGCCAGTTGCGCCCGGCCCGGTACAGGTCGTGCATGGTCTCCAGCCTGCCGCCCTGGATCTTCTTGATGAGATAGAGAAACAGATAGGCCGTCTGCATGGCGTCGGCCAGGGCGTTGTGGGCCGGAAAACGCGGCAGCCCCCATTCCCCGGCCAGGTCGGACAGGGCATAGGAGACATTCAGGGCATAGCGGTCATAGTAGTTTTCCCAGTGCTCGGCCCGGTAGATCTGGGCCATGCGCAGGGTGTCCAGGCAGGGATTTTCCATCTTCAGGCCGTAGACGTCGCCCAGGGCCCGGTTGAGGAAGGCCATGTCCAGGCCGATATTGTGCCCCACCACAAGCGACGAGCCCACGAATTCGAGAAATTCCGGCAGCACATGGCGCAGCCTGGGCCGCCCCTGGACCTGCTGCGGGGTGATGCGGTGAATGAGCGTGCTCTGCTTGGGCAAATCCTTGCGCGGCCGCACCAGCACGGAAAAGGACTCGCCCGGCACGATGCACAACCCTCGCACCCGTACCGCGCCGATGGACACGATCTCCTCATGGCGCGGATCAAGGCCGGTCAATTCCGTGTCCACCACCGTAAACACGCAGTCTTTCAGGGCCACGCCCGTGTCGAAGGTCCGGAACCTCTCCTGGTTCTGCACCAGCAACGGATGGGGCGGCCCGGGTTTCGGCCGTGTCCGCCAAGGGGTCATGCGGCCAAGAAGCCGCAGGAAAAAGGCCTGCACCGCCCCGGCCTGTCCAACTCCCACGGCGCTTCCGCTCATGGCCCCTCCCGGTTCTGGCCCATGGCGGCCAGATGCCCTCCCCCAGCCTCGGCCATCACGGCGAAGACGTCCTTGAGCATGCGCCCGGCAAGGGGATCGAGGTCCGACGCCGCGACCAGGTCGTCCATCCCGCCCGGATGGCGGCCGTCCCGAGCCTGACCGAGGCGATGCGCCAGACGCAGATGCATGAGGAAATCCACGGCCGTGGCGATGCGGCCACAGGCCTCCGGCTCCAGGTGCCCGGAGTCGCGCAGGGCCGCCAGCCTGGACAGGGTGTGGCTCCCGGGTAAAGCGTGGACCAGACCGGCCAGGGCGGCGAAACCGGCCAGGGGAGCCAGAGCCTGGGCCTTCACGTCGAAATGGGACGCCCCCGTGCCTGAGGCGTCCACCACCTGCCCGGCATAGACGGCCAGGGGTAGCTTTTCCGGAAAAAGCGTCCGCGACAGGCGGGCCAGGAAGTCCGCGTCCCGCGCCGCGCGGTCCCGAAATTCCCGGCACAACCGCCTTCCCATGTCCAGGAATCCAAAGACCGGCCGGGCCTCGCACAGGGCAAAGGCCAGGGCGGCGCTTTCCGGACGCTCGTCGGCGGCATGGCCGGAAAAAAAGGCCTCCCATTCCGAAAACGACAGGCTGCGCGATCCGGAAAACCCCCCGCCAGGGGAGACATTCCGGCAGACGGCCCGCACATGGACCAGGGCCATCCGGGCGAATCCCGCGAAATAATCCCGGCAGCGCACGGCATCCTCGTGCGGCGGATCCTGATAGACCACCACGCCATCCGGGGCCTCGCCCGGAACCTGCTCCATACGGCCCGCATCGCCCAGGGCCAGCCAGCAGAACGGGGCCGGGGGCGGCCCAAGCTCCCCCTGGATCAGGGTCAGCACGCGTTCGAGAACGGCGTCCCAGACCATGGACAGCATCCGTCCCACATGGGACGCCCCGGCCCCGTCTTCGAGCAAGGCCCTGGCCGTGCGGGGAATGCGCTCACACAGTCCGGACAGGGCGGACGCGTCCCGGGCGGCCTCGATGTCGGCAAAAAGGGAAAAGGGCGAGCGTCCCTGCAAGGCCAGGATGTCGTGGGAGGTGACCATGCCGACCACGTCCCCGTCCCGCTCCACGGCCAGATGGTGGACGCGGCGCTGCATCATGACCGTCAGGGCCCCGAAACAGGCCTCCTTATGGTCCACCACGCACACGGGGGAGCTCATGATCTCCCGCACGGGACGACTCATGTCCCCTCCCCGGGCCAACACCTTGTAGCGAAAATCCCGGTCGGTCACGATGCCCGCCACCCGTCCGTCCTCATCCCGCAAAAGGATCGATCCCACCCCGAAATCGGCCATCCGGGCGGCGGCGGCCACGATGCTCGCCCCGCCCGAAATGTCCACCACCGGGAAGTGGGCCACCTCCCCCACGGTCAGGGCGAAGATCGGCCGGAATCCCGCCCCCCCGCCGCCTCCCCTGTCCCGGCGCAACAGGGCCAGGGCCCGCTCCAGCCAGGGGGTTGGAAACCGGTCGCAAAAATAGGCCGAAAGGGCGGGGAACTCCCCCGCCGCCTGCAACAAAACCCCTCCCTCCAGGCGGAAAAAAAAGGTGTCCGCCAGGGCCGTGGCGTCGCAGGAGGCCGGTTCGCCGCGCAAAAGCTCGGCCGCCCCCACGGCCTGGCCCGGCCCGAGATAATCCAGGACATGGGGCTGTGCGGCGGTTCCCGGACGGGACACGCACGCCCCCCCGGACTGGATGAGCAGCAAATCCTCCACCCGCTGGCCACGAGAAAGGAGCCGCGTCCCCACGGGACAGAAATCCACCCGGGCGGCATCCGCCAATTGGGCCAAAACCCCCGGGGGCAGATCGGAAAACGGCGGGGTGGCCGTGAAAAAAACCGAGGGCAGACAGGCCCGTTCCGGTAGAAACATCGTGTCCATCATGGCGATGAAGCCTCCAGGGCGGGCCACGGCATACGCCCGTACCCTCCCCATACCCCGGCCGCATCGCCCCTGCATGCCCTTTTCGGCAAGCGGCGCGGGAAATCCGTCCAATGGCCGCCGCACCCTGCCGACGGGCAGGGCCGTCATCCGGGCATCACCCCGGGAACCGGGAAAATCCGCCCCGGCCAACGCTTCGGCACGGCCAAGGCCCGGCAGGGCCAACGGCGGTTTTTCGCCGTCAAACGGTCGCCCGCTCCCCCGGCCCGCTCCCGGCGCCGCCGGGCCTTACGTACATGGCCCCAAACCCACCGCTCACCTAAAACCCCTGCCCCAACAGCCGTGACCTTGATAGTCTGGCCTTCGCCTTGCGCCTCAGGTGTCATTAGACACAACGTACTGATATGTTTCGATTTCATGATGAGATGTGAAGCGGCCGGCGTCCGGCCGGTTCCACCGCCCCGGGAAGGTGCCGGCCCGACCCGGGACACGTCCACACAGCCGCCGAGAGAGGAGCCCCGCATGTCCGCCGAACCCGCCAGACACATCGACGAGGCCGCATTTCAAAAACTGGTCCGCGCCAAATGGACCGTCTCCCTGGTGCTGACCGCGCTCATCCTGGCCATCTACTTCGGTTTCATCCTGGTCCTGGCCTTTGCCAAGGACGTGCTCACGGCCAAGATCGGCGTCCACATGACCCTGGGCCTGCCCGTGGGTCTCGGGGTGATCCTGGCGGCCTGTCTTTTGACCGGCATTTACGTGTATTGGGCCAACCGGACCTACGACGCCTCGGTACGCGACATCATCCGCTCCATGAGAAGGAAATAAGCCCATGACCGACTTCACCTCGACCCTCGGCCGTCCCAATGCCGTGTCCATCGCGTTTTTCTTTCTTTTCGTGGTCGCCACCCTGGTCATCACCTATTTCGCGGCCAAAAAGAGCAAGTCGGCCTCCCAGTTCTACGCCGCCGGCAGAAGCGTCACCGGCCTGCAAAACGGCCTGGCCCTGGCCGGGGACTACATGAGCGCGGCCTCGTTCCTGGGCATCGCGGGACTCGTGGCCTTGAAAGGTTACGACGGCCTCATCTATTCCATCGGCTTCCTGGTGGGCTGGCCCATCATCATGTTCCTGGTCGCCGAGCCCCTGCGCAACCTGGGAAAATACACCTTCGCCGACGTGGTGGCCTACCGCCTGTCCCAGAAACCCATCCGGGTGGCGGCCTCCTGCGGGTCGCTGATGACCGTGGCCTTTTACCTCATCGCCCAGATGGTGGGTTCGGGATCGCTGGTGCAACTCATGTTCGGGCTGCCCTACGAGGTGGCGGTGGTGGTGGTTGGCGCGATCATGATCGCCTACGTGCTTTTCGGGGGGATGCTGGCCACCACCTGGGTGCAGATCATCAAGGCCGTGCTGCTTCTGGGCGGGGCCTCGGTGATCGTGATCATGGTCCTGGCCAAATTCGGATTCGACCCCTCGAACCTGTTTGCGGCCGCCGCCGAAAAATACGGCGACAAGGTGCTCGCCCCGGGAGGGCTGGTGGCCAATCCCTGGGACGCCCTGTCGCTTGGCATCGCGCTGATGTTCGGCACGGCCGGGCTGCCGCACATCCTCATGCGCTTCTACACCGTGCCCGACGCCAAGGCCGCGCGCAAATCCGTGTTTTACGCCACGGGCTTTATTTCGTATTTCTACATCCTGACGTTCATCATCGGCTTCGGGGCCATGGTCATCGTCAGCCAGGAGGTGGTGACCACCTTCGACAAGGGCGGCAACATGGCCGCCCTGCTCCTGGCCGAGGTCACGGGAGGCACCATGTTCCTGGGGTTCATCGCCGCCGTGGCCTTCGCCACCATCCTGGCCGTTGTGGCCGGGTTGACCCTGGCCGGGGCCTCCACCTTCTCCCACGACCTCTATGTCAACGTCTTCAAGTCCGGGAAGGCCACGGAGGAGGATGAGGTGAAGATGGCCAAGCGTGGCACCATATTCCTGGGAATCCTGGCCGTGGTCCTGGGCATCGCCTTCAAGGGGCAAAATGTGGCCTTCATGGTCGGCCTGGCCTTCGCCATCGCGGCCAGCGCCAACTTCCCGGCCCTGCTCATGTCCATCCTGTGGCGGCGCTTCAGCACCTTCGGCGCGACCCTGAGCATCGCCACCGGCTCGGTCCTGGCCGTGGGGCTGATCATCATCAGTCCCACAGTGTGGGTGGACGTGCTGGGCAACGCCTCGGCCATCTTCCCCTGGAAAAATCCGGCGCTCATCTCGCTTCCGGCGGCCTTTTTCGCCGGATGGCTGGGCTCGGTGCTCCGGCCCGAACCCGGCGCCGAGGAAAAGTACGAACAGCAGAAAATCCGCAACTACCTGGGCATGGGCGCCGAATGAGGACCGGATGAGGACGGACGGGCCCCCTTCCCCCGACGATCCGGCCAGGGACATGGACCGGGCCGCACGGCTCCTGGCCACGCGGGGGCATGATCCGGCGCTTCTGCCGGGGACAATCGCCAGGGCGGAGAACGTCTCCGCCCTGGCCGTCCTTTTTGCAAAGATGCGCGACATGGCCCTGTGCGGTGTGGACGCGGGCATCGCCTCCCGGACCCTGGGACTGCTCTTGAGCCAGGCCAGCGACCATATCCTGGCCCGGGCGGCCCGGATCGTCGAGGGCGGCATGGACCGGCCGCCCCGGGGCTTCTGCCTGGTGGTGCTCGGCAGCGAGGGCCGCCGGGAACAGTTTTTCGCCACGGATCAGGACAACGGCCTCATCCTGGCCGCACGCGACGACCCTGACGCCGGGGAAGGGACCGGCGTGGCCGCGTTTGCCCGGGAGTTCATCGCGGCGCTGACGGCCATCGGCTTTCCGCCCTGCGAAAACCGGGTGATGATCGACAATCCCGACTGGCGAAAGACTCTGGAAGATTGGAAGGAGACCGTGGACGACGTGGTGCGGGAACCCGACGGCCCGGGCATTCTGGTGCTGTCGCTTCTGGCCGACGCCAGGCCCGTGGCCGGGGACGCGGCCCTGTGCGACGGGTTGGCGGCCCATCTGCGCAGGCGGGTGGCGGACTCGCCCGTGACCCTTGGCTACATGGCCCGGGAGGCCTTACGTTTTCCGCCGCCCCTCGGTTTTTTCAACACCCTGGCCGTGGAGCGTTCCGGCCCGGACAAGGGGGGGCTGGACATCAAGAAGGGGGGAATTTTCGCCCTGGTCCAGGGACTGCGCACCATGGCCCTGGAGCAGCGCCTCACGGCGGCGGGCACCCCGGAACGACTGGCGGCGTTGGCCACCATGGGACTTTTCTCAACATCCCTGGCCGAAAAACTGGCGGCGGCCTACACCTTCCTGCAAACCCTGCGGGTACGCTTCCAGGCCCAGGCCATCCGCCAGGGACAAACGCCGCGCAACACCATCTTCCCGGACAGCCTGGGCGACCTCGAACGCGACCGCCTCAAGGGCAGCCTGCGCATCGTGGCCGAATTCCAGGAGCTGCTCTACACCCGCTACGGGCTGCACCTGTTTCCGTAGAAACGATCTGGGGACATGCGCTCATCATCATCTGTCCGCGCACGTCCCCCATGCTTTCCATCTTTTGGCGTACTCCGCAAATTCGCGCCCGCAGTTCCCGCCAGACGGCGTTTCGAAATACTCAGCCGAACCGTCCGGCCAACCTCGGACGCCGATCCGTGGCCGCCGCAAGCTCCCGGTTGCCGCCCCCTGCCTGCATGTCGTCGATGAGACGGCGCAAGATCCCCGTCTGTTCGGTCAACCCGGCCAGGGCCTCGGCGGACTGGCGCAAGGCGTCGGCCGTCTGGGCGGAAATGCGGTTGACGTCCATGACGCTGCGGTTGATTTCCTCCGTCGTGGCGGATTGCTCCTCCGAGGCCGTGGCGATGGAGCGAACCTGATCCGTGGTCTGGACCACAAGTTCCACAATGGCCTCCAGGGCGCGGCCGGATTGCCCGGCGAGCCCCGTGGCGTCGTCAATGCGCCTCACCGCCTGGTCCACGTTGTCGATGTTTTTGCTCGTGCCCTGCTGGATGCCGACGATGGCGTCGCCGACCTCCTTGGTGGCGGCCATGGTCTTTTCGGCGAGCTTCCGGACTTCGTCGGCCACCACGGCGAAACCGCGTCCGGCTTCCCCGGCCCTGGCCGCCTCGATGGCGGCATTAAGCGCCAACAGATTGGTCTGGTCGGCAATGTCGGAAATCACGTTCATGATCTGGCCGATGCCCTGGGCCTGCTGTCCCAGCCGGGTCATGTCGTCCTTGAGTTGCAGGGCGCTGGTCTGGACGTCGCCGATGCTGCGGATGACCTGGGCCACGACGCTCGACCCCTCGTCGGCCTTTTGCCGGGCGTCGGTGGCGGTGTTGGCGGCCTGGGCCGCATTTTGAGCCACCTCGACGACCGTGGCGTTCATCTCCTCCATGGCCGTGGCTGTTTCGGCCACCCGGTTCGACTGCTCCTGGGAACCCTGGCTGGATTGCTCGATCTGGCTGGAAATGGACTGGGAGGCGGCGGTGACGGCATCGACAACGCCTTCCAACTGCTCGGCCGCCTGGAGCATTCCCTCCTCCCGGGCTTTCTCCGCCTGCTCCCGGGCCTTGTGCGCCTCGGCCATGGCCACGTTGGCTTTTTCGGTCTCCGCCACGGCCACCCGGCCTTTCTCCTCGGCCTCGCCGATCATGGCCTTCAGATTTCCCACCATCTTGGCCATGGCCCGTTGCAGGCTGCCGATCTCGTCCTTGCGGGTGACATCCAGGGGGGCGTCCAGGTTGCCGTCGGCAATGCGCGTGGACGCGCCGACCAGGGAGCCGATGGGCCGCAGCACGTTGAGGGACAGGATAAGCAGGATGCCCACGGCCAGAACCACGGCCTGTCCCGCCGACATGCCCAGGATGAGCAACCCCAGGCTGCGGGCGTCGGCAAAGGCCACATCCTTGTTGACCACCATGCCGACGATCCAGCCGGTACGCTTGGATTTCTCGAAAATGATCAGTTCCTCACCCCCCTGCGACACGGCATCGAGGCTGCCGCTTTGCTGGGAGGCGATTTTTCCGCCGTAGTCCGTCTCCTTGATGATGTTGAACTTGCCGATCAGCTTGCTGTCGTGATGGGCCAGAACCAGGCCGTCAGGGGCCAGGACAAAGGCATACCCCGCTGTCGTGTCCAGGGGTTTGACGAAGTCGTCCGTGAAGACACCGATTTTGACGCCCGCTGCCACGATGCCGACGACCTTGCCGCCGTCGCGCACCGGAGAGGCGATGACGAAGACGGCCTCCCCGCTGTCCACGCTGAAAATCGGATTGGAGATGAAGTTCTGCCCTGTTACGGCTTTTTGATAATATTCCCTTTTTTCCAGGTTGGCGCCGACGAGTTTGACGTTGGTGCTGCTGACGACGACACCCTGCGTGTTGACGAACAAAATGCTGTCGAATGTGAGATGGCGGGAGGCGCTGTCCTTGAGGAGCGCCACGGCGCGATCCACGGTTGCGGGATCGTCGGCTCCCTTGGTCAGGGCATTGGCGAGTTCGTCGGTTTTGGAAAGGGTGATGATTTCGTTTTGCGCCCCGTCCACCCAGAGTTCCACGGCGGACAGCAGGGAGGTTGCCGATCCTTTGGCCTTCTCAACGGCCAACGCGGACAGTGACTCGGTGCTGCGCCGGTAGGTCAGCCACGTCGAGACGGACATGCCGAGAATGATCAGGGCCCGGGTGGGAAGGATGAACTTCGTCTTGAGCGTCATGGCATATCCCTGTTGGATGAGGAGTTTGCACAAGAACTGCGAACATCTTCTATATTGCACGTACGATTTTTCAAATACCATAGCAAAAAACTACGAAGCAAGAAGAATATGCCGCTCATACTCCACGCACTGGATAAAAAACCAGTGCTGGCTGAGTACGCATTGTGCCCGCCACGAGGGTCGTGATGCTCAGGGGAAACGTCGCCAAGACTTGCGACATTGATATTCAAACTCAGAACAGGATGAAATTGTTATTCTATACACAAAAACACAAGGCGAGAAAATGAGTCAGCCCCTCCAGCGTCTCCAGAAAAGAGCCGGCACAGAGGCACCTTCCTGATGGAATCGCCGCACCGCCGCATGCATGGCCAGGGGACGCCGCTGAAAATGGAGACCCCACCCAAAAACTGCCGGGCGCACGCACAAGACGAGCCCCTCCGGCCTCATCGTTTCCGCAGGAAAGCCGCCGCAGCAACCATGGCCCAGGGACATGCCCTCGAATGTCATGCGGGCGAATGTCGAAAGGCGTTCGAGGCTCGCCCCTTTTTCCCGAACAGGATCGGGCGCGTGTTTGAGAAGTCCACCGTGCGTGTCGCGTTCCTTGAAATAACGCACTGCCACTCTTCAAGAAATAAATTTATTTCATATAGTTACCATCGAAATCCGCATCGTCGAACGACGCAGATGCGACACTAGCGGCTTCCCATCCGGGCCGCTTCAGCCAGCCCGGCGGCGATGTCCCGGGCCAGGGCCGCCGCCAGACGGCTCTGGGCCGCCGCCAGGGCGGCGTAATCCGGCCCCTGGACCGTCTCGGTCAGTTGCGAGGATCGCCACAACATCACGTTGCCCCGGGCATCCAGCACCGCCCAGTCGGCCCGAAGCACGGCTTGGCCGCCGAGGGTGCCATCGAAACGCCGCATCTGGATGGTCACCTGCCGCTCGGGATGCATCCCCAGGGGCCAGGGGGAGGAAACCATGGGCCCGGCGCAGACCATGCCCGACAGGTTCTCCATGAGGATGCGCTCGAAATTGTTGCGCACCGGCTCGATCCATTGGTCGAACTCGGCTAGATGCATGACCGCACCCTGGCCCGTGGTCACGATCTGGTTGCGGTCCAGGTAGGCCGGGAACTCCACCGGCCCGATCCCCAGGGACGGGCAACTCCCCACGTCCCGCTGGGTCGTGGCCTCGTCTGCGGCGGCAGGCATGGCGGTCAGGGAATAGAACCTCGTGGGGGGACTCTTGCCGCATCCGGCAAGCAGTACGACCGCCGCCAGGAGCAGCCCCAGGGGGGCCAGCCGCGCTACGGCGGACAGGCCTCCGCATGATGAATGTCTCTGAGCCATGGCCTATCTCCTCGGTCCTTTTCCCTGGATGAGCGCCTCGGGGTGCCGTTCCAGATAGTCGGCCAACGCCCGCAGGGATCGGGCGGCGGTGCCTATTTCGCGCAGGGCGGCGTTCAAATCGGTCACGGTGGGGGAATCGGCCCGGGTGAGCTTCTGGATGGAGGCCAGGGCCGCCGAGCCCTCCTTGAGGGTGGTGTCCAGCATGGCCAGGGTCTTTCCTGCCGCCGTGGACAGCCCGGCCGTGCGCTGGTTCATGTCCCTGGCCAGCTCGGTATAGCTTTGGATGGCGACATCCAGGTTCTCGGCCAGGGGGTCGACCTTGCCCTGCAGGTCGCGCAGAAGGTCATTGCCCGCGTCCAGGGTCTTGTCCAGCTTGGTCGGCAGGGCCTGAATTTCCGGGGAATTGACCAGCTTGTCGATGCCGGTCACCGTGGCCGTCAGGCGGTCCACCAGGGTCTCCAGGGGCAGCTTGGTCAGGGTCTGGGTCAGCTTCTCGAAGGCCGAAGGCACGGTGGGAATCTCGGGCAGCGTGCTGTCGCCCACCAGACGCACCTCGGTGTCGGGCATGATGTCCAGGGCCACGGCCAGTTGCCCGGTGACGAAACTTTGGGTGACAAGTTGGGCTCTAAGGCCCCGCTCCACCAGCTTGGTCAAGAGATCGTGGACATTTTCCTGGTTGGCCTGGAGCAGGCTCTCGTCTTTGGGCTTCTTGGCACTCTTGTTTACGGTCATGCGTACTTTGCCGCCCTCAATCTCCACCACCACGGGAATGTAGAAATGCAGGTCTCCCGCATCAGCGTCGATGCTGATTTCCGTCACCTGGCCGATGGGCACTCCCCGGAAAAGCACGGGCGCCCCCACCTGCAGGCCGCTCACCGAATTTTCGAAAAACAGGATAAAGCGGTATTTCTGGGTGAAAAACATGCCCGATCCGAACACGATGACCGCTCCCACGCCAAGGGCCACGGCCCCCAGGACAAAGGCCCCGATCATGCTTTTTTTGACTGTGCTGGCCACGACCCTGTTCTCCGGTTGGTGTGCCGGGGCGGCTACTTCTCGCCCCTGGTCAGAAAATGCCGCAGATTGGCGTTGGTGGTGCTGCGCAAAAGCTCCTTGGGATCACCGCTTGCGGTCATGGTCCGGGTCTCCACGTCGAGAAACACGGAATTGTTGCCGATGGCGAAGATGCTGGCCAGCTCGTGGGTGACCACCACGATGGTGGCGTGCAGGCTGTCGCGGATCTCCAGGATCAGTTCGTCCAGGAGATGGGCGCTGACCGGATCAAGCCCGGCCGAGGGCTCGTCGAAAAACAGGATGTCCGGGTCAAGGGCCAAGGCCCGGGCCAGGCCGGCCCTTTTTATCATGCCGCCGCTTATCTCCGAGGGATAGAAGTCCTCGAAGCCGGCAAGTCCCACCAGGGCCAGTTTGAGCGAGGCCAGCTCGCGAATCTCCTTGGCGTCAAGCGTGGTGTACTGCTGCAGGGGCATGGCGATGTTCTCGGCCAGGGTCATGGAGCTGAAAAGCGCCCCGCGCTGGTAGAGGATGCCCGTATGGCGCAAGATGGCGTCGCGGCTGTCCTCGCCGACCTCCCACAGGCTGCCCTCCTGATAGAGCACCTGACCCTTGGCGGGCTCCTTGAGGCCCACCAAGACCCGCAGAAGCGTGCTCTTGCCGCAGCCGCTGCCGCCCATGACGATGAAGATGTCCCCGCGCCTGATGGTGAAGTTCAGGTCGCGCATGATGACGAATTCGCCGTAGGACATGTCCAGGTTTTTCACCGTGATGCGCGCCGGGGCGTCGTCCATGACCATGGCCTTTTGCCGGGCGTCCTAGATGCCCAGGATGTTGCACACCACGGTGATGATGGCCGTGGCGATGATGATGGCCAGGATGCTGGTGACCACGGCCGAAGTGGCGGCCTGCCCCACAGCCAGGGCGCTGCGGCCGCAGCGCATGCCCCGGTAGCACCCGGCCAGGGCCACCAGCACCCCGAACACCGTGCTATGTACGAGTCCGATCCAGAAATTGGCCAGGGGCACGGACTGCCAGGTGTTGGTGAAATACTGCACGGGGTTGATGCCGAGCATCAGCGATCCCACGATGAATCCGCCCAGAACGCCCATGAGGTCGGCGTAGATGCACAAAAGCGGCATCATGGTCACCAGGGCGATCAGGCGCGGCAGAACCAGGAACTCCGTGGGCGAGAACCCGAAGGTGCGCAGGGCGTCGATCTCCTCGTTGACCTGCATGGTTCCGAGCTCGGCGGCATAGGCCGCGCCCGTGCGCCCGGCCATGATGATGCCGGTCATGATGGCCCCCATGACCCGGACCATGGCGATGCCCACGATGGTGGAGACGTAGATCTGGGCTCCGAACTGCTGCAGTTGGATGGCCCCCACGAAGGCCAGGATCAGTCCCACCAGGAGGCTGATGAGCGACACGATGGGCAGGGCGTCGAGCCCGGCCTGCTTGATGAGCATAACCAGTTGCGAACGCTGGAAAACGGCCCGGCCGCGCAGGAAATTGCCGCAGGAAATGGCCACCTCCCCCAGAAATTCCAAGAGATTGCCCACGGCCTGGCCCATGCCCAGGACCACTCCCCCCACCCCTTCCAGGAAGGATTCGGAGGCGTCCTTTCTGGCCGCGCCCTTGCGCTCCGGCACCTTGACCGCCAGGTCCACCAGGCTGCCCGCTCCCTCCGGCAGACCAGAGGTGTCCACGGTCACCCCGGCCGCCTCGGCCAGGCGCATGATCCGCAGGCAAAAGGCCAAAAGCCTGCTGTCCCAGCCCGACACCCCGGGGGATTCGAAGGCCACACCGGACGGTTTCGCCGCACCCTGCAGGGCCGCAGCCACCGCCTGGACATCCGGGATGGTGGCCCCCATGCGCCAGTCTCCGGCCAGGGCCACGCGCACCACCCCGCCGTCGCGGGTCACGGCGCAGGTGGCCTGGGGCGTTGTCCGGGATGTCTGTTTTTTGGTCATGGATGTGGTTCACATGGTTCAGTGCGGCCGCGTCGACCCTTCAATGAGATGTTGATTTTGTCAAGGAGAACCCGGCCTCAGGACAATGGAGGGAGGATCTCCCGGGAAATGGCGCGCGATGCCCCGGCGCGCTTCTTTTTTCATGACTTCATCACGAAAGCGCCATCTTCGCCTGGATATGATGCACCCGTGAGACACGCCCCGAGACCGTGTTGCGATTCTCCGGCCACCTCCGCGTAGGCAGGACGAAGGCCACATACCGGAAACGGAACAGGAGCATCCGGCTCGACGGCATGGAAAAAATGCGCCACAGTCGTGACAAACGTCTGCAAAACCCTGTCCGGACGCCACAGGCGGCGTTTTACACGCCGTGTTTTCCGTTTCTTCAAGGAGAAAACCGCATGAGCCAGGACGACATCGACCGTCTCATGGCCTATCTTCGTGCCCACCCCGAGGAAATGCAACTGGTGCATGCCATGCTGACCCGGGAAATCGTGGCCTTCGCGGCCATGAAGGGCTTCGAGATCACCGAGGAGGAACTCGAGGCCAGGCAGGCCCTGGTGCACCTGATCAACGGCACGTAGGTATCAGCGCATTCGCTGCCACGGTACACCGAGCCACCGCACGAACCAGCAGCCCGCCGCGACCGGCCGGGGCATGTCCCCTTCCACACCGCGACGCCCAAGGAGCCTCATGCCGCTGCCCTTCCTCACCGAACTCGACGGCTACACCCTGTTTCTCCTCATCTCCTCCCTGGGGATCGCCCTGTCCTTCGAGTTCGTCAACGGCTTCCACGACACGGCCAACGCCGTGGCCACGGTCATCTACACCAAGTCCCTGCGGGCGCGCACGGCCGTGGTGCTCTCGGGCGTCTGCAACTTCCTGGGCGTGCACATCGGCGGCATCGCCGTGGCCTATTCCATCGTCCATCTGCTGCCCGTGGACCTGCTGGTGGCCGTGAACACGGACCTGGGACTGTCCATGGTCTTCGCCCTGCTGGTATCGGCCATCCTGTGGAACTTCGGCACCTGGTACCTGGGGCTTCCGGCCTCAAGCTCCCACACCCTCATCGGCTCCATCCTGGGGGTAGGGCTGGCCAACGCCTTCCGCGAGGGGCTGCCCCTGGAGGCCGGGGTCAACTGGAGCAAGGCCGCCGAGGTGGGCCTGTCGCTTTTCCTGTCGCCGGTCATCGGCTTCGTGTGTGCCGGGGGGTTGCTGATTCTCATGTCGCGTTTCCTCCACGCCGCCATCATCAACGAACCGCCCAAGGGCGACAGGCCGCCGCCCTGGCCCCTGCGCACGGCCCTCATCGTCTCCGGACTGGGGGTGAGCGTGGCCCACGGCTCAAACGACGGGCAAAAGGGCGTGGGGCTGATCATGCTCATCCTCATCGGCATCCTGCCCGGGGCCTATGCCCTCAACCTGGATACAGGCGCACAAGAACTGGCCAAGGTGAAGTATGCCGCCGGACAACTCACGGACTATTTCAACGCCCACCGCCAGGAGATCGCCAAGGGCCTGGCCGACGGCGACCTGTACCGTCCCGTGATCCGGCCCGGGGGGCCCGTGGACTGCGACATCACCCAGGCCGTGGACGCGGCCCAGGCCCTGCAACTGCGGCTGGCCGGCATCGCCTCCTTGGCCGAGCTGTCCAGGGAGTCCCGCTGGGAGACCCGCACCGACATCCTGTGCCTGGACGACGCCGCCGGCGACATGCAGCTTCTGCCCGGCACCCCCCTGGCCGACATCGAACGCCTGGAGGACTGGCGCACGGATCTGCGCGGCCCCACGGAATACGCCCCGGACTGGGTGCTTCTGGCCGTGTCCCTGTCCCTGGGCATCGGCACCATGGTGGGCTGGAAGCGCATCGTGGTGACCATCGGCGAGCGCATCGGCAAGACCCGGCTGACCTACGGCCAGGGCTGCGCGGCCCAGGTGGTGGCCATGGGCACCATCGGGCTGGCGGATTTCGCGGGCCTGCCCGTGTCCACCACCCATGTCCTGTCCTCGGGCGTGGCCGGGACCATGGCCGCCGGAAAATCCGGACTCCAGATGCGCACCCTGCGCTCCATCGCTATGGCCTGGGTGCTGACCCTGCCGGCGGCCATGGTCCTTGGGGCCGCCCTGTTCTTTCTCTTCGCGGCCATGGGGTAGCCCCCGGCTCGGCGCTCAAGGAGGCATGGCCTACGACCCTCCCGGTCCGTCCCCGGCGGCACAGGGAGGGTCGCACCTTCATGGCGGCGGCACGCGGCCCAAAACGCGACCCTTCGTGCCCCCTTCCCGTCCGGCCCGGTTCTGATATAGGCTCGGGTTCCATGCACGCGACATCCGGCCCGCACTGTGGCCACACGCCAGCCCCCTTCCCATGCAGCTGACCGCCCGCAAGGCCCAGCCCTGGGTCTCCATGCTGCTCATCGGCCTCCTGCTGGTGCATCCCTTCGTGTCCGCGCGCGTCGGGGCCTTCCTCTTCGTCCTGGCCTCCCTGGGCGCCCTCTCCCTGTCCATCACCCACCGAGACCGCAAGCTGCGCCTCTATTTCTACGTGGCCAGCACCCTGCTCATCTGGTCCGTGTTCTGGAACGTGCACGAAGGCACGCACCGGATATTCGTCTATCTTCTCTGCACATCAACATATTTCCTTTTCCTCATCATTGTCATAAGCGACTTGCTGCGGACAAAAGAGATTTCAAAAAATGAAATCTTCGCCCTCATCAACTGCTACCTCATCGCGGCAACCGTCTTTTCCTTTGTCTACGAACTTTCCTATATCATGGATCCGGCCTCCCTCTCGTTCCAGACCGGATCAACGGATAATCACAGCGTCTTTCTCTACTTCAGCTTCACCACCATCACCACCCTGGGCTACGGCGACATCGTTCCGGTCTCGCCGTTTCTGCGCCACATCGCCATCCTCGAGGCCATCTTCGGCCAGTTCTACATCGCCATCGTGGTGGCCTTCATCCTGAGCCGCTACATCCAGCACCGCAACGCCTCTCCCCCGGCCTGACCATCAACGGCGCACGTGGCCTGATCCGGCGCGGGCGGCGGCCCCCCCAGGCCGTGGCCGCCTTGGTTTGCGCGGTTTCCGGCAGCCGGCTCGCTCAACACACTCTGTTGACACGTATTTTTATTTTGTGCTAAAATTCAGATATATTTTGACAAGACTTATTCGTTGTGCCTGAAAAGGAAACTGTCATGGGCCGTTTTCAGCGTAAGACAAGGCATATCGTGCCGTGTCACGCTTTGCCCGGCGGTTTCGCAACCCGCCATCAGGAGGCCGTCATGCCAAGTACGCGTCGCAGCTCGTTTCCCTTCATCCTGGCCATGCTTGTGCTCTTGTCCGTGGTCCCGGCCCCGGCGGCCCGTGCCACGACGGGGATGGAGCAGGCCAAGGCCGCCCTGGAACAGGCCATGTCCGAGGTGGGCGAGAAAAAAGGCAGCCAGGCCCTCCTGGTCCTGACCAACGCCGCCTATGCGCGGCTTGACGGGGATGCGGCGGTGGGATTTCTCGACGTGGCCACGGCGGTCACCGGGGCCACCTTCGGGGCGCGGTCCATGCTGTCCGTCCACTCCTCCATGCTGTCGCCGCTGTGGTTTGCCCTCTACAGCCCGGCCAGCAACACCCTCGTCTACGCCGTTCAAAAGGACGGGGCCTTTGCCGCCCAAAAGATCGACGCCAGCCCCGAGCATCTGCTTGTGCCCGAGAACTGGAAGGCGGCCGGGTCCGGGATCATCGGCGGGTCGCTTTTCTCCGTGGCCAGCATCAGCCTGGCCTGGGCCGTCAGGCCGGATGACATGTCCCTCCAGGCGGCCTCGTTCCACGACCACTTCTGCCCGGGCGTCAACTACGGGCTGATCATCGGCGACTATATCGAGAAGCGGTTCCCCCTGGGGCCGGGCGACGCCTACGTGTTCGCCGTGGCCCCGTCCCGGTGCGCGGCCGACGCCCTGCAGGTCATGTACAACACCACCACGGGCAAGGGCGGCGACTACGGCATGGGCATCTCCGAGGCCGATCTGGCGAAATACGCCGTAAACGGGGTGAAGCCCACGGCGGTGGTCATGCGGGTGAACAAGAAAAACGACGCCTGCGACGCCCTGGCCCTGGGCATCGACTCGGCCCGGCTGTACGCGGACATCAAGATGAACGAGGCCGACCTGGCCCCCGAAGGCGGCCCGAAGAACCCGCTGTTCTACATCGCCCGAACCCGGGCCTCGCGGGAGATGTGCCGCCTGCCCAAGGAGCAGCGCATGGGTTACGTGGTGGAACTGGCCAAGACGTCAGGGAAGGCGGATCTGGCCGATACGATCACGGCCAACGATCCCTACGCCAGGGTGTTCGGGAAGTAGGCGGGACGGCGGGATGGCGGCCTGGGGCCGGTAACGGGCTGACGAAGGGCTGGCGCGGGCTGACTCGGACTGGCACGGCGTGGTTCGGACTTGTCCAGGCCGCATTGGGCCGGTGATGGAACCGGCCGGACGTCAATCGCGGAGATGACGATCCCCCCGCCCGCGTACCATGCGGACGGGGGGATTTTCTGTCCGGCACCTGCACAGCGGTCACCCACACTGAAGAAAATAATCGACGCACGGGGCAAGGAACCTAAAGAAACACATCAGTCATCCGAAAAGACAATAAACACTATTCTAACCAGGGCTGGCCAATATGGCTCTATCAGAACTTGAACGGTATCTTATCTACCAGACATCCTCGCAGCTACTCCAGCAAGACCTGATAACCATGGCGCTATTTCAGGGAGGGGAAGTTGGAACTAATCTACGGAACATGCTTCTTCCGCAGAACACCCCCCAATCCCTGACAAACCCATTCGATGAAGCGATCACTGGCACATTACGAGCGGACTCGAGAGCGGTCAAACAAAATTCAAAGAATGTCCATGAAGCATCATACATGATGGGCATAGCCAAAGAAGGAGTCGCAGGAATTCAGACGGCTCTGGATGCCATGTCCCAAATCATCGACGATATCGACAGCGGCACCTTGAGTGGTTCAAGTTCAACCGTTCAAGAGAATTACAAGAACTTGAAGAACCAAATCCTGGGGTACATATCAAACACCGAATACAATGGAATCTACATGCTTGACAGCACCAAGTGGGGCACCGAGCAAATTGACAAGAATGGCTCTGTCTACATACAGGCATTCATAAATGGTGGATTCAATGTTACTTTCAGCGCCGTCGACGACCTCAACTTCAGTGATCTGGATGAGACGAAACTTGGCAACACCAGCGGCAGAATGGAACAAAAAGCATTGCTCGACGGACTCTCCGCATCGATAGAGTCCATCCATTCTTCGTATGAAAGCAGAGAGACAGGATTGAGCCAGCAGGCGGCACAGCTTGAGTCGCAGTCGATCATTTTGGCAAAAGCTGCAGAAAACAGAAGGCAATCTCCAACACGGTCGCTTGAAGCGATCATCCTTGACTTTGTGACAAGCTCCAATGGATCGATTCTTGATGAATCGGGCTAAAAACCAGAAAAAATTCCATCTGAAAAATATGAGAACCACCCGTCAATACATGTCTTTTTGACTCATTGCCTCGCTGATCCTGATTGTTCGAATCTCCCGTATCATCCGGAGACGGTGTGAAATCCCCCCGCAGTTGAAGCATCGGGACATGATCGCTCATTACATCGAAGTATTTTGCTGAGACATCCCCCGCACTAGCCCAAAACACCCGGCCAGCATCATGTCCCCGCCGGGGCAGGGAAAAACCGCCTCATGCCCGTGCAAAAGCCCGCGCCGGGGGCCGAGGATAAACGTCTGCCGGAAGCCCCTGGCCTCAGGCGGCAGCGGCAGCGTCATACACCCATGTCCGCCCGCGTCGAAGACCATATCCAGGGTCAACTCCCCGCGCCGGAAAACCTCCAAATCCTCCCACACCGCCGCAGGCTCCCGGATGCCCTGGTGCTGCTCGTAAATGCCAAATATCCGGCCGCCGAAAACCAGCGCCCCCAGGATGTGGCTGTTGCCCATATTGAGGATCACCGCCCCGGCCTCGTCGCAGGCCGCCGCCACGTCCGGATCGTAGAGCGCCCCCAGGACCGCCGCCGAGGCCGTGTCTGCCGTCATGCCGCCGCCGATGGCGTCCCGCAGGGCCTTTAAGCGGGTGAGCATCACCGGCGGCGTCTCGTAGACCAGCGCCTCGGGGCGTCCGTCGGCCTCGGCCAGAAACGTCTCCCACAGGGTGAACCGGCTGCGGCGGTTGCTGACCCCCGGCGCGAACCCGTGGTCCTGGGCCGCCGCCGCCACATGGTCCGGCATGGGCAGCCCGGCCGCGCCCAGAAACGCCCGCCAGAAGCCCGGATCGTAGTCGGCCAGGGCCACGGCCACATGCCCCGGCGGGCAGTCATCCGTGAGTTCGATGCCCATGTGCGTCAGGCGCGTCATGTCGTCGCCCAGCGAAAAGGCCGCCGCGGGCGTACAGGACACGGCCCGTCCGGCGTCCAGGTGGGCCGAGACGGCGCGGGTGAAGCCGCCGCCCATGTTGGTGCCGAAAAGATGGATGTCCCGCCCGGCCGCCGTGAGTTCGCGGATGCGGGCCGCCACCATCTTCGCCGGGGACGGCAGCACGAACTTGGGGCAGTTTTCCGGGTCGAGGGACGGATCGAAATACAGGACGTCCTGGGTGCCCGAACCGATGTCCAGGCACAGGGTGGTACGGCTCATGTGCGCTCCCTGCGGCTGCGGTGTGTCGGAATGGATACAGGCGTGCTGTATCCCCGCCGGGCTGTTTGGTCCAGGGGGGCGGCGGGGACGATTCCCGGCTGCGGCCGGAAAGGGCGGCGGGCCGTACCGTCCGCCTCCGCGATCAACCAGGCCGCAAGGCCCCGGTTACCCCTTGCCCACCGGGCCACAATGGGTTTACATCGCCTTTCGGTGCGGCGGACCCCGCGCCAACTCTTGCTTTGGAGGAACCCCATGATTCCCAAGGATCTGTTATATTCCAAAAGCCATGAATGGGCCAAGATCGAGGGCGGTATTGCCGTGGTGGGCATCACCCATTTCGCCCAGGAGCAGCTCGGCGACATCACCTACGTGGACCTGCCCCAGGCCGGCACGGTTTTCGAGGCCGGACAGGAGATGGGCTCCATCGAGTCGGTCAAGGCCGCCAGCGAGCTGTACTGCCCCGTGTCCGGGGAAGTCGTCGAGGTCAATCCCGAACTCGACGCCGCGCCGGAAAAGGTCAACGCCGACCCCTACGGCGAGGGCTGGATGATCAAGATCAAGGTCGCCGACGAACCCATCGACCTCATGTCGCCCGAGGAATACGCGGAAATTGCCCAGGCCGAACACTGATCCGGAGCGCCCCATGCCCTACATTCCCCACACCCCGGACGAGGTCCGGGAGATGCTCGACGTGATCGGCGCCGCGAGCATCGACGAGCTTTTCGCCGAGATTCCCGCCGAGCTGCGTCCTAAAGGCTTCCACGTCCCCCACGGCCTGACCGAGATGGAGGTCCGGCGGCGGCTGGAGCGGCTGGCCGCCAAGAACCGCACGGACATGTCGAGCTTTTTGGGCGGCGGCTTCTACGACCATTACGTACCCTCGGCCGCGGACATGCTGCTGGCCCGGGGGGAATTCTACACGGCCTACACCCCGTATCAGCCCGAGGCCTCCCAGGGCACCCTCCAGGCCATCTTCGAATACCAGACGGCGGTCGCCCGCCTGTTCGAGATGGAATGTTCCAACGCCGGGGTCTACGACGGCGGCACGGCGCTCTATGAGGCGGTGATGATGGCCGTGCGCCACACCCGGCGCAAAAAAGTGGTGGTCAGCGAGGCCGTCAGCCCCATCTACCGCATCGTCCTGGCCACCTACACCAAAAACCTGCGCCTGGACTTGGTCACCGTGCCCCATGACAGGGGCGGCGACGACATGGCCGCCCTGACCCGGGCCATGGACGCCGAAACGGCCGCCGTGGTGGTGCAAAATCCCAACTTCTTCGGGACCATCCAGGATTTCACCGATCTTTTTGCAAAGGCTCGGGACACGGGCGCCGTGTCCATCCTGTCCGGCTATCCCGTGCTCCAGACCGTGCTCAAGACCCCCGGGGCCATGGGCGCGGACATCGCCACAGCCGAGGGCCAGAGCCTGGGGCTGCCCCTGTCGTTCGGCGGCCCGTACCTGGGCATCATGACCTGCCGCAAGGCCCTGGTGCGCCAGATGCCCGGCCGCATCGCCGGACGCACCAGGGACGCCTCGGGCCGCACGGGCTACGTGCTGACCCTGCAGGCCCGGGAGCAGCACATCCGGCGCCAGAAGGCCACCTCCAACATCTGCTCCAACCAGGCCCTGTGCGCCCTGCGCGCCCTGGTCAACCTGTGTCTGACCGGCGAGGAGGGCCTTACCCGCCAGGCCGCCCTGTCCATCGAAAACGCCCACTACGCGGCCATGCGCCTGTGCTGCATCCCGGAAATCACCCTGCTCAACCGCGAATCGCCCTACGGCAACGAATTCACGGCCGTCTTCCCCACCAATGCGAAAAAGATCGTCCGGGCCCTGCTGGACGAGGGGATCGTGGCCGGATTTCCGCTCGGACGCTATTATCCGGGCCTGGAGAACGCCCTTTTGGTGTGCTGCACGGAAAAACACGGCCGCGACGAGATCGACCGGCTGGCCAGGAAGGTGGAGAAGGCCCTATGAGCACCGTTTTCGCCAAATCCGTTCCCGGACGCGAGGGCGTCTGGCCCGAAAAGCCCCGCACCGAGCCCGTGGATTTCATCCCCGAGGGCCTTTTGCGCGCCAGGAGCGCCAATCTGCCGTCCCTGTCCGAGCTCGACGTGGTGCGCCACTTCACCCGGCTATCCTCCAAAAACTACGGTGTGGACTCCAATTTCTATCCCCTGGGCTCCTGCACCATGAAGTACAACCCCAAATTCACCGAGGAGGTGGCCGCCCTGCCCGGCTTCGCCCGGCTGCATCCCCTGGCCCCGCAGCTTCCCGGCGGCGGCGACATGGTGCCCGGGGCCCTCGAGGTCATGTACGAGACCGAGCGGCTGCTTTGCGAGATCACGGGCATGGCCGCCTTCACCCTGCACCCCATGGCCGGAGCCCACGGCGAACTCACGGGCGCGCTCATGATGGCCGCCTACCACGCCGACAAGGGCCACGCCAAAACCAAGATCGTCTGCCCCGACTCGGCCCACGGCACCAACCCGGCCTCGGCCGCCATCGCCGGATACGAGGTGGTGAGCATCGCCTCCAAGGACGGCATCATCGATCCCGACGCCCTGGCCGCCGTGCTCGACGACCAGGTGGCCGGGGTGATGATGACCGTGCCCAACACCCTGGGGCTTTTCGAGCGCCATCTGCCGCGCATCGTGGAACTGTGCCGCAAGGTGGACGCGCTTCTCTACTACGACGGCGCGAACCTCAACGCCATCCTGGGCAAGCTGCGCGTGGGCGACGCCGGGTTCGACGTGGTGCACCTAAACCTCCACAAGACCTTCGGCACCCCCCACGGCGGCGGCGGCCCGGGCTCGGGCCCGGTGGGCGTCTCCGAACGCCTGATTCCCTATCTGCCCGTCTCGCGGGTCGCAAAAGACGAGGCTGGCCGCTTCAGCCTGCGCTACGACTATCCCAAGTCCATCGGCTACGTGGCCCCCTTCTACGGCAACTTCGGGGTCATGCTCAAAGCCTACGCCTACATCCTGCGCCTGGGCGGCGAGGGCCTGACGCGCGTCTCCGAACACGCCGTGCTGGCCGCCAACTACCTGCGCAAACGCCTGGACGACCTCCTGGACGTTCCCTACAACCGCACCTGCATGCACGAGTTCGTGGCCTCGGCCGAACGCCAGGGCAAACACGGCGTGCATGCCCTGGACATCGCCAAGGCCCTGCTCGATCGCGGCTACCACGCCCCGACCATCTACTTCCCGCTCATCGTCAAGGAGGCCGTCATGATCGAGCCCACCGAGACCGAGAGCAAGGACACCCTGGACGCCTTCGTGACCGATCTGCGCGAGATACTGGCCCTGGCCGAGACCAATCCGGCCGCCGTCACCGCCGCGCCCGTGACCCTGCCCGTGGGACGTCTGGACGAGACCCACGCCGCCCGGGCCATGGAGATCACCGATGACCTCGGTTGATCCGGCCGATCTGCTCATCGTCGGGGGCGGCCCGGCCGGGACCGATGCGGCCCTGGCCGGGGCCGCCCTCGGCCTGCAAACCGTCCTCGTGGAGGCCGCCGAACTCGGCGGCACCTGCCTCAACCGGGGCTGCATCCCCACCAAGGTGCTGCTCGGAGCCACCGATGCCGCGGACGAACTGGCCGCCCAAAGCCGCCTGAAAATCGCCGAGGGCCGCATCGCCTTCTCCCTGGCGGCGCTTCAGACCCGAAAGGACCGCCTCGTCTCCGGCACCCGCACCGCCCTGGCCGCAACCCTGGCCAAGGCCGGGGTCCGCCTCGATGCCGGACGCGTCACCCGCCTCTCCCCGGGCTCGGCCCGCATCGATACCCCACACGGCCCCCACAGCGTTCCCTACCGCCATTGCATCCTGGCCACGGGCTCACGCCCGGCCGCCTATCCGGCCATGGCCCCCGACGGCCGCGCCGTGCTCGATTCCACGGCCCTTTTGGGCCTGACCCAGGTTCCCGAAAGCCTGATCATCGTCGGGGCCGGGGCCATCGGGCTGGAATTCGCCGACATCTTCCACCGCCTGGGGGCCAAGATCGTCCTGCTCGAAGGGGCCGAGCGCATCGCCCCGGGCGAAGACCCCGACGTCTCCAAGGTTCTGGCCCAGACCCTGACCCGCAAGGGCTGCGTGGTCCGGGCCGGGGTGCAGGTCAAAAACCTGGTCACCGCCGACGGACACGCCGTGCTGACGCTTGCCACCGGCGAAGACATCCACGCCGAAAAGGCCCTGGTGGCCGTGGGCCGCTTCCCCAATTCCGACATCGCGGGCCTGGCCGACCTGGGCGTGCGGTTCCTCGGCGACGGCCCCAGCCGGGCCTGGATCGACGTGGACGACCACCTCCTGGCCGCCCCGAACATCTACGCCGTGGGCGACGTCAACGGCCGCACGCTTCTGGCCCACGCCGCCTCGCATCAGGCCCATTACGCCGTGCGCCACGCCGCCGGGAAAACCACGGCCCCCTATGATCCCGGGGCCGTGCCGGGCTGCATCTACGGCAACCCCGAGACCCTGCGCGTGGGCCGCATGGCCCGCGAGCTGGCGGCGCACGGCCTCGAACCCGAGATTTCCGAGGTGCAGCTGGCCGCCAACCCCATGGCCCAGGCCCATGCCGCCACGGCCGGATTCGTGCGCGTGACCTGGCTTGACGGCCGCGTGGCGGGCGTTACGGCCGTTGGGCGCGGCGTGGCCGCCATGGGCACCCTGGCCACGCTCATGGTCAACCAGGGGTTCACCCGCGACGACGCCGAACACCTGATCTTCCCCCACCCGGGCCTCGACGAATCCCTGCGCGCCGCGCTTATGGCGGGCAGGAAGAAGGGATAAGGGGCAGGAGGGGAACGAAGAGCAGAACGCGGGGGGAAACTTCTTGGAAGAAGTTTCCCCCCGCGCCCCCCTTCAAGAACTTTTAACGGGGCGGCATGGCTGGGCACGGGGAAGGGAAACCTTCCTTTTTTATTCTCCCGCAATCCTGAAGAGAGAAGGACGATGGTGATGCAACGCCCCCTGATCCTGGCCTCGGCCTCGCCGCGTCGAAAGGAACTGCTGGAATTGACGGAAATTCCTTTCAAGATCGTGCCCAGCCACGCCCTGGAGCCGCTGCCGGATGAGAGCGAAACGCCCGAGGAATACGCCGTGTCCATGGCCCGCATCAAGGCCGTGGAGGTGGCGGGACGCTGCCCGGACGCGGTGGTCCTGGGCGCGGATTCGGTCGTCGCGGTGGATATGGACATCCTGGGGAAACCGGCGGACGAGGCCGACGCCGTGCGCATGCTGGGCATGCTGTCGGGCAGGACGCACCGCGTGGTGACCGGCGTGTGCGTCGTGTCGCCGGGGCGCGAGGACCGGATGTTTTGCGTCTCGACCGATGTCACCATGGCCGGGATTTCACCCGAGGCCGCAAAGGCCTACGTGGCCACCGGCGAGCCCATGGACAAGGCCGGGGCCTACGCCGTCCAGGGCCGCGCCGCCTGCTTCGTCACCAGGATAAACGGGTCGTATACCAATGTGGTGGGGTTGCCGCTGGCGGAAGTGGTGGCCGCACTCAAGGCCCTGTAGCGAAAACGGCCGGAAAACGCGCCCCGCCATCAGAACGCGCCCCGCCCGTTGCGCCGCCAACGCCTCTCGCCTATTCTCGGGCCGTCTCCTGAAACCGCGCCGACGGGCTAGCCTCGTCCTGGCCGCCCCTCCCCTCACGATGAAGCCCCCAAAGGTGGTCCCCATGTCCGACACCCCCTTAATCGACCTTGCCCGCCACGACGCCGTGGCCGTCATCTCCCTGCGCCGCCCCAGCCGCCGCAACGCCGTCAACGCCGCCATGGCCGGAGAGCTTCGCCGGGCCTTGGCCGACGTCGGCGCGGACGCATCCGTCCGGGTGGCCATTTTAACCGGTGACGCGGCCTGTTTTTGCGCTGGAATGGACCTGGCGGCCTTTCTGGACAGCCAGGGCCAGGAGATCAATTCCGGCCCGGGGCGCTTCGCCGGGGTGGCCGCCCATGGCCTGGACAAGCCCCTGCTGGCCGCCGTGGAAGGCCCGGTGCTGGCCGGAGGGTTCGAGTTGGCCCTGGCCTGCGACATGATCGTGGCCGGGGAGGACGCCTTTTTCGGGCTGCCGGAGGTGCGGGTGGGGCTTTTTCCCGCCGCGGGCGGCGCTTTCCGCCTCATGCGCGCCCTGCCCCCCAATCTGGCCATGGAGATGTTGTGCGCCGCACGACGCCTGACCGCCGCCGAAGCCCACCGCTTCGGGCTGGTCAACCGGCTGGTCCCGACCGGCACGGCGCTGGCGGCGGCCCTGGAACTGGCCCGGGAGATCGCGGCCATGGCCCCCATGGGGGTGCGCGCCGCCCTGCGGCTGGCCCGGGCCGCGCGTGAGACCGATGCGGACAGGCTGTGGGCCGAAAACGACATCCTGTGGGCGGAAATCATGGCCTCGGCGGACGCGGCGGAAGGCCCGCGCGCCTTCCTCGAAAAGCGGCCACCCGTGTGGACGGGGGCGTAGGCGGGGCGGCCACCGGCTGCGTCGACGCCGCCTCTTTCGTGGACCGGGCGCATCCCTGGCGCGTCTGCCTGGGCATCCGGCTCGCCTGGACGCCGTGTCGCGGCCTGACGGAAGGCATGCCTCCCCGGCCTTGAGCGGACGGACGCGCCTGCCGCGCCCGCCCGATCGTATGATGTCCCGAAAGGCTATGCCTCAAGCCCGGGCACGGGAAAAAGACGGCACACGTCCGCCACCCGTTCCCGGATGCCCACGCGCAGGGCCGCGTCATCGGGGCTGGTCAAAACGTCGGCCATCCAGCCCGCCAACTGCGCCATCTCCGGCTCCTTCATGCCCCGGGCCGTGGCCGCCGGGGTGCCCACCCGGATGCCCGACGGCCGCAGCGGCGGGTTCGGGTCGTCCGGGATGATCTGCTTGTTGGTGGTGATGCCCGCCGCGTCCAAAAGCTCCTCCGCCACCCGGCCGTCCAGCCCGAAGCTTCGCTGCGTGTCCACCACCAGCATGTGGTTGTCCGTGCCGCCCGTCACCAGCGCCGCGCCGCGCTCCGTAAAGGCGGCGGCCATGGCCCTGGCGTTGGCCAGAACCTGGGCCGCGTAGTCGGCGAATTCCGGTTGCAGGGCCTTGCCGAGCGTGATGGCCATGCCCGCGATGACGTTCATGTGCGGCCCGCCCTGAAGCCCCGGGAAGACCGACTTGTCGATGGCCGCCGCCAGTTCCTTGCGGCACAGAATCATGCCCCCGCGCGGGCCGCGAAGCGACTTGTGCGAGGTGGTGGTCATGACGTCGAAGCCGAAGTCCAGGGGGTTGCGCATCACGTTCCCGGCCACAAGCCCGGCATAGTGCGAGGCGTCGCACATGGTGTAGGCCCCCACCTCGTCGGCCACGGCCTTGAATGCCGCATAGTCCAGGTCGCGCGGGTAGGAGGTGTAGCCGCACAGGACCAGCCTCGGCCTATGCTCCCGGGCCAGGGCCCGCACCGCGTCCATGTCGATGGCCCCGTCGGCCGGATCGGTCTTGTAGCGCACGAAGGTGAAAAGCCGCCCCATGTGCGACACGGGCGCGCCGTGCGTCAGGTGCCCGCCGTGGGACAGGTCCATGGCCAGGATGGTGTCGCCGGGGTTGAGCAGGCCCAGGTACACGGCCTGATTCATGGGCGAGCCGGACAGGGGCTGCACGTTGGCGTGTTCGCTGCGAAACACGCGGCAGGCCCGCTCCCGGGCCAGGTTCTCCACCTGGTCCGTGAACTCCTGGCCGCCGTAGTAGCGCCGCCCTGGATAGCCCTCGGAATACTTGTTGGTGAAGACGCTGCCGAGTACGGCCAACACCTCGGGATAGGTGTAGCTTTCGGACGGGATCAGCTCGATGCCAAGCCGCTGCCGGTCTTCCTCGCCGGTCAGGTTGGCGGACACTTCGGGGTCGGTGGCGAAAAGCAGGTCTCGCGGGGCGCGCATGGGCTCCTCCTTGACAGGAAGGTTGGCGTCGGGTGCGACGCAGCCCAGGCGAGCGGCATGAAGAGGTTTCGCGCTTCCCCGTGGTGGCCCACGTTTCTCGCCAGTCACGCGAAACAATTGTATGAAAGGCAGCGCCCATGTAGACCGGGGAGGGGCGGGGCGTCAAGAAGAGCAGCCGACACACGCCGGAACAGCGGCAGACTTGTGAAGCAAAGCCCTACCGGTCCCGTAACCAATCCAGCGTATACCGTTGCACCTTGTAGGCATCGGGGGCCGTCCAGAAACCGATATGCGACGCCTTGTCGATCCACAGCAATTGCGCACCGGCAATGGCCCCATGGGCATATTCGGCATCATGCGGCGGCACGTCGTTATCCGCGTCGCCGTGAATGATCAATGTCGGGCAGCGGACGCTATCCAGCGGCAGCCTGTCAATCGCCGCGCCAAGTGCGATATCGTTTTCCGCCCCGGACTTTCGCTCCGCAAACCGGGAACTCATGGTCTGAAATACGGCATCGAGGACCGCGAACTTGTTTTCGTCGGCAAGGATCTCCCTGACGCGCGCTGCGAGTTCATGCTTGGCCAGCGTGCTTTCCGTCTGCAACAGGCTTTTGACGACGGAAGACGGAAAGTGCTTGAAAAAAAAGCCCAACAGCCATTGCCCGGACCTGCTGAGATACATCCACTCCTCAAGGGCATTGATGTCGTCCCCCTTGGTATACCGCGTGCAGATGCCGTCGATCACCACCAGGGCCGTGACTTTTTCGGGGTGGCGTTGCGCCAGTTGATAACTCGCGGGGCCGCCGCCGGAAACGCCGACCATAATGGCCTCCGGAATGTGCAAGGCATCCAAAAGGGCGGCCATGACGTCGCCCTGCGCTTCGGCGCTTTTTCCGGACTGCAGCGGTGTCCCAAGATATCCCGGCCGCGACGGGGCCACGATCCGATACCCGTTGTTCCGGAACAACTCGCCCAGCACCAGCGCCTGATCGTAGCCTCCCGGCCCGCCGTGCGCCAGCAGGACGGCAGGCCCCTCCCCACGCATGGCGTATTCCACCCGGCCGAGCGCCGTCTCGATGCTCGTGGACGGGTAGGCCAGGCATGCCCGCAATCCCTGTAATGTGACAACCTGATCGCTTCCCAGGGACTCTTTGAGATCACGCGAGAAAAGAACAGTCACATCGGCTCCTTGTAGGTTGCTGCAACCGGAGACTACGCCGGATGTCGCATTGTTGCGGCGCTCATGCGGTAAGGAGTGTCCCATCATCCACATTCTGTCAACGGCGCACGCCTTACAGGCCCATCCTTCGAACGATCCGTCAACTCGCAAACGCCTTCAAGCGGCCATTTTCACGTGCCGGTGCCCCACGGCACGGCGTCTCGATCCGATTCCGCATCCGGTCGCGGTCTCGCCGCTGGGCCGTCCCTCCCCCCGGCCGACGGCCCTGGCCACATCACCGCCCGGTTTCGCCGCCGGCGGCCGCAGGCGGTCCGGTGTCTTCGGATGCCGCCGCCGGAAAGGCCACAACCACCGTGGTGCCCCTGTCCGGAACCGACTCCACCTTGATGAACCCGTGATTCGCCTCAAGGATTTCCTTGGCAAACGACAGTCCCAGCCCGGCGGAATATTCCTTCGTGCTGAAACACGGCTCGAAAATCTTCGGCATGATCGCCGCCCCAATGCCCTTCCCGGCATCCGTGATGCTAAACGTCGCCATGTCTCCCTTGCGTGCGGCCGCGACATCGACCGTGCCGCCTTTGGGCGAGGCCTCGATGGCGTTGATCATGATCTCGCCGAGACCGACCAGCACGCTCTCCAGGTCGGCACGCAGCCAGACATCATCCGGACTCGGGGAAAAACGCAGCTGCACCCGGGCCACCTCGGCCTTATCCCTGACGCCCTTTTCCAGCCCGGCCAGCACGTCTGCGGCCAAGACCCGGTGCCTGAGATACGGCAGGTCATGCTTGACCTTCAAGATGCCGTCGATCAGCCCTTCAAGCTTGTGCGACTCCTCGACGATGATCTGCAAACGGGAGGAAACGGGCTCGTCCTTGTCGCACTTGCGAAGCAGGGATTTCGCAAAGTTGGCTATGGTAAAAAGCGGATTGCGTGTCTCATGGGCCAGCGTGGCGGCCATCCTGTCGGATATGGCGTGACGCTCAAGCAGGATGGCCTGATCCCTGCTCCTCTTGATCTCGTCGAAGGCCTCGGACAACTTTGCATTGGCCTGACGCAGCAGCCGAAAGCCCTTCTCCACAAATGAATAGTACAGCGTCACGGCGGAGATGAAGACAAAGGTGATGGTATTGATTGCCCCGCTCACGGGGCTGATGGAATTCCATATTTCCGTGTGCCCCGTATTCACCAAAATATCACGGACGATATGCCCGACCCCTCGCCCCAGGGAAAACGCCGCCAACGCCAACGTGAGCATATAGATATACGACCACAACAGCTCCCGAGGCTCCCGGCGCATCAACCGGAACGCATACCGGACTGCGGCTAATGACAAGACGATCATCAGGGACGAACCGGAAAAATCGACAAGATAGACAGGCAGCACGGGGAGCGGCAGGTTCATGTGCGCTCCTTGCAAAAGGCCCGGAGACCTAGAAAAAAGAACAGCATGGCCGGGACGGCCACCAGATGATCGAGCTTGCAGGCATAAAAGAGCAGCGCCTGCCAGGCCGGGGCCGGAACCAACACCCGGTCCCAGGGATTCGGCCCCCCCACGAAGGCCGGCGAGGGCAGGATCTCTTCCAGGCAATGCCCCAGAAAGGCCACGGCGTTCCACAAGGCAAAAAGCAGGCAGGATATGCCGATGTACCGCCAGCCTCGCGACGTCCTTTCCGCCTGACGCCTGAGGCGGAAAAAAAGCACCACCATCGCCCCGAGAAACAGCAGATGGCCGAACTGGTGGGAGTACAGGCCCTCGGCCCCGCCGTGCGTCTGGATCGCCAGTGCCTCCTGCGGGGCGTGGAGGGCAAGGAGAACGAGAAGCGCTAGCCGGAGAGGCCCATATGCCCGGCGCATCGAGCCGTCACGCAAAAAGCGGCGCCAGCGCCTGCCACGCCTCCCGCCCCCCGACCGGCCACCCGCTGGAAAGGCCATATCGCCCCCCTCGCGTTGTATCTCATTGGCTTCATCACACCGAAATTCCACGTCTTCTCTTGTCGGCCACAGCGTCTTTCCGGCGCGCCGGCCTGACACCCCGGGCCCGGCGTAAAAAGCGAATATGGCACACATCAAGAGTACCCTGATTGACGGCTCCCAACAACACAAAACTCCCTTTTTCGGCCACGAAACGCATGGTTGTCCTCCGCTCCCGCAGGCTCCATGCCGACCCCGCAAACGGCAAAACGCCGCCCGGAGCATTCCGGACGGCGTTTTGGGCGAAAACCAGAAAACGGCGTTTTACAGCGTCCCGCGAAATTCGTCGCGACGGTTCTTGGCCCAGGCGGACTCGCCGTGGCCCGGATCCAGGGGACGCTCCTTGCCGTAGCTCACGGTGGAGATGCGGCTGGCCTCGACGCCAAGGTTGACCAGGTATTGGGCGGAAGCCTGCGCCCGGCGCTCACCCAGGGCCAGGTTGTACTCGGCGGTGCCCCGCTCGTCGCAATGGCCTTCGATGACCAGCTTGACCTGCGGGTACTTGCGCAGCACCTCGACCTTGCGGGTCAGGATCTGCCGGGCCTCGGGGGTCAACGACGAGCTGTCGAAGGCGAAATAGACCATCTGGGACAGCTCGGTATTGGCCTGGCCGAGCATCTCGCGCAACTGACGCTCTTTCTCCAGACGCTGCCGCTCCTGCTCTTCCCAGCTGGCATCCGCGCCGTCGCCGGGGCCGGCGGCCTTCTTGGCGCAACCCGCGCCGAAAAGGGACAGCATCAACACCACCAAAAACAAACTGACGATCCTTCCTCTCATGGCTCTCCTCCTGAAGATTTCCGCATGTAAAACGGGCTTACGGGCACCACGCCTGCCAGCCCGCGCGGCTATGCAACGGCTCTCTGGCCCCTGACCAACGGGCGGATGACTGTTTACGCCTTCCACATAGAATTGCAACTCTTTCTTTCATGATGATTTTATTGAATATTTCCCATGATAGGACCACCCCTTGCCATCACATGCGGTACGCCGTCCGGGTACTTCGGGAGCGATACAACGGCGGCCGGGCCGAATACCGCCTATTTTCCCGGCAACGGCCCCCAGGAGGGCATCCGGGCCGAGCCGTCCCCTGTGGGCACCATGACCGGCGGCGCGCCGTGCCGGGTGGTGATGTAGATTTTGGAGGCCCCGCCCCGGGTGGAGGCGAAGGCGATGAAATAGCCGTCCGGCGCAAAGGACGGATTCTCGTCGGACCCCGGCCCCGAGGTGACCTGCTGTTCGGCCCCGGTGGCCACGTCGAGGACGAACACCTTCTGGCCGCCGCCGGTCTGCCGGGTGAAGGCTATCAGGGTGCCGTCCGGGCTCATGCTGGGGTTGGTGTTGTAGCCGAACCGGGTCAGCCGCCGGGAGGAACCCGAGGCCATGTCGCGCAGGTAGATGTTGGGGCTGCCGGTTTCGTCGGAGACGTAGGCCATAAGCCGCCCGGACTTGTCGAAGCTGGGCGAGACCGCGATGCCGTTGGTCTTGACCGTGGGGGTGGTGGGCTGGAAGGCCGAATTCAGGATGTAGATGGCGGATTCGCTTTTCAGGTTGAGCGCCACGGCGATCTGCCCGTTGGGCAGAAATCGGGGGCTGACCACGCTGGTGCAGGGCAGGGTGTGCACGGCGGGTTTGCCGCCGCCGGACCAGATGCCCAGGTAGTGGGACCGGGAGCCGATGAGGGTGAAGGCGATCTTGCCGCCGTCGAAGGACCAGGACGGGCTGATGGCCATGCCCAGGTCGCCGTAGCTGGTGATCTTGGTCAGGCCCCGTCCCATGGGCCGCACCACCCAGATCTCGGCGCTTTTGGGGCCGGTCGGCTTGGAAAAGGCCAGTTGGGAATTGAAAAAGCCGCCCTGGCCGGTGAGCTTGAGCATCAGCTCCATGCAGAACCGGTCGGCGATGTCCGGCAACTGGGCGTCGGTGACGGCGTCGTAGCCCTTGCCCACGAGGACTTTCTGGGAATAGACCTCGAAGGCCCGCAACTCCACGTTGCCCAGGTTGCCGCCCGGGGTCCAGCCGGACGTCACCAGGACGTCGATGCGGGCCAGCCCGAAGGGCTTGAAATCGATCTGGTCGGCCTGGGGCCCGCCAATCTGTCCGAGCACCTGGGATTGGGGAACCACCTGCAAAAAGGGCATGAAGGCCAGATTTTTGTTGATGAGATCCTGCAGCTTGCGGGATGCGGCATCCTGTCCGCCGTCGGCGAAGGGCTGGGACAAAACGAGGTTCATCCTGGCCTGGCCTGGCCCGCGGATGTCCACGGCCAGGGAATCCTGGGCCATGGCGCATCGGGTGGAGGCGAAAAGGGAAGCGGCCGCACATGCCGCGAGAAGGACCACCACAGAGAAAATACGGCTCATTGTCCAATTTCCCGTGAGTTGAAGTTGAGTTGCAGGACGCTTAGGCTCGGCAGCGGCGGGGGCGGAAGGGACTCGGTTTCGGCCACCGCCTTGAGTGCGGATGCGTCGAAATTGGGCCTGCCGGAGGATTGCACCAACTGATATTGCAGTATACGGCCATCCTTGCCGATTTGCAATTCCACCACGGCCACGAAATTCTCCGTGACCCCCATCTGCGGGAACCGCCAGTTCTGCTTGATGATCCGGTTGACGATCTGGGCGTAGACCTGAAGCGTGGCCCCGCCGCCACCGCCGCCGCCACCGCCGCCGCCGGGACCGGTCCCGCCCTGTCCGCCGCCGCCGCCGCTCGTCGAGCGCCGCAAGGCGGCGATTTCCCTGGATAGGGCATCGGAGGAACCAGCCTGGCCCGACGCCGCACCGGACGTGGCGGCCTGGGTCTTGGCCTGTTTGAGGGCGTCGGCCATGACGTCCTTGGCGCTGGGCGCGGCCGGGGCGGATTTCTGGGCGTCGGCCTTGGCCTGCTTGAGGGCATCGGCCATGACGTCCTTGGGATCGGTCTTTTTGGCCTCGGGCTGGGGCTTGGCGTCCGCAACCTTTGGCGGCTCCGGCGGCTTGGGCTTTTCCTCGGCCTTTTTGGGAGGTTCCTTCTTCGCGTCTTCCTTGGGAATGGGCGCGGCCTTGGGTTCGGGCTTGGGCTCGGGTTTCGGCTCGGGCTTGGGCTCAGGCGGCCTGGGCGGCTCGGGGGGCCGCGCCGCCACGGGTTCGGGCGGCTGGGGCCGGGCCGGGATGGGCGCGGCATCGGCCGGAGGCTCTGGAAGCGCCGCAGCCTTGGGGGCCTCGGGCTGGGCCAGGGTCTCGGCCGGTCCGGGGGGCAGTTTTTCCGGGCCGGGCTGTTTGGGACCGGGCGCGGCGGCGGGATCCCCTCCCGGCGGTCCCGGAGGCAGCCCCGGAGGCCCAAGGGTCAAAAGCTCCACCTCGTAAACGGGCACGTCCAGCTTGAACTTCACCGGCTCCATCTGAATGAAGAGCAAGCTGGCCAAGAACACCGTGAGGTGCAAAAAAATGGAGAACGTCCAGCCGAGTGCCTGCATAATGAACCTTGGCGAGCGACGCCGCGAGGATGTGGAGGCGAACCCCCGGGACGCGGCCCTTAGGGCGTGCGCGTCTTGGGAGCGGCCGTTTCCTTCTTGTCCTCTTCGGCCACGACGCCCAGCCTGTCGACCCCGGCGGCCTTGACCACGCCCATGACCTGAACCACCACGCCGTAGGCCACGTTTTTATCGGCACGCAAAAAGAGCGTCTTTTTCTGATCCGCCACCAGCCGTTTCACGTGATCCTGCAGATCAGCCATGCCGACCTGGTAGGTATCCAGAAAAATGCCGCCGTCGGCCTTGACGGTCAACACCAAGTGTTCGCTGTCCGTGGGCAGGACGCTGACCGTCCTGGTCTGGGGCAGGTCCACCTCCAGGCCCTGGGTCATCATGGGCGCGGTGACCATGAAGATGATCAGAAGCACCAACATCACGTCCACGAAGGGCGTGACGTTGATCTCGGACATGAACGTGTTCTGTCCGCCGCCGATCTGCACGCCCACGGCTACATGCCCTCCCGGGCCATGGTCCGGCGGGGCCTGTGTTCGCGCGGTTCGCGCGGTTCCCAGGTCACCTCGCGCTGGATGCGGTTCAAAAACGCGCCCGCAAAGTTGACCAGCTCCCGCTCGATGGACTGCATGTAGCCCAGAAAAAAGTTGTAGCCGATGGTGGCCGGGATGGCCACGCCGAGACCGATGGCCGTGGCCACCAGGGCCTCGGAGATGCCCGGGGCCACGGCGGCCAGGGCTGCGGACTGCTGCAGGCCGATGGAGTGGAAGGAGTTCATGATGCCCCACACCGTGCCGAACAGGCCGATAAACGGCGCAGAGTTGGCGCATGTCGCCAGAAACGACAGGGATTTCGAAAGCTTGCCAAGCTCCGAGGTCACCCCCTGGCGCAACACCCGCCGGATGTTGTCCATGGCGATCCTGGCCTTCTCGCCGGGCTCGAGTTCGCTGTCTTCCATGCGCATGAGTTCTTCAAAGGCCAACGCCCCCACATTGTAGGCCGGGGACTGCTTGTGCCGTCCCAGGGCCTGCATGGCGCTCTTCAGGGATTCGGCCTCCTGGAAGACCGTGTAATCCCTGGCAGAATCCTTGCGGGCGCTGGTCAGGGTGAAAAGCTTGACGAAGATGATGCTCCAGCAGCCCAGGGACATGAAGCCCAGAATGCTCAACACAAAGATGACCGTGGGGGTGGCCCCGGCCAGCATGGTCCAGAAACCGCCGTGAGGCGTCAGTGCGTCCATAAAGCCCTTGTCACCTTCCGCAAGGGGCCAACGCCCCGTCCAGAACATGTTTTTCCAAAAGCGGCAGCGCCACCTCGGCCGGGGCCTCGATGCGGACGTCGGCCATGGCCCTGTAGGCGCTCTCCCCGGGGTTGATCTCAACCACTATGCCGCCCCGCTCCCGCACGGTAAACGGCAGGACATTGGCCGGGGCCACCTCGCCCGAGGTTCCGGCCACCAGCAAAAAATCGGCGGCAAGGGCCAATTGACTGCTTTTTCGCAGGGCGTCAAGAGGAATCGATTCCCCGAAAAACACGATGTCCGGCCGGACCACACCGCCGCATTCCCGGCATCGCCAGGGGATGTCCCCGGCGGCGAGGGTCCGGGCCGTGCCCGGGTCGTGCCTGGTCCGGCAGCGATGGCAGTGGTAGCGCCCCATCCCCCCGTGGTATTCGATGACGTTTCGCGACCCGGCGGCCTGATGCAGGTTGTCGATGTTCTGGGTGATGACGGCCACAAGGCGCCCGGCCGCTTCCAGGCGGGCCAGGGCATGGTGGGCCGGGGTGGGCCGGGCCTTGTCCACCACGTCCCTTGCGGCAAGCAGAAAGGTCCAGACCGCTTCCGGATGCCGGTCGATGGCCTCGGCCGTGGCCACCCGCATGGGATCGAAGCGCGACCAGAGTCCGCCCGGACTGCGGAAGTCCGGAATCCCGGCGGCCACGGAAATTCCGGCCCCGGTCAGGGCCACGGCCGTCGTCGATGCCCGCCACAGGGCGGCGGCCTTGGCTATCGCTCGCTCCATGTCTCTTCCCCGCATGCCCTCCGGCGGCCGGATGGCGGCGCCGTCTCAAAAAAAAAGATGCAAAACCGGGACAATTCCGTTAATTCCATGCACACAAGCGTTTTTTTCTTTAACGTGTTCTCGCCGTCCTACCGCGCGGACCGCCCGGGCGTGTCCGCCACGATCATCGCCAGGGATGCCCCTGCGACGAAAGGAAATACCGGATATGAAACCACCACGGCAAAACGTCATCGCTGTCTTCCTGGCCCTGCTGCTTCTGGCCCCGGCCGCCATGGCCCAGGCTGAAACAGCACCGGACCAGGGAACCATGCTCCTGGCCCAGGCCCCGCCGCCGGGGCAGTGGCCCCCGGCTCCCGGAGAGGAACTCCCGCCCGGCCAGCAGCGCAAGCCGGGCCAGCGGCGGCCTCCCGGGCAACAACCGCCTCCGCCGGGATTCGGTCCTCCCCCACCGCCTCAGCCCGGCCCCCCGCCCGGCGCGCGACGTCCTCCCGGTCCGGGTCCGGGCCCTGGCCCAGGCCCCTGGGGCCCCGGCGGTGGCGGCTGGCGCTCCCAGGCCCTGGCCCGTTGCGCCCAGGAACAGGCCTATTGCGCCCAGATGTGCAACGCCTCATATTACGGAAGCTATCGGGACCAGTGCAACGTCAACTGCAACGCCGTCTACGTGGCCTGCGTCAACCGGGCCAACACCCTGCGCTGACCCTGCCCAGACTCTGCCCAGACCCGTCCGGCCGCAGGCACGTTTGCTGCGGCCGGACGTTCACATCCCCTGCCGTTTTTCCGCTTCCCCGGTCTTTTGGAACTCCTTCATGGCCGGGTCCATGGCCGCCAGGAAGTCCAAAAGGGCCTCCACCTCGCTACGTGGATTGACGTAGCGCCCGGCCTCGCGCACATGGGCCGAGAGTTCCCGGACCATGGCCGCGCGCCCGGCCCGGGTCTGGCGGGGATAGGTGCGCACCATGCGGGCCGGGCCGCCGTTTCCTGTGCCGTAGATCACCACATAGGCCTCGGGGACGGCGTCGAAGATGCGCAGTCCCGGAAAACGACCGGGAACGGCCGTCTCCCGGCCCAAAAAATCCGCCCGGCCGCTTTTGGCCCCCAGGCGATATTCCACCAGCATGGGCCGGTAGCCACGAAATCGCAGCCAGTGGATGTTGTGGCGAAAACGGCGGATGTAAAAATTCTCGCGGAATATCCAGAAGCACAGAACGGCTATCGCGACCACGGCCGCACCGGCCGCCTGCCACACGGACACCCGGGCGGCCAGAGCCCCGAAAAACGCCTCCAGCCAGCCGGCCGCGTCGTAGAGCGCGCCCCACAAGGCCAGCCACGTCTTGTGCGCCAGCTCCATGGCGGCGTCCCACAGCACATGGAAATACTTCCGGTAAAGCTCGGAAAGGATGACGTCCAGATCGTCCATAGGCCCACGGGCTCCCCAGGATCCGCCCCCCCTCACATGGGTCGCATGGGGCGCATGGTGTGCTGCGTCGGCATGCAAACGTCTCCGTACTCCGCATCGGCCAAACTGCCTTGGTGTCCCTGGAATACACCTTTTTCCCGGTCCCCGGCAAGGACATGCCGCGTCTTCACGTCCGTGTCACGGGCGCGCCACGCCATCGCCATGCGCCCCGGGCATTCTCCCGGTCCATGACCGCTCACGCCTTCCCCCACGCCGCATCCCGCGTCTCCCTGGCCGACCTGCGCCGCCTGGCCCGGGGCCGCATCCCCGGCCAGGTGGTCATCCAGTACACCGACCGCTGCAACGCCTCCTGCGTCCAGTGCGGCATGCGCACGGGCAACCGCTTCCGGCGCTCCACCCTGCGCCCGGAATTTCTGGCCCCCCAGATCGAGGCCATGGCCGCCCGGGGCGTGGCCGCCATCTCGTTCACCGGTGGCGAACCCCTTCTGTGCCTGGACGACATCGCGCCCCTGGCCCGGCGCGCCCGGGCGGCGGGCATCCGCTACGTACGCACCGGCACCAACGGTTTTTTCTTCCGGGACCACGAGCGCCCCGATTTCGCCGCGCGGGTGGCCCAACTGGCGGAGACCCTGCTCACAAGCGGCTTCAACGCCTTCTGGATCAGCCTGGACAGCGCTGAGGCCGACCTGCACGAGGCGAACCGGGGCCTGCCCGGGGTGGTGCGCGGCATCGCCAAGGCCCTGCCCATCTTCCACGCCCATGGCCTTTTTCCGGCCGCCAACCTGGGCATCAACCGCCACACGGGCGGCCGCGACGCGCCGCCCCCCCACGCCCCAAGGGATCCGGGCGGCCCCGGCGACCCCGCCCCCTTCGACGCCGCCGCCTTCCAGGCCCACTTCGAGACGGCCTTTCGCCGCTTCTACGCCTTTGTGGAGTCGCTGGGGTTCACCACGGTCAACGCCTGCTATCCCATGAGCGCCGAGGAGACCCCGCCGCCGGGAGACGGCCCGGAAAGCGCCAGGGTACACGCCGGCGAGGCCGTCTACGCCGCCACCTCGGCCGACGACTTCATCCGCTTTTCACGCCGGGAAAAGGCCGCCCTGTTTGCCGCCCTTTTCCAGGTCATTCCGGAATTCCGGGGGAGGCTTCGCATCTTCACCCCGCGCAGTTCCCTGCTCTCGCTCATGCGCCACTACGGCGGCGGGACAGCAAACGGCCACTATCCCTGCCGGGGCGGCATCGACTTCTTTTTCATGGACGCGGCCCTGGGGCACATCTTCCCCTGCGGCTACCGGGGGGGGGAGGACTTGGGGCTGTTCTCGGAATTCGATCCGGACGGGATGGCGGCCGCCCCCTTTTGCAACCGTTGCGACTGGGAATGCTTCCGCGACCCGTCGGAGTTCTTCGGCCCGGTCATGGACGTCTTCACCCGGCCTCTGTCCCTGGCCAAACGCTTTTTCAGCGACCCGGCATACCGCCGGACCTGGATCGAGGACATGCGCTACGCCCTGGCCTGCGACGGCTGCAGCGCCGTGATTCCGCCGCACCCCGCCAGGCTGGCCCGCTTCGCCCGCCCGAACGCATCCGTCTGATTTTTCCGTCGCAGTTGCTTTCCCGGCCCGGCCACGATAGGTGCGGGGGATGACCATACGCCGGTTCCTGGACAATCCCCTACTCGCCGTGGCCCGAAACGTGGCGCTCATCACCCTGGGCGCGCTTATCTTCAGCATCGGCGTCAAGGCCGTGGCCGTGGAGCACGGCTTCATCTCCGGCGGCGTCTCGGGGCTGGGGCTTTTGCTCTACTATCTCGTGGGGGGGCTGGGCATCGGCTCATGGTATTTCGCCCTCAACGTGCCGCTGATGTTCGTCGGCTGGTTCAGCCTAAGCCGCCGCTTCATCCTCTACACCCTCTACGGCATGGCGGTCTTAAGCGTCTTCATGGACTTGGTGACGTTCCGGGCGGGCATCGACGATCCCATGCTGGCGGCCATCTTCAGCGGGGCCATCATGGGCGCCGGGGTGGGCATCGCCCTGCGATCGTCCGGATCCCTCGGCGGCACGGACATCGTGGCCATTGCCCTGAACCAGAAATGGAACCTGCGGGTGGGCAAGTTCAATTTCTATTACAACCTGATTCTTTTCTCCGTGGGGATCTTCTTTTACGACACGGACTTGGTCCTGTATTCCGTGATCCTGTCCTTCGTTTCGTCCACGGTCATGGAATACTTCCTGTCGCTTTTCAACCAGCGCAAGATGGTGCTGATCATCTCCGACCACGCCGACCAGATCGCCCACGACATCGTGAACGTGCTGCGCCGGGGCTCCACGTTTCTCTACGGTCGCGGCGCCTATACCGGAAAGCGTAAAAAGGTGATTTTGACCATTACCAACACGGTGCAGATCAAGCGCCTGGAGGAACTGGTCTTCTCCCGGGACAAGAACGCCTTTTTCGTGGTGGAGAACACCTTCAACGTGCTGGGCGAGGGCTTTTCCCGGCGCAAGGTCTATTAGCCGGGGAAGCGCCGGTTGGCTTATCCGCTGGGGGGCAATGCCGACACCGCTACAAACGCCTGCAGCCAGTCGGCGAAAACAAGGAGAAGGTTCCCCCACCTTTCCATTTTGGCTGTCACATCCAGGTTCGTTCTACAAAAACGCCTTATACGGAAAGTCCAGAGCCTCGCCGAGCTTTTTGGCCATGGCCTTGCCGATGGGGCGACGGTTGTTCTCCATGGCGGACAGATTCGGGACATTTATCCCGATGCGGTCAGCGAGTTGCCTCTGGGTGATGCCCAGAAGTCCGCGTGCGCCGCGCAGACGGGAACCGGGCGTGGAGTTCGGGAAGACGTCGGAGGCAGGGATACTGGGACCAGCCGCTTCTTCGATGGCCAAGGCCACACGGTCGACGCGGCTTTCCGGCACGATGGCGCATATTTCCCAGAGCCCGTCAGTACGGGGCTTTTTCGTGAGTTCCAACATAGGTCACCTCCACCAGTTGGACCGTTCGGTCCTCAACCGTCCAGACCGCCACGTAGGTCGGCCGTCCTTTGTTCAGATGGCAGTGGTACGCTTCCGCCGGCCAGTTCTTAAGCTTTCCAAAATGCGCCAAGTCGGGCTGCACCGGGCCAAACGCCTCGATCTTAATCCGTAACGCGTCGAGACGCTCCGCGATCCGGGTTGGGAGCTTGGCCACCTGTTTGGCAGCCTTGGCCGTAAAGGATACCGTCCACATTGTAATTAAGTATTATCATTTTCTGACAAGCAGTCAATCCCCCCCCGCCGCAGTATCCCGGGCACGTCCCACTCCTTCATGAGCCGCACGGCGGCCGGAGGCATCAGGTGCTCCCAGGGCTCGTTTCGGACCATGCGCGCCCGCACCGCCGTGGCGCTCAACCCCTTCTCCTGCGGCGTCACCTGGCGCATGACCTCCACGCGAAGCCCGAGCGAGGTGAAAAGCTCCCGCTTGCGGCGGCCCCAATCGTCGTAGATGGACAGGAAAAAGACCGCATCCATCGGCACGTAATACCGGTACAATTCCGGCCGGTTGATGGGCAGGGGCACCACGGTGAACCCCGCCGGGGCGCGGCCGGACCCGGCCAGGGCCTCGCCCAGCACGTCCCGCACCAGCCGCTGCCGCTGGTAATAGGTCAGGGGGTTGTTTGCCGGGTCGGACCGTAAGGGGTCGCTGGTGTCCGGCGCGGTCAAGAAGGGATCGGGATTGGTGATGCCCACCACCAGATGGGCGCACCGACGTGCCCCGTCCAGGAGGTAGGCCAGGTGGTCGTTGTGCAGCACCTGGAAACGGCCGTGGATGACGCCCACCTCATGCATGGCTTCTCCCCCGGTTCTGTCAGCGTACCCGAAACGGCGCACAGGGCGCGGGCCAGAAGTCCCTTGGGTCCGCCGTCTCCCGTATCCCGGCCAGCCTGGCCCGGTCCATGGCGTTTTGCAGCACCCGCATGAGCTCCGTGCCGCGCGGATGCCCGAGCGCCCCGCCCGCCGCCGCCACCTCGTCGAAACGCGTCACCGCGTCCCGGCGCACCCCCGGGCCGCACACCACAAGCGGCACGGGCTCGCCGCAGTGGATGAGCGGGCCGGCCGAGGGCGTGGAATGATCGGCCGTGACCGCGACAACAACCCCCGGATCATCGAGAAAGGCGTCCATACCCTGCCCCAGGCCCGTATCCAGGGCCTCGATGACCCGGCGCTTTTTCTCCGGCGATTTGGTGTGGGCGGCCTCGTCCGGGGCCTTGGTATGCACGTGGATGAAATCGTACCGGTCGAGGGCGTCTCTGGCGAATGCCAGGCGCTTTGCCAGATCGCCCCCGGGGTCGCCCGTGTCCGCGCACTTTTCCACATCCATACCCAGGTAGGCGCACAGCCCGTGGTAGATGATGCCCGAGGCCACGGACAGAGCGCGCAGGCCGTGGCGCACGAAAAAAGGCTCCGGACAACCCGGCCGTCCCGGACGCTGGGTGACCACGGCATTGACCGGGCACAGGCCCCGGGCCGCGCGGTTCGTGTTGATGGGATGCGCCGAGAGTGCCGCATGGACATGCAGCAGATAGTCCTTGAGAGCCGCAGCCGCGTTTCCGCTGGCCGCATCCGCGCCGCAAAGGGGTAGCACTTCGGGAATGGGCAGGCCGTCCACCATGGGATTGGTGTCCGTGAAATCCGGCCCCACCGATCCCCCGTGCCCCGGCTCCCCGGACAGCACCAGGATGCCGAAAAGTCCCCGGTCCCGGACCAGCCGGAAACGCACCCCCCGGCTCGCAAACGCCGCCACGGCCGCGAAAAGCTCCGGCATCTCGGCCCCGGCCACGGCCTCGGGCTTGTCGCGATGCAGATACAGGCAGCCGTCCCGCTCGGCCACGCTGGAAAAATGGGCCAGGACCGCCACCTCGTCCGGGGCAACGGCAATTCCCGCCCCCATGGCCTCAAGCGGCCCCCGGCCGGGAAACTCGTGGGCCTCGTAGCCGAACATGGCGAAGTGGGCGTTTTCGCTGGGCAACGCCTGCCCCAGATGCCCGGCATGGTACAGGCCGTTGCAGCCCAGGGCCGCCAGCCGGTCCAGGTGGGGCGTCTTGGCCGCTTCAAGGGGCGTTTTGTGGCCGAGACAGGCGTGGGACCGGTCGCCAAGGCCGTCCAAAACCACCAGCACGCACTTTTTCACCGCCATCTCCGCGCCCATCGCCGCCTCCCGCCTGCACACCGCTTTTCGCTAGGCCCCATCCCCATACAGGGCCCGGCCCAAAAGCGCCATGCCCTCACGGCGCGGCAGTTCCAAGCCCGTCCACAGCCGGAACTGCTCCACGGCCTGCCCGAAAAACATCTCAAGCCCGGGCACGGTCCTGGCCCCGGACGCCGCAGCATCCTTCAAAAACCGCGTCTCATGGGGATTGTAGACCAGATCATAGGCCACCGCCCCCGCCCCCAGGCTCCCCGGCGGCATGGGCGACAGCCCCTCGTTGTTCCCGAGCATCCCCAAAGGCGTGGCGTTGACCACCAGCCCCCCGGCATATTCCCCCCGCTTCTCCCACGGCGCGTCCCGCACGCCGAAATCCCGGGCCAGATCCCGGGCCTTCGCCGCCGTGCGGTTGCTGACGAAAATCCCAGGCACCCCAAGCTCCAAAAGCCCCGCCACCGCCGCCCGGGCCGCGCCGCCGCCGCCCAGAACCAGGGCCGTGCCCGGCACATCCCCCATCTCCCGAAGCGGCGCCACGAAACCGGCCACATCCGTGTTCTCGCCCCACAACTTCCCATCGCGCCAAAAAAGCGTGTTCACCGCGCCAACCGCCCGGGCCCGGCCCGTTATCCCGTCCACCAACCCCATCACCGCCGCCTTGTGCGGAATGGTCACCGACACCCCCTCGATCCCAAGCACCCGCACCGCCGTCATGAAATCCGCCACCCGGTCCGGCGTGACCGGCCAGGCCAGATACACCCCCGGCAGCCCGAAATGCCCGAAGCCCCAGTTGTGCAGCAGCGGACTGAGCGTATGCCCAAGCGGATGCCCGATGATGCCGAAGAGACGGGAAGGAAATATAGACATGGGAGGCTCCTGGGGAAGAAATGGGAACCGGGGAGGGGGAACCCCTTTTGTGAACAAAAGGGGTTCCCCCTCCCCGGACCCCTCCCCCTCCCCAAAAAACTTTTACGGGGGGGGTAATGAGATGCGAGAGGGAGGATGCGACCCGTTACGGGATTTCAAAGGGCTTGAGCCCGTTGGCCGCCGGAGGCATCCCCCCTGCCCGACTCGCTACGCCGCCCGGGCCGCGCCGGCCCGGATGGCCTCGATGTTTTTTGGGATGAGCTTGGCATAGTGGCTGGAGATGACATGCGACAGGCTGTCCTCCACCGCCGACAGGGGCAAAACCCCCGTGGCCGCCGCGTACGCCCCGATGGCCACCATGTTGGCCATGCGGGAATTGCCCAGTCCGTCGGCGATCTCATTGCACGGCACGGACACCAGCCTGTACCGTCCGGCCTCGGCCAGGGCCGGGTCGACCAGCGACGAATTGAGGATCAGCACGCCGCCGTCCTCCAGCCTGGGGCCGAACTTGTCCAGGGAGGGCCGGTTCATGATGATCAGGCTTTTCGGACGGTGGATGATGGGAGAGCCGATCTCCTCCTCGGAGACCACCACCGTGCAATTGGCCGTGCCGCCGCGCATCTCCGGGCCGTAGACCGGGATGTAGGTGACGTTTAAGCCCTGGTTCATGCCCGCATAAGCCAGAAGGTTGCCGATGAGCATGACCCCCTGGCCGCCGAAACCGGCGATGATCACATCCTGGTACAGACTCACTTGCCGCCTCCTTCGCCTGTTGCGTCCTTGAAAACCCCCAAGGGAAACACGGGGATCATTTCCTTGGCGATGCGTTCGTTGGCCTGAAGCGGCGTCATGCGCCAGTTGGTGGGACAGGTGGCCAGAAGCTCCACGAACCCGAAGCCCAGGTTTTTCTCCTGGATGGCGAAGGCCTTTTTCAGGGCCTTTTTGGCCTGCACGATGTGTTTGACCGAATCGAGCGCCACGCGGGTGCTGTACACCGTGCCGCCCAGTCCGGCGATGATCTCGGCCATGTTCATGGGGCCGCCCTCGCGGTCCTGGCAGCGGCCGCCCGGGCAGGTGGTGGTCTTTTGGCCCACAAGGGTCGTTGGGGCCATCTGGCCGCCGGTCATGCCGTAGACCGTGTTGTTGACGAAGATCACCGTCAGCCGCTCGCCCCGGTTGGCGCAGTGCATGATTTCCGCAAGCCCGATGGACGCCAGGTCGCCGTCGCCCTGATAGGTGAAGACGAAGGCCTCGGGCCTGGCCCGCTTGACCCCCGTGGCCACGGCCGGAGCCCGGCCGTGCGGGGCCTCCACCGTGTCCACCAGGATGTAGTTGTAGAGGAAAACCGAGCAGCCGATGGCGCTTATGGCAATGGTCCTTTCCACGAGCCCCATCTCCACCAGACACTCGGCCACCAGCCTGTGGGCCACGCCGTGCTGGCAGCCAGGGCAGTAATGCATGCCCCGGTCGGCCATGACCGAGGGCCTTTCGAAAACCAGTTCGTCCTTCATGTCCTACCTCGAAAGGGCCGAGCGGATCGGCGCTTCAAACTCGTCGGGAGTGGGCATGTTGCCCGGCAAAAAGCCGTGGAAGGCGCTGTCGACATGGAAACGGACGGCCAGACGCACGTCCTCGACCATCTGCCCCATGTTGTGCTCGATGGTCAAAAAGCGCTTTCCCTGCGCCGCCAGTTCCGCCAGAGCCCCGGTCGGGAACGGAAAAAGCGTGATGGGCCGGAAAAGCCCCACCTTCGCTCCCGCCGCCCGCAGTGCCCGCACCGCGCTCTTGGCGATGCGGCCGATGGACCCGTGGGCCACCACCACAAGCTCGGCGTCCTCGGTCTGGTAGGCCTCGAAACGCACCTCGGACTGCATGGCCTTGTACTTGGCGTCCAGGCGCAGGTTCTGTCCGGCCAGCTCGCCCTCATCCAGGAAAAGCGACTTCAGCAGCCGCTTGGGACGCCCGGACGCGCCATCCAGCCGCCAGTCGCCGCCCTCGTCCGGAGAAACCGGGGCGGGCTTCCAGGGCGTGACCGGCTCCTTCATCTGGCCCAAAATGGCGTCGCCCAGAACCAGGACAGGATTGCGGTACTTGAAGGCCAGGTCAAACGAGGCGATGATCAGATCGTAGGCCTCCTGGCAGGTGGACGGCGACAGCACCAACAGCCGGTAGTCGCCATGCCCGCCGCCCTTGACCGACTGGAAATAGTCGCCCTGGGACGGGCCGATGTCGCCAAGGCCGGGACCGCCCCGGTTCATGTTCACGATGACCCCGGGAAGCTCGCTACCGGCCATGTACGAAATGGCCTCCTGCATGAGCGAAATGCCCGGGCTCGACGAGGTGGTCATGGCCCGGATGCCGCAGGCTGCGGCGCCGAGCAGCATGTTGGCCGAGGCCACCTCGCTCTCGGCCTGCACGAACTCGCCCCCGGCCTCGGGCAGGGCCTTGGACAAAAATTCCGGGATGTCGTTTTGCGGGGTGATGGGATAGCCGAAATAGCACTTGAGCCCGGCAGCCAGGGCCCCGTAGGCGATGGCCTCGTTGCCCTTGATGAACATGCGCTTCTCAGACATGGGCCGCCTCCTTGGCCTTCTTCGGCTTCACCGTCTTCCAGACCTTGATGGCCACGTCCGGGCAGATCATGGCGCAACTGGCGCACCCGGTACACTTGGACTCCTCGCCGGGCTTGACCTCGACAACCTTGTACCCCTGCTGGTTGAACCGCGAAGATTGCACCACAATCTCCTTGGGACACGCCGACGTGCAAAGGAGACACCCCTTGCACCGCTCCTCGTCAATCACAATCCGCGACATGCCTGCTCCTTTTGGAAGAGGACGAACCGGGGAGGGGAACCCCTTTTGTGAACAAAAGGGGTTCCCCTCCCCGGACCCCTCCCCTCCCCAAAAAACTTTCATCGGCTTCGCGCCCTATGCGAAACCGCGGCCCCCGTTTCGGCGGGCGCGTGTGCCCGGAGGTATTCACCTCCAGGCACACGCGCCCGCGCCGAAATGGCCGTCGCCACAGCCGCACCCCTATGCGGGGGGTCCGGGGGGAATGATTCCCCCCGGCGGTGGTGGGGTCCGGGGAGGAGGCGGCAGCCTCCTTCCCGGTGCTCCCTCATACGATCAACATGGCGTCGCCGTAGGAGAAGAAGCGGAACCCGGCGGTGATGGCCTCGTGGTAAGCCGAAAGGACATGGTCTGTTCCGGCCAGAGCGCATATCATAATCAGCAGGGTTGATCCAGGCAAATGAAAATTGGTGAAAAGGCCGTCGATGACGTGAAAGGTGCTGCCGGGGCGCAGGAAGATGTCCGTCGCGCCGGTGTAGGGGCTGATCCGCCCGGTGGCGGCGAAGGCCCCTTCCAGGGCGCGTACGGAGGTGGTACCGATGGCGATGACCGGGCGGCCCTGGGATTTGGCCCGGGAGACGGCGGCGGCGGTTTCCGGGGGGATTTCCAGATGCTCGTGGTGCATGTCGTGGTCGCGGATGTCGGCGACGCGCACCGGGCTGAAGGTGCCGTAGCCCACATGCAAGGTGACCTCGGCCCATTCGAAGCCGCGATCTTCCAGGGCCTGGCGCATGGCCGGGGTGAAATGCAGCCCGGCCGTGGGCGCGGCGGCAGAGCCGGGCTTGTCGGGGCGGGCGTAGACGGTCTGGTAGCGCGAGGCGTCGGCGGCCTCGTCGGGGCGCTTGATGTAGGGCGGCAGGGGCATGTGCCCGATGGCCTCCAGGATGTCCGGCACATGCCCGGCGAAGGACAGGAGCACCTCGGCCCGGCCGAACTCGCCCCGGGAGACCACGGTCAGGGACAGCTCCTCGGAAAAGGTCACGGCGTCGCCGGGCCGGGGGGCCTTGGCGGCCCGAAGCAGGCCCTCGGCACGGGCGCACAGGCGGCCGGGACGATCCGGGTCGGGCCTGGCGGCCAGGAGCACGGGCGGCGTGAGCAGCAAAAACTCCACGGCCCCGCCGGTTTTCTTGCGGCCGAAGAGCCGCACGGGGGCCACCTTGGTGTTGTTGGCCACAAGCAGGGCGTTTGGCGGCAGAAGCTCCGGCAGGTCGGCAAACCGGGACTTGCGGGTGACGCCGGTGGCCCGGGAAAGAAGCATGAGCCGGGAGGCGTCGCGGTCGGGCAGCGGCCGTTGGGCGATCAGTTCCGGCGGCAGATGGAACTGGTAGGTTCCCAGGTCGCAGTCGGCGGGAACACCGGCGGGCCGGTCAGGCCAGTCAGGACGGTCAGGACAGTCGGGATGCTCGGGCCGGTCAGGCCAGTCAGGACGGTCGGGCCGGTCGGGATCGGGCGGGCCCGGAACAGGGGCGTCGCCGGGGGAGCCGGGAAGGTGTGCGGTCACGGGGCATTGTCCGGACAAAGGGCCTGGGCGGCCAGCCCGGCCATACGCCGGGCGGCGGCGGCCGTGTCCACGTCGCGGCCGAGTTCCCGGGCGGCGGAGGTCATGCGTACGTCCGGCAGGCCGCAGGGAACCATGGCCGAGAAAAGTCCCAGGTCGTTGACGAGGTTGATGGCCAGGCCGTGGGTGGTGACGAAACGCGAGACGTGGATGCCCATGGAGGCGATCTTGCGGCCGTCCACCCACAGGCCCAGGGGATCCAGGCGCGGTTCGGCGGCAAGGCCCATCTCCGCCAGAAGCATGGCCCCGGCGCCGAGGATGCGCAGGACGAATTCCTTGACCCCAAGGCCCAGGCGGCGCAGGTGCACCACGGGATAGACCACCAGTTGCCCGGGTTCGTGGGCCGTGGCCCCGCCGCCTCGGTCGGTCTGGATCACGGGTACGCCGGGGGGGGCGGCCAGCACCTGGTTGAGCTTTTTATTGGCCCCCAGGGTGATGACCGGCGGATGCTCCAGCACGAAGACCGTGCCCACCCCGGCTCCGGCCTTGAGGGCCTCGGCCGCGCGCTGCTGAAGGACCACGGCCTCGGCGAAACCGATCCGTCCCGGGAACCGCAGATCGATGTCCCGCGCGGCAGGGACGGCGTGAGGCATGTTCATCCGTTTTTTTGCAGGCGGGCCATGATGTCGGCCAGGGCGTCCTCGGCCACGGCCGTGTCCACCTGGCAGGTGCCGACCTTGGCGTGTCCGCCGCCGCCGTATTCCAGCATGAGCGCGCCCACGTCCGTTTTGCAGGTGCGGTTGGTGATGCTGTGGCCCACGGTGATGACGGTGTTCTGCTTGAGCTTGCCCCAGATGACCTGGACGCTGACGTTGCAGTCCGGAAACATGGTGTAGACCACGAACCGGTTGCCGGAGTAAATTTCGTCCTGGCACCGGAAATCGAGCAGGACCACGTTGCCGTGCACCGTGCCGCGTTTTGCGAGCATGTCCCTGAAAAGCTCATCCTGCTTGAAATAGCGGTCGATGCGCTCCCTGACGTCGGGGTCTTTCAGGATGGTCTCCACGGGCTCCATGCGGCACATCTCCACCAGCTTCTCCATGAGCTGATAGTTGCTGATGCGATAGTCCCGGTAGCGCCCCAGGCCCGTGCGCGGGTCCATGATGAAGCTTAAGAGAATCCATCCCTCGGGGTTCTCGATCTCCGCCACCGTCAGGTTTCCCGAGTCGCAGCGGTCCACGTGTTCGAGCATGGCGTCGAAGCGGGAGGGGAAGGTCTTGTGGCCGCCGTAGTAGTCCCAGATGACCCGGGCGCAACTCGGAGCCAGGCGGGAGACGCCCTGGAAGGAAAAATTGAAGTCCAGGCGTTCCTGTTCGCTGGAATGGTGGTCGAACCACAGGCCGCATCCCGGGGCGTAGGGCACGTTGGCCAGGATGTCGTTGTCGGTGACGGCCACTTTGCCGTCCTGGACGTCCTTGGGGTGCACGAATTTCCAGTCGTCCATGATGCCCGCTTCTTTCAGCAGCACGGCGCAGATGAGTCCGTCGAAGTCGGATCGGGTCAGAAGGCGCATGTTCTCCTCCGGCTGGTGGGTGCGAGATGAAGCCGGTGACGGCGGTTGGCACGGTAACGCATGGCCCTGCGCCTGACAACAGGCGAAAAACGGCTGTCGAGAAACGGCGGGGCTCTTTTTCACGCCGCCCGCGCGGACATGGCCCGGGCCTGTCCCGCCACCGGAGGGGTTCCATTTGCCATGCCCCGGCCTTTCGTGCGAAATGTCCCGTCGGCGCGCACCCTTCGGATCGACGCCACAGGCCCATGTCCACCGATCATATACCGGACACCCCCGTGGTCCGTTTTTTGGAGTATCGACACGATGATGCACGCCTTATCCCAAGCGCCGCCGGAGATCGAGACCCTGGCCCAGTTGTTCGCGGCCATGGAGGCCACCCAGGCCATCCGCACCACGGCCGTCCGCGAGATTCTGGACGGCCGCACCCCGGATCCCGCCCATGCCGCCCACCTGGAAAGGGTACTGGCCGCCCTGTCCCCTTCGGACGGCGGCGGCATGACGAAACGGCTCCTGCTCCCGGACGGGCGAACCATCGCCGTCGACCTGTCCCAGGAGAGAAAGGAACTGGAAAAGGATCTGGTCTTTCTGGGTTCCGGGGAGCAAGCCCTCATGCGCCATCTGGCCCGGGAGATCGACGGTTTCGACGACCATCTGGAGGCCGGACGGCGTTTTCTGGGAGACCGCCGCTTCAACTGCTTTTTCACCGACCGCGACGGCACGGTGCAGTCCTACCACGGCCGTTACGCCACCGCCGTGCAATCGGCCAATTCGGCGGTTTTTCTGTGCCGTTTCGCCATGAGCCGGACGACATGGCCCATCATGCTCACCTCCGCCCCCTTGCGCGGGCCCGGCATTCTCGACGTCTCGGCCATTCCGCCCGGCATCTTCGCCTACGGGGCCTCCAAGGGCCGGGAATACCTGGACCGGGCCGGAAACCGGGGCACCCTGCCCATCCCCCCCCGGAAAAAGGAGTTGCTTTCGGCCCTCAACAAACGGCTCCTGGCCCTGGTCCACAGGCCCGAAAACGAGGTGTTCACGCTCATCGGCTCCGGCCTGCAATGCAAGTTCGGTCAGACCACCCTGGCCCGCCAGGACATGGACGGCTCCATCCCCGGGGACCGCTCCCTGGAGCTTGCCGCCGCCGTGCGCGAACTGGCGGCCGGCCTGGACCCGGCCGGGGAGCACCTGCGCATCGAAGACACCGGGCTCGACCTGGAGATCATCCTGACCATCGAGGACGAGACCCTGGGCGTCAAAGACTTCGACAAGGGCGACGCCGTGGCCTATCTGGACCGTTCCCTGGGGCTTGGCATCGAAAACGGGCCGCACCTGGCCTGCGGCGACACCCCCGCCGACATCCCCATGGCCCTGGCGGCATCCGCCCGGGGCGCGGAAACCCTGGCCATCTTCGTCGGCTGCGACGGCACGGTGCGCGACATGACCCGGGAAAAACTGCCCCAGGCCCTTTTTTTGCCCACGCCGGACGTACTGACGGCCCTTCTGGGACGTGCGGCCAACGACGGATGACAGCCATGAGCGCACCGCATCGCCACTGGCTCCATAAACGTCCCGCCCGGCCTGGGGGCGAGGAACACGCCCCATGATCGGCTCCATCCGCTGGCGCCACATTCTCACCGTGGCCGGACTGGCCATCCTGGCGTTGTCGGCCTGGGTCTATGCCCTAGCCGTCATCCAGGCCATGACCCGGGAGGCGGACGTCACGATCCCCCGGGTGGTGCGGGTCATCGACGCCATCGAGCGCATCGCCGACGCGGCCGGGATGCTCGACGTCATGGCCCGGGAGCTGGCCCAGACCAACGATCCCGGCCTCGTCCGGGACATCGCCCAGGCCGACGCCCTGTTCCGGGCTTCCCTGCACCAGGCCAGGATGGACATCCCCCGGCCCTTCACCACAAGCGAGGCCCTGCACGCCAGACGCCTGCTCGAACAGCACGAGCGCTATATCGGCGATCTGCGGCTTCTGACGGATCAGGACATGGCCCGGCAGGCCCGGGTCGACTATTACAACGAGCGCCTGCGGCCGCTTTTCGTCCTCATCGCGGCCGACGCCGACTACCTGAAGGCCCTGGCCCGGCAGCGCATGGACCTGTTCCTGGACGAGTCCCGGGAACTCTCCCGCCAGTCCACACGGCGGCTGTTGCTCATCCTGTTCCTTGCGGCTGCGGTCACGGGCCTCTCCATCTATTTTTTCGACCGTTCGGTGTTACGGCCCGTACGCCGGATCAAGAAGCTGGCCGTGGAGATCAAAAACGGCAACCTGGACGCCCGGGCGGACATCCCGCTTACCCGCGCAGGACGCGACGAGATCGGACAGCTGGCCGGGGCCATAAGCGACATGGTCCAGGCCCGGGCCCAGGCCGAGCTGGAGCTGACCCGGATGACCGAGGCCCTTGCGGCCTCAAGCACCCTCAACCGGGCCATCATCGATTCCACCTCGGACATCGTCGCGGCCATCGACCGGGACTTTCGGCTCATCCTTTTCAACGAGGCCTTTTCCCGGCAATTCGCCGCCTTTTTCGGCAGCACGCCTGCCTTGGGGGACAATCTGTTGCGGCTGCTCGACGCCTTTCCCGCCGACCAGGCCCGGGCCGCCGCCTTGTGGGGCCGGGCGCTTGCGGGCGAGGCCTGCCGGGTCACGGAGGAAATCTCGGGGAAAAACGCCGTACCGCGCTATTTCGACATCCGCTTCGACGCCCTGCGTAGCGAGCAAGGGACCATTGCCGGGGCCCTGCACATCGCCCGGGACGTGACCGACGAACAACGCATGGAGCGCGAACTGCGCCTGTCGGCTACGGAACTCGACCGCCGGGTGCGCGAACGCACGGCCGAACTCACGGGACTCATGGAATCCCTCCCGGCCATCGTCTGGATGTCCCGCGACCCCCACTGCCGGACCATCACCGGCAACAGGGCGGCCTACGACTTTCTGGGCATGGATCACGGCCATAACCTCTCCATGACCCCTGGTGACGCGCCCGGGCCGAAGCATTTCCGGGTCTTTCTCCAGGGTGTGCCCGTTCCCGACCCGGAGCTGCCCATGCAGCGCGCCGCCCGCGACGGCGTGGACATTCGCGGCGTGGAGCTTGAGATGCGTTTCGACGACGGCCGGGTCCGCCATCTGTTCGGCAACGCCTCGCCGCTTTGCGATGAGGCCGGAGCGGTCACCGGGGTCATCGGGGCCTTCGTGGACATCACCGACCGCAAGTCCCTGGAGCACGATCTCCTGCGGGCCAGGGATGCGGCGGAACGCGCCTCCCAGGCCAAGAGCCGGTTTCTGGCCGACGTCAGCCACGAGATACGCACCCCCATGAACGCAGTCATCGGCATGGCCGAGATGCTCCTGCGCACCACCCTGTCCCCGGAGCAGGGCGAATGCGCCCGCACCATACGCCAGGCCGCCGGGCACTTGCTCGATCTGCTCAACGACATCCTGGATCTGTCCAAGATCGAGGCCGACAAGCTCGTTCCGCACAACGCCGATTTCGAACTGGGCGACCTGCTGGACTCGGTGATCACGACCTTTTCCCTGAGCGCCAGGGAAAAAGGCCTCGCCCTTGGCCTGCGCCTTTCGCCGGACGTGCCCGGCCGCCTGCACGGCGACGGCCGGCGGCTGCGGCAAATCCTCATCAATCTGGTGGGCAATGCCGTGAAATTCACCGAACGCGGCGAGGTCACGCTGCGCGTGTCCCGGCAGCCGGGGTTCCATGACGGACAGGGGGACGGCGTCCCCCTGGAGTTCGTGGTGGAGGATACCGGCATCGGCATCGCCCCGGACAAGCTGCCGCGCATCTTCGACGACTTCACCCAGGCCCACGACGCCCATGCCGGGAAATACGGCGGCACGGGCCTGGGCCTGGCCATCAGCCGCCATCTGGCCAGGATGCTTGGCGGGGACATCACGGCCGTCTCCCGGGAAGGCCGGGGAAGCGTGTTCAGGGCCACTGCCCTGTTTTGCACGTCCTCCGCCGGCCGTACCCAGCCTGCCGCCCTCCAGGGCCGTACGGACGAGGCGGAACGGCCGAAAGGGCACAGTTCGGCGAAGATTCTCCTGGTGGAGGACAACCCGGTCAACGCCAAGGTCGCCCAGTTGCATCTGGGACGGATGGGGCACCAGGCCACCACGGCCGCCGACGGGTTCCAGGCCCTGGATATCCTGGCCCGGGAGGCCTTCGATCTGGTGCTCATGGATCTGGAACTGCCGGGAATGGACGGCATCGAGGCCGCCAGGCGCATCCGGGCCGGGGAGGCCGGGGGGGATCGCGCCGCCACGCCCATCGTGGCCATGACCGCCCACGTCCTGGAGGAGGCCCGGGAAAGCTGCCGCGCGGCGGGCATGGACGGCTACCTGCCCAAGCCGGTCAATTTCTTCGAGCTTGAGGCCCTGATCGACCGGATGCTGTCCCGGGCCCCGGGCGATGTCTTGGCCCGGGAACCCCTTTTCGACAAGGAACAGGCCAAACGGCGCATGGGCATCGACGGCCCGACCCTGGCCCCCATCTTCCAGGCCGCCCTGGAGGAATTCGAAAACCTCCTGGAGCAGCTGCAAAGCGCCGCCGCATCAGGCGACACCCAAGCCCTGCGCATCGCCGCCCATACGCTCAAAAGCGTCGGCGCCACCCTGGGGTTCGCCCAGGGCGTCGCGCTTTTGGGGACCATCTCCGAAGCCGCCAGGGAGGGCGACCTGGAGAGCGTCCGGAAACAGGCGCGGGAGCTGGCGGGCCTCTACGGCCGGGGACTTCTGGAGATGAACACGTCCTGACGCGACGCTAGGCCAGGGCCAGAAGATGTTCGATGACCCGCCTCGGGTCGAGATAGGGCCGGCTTTTTTCGCTGACCAGCGGGGCCTCGATGACCTCCACCCCAAGGCGCCGCACCCGGGCCGCCTCGGCAAGCGCCTCGCGGTCGCCGCAGTCCAGCAGGACGAACTGCATAAGCCTGCGGGACTCCGCCGCCGCGCCGCAACTTCTCCCCAGATAGCGCAAAAGCGTCTCCACCTTGTCGGCAAGCCCCATGCCCAGCTCCTCGGGGTCGTGCCCCCGGTTGGGAATGTAGACCTTGGGACACTCGGCCGCAGCCACCGCGTCCCCCACGCCCTTGACCAGCAGATTGGCCACCACGCTGGAATAGAAGCTGCCCATGGGATAGCAGATCAGGTCGGCCCCCCGGATATGGCCGGCCACCTTGGCCTTGAGTTTCGGTTCAACGGGAATGTACCCGGCCGGATCGTCGGCCAGGTGGATGTCGGCCACGGGCGAGGCGATGGGGGCCGTCTCCTTGCCGGTCAGGCGATGCTGGCCCACCAGCCGCGTGCCGTCGGCCAGTTCGGCCACCAGGTGCATGTCGGCGTTGAGGATGGGCCGCACCACCCCCCGGGCCTCCACCAGGCGGCTGAACAGATAGATGACCGGATCGATCTGGCGTTTGTAGTTGAAATAGCCGCCGGTCAGGATCAGGTTGCCCATGCTGGCCCCGCGCAGGTCGAAATCCTTGGGGCTTCGGTCCATGAAAAAACCCAGGTTGGAGCGGATGATCTTGCGCATGGGGTCGGGGACGCGGCGCACCAGGGGGTCGGCCCCCCTGACCATGGCTTCCAGGCGTTCGCGCAGCACCTCAGGGGGGTCGGTCTTGGGCAGGCGGTAGGCGAAAAGCTCGAAGATTTCCGGATTGCCCTTCACGGTGCGGTCGGCCAGGGCCATGATCCGGTTGCGGATATCGCCCACGGCGGGCATCCGGAAGGCCCGGCGCAGGACCGCCGAACTGCCCCCGGAATCGAAGGGGGTGATGAGGTGGATGGAGTTGTGGGTGTAGTCCACGAGCTTCTGGCTCAATCGCCGCAACGCCGAACCGCCGCTGAAAAAAAGGATGCGCGGCCCAAGCTCGGGAGAGCGGCGGCACATGGCCGTCCGGACCGGATCGGGCAGGGTCACGGTACGGGTCAGGGTGATCTTCCGGGGAGCCTTGTCGGGCATGGTTCTCTCTCTTTCCCTGTTATGCGGCGGCCACGGCCTGGACGGTCTGGCGGGCGATTTCCAGTTCCTCGTTGGTGGGCACGGCAAAGACGCGCACGGACGCCCCGGGGGCCCCGATCTCCATGGCCTGTCCCATTGCCTGCCGGTTGCGGGCCACGTCGAGCACGATGCCGCGTTCGGCCATGCCTTCCAGGGCCGCCTCCCGGGTGGCCGGGTCGTGTTCGCCGATGCCGGCGGTGAAAACCACGGCGTCCACCCGGCCCAGGGCCGCGATATAGGCCCCGATGTATTTGCGGATGCTGTAGGCGAACATGGCGAAGGCCAGTTCCGCCCGGGCATCCCCCTGCTCCCGGCGGCGATGGATGTCGCGCATGTCGCTGGAACCGCAGATGCCCAAAAGCCCGCTTTTACGGTTGAACAGGTCGTCCACGGCGGCCTCGTCCATGCCCGCGGCCCGTTGCAGAAAAAGCCCGATCTCGGGATCGAGATCGCCCGACCGGGTGCCCATGATGGTCCCGGCCAGGGGGGTCATGCCCATGGAGGTGTCCACGCTTTTTCCTTTTTTCACGGCGCACACGCTGTCGCCGTTGCCCAGGTGCACGGTGACCAGGTCGCACTCCTCAAGGGGCTTGCCGAGCATGGCTGCGGCCCGGCCGGCGATGTAGCGGTGGGAAATGCCGTGGAAGCCGTAGCGCCGGATGCCGTATTTCTCGCACAGCTCATACGGCAGGGCGTAGAGATAGGCGTATTCGGGCATGGTCTGGTGAAAGGCCGTGTCGAACACGGCCACCTGGGGCGCGGCGGGAAACCGCTCCAGGGCCGCCGCGATGCCCGTCAGGTTGGCCGGATTGTGCAGGGGGGCCAGGGGCGTCACCTCGCGGATGCCCGCCAAAACCGCATCGGTCACCACCACGGGCTGGCTGAAGCGGCTGCCGCCATGCACCACCCGGTGCCCCACGGCGGCGATATCCCACGGCCCGGCCACGGGCCCGTCCGGGCCGGTCAGAAGCGACAGGGCCAGGGCCACGGCCCCGGCATGGTCGGCAATGGCCTCTTGCACCGTGCGGCCCGATTCCCGGCGCGTGCCGGGAAAGGCCGTATGCGTCAAAAGGCTTTGGGGCGTGCCGAAGCGCTCGGCCAGGCCCTGGGCCAGTTCCGCCTCCGTGGTCATGTCGAAAAGGCGGTATTTGAGGGAGGAACTGCCGCAGTTGAGCACCAGTATGTTCATGAGACCTCCCCGGCCTGGATGGCGGTGACGGCGGCGGTATAGACGATGTCGCGCACGGTGCAGCCGCGGCTCAAGTCGTTCACGGGCTTTTTGAGGCCCTGGAGCACCGGTCCCAGGGCCGCCGCCCCCGTGGCCCGCTGCACGGCCTTGTAGGTGACGTTGCCCGTGTCCAGATCGGGAAAGATGAACACCGTGGCCCGACCGGCCACGGGGCTTCCCGGCATCTTCTCCGCCGCCGTGACCGGATCCACGGCCGCGTCGTACTGGATGGGGCCCTCCACGGGGATGTCCGGCAGGCGTGCCCTGGCCAGGGCCACGGCCTGGCGCACCTTCTCCACGTCCGGCCCCTTGCCCGAGACGCCGGTGGAATAGGACAGCATGGCCACCCGGGGCGTGATGCCGAACCTGGCGGCGGTGCCGGCCGAGGCCGCCGCGATCTCGGCCAGTTCCTCGGCCGTGGGATCGGGGTTGATGGCGCAGTCGCCGTACACCAGCACCCGATCCGCCAAGCACATGAAAAAGACGCTGGAAACCAGGGAGAACCCGGGCCGGGTGCGGATGAACTGCAGGGCCGGGCGGATGGTGTCGGCGGTGGTGGTGGTGGCCCCGGAGACCATGCCGTCGGCAAGGCCCTTGTAGACCAGCATGGTCCCGAAATAGGTCTTGTCCGTGAGCAGTTCCCGGGCCGTCTCCAGGGTCAGGCCCTTGTCCTTGCGCAGGTCGTAGAGGGTCGCGGCGAAGGCCTCCAGGTCCGGATACGCGGCCGGGTTCATGAGCTGGGCCCCCGCGAGGTCAAGCCCCAGGGCGGCGGCCCGGCGTTCCATGTCCTCCACGTCGCCCAGGATGATCACCCTGGCGATGCCCCGGCTCATGACCTGGTCGGCGGCCATGAGCACCCGGTCCTCGCCGCCCTCGGGAAAGACGATGGTCTTGCCCAGGGCCTTGGCCCGGGCGATGACCGACTGCTCGAAGACCAGCCCGGGCACGGCCTCATCCGTACCGGCCGTCAGCCGCCGGGCCAGTTCCCGGGCGTCGGCATGGGCCTCGAAATGTCCCAGGGCGGCCTGCACCCGGCCCTGTTGCCCGGGGTCCAGGCGCGACACCAGGCTCTCCAGGCGATGCAGGGTGGGAGAGGTGGGGGCGCCCGTCCGGATCACGGGAATGGGGATGTCCGCCCAGCCCGACAGGAGCCGGACGATGCTCGGGGCCACCTCCAGGCCGCCGGTCAGGGCCAGCCCGGCCGGATGCGGAAAGGCCCCGGAGGCCCGGGCGGCCAGGACGGCCAGGATGATGTCCGCCCGGTCGCCGGGGGTGACCACCAGACAGCCGGGACGCACGTAGTTCAGGAAATTTCCCACGCTCATGGCCGCCACCACGGTCTCCCCGGCCTGCACGTCCAGGCGCTCCCCTCCCCACAGGACGTCCGCCTCCAGATGACGCGCCACCTCGGCCATGCTCGGCCGGGACAGGCGTTCGTCCTCGGGAATCGTCCACACGGGCGGCGGCGGGTCGGGCAGTCCCGGCAGTCCGGCCAGGCATCCCGCCACAAGCCCCGCCGCCCCCGGGTCCGGTTCGGAGGCCGGATCGGCCTCGAAGCGGTTGACGGCCACGGCGGCCAGGGCCACCCCCTGCCCAAGGACCGCCCAGGCGGCCATCCGGGCGGCATCGGCCGTCTGGGCGGCCGTGCGGCCCCGGCCGGAAACCACGGCAACCACCATGGCCCCCAGGGCCCTGGCCAGCTCCAGATCCAGCTCGAAGGTCAGGCCCTGGCCGCCGGGCGAGGCGGAACCGGATTCGCAGACCACCACCTCGTGCCCGGCGGCCAGCCCGGCATGGGCGGCGGCCACGGCCTCGAAAAGGGCCTCGCGGCTCCCCGAGGCGATGAGGCCCGCCGCCTGTTTCGCACTGACGGCGAAGGCGCTGTCCGGGGTCTGGTCCAGGCCGAATTGGTCGAGAATGAGGCGGATGTCGGGGTCGGACCCTTCGGGCGAGGCCTCGGCCACGGGGCGCAGGAAGGCCACCCGGGCCGTGCGGGAGGTCAGGGCCGAAACCAGCCCCAGGCAGATCAGGGTCTTGCCGCATTGCGGCTCGGCGGACAGCACATACAGGGTCTTGGTCATGGCGCCTCCGCAATTCGTGACGGGCGGCGGCCTCCCGGAGAAACCGGACCGGCCGCCGCGCATGTCTTCCTCCCCGGCGCGGGGAGCGCCGGGGACGACGGCACAAGCCCTATTCGGCCAGGCTCTCGTAGACCTTGCCCACCAGGGCCTCGGACGGGGTCAGGGTCTTTTTCCCGGGTTCCCACTTGGCCGGGCAGGCCTCGGCGGGATGCTCGCGCAGGTAGACGTTGGCCTTGATCTTGCGCACCAGCTCGTCGGCGTTGCGGCCCACGTTGTAGTAGTTGACCTCAGATGACACCAGGATGCCCTCGGGGCTGATCACGAAGGTGCCGCGCAGGGCCAGTCCGGTATCCGGATCGTAGACCCCGAAGTAGCGCGACAACTCTCCCGTGGGGTCGGCCCCCATCTTGAACCGCACGTTTTCCAGGAGCCTTTCGCTTCCGCGCCAGGCCAGGTGGGCGTATTCCGTGTCCGTGGACACGGAGATCACCTCGCAGCCGAGCCCGGCCAGTTCCTCATGCCTGGCGGCCAGATCGGCCAGCTCCGTGGGGCACACGAAGGTGAAATCCGCCGGATAGAAAAAAAGGATGGTCCATTTTTCGGCCTCGACCAGGCTCTCCAGGGAAATCTCCCCGAAGGCGCCTTCCGTGGGATCGTAAACCTTCAAAAGGAAATCGTCGACCTCGGCCCCCAAAAGCGCCTGTTCCATTTCCACGCAGCATTCGTCGTCGCAATGTTCGTGCATGTCCACTCCTTGCCCATGGGGCTTTCTATGAAAATGATTCCCAATCTCTACTTTTCCTGGCGCAGGAATTCAAGGCAGGCGTCGGCCGCCGCCTCGAAATCCACGCCGCCAGATATCTCCAGTACCGGGCAATCCCCCAGAAGCGCAAGGTAATCCTCGGCCGTGGCCGAGGCCCCGGCCTGACCCGGGCCGTTTTCCTCGAAAAAAAGGCCCACGTCCTTCATGAAGGCGGGCAACAGGTCGCGGCGTTGCCGCAGATCCACCCGGGCCGCGTGCATGGGCTCGCCCGTGCGCTTCCAGGTCAGGATCACCAGGCCGGCCATGGCGCTGTGCAGGCGGAAGCGCCCCGGGCCGTAGCAGTCGTCGATCATGGCGTCGTACTTGTGCTCCAGGTCCCACAGCTCGGCCTGGGGCAGGGCCGAGAAGCGGCGGCGATCCTCCTCGGACATGACCGGCCCCAGGTGGTCGTCGAAAAGCACCGTGCCCGGATTGACCCGGGGCATCTTGGGGATGCCGGACATGGTCAGGGCCTCCCCGTCCCGGCGGACCATGATCCGGTCGTTGCTCACGAAATCCGCGCCCCGGGCCATGATGCGCAGGGCCAGGGTGGATTTCCCGGCCCCGGAAAACCCCGACATGACCAGCCCCCGGCCCGCCTCGGCCACCCCGGCGGCATGAAACAGCAGGGCCCCCTGCCGGATCACCCGCTCGATGAAGCGGTTGTTGATGAAATTGACCACCTGGTTGTCGTTGTCCGTGCACGGCCCGAAGGCGTAGTTGCGGCCGCCGCCGAAGCACAGGACCAGGCCCGTCAGAAGCTTGCGCACCACCCGGCCGTCCGGATAGTCCACGTACTGCTCCTTGATTTTCGTCTTGCCGGGCTCGCGCTCCTTGGTGGCGTAGGGCAGATCCCACACCGGGGGCGGGCATTCGATGGCCGTGACCTCGATGTCGGGAGGGGAGCCGTCGCCGGAAAAAACCGCATAGTACCGGGCCAGCTTGTCGAAAAGGGCCCGGGAGTTGGTATGCACCAGGATGGCGGCCTGGCCGAAGCGCAGGGACAGGGACAGGTCGGCGGGATGGGCCGCAAGCAGGGGGGCGGCCTGATCCAGGAATGATCCGGGGATGGTCATGCGATCCTCTCCAGGACGTGGTCGGCGTACAGTCCGGCGGCGTCCAGGCCGCAGGCGTCCAGCAGTCCGCGAAAGCCGCCGAAGGCCGACACCTCGTAGATGGCGGCCCCGTCCGGGGTCTCCACCACGTCCACGCAGGTGAAGGCCATGCCCGGAAAAAGGGCCTGGGCCTTCTCGGCCAGGGCCACGATCTCCGCGCCCGGCTCGTAGAGCACGTATTTGCCGCCGGTACGGGTGGTGGTGTCCCAGGACTGGCCGTTGCCCTGGCGGGCGTAGGTGGCCAGATACCTGCCGCCCAGAAAGGACACGCCCAGGTCCAGATGTCCTCCGGCATGGGAGACCATGCGCTGGATGTACATGACCCGGTTGCCCGCGGCCTGGAAGTCCTCGATCTCCTCCCGGGCGGCGCTTCCGGCCTCGATGACCGTCATGCCCCGGGCCTTGGAGGAATACAGGGGCTTGAACACAGCCCGGCCGTAGTTCTCGACGGCGCCCAGGGCCTCGTCCACGTCCTCGGTGACGGTGGTCGGCGGCATGGGGATGCCGCCCAGGCGCAGGGCCGTGGTGCAGCTCAAGCGGTCGATCAGGCGGTACATGCTGTCCGGATCGGAAAAGACCGGCACCCCCATGGCCGCGACGAAACGCAGGATGTCCATGCGGTCCAGGGCGTCGGGGGAATAGGTCGGGGCGATCTTTTTGACGATGACCGCATCCAGGGCCGTCATCTCCACATCGGCGTGCCAGACCGTCCGGGTCGCCAGATCCAGCCGGGCCCGGGCCATGTCGATGAGCACGGGCGACACTCCGCGCGTGGCCAGGGCGTCCACCAGTTGCTGGGTGGACCACCCTTTGGGAATGCCAACGACCCCCACTCGTTTCATGCTGCCTCCTTCACCTCTTCCGCGCCAGGCGCGGAGAAAGAACGTTACGAACAGGTTCCATGCCCTGCGGCATGCCAGCGGCGGCTACGTAGCATGGAAACATGACGATGCGATGACGCAAAACGGGATGGTTGCCTTTCCCGGCCCGGGGGACTATGGGAAGAAAAAAACAAGCCCCGCCAGGGTACACGGGAACACCATCATGAGCCCGAAAACCATCGTATTGACCAGCCTGCTCCTGCTCGGCCTGGCCGGGTCGGTGCACACCGACGATCTGACCCGGGAGCTCCCCGGCAAAATCCCCGACCAGGCAGCCATGACCGACCCCTTCGGGGACTGCTGCGTGGCCGGCGTGACCATGCAGACCTTCAACACCTGGACCGTCACCTGCGGCCCATGCGCCAAAAATCCCGGAACCTACGTCATCAGCCAGCCCGACCCGGAAAAACCCGTCTTTCTGAGCGCCACGGGCGAGCCCGCCGACAGCCGCTACGACGCGGCCGCGGCCAGCTGCCTGTGCCCCTCCCTGGACGCCAGACGGGCCTGGGAAAAATCCATGCGCACCTTCGGCGGAAAGTAGCCCCGCCGCTGGCCGCCGGACAAACCGGATATTATCTTTGAAGCTCTGCGCAACCTTCATCAATTAATCGAATAAACTCGTTTGCATCAGAAAAATAATTTTTAAAAGCCATTCGTACATCATCACTGGTGTCCGCCTTTACCAAAACAACATCTTTTCCAGGGTTATCTCTTTCTAATTCAAATAATGCCTTGAGTGCGCTCGGTGCATCTCTAAATGTTTTTATTTCAAGATCATTTTTCTCCGAAATTATAAGGATTGTATTTCTCTTTAATGAAAATGTATTTTTTGCAGCACTCAGACCACGCAGCATAGACATAAGACCAATTTCTGATTCAAGAGCGTAAAACTGGGATACTAAATCTCTATTTAACAAATCTGGCAAGTATGAGTTCATGTTTTCTGCTGTTCGAGCAATAATTTCACTTGCAAGAAGCATTGCTCGTTCATATCGGATATCGCCTTTTTGAAACTTTGGCTGACTTTCCGTGATAAAGCCAATCACCTCGACACACGTTGCCCATGCATGCTGCACTACAGTTCTATACTGTATCTCTACAAGAAGACCCTTGTATTGTCTTCCTGTCTTTGAATTAACATTATATTCATACACATCATGAATCCCACGATATCCAGTCATTTTAGGATTTTTTATATAGTCATATTTATCAACTGCATTTTTTAATTTGTGATTGAACCTTGCAGCATGCAGATCCGCTCGAAACTTATACAACTCTGATATATTTAAAAATATAAGTCGACAACCAGCTACATCATCCATCCTGGCAAGATCCATCCCTGGAAAGCGTTTAAGCTTATCAAAAATTGTCATCTTTCTTTTATGTCTTTGAGCAACAACCACTTGTTCAAATCGTGTTCTGGTTCTAAGGATTGCTTGAAATGTATTTAATACTGCGCGGTGCGCAGCGCGCCAACTATCAATAACATGATAGTCATCAAGCGTTGCCGTTCCATTACGCATGTTATCTCCGGCAAGTGTGACCCTTTTCTTCGACCCTCCCGGGAAAGAATTGTTTTTATCTTCTATCAAGATCACCTCAACAGTGGTTCATGTCAAAGCCGTTTAATTACGACCAACAACCATACTCCCATAAACTCGAACGATGCCGCCCTATCCCGGATAGCCCTCGTCCGCCACAAGCCCCGGCTTTCCCGCCGCCGCCTTGGCAAGCACGTCGCACCGCTCGTTCTCCGGGTCGCCGGCATGGCCGCGCACCCAGTGGAACCGCACCTGGCAGGCGGCCAGAAGGGGCACCAGCCGCTCCCACAAGTCCTTGTTCTTCACGGGTTTTTTGTCCGCCGTCTTCCAGCCGTTCTTGCGCCAGCCCGCCAGCCACCGCTTCTCGATGGCGTTTCGCACGTACTGGGAATCGGTGAAGACATCCGCCCGGCAGGGCCGGGTCAGGGCCGAGAGGGCCTCGATGACCGCTAAAAGCTCCATGCGGTTGTTGGTGGTCAGGCGGCGGCCGCCGGACAGTTCCTTGCGGGCCTCTCCGAAAAGCAGCACCGCGCCGTATCCGCCGGGGCCCGGGTTGCCGAAGCAGCAGCCGTCCGTATAAATGCGCACGCCAGAGCCGTCGCCCGGCGTTTCGATTCCCGTCATCAGTTTTCTCCCGTCCGGGGTTCGGACAGTTGCCGTTCCAAAAAAACAGCCGCCGCGCGCAGGCCCGTGGGCCACTGCCCTTCGGCCAGCGCCGCCGCCAGTATCTCCTTTTCCACGACCGCCATGAAATCCGGCCCCAGGGCCCTGGCCGCCAGGGGCGGCAGGATCACCCGGGCCGCGAGGGCCTCGGGGGACAGGCCGATGTACACGGTCTTTTCGTCCAATTCCGGAGCCTCAAGGCCGTCCGGGCCGACCCGCACCCGCAGTTCGAGCCCGAACCGCGTCCGCAGATCCTCGGCGGCCTGACGCAAAAAACGGCGGTCCTCCTCGGAGAGGCCGCCCGTGGCGTCGGAGATGGCCTGCTGCGACTGGAGACGATCCGCGAGCCGGGAAAACCGGACGTCGAAGGCCCACAGCACCCCGGCCACCACCGCCAAAAGGGCCATGCCCCGCACAAAGCGCTCCAGGGGGGAGGATCGCCTGGACGGCGTCCCGAAAAGACTCATCCGGGGAAACGCCCCGCCGGGGTTCCCGGCGCGCCGCCCGGGGCCAGGCGGCCGTCGCGCACCTGCACGACCCGCCCGCACCGTCCGGCCAGGACGGCATCGTGGGTGACCAGCACCAGGGTCACGCCATGGTCCCGGGCCAGGGAAAAAAGCAGTTCCATGACCATGGCCCCGGTCTCCTCGTCAAGGTTGCCGGTGGGTTCGTCGGCCAAAAGGATGGCCGGTCCCGGGGCGAAGGCCCGGGCCAGGGCCACCCGCTGCTGTTCGCCGCCGGAGAGCTGGGAGGGATAGTGGGAGGCCCGGGCCAAAAGGCCCACGGCCCTAAGGGCGGCCTCGGCCCGGGGCACGGCATCGGCCGCCCGGGCCAGCTCCAGGGGCAGGGCCACGTTCTCCAGGGCGGTCATGGTGGGCACGAGATGAAAAGCCTGGAACACGATGCCCACGTTTTCCCGGCGAAACCGGGCCAGGGCGTCCTCGTCCATGTCCGTGAGGTCGTGCCCGGCCACGGTCACCCGTCCCGAGGACGGCTTTTCCAGCCCGGCCATGAGCATCAAAAGCGTGGTCTTGCCCGCCCCCGACGGCCCCATGATGCCCACGGTCTCCCCGGCGGCGGCCGTCAAGGTGATGCCGCGCAGGATATTGACCAGCCCCGCCTGGCTCGGTAACGTGAGCCGCACATCCACGAGGGCGACCATATTGTCGACGCCCGTTTCTGTTTTTTTCCCCGCAACGCCGGAAGACGCATCATGCTCCATGCCCCAGCATACCAACTCCGCCGGAAAACTCAAACGCGCAAAGGGCGCGTGCGCCGCACGGCCCTGGCCGTGTTCGCGGCCTTCGCCCTCCTTGCGATCCTCGCCTCAGGAGCCGCCATGCCCGCCCATGCCGCACCGGAAATCCGCCTGGTGGCCCTGGGCGACAGCCTGACCGCCGGGTTCGGCCTGGCCGCGTCCGAGGCCTTTCCCGTGGTCCTGCAAGGGCTTTTGCGGGAGAAAGGCTACCCCGTGACCATCGCAAACGCCGGCATCTCGGGCGACACCACGGCCGGGGGCGTCTCCCGGGTGGCCTCGGCCCTGGCCGGCGCCCCGGACGGCATGATCCTGGAGCTCGGGGCCAACGACGGCCTGCGCGGCTTCGAACCCGCCTACATCAAGGCCAACCTGGAGACCATCCTGGACGCGGCCGCCGCCCAAAACGTGCCCGTGCTCCTGTGCGGCATGCGGGCGCTTCTGGGCATGGGGCCGGACTACGCCGCGGAATTCGCGGCGGTCTTCGCCAGCCTGGCCCGGGACCGCAACCTGGCCTTTTATCCCTTTTTCCTGGAGGGCGTGGCCGCCGATCCGGCCAAAAACCTGCCCGACGGCATCCATCCCACGGCAGAGGGCGTGCGGGAAATCGCCCGGCGCATGCTGCCCGTGGCCGAGGCCTTCGTGCAGGAGATCATGCGCGGCAAAGGCCTGCCCCTGCCCTCGCCCACAACCCCGTAACAAAGGTCGCGCCATGCCCAACGGATCAGTGTCCCTGCTCGTGGATGCGGGCAACACCAACCTCAAGATCGGCCTGGCCGACGCGGACGGGCTTTTCGCCTCCTACGTCCTGCCCACGGACAAAACCGCCACCCCGGACAGCCTGGGCCTGTCCCTGTCTTCCCTGGTGAACCACGCCGGGATCGCGCCCACGGCCGTGGCCTCGGCGACCATCTCAAGCGTGGTGCCCCCCGTGGACCCCATCCTGACCCGGGCCTGCCAACGCTATTTCAACGCCTCGCCCCGTTTCGTCCCCCGGGATGTTCCCGTGCCCCTGGAAAACCGCTACGCCAGACCCCACGAGGTCGGCGCCGACCGGCTGGTCACGGCCTTTGCCGGGCGCGTGGCGGCCGAAACCCCGGTGGTGATCGTGGTGGATTTCGGCACGGCCACCACCTTCGACTGCGTCAAGGGCAACGCCTTTCTGGGCGGCCTCATCTGCCCGGGGCTTTTTTCCAGCCTGCGGGCCCTGTCCCTGGACACGGCCAAGCTGCCGCACATCGCCCTGGACGCGGGCCACGGCGGCCTGTCCATCGGGCAAAGCACGGCGGAATGCCTGAGCCAGGGCTTCCTGCACGGCTTTGCGGCCATGGTCGAGGGGGTGGGCGCGCTACTCGTCAAGCACCTGGGAGAACCGGCCACCATCCTGGCCACTGGGGGATTCGCCGCCAACCTGGCCCCCCTGTGCCCCTCGTTCGCCAAGGTCTGCCCGGACCTGCTCCTGGACGGCCTTTTCCTGCTCTCCCGCCACGGCAGCGCCCCGGCCGCCGACGGCTGACCGCCTCCCCTTCCCCGCCTTTTTCCCGAGACGCTCCGACTCCGGGCTTGACTCATTCGTTCGAATGAATAAATTAGAGGCATCCACCGCAAAGGACGGCTGCCCCATGACCAGACAACGCCGCAGCGACGCCGAGTCCGGCGCCAGACAAAAACTCATCGACGCCGGGATCATCCTCTTCGGCCTGCACGGCTACGAGGCCACCAGCACCCGGTCCCTGGCCGCCGCCGCCGGGGTGAACCTGGCGGCCATCCCCTACCACTTCGGCGGCAAGGAAGGCCTGTACCGGGCCGTGGCCAGCCACATCGTGGACGCCCGGAACGCCGTGCTCGGGCCGTACTTCGAGCGCATACGCTCCCTGTGCGCCGATCCCGCCGCAGGCCGCGACACGCTCGTGTCCGCCCTGCGGGCCATGATCCAGGCCCTGGCCGCCGACACCCTGGGCACCAGCCAGGGCCGGGACGCCAGCCAGATCATGATCCAGGAGCAGATCGCGCTCACCCCGGCCTTCGACCTATTCTACGAGGGTTTTTTTTGCACCGCCCTGGACGCCTGGACCGGGCTCGTGGCCCGGCTGACGGGCCGGGACGCCGGGCATCCGGACACCCGCCTGCGGGCCCTGGCCCTTCTGGGCCAGATCGTGATCTTCCGCGTCGGGGCCTTCACCGTCCTGCGCCATCTGGGCTGGCAGCGGTTCACTCCGGAAGCGGTGGAAAGCATTGCCGAAATCTGCATCGAACAGATCGAGGCCAGCCTCGCCCCGGCCGCCGCCGCAAGCCCGGGGGGCGCGTCGTGACCGCCCGGCGCATGCTCATCCTGCTTGCCGTCGCGGCGGCGGCGGCCGGGACGTGGTGGTATGTCTCGGGCGACACCCGCCGCCATCCGCAGGAACTGCAGCTTTTCGGCAACGTGGACATCCGGGAGGCGGAGCTGTCCTTCCGGATACCGGGAAAGATCGCCGAGGTGCGCCTGGACGAGGGCGACGCCGTGGCCGCCGGGGACGTGGCTGCCGTGCTCGACGCCCGGCCCTACCGCGACGCCCTGGCCCAGGCCCGGGGCAGGCGCGATGTGGCCGCGGCGGACATGGCCAAATACCATGCCGGATACCGCCGGGAGGATGTGGCCAAGGCCCGGGCCCAGGTGGCCCAGCTCGAGGCCCAGGTGGAAAACGCCGTACGCGTGGCCAGACGCCGCCAGACCCTCCTGCACGGCGGGGCCATCGCCGCCCAGGACTACGACGACGCCGTGGCCGCCCGCGACTCGCTGACGGCCCAGTTGCAAAGCGCCCAAAAGGAACTGGAATTGCAGACCACGGGCTTTCGCTCCGAGGACATCCTGGCCGCCGAGGCCGCGCTTCGGGCCGCCGAGGCCGCCGTGGACGCAGCCCTGACCGATCTGGCGGACACGGAAATCGTGGTTCCCGCCGACGGCACGGTGCTCTCCCGGGTGCGCGAGCCCGGGGCCGTGGCCGTGGCCGGGGCCACGGTTTTGACCATCGCCCTGAAAAATCCGGTCTGGGTTCGGGCCTATATCCCGGAACCGCTCCTGGGCCGGGTGTATCCGGGCATGGCCATGCGCGTTTTCACCGACAGCCGCCCCGACGCGCCCTATGCCGCCCGGGTGGGCCACGTCTCGCCCGTGGCCGAATTCACGCCGAAAAACGTGGAGACCCAGACCCTGCGCACGGATCTGGTCTACCGGGTGCGCATCATCGTGGACGCCCCGGACGAGGGCCTGCGCCAGGGCATGCCCGTGACCGTGACCGCCGTTCCCGGGGACGCCCCCGCCGCCGCAACCGCGCCCCTGCCGGGTACGGCCCCCGGGACACCGCCTGAGGGCGGAAAGAGCGCCCCATGACCGCCCTGGCCCTGGCCGAGAACCTGCGCATGGACTTCGGCCAGTCCGGCCGCCCGGCCCTGGACGGGGTGAGCTGCGCCATCGCGCCCGGGCTGATCACTGGGCTGGTGGGCCCGGACGGCGCGGGCAAGACCACCCTCGTGCGCCTCCTGGCCGGGCTTTTGGCCCCAAGCGGCGGCCGGGTCACGGTCTTTGGCCGCGATCCGGTCCAGGAGCCGGGCCATGTCCACGCCCGCCTGGGGTACATGCCCCAGAAGTTCGGGCTCTACGAAGACTTAAGCGTGGCCGAGAACATGCGGCTTTTCGCCGAGGTGCGCGGCCTGCCGGACGCCGAACGCCAAGCCGTCTTTGCGCGGCTTTTGCGCTTCACGGGCCTTGCCCCCTTCACCTCGCGCCTGGCCGGACGCCTGTCCGGGGGCATGAAGCAGAAGCTGGGCCTGGCCTGCGCCATGATCCGCCGCCCGGAGCTTCTGCTTTTGGACGAGCCCAGCGTGGGCGTGGACCCCATCTCCCGGCGGGAACTGTGGCGCATGGTGCGGGAGCTGGCCGACGACGGCATCGGCGTGGTCTGGAGCACGTCGTACCTGGACGAGGCCGAGGCCTGCGACACGGTGCTGCTTTTGTCCCAGGGCCGGGCGCTTTTTTCCGGCCCTCCCGGGGAGCTCACGGGCCGGGTGGCCGGCCGGGTGTTCCAACTGCAAGACCTGACCGGCAACCGCCGCTCGGTGCTGCGCCGGGCCCTGGCCGCCCCCGGGATCATGGACGGGGTGATCCAGGGCCGCTTCGTGCGCCTGCTTGCGGCCGAGGGCGCATCCCTGCCCGACCCGGCCGACCTCAAGGCCGGTCCCCTGGCCCATTTTGTCCCCACAGCCCCGCGCTTCGAGGACGCCTTCATGGACGTCCTGGGCGGCGGCCCCGGCGGCGACTCGGCCCTGTCCCGGGGCATGGAGCGGAAACAGGCCGTCCGGGAAAACGCCGTGGAGGCCCGGGCGCTGACGAAGGTCTTCGGGGCCTTCACCGCCGCCACGGACATCACCTTCGCCATCCGGCCCGGCGAGATTTTCGGCCTCTTGGGCCCCAACGGCGCAGGCAAATCCACCACCTTCAAGATGATGTGCGGCCTTCTGGCTCCCACCTCGGGCCAGGCCCTGGTGGAGGGATTGAGCTTCGCCCGGGCGCGCGGCCAGGCCCGGGCGCGCATCGGCTACATGGCCCAGAAGTTCTCCCTCTACGGCGCCCTAAGCGTGCGCCAGAACCTGGATTTTTTCTCCGGGGCCTACGGACTGACCGGGCAGCGCCGGTCCCGGGCCGTCCAGGGCATGATCGACACCTTCGACCTGGCGCCCTACCTCGCCGCCTCGGCCGGGGATCTGCCCCTGGGGTTCAAGCAGCGACTGGCCCTGGCCTGCGCCGTGATGCACGAACCGGCCGTGCTGTTCCTGGACGAACCCACCTCGGGCGTGGACCCGGTCACCCGGCGGGAATTCTGGACCCACATCAACGGCATGGTGGAAAAGGGCGTCACGGTCATGGTCACCACCCATTTCCTGGATGAGGCCGAATACTGCGACCGCATCGCCCTGGTCTACCGGGGCCGGGTCATCGCCATGGGCTCCCCCGACGATCTGAAGGACGGCGTGCGCAGTCCCGCCCTGCCCGATCCGGGCCTGGAGGACGCCTTCGTGACCCTGGTGGAAAACGACGAGCGGGCGAGCCCCGCCGCAAATGCCGAGGACAGGGCGGCATGAGCCTGCCGGCGGCGCGCCGGATGGCGGCGATCACCATCAAGGAATCGTTGCAGATCCTGCGCGATCCCTCCTCCATCCTCATCGGCTTCATCCTGCCCGTCTTTTTGACCCTGCTCTCGGGCTACGCCACCAACCTGGACCTCGCCGACCTGTCCATCGGCTTGGCCCTGGAGGACGGTTCTCCCGAGGCCCGGTCCCTGGCCGCCGCCTTTACGGCCACGCCGTATTTTTCCGTGCGCCTGGGCCGCGACCGCCGGGAATTCGCCGAGGACATGACCCGGGGCCGCATCCGGGGGCTGGTGGTCATCCCCCAGACCTTCGGCCGCGACCTGGCCCGGATGGACACGGCGGACGCCACAAGCGCCCAGGTGCCCTTTCAGGTCATCGCCGACGGCAGCGAACCCAACACGGCCACCTTCCTGCAAAACTACGCCCAGGGGGTCTGGCTGTCCTGGATGGAGATTCGGGCCGGGCAAAACGGGCAGCCCTTCGTCCAGTTGGTCGAGATCCTGCCGCGCACCTGGTTCAACCAGGAACTCCTGAGCCTCAACAGCCTTTTGCCCGGAGGCATGGCCATCAACCTGACGCTCATCGGCGCACTATTGACCGCCCTGGTGGTGGCCCGGGAATGGGAGCGGGGCACCATGGAGGCCCTTCTGGCCACGCCCATCAGCCCCCTGGAGCTTTTGACCGGCAAGCTCATCCCCTATTTCGTCCTGGGCCTTGCCGCCCTGTGCATCTGCCTGCTTCTGACCCTGGCGGTCTTCCACGTGCCCTACCGGGGCTCGGCCTTCGCCCTGGTGGCCGTGTCCTCGGTGTTTCTGATCTCGGCCCTGGCCCTTGGGCTTTTCATCTCCACGGCGGCCAAAAACCAGTTCGTGGCCTCCCAGATCGCCATCCTGTCGGCCTTTCTGCCCGCCTATTTCCTGTCGGGCTACGTGTTCGAGCCCTCGGGCATGCCCCTGCCCGTCCGCCTCCTGACCCACGTCATCGCGGCCAAGTACTACGTCTCGTGCCTGAAGACCCTTTTTCTGGCGGGCGACGCCTGGCCGCTTCTGTGGCCCAACATCGGGGGCATGGCGGCCATCGCCGCCGTGCTTCTGGGCCTGACCCTGGCCAAGACCCGGCGGAGGATCGCCTGATGAACGGCAGGGTGCGGGCCCTCGTCCGCAAGGAGCTCCTGGCAGTCCTTCGCGACAAGCAAAGCCGCATCGCGCTTTTCATGCCGCCCATCCTCATGCTGGGCATCTTCGCCTTCGCGGCCACCCTCGAGGTCAAAAACGTGGACCTGGCCGTGCTGAACCAGGACGTCGGCCAAGCCTCGGCGGAGCTCATCCAGCGCTTTTCCGGAGCGCCCTATTTCAAAAACGTCTTTTTCTTGCACGGCGTGCCAGGGATCGCCCCGGCCCTGGAAACCGAGCGGGCCATGGCCGTCCTGGTTTTCGACCAGGCCTTCTCCCGCGACGTGGCGGCGGGCCGACCGGCCACGGTGCAGCTTCTTTTGGACGGCCGGCGCAGCAATACCGCCCAGATCGTGCAGGGCTACGCCAGCCGCATCGTGGAGACCTTCAATGCCGACATGGCCCGCCGCAGGGGCCTTGCCGGCCCCCCGGCCCGGCTTGTGGCCCGCAACTGGTACAACCCCAACCTGGAATACCTGTGGTACACGGTGCCCAACCTCATCGGCCTGCTCAGCATGTCCGTGGGTCTTCTGGTCACCTCCCTGTCCGTGGCCCGGGAACGGGAGCTTGGCACCTACGACCAGCTCCTGGTCACGCCCCTGTCCCCGCGCGAGATACTGGCCGGGAAGACCCTCCCGGCCATGATCCTCGGGCTTGTCGAGGGCAGCCTGATCACGGTGGTGGCCATCGTCTTCTTCCGCATCCCCTTTGCGGGCTCGGCGGCCGCCCTGGGCCTCGGGCTTTTCCTGTTCATGCTCTCCGTGGTGGGGTTCGGGCTTTTCATCTCGTCGCTGTGCAACACCCAGCAACAGGCGATCCTCGGCACCTTCACCTTCATGATCCCGGCCACCCTGCTTTCGGGGTTCGCCACGCCCATCGAGACCATGCCGGCCTTTTTGCAGTTCCTGTCCCTGGCCAACCCCCTGCGCCATTTCCTGGTGGCCATTCGGGGCATCCTGCTCAAGGCCATGCCGTTTCCCATGGTCCTGGAGACCATCTGGCCGCTTGTGCCCATCGCCGCCGTGACCCTGGCCCTGGCCGGATGGTTTTTCAGGCGCGGCATCCGGTAGCCAGGGGGGAACCCTTTTTGAAAAAAGGGTTCCCCCCTGGACCCCCCTCCGAAAAACTTTGCCGCGCTTCGCGTCCGCGTGCGGGGGCACTCATGTTCTCCGGCCGGCCTGATATCGTTGGCGATTGCCGAAAAGCTTCGCTTTTAGGCAATCGCCAACGATATCAGGGGGTCCGGGGGAAATGATTTCCCCCGGGCGGGGTTCGGGGCGGCAGCCCCGACGCCAGAGGTTCGGGGCGGCGGCCCCGACGCCACTGGAAGCCGCGGAAAAAAACGGGCATGGTGCCCGGCAATTGCCACACGGAGAAAATGACATGACCACGAGCATTCGGGACATCAAGCAGGTCGTCGAGGAGATGATCCCCTTCGACCTGTTTTTGGGCATGAAGGTGGAGGAGGCCCGGCCGGGCTATGCCCGCATCCGCCTGCCGTATCGCCCGGAATTCATCGGCGACCCCAGGCGTCCTGCCCTGCACGGCGGCATCATCTCCACGCTCATCGATACCTGCGGCGGCACGGCGGTATGGGCCTCCTGCGAGGTGCAGGACCGGGTGGCCACCATCGATCTGCGGGTGGACTACCTGCGTCCGGCTCCGCCCGAGGACGTGCTGGCCGAGGCCGAGGTGAAGCTTCTGGGCAACCGGGTGGGGAATTCCTCGGTACGCATCTTCGCCGCCTCGAACCCGGAGCTGACCCTGGCCGAGGGGCGCGGCGTCTACAACATCCGAAAGGCGTGACGGTCAAGGGATACCGCAGGGGAGTCAATGGGGTTCCCGGCCGCCACGACCCTCTCCCTCCCCGGGGTTGAACTGACGGCTCATCTTCACGCAAGGCAGCGCCCTGCCGCAGGCCAGGACATGGACTACATCCTCCTCCAAGGCGTAGCCCAGGAGGGAATAAAATCCCACGGCGTTGAGCGTCGCGAAGACGGTCAGGCGGCGGCAGTCCGCCCGGCAGGCTTGACCTTCGAGACAGGCCACGAGACGCGTCCCTATACCCCGCCGGACGGCGTAAGGGGCCACGTACACGGCGTCGATGCGGGCCGCGCCTGGATCGAGGATGCCAAGCCCCACGATGCTCCCGGCCTCCTCGGCCACCAGAAAAATCTTCTCCCGCAAGGCCTGATCGTAGGCCTCTGGGGTGATGGACGCGGTCCAGGCCTCTATCTGGCCGACCTCGTAGTGTCCGGCGCACAGTTCCCGGATGGACGCGACGTGCATGGCGGCAAGCGCCTGCCTGTCGCCGCTTGCGGCCGACCTGACGTGCATGGCGACCCCCTTGGCTTGTGCCGCGCCGATCCCGGCCCGGCTTTACGACCCTCGCTCTCCGACCCGGCGTTTTATCCGCATCGCGATCGTGAAATGCGGACATCGAAACCGTGCAAGCCATCAGCGAGGACAACCGCTCGTTACGAAAATCTGTCTTCCCCATGGCTGAAAACGTAACGCGAAGGCGCATCAATCCAGCGTCTGCCGGTAGCGCTTGACCCCGATCCCCAGGGACGCCACCAGGAAAAGGGCGATGGGCCACAGGTGGGGGGCGATGTCGGCCAGCCCGTTGCCCTTGAGCACCACCCCGCGCACGATGCGTAAAAAATGCGTCAGCGGCAGCACGCTGCCGAGGTACTGGGCCCATTCGGGCATGCCGCGAAAGGGGAACATGAATCCCGACAAGAGGATCGAGGGCAGGAAGAAGAAAAACGACATCTGCACGGCCTGGAGCTGGTTCTGGGCCACGGTGGAGAAGGTGATGCCCACCCCCAGGTTGGCGGCGATGAAAAGAAACGACACGGCGAAAAGAAGCGGCAGGCTGCCCAGAAACGGCACTTGGAAGAGATAGCGCGCCGCCACCACGATGAGCGCCATCTGGATGTAACCCACCAGGATGTAGGGCACGAGCTTGCCCAGAAGCACCTCCAGGGGGCGCACCGGCGTGATGAGCAGGTTCTCCATGGTCCCCCGCTCCCGCTCCCGGGTGATGGCCAGCGACGTGATGATGACCAGGGTCATGGTCAGGACCACGCCCATGAGCCCGGGCACGATGTTGAACTGGGTGACGGCCTCGGGGTTGTAGCGGGGATGGAAGCGCAGTTCCACCGGGCCTTCCCTGGACTGAAGCGGGGCCAGGGGGCCGGTCAGATCCCTGTTCATGGTTCCTCGGACGATCTGTTGCATGGAGGCCGCGGCGTTGCTGGTGGCCGAGGGGTCGGTGGCGTCGGCCTCGAGCAGGAGCACGGGACGGTGGCCGCGCACCAGGTCGCGCCCGAAGTCCGGCGGGATGGTGACCACGAACTGGACCTGCCCCAGCCGCAACAGTTCGTCGGCTGCGGCCTCGCCGTCGATCTCGGTCACGAAGGAAAAATACTGGCTGTTTTTCATGCCCGCCAGCACCGTGCGGGAAAAGATGCTGCGGTCGTTGTCCAGAACCGCCGTGGGCAGAAATTTGGGATCGGAATTGATGGCGTATCCGAAAAGGATCAATTGCAGAAGCGGAATGCCGACCATCATGCCGAAGGTCAGGCGGTCGCGGCGCATCTGCACGAATTCCTTGGCCACCATGGCCGCGAAGCGGCTGGGCGAAAATAATGTCGTCATAGTCTCTTCCTCCCTGCCACCATTTCCCTGCCCTGAGCCTTTCCCGTTTGTGAAGGGGGGTTCGGGGGGAACCTTCGTTCACAACGTTTCCCCCCGTTCTCCGCTTACGGCTTCGTCCCACGCATGAGGCTGATGAACACCTCTTCCAGGCTCGAGGCGATGCGCACGGCCGTGGCCCGCCCGGCCAAAAAGGACGGCAGATGCGCCTCCAGGGCCGCCGCGTCCCTGCCGCTGACGTGCAGGGTGACGCCGAAGGCCACCACCTGCTCCACCCCGGGCAGGGCGCGCAGGCCGTCGATGAGGGCATACAGGCCGGGACCGGAAATCTCCCAGGTGGCCAGGTTCTCCCGGGCCACGATCTCGGCGGCGGTGCCCGTGGTCAGAAGCGTGCCGTAGGCGATGTAGGCCAGGCGGTGGCAGCGTTCGGCCTCGTCCATGTAGTGGGTGGAGATAAGCGCGGTGATGCCCTGCCCGGCCAGCTTGTGCACCTCGTCCCAGAAGTCGCGCCGGGCCGTGGGGTCGACCCCGGCCGTGGGCTCGTCGAGGAGCAAAAGCCTCGGGGAGTGGATCATGCAGGCGGCCAGGGCCAGGCGCTGCTTCCAGCCCCCCGAGAGGTTGGCGGCCAGGGTGTCGGCAAAGCCCGCCAGATTCATGCGCTCCATGGTCTCGGCCACGGCCCGGCGGCGGTCGGCCACGCCGTACATGCGGGCCATGAATTCCAGGTTCTCGCGAACGCTTAAGTCCCCGTACAGGCTGAACCGCTGGGCCATGTAGCCCACATGGGGCTTGATCAGCTCGGACTCGGAGATCACGTCGTGTCCCAGGCAGGTTCCCCTGCCGCCGTCGGGGCGCAACAGCCCGCACAACATGCGGATGGTGGTGGTCTTGCCCGAACCGTTGGGGCCGAGAAATCCGTAGATTTCGCCCTCGTTGACGGAAAGCGACACCTTGTCCACCACGGTCTTTTTGCCGAAGACCTTGGTCAGCTCATGGACGTCGATGACCGGAACGGCGGCGGTCATGGCTGCGGCGTCCCCTGGGACACGCCCGCCAGGCGCACGTCCACGGGCTGTCCCGGGTGCATGGTCCGGGCCGCCTCCGGGGCAAAGCGGGCCTCCACCAGAAAGACCAGCTTCTCCCGGAACCCCTGGCTGAAAATGACCGGCGGGGCGTATTCGGCCTGGGTGGAGACGTAGTCCACCACGGCCTCGACCGGTTCGGGGATGCCGTCCCGGGCCACCAGAATGCGCTGTCCGGGCGAGACGGAGGCCACCAGGGGCTCGGGGACGAAGAAACGGACCTTGACGTTCTCCGGGGGCAAAAGGACCGCCACGGGGCTTGACGCCGCCACCCATTCGCCCACGTAGTGCAGGATGTCGAAGACCAGCCCCGACACCGGCGCGGCCTGAATCTTCTGCTCCAGGTTCCACCGGGCCTGGGCCACCCCGGCCCGGGCCGCATCCACCGCCGCCCGGGCGGCCATGATCTGGTCGATGCGCTGGGGCAGCTTCCCCGTGGCCAGCTTGGCCTCGAGCTCGCGCACCCAGGCCTGGCTGCTTTCATGCTCGGTGCGGGCCTTGTCCAGTTCCTCTTTGGAAATGGTCTCCGAGGCGTACAGGGTTTCGCGCCGGGAATGCTCGATCTGTGCCAGGGACTTGATCACCCGGGCCCGGTTGAGGGAGGCCACAAGCTGGTCGATCTCCTCGGCCCGAAGTCCTTTTTCCTTGTCTCGCAGGGTGTTCTCGGCCTGGGCCAGGTCGGCTTCGGCCATGTCCAGGGCCTTTTGCTCGTATTCGTGCTCCAGGACGAAAAGGGCCTCCCCGGCCGCGATCCGGCTTCCCTTTGCGGCGGGAAGGGCATCGAGGCGGCCGCCGAGCTTGGAGGCCACGTAGACGAATTCGCCTTCCACGTATCCGGGCAAAACGCCCTCCGGCCCCTGGCCGCACCCGGCCAGGACGCACAACGCCACGGCCAGGGCGGCAAGACCGAGCCGTCTCCAATTCACCGCTACGAGCCTCATGGCCGCGTCTCCTTTTCTGCATTGCCCGGCGGCGCGGCCAGCCCCCGCGTGAACAGCGAAGACAGGAAGTCGGCCATCTCATCCAGCGGAACGGTCGGGTCGATGCCCAATGAGCGGCCAAGCCCCATGTCCGCCACCCGCGCCCGCATGGGCCCGGACAACACGAACAGGGACAGGCTCCCCACCATGCACATATGCACGAAAAACGGGTTTGCCGGCAGAAGCTCCCCCGCTTCGACGCCGGACCGGACCGTCTGGGCCGTACACACGAACACCCGCTCCACCTGCCGCATGACCTTCTCGGAAACGTTCACCCCGCCCCGGGCCACCTCGAGGAGCATGATCCTGGCCCGGGCCGGACCATCCTCGAAGGCCACGGCCAGGGCATGCACCAGGGCGTCCAGGCGGCGAAGGGGATCGTCCGACGAGGCCACGGCCCGTTCCAGCCGGTCGGCCACCTCGGAAAAAAGCGCCACCATCACCTCTTCGAACAGCCGGGCCTTGTTGCCCACATGATAGTACAGCCCGGCCTTGTTCACCCCGGCAGCCCTGGCGATACGCTCCACCCGGGCCCCGGCGAACCCTTCCCGGGCGAAGGCCTCGGCGGCGGCGTCCAGAATGCGGCGCCTAACGGCCAGTTTTTCATCCATGGCGTTCCCTCCCGATGTAACCATCCGGTTAAACCATACGGTTCAAGCAGTCAACACCCTGTCCCGGTCCATGCCCCCCGGCCGGCCCGGGAAACACGGAACCGGCATGGCCACGTCACACATTCGCCACGCTCTTCAGGCAGGAAGCGACTTGCCGACACGCATCACCGGTATTTCACCGCATGCAGGGAGAACGACTCATGCCCCGACGCATGACGGGAACGATCCTCGCCCCTTTCGCCTTCGTCGCTGTTGTTATCGCCGGAATCCTGCTCCCGGCGGTCCTGGCCGCCACCCCGGCCGATGCTTTGGAATACGGGGAAAAGGCCGCCCGGAGAGCCTTTGAAACGGCCATGGCCGCCCTGCCGGGCCCGTTTCGGGCGGCATCCTGGGAATACCTGGCCGCCACCCTGGCCGCCGTCTCGGCCCTGACCCTGGCCGTCGTCCCCAAAAACCGGCGCGGGGCCATTCCCGCTCCCGCCCTGGCCGTGGCCCCCAGGCCCGCCCGCCGCCTGCGCGAGGAGATGCGGGCCATGCTCACAGCCATGCGCAGCATGGTGGTGGAGGTGGACCTAAACGGCCGCCTGGTGCGCGTGGCCCGGACGGCCTACCATGCCGAGGGGTTCGACCCGGCCCGGCTTACGGGGAAAAACATCGCCCGGTTTCTCGCCGCCCCCGACCTGGCCGCCGTCCGGCAGGCCCTGTGCCGCGCCGTGGCGGAAAGCGGGGCCCAGCATGTGGACTTTTCCGCCGGACGGGGCCGGGTGCGCCGCCATTTTTCCGCCGTCCTGACCCCCCTGGCGGGAAGGTCCGTCATGGCTGTGGTGCGCGACGTGACCCCTTTGATGGACAGCGAGGCGCGTTACCGGGAGATCCTGGAGCTGACCAACTGCATTATCCTGCGTCTGGACCGGACGGGCCGCATCACCTTCGCCAATGAGTTCGCCCAGCGTTTTTTCGGGTTCTCCCGCCAGGAACTGGTCGGCAAAAGCGCCCTGGAAACCATCCTTCCCCCCACGGACTCGTCTGGGCGCGACCTGGCGGCCTTTTTCCGCGAGGTCTGCGCCCGCCCCGAGGCCTATCCCGAAAGCGAAAACGAAAACCTGCGCAAAAACGGGGAGCGTGTCTTCGTCTCCTGGGCCAACCGGCCCATTCTGGAAAACGGCGCGCTTACCGGCATCCTCTGCGTCGGCGGCGACATCACCCGCCAGCGCCGGGCCATGGACGAACTGGTCCGCCGGGAACGTTTTCACGGCTCGATCATCGAAAAATCCACGGACATCATCACCATCGTGGACGCCCACGGCCGCATTCTCCATGAAAGCCCCTCGGCCGCCAAGCGCCTTGGCCGCACCATCGAGGAGACCGCCGGAACCCTGCTTGAAAGCCACATGCCCCCGGACGACCGCACCATGTTCCAGGGCATCCTCAAGGCCGTCGCGGCCAACCCCGGCGACAGCCCGGCCTTCGAATTCCGGCGTTTCCGGCGCGACGGCTCCCCCCTTTCCCTGGAGGCCACGGCCACCAACTGCCTGACCGACGACGCCGTATCCGGCATCATCCTCAACTGCCGGGACGTGACCGACCGCAAGGCCTTCGAGGAACAGCTCAAGCGCCACGTCTTCCTGGACGCCCTGACCGGGCTGCCCAACCGGGCGCTCTTCCTGGACCGCCTGACCCACGCCATCGAACGCATCAAACGCAAGCCGGGCTATCAGTTCGCCGTTCTGTTCGTGGACGTGGACCGCTTCAAGCTCATCAACGATTCCCTGGGGCATTCCGTGGGCGACCGCCTCCTGGCCAGGATCGGGCGCAGGATCGCCGAGTGCCTGCGCCGGGTGGATACCGTGGCCCGGTTCGGAGGGGACGAATTCATCCTGCTGCTCGACGAGATCGACGACGACCGGCAGGCCATCCGGGTGGCGGAACGCATCCGGGAATCCCTGGCCCGGCCCTTCGCCATGGACGAGGGCGAGGTGTTCGCCTCGGCCAGCATCGGCATCGTTTACAGCACCCCGGACTACACCGATCCCGACCAGATCGTGCGCGACGCGGACACGGCCATGTTCAAGGCCAAGGCCCGGGGCAAGGGCGGCTACCGGGTGTTCCATTCCCGGATGCACAAGCAGGCCGTGAGCCTCCTGGCCCTGGAGACGGATCTGCGCAAGGCCGTGGAGCGCGGCGAATTCGAGGTCCACTACCAGCCCATCCTGTCCCTTTCCCCGTCACGGATCGTGGGCGTCGAGGCCCTGGTCCGCTGGCGGCATCCGGAACGCGGGCTGGTTCCGCCCATGGAATTCGTGCCCATGGCCGAGGAAACCGGGCTCATCGTGGACATCGGCGGCTTCGTCCTGGCCGAGGCCTGCCGCCGGGTGGCCGCCTTCAACGCCCAGGCCGGACGGGAGGAGGCCCTTTTCGTTTCCGTGAACCTCTCCGTCAGGCAGTTCGACCATGAGGATCTGGTGGAGGACATCCGCCGCGTCCTGGTCCGCACGGGTCTCGCCCCGGAACTGCTCAAGCTGGAGGTCACGGAGAGCGCCATCGCCGCCAACTCCGGCCAAGCCGCCCGGCTTTTGGAGAACCTGCGGGAGCTCGGCGTGGGGCTGTCCATGGACGACTTCGGCACGGGCTATTCGTCCTTAAGCCACCTGCACGCCTTCCCCTTCGACACCCTCAAGATCGACCGCTCCTTCATCAGCGGCCTGGGCCGGGACGGGGACAAAAACGGCAAGATCGTCCATTCCATCCTGGCCCTGGCCAGGAACCTGGACATGTCGGTCATCGCCGAGGGCATCGAGACGGATTTTCAATGGGAACGCCTGGTGGCCATGGATTGCCGCCTGGGCCAGGGCTACCGCTTCGCCCGGCCCGCCCCCTTCGAGACCGTGGTTCCTTGTGTTTCTTCCGTTGCGCCTTCGGCCGCCCCTTTCCCGGACCCTCCCACCCTCGCCGACGCTCCCTCAAGGAGGTGACGCCATGAACCATCCGGAAATGGCCTCGTCGCTCATGTTCAAGGGAATGCTCGAAAAAAACAGGACGCTGGAAAAAAACGCCTTCGCCCGGAAGGTCCGGCAATTCCTCCCCGACGAGGTATGGGGGGTGCTCCGGGAGGAGGCCGGAAGCGAAGGTCTCGGCCTGCTGACCCTGGGCCTGCCCGAGGCGGCGTTCCACACCGGAGCCTGCGGCCCGAGCCAGGGTCTTTTCGTCATGGAGTGCCTGGTGGATGCGGCCCGGCACGCCCTTCGCCATCACGTCCCGGAGTGCCGGCCCGTGGCCCTTTTCACCGCCGGCCCCACCGAGGCGGTCATGGTCCTGGCCCATCCCCCGGGCCGCGAAACCGCCCTGGCCAGGGCCTATCCATCCATCCGGCGCGAAACCCTGGCCGCCGCCCGCAGCCAGGCCTTCGGCCCCGGCGAGCCGCCCGTCCCCCTGGCCGTGGGCTACAGCGCCATCGACGCGGCCCGCCCGGACGACCGCGAAGACATGGACATGGCCGTCCTCGGGGCCTACCTGCGGGCCGTGCGCCTGGCCCGCGAAGACACCCAGGACATGCTCGATACCCGGGCCGGCCTGCACGAGCTCTTCCTGACCGTCATGCGCGACCGGCTGCTGCGGCCCGTCTATCAACCCATCGTGGATTTCGGCCCGGGCACGGTCCTGGGCTACGAGGCCTTTTTGCGCGGCCCCCTGGACACGCCGTTTCACGACCCCCTGGCCCTGTTGTCCTTCGCCGAAAGCATCGGCCAGGTCTTCGCCCTGGAACGGCTTTTCTTCGAGACGGCCCTGGCCGGGCTGGGTCCCATGGAGCCCGGGCAACTGCTCTTCATCAACATCCACCCGGCCTCCTTCACCGATCCCAAGTTCACCCCGGCGGGCATCCCGGGCTTTCTGGAGAAACACGGCCTGCACCCCGACAACCTGGTGTTCGAATTCACCGAGCGTCAGACCGCCGGAGACCTGGACATCCTGCACCAGAAACTCGAGATGTACCGCGACAAAGGCATCCGGGTGGCCATGGACGACATCGGGGCCGGCAACATGACCCTGCGGGCCCTGTGCCGCATCAGGCCGGACTTCATCAAGGCCGACGTGTCGGTCATCGGCGGCATCCAGTCCCACCCCATAAACCGGGTCATGGTGGAGACCCTGGTGAGCCTGGCCGAGAAGATCAAAGGCCGGGTGATCGCCGTGGGCATCGAGTCCGAGATCGAACTGACCTCCCTGGCCTCCATGGGGGTCCAGGCCGGACAAGGGTACCACTTCTCCCGGCCGGAGTTCCCCAAGCCGGTCATCACCCCGCGCATCCCCGCCCTGGCCTCGTTCTCCGACCTGGACCGGGGCGGGCTCAAGTGCTCGACCCCTGTGAAAAACCTCATCCAGGAGACCCTGGTGGTCGGCCCGGGAACCACCATCCGGGATGTGAAAAAGCTCCTGGAGGACCGCCCGCCCATGGCCAACGTGGTCATTGTGGACAAGAAGCGTCCCCTGGGCCTGCTCATGAATTACAACCTGGACCGGCACCTGAGCACCCAGTTCGGGCTGTCGCTCTATTCTGACCGCAAGGTGGTCAGGCTCATGGACCGCGACCCGCTGGTGGTCGAGGGCGACCGGCCCCTGGAGGAGGTGGCCAGCCTGGCCATGCGCCGGGAAAGCCGCAAGATCTACGACGACATCCTGGTCACCGAGGCAGGGGCCTTCGTGGGCATGGTCTCGGTGCAGACCATGCTCGACAGCATGGCCCGGGTGCAGGTGGAACTGGCCAAGGGCTCGAACCCCCTCACGGGCCTGGCCGGAAACGTGGCCATCGAGGCCGAGATCAACCGCCGCTCCCGGGAGGGCGTGCCCTCCAGCCTGATCTACGTGGATCTGGACAACTTCAAGGTCTACAACGACGTCTACGGCTTCAAAAACGGCGACAGGGCCATCCTGCTCACGGCCGAAATCGTGCGCGAGGCCGTCAGCCATCGCGGCGACCCCGGCGACTTCATCGGGCACGTGGGCGGCGACGACTTCATCATCATGTGCGGCCAGGAACGGGCAGAGGACATCTGCCGCGTCATCTGCGACCGCTTCGCCGCGGCCGCCCCTGATCTCTACGGCCCCGAGGACCGGGCCAAGGGATTCATCGTGGGCCGGGGCCGCGACGGCCGGGAGGGGGACTTCCCCCTCATGTCCCTGTCCTTGGGCTATCTGGACTGCGCCTTCGCCCACCCCTTCACCATGGAGGAACTCAGCGGGCGGGTGGCCGAGGTCAAAAAATACGCCAAGTCCCGGCCGGGAAATTCCTACGTCAAGGACCGCCGGGCCGCCCTCGGGTCCGTGCCGGCCCGCTGACGCCCGTCCGCTCCGGCCTGCTGCCGTCCGTCAGCCCGGCGGCCGACGCCTTCCCCCTTGCGGGCGCAAGTCCGGCCATCCCCGCTGGCTCCAGACGACAGTGACAACCCCCGGCATGTTTGCCTTCCCGCCGATTCGTTTCCCTTGTTCCGTCCCGGCCGGGGCCGCCATTCCAGGGAACCGGCGGCGCCCCAGGTGATTTTTTTCACGATCCCCGCTTGATGCACTTGCCCATGCGGTGTAACAACCCGCAAAAAGGGTGTTTCCATCGGCCTTGGCCCGGGGTCTCACGTCTACGAAGGAGGGATGTTCATGAAACGCATGGCGGCGGCGATTTTCGTCTGCGGGGCGATCTTCTGTTCCGGCACGGCCCTGGCTGTGGGGCATGACGTGGACTGCAAGGACTGTCACAGCGTGCACGCCTCCAAGGGGGCCTTCATCTTCAGCGTGGCCCCCCTGGCCGAGCAATCCACGGCGTTCGGCGGCAAGCTCGACCCGGCCCAGGTGGACGCCCTGTGCCTGGGGTGTCACAACGACAAGAGCGGCATCACGCCGATCATGCTGAAAAATTCCCACCCAACCGGCGTGACCCCCAAAAAGCTCAAGGTGCCGGAGGGGGTGCTGCGAAACGGCATGCTGACCTGCGTGGGCTGCCACGATCCCCACCCCGCTAACCAGAACTACAAATATCTGACCATAAACACCAATAACGGCAAGGATCTGGGAGTGTTCTGCGCCGCCTGCCATCCGGCCCAGTCCGATCCGTCCATCCTGGCCAAGGCCGGCAAGGCCCCGGCCAAGCCCGAGACGCCCGCCGCCCCGTCCGCCGCGACCGGGGTTGCGCCCAGCGGCACGGCCGGAACCCCGCCGGCCAAACCAGCCACCCCCGCCAAGACGAACTGATTCCGTCGGCGGCAACGGTTCCGCCCTGCGGGGCCGTTGCCGCCGGTCCCATCACACCCATCGACGATCGTGCACAGCCACGACCGCGCCGCGCCGCAACAGGAGACTGCCGTAGGCCTCCCCCGGCGACCTGTCTCCTGCATGGGGCACGGCGGCCCAACCTGAAAAGCCTGGGTTCCGCCTTGCATCCGGCTTCCCATCCAAGATATCGCATTTTCGGCACCCGGCTTGCATAATTTCCGAAACCGATGCGGCCACACATCCGGCACAGGGACGCCGTTTTCCGGGAATGTCCCCCTGGCAATGCTTTGCCTGGGTGCGAAAGGATGCTAGAAGGAACGGGCTTTTTCACAAAAACCGTATGAGAATTTCATAAAGTCGCCAGAAAACGGCACCGCAACATGACCCAACCATCGGCCTCCGGCGCGTTCGCCCCCACAAATCCCCTGGCCCGCCTCGGCGCCGCCACCCTCCGCGGCATCGGCGAACTCGGAGGCCTGGCCATCTTCACCCTACTCGGCCTGCGCTACATCTTCTCCCTCCCCCCGCAGATCGGGAAAATCGTCCAGCAGGTCTATTTCATCGGCGTCAAATCCATCTTCGTCATCGCGCTCATCGGCCTGTTCACGGGCATGGTCCTCGGGCTGCAAGGCTACTACACCCTGGTCAAATTCGGCTCCGAGGGCCTGCTCGGCGCGGCCGTGGCCCTGTCCATCATCCGCGAACTCGGGCCGGTCCTGACGGCCATCATGATCACCGGCCGGGCCGGATCGTCCATGGCCGCCGAGATCGGCATCATGCGCATCTCCGAGCAGATCGACGCCCTGACGACCATGGACATCGAGCCCATGCGCTACCTCATCGCCCCGCGCCTGGCCGCCGCCATCATCTCCTTTCCCCTGCTGACGGCCATCTTCGACGTCATCGGCATCCTGGGCGGCTACCTGACCGGCGTGATCATGCTGGGCATCAACCCCGGCGTCTATTTCCAGCGCATCGACGCCTCGGTGGTCCTGGCCGACGTCACCGGCGGGTTCATCAAATCCCTGGTTTTCGCACTCCTGGTGGCCTCCGTATGCTGCTATCAGGGCTATTTCACCCATATGCGGCCCGGAGGCTTCGGGGCCAAGGGCGTCAGCCTGGCCACCACCACGGCGGTCGTCGTGTCCTGCGTGTCCATCCTGGCCGCCGACTACGCCCTGACGTCATTTTTGCTGTAAACCCAGGGGACCGCAGCGGCGGTCCTTGCAACCCGGGCGGGATGACCGTACAACCTGTGCGACATGAAAAAATACACCGTTGAGACGGCGGTCGGCGTCTTCGTCCTGGTGGGCCTTCTGTGCGTCACCTATCTGACCGTCAAGCTGGGTAAGATGGAGCTCTTCGGCGGCGACGAGTATCACGTCTATGCGCGATTCAACGACGTGACGGGTCTTGGAACCGGAGCCTTTGTGGAGATGGCCGGAGTGCGGGTGGGCAAGGTGGCCTCCATCGGGCTCGATCCCGGGGACCATGCCGCCGTGGTGGAACTGCGCATCCAAAACGACGTCAAACTGACGGACGACGCCATCGTCTCCATCAAGACCAGCGGGCTGATCGGAGACAAATACGTCAAGATTTCTCCCGGCGGTTCGGGGGTGTTCGTCGGGCCCGGTGACATGCTGGTGGAAACGGAGTCGTCCGTCGATCTGACGGACCTGATCGGCAAATACGTCTTTGGAGGCGTGAAATGACACGCGGCGGCGCCATGGGCCTCCCCGCGAAACCATTCCGAGGTCGACCGGCATGATACGTGATTCCAAGTGGCTCCCCGCGTTTTTTACGGTCCTTCTCCTGCTTCCTGCCACGGCCTGGGCCGAGGCTCCCCGGGAGGCCCTGCAACGTTCCGTGGACCAGGTCATCCTGCTTCTGCAGGATCCCGCCTACAAGGACGCGGCCACCAAACCCGGGATGCGCGAAAAGCTCATCAAGACGGTCCAGGGCATCTTCGACGCCAAGGAACTCTCCCGCCGGGCCCTGGCCGCCAACTGGGAGAAGTTCTCCCCGCCGCAGCAGGATCGTTTTTCCGACGCCTTCCTGACGCTTCTCCAGAACACCTATCTGGATCGCATCGAAAGCTACAGCGATGAGAAGGTCAATTATCTCGGCGAGAAAATGCTCGCAGCCGACCGCGCGGAAGTGCCGACCATCGTCACCAGCAAGGGACGCGACATCCCCATCACCTACCGCATGCTCAACACGGGTGGCTGGCGGGTCTACGACGTGGTCATCGAAGGGGTGAGCCTGGTGCAGAACTACCGCAATCAGTTTTCCCAGATTCTTATGAAGGAATCGCCGGACAAGCTCATAGACATGCTTGGAAAAAAATCATAATTTTTATGAAGGCAAGGTCTTGGTTCGCCACCATACACCGGCCTCACGCAACAGGAATGTTATGAAACTCTCCCCTCTTTTCCGGATAACCCTTGTGTGCGCGCTTTTCTCCACCCTGGCCCTGGCTGCGGGATGCAACGGGAAAAAGAGTCAGGCGGCCAAGGATTTCGCCCCCCCGGCGGCATCCGCCGTCCAGGCCGAACAGGACATCGCCCCTCCCGCCGTTGCGGCGGATGACGAATTCGGGAACATGGATCCGCCCCCTGTCGACGACCCGCTCATGGGCTGGAACCGCTTCTGGTTCACCTTCAACGACTATTTCTATACCGGAATCCGTCCCCTGGTGCAGGGGTACCGGTATGTGGTGCCGGACTTCGCCCGCACGGGGATAAAAAACGCCTACGACAACTTCACCTTTCCCATCCGCTTCTTGAACGCCCTGCTGCAGCTCAACCTGACCAAGGCCGCCCGCGAATTCGGCCGGTTCATGATCAACTCCACCTTCGGCGTCGGCGGACTCTTCGACCTTGCCAAATCCGACCCCAACCTGCAGCCGGGGGACGAGGATTTCGGGCAGACCCTCGGCCATTACGGCATGGGCGAGGGCTTTTATATCGTATGGCCGTTTATTGGCCCGTCCAGCGCCCGGGACACGGTGGGCCTGGTGGGCGACGTGGCGGCCAACCCCCTGACCTGGATCTTCGGCCTGTGGGACTACCAGGGGAAGGAGCAGAACTGGTACCTGAGCTACACCATAAGCATCGGGAACCGTTTCAACCGGCTGCCTGAATATCTCGACGACTACGACTCCATGAAGAAGTCGGCCCTGGAGCCCTACATCTCCATGCGCGACTTCTATATCCAGTACCGTCGGGGTCGTATCGCCCAGTAGTCCGGGCGGGGACCTCGCCCCGGTCGCACGGGGCCGTTCGCCCCGTTTGCGGTCAGGCCAACATGCGCGATGCATCCGTCGGCTCTTTCACGCCTCCTCCCGGCGGCGTACCGGGGCGTCCACCCAGCCGGGAGGACGCCTCGGCCGTTTCCCGTCTGACCACGGACGCCCTCAAGGGCGTGGCCATTCTGGGTGTGCTCCTGTCCCACTATGTCTATCACGAGATCGGCAACCAGCCCATGCTGGTATCCGCCCTCAACGGTTACCTGGGACTGTTTTTCGTCATAAGCGGCCTTGGCATCGAGGCCAGCCTTGAGCGGCGCCTGGCCCGAGGGGGGGCGTTCCCGGCCGTGGGCAGCTTCTACCTGGACCGGGCCCTGCGCATCTATCCCGCCTATTACCTGGGCCTGTGGACCATGGTGGCCATCTCCGGCAAACCTTACGGCCTAGCCGCCTATACGGGGTACATTTCCCCCTACTGGTTCATCACCAGCATCCTGCACTGCTACGCGGCCGCCCCGCTCTTCCACGTCATGCTCGGCCGCCTCGGGCCCGGGCGGTTCGCTGCCCTCATCACCCTGGCCGCCCTTGGCCTCAACCTGGTCTATCATCTGTGGCTGCCGCCCCTGGGCGAACCCTGGCTGTCGCTTGTCGTCTACAAGAACATCCTCCTGGGCCATCTGCTCTTTTTCGCCTGGGGCATGGCCCTGTACCGGTCCAGAAAAGCGGCTGCCGCCCCTCCCGTGAACACGGGATCCGGCACCTCCGGACTGAGGGGCTGGGCCGCGTTCGTCCTGTGCCTGCCCTTTGCCGGGCTCATCGCCTCCACATCCCTATCCCCGCCCGTCGTGACGGGCAGTGCCGTACTGTACTATCTCATGCTGCTGGCCACGGCCCGGGCGGCCTTCATCGGCCGCCTGCCCCTGCCGGCAAAGCGTCTTCTATGCGCCGTCGGCCGGGCCACACTGCTCATCTATCTCTTTGAGCCTTATTACTATTTCTTCGTCGGGGCCCGTATTCTGACCCCCGGAGCCCTGTCCACCCCCTTCCTCTATGCCCTGACCATGGGCGGCTTCATCTTGTTATGCGTTGTGGTGCAGCCCGCCTTCGATCTCCTGGCCCGGTTGCCCTTCCGGCTGCGGACCCGGCCCTGATCGCCGCCAGCCCCCTGCCGCCCGGAGGTCAGACCCATCCGGGCGTCTTGGCGGCTGGCTGCACCATGCCCCGGGCATCCGCCACATGGAGCCCGTCCCATACCGGCCGCCAGTGTCGTTGCGCGAAATCCCACGCCGCGAAACCCGGCGACAACCCGAGGGGCCAGGCGCAAAAAACCCCCCACCCGCATGGCGGATGGGGGGTCGTCGCATTCAGGCCGGGCCGTGGACCCGGGTGACTACTTGTTCAGGCGCACTTCCTGCGGGAAAAGCGGCAGGTAGCGGTAGGACAGGCTCATGATCAGGCCGCCGTAGGCCAGGATCATGATGGTGGTGGCCCATTCGGCCCAGTTGGGGGCGTAGGTCATCCAGGAGTCGAACGGCATGACCGGGAAGGCGATGGTCTGCACGGTGAACACGTAGCGGTTGATGATGATCCCCAGGCAGTTGAGGATGCAGGCCCAGTACATGAAGGCCGGGCGGCGGCGCAGGGCCGGGACCAGCAGGAAGATCACCGGGATGACGATGCACACCACCAGTTCCAGGAACATGAGCCACTTGCCGTAGATCATTCCGTAGAACATCTGGTCGAAGGTCAGTCCGGCCCGGGGCAGGATGTCGGTGATCCAGGCCCAGGTGTCGAGGTATTTGAAGACGCCGTAGATCAGAAGCATAGTGCCGCCGATCTTGGCCATGAGCGACTTGACCCGGTAGGTGGTCAGCTTGCGGCCGGTCATTTTCTCCATCAGGGCGCACACCAGCACCGTCATGCACGGTCCCGAGGCGATGGCCGACAGGACGAACAGGAAGAACGTCCAGGGCCAGATGAAGAAGCCCTCGCGGAAGGCGTAGGGGCGGGCGAAGAGTACGCCGTACATGCCGCCCAGGGATCCCTGGTGGAAGGTGGACAAAAAGGCGCCCAGCCCGGCGAACAGGGGCATGACCACATGGAAGTTGTGGGCGACGTGATGCAGCAGGGGAATCTTGTTGAGCTGCTTCTGTTCGAAGATCAGCGGCACCACCTCGATGATGAGCACGGTCAGGTAGCAGGTGATGCAGAAGATCACTTCCGTGAGCATGGAGTGGACATTGGGGTGCCAGTAGCCGAACCAGGCCCGCACCGGCTGGCCGATGTCCATGGTCAGGATGAGCATGGCTCCGGAATAACAGATGAACCCGATGATGACGGCCAGGTTGATAATGTCTTTGAGCTCGTCGATCCGGATGATGTAGCGCAGAAGGCCGGTGAAAAAGGCCCCGGCGCCCAGGGCGATGACCGCCAGGTCGAAGGTGATCCACAGCCCGAACCCGAAATAGTTGTCCATTCCGGTGACGCCGATGCCGAAGAAGAAGATGAAGAAGGCGGCCACGGCGCCGAAGGCCAGGAAGGCCCCCAGGATCGTCAGCCAGCCCAGGAATTTCCCCAAGCCGCACCGGGTGACCCCTTCGGGATACCAGGTTTTTTCCGCTTCAATGAAGGACATCGTATCCCCCTCCTACGCCTTTTCGTTTGGGAGGTAATTATCACCTTGCCGCCGCACCCAGTCACGCTTGGTCATGTAGTAGACCTGCGGATCGGTGTTGAGCCGCTCGAGAAGCCGGAAGGCATACTTGCTTCTGGAGAGTTCGTACACCTTGTGCTTGGGATTTTTCAGATCGCCGAAGGCCATGGCGCCGGTGGGGCACACTTCAACACAGGCCGGCGTATATGCGCCATCCGGCAGGTTGTTGGGATCCTTTCCGGCGATGCGGGCGGCGTCCTTGGCCTGGTTCCAGCGGTGATGGCAGAAGTGGCACTTCTCCACCACGCCGCGGGGCCGGGTCGAGGTGAACGGGGTGATGGTCTTCTCCATGCCCTCGGGCCAGACCGGATCGAACCATCCGAAGTACCGAGAGTGGTAGGGACAGGCGGCCATGCAGTACCGGCAGCCGATACACCTGGGATAGATCTGGCTGACGATGCCGCCGTCCTCGTTTTTGTCCGTAGCCACAACGGGGCACACGGGAACGCACGAGGGGTTGCCGCACTGCATGCAGGGCCGGGGCAGAAAGGCCACTTCGGCCTGCGGGAACTCCTTGCCGTTTTTGAGTTCGTACACGTTCATCCAGGTCAGCGTCCGAAGCTTGTTGGACGCGTCCTGCTCGGGAGCGATATTGTTCTCGGTCTGGCATGCGACCATGCACGCGCCACAACCTGTGCATTTGTCGATGTCGACTACCAGACCCCACTTGGTCGCGAATTCCTGATGCGCTGCGCTCATGTCGGCTTCCCTTTGGCTTGGTTTTAGGCGATTTTCACTTCGGAGCCAGCCCAAACGGTCATATCCGTGCCGTCTTCGACGGAAGCGGTCATGATCTTCAGGAAATTATCGCCCTTGCCCTTGGAGAACGCGTCGAAGGCGGTGTGTCCGAAGCCCAGGGGCACGGCCACAACGCCAGTCATGACGTTTTCGGAGATATACGCCTTGGCCGGGCAGGAAGCCCCCGCACCGGAGAGCGTCAGGCTCGATCCCTGGGACAGGCCGTACTTTTTGGCCGTGGCGGCGTTGAGCCGCACAATCGAGGCTCCGGCCTTCAGATCCGTGTCGGGAATGGCCGTCAGGCACTGGGCCGGCAGTCCTGTGGCGGACGTCCCGACGCGCTGCGGGGCCATCCCGGCCAGGCTCAGTTCGGCCGTGGCCGGCTTCTGGGCCGCCAGCACCTTGGCCGCGAAGGACAGTCCCGTCTGGGCCACCATCCCGACCTTGACCCAGGCCAGTCCGGCTTCCAGACCTTTCCAGAGACCGGCGGGGTCGAAGGCCGGCGCGGCCTTACCGGCCAGAACCTCCCAGGGCATGGCCTCCTTAGCCACAAACCCCTCGGACTTGGCCAGAACCGCCGCCTTTTCCTTGAGGGCCTTCTCCAGGCTGTCGTGCCCCAGGGCCAGATTCATCTTCTTGGCCGTATCCAGGATGAAATCGGCCGTGGTCTTGGTGTCGAAGATGGGGGCCACCAGGGGCTTGACCAGGGTCATGCTGCAAAACGCCGCCCCGTAGGGGGTGACGACGTCGTCGTACCGTTCCAGGGTGAGGGAATTGGGCAGGATCAGGTCGCACATGGCCGCTGTTTCGTCCATGAACGAGGCGAAGCTCACCTTGAAGGGGATCTTTTCCAGGGCCGCGGCCATGGCCCCGGATTCAGGCAATCCGTAGGCCGGGTTGGCGGCATAGACGAAAAGCACCTCGGGCGCGGCGGTCTTGCCCTCGCCGACGCTTTTCAGGAAACCGGGGAGATCCCGGGCCAGAATCTCGGAGGGCGTTTCCGCACCGGGAAAAACCGCCGGAAGCTCGGGCAGGGCCACAACCCCGCCGGGCTTGTTGAGGCGGCCAAGCAGCAGGTTCAGGCTCATGCCCGCGATGAAGGCGCCGGGGCCCGTGCCCTGGCTCATCTCCGAGCCGGGGATGACCAGGGGGGCCTTGGCGGATGCCAGATTCTTGGCGACGGAGGCCAGGATCTCGGGATCGACGCCGGTCAGTTTGGCGACCTTGTCCGGGGTATACTCCGTCTCGACGAGTTTCTTGAAGTCGGCCATGTCGGCCGCACCGGCCGTCGCCCCGGCCTTGAGCAGATGCCAGGCGATGCCCAGAGCGAGCGCGCCCAGATGGCTGGAGGCCACCGGGATCCAGGCGTCGCAGACCGCACCGGTATGGTTGCGCACCGGTCCGGCGTAGGCGTATTTGGCCGTCTGATCCTTGCCCAGGGGGCGTGTGGCGCAAAAAGCCTTGCGGTTGCGCACGGAGACGCCCGACCCCTCGAAGATATCCGATCCGAGGATCAGGACGCAGTCGGCATTGTCGATATCGAAGCCCACCCGGCCCTGTCCGCCCATGAGCTTGAAGCCCGCGGCGGCCGGGCCCGCTTCGCTCGGCATGGCGTACATGGCGGCGGAACCGGCCTTGGCCAGGAAGGCGGACAGCACCTCGCCCGCCGTGCCGCCCACGTCGCCGCTGATGCAGGCCACCTTGTTTCCGGCGGCCTTGCATTTGGCCATGAGTTCCGTCTGGGCCTGCTCCCAGGTGATGGGCTCGAACTTGCCGCCGGACTTGCGCATGGGAGTGCGCACCCGGGCGGGGCTGTAGAGCATGTACACCTCGGAGGCCCCGATGGGGGACACTCCCCCCTGGCTGAGGGGATGCTCGGGATTGCCGTAGGCCATGATGGGTTTGCCCCCGGCCAGGGCCACCTTCAGGCCGGTCCCCGAGGGGCACAGCTTGCTGGCGGTCGCGGCGTAGGTCACCTCGCCCCTCGGCACCCGGGGAATCCAGGGCCAGTTTTGGGTCCATATGGCGGCGTCATCCGCCAATTTCCAGGGAATGGGGGTGAACAGCGTACCGACGGCGCCACCCGCCACGAGTCCGATGAAAGCTCTGCGATCAAGTCCCACGTTTCTCCCCCCTTATTTGTGGCAGACGTAGCAGGCGTTGCTGGTGCCCATCGAGGCATGGCACCGTTCGCACTCCCACATCTTCATGGTCTGCTTGCTGTAGCCGCTCAGCCGGTTCTCGTGATACGGCGGTGGGGAATCCATGTTGGCCACGTCGATATGGCACGTGGTGCACTCGAATCCCGTGTGTGCGGCATGGGAGAAGAAGACGTTGTCCGGCTGGTACTGGTAGACGAGCCAGGGGACCTCGATGCCGGGTTTGGCGTATTCCTTGACGAACTTGTCGATTTCCTTCTCGTCGTCCGTCGCGCCTCCGGTCTCGTCGGGATGACACTCGGCACAGGAGGCCGTGCTCGGCAGCCCGATGAACTGCCCCGTCTTGGCGAACGTGTGACAGCTTTCACAGTCCAGGCCCTGCTCGGCGTGCACCTTGTGGCTGAACCGGATGGGCTGGGTTTTCTGGCTGAAAAGAACCTGTGGGAAAACCCACCAGCCCACGACGAGCGCACCCACAAAACCGACCAGAAAGAGCAACACGACGCCGCCGACGCCGCCCGCCTTGTTCGATTGTCTTTCCTCCATAATCCCCTGCCCCGTTCGTTGTGGTTCACATGGCGATTCGATAGTACCTACGGCACCGCGCTTTTTAAGCAAGAGCCACGCGCCGTGTCAAGGACAAATGAAAAAATTCACGAATACTTAGGCCGGGAATCGGCCTCCGGCGAGCCCCCTCCGCTCTCATGACGCCCCCGGCGCCGCGCGCCGTTTCATCCTCCGCCCGCCGTCCCGGGCGGATCGACGCCATCCGGGCCGTCCGCGCCGCCCACCCGGCGGCCGTAGACATCGTCGTAGCGGACGATGTCGTCCTCTTCCAGATACGGCCCGCTTTGGATCTCGATGATCTCCACCGGCACCTTGCCGGGATTGGACAACCGGTGGCCCGTGGTCTTGGGAATGTCCACGGACTGGTTCTCGGCGAGCAGAAAAATCCTCTCCCCGAGCTGCACCTCGGCCGTTCCGGCGATGACCACCCAATGTTCGCTGCGGTGATGATGCATCTGCAGGCTCAGGCGGGCCCCGGGCAGCACCTCGATGCGCTTGATCTTGTAGCCCGGCCCTTCCTCGAGCACCGTATAGCTCCCCCAGGGCCGCCGCACGGTGACATGGGCCTCGACCAATTTGCTCCCCTGGGCCACCAGGGCGGACACCACGTCCTTGACGCCCTGCTGCCGCGACATGGGGCAGGCCAGGGTGGCGTCCCGGGTCTGGATCACGATCATGTCGCGAAGCCCGGTCACGGCCAGTTTCCCGCCCCGGGACACCAGCAGGCTGTCATGGCAGTCCAGGGCCAGGACGTCCCCCTGGATCACGCAGCCGTGGTCATCCTTGGCCCCCAGCCGGTAGACGGCCGCCCAGTTGCCCAGGTCGTCCCAGCCGAAGTCGGCGGCGATCACGGCCAGCCGGTCCATCCGCTCCAGGAGCCCGTAGTCCACGGACTGGTCGGGGAGAGCGCCGTAGCCCAGGACCAGGGGCTTTTCCCGGCGCTGCCGCCACCAGGCGAAATGGGCCGGGGCATGTTTCTCCACGGCCGCGAGAAAGACGTCGGCCCGGAAAAGGAACATGCCCGTGTTCCACAGGTGCGCCCCGTCCGCGACCATGGCCCGGGCCGCCTCCAGGCCGGGCTTTTCCGTGAATCCGTCCACCGCATAGGCCCCGTCGCCAAGCGGCGCGCCGCGGCGGATATAGCCGTAGCCGGTTTCGGGCGAGGCGGCCCGGACCCCGAAGGTGACCAGGTAGCCGTCCCGGGCCAGGGCGTCCCCGCACAGGACGCACTCCCGCCAGGCAGCCACATCGCTCACCATGTGGTCGGACGGGAACACCCCCACCACGACGCCGTCCCGGGCCTCGGGGGGAACGCCGTCCAGGATGCGGTCGAGGGCGAGCAGGACGGCCGCCAGGGTGTTTTTGCCCATGGGTTCGGCCAGGATGTGGCCTTCGATCCCGGGGTCCACGCGGCGCAACTGGCCGCGCACCTCGAAGACATGCTCCTCGTTGGTCACCACCCAGGTGGCCCGGGCCGGAAAGACCTCCCGGGTCCGGGCCAGGGTATTTTGAAGCAGGGTGTTCTCGCCGTTTATGGCCAGGAGCTGCTTGGGCAAAAGGGTCCGCGACAGGGGCCACAGCCGCGTTCCGGAGCCCCCGGCCAGGATGACCGCCTGGACGCCTGGTACGGACGATTCCCCCGTCGGTGCTGCGGCTTCCTCGGTCTGACCCATGGCGGCGCTCCTTCGCGTTTGAGGGTTGGCCCCGGCCGACGCCACGGCCACGGCTGCCGGTCCCGCGCCTGGAGCCGTTCCGATCCAGGACCGGGCGGCGGACGGCAAGGCCCTAGCCGGCAAAAACGAACGGCGAATCGATATCGCGCAGCCTGGGCAGCACCGCGTCCTTGCCGGACAAAACCGGCTCGGTCACCGGCCAGGGAATGCCGATATCCGGATCGTTCCAGGCCAGGCCCCCGTCATGGGCCGGGGAATAATAGGCGTCCACCTTGTACTGGAATTCGGCCACGCCGGTTAAGGTCACGTAGCCGTGGGCGAACCCGGCCGGGACCATGAGCCGCTTGAAATTGTCCTCGGAAAGCTCCAGTCCGTACCATTTGCCGAAGGTGGGGGAACCCTTGCGGATGTCCACCACGGCGTCGAAGACCGCTCCCCGGGTGACCCACACCAGCTTGGCCTGGGCCGTCGGAGGCGACTGGAAATGCAGCCCGCGCAAAACACCCCTGGTGTTCGAGCGGGCGTGGTTGTCCTGGACGAAATCGTAGTTCAGGCCGAGATCGGCGAAGAGGCGGCGGTTGTAGGTTTCGGTGAAAAAGCCGCGATGGTCGCCGAAGACCTTGGGTTCGAGCACGAAAAGACCTGGAAAATCCGTGGGAGTGACCTGCACGAACGACTCCTTGACGATGGCTATGGCGTCGCGGCCCGCCGGCGTTGCCGGGACGAACCGCGCGGCCCACTGGTAACCGATTTCACGGCCCGTCACAACCGCCTTCGTCCCCAAGACGGCCGTCTTGCCGCGCCGCGGCCCGTTCGCCGGCATGGTAGGAGCTGCGCACCAGTGGGCCGCAGAACATCCCGGCCACCCCCATCTCCCGCCCGAAGGCGGCCAGTTGTGCAAACTCGCCGGGATGGACGTAGCGCACGGGCTCGGGATGCCGCCTTGAGGGGCGCAGGTATTGGCCCACGGTGATCATGGCGCACCCGGCCCGGGCCAGATCCTCGATCACCCGGCGGGCCTGGTCCAGGCTCTCCCCGAAGCCGAGCATGAACCCGCTTTTGACCCGCATCCCCGGCCGGGACGCGGCCCGGCGCAGCACCGCGAGGCTCCTTTCGTAGTCGGCCTGGGGCCGCACCAGGGGATAGAGGCCGGGCACGGTCTCCACGTTATGGTTGAAGATGTCCGGGGCCGCGTCCAGGACCACGTCCAGGGAGGCGGCGCATCCCCCGAAATCCGGGGTCAGAAGCTCCACGCCGATCCCGGGCAGAGTCTCGCGCAGCCGCGCGGTCACGGCCGCAAAGTGCCCGGCCCCGCCGTCGGGCAGATCGTCGCGGGTGACCGAGGTGACCACCGCGTGCCGGACCCCGAGCTCCACGGCGGCCCGGGCCACCCGCCGCGGTTCGTCCGGGTCGGGCGGGGCCGGGGAGCCCGAGGAGATGTTGCAGAAGGTGCAGCCCCGGGTACAGCGCTCGCCCAAAATCAGGAAGGTGGCCGTGCCCCGCGAATAGCATTCGAAGATATTGGGGCAGCGGGCGTTCTTGCACACGGTGCATAGCCCATGGGCCGCCACCAGGGAGGCCGTGCGGGCGAACTCCACGCCGCGCGGCAGCCCCACCCTGAGCCAGAGCGGCAGGCGTTTGCCCCGGACGGGCGGGGCCGTGGCCGGGGAATCAGCGGTCATGCTCACGGGACGTGTCCTTGTTGCGGGAGGCCGCCTTCCCGGCGGAGGCGGGGGACTTTTTGCCGCCGGGCCTCCCGGCCGGAGACTTGTTGGTGGAGGATTGGCCGCGCGGCGTTTTTGCGGGTCCAGACGCGCCCCGGGGCGACTTTTTTCCCTCGCGGGCTCCGGCCGGGGCCTTGCCCCGGGCCGGCCCGGGGCGCGCTTTTTTCCCGGTTTCCCGTTCGGATTGCTCTTTCGGGCGGTCGCGCCCCTGGTGTGGTCCGGTTGGCGTATCCCTGTTGCCGGACGCCTTGCGGGCCGGGCCTTGGGCGGCGGGTTTCTCCGCCGGGCCCCGGCCCGGTTCCCATTGCGGGGCCTGCAACAGATAGATGGCCGCCCCGGATTTCTTGTCCCGGGCCGGGCTTTGCACCTTGGGGGTGCGGGCCAGGTCGCCGGGCACCAGCCCGCCCCGGGCGGGCGTCACATACAGCCGCAGTCCCCCCGAGGCGCAGGCGTAGCGGGCCCACTCCCCCTCCCGGCCCGGGGCCGGGAAGGGGTTGGACACCACCCGGCCCAGAGACGGGTCGGCGCTTGCGGCCCGGTCCCCGGCAAAGAGAAACGACAGGCTGACGTCCCGTTTGGGCAGGCCGGATCGTTTGGACAAGGCCTCAAGCCAGGGCGGCACGCCCACGGTGTCCACGGTGAAATGGCACCACGTCCCGGTTCCCCGCGCCGCCAGGGGACAGGGCCCGGCATGGGTGCAGGGGGCCAGAAGGGACATTTCCTGGTCCTCGATGAGGTTCTCGCGCAGCTTTGAAAGCAGCTTGCCCGAGGCCCGCACCCCGGGCTCCACCAGGAGCAGCCGCCCGCCGGGGCGAAGCGCCCCGCACAGGGTCGCGGCCAGAAGCCCGGTTTGTTCGGAAAGGGATCGGGAACGCCTTACGGCCAGTTCGTTGAGCACGTTGGCCGCCGTGACCAGATCCGCCACGCCCCGGGGGAGCCTGGGCAGTTCCTCGCGCACCGTCTCCACCCGCCAGGGCGTCTCCTCCCCGGCCAGGCCCAGAAACATCTCCCGGCCAAGGGCCAGGGCGGCCCGGGAACGGTCCAGGCACACGAAGTCGATCCGCCGCGTCCGCAGGCGCGGCGCGGCGATCCACAAGGCCTGGACCATGGTCAGGGGCCCGGACCCGGCGTCCACCACCGTGGCCCCGTCGGAAAGATCCAGGTCCAGGCCGCGCAACAGGCGCGTCAGGCGGTACAGGTTCCAGGGCAGGAAATACCAAGCGTAGGCCGCCAGCATCCGGGGGTCGGAAAGATAGCCGGGCCGTGGACCGGCGGCGCGTTCGCAGGTCAGGGAGGCGGAAAGGCTGTGGATGGCCGAGGGCAGTTCCCGGGCATGGGAGATGCGCAGCGGCATGACCGTCTTGAGGAGAGCCTCGTAGTCCACCAGGGCGGCGGCGGCGTCTGGTCCGGGGGCGGGGAAAAGCCGCCCTTCCCGGGTCCAGGTGAGAACCGTCCCGGCGGCGGCGACGCCCGGCCGGGCCTTGGCGGCGGCGGAACCTGGGGAACCGGTGGGGCGGGCGGGAGAGCCGGAAGCGGTCTTCTTTTTTCCAGCCCCCGGGGCGCGTCCGGTCGCGTCTTTTCCCGGCTTGCCGCCACGCCCCCCTGTGGGGGCAGGCGTCCGGCCTTCGCCATGGGGGCTGCGGGCGTCACGGGAGTCACGGGAGTCGTGGGCGCCTCGGGCGCCACGGGCGCTATGGGCGCCACGGCCCGTTTTTTCGGCGCGGTCCTCGCGGGCCCCATTTTCACCGCGCCTCTCGCGCCCCTCATGCCCCTCGCGGCTCCGCGGCCCGCCCCGGCCGTCGCCGCGCGGCCGGGCCGTGGCGTCAGGGCCGTCCGGCCCTTTCTTCCCGGTCTGTCTAGGCGACATAACGAAACACCATCCTTTTCACGAAAGCCTGTGCGAAATCCTCCGGCCCCATGGCCGACGCCAGATCCACCACCTCCACCCGGGAGGCCGTCTCCAGGATGTCCCGGCGCGCCGCCGCGCCGGCCGTCAAAAGGCACACCCCGTCCAGGGAGGCGTTGCCCGCCACCCGGCATTTGGCCGCCCCGCCCGAGGGCAGAAATCCCAGGGCCTCCAGGTCGTCCGGCGCGGCGTGGCTGCCGAAGGCCCCGGCCAGATGGATGGCCGAAAGCGCCCCGATCCCCAGACCGGCCGCCCGGAAGAGTCCGGAAAAGGCCAGATTGCAGGCGGCCTTGACCTTCTGGACCTCCTCCACGTCCGAGGCCCACAGGGCCAGCCGCCCCATATCCAGGCGGGGTTCGCCGCCGTCCAGGGCCAGCCCGGCCAGTATCCTGCACCCCAGAGGCGGCAGGGACGCTCCGGGCCCGGCGAAGCGGCCGTCGGAACGTAAAACGCCCACGGACACAAGCCTGGCCAGAAGCGACAGGTAGCCCGTGCCGCCGATGGCCGCGACGTCCGCCGGGTCAGCCCCGTCCCGGTACGCCACCGGGGAGAGTCCCGCCGGGGTGAGTTCGAACCCGACGGCCACGCCCGGCCCGGCCACCCGGCCAAGGCGCGGCCCCACGCCCTCCAGGGCCGGGCCCATGGGCACGCTGGCGGCCAGGAAACGCCCGCCAGGCAGGGCCAGCACGAACTCACCGTTGGTGCCGAAATCCGCCAGAAGAAACGGCGGCACGGCCCCGCCGCGCATCACCGCATGGAGCCCGGCCGAGGCGTCCGCCCCGACAAACGGTCCCAAAAGCGGCGGAACATATGCCGGGGGCAAATCCGGCGCAAGAGCCGATTCATGGCCCCCACGAAAAGACAGCCGATAGGGGGCCGCGGCAAGTCCGGAACAATCCAGCCCCAGGAGCAGGTGGATCATGGCCGGGTTTCCGGCCACGCCGAGGCGGGTCACGGGACCGGGGAGCGACGACGCCACCCGGCGCAAAACGTCCAGGATCAATTCCCGCAAAAGGCGCGCCCCGTCGTCCCGGGCCGCGAAGGCCAGCCGGGACATGATCTCGCTGCCCGCCCCCAGTTGGGGATTGGGGGCCTGCCCCTCCAGGGCCTCTCCCGCGCCCGAGGCCGGGAATGCCCGCCAGGCCAGGCCCGTGGTCCCCAGGTCCAGGCCCAGGACATATCCCGTCCCGGCCCGGCCCGCTCCCCCGGCTGTTCCCGGTGTTACACGGGGGGCCTCATGCGGCCCGGCCGCAGCCGGGGCCTCGATCTCCGCCCCGGCCGCAGCCCGGGCCGGGTGGGCGCAGGACAGCCGCCAGCCCGCCGCCAGTTCCCCGGGGCCGAGCCGCCGGACATCCTGGGGGACCGGGGCAGGCGCGCCGGAGACGAACCGCACCCGGCAGGCCCCGCATCGGCCGATGCCCGAACACAGGGGGCGGCCGACGAAATATCCGGCCCGAAACAGGGCCTGGGCCAGGGTGTCTCCCGGGGCCAGGGGCAGGGATCGACGGGCTTTGCCGCCGGAAACCACGAGGGTGTCGTCCATAACGGCAGGAACCTACCGTTTTCCCAGGCCGAGGCAAAGCGGTCCGGTTGTGAGGGGCCGCGTCCCCACATCCGCCCCCCGCCAGCCATGTACCGGGAATCACCCGTGTTCCGTGGTGATGAGGCAAAATCCCCAGGAATCGGCTATGAATAAAATTGTAAAAAAATACAAAACCGAAGAAAAAAAATTCAATCTCCAACCCACCGAAATCCCATGACAAATACTGCAACCATGTCTTTTTCCTCATTTTTTGGGGTTGACAGAAAACCCATGCCCATTTAGGACGCTTGAAACCTTTTGAAGGTTTGCCGGCGGTTGCGGGAAACGGTCCCGCCCGCTGCATAAAAAAACTACGGCGCGAAAGCGCGGGGCACTCCCGGTAGGGCGCAACCACCGGACCGTCAAACGAGATAGGCCGAAGAAGCGGCAACTCCCATAAGGAGAAGCAAATTGACCGACGCTCGTCATCACCGCAGACCACTCAAGGCACGCCTGAAACAGGTTGTCATTTTAGGCATATTGACTCTCGTCATGGCCGGATGCCAATCAAAACAGACCGCCTACCACTTCTCCATCGATCAGTATCAGGGCTTCAACGCCAAAAACGATTTCCTCACCGTCACACCGCTTTCCCGCCTTGCCTCCCTTGACGACATGGGCATCCAGATGGCCGCCGCCTCCCGGGACGACGTCCTGAGCAAGAATCTTTTCGACATGGCCCCCGCGGCCTGCCCCCCGACCCGCCTGGCCGCGGGAAAGGCGGGCGGCTCCTCCGACCAGCTCCTGCGCGGGGCCTTCGCCCTGCTGGGCACCCGGTACCGCTCCGGCGGCGACTCCCCCTCCACGGGTTTCGACTGCTCCGGCTTCACCACCTGGGTCTTCAACAAATACGGCATCAATCTCCCCCGCTCCTCCCGCGAACAGTTTCAGATCGGCCGCCAAGTGGCCAAATCAGGCCTCCAGAAAGGCGATCTGGTCTTCTTCGGCTCCAAGCGCGGCATCTCCCATGTCGGCATCTATCTCGAAAACGGCAAATTCATCCACAGCGCCAGCAACGGCAAGACCGTGCAGGTCAGCAGCCTCGAAGAGGATTATTGGAAACGGCGGTACGCCGGAGGCCGCAGAGTCTTCTAAGTCCATATCCGGTCCGACCTTTCAGGCGACGCTTCCGGCTTGTGCGGACAGCGTCGCCTTTGCGTTTCAGGAGACGTGCGCCTCGCCCCGCAACCAGCCACCCCCATGATCCCCATGTCCGAACACCTTCCAGAAACCCCTTGTGCGCCCGGTTCCGGATGTCCGCCGTGCCGCCCGGGGCGGACCGCCCATATGCCCCCGGCCACCGGCAAACGGCGGCCCGGCCCTTTCATGAGCGGCACGTTCCGGAACCTGCTCGCCGGCATGGCCGCCTGCGGGTGCCTCCTTTTTCCCGCCCTTGGCCCGGCCATGCCCTCCGAATCCGCTTCCCAGGCGCCACCCCAGGCGCCACCGGCGGCGGCATCCTCCCGGGAGCCCGGTCCCGGCGCGGCCGAGCACGCCTCAGACATGGAGGCCGTGCGCCGGGATTTCGCCCAGGCCGTGACGGAGAAGACCCGGGATCGCCTGGAGCGCATGAAAAAACACAAGGCCCTCACCGAGGCCGGCTACGCCGCCAGGCTTTCCCGGCTGGCCGCTCTTTCGGATGCGGCCTACCTGGAACAGGCGACCCGGGACGCTCTGGCCCGCCTGCATCCGGCTCTGGGCGAGGCCCCGGTCTCCCAGTATTTCGTCTATGTGGATCGTAATCCGGATCGCCAGCTGATTTTTTTGGGATATTACGACGCCACCGCCGCCCGGGCGGAGCTTGTGGGCGGCGACCTGGTCTCCACGGGGCTCTTGCGGCGCGGGCAGGACTCGTTTCTCACCCCGACCGGGGTCTTCGAGCATCTGCCGGACAACTTCGGCTTCCGGGCCCAGGGCACCAAAAACCGGCAGGGCTGGCGGGGATTCGGCAGCAAGGGCAGCCGGGTATGGGATTTCGGGTTCCAGCAAAGCCCCCGGGAATTCCGCCAGGGTGTCTATGAAAGCCAGATGCGGCTGCTCATGCACGCCACGGACCCCGACCAGGGGGAACCGCGCCTGGGGCGCATGGACTCCAAGGGCTGCGTGCGCGTGTCGTCGGACATGAACCGGTTCCTGGACCGGCGCAGTATCCTGGATCGCCACTATGAAAGGCTGGCGGCGGAAAAACCGGACATGTGGCTCTTGGCCCCGGATCGCATCCCGGTGAGCGCCCCGGGCAGCTTCCTGGTGGTGGGCGACACCTCGGCCGCCGAAAGCGCCGCCCGCTGAGCCCGGGCCGAGCTGCCGTTGCCGCCCTTGCCTTCGGGGCGGGCCGGGCCCGACGCTTCTATGCCAGATCCGTCCCGGCGCATCTCGCGGATCAATTCTTCCAGTTCCCCGGCCTCGCCGGCCAGGGCGGACACGGCCCCGGCCGCCCCGCTCATGCCCCCTGCGGTCTGCCGGGCCACCTCCTCCACCTCGGCCACGGCACGCAGGATATCCTCGTGGACCACGGCCTGGTCGGCCAGGGACGTGGAGATCTCCGTCACCCGGGCAGCCGTTTCCCGCGACGACTCGACGAGCACCGAAAACACCTCCCCCGACCGGCTCACCAGTTCCCGGGCCTCCTCAACGGAATCCGCCGCCTGCCTGGCCCCGGCGACATTGCGGCCGGCCGAATCCTGGATGGCCCGCACGCTCGAGCCCACCTGCCGGGTGGCGGTCATGGTCTTTTCGGCCAGTTTTCTGACCTCGTCGGCCACCACGGCGAAGCCGCGACCGGCCTCGCCGGCCCGGGCGGCCTCGATGGCCGCATTCAGCGCCAGCAGGTTGGTCTGGTCGGCGATGTCGGAGATGACCTCCACCACATGCCCGATGGCCCCGGCCTTTTCTCCGAGTTCGCCCATGTCCTCGCGCAGCGTGGCGGTCAAGGCGGCGATACGGGCCATGGCCTCCATGGACCGGGTCATGTCCGCTGCCCCGTTTCGAGCCGTGTCCATGGAATCCTCGGCCCGCCGGGCGGCCTCGGTGGCCTGGCTGGCCGCCGCGTCCAGGGTGGCCTGGGCCGATTCCCCAAGCCCCGAGACTTGGGCCAGCCGCCGGGTCTGGGTGGCCGCGCCGCCTGCGGCCGAATCCACCAGGTGCGACAGATCCCGGGCCTCGGCGGACACGCCCTTGGCGATGCGGTCGGCCCGGGCGGCCATGGCGGCCATCAGGTCATGCTGCACCCGCATCCGCTCGGCCTGGGCCGTGATATCCGTCAGGTCGGTAAACAGCACGAACAGCCCGATGCGGTTGTCGTCCAGGTCGAAAAGGGGCGCCACGTCGAGCCGGACGTGGAATTCCCGTCCAAGCCTGCCCTTTCCAGACGTCTCCAGGCCGCACACGGCCGCGCCGTCGTCCCGGCAGGCCCGGCACCCCGTGGTCATGGCCCCGGCGTCGCCAAGCCCGCCCAGAAACTCCTCAAGCTCCCGCCCATGCTGCTCGGCGGGATCACCGGCTTCCTGAATCAGGTCGAGCAGGGGCTGGTTGACGAAGGTCAGGCGGTTTTTGCCGTTGGCCACCAGGCAGGGCACGGTCATGGCCTTGAGCACGCTTTCCGCGAACCCCAGCTTGACCTTGAGCTCCCCGGTCATTTCCAGAAGCCCGCCCCTGATCTCGGCCATCTCGGCCTTGAAGCGGCCGGGAAGTTCGGCCGAGAGGTCCCCCCCGGCGCTTTGGCGCAGATAGCCCCGGATGGCCGCGAAGGGGGACAACAGTTCCCGGCGCAAAAAATACACCGTCGCCGCCAGGACCGCGACGATGGTCGCCACGCCGAGCCCCATGGCGGCCAGAACCAGGTCGTCGGCGGCGGCCAGGGCCTCCTCCTCGTCGGTCTCGGCCAGAAGCGCCCAGGTCACGTCCCCCAGGGCCACGGGCGCGAAACCGGACAGGACCGGCACCCCCCGGAAATCCTCGGTCAGGGCCGTGCCGCTTTGGCCGGAAAGGGCCAGGGACGCGGCCTTGGTCGCCACCCGGCCCTGGTGGGGCGCGGTGAAGGAGGCGCGCAGGGAATGGGTGTCCGGGGCCCGGAAGGAATCGGAGCGCATCAGCCCCTCCCCGCCCACCAGATAGCTTTCCCCGGTCTCCCCCATGCCCGTTCGCAGGGCCATGATCCCGGCCAGTTGCGCCCGGGGCACGCGCAACACCCCCACGGCCTCGACCCGTCCCACATGGTCGCGGATGGGCGCGGCTACAAAGGCCGCCGGTTCGCCGCCAAGGGGGGGATAGGGCGCGAAATCCGCGAACACCGTCTCCCCGGCCATGGCCTTCGCAAAGGCCCGGCCCAGGTTGGATTCCTTCAGGGGACCGTTTTTGACGTCCTCGCCGACCTCGGCGCCCTGGGCCACGGAGAACAGCACCCGCCCGTAATCGTCCACCACCAGGGCGTCCTCGTAGCCCAGGATCTCCACAAAAGGCGTGAAGGCGGCGATGACGAAATTGCGGGTATCCAGGTAGCCCGGGTCGGCCACGTCGCCCCGCACCCCGGGCTTGACCTCCATGAAGGCGTCCCGGCCCATGGCCACGGCGTGGTAGATCTCCTTGACCCCGGCATAGATGCGCACGTCGGCCAGCCACTTTCCGGCCATGGCCTCCACGGCGGCCTTCTTGGCGTCGCGTACGGCCTCCACCCGGCCGAAAGCCAGTTCCGAGAGGCTCTTTGCCGCCCGGTTCACCCCGAAAACACCCATGACCGTCATCGGAACGATGCCGACCAGGAGGCAGAAGGCGATCATCTTGGATTTGAGAGACATGCGATACTCCCTTGAGGCAGAAAGACATGACGCGGGAAAAGGGCGTCCAGGAGGAGGCCTGTCCTAGCAGCCCAACGGGGGGGTATCGTGAAGAAAAGATGACGATTGCGCGACGCCAAAAGAAGGGGAAGAAGCGGCCCGGGCGGGCGGGCAGCAGGCGGCCGGGGACGCGACGCCCGGGGAAGCGCGTCCCCGGACGTCGCGGGAAAACCGTTACAGGGAGCCGAAATTTTCCTCGTAGCGGGCCATGAACTCGGGCATGGCGTAGGCGTGTTCCTGGGTGCCGTGGTGCTCCACGGCGTAGACCGCGCTCACCGAGCCCAGCCGTCCGGCCTTCTCCAGGGGCAATCCGGCGGCAAGGCCCATGAGCAGCCCGGCCCGGAAGGCGTCGCCCGCGCCGGTGGGGTCTTTGACCACCGTGGCCCTGGCCGGGGGAATGGCCAGTTCCGTACCGCCCTGGCGGATGATCGAGCCCTTCTCGCCCAGGGTGGTGATGAGCGTGCCCACCCGGGACAGGATGTCGGCCAGGGTCAGGCCCGTGGCGTTTTGGATCAGTTCCAGTTCGTAGTCGTTGGAGATGAGGTAGGTGGCGCCCGTGAGCATCTCCGTGAGATCGTCCCCGGAAAAGGCCGTGATGTTCTGGCCGGGATCGAGCACGAAGCGGATGCCGCGCGCCTTGTAGCGCCGGGGATAGTCCCGCATGTCGTCCAGGTTGCCCGGGGCCACGATGGCCAGCGCGCCGGCCGGGTCCAGGCCGTCCACGGCGTAGCCGCAGGGGAACTTCATGGCCCCGGGGTTGAACCCGGTGATCTGGTTGTCGGACTGGTCCGTGGTGATGTAGGCCCCGGCCGTGAACTCCCCGTCGACCTGGCGGATGCCCTCGAAGGTCATCCCGCACTGTTCCAGCCACTGGCGGTATCCGGCGAAATCCTTCCCGGCCGTGGACAGAATGACCGGCTCCTGGCCCAGAAGCTTCAGGGAATAGGCGATGTTTCCGGCCGTGCCGCCGAACTTCTCGGTCAGGCCGTCGACCAGGAAGCAGACGTTGAGGATATGGATCTTATCGGGCAGGATGTGGTCGGAAAACTTGCCGGGGAAGGTCATGATCCGGTCGTAGGCCAGGGAACCGGAAACGAAAATGCGCATGCAGCGGGCTCCTTTTGCTGATGATTCAGGATTGGGGTTGGGTCTCGGATTCGATCCAGGCGATGAACTCGGGGTTGCCGCGCAGGATCGGCAACACCACCACACAGGGCACCTCATAGGAATGCAGGGCCTTGACCCGGGCGGTCAGGGCGTCGGCCAGGGTCATGCGGGTCTTGGCCACGAGCACCGTCTCGGCGGCCTCCTCGACCTTCCCCTGCCACCAGTACATGGACGCCATGCCCGGCAGGATGTTCACGCAGGCGGCCAGACGCTCGGACACCACCGTCCGGCCGATCAGCCGGGCCTGCTCCGGGCTTTCGCAGGTGATGTAGACCATGGCGGCGGACATGGCGGACTCCTTGTTTTTTTCAGGCGGCATCCTATCCCGGCCAGCCTGTCATGGCAACACGGGGGGCAGCCGCACCCGGCCTTATGGCCAGGCGCGGGCGGAAGTTGCGGTGAAATCCCCCCATTGGCGGCGCGGAAAACCGCCCCGGCCGCCCCTTTCCCTTGACAGACGCGGCCATTGCCTCCAAAGCTTCCCGGAAACGTCCGGCCAGAGGCCTGATGCGGGCCTTGCCCCACGCCGCTCCCGGATCATCCCGCAACCCTCCCACATCGCGAACATCCGCCATGAACCGTCAAAGCCTGCTCATGAACATGTTCCAGGCCATGCTGGACCATTTGGGCCCCAGCCGCTGGTGGCCCGGGGAAACGCCCTTCGAGGTGGCCGTCGGGGCCGTCCTCACCCAAAACGCCTCCTGGACCAACGTGGAACAGGCCATCGCCAACCTCAAATCCGCCGGGGTCTTTACGCCCAAGGCCATGTTCGACCTGCCCGAGGCCCGGCTGGCCGAGCTCATCCGCCCTTCAGGCTATTTCCGCCTCAAGGCCGGGCGCCTGCGAAACCTCCTGGGGTTTCTCAAGACCGAATGCGGCTTCGACATCACGGCCCTGGCCGGGCGCGACCTGCCGGCCACGCGGGAAAAACTTCTCGCCGTGCGCGGCATCGGCCCTGAAACCGCCGACAGCATCCTGCTCTACGCCCTGGGCTATCCGACCTTCGTAGTGGACGCTTACACCCGCCGCCTGCTCGCCCGGCACGGCCTTGTCCCCGAGGAGTGCGGCTACGAGGAAATGCGCGACTTTTTCATGGACGTCCTGGACCCGGACCCGAGGCTCTACAACGAATACCACGCCCTCATCGTGCGCACCGGCAAATCCTGGTGCAAAAAATCCGACGGCCGGTGCGGGGAATGTCCCCTGGCGCCCTTTCTCCCATGACCCGCCCCCAGGCCGCCGACGCGGCGCATCCGGACAGAAGGGGGCTCCATGCCGCCTTTCCGGGAGCGCCGGGGCGGGATTTCCACGGCCCGCACCGCGAGATCAGAAGGATATGACCCCACGCCGCCGCGACATCGCCCCCCCGCGTTGGACTGACCGGGCTCCCGGCCTGGGCCGGACGGTCCTGCCGTTTCTTCTCGCGGCCTGCCTCCTTGTGTGCGGTCCTGCGGCCTTTGCCCAGCCGGTGGGGGACGAGGCGGCCGCCGAGATCGAATCGGAACTGGCCAGGCAGAAGGAGACGGCCTCCCAGCGCCGCAAGGCCATGGAACAGCTCACGGCCGAGGAGCGCCGCCTGGGGACCGGTCTGGCCGGGCTCGAGGCCAAGGTGGGGGCGCTGTCGGGCCAGCTTGCGGAAAAGGAACGGCTGGTGCGCGAGGTCATGGCCGAGGAGGCCAGGCTTTCCGAGGAGCATGCCGCCCTCACCCGGCAGCTTGCGGACGCCCGGTCGCACATGTCCGAGCTTTTGGCCGCCCTGTGGCCGGTGCATCTGCACAACCTGGAGTCCAAGGGCTCGGGTTTGTCCTCCTGGGAGGAGGCCGACCGCCGCTTCACCTGGCTTGCCGGCCTCTATGACGCGGCCGGGCGATCCTATGCCGCCTACCGCGAACAGTCGGCCCGGCTGGCCGCCAACATGGCCGCCCAGGAGGCCGCCCGAACCAGGCTGGCGGCGGCCAGGGCCGAGGCGGAAAAGAGCAAGGATGCCCTCTTGGCCGAACAGCTCGAATTCTCCAAGCAGTTGCGCAACGTGCGCCGCCGCATCGTCAGCGAGGAAGAGCAGTTGAAGGAAATCCTGCGCACCATCGGCGATCTCGACGCCCGCATGGCCGCCGCCAAGGCCGCGCCCGCGCCCGTGGTCAGGGGAACCATGGCCTGGCCCGTCCCCGGCACGCCCATTTCCACGTTCGACCCCGGGGCCGATCCGCCCCGGCGGGGCATGGGCTTCTCCTGCGCCAAGGATGCCCCGGTGCGCGCCGTGGCTCCGGGCAAGGTGGTCTTTACCGATCTGTTGCGCGGTATGGGCAAGGTGGTTATCGTTTCCCACGGCGACGGACATTTCACGGTGTATGCCTATCTGGCCGAGATCACCGTCTCCATGGGCCAGGACGTGACCGGCAGCGATTCCGTCGGGCGCGCGGGATTCTATCCGCCGGCCGCCGGCCCGGGACTGTATTTTGAATTGCGTTTTCACGAGAAAGCCATTAACCCCGTGGAGTGGCTGGCCGTCCGTGATTGACGCGCGTGAATCCGAACCTGCCGTCCCTGGCTTGCGGGGCAGGTTCCGCCAGGCCCTGGAGGCTTCTATGCGTTTTCGGCATTTCCTGTGCGCTTTGGCGACCGTCCTGGTCATCTGCCAAACCGCCGCCGCCTTTGCCGCGGCGGCCGAGGAAGATCGTTTCGCTCCCCTGAAGCGGTTCAGCCAGGTCATGGATCTGGTGGAAAACCATTACGTCAAAAGCGTCACCCGCGGTGAGCTCATCGACGGGGCCATCGTGGGCATGCTGCAGCAGCTCGACCCCCATTCGAGCTTCCTCTCCAAAGAGGAATTCAAGGAGATGCAGGTCAGCACCTCGGGCGAGTTCGGGGGCATCGGCATCGAAATCAGCCTGGAAAACGGCCGCCTCACGGTCATCTCCCCCATCGACGACACCCCTGCCGACAAGGCCGGGATCAAGGCCGGGGACATCATCTTGGAGATCGACGACCAGCCCACCCAGGACATGACCTTGGTGGACGCCGTGCAGAAGATACGCGGCCCCAAGGGCATGGCCGTCAGCCTGACCATCCTGCACAAGGACGCCCAAAAACCGATCAAGGTGCGCGTCGTCCGCGACACCATCCCCATCATCAGCGTCAAGAAGACCGAGCTTGAGCCCGGCTATCTGCTCCTGCGCGTCAGCCGTTTCAACGAAAACACCACCAGCGAGCTCAAAGACGCCCTGAAGGATTACGGCAAGGGCGGCACGCCCCTCAAAGGGGTCATCCTCGATCTGCGCAACAACCCCGGCGGCCTTCTGGAGCAGGCCGTGAGCGTCTCGGACCTGTTTCTGCCCTCGGGGAAGATCGTGTCCATCAAGGGCAAGAACACCGACCAGCGCAAGGACTTCGAGGCCCGTGGCGAGTCCGGCGAAATCGCCGCGCCCACGGTGGTGCTCATCAACGCCGGTTCGGCGTCGGCCTCGGAGATCGTGGCCGGGGCGCTGCAGGATCACAAACGGGCCCTGCTCATCGGCGAAAAAACCTTCGGCAAGGGGTCCGTGCAGACGGTCATCCCCCTCTCCGACGGCTCGGGCATCAAGCTGACCACGGCCCTGTATTATACGCCCAATGGCCGCTCCATCCAGGCCGAGGGCATCGAGCCCGACTTCAAGGTGCCGTTGCAGGATGTCGCGTCCGAGCGGGATCTGACCAACGGGATGCACCAGTTCCGGGAAAAAGACCTCACCAGGCACCTGGAAAACCGCAAGGACGCCAAGTCCGGCAGCGACGACCCCAAGCAAAAGGTCAAGGAGCAACTGGAGCGGGACAACCAGCTCAAGCTCGCCCTGGAGCTGGTCAAGACCGTGCCCATCCAGGCCCTCGTCAAATAACGCGGTCTCTTGCGCCTCCGTCCATCCCCGGCCAGGGGAACGGACGGGGGCGTTTCGGCCATGCCCCGGCCATCCCGGCCGCGCCCCTGGCCGCCCGCCTACGGTCCCCACTTCGGCCTTCTGGCCCAAACCCCCGGCGGCCGGGCATTCCAGCGACCGCTTGCGCACCATATGGCCGCACCCAAAAAGAAAAAAAAATCCCGCACCAAAAAAAAGGCCGCCTGGTGGCCGAAACTGCAAAAGAAGCTGTCCCAGCCCGGGGTTCTTCTCTTTGCGGCCGGCATCACTCTGGGCGTCACCCTGGTCGTCCTGGGCATCCTGATCCTCGGCCCGCAACACCGCACCCCGGACGGCCGTCTGGTCCTGGAACGTTCCCATGCCGACCGCCCGGCCGCCAAGGCTTCCCCGGAGCGCAAGGAGAAACCGGAAATAGCCCCTCCCCCCCCCAGGCAGCTTCCGGCCGAACCGTCGGACGCGCCCGCCTCGGGCGCTACGCCGTCGGACCGGACGGCGCCCCGGGATGCGGCCATCGACTACGAGGAGCATTTCACGGACAAGTCCCGCCTGACGCCCGAGATGGAGGTGGTCCGGGAATACCGCGGCGCGGTGGTGGTCCCGGCCGAACCGCGTCAGGGCACCGGCCCGGCCGCGTCCTCCCCCGAAACGCCCGCCCCGTCCCCGGAGTCGCCGCGCATGGCCGTGGTCATCGACGACCTGGGCGACAGCCTGACGTTCGCCAAGGAGCTTCTCAAAATCGGCTTTCCCGTGACCATGGCCATCCTGCCCTTCCGGGCCCATTCCGCCGAGGTGGATGCCCTGGCCGCCCGGCACGGGGCCCAGGTTCTCCTGCACCAGCCCATGCAGCCCAAAGGATATCCCGGGGTCAATCCCGGACGGGGCGCGCTCACCGTCGGCATGTCCCCGGAACGCATCCAGGCCGTCTTGGACGAGAATCTGGCCCAGACTCCCAACGCCTCGGGGGTCAACAACCACATGGGTTCGCGTTTCACCGAGGACGCAACGGGCATGGCCGTGGTCCTGGAGCATCTGGCCGAGAAAAACCTCTTTTTCCTGGACAGCCTGACCACCCACAAAAGCGGCGTCCCGGCCGCAGCGGCCAAAACCGGCAGCGAATACCGCCGCCGCTACGTCTTTCTGGACAACACCCGGGACACCCGGACCATCCTGCGCCAGCTCAAAACCACCGAGACCCTGGCGCTCAAAACCGGCCAGGCCCTGGCCATCGGCCACCCCTATCCCGAGACCCTGGAGGCCCTGCGGGCCTTCGCCGCCAGCCGCGACAAGCGCCTGACCATGGTCCGGGCCGGGGACATGGCCCCGGAGCATCTACGTCCCCGGCCCTGAGCGGGCATTTGCTGCAATAATCGCATTGGTCCTGGATTATCCCTGGTGCAAGAGGGTCGCTGCGCAACGAACGGAGATGCCTGCCTGTCCGGTCACCCTTAACCATGGAGGAATGCGCCATGAAACGCTTGCGTTTCGTCAGTCTGTGCGCCCTGGTCCTGGTCCTGGCCGCCGTCCCGGCCCTGGCCAGAACCTTTGTGGTGTCCATCACCCAGATCGTGGAACACCCCGCCCTTGACGCGGTTCGCAATGGTTTTGTCGAGGGACTCAAGAATAACGGCGTGGAGGCCACGGTCAACGTGCATATTGCCCAGGGCAATCCCGCGGTCAACGTGCAGATCGCCAACCAGATGCTCGGGGAAAAGCCCGATCTGGTCCTGGCCATCGCCACTCCCTCGGCCCAGGCTGCGGCTCAGAAGATCAAGGACATCCCGGTGCTCTTCTCTGCCGTTTCCGACCCCCTGGGCGCGGGGCTGGTGGACTCCCTCGACGCCCCGGGCGGCAACGTCACCGGCATGACGGACATGAGCCCCGTGGACCGGCAGCTCGCGCTGATGCGCGAGATCAAGCCGGACCTCCACACCCTGGGCGTCATCTACAACGCCGGCGAGGCCAACTCCGTGAGCCAACTCGAGCTGCTCAAGGCCGAGGCGAAAAAACTCGGCATGGCCACAGTGGAAGCCACCGTGACCAACTCCGGCGGCGTCTACCAGGCGGCCAAAAGTCTGGTGGGCAGATGCGACGCCGTCTACATCCCCCTGGACAACACCGTGGTTTCGGCCTTGGAATCGGCCATCAAGGTCTGCACGGAGAACCGGCTGCCGCTTTTCAGCTCGGACAACGATTCCGTACCGCGCGGCACCATCGCTGCCGTGGCTGTCGATTACGGCCGCATGGGCGAGCAGACGGCGGCCATGGCCAAACGCATCCTGGAAGGCGGAGAAAAACCCGCCGCCATGCCCGTGGAGCAGTTGCTGGATCTGGAGGTGGTGGTGAACGCGAAGGCCGCCGCGGACATGGGGGTGACCCTGCCGGAATCCGTCCTGAAAAAGGCCGGGAAGGTCATCGAATAGTTTTTCAGCTACCGGGGCGGCCCGTCCCGGTCCCGGGCGCTTCCGGCGGCGGCATCCGAAACGGCATCCGTGCCTTCCTTCGGAGGCCGCCGCCTTTTTCATGCCCCCTTGCGGGCAGCCCCCCGGGAAAAAAAGACGGCGGCGGCCTTATCCATAAGCTGCGCCCCCACAAGGGCGAAGGCCCCCACCACCACGGCCGACACCCAAAAGGCCGCCAGAGGCGACATGCGGCCCTGGAGCATCCCGGCCGCATAGCCCAAAAGGGGCTGATGGATCAGGTAAAAACTGTAGGAGGCCGCCGCCAGCCGGATCACCATGCGGCTTTCCCCCAGGCGGGCGGTGACGGGAAGGGCGAAAAGCATCCCGCAAAAAGACCACGTGCACAGGCATACCAGAAAATGGGCGGCCGGGGCGGGCAGTCCGTCCTTGACGGTCACGGTCAGGGCCGTGGCCAGGATCGTCGTCCCGGCCAGGGCCAGGGAGGCGGGATGCGGCAGTTCCTCCCTGTCCTCCGGGGGCACATTCCGGGCGGCCACCCAGCGGAAGGCCAGGAACATGCCCACGGCGAACTCCGGCAGCCGGGCCGGGAGGTTGAAATAGATCATATAGGCCAGAAGTCCGAAGGGGCCGTCGGGAAAGCGTCCGGCCAGATACTCCAAGAGCCCCCACGCCCCGAAGCAGCCGGCCACGATGCCGCCAAGGGCCTTGACGGGTCCGATGCGGACAAAAAGCCGCAGCAGGAGCGGATAGAAAAGGTAGAACTGGGCCACGAGCCCCATCCACCACAGGGCCGGAACGATGCCGTAGAAGCAGGCCGGGTCGAGGGTATGCACGAACAGGGCATGTTCGAGAAAGCAGCGGCCAAGCGGCGGCCCGGACGCCGTGGCGGCAAAAAGGGCCACGCCGCTCCACAGGGCCAGGGCCATGTAATACTGCGGACAGATGCGCCCGAAGCGGCGCCGGAAAAAGGCCGCATAGGACAGATCGAGCACCCCGCCCCGGGCCGCCAGGGGCAGGGTCAGGACAAAGCCGGTGATGGTGTTGAAGATGACCACGCCGAGATAGCCCTGAGCCAGGATGTCCCCGAAAAGCGGCCCCAGGGGATTGTGCGTCCCGGCCTCCGGAATCACGGACCAGATGTGGAAGAAAAAAACCCCCGCCATGGCCACAACGCGCAGGAACTCGATCTGCGGGATGCGCTTTGTCATAAAGTGAAAAGTCCCGGGGCTATACGTTGCAGGAGCCTCGCCGTAGCAGCATTTCCTACAAAAGTCATGCGGATTGTATGACGGCCGTTTGCAACGGCCGGAGGCCGCGCTTCGGATCGGCGGCGGAACGAATCCCTTCAGGCTTGCCCGGCACGGGCCTTGGAGGTTACCGTGCCTCCGAAGGAGACGGCCATGCGCACCGGCACCGAGGAAAAAACGCCCATCGTCATCCGGGCGGACAAGGTTGAGGACTACCTGCGTCAGGCCTTCGGCGACGACGCGCGCCTGATCGGGTTGTGCGACATCGCCGCGCCGGGCGAACAGGGCATGAAGGAATTCGGCTACGGCAAGCCCGTGTGCATCGAATTCACCGTGGGCGGGGAGCGTCAAAGCGCGGTCTTGTCCATCATGCGCGGCGACAAGTACGGGCACCAGTTCTACTGGGACCGGGCGGCCATCCTCATGTTCCAGCACGAGGCCTCGGCGCGCATGGAAAAGCACGTGCGCTCCCTGGGACTCGGCTATTTCGACGCGCACGACGCCCTGGTGCCCGTGACCCGGCCCAAGGAATTCTTCATCGTCAGCGAGAAGGCCCCGGGCTACGACTATTACCTGGACCTGGAGCGCATCCGCAAAGGCGGCTTTCGGCCGGACGACCTGGAGATGGCCCGGCGTTTCGCCCGGTTCCTGGCCGGGGTGCATGCCCGCAAAAAAGACGACCCGGATCTGTACCTGCGCCGCATCCGCAACCTCATCGGGGCCTCGGAATGCATCTTCGGGCTGGTGGACGCCTATCCGCATCCCTATGAGCACTTCCCTCCCCAGCGTTTCGCGGCCCTGGAAAAACGCATCATCGACTGGCGCTGGACGCTGCGCGGCTTCACCCACCGCCTGACCGAGGTGCACGGGGACTTCCACCCGTGGAACATCCTGGTCACGGGCGAAAGCGAGGCCCGCGACTTCGCCGTGCTGGATCGCAGCCGGGGGGAATGGGGCGACGCGGCCGACGACGTCTCCACCCTGGCCATCAACTACCTGCTGTTCGGGCTCTACGACACGCCGCGCCTGTCCGGGGATTTCGAGCGCATGTACATGGCCTTTTTCGAAACCTACCTGCGGGAAAGCGGCGACGACGAGATGCTCTCGGTCATCGCCCCCTTTTTCGTGTTCCGGGGGCTGGTGATCGCCTCGCCCCAGTGGTATCCCAACCATCCCCTGCCCGTGCGCCAGGGGCTTCTGCGGTTTCTGGAAAACGTGCTCGAGGACGACCGTTTCGACTGCTTAAATATCAATAAATATATGGAATAGTCAGGCCGCCGGCCAGGAGAAAGCCCGGCCGGGGGGGACGGCGGGCCGGGGAAGCCCGGAGTCCCGAACCCTGGCGGCCACAGGGCGAAAACCCTGGGAATCCCCTGGCCCAAACCCTGAAACGCCTCACACCAAGGACGCAACGATCATGACCACAGGCGCGGCCGTATGGTTCACGGGACTTCCCGGCTCGGGAAAAAGCAGCGTGGCCCGGGCCGTGGCCACGGCCCTGGAAGCGGCCGGGCGGCCGGTGACGCTTCTCTCCATGGACGCCCGGCGCAAGGTCTATTTTCCCGTCCCGGCCTATACCGAGGAGGAGCGCGAATCGGCCTACCTGATGTTTGCCGGGGACGCGGCCGGGCTTGTGCGCGAGGGGCGGGTGGTGCTCATGGACGCCACGGGCAACCGCAAGCGGTGGCGGGACCGGGCCAGGGCCCTTATCCCCCGGTTTGCCGAGGTGTTCGTGTCCTGTCCGGTGTCGGTGGCCATGGCCCGGGAGGCGGCCCGGCCCGAGGGTCTGGTCATGGCCGGGCTGTATGCCAAGGCCCTGGCCCGCAAGGCCACGGGGGAAGAGGTTCCGGGGCTGGGGGAGGTCGTCGGGGTGGATGTGCCTTTCGAGGACGACCCGGCCGCCGAATGCGTGGTGGACGCGGCCACGCTGACCGTCGAAAAGGCCCGGGACGAGGTCTTGCGGTTTCTGGCCGGGTGGCTCCCCCCCGGCGGCCTTCAATAGACCCGCGACCCCGGCGGCACGTCGCCGTCAGGCCGGAGGAGCGCCACCCGGCCCTCGGCGTCGTCCATGCCCATGACCAGCACCTCGGACACGAATCCCGCAATGCGCCGGGGCGGAAAGTTCACCACCGCCACCACCAGTTTTCCCGGCAGCTCCTGCGGCGTGTACAGGGCCGTGATCCGGGCGCTGCTCGTCTTCACCCCAAGCGGCCCCAGATCCACCGTCAGCCTGTAGGCCGGAATCCTGGCCTTGGGCAACGGCTCGGCGGTCAGGATGCGCCCCACCCGCATGTCCACCCGCACAAATTCGTCATGGGTCAGCGGCGCACCCGCCTGCCTTGCCCCTTCTTCCATCACCACTCCCCCTTTCCACCGGCCAGCGCGGCAGCCTTTTCTCGAAACGCGGCGTGTTCCGCCGCCGGGACCAGCCGCCCGCCCGTGGCCCAGGCCACCAGCGCGCCGGACGCCGCGCCCCGGCCGCACAGAAATCGCCAGCCCGCCGCGTCGGCGCACACAACCTCCATCCCGGCCAGGCCCGCCGCAGCCGACGGTTCCACCTCCAGGCCGTGCGCCCCGTACAATGCCGCCAGATGGCGCAAAAGCCCGGCGTCGTCCACCGTCAGGCAGCCATCGACCAGCGGTTCCATAAGCCGCCCCACGAACCGCGACGGCCGCCCCACGGCCAGGCCGTCGGCCTCGGTGGCAAGCGTCAGGCCAAGCTCGGCCACGCCGGCCGCCTCGTGGCGGCCGCTGGCCAGGCCATAAAGAACACATGGGGCCTGGACGGGCTCGACGAAAAAGATCATCGCCGCGTCGCCAAAGACGAGCCGCGCCCCAAGGGCCACGCCCCCCGGCGCCCCTCCCACCCCGCAGGGCAAAAACAGGCTCACGGGGCGTTCGGGAGACGGCGGCAGCCCCGCCGCCGCAAGCTGCTCCGCCAGTTCCCCGGCGGCCACGGCATAGCCGTAAAACAGGTCCAGGGAGTTCTCGTCGTCGATGAAATGCAGGTCGCCACGTCCCTGGGCCTCGGCCCGGGCCACGGCGCAGGCCGCCGAATAGTCCGAGGCGTGCTCCACCACCCGGGCCCCCGCGTCCCGCAACCGCTTTTTCTTCCACTCCCGGGCCTCCCGGGACATGTGCACGTCCACGCCGAGCCCCAGGGCCCGGCCCATGACGCCGATGGACAGGCCCAGATTGCCCGTGCTGCCCACGCTTAAACGGTGTCCGGCGAAAACCGCCCGGGCCTTGGGCCCGGCCAGCCGCCGGTAGTCGTCGTGGGGCGACGACACAAGCCCATGGGCCAGGGCCAGCCCCTCGGCCACGCTCAGGACCGCATGCACGCCGCCCCGGGCCTTGACCGATCCGGCCACGGGCAGGTCGTGGTCGCCCTTGAGGAAAACCCTCTCCGGCGCAAAGGCCGCATTCCCTTCGGGATCGCGCCAAACGCCGGCCATGCCGGGGATGGGCAGAAGCCGCGAGGTGATACGGCCGCCAAAGGGGGCAAGCTCGGGGAAGAGCTCGGCCAGAAGTGGCGCAAAGCGCGCAAAACGCTCCCGGGCCGCCTTAACCCCCGGCGCATGGGCCGCAAGCGCCTCCCCGCAGGCGGCCACGGGCCGTCTGCCGGGGTTTTTCCAAAAAAGGGGCCGGGCCCGGCGCAAGGCAGAAACAAGCGCCTGATATTCCATCACGGTTCCACCAGCAAAAATACAATCCAAAATGCCGGAACAAACTCCCGCCACTGCCCTTCGCATGCTTCTTTCATCTGTGAAGACGCCACGGCTTGTGCTCAGGCACTGGGTTACCACCGTCCCTCCCCATTTGCCACGGGAACATGGGCACGGATGCCGGCCAATTGCCGCCAACCCACGCCGCTTGCCGCGACCATCCCGGCGTCGGGATCGGGGCCCGATCACCGTGCGCCGATGCCAATGCCGTGCGGCCGGACACGTTTGTTGCCGCCCTGGCGGCAGGCCCTGCCGATGGCCCGGTCCCGCGCCCAGGGCCACAGCCCCTAAAGGAAAACACGCCCTGGGGAAAGCACGCCCCGGGCATGGACCTGTGCCTGCCCTTTTTCTTGTGGGAAAAACTCCATCCGAACCACTTGCCAAATCGGCCCGGCATTTATAGTGTCTCTCCCCCGCCACCCGTCGCCGCCGGGATGCGTCGCCGGGGGAAGCCGGTCTCCTCCGGCACGGATCGTGCCCGGGGGGATCGCCCTTTTGGGAGGGCCGGGGCCACGCCGCTTTTTTCGGGCGCGGCCTCTTGCGGCGCAACGCGCCCCACCCGCAGGCATCAACTCGTTTACGGCCTTTTTCGTGTCGCTCCTTCGGCCTCAGAGGATTTGGAAACTATGCGTTTTGCGATCCATCGTAGCACCGCCTCACCATCGATGTACCTGTTCACGAGAAAAAAAAGCGAGATCCCCGAGCTCCCATCGGACATCGCGGCCCAACTCGGAAAGGTCACGTATCTGCGCATGTCCCGGGACCGGGCCGAGGAAACGCCCACCCTGGCCCGGGCCATGGACGACATCGTCAGGGGCGTGGTCTCCAAGGGCTACCACGTCATGGACTGGACCGACCGCGAATGATCCCAGGGCCTGTCCTGGGCCGCTCCCGTTTTGAAGCCGCCATGGCCATCGCCAAAACCGCGTGGCCGCCACAGTCAAGGACGCACGCATGATCGTCGCCAGAAGCATCGAGGACATCCACGACGCCCTCACCGACACCTGCCTGACCATCGGCAATTTCGACGGCGTACATATGGGCCACGCCCGGCTTTTGCGCCGGGTGCGGGAACGCGCCACGGCCACGGGCATGCTCAGCCTGGCCGTGACCTTCGACCCCCATCCCCGGCGCGTGCTTCTGGACAAAAACGACCCGCCCCTTCTGACCCTGACCGAGCAAAAGCTTGAGCTTTTGGAGCAAAGCGGGGTCCAGGTGGCCGTGCTTCTGCCGTTCACCAGGGCCCTGGCCGCCCTGGCGCCCGAGGATTTCGTGCGCGAAACCCTGGTTACCGGCCTGTGCATGCGGGAAATGATCATCGGCTACGACTACGCCTTCGGCAAGGGCCGCAAGGGCAACTTCGAGCTTCTGACCGCCCTGGGCGGGAAATACGGGTTTTGCGTGGAACGCCTGGAGCCGGTCATCATCGACGGCGCGGTGGTCAGCTCCACCCGCATCCGGGACATGGTCCAGGCCGGAAACGTCTGGGACGCCCGGCCCCTTCTGGGCCGTTTCTACCAGGTCCGCGGCACGGTGGTTCGCGGCCGCGACCGGGGCGGGCGGCTCCTGGGCTTTCCCACGGCCAACCTGGCCCCGGCCGACGAACTGGTCCCCAAGCCCGGGGTCTACGCCGTCTGGGTGGACACGGGGGACCGCATCCATCCGGGCGTGACCAACATCGGTTACAACCCCACCTTCGGCAACGGCACGCTGTCCATAGAGGTCCATCTCCTGGATTTCAGCGGCGACCTCTACGGCCGGCCCATCCGGGTGCATTTCGTGCAACGCCTGCGCTCGGAGCGCAAATTTTCCGGCGTCGAGGAACTCTCCGCCCGCATCCGCGAGGACATCCGCATCGGCCGCCGCATCCTGGCCACACCGGAAGCCCGCATCGCCTGACCTCCCGAGGCAAACGCCATGACACCTCCGCCCAGGCCATGAACGTCATCCCCCCGATCCGGCCCCGGCGGGCTTCTCTGCCCCGTCTCAGAATCCTTTTGCGCCGCCTGCGCCGCACCGCCTCGGTACGCCGCCTGATCCTGGGACTTGCGGCCGGAATCGCCTCGGGCCTTTTGGCCAGCGCCTTCTTCGCCGGGCTTGAGCTCCTGCGCCAGCTCTACCTGGTGGCCACGGTGGGTATCCACCTGGTCTCGCCCGCCGGCGACCATTTCTTCCACGCCCTGCCCGGGGACTACCGGCCCTGGCTGCTGCCCCTGGGCCTGGGCCTGGTGGGTCTGGCCACGGGCCTTCTCTTCACCCGGCTGATCCCCGAATCCCTGCATTCCGGCACCGATGGCACCGACGCCATGATCAAGGCCTTTCACCGCCACGGCGGCATCATCCGCCCCCGGGTCTTTTTTTTGCGGGCCGCCGGGGCCATCGCGACCATGGCCACCGGCGGCAGCGCCGGAAGCGAGGGCCCCATGTCCCAGCTCGGCGGCGGCATGGGGGCCTATCTGGCCCAGCGCCTGGGGCTGTCGGCCAGGGAACGGCGCATCCTGCTTCTGGCCGGGGCGGCCGGGGGGCTGGGGGCCATCTTCCGGGCCCCCCTGGGCGGGGCGCTCACGGCCGTGGAGGTCATCTACCGCGAGGACTTCGAGGCCGAGGCCGTTTTGCCCGCCGTGGTCTCGTCGGTTGCGGCCTATACCGTGTTCACGCTCTTTTTCGGTTCGGGGGCCATCTTCACCGTCCCCAACTACCGGTTCACCGACATCCGGGAACTGCCCCTGTACGCCCTGCTGGCGGTCTTTTGCTCCGGCGCGGCCTATGTCTACCTGCGCAGCTTCTTTTTCATCAAACACCGGATTTTCGAAACGCTGCAATCGCGCCTGGGACTGCCGCTGACGGCGGCCCTGGGCGGCGTCTGCATGGGCGTTTTGGGGATATTTTTCCCCCAGACGCTCAGTTCCGGCTACGGCTGGGTGGAAAAGGCCATCCTGGGCGATCTGGGCCCGGCCTTCCTGTTGGCCCTTTTTTTGGGCAAGACCCTGGCCACGTCCCTGACCATCGGCTCGGGCTTAAGCGGCGGCATGTTCGCGCCCACGCTCTTCGCCGGGGCGGCGGCCGGGGGCATCGTAGGGCAGATCGGGCACCGGCTGTGGCCGGAGGTGGCCGCCACGCCGGGCAGCTACACCCTGGTGGGCATGGCGGCCTTTTTCTCGGGGGTGGCGGGCGCGCCCGTGGGGCCCCTGATCATGGTCTGCGAGATCACCCAGGGGTATGGGCTTTTGGCCCCGCTGATGCTCTGTTCGGCCCTGTGCATGGTCTTTTGCCGCCGGGTGAAGCTCTACGAAAACCAGGTGGACAACAAATTCGAGTCCCCGGCCCACCTGGGCGACGCCACGGTGAACATCCTGGAGGAGCTGCGGGTGGAGGATTTCTACCGGCCGGGCAAGATCACCATCCTGGAGGAGGGGGTGACGCTCAAGGCCCTGACGGACATCATCGCCGGCACGACGCAGCTGGCCTTTCCGGTGAAAGACGCCACAGGGCGTCTCACGGGCATCCTGACCATGCAGGACGTGCGCAACGTGCTTTTCGAAAACACGCTTTTCGAGCTGGTGGTGGTGCGCGACCTGGCCCGCGCGCCCGTGACCCTGACCCCGGACGCCAGCCTCTACGACGCGCTTATGCTCTTCGTGGACCGGGATCTGGCCCAGATTCCGGTGGTGGACCCGGAAAACCAGGACGACATCCTGGGGCTTCTGGGCCGCGACCACGTCTTTGCCGCCTATTCCGCGACCCTCAAAGAGATCAAGTCCGAGGCGTAACCTCCGGCTCACGGGCGTCCCCGGCCTGCTCGCCGTGCACCACGGCCACAAGCTGGGCCAGCGCCTCCCGGGGATCGGCCTGCTGCAGGACGTTGCGTCCCACGCAGGTTCCCGACGCCCCGGCCGAGAGCGCCTGTCCGACCATGGTCAGAAAGCTCGTAAAATCCGGCCGGCTGGGGCCGCCGGTGATGAGCACCGGGGGGCTCACGGCCTCGCAGGTGCGGGCAAAGCTCTTGGCGTCGCCGGAATAGGGCACGCCGACGATATCCGCCCCAAGCTCGGCCCCGAGCCGGATGCAGTGACAGATGAGGCTGGGGTCCATCTCGTTGACGATGCGGTCGCCCTTGGGCTGGATGATGGCCAGGATCGGCATGCCCAGGTTGTGGGCGTCGTCGCAGGCCAGACCCAGGTCGGCCAGCATGCGGTCCTCCAGGTCGTTGGCGATGTTGACCTGCACGGCCACCAGGTCCGCCCCCAGGCGGGCCGCCTCATGGGTCGAGCACACCAGGCTGCGGGCGTAAGGCGGCACGGCGTGCCGGGTGCCCCCGGAAAGCTGCCCGGCCACCTGGAGGGCCGCCGGGACTTCGGCCAGGCAGGTCCGAAGCGGCCCCTTGTTGAGCACGACGCCCTGCACCGGAAACTCCCGGATCATGGCCAAAAGCCCCGGGATATCCTCAATCCCCGGCAGCATGCCCTCGCCCACCCCGTGGTCCAGGGGCAAAAGCACCGCGCGTCCGCTCGCCGGATCGAAAAGCCTGGTCACCTTGCGCGCACATCCGATCATGTCACGTCCTTTCCTTGAGCTGTTGCATCCGTGGCATATCCACCTGCCGCGCCGCCACCATCGTCACCGTCGCCACCGTCGTCGCCGCCGCGCGCCGTGGAGTGCGCCATGTCCGGTCCCTGGCCAGCGGCCGCCTGGAACCGGACAACCCTGTTTTTTCCTTCCGCCTTGGCCCGGTACAAGGCCTCATCGGCCATGCGCAAAAGCGAGTCCGGGTTCATGCCGCAGGTGCCCCCTACGTCGCCGGGCCGGGTCATCCCGGAATAAACCGTGGCCAATCCCGCGCTCACCGTCAGGGACAACGTCCCGGCCGAGGTGCGGGCCCCGGCCTCGGCCACGCCCGCAACCAGCCTCCGGCTGGCGGCCAGGGCCATTTCCGGGGTTGCCTCGGTCAGGATGACGGCGAATTCCTCTCCGCCGATCCTGCCGAACACGTCCGTGCCCCGCAGCGCGCCGCCGACGATCCCGGCCAGCTCCCGCAAGACCTCGTCCCCCACGGCATGCCCGTACGTATCGTTGATCTGCTTGAAATTATCAATGTCCAGCATGAGCAGGGACACATGGTGCCCGTAGCGTTCGCACCGCCCCATCTCGGCGCGCAGCAATTCGAGGAACCGCCGCCGGTTGCTTATGCCCGTCAACTCGTCTGTGGCCGCCAGATGGACCAGCGAGGCCTCCACCTCCTTTAAGCGGGTCACGTCCACCATGGCCCCGTGGTAGCTTGCCGGATTGCCCCGCTCGTCGCGCTCCAGGGCGATGGACGCCGACAGATGGCGGATCGTCCCATCCGGGGCCACGATGCGGAATTCGAACTCCTCGGGTTCGGTCTGGCGGGCCACCCGGTCCACCACCCGGGCCACCCTGTGCCGGTCCTCGGCATGCACGGCCTGAAGGAAGGCCTCAAAGGGCGGGGAGTGCTCGGCGGGCGGCAGGCCGATCATCCGAAAAAGCTCCTCGGACCAGTAGCCCTGGCCGCTGTCCAGACTGCGCTCGAAACTGCCCACCCGGGCCAGCCGCTGGGCCTGATTGAGCCGTTTCTCGCTCTGGATCAGGGCGATTTCGGCCAGCTTGCGGCCGGTGATGGGCAGGTGGGCGACGATCCCCCCCTCGATCCTCCCATCCAGGACCAGGGGCGTGGCCGTCAGCAGAAACCAGCGTTTTTGCGTTGGCGAATGGCAGGGATATTCCAGGGTGAACCGTTCGCTGCGGCCCGCAAGCACCTCCCGGATGCCGTCGGCCGCCCGGACGGCATCGCCGGCATCCGGCCCGGCCGCCGTCTGGCACACCGAAAAATAGTCCGTCCCGGCGGCCCGGCAGTCCCCGGGCATCCCGTTTTCCAGGGCGAACCGCTCCCATCCGGCGTTGACCTCCAGGATGCGGCCCGCCGTGTCCAGGACCGCCACCTGGCCGGGATAGCCGTCGAACACGGCCCGGTATCGCAGGCACCGGCCGGCCGGGGAAAGATCGCCGTCGCGTACCTCCGCCTTCCCGTCTGTTCCTGCGGTCATGAACTCCGCCTTGCAAGAGGTGCTGACCGCCGGAGACAGGCACGCGGCCGGGATTTACGACTTTTCGGACCACAGGGCGCGGCCGCCCTTGCAGGTGACGAATCCCAGGGGCAACGTCTTGTAGTACAGTCCGCACCGTTTGGGCAAAGCCCCCGCCTCCAGGCTGCGCCCGGCCAGGAGATCCTCCAGCGGGCCCGGATTGTCCAGAACAAGCCCGGATACGCCGTCCGAATCCGCCGGACCTAAAAGCAGCCGGGCCCGGGCGTTGGGCCGGAACGCGCCGCCCTTGACCTGGCCCAGGAAAAATCCCTTGTACCGCAGCCCGTGCCCGGCAAGGGGGCGTACCCCTTGGGCAATGAAATAAACCCGATCTCCGAAGCGGCAAGCCTGTCCGGGGCCGAGCGCATCGAAATGCAGCCCTTCGGTCCCGGGAAATTCCCCCGGGCGGATGTCCTCAAAGCCCTGACGGCCGGCCGGGAGCCCCCCGGCGCCGTCCCTGCGGCGCTCCCGCTCATGCCCCCGGCCGTGCCCCCGGTCATGTCCCCGGTCATATCCCTGGGCATGCCCCTTCTGGCGGCCCATCCGCCGTTTCTCGTCCCCGGCCTGGGCCCGCTCACCGGCTTCGGCGTCAGCGGCCGTCGTGGCAGTCGTGGCAGTCGTGGCCGTCGCGGCGGCCACGCCGCCGCCATGGGCTCCGGCCCGGGACGGCCGGGTCAGGCAGGCCAGAAAAAAGCCCTGGCCGCCGTGCACGGCCGGGTCCACCCGGAGCACTCCGGGCAGGGAAGTGGGCTGTGCGGCCGTGCCCGGCGGCGGATCGAGGGGAACCAGTTCCAGGGGCAGGGTGTCCAGGGCCCGGCGCACCTGATCCTCGTTTTCGGCGGGGTTGGTGGTGCAGGTGGAATACAGAAGCCTGCCCCCCGGAGCCAGAAGCGACGCGGCCGTGGCCAGGAGCCTGCGCTGCAGGGAAACCAGGGGCTCCACCTTGTCCTCGCGCCACAGGGTGAGCACCTTGGGATTCTTGGCCGCCGTGCCCCAGCCGCTGCACGGCGGGTCGAGCAGGATGCGTCCGAAGCCCCCCCGGGGCAGAAACGGCGACAGGTCGGCCTCGCCGCAGGTGGCCACATTGGGCAGGTTCAGGCGGCAGAGATTGCGCCGCAGGGTGGTCAGGCGATCCGGGGTGGGCTCGTTGCCCAAAACGAACCCCTCCGGTCCCACGAGCTGGGCCAGAAAGCCGGTCTTGCCGCCGGGACTGGCGCACATGTCCAGGACCGAGGCGGCGGGCGGCGGGTCCAGGCACACGGGCGGCAGCATGGAGGAGCGGTCCTGAATGTAGATCAGGCCGAAGGCGGCGGCTAGGCTTGCCCCCAGGGGGAACGGCTCGGCCGCAAGCCTGCGGCAGTGGGGGGAAAAGGGCTCGGGCGTGAAGCGAAACCCCTGGACGGCGAGCAGCTCCTCCACCAAGGGGACTTCGAAATCCCGGCACACCAACCTGAAAGAGCGCGGCCCGGTGGTGTCCCGGCGGCCCGGGCGATTCATCGGGTCTGAGGCGTCAAAGGAAGCGGCAGGCATGGCGGCAGTGTACGTGGAAGCCCCGGCAAGGGGAAGCCCGCCGAAAAGGCTTGCCTTCCGGGCCGCCGTTTTTTAGGGAAAAGGCCCGGCGCGACACGCCCTCCTTTTCCCAAACAAGGCAGCCTTGCATGGAAATTCTGACCACGCTTCTTGATTTCGTCCTCCACGTGGACCGGCATCTGGCCGAAATCGTGGGACAATACGGCACATGGACGTACATGATCCTTTTTTGCATCATCTTTTTGGAGACCGGCTTCGTGGTCACCCCCTTTCTGCCCGGCGACTCCCTGCTCTTTGCGGCCGGGGCCCTGGCCGGGGCCCAGATCATGGATCCCTGGCTGCTCAACGGGCTTTTGATGGCAGCGGCCATCGCCGGGGACAACACCAATTATTGGATCGGGCGGCTGGTGGGACCGGCGGTCTTTGAACGGGAGAGCCGGTTCATCAACAGGAAATACCTGGACAAGGCCCACGGCTTCTACGAGCGCCACGGCGGCAAGACCATCGTCATCGCCCGGTTCCTGCCCATCATCCGGACTTTCGCACCCTTCGTGGCGGGCATCGCGCGCATGGACTACCGGCACTTCCTGGCCTGTAGCGTCTCGGGCGGCGTGTTGTGGATCACCCTTTTCATCTGGGCCGGTTACTTCTTCGGCAACATGCCCTTTGTGCGCAAAAACTTCAGCGTGGTCATCCTGGCCATCATCATCATCTCGGTCATGCCCGGGGTCATCGAGTTCCTGCGCGCCAAGCGCGCCGCCGCCCGGCAGCGGGCGTCCTAGGCCAGCCCCCAGGCCCAAAACCGCGAAACACGCCTTCGGGCCTGTCCGGCCGCCCGGCCGGGCAGGCCCTTTCCATAGTCCCCCGGCCCGGCTAAAGTCGCATCATGACCGGCCCGGACACCATGACCCTCCTTTTGTCCCTCGGGGTGCTTTTGACTCTGGCCCGGCTCCTTGGCGGGGCGGCCACCCGTCTGGGATTTCCCGCCGTGGCCGGGGAACTGGCCGCCGGGGTGCTGCTCGGCCCCACCGTGCTCGGCAGCCTGTTCCCGGACCTCACATCGGCCCTTTTTCCCGTCACGGGCCCGGCTTCTCTGGCCCTGGACGGATTCATGCGCATCGCCATGGTCTTTTTTCTCTTCGTGGCCGGGCTTGAGGTGGATCTTTCCCGGGCCTTCGGCCGGGGCGGCACCTCCCTCGGTGTGGCCTTCGCCGGGGTGGCCGCCCCCCTGGCCGTAGGATTTGTTGCGGCATGGCATCTCCCGGACTTTTTGGGGCATTCCCCCCAGGTGTCCCTTTTTTCCCACGCCTTTTTCGTGGGCGTGGCCCTGGCCGTGTCGGCCCTGCCCATGGTGGCCAAGACGCTTCTTGATCTGGGCCTTTTCCGGAGCGACTTCGGGATGCTGGTGATGGCCTCGGCCATCCTCGTGGACGTGGCCGTGTGGACCCTGTTCTCCGTGGCCCTGGCCATGGGACCGGCCGGAATGGTCGGGATGGCTGGCGGATTCGCCGGGCTCGGCCAGGCCAGGCCCATATGGCTTCAGGCCCTGGTGACCATCGGATTTGCCGCCGCCCTGCTCACGGTCGGCCGCTTCCTGACCCATCGCGGCATGGGCTTTTTGATCCGGCTGGGGGTCTCGCAAAGCGGCATCCTGGGCCTGGCTCTTGGGGTGGCCCTGCTTCTGGCCGCCCTGTCCGAGGCCCTGGGCGCCCATGCCGTGCTGGGCGCCTTCCTGGCCGGGGTATGCCTGGGAGATTCGGCGCATCTGCGGGAACGGGCCCGCATGGCCATCATGGAATTCGTCAACGCCATCTTCGTGCCCCTGTTCATCGCCGCCATAGGGCTGCACCTGGATCTGGCCCGGTCCCTGGACCCGGTGCTGTACCTCGGGCTTTTGGGGCTGGCCCTAATCGGCAAGTTCGCCGGCGTCTATCCCGCGGCGCGGCTGGCCCGGCTCGGCGTCCGGGAATCCCTGGCCACGTTCGCGGCCCTCAACGACCGGGGGGCCATGGCCGTGATCCTGTGCCGCATGGCCCTTTTGGCCGGTCTTTGCGACGAACGGTTCTTCACGGCCTATGTCGCCATGGCCCTGACCACCTCCCTGCTGTCGGGTCCGGTCATCCGCCGTCTGCTGCAAACCGTCCCCGGCCGCGCCGAGCCGCCGATTCCGGCCTTTCCCCTCCTGCGCCGCCACCTGAAGGCCGAGACCTTTGTGTCCCCCCTGCCTGCCACGGGACCGCGCCGGATCGTAAGCCTTTTGACCAGGACGGCGGCGCGTTGCGCCGGGCTGGATGAAAACGCGGTTCTCGCCGAGGTCAGAAGCCGGGAAAAGCGCCTGTCCACAGCCCTTGGGCGGGGCGTGGCCGCGCCCCACGCCAGGATCGCCAGCTTGGAGCATCCGGTGTGCGCCGTGGGGGTGGTTCCGGAAGGGGTGGGCATGGACAGTCCGGACGGACTGCCTGTCAACGTCTTTTTCCTGGTGCTGTCCCCCCAGGCGGACGACGGCGCGCACCTGGCCATCTTGGCGGACATCGCCCGGGCGGCCCGGATGCCGCATTTTGCGACGCGGGCGGCCCGGACCCGCAGCATCGAGGAATTCCTGCGCCTGCTGGAGGGTGACGGATCACGGGAAAAGGCCGTTTCTGGGAGGACCGAAACACCCCCGGGCGACGGCTCGAAGGCGGTCTTACGGGGCGGCGGACACTGACGATTCCCCGTGCGCCCGGCCCCCCCGGCCGGGCCCGGGCGGCCAGGGGATGTCCAGGACGGTCAGGGACACGGCGGGCAGCCGCACCCGGGCCTTTCCCTTCGAAAAGCGGACGTCCCCGCCCGGGGCCAGGACCGGCGACAGGTCGTCAGGGCCCTTGCCGCGCCACACCAGACGGCCGGCCCGGGCATCGGCCAGCCCGGCCACGGAGAGTTCGACCTCCCGGGCCGTGTCCTTGTTGAGGCAGAAAACCGAAAGCCGCCCGGCCCGGCGATCCACCGTGGCGAAGACCGGCACGTCCCCGGGTCCGTTCACCGCCACCGGCCCGTCGCCCATGCGTCCGGCCAGGAGGGACAGGGCCGTGCCCGTGGGCAGGGGGCGGTTCGCCGCGTCCAGGGCGTCCCACAACTCGGGCCCCACCGCGTTTTCCATCCACCGCGTGGCCCAGATCTGCACCGTGTCCACCCGGGGGTCGGAGACCCCCTGCCAGAGCATGTCCAGAAGGACCAGGGCGTGCCCCAGGCTGTTTTCATGTTTCCAGCCGTCGTTTCGGGGGTGCCCGTACCAGTCGGCGGAGTTGATTTCCGTAAGCATATAGCGCAGCCGTCCGGCCAGGCCCGGCGGGCCGAAGTCCCGGGCCGCCGCATCGATCTGGGCCACCCCGTCCATGCGCACCGGGTTGGTGCGGTAATAGTCGTAGCCGTACCACTGCAGGCACGGGTATTCATGCACGGACACGAAATCGATGTCCTTTCCGGCGATCTCGAAAACCGTCTTCCACCAGGGGGCAAAGCTCCCGGCCTTTTCGTCGTAGGCCCCCACGGCGTCGCGCAGGACCGGGCCGTTGGCCCCGATCTGTATGGAAGGGTCCACGGCCTTCATGGCCCGGGAAAAAAGCACCAGATCCCGGGCATAGTCCTCGGCCCGGCAGCCGCCGTCGTAGGTGTCCAGATAGCTTTCGTTGCCGATTTCGAAGTATTTCACGCCGTACTTCTTCTCCAGGTTGGCGTAGCGCACCCAGGCCACGGCCGCCGCCAGCAGATCCTCGCGTTCGGGAATCACCCCGCCCGGCGTGGGCGGCCGGAAGGTCGCGTCATGGGCCGCCACCAGGACCGGTTCGGCGGATGCGGCCCGGCACAGGGCCATGAACTCGTCGAAGTCCAGGGGATCGGTGACGTAGGAGCCTTTCCCGGGATCAAACACCCGGGCGTCGTTGCTGGGCCATTCCTGGGGGCCGCGCCGGGCCAGTCCGGGGTGCGGCCCGGCATAGGGCGGCGTGCTCCAGAAGGTGACGTCGGACTTGGCCCCGCCGGGATAACGCAGGGCGCCCGCGCCCATGGCCCGCAGGGCCTCGGCCAGGGGCCTGGCCCCGGGCCGGTTGGCGTCGTCGTCCAGGAGATAGTTGAGATTGATGCCGACAAGACGCCGTGTTTTGGCCGGATCGCCGGTGCGCAGGGCCACACCCGGGTTCACGGACAACCGCGCCATGCCCGGGACCGTGCCCGAATCCGAGGCCGAAGAGATGGCGTCCGCGGTGGCCGCCCAGGCCAAAATAACCGCAAGGCACACCGCCGCAAGCGGCGCGCATCCCCGCCGTAAGACGTGGGCACAGGCAGAACGGATCATGGAGAATTCCTCGAAATACGGATACGCAGGGATATCTGACGAACAACGAAGGGGGCTTCTAATCGCAAACCGTGTCCGCCGCAAGCACCGGGACATGCCGGTTTCGTGACAAGATGACGACCACGGGCCCGCCGGGAGAACACGAACCACGGCAGCCCGCGAAAGCACGGGCTTGTGCATATCTCTTCACTTGATACGGGCTGGCGTTGATAGTATTGCCATGTCCGCGTCACGGGAACGCCGGGCGATTCAACGCGCCGCCGTCGTCCGACGTCTCCCGGAAAATACTGGCCCCCAGCCGGGGCCCGGAGGAATCCGAATGACTCAGTCCAAACTGTATCTGCCCGTTGCCCTGGCGCTTTTGCTGCTGGTTCCGGCGCTTGGGCACGCCCAGACGAAAACTTTCGCCGTCACCCAGTTCACGGTGCACGGGCCCGACAAGTACCAGTATCTCAAGCAGGGCATCCAAAGCATGGTCGTCTCCCGCCTGAGCTGGCCCGGAAGGCTCCAGGCCATGGACGCCGCCAAGGTGGATGCCGCCCAGCCCACGGCTCCGGCCTCGGAGGCCGAGGCCCTGGCCCTGCTCAAAAAGCTCAACGCCGACTACATCGTCTACGGCAGTCTGACCATCACCGGCGAAGAGGCCAGCCTGGACATGCACTACCTCGACGCCAGCGGAAAGGCCTGGCCCAAGACCCTGCAGACCAAGCTCGGCAACCTCGTTCCCGCCCTGGAAAAGTCCGTCAAGGAGGCGGGGGCGGAGATCTTCCAGCGTCCCCCCAGTCCCTCCCAGGCCGGCGGTACCGCCCCGGGCGGCACCAGGACCCCGCCGCCGCCCAACGCCGATTTCGTGGCCAGCCAGACCGCAGGCGACCCCCAGAAAAACTATCTCAATCCCAACTTCCGGTACGCCGGTCCCACCCAGACCCCCGGCGTCTGGCGCAGCCAGGCCCTCCCCTACGCTTCGTCGGGGATGGCCGTGGCCGACGTCACCGGCGACGGCAAAAATGAGATCGTGATTCTCGGCACGGCGACCGTGGAGGTCTACGCCTATTCGAACGATCAACTCACCCCGGTCGCCAAATACGAGCCGCCCACCAACTTCCAGCTGCTCAACGTCAACACCTTCGACATCAACGGCGACGGCAGGGCGGAGATCATCGTGTCCGCCCGGTACTTCAAGGAGCCCCGGTCCTTCGTGCTTGAGATGAACGGCGGAAAACTCGAACTGAAGCACCGCGACATTCCCCTGTACCTCAACGTGGCCGCCGTGCCGCCAGAGTTCTCCAGGGTTCTGGTGGGCTCGAAGCCCGAGACCCGCGAGGTCTTCACCCGGGGCGTCTACCAGGTGTCCTTCGCGGACGGCCGGGCCGTACTGGGCAGCACCCTCTCCCTGCCCAAAAACGCCAACGCCTTCAATTTCGCCTACCTGCCCGAAAAGGCCGGCTACAAGGTGATCCTGGCCGAAGATGGCGACCACCTGGGCGTGTACAGCGCCAAGGGCGAACGCGTGGCCCTGACCGAAGAGGAATACGCCGGATCCGGCATCGGCATCGAGCACGACCCCATGATGGCCCCCATGGACCGGCCGCGCAACGACTACCTGTGGCTGTACTACTACATCCCGCTGCCCATTCTGGTGGCCAACCTGGACACGGACCCGCAACACGAGATCCTGGTCAGCCGCAACATCTCCGTGGCCGCCCAGTTCTTCGAGAACTACCGGTCCTTCTCCCAGGGTGAAATCCACGCCCTGTACTGGGACGGCGTGGGCCTCAACCTCAAGTGGAAGACCCGGCGCATCAAGGGCACCATTTCCGGATACGCCCTGGCCGACCTGAACAACGACGGGAAGCAGCAATTGGTGGTCGCCCTCAACACCTGGCCCGGCGCCGTGGGCGTCATCAACCGCAAAACCGTGATCATGGCCTACAGCCTGGACTCCGAGGGCGCCAACACCCAGGATACGGATTACGGCAACATTCACGACATCAACTAGCCCGGCGATGACTTCGAGACGGCATCCTCGTGCCGTCCGCAATACGACAGGGAAGGCCGTCCCTCCTGGGGGGCGGCCTTCCTCTGGATTGACGGCAAAGCCCCTTCCGGGGCTTTGCGCCGCTCACGGCGGCACAGCCGCCGAGCGGAAAGGCACGAAAATCAGTCGCTTACGGCGCGGCTACGCCGCGACCTGCTCGTGATTTTCGAAGCTGCGAACCGTGTCCGCAGCCTCAGGATTGACGGCAAAGCCCCTTCCGGGGCTTTGCGCCGCTCACGGCGGCACAGCCGCCGAGCGGAAAGGCACGAAAATCAGTCGCTTACGGCGCGGCTACGCCGCGACCTGCTCGTGATTTTCGAGGCCGCGAACCGTGTCCGCAGCCTTTTTGCCCCGGCCCGGCCGGACCATTCCGGCACGGCCCGTCATAAACCCCTTTTGCAAGGGGCGTGCGCGTATCCGGCGGGTGCGGACTTTTTGTCCCCATCCCGGCATGCCACGCCATGGGAGCCGCTTCCCCGGTGGTCATCCAGTATCTGGCGCAAATCGTGAACTCCGGCCTGGCCCTGGGCTCCGTCTACGGGCTCATGGCCATCGGATTCGCCCTGATTTTCAATTCCAGCCGCCTGATCAATTTCGCCCAGGGGGAACTGCTGCTTATCGGCGGCCTGACCCTGCAAAGCCTGACCCAGGCCATGCTCCTGCCCCCCGTGGCGGCCCTGGCCGCCGCAGGCCTCTTCGGCTTCGTCCTCGGGCACGCCCTCTACGCCTCCACCCTTGGCGTCAGCATCAACGCCTCGCCCCTGCGGCAGCTCATGCTCACCGTGGCCGCCAGCCTGTGCTGGCAGGGCATGGCCATCGTCATCTGGGGCAAAAACCCCATCATGCTGCCCCAGCTCCTGCCCCTGCCGCCCCTGCGCCTGGGACTGCTTTTTTTCAGCCAGGATACGCTCACGGCCCTGGCCCTGGCATCGGCCAGCGTCGTTTTGCTGTCGCTTTTTTTGAGCCGCACCAGGATCGGCCGGGCGGTGCGGGCCGTCTCCATGAATCCCGTGGCCGCGCGGCTGCAGGGCATCCGCCCCGGACACTGCCACGCCCTGTCCTTCGCCCTGGCCGGGGTGCTGGCGGCCATGGCCGCCATGGCCGTCGGGCCGCAGACCATGCTGCGCTACGACATGGGCCTGGGCCTCGGGCTCAAGGGCTTCGTGGCCGCCACCATCGGCGGCTACGCCTCGGTGCCCCGGGTCTTTTTGGGCGGCGTGCTCCTGGGCCTGGTGGAAGCCGCCCTGGTTCTTCTGCTGTCAGGGGAGCTCAAGGAAACCGTCACCTACATCCTGCTCATCGGCCTCCTGGTCCTGGCCCCCCGGGAGCGGGAAACGGGACATCCGGCATGATGCCCGCCCTCTCCAGACAGGCCCGCAACGCCTTGGGGTTCTTTGCGATCCTTGCCACCGTGGGCCTTTTTTTGCCCGACTACCGCCTCCTGGTGGTCAACCAGCACCTCTTTTTGGCCTTAAACGTCCTGGCGCTCAATTTCTGTCTCGGCCTGGGCGGCCAGATATCCCTGGCCCAGGGCGGCATGGCCGGGATCGGAGCCTATGCCTCGGTGCTGGCCCACGCCCATTTTCCCCAGGCCTCGGTGCTCGTGGTTCCGGCTGTGGTCCTGGCCGCCTTCGCCTTCGCCGCCGCCATCAGCCGCCCCATGGAGCGCCTGGGCGAGGGGTTCTTGGCCATGGCCACCCTCGGCGTGTCCCTGATCTTCACCAATGTGGTCCTGACCATGGGCGACGTCACCGGCGGATCGGCGGGCCTCATGGTGGACTCGCGGCTCAACCTGCCCGGCCTGGGGGCGCTGTCCGGGGACCGGACCTTTTTTTTCCTCTTCCTCATGGTCATGGCCTGCGGCTGCTGGACGTTCGCGGCCTTAAAAGACAGCCGTCCGGGCCGGGCGCTTCTGGCCTGCAAGGACGATCCCCTGGCCGCGTCGAGCTGCGGCATCGACCGGGCCGCCCTGCGCTCCCTGTCCTTCGGCCTGGGAGGGGCCCTGTCGGCCCTGGCCGGGGTCCTGCACGCCCACTACGGGGGGTTCATCAACCCCGAGCAGTTCAGCCTGGAACTGTCGCTCAAGGCCTTGCTTTTCCTGGTCATCGGCGGCCCCGGCAATGTGTTGCGGCCCCTGGTGGCGGTCCTGGTCCTGGAAACCCTCATGTCCGGCATGCAGTTTCTGGGCGAGGCCCGCACCCTGGCCCACGGCCTGCTCCTGACCGCCGCCCTTTTAGCCGGCTATTGGCGCTCGTCCCGCCCGCGACGCCGGCCTCCCGGCTCCGCCGTCCGTGTTGCCGAAGCCCGCAAACCCATGTAACACCCCCCATGCGCCAGTTTCCGGCGACATCCCTCTCGGAGGTTCCCGCCATGTTTTCGCGAATCCTGCTCGCTTTGGCTGTCCTCTTCCTGTGTGGCACACCGGCCCTGGCCGCCGAGGCCACCGGCGACCCCATCCTTGTGGGCGGCCTTTTCGCCCAGTCCGGCCCGGCCGCCTTCGTGGGCACCCCCAGCCGCCTGGTGGCGGAGATGACCGTCAAAAAGATCAACGCCGCGGGCGGCATCCTCGGACGCCCCCTCAAGCTCGTCATCCACGACACCGAATCCAACCCCGACGTGGCCCTGCGCATGGCCCGCCAGCTCGTGGAGGCCGAAAATGTCCTGGCCATCATCGGCCCCACCTCCACCGGCGAAGGCCTGGCCGTGAAAAAATACACCGAGGAAAAAATGGTGCCGACGATCATGACCGTGGGCGGCGACCCGGTCATCGCCGGAGGCAACTTCGGCCCCTTCACCTGGACCTTCAAGACCCCCCAGCGCACCTCCACGGCTGCGGAAAAAATCTACGGCCACCTCAAGGCCAAGGGCATCACCTCCGTCGCGGTCATGACCGCCAAGGACGCCTTCGGCCAGGACGGCCTCAACCACCTGAAGAACCTGGCCGAAAAATACGGCATGACCATCGTGGCCGAGGAAACCTTCGATCCCAAGGGCACCGACTTCTCGGCCCAGGCCTTCAAGCTGGCCACGGCCTCGCCCAAGGCGGTCATCATCTGGACCATCGGCCCGGCCGGGGCCATCGCCGCCAAGAACTTCGCCGCCCTGCCCGGCGACAAGCCCCTGGTGGTGGAATGCCACGGCCAGCCCGGCCCGGAATTCCTCCAACTGGCCGGAGCCGCCGCAAACGGCGTGATCATGCCCGCCACCAAGCTCATGGCCCCGGAATCCCTGCCCGCCTCGGATCCCCAGGCCGCCGTGGTCAAGGCCTTCATCGCCGACTACAACCAGGAAGGCATCCAGGCCAAGTTCCCCCTGAACACCCACTCGGGCTATGCCTACGACGCCCTGATCCTGCTTGAGGCCGGCCTGAAAAAGGCCGGGAAGGCCGACCCCGCCGCCCTGCGCGACGCCCTGGAAACCCTCACGGACGTGGTGGGCGTCTCGGGCGTGTTCACCATCACCCCCGAGGACCACAACGGCCTGTCCACCGACTCCATGGTCGTGCTGGAAGTCGTGGACGGCGCGTATCGCGTGGCGAAATAGAGAAATAAAGGGGGGAAAGAGCCTATCGGGGGGAACCTTTTTTGAAAAAAAGGTTCCCCTCGAACCCCCTTCCAAAAAACTGTGGCGGGGTGAGCGGGGGGAAAATGGGGGAGAAGGTCGCCCTGGTCGGCGTGGAAGAGGCCGAAGCGGGAAGAAAGCTTGTGGACTTCCTCAAACGCCGGGCCGGAAAAGACGTCCCCACCTCCGCTCTCATGCGCTGGATCCGCACCGGACAGGTCCGGGTGGACGGCCGCCGGGCCGGTCCCTACGACCGGGTGGCCAGCGGACAGACGGTCCGCATCCCACCGTTTCGGCCTGGGGAGAAAGGGACCGAGGGAACCGGCATGACGCGGGACGCAGACGCCCGGCCGTTGCCGCCGGTGGTTTTCGAGGGCGACGGCCTGCTCATTCTGGCCAAGCCCGCCGGGCTCCCCGTCCAACCCGGCACGGGCCACGCCGATTCCGTCCAGGCCCGCCTGGCCGCCGCCTTTCCCGGCGCGGCCTTCATCCCCGCCCCGGTCCACCGCCTGGACAAAGACACCTCGGGTCTTCTCGTGGCCGCCACCACCCACCGCGCCGCCCGCGAGGCCTCGCAGGCCTTCCGGGAAGGGGGCGTAACGAAGGATTACCTGGCCTGGGTGCACGGGACATGGCGGTTGTGCGCCCCAGGCGAGACCGTGCCCCTGCGCGACCGGCTGGCCAAGACCGGCCCGGCCGGATGCGAAAAGGTCCAGGCCGGTCAGGACACGGGTCACGAGGCCCTGGCCCTGGCCACCCTCCTTGCGGCGACTCCCGAACGCTCGCTCTTGCGGCTGCGGCTTGTGACCGGCAAGACCCACCAGTTGCGGGTCCAACTGGCCTCCCGGGGACACCCGATCCTGGGCGACGCCAAATACGGCCCGCCCGGCCGGGGACATGGCGGAACCGGCCTGTGCCTGCACTGCTGGCGCCTGGCCCTTTTGGGCAAGTCCTTCGAACTGCCGCCGCCCTTTAGCGGCGAACTGGCCGTGCCGCCCGGGCTGCCTGCGGCCTTCGCGGTCATGGCGGAAGATGGCGGGAAAATCCGCGACCCCGATCCTACAACAGAATGCGGTAGTCGATCTTGAGCACCTCCGCCAGACGCCTGGCGCGCTCCTTGCCGATAGGCATGCGGCCGTTTTCCATGGCCGAGATGTGCCCCTGGGGGATGCCCGTCAACCCGGCCAGGGCCTTCTGGGTCAACCCCTCCTTGCCCCTGGCACCGCGCAGGGCCACGGCCCACTGCGCCACCCCCCGAAACTCCGGGAAGAGCTCCCGCCAGGGAACCGTCTCCCTCATCTCGGTCACGCCCATATCCCGGGCCATCCGGGCCAGCTCCCGCATCTTGCCCTCCGGCCCGGAAAACCGCAGTTCCAGGACCGCTTCAGTAGGGGGCTTTTTCGTGGGTTCCAACATAGGTCACCTCCAGGAGCCTGACAGCCCCGTCCGACTCTTCCCAAACGGCCACATAGGTGGGACGTCCTTTCTTGATGTGGCAATGGTGCCGCCGGGGTCCGAGCTTGCCGTAGTTCGGCCAGTTTCCCCGGATGGGCCCGGCCTGCTCCATCTCCAAGAGCAGGGCGAAAAGCCGCTCCCGGACCCTCTCGGGCAGCCGCGCAACCTGCCTGCGCACCCCTTTGGCAGCCGTCACCGTCCAGTTCATGCCCGGAAAAATATACTACTCAGCAGCATATCGTCAAGACGCCGTCCCGCCCCCCGGCATCCGTATCCCACCGGCTTCTCCCCCCAAGGCTGCGGCAGGCCATGACCATCCCCGTCCATTTCAACCGCGTCCCGGACGACGAGCCGAAGCGCCTGGAGCGGGCCGTGGCCGAGCTCCTCACGGCCGCCGGGTTCCGCCCGGCCCCGGGGAGCCATGTCCTGGTCAAACCCAACCTGGTGGCCCCCCAAAGGGTGCACTTGTCCTGCACCCATCCGGCCGTGGTCCGGGCCGCCTGCGTCTTTCTGCTCGATTGCGGGGCGCGGGTGGCCGTGGGCGATTCCCCGGCCTTCGGCACGGCCCGGGTGGTGGCCCGCATCTGCGGCCTGACCCGGACCCTGTCCGATCTGCCGGTGCGCCTCACAAACTTCACCCGGCCACGGCCCGTGCCCCTGTCCTTCGGCGGGAGCATCGGCGTGGCCTCCCAGGCCCTTGAGGCCGACATCCTCCTGAACATGCCGCGCCTGAAGGTGCACAACCAGACGGGCCTAAGCTGCGCGGTCAAAAACACCTTCGGCTGCGTGGCCGGGTCGCGCAAGGCCCTGGCCCACCAGCTCCATGGCGAACGCGGCAACCGTTTCCCGTCCCTCATCCTGGACGTCATGGCCGCCCTGCCGCCCCTTTTCCACCTCGTGGACGGCATCACGGCCATGCACCGGGCCGGGCCCATCGGCGGCGACCCCTTCCCCCTGGGTCTTCTGGCCGCCGCCGGCCAGGCCGTGGCCCTGGACACGGCCGTGGCCGTCCTCACGGGCATGCCGCCGGAACTGGCCCCCCTGTGGCGCGAGGCCCTGGCCCGGGGCATGCCCGGGTCGCGCCCGGAGGATGTCGTCTATCCCCTGCTCTCCCCGGCGGATTTCGACGCGACAGGATTTATTTTCCCCGCCGCCCTGTCCCCCGTGGCCTTCCGCCCCTGGCGCTTCGTCACCGGCCGCGTCAAAAGCCTCCTGGCTCGATTTCATTGACATCTTGGCATTGCGCGCTACCTTCCCCCCAGACATGAAACATCCGATTCGCCGCCGCATCACCGTGACCGGACAGGTCCAGGGCGTGGGCTTCCGCCCCTTCGTCTACCGCCTGGCCCTGGAATGGGGCCTTGGCGGCCAGGTGCGCAACACCCCGGACGGCGTGGCCATCGAGATCCAGGGGATGCCCGCCGCCGTGGACGGCTTCGGCCGCGACCTCACGGCAAAGCTCCCCCCCCTGGCCCGCATCCTGACCATCGACCTGCGGGACATGGCCGCAATTCCGGGCGAGAGCGCCTTTCGTATCGGCGAAAGCGCCCCGGGGACCGGGCACAACGTGCTCATAAGCCCCGACGTGGCCACCTGCCCGGCCTGTCTGGCGGACATGGCCGACCCGGGCAACCGCCGCCACGCCTATCCCTTCACCAACTGCACCGATTGCGGCCCCCGCTACACCATCACCCGGTCCATCCCCTACGACCGCGCCACCACGTCCATGGCCTGCTTTCCCATGTGTCCGGATTGCGCGGCCGAATACGCCGATCCCCTGGATCGCCGCTTCCACGCCCAGCCCAACGCCTGCCCGGTCTGCGGCCCCCACGTCCGGCTCACGGACGCCTCGGGCGCGACCCTGGCCCAAGGCGACGCCGCCCTGGCCGCCCTGGCCCGGGAACTGGCCGCCGGGCGTATCGCGGCCATCAAGGGCCTGGGCGGCTTCCACCTGGCCTGCGACGCCACCAGCGACGCGGCCGTGGAGGAGCTGCGCCGCCGCAAAGACCGGCCGGCCAAGCCCCTGGCGGTCATGGTTGCGGATCTGGCCGCCGCGGAACGCCTGGCCGCGCCCGGGAGCGTCACCGCCGAGGCGGCAGGCCTTTTGACCGGAAACGTCCGCCCCATCGTGCTCCTGCCCACCCGGGAGGACGGCCTTCTTTCCGCCCAGTCCGCCCAGCCGGGCCAGCCGGGCCAGCCGGGCCAGTCCGGCCTGTCGGGCCTGATCGGGCCGGACACCCGGGAAACCGGGATCATGCTGCCCTACACCCCCCTGCACCATGTGCTTTTTTCGCACCTCTCCCGGGAGCTCGGTCCAGGCCGCCTCCCGGCCCTGGTCATGACCTCGGGCAACGCCGGGGGCGAACCCATCTGCCTGGGCAACCGCGAGGCCCTGCGCCGACTGTCCGGCATCGCGGACATCTTTTTGCTGCACAACCGGGACATCCTGGTGCGCACGGACGACTCCGTGGTCCGGCCCGTTTCCGGGGCCGCGTCGCCCGCCATGGCCCGGGAGGCCTCGCCCCCCCCCGCTCCCGCCATCCAATTCCTGCGCCGGGCCCGGGGCTACGTTCCCTCGCCCATCCGGCTGCCCGCCGCCGGGCCCGGCGTGCTGGGGACCGGGCCGCACCTCAAGTGCACCCTGTGCCTGACCAAGGCCGATCAGGCCTTTGTCAGCCAGCACATCGGGGACATGGAAAACCTCGAAACCCTGGCCTTTTACCGGGAGATGCTGGCCCACTTCCAGGACATCCTGCGGGTGGCCCCGACCCTCGTGGTCTGCGACCTGCACCCGGACTACCTGACCACCCGGCTGGCCGAAGAGGAGCTGGGGCTGCCGGTGATCCGCCTGCAACACCACTTCGCCCACATCCACGCCGTGCTGGCCGAATGCGGCCACGGCCCGGCCCAAGGGCCGGTGATCGGGCTGGCCCTGGACGGCACGGGATTTGGCGGGGACGGCACCCTGTGGGGCGGGGAATGCCTGTATGTGGACCCGGCGGGCCCGGTGCACGAACGCCTGGGGCATCTGTCGCCCATGCGCCTGCCCGGGGGCGAGGCGGCCATCCGCCACCCCTGGCGCATCGCCCAGGGCGTCCTGTCCGACCTTGGCGATGCGGCGCGGGGATTTTCGCCGCCCTGGCTGCCCGCCGAGGAACGCGCCGCGGCCCTGGTGGGGCAGATGCTGGAAAAAAACCTCAACTGCCCCGTGTCCACGAGCCTGGGCCGGCTGTTCGACGCGCTCAGCGCCCTGTGCGGCCTGGGCCAGCATGTGGATTACGAGGGCCAGGCGGCCATCCGCCTGGAGTCGATCCAGGACATGGCCGAGACCAGGGCCTACGCCTGTCCGGTTACAAGCGGCACGTCCCCGGCCATCCTGGACACCCTGGCCCTGGCCGCTCAAGCCGTGGGAGACTCGGCCCGGGGCGTCCCCCCCGGCACCGTCAGCCGCCGCTTCCACCTGGGGCTCCTGGACGGTCTTGCGCAATGGGCCGCCACCATGGCCGCCTTGCGCGGCACGCGACGCGTGGCCATAAGCGGCGGCTGCCTGCTCAACCGGACCCTCTCCCGGGAATTGCCGTCCCGGCTGCGCGCCCTGGGGCTTTCCCCCCTGTGCCACCGGTTTTTGCCCCCCGGGGACGGCTGCATCAGCCTGGGCCAGGCGGCCTATGGACTTTTGGCCGGGCGACCGGCAACCGGAGCCTGTATTTCACACGAAAAAGGTCTATTTTCCCCTTGACGGGTTCCGAAAATCGCCCTAGGGGAACACCTTCGCAGTGGCCCCAGCGGCAGGGGAGGCTGTAACGCCGAACCGGCATATGGAGCCAGACAACGGGGTCGATGCACGGCTCCCGCTGTCTGGCGATACGGGGCGGGAACCATCGGGTATCCGAACCCATATGATACGGATGCAAAGATCAAGGCAGAGGGAATCCTCTTTTTTGGGATTTCCGAAAACACCCGACAGATCATGAATTTTTTTTCATGCTGCAAGCCCTTTGCAACTCCCCTTGACGAAGAGGTTTTTTTGGGTACATGTTCATATCCGTAATTTCGATCTGCGGGGCCTGTTCACGTCTGACCTATGCAAACCGATAGCGGCTCACATAACTTCCTTGGCCAAGCCGTAGCACGCCACATGCAAGCATCTTGCATTCGGCATTATATTTCACCGAACTATTTAACAGACCAAGCGGGAAAAAAACCATGACATACCAGGACACCGAAACCGAATTCAACACATTCGAAGAGGCTTTCGAGCGGATCAAGAAGGCCACCGGACTGCGCACCCAGGTCGAAGTGGCCAAGCTTCTGGACATCCGCCAGTCAAGCATTTCCGACGCCAAGCGCCGCAAGTCCATCCCCGACGGATGGCTCATCAAGCTGTACCAGCTTTACGGGCTCAATCCCAACTGGATCCTCGACGGCGAGCAGCCCCAGTTCCTTGGCGAACGCAAGGGCGGGGCGCTTGCGGTCATGGAGGCGTCCGAGGGATACGGCGCGCGCAAGCCCAGGCATCACAGCGTGCCCGTCTGCGCCATGACCCTGCCCGAGGACGCCGAGGGCGGCTTTGTGGAAACCCCGGTGGAGACCATCACCATCGCCGACAAGTTTTATCGTCCGTCCCTTCTGGTGGTGCGCATGGACGAGGAGCACATGGAGCCGTTGATCCGCCGCGGGGCCTATGTGGGCATCGACAAAGACCGCAAGACCATCCGCTCCGGCGGCATCTACGCCCTGGACCTGCCCGTGGAGGGCATGGTCGTCAAGCGCGTCAACTACGACGCGGAAAACGCCAAGCTGATCCTGCGCTCGGAAAACGCCAGCCACGAGGACCAGCAGATTCCGGCCGAGGACGGGGCGTCCCGGGTCATCGGCCGGGTGGTGTGGGTGCTCCAGGAATTGTAGCCCCTGCCTCCCCACGTGATCACACGGGCCGTGCGGCGACGCATGGCCCTTTTTTTTGGCAGTCGCCGGCCATGCCACGCGCCCGGAAAAAAGAGGCCGGGCCGGTGTACAAATGCGCCGTGGCGTGCTAGGGAAACCCGGCAGAACGCATTGTCCGCCTTGGTTTTTCCGCCAGGCACGTCCACCGCAGCAGCCAAAGAGAACCCGTCATGGCCAGCTTAAAAACCTTCCGGCCCAACATCGTGGCCTTTTTCTGTCGATGGTGTTCTTACGGGGCGGCCGATCTGGCCGGTTCCCTGCGCCTGCGCTATCCCGTGGACATCCGCATCATCCGTGTGCCCTGTTCGGGCAGCATCAGCCCCCAATACCTGCTCTACGCCCTCATGCAGGGCGCCGACGGCGTGTGGGTTTCGGGCTGTCACCCCGGAGACTGCCACTACCGCATCGGCAACATGCATGCCAGGCGCCGCCTGACGCTGTTCCACAACCTGCTGGACTATGTCGGCATCGAGCGGGCCCGCCTGCTTTTCACCTGGATCGCCGCTTCCGAGGCCCGGAAGCTTCAAGCCGAGGCCGAGTCCTTCGTCTCTGCCGTCTCCGCCCTGGGACCGGCCAGACGCCTGGTCAAAACCCTGGAGACCTGCGCCATATGAACGCCTACGCCCGACGCATCCGGGAAATCGCCCGCAGGCTGCTCAGCGAAAAGGCCGTGGATGCGGTGGTGGGGTACCGGGCCGGAACCGTGCCCATGCGCGCCCGCCCCTTTGTCGCCCGCACCCCGGCCGAGGCCGGGGAACTGACCTGGTCGGGATTTTGCGTGGGCAATCTGGCCAAGCTGGCCGCCGGGCTCTCCGGCCGGGTGGCGGTGTGCGCCCAGGGCTGCATCAGCCGCAACCTGGTGGGGATCATCCGGGAAAACCGCCTGGCCCGCGAAAGCCTGACGGTCATCGCCGTGCCCTGCCTGGGGATGCTCGACGCCCGGAAGATCGGGGCCAGGGTGAACGGCCGCCCGGTCACGGGAGTGCGCGAGGAGGGCGAGGACGTAACGGTGACGGGAGCGGATTTCGAGGAGGTGTTCCGGCGCGGCGACGTCAAGCGCGACACCTGTCTCACCTGCCTGCACCGCAACCCCGTGCTCGCCGACGAGACCGTGGCCGACCCCGTGCCCGAGACCGGCGGCGGCGACAGCGACAAGATCATCGAACTGTGGGAACGCAAAAAGCCCGAGGCCCGCTTCGAGCTCTTCACCCGCACCTTCCGCGACTGTATTCGCTGCTACGCCTGCCGGAACGTCTGTCCCTTATGCCATTGCACGTCCTGCTTCGTGGATCGGTCCCGCCCCCAATGGCTGGGAAAAACCCAGGATGAGCCGGATGTCCTGACCTACCACCTGCTGCGGGCCTTCCACTGCGCCGGGCGCTGCACGGACTGCGGGGCCTGCGAATCGGCCTGTCCCGTGGGCATCCCCATGCGGCGGCTCACATCCAAGCTCGAATCCGACGCCAGGCGGCTCTTCGGCCACGAGGCCTTCCTGTCCCTGGACGCCAAACCCGCCCTGGCCGTCTATTCGCCCGACGACCCGGACGAGGTCTTCTCGTGACGGGGGGTGCATGAACGAGGCCATGATTTTTTCCCGCCTGGAGCTGCCCCGGATCCTCGCCGCCTGGAGCGCCCGGCGCGCGGTGCACGTCCCGGCGGTCTCGGGCGGGCTCACGGCGTTTACCCTCTTTGATCCGGAGCGCGGCCTGTCCCTGGACTACGGCAACAGCACCCTGTCCCCCAAGCCCTTTTTCTTTCCCCAGACGGAATGCCTGCTGCGCTTCCCCACCTGCGGGGAAGACGCCGGGCTGGCCGCCGTGGAACCCCAGGGCACCCAGGAGCGGCTGCTCTTCGGCATCCGGCCCTGCGACGCCTCGGCCTTTTCCCTCCTGGACCGGGTTTTTTGCCAGGACGCGGCCGGCACGGACCCGTCATGGGCATCCCGCCGCAGGCGCACGGCCCTGGTGGGGCTCGGCTGCAACGCCCCCGACGAGGCCTGCTTTTGCACCTCCATGGGCGGCGGCCCGCACCACGCCCGGGGGCTGGACATCCTGGCCACGGACCTGGGCGACGAGGTGCTCCTGGCGCCGGTCACGGACAGGGGGCGGGCCCTAGTGTCGGAAATACCGGCCGCCCTTTGCGGCGTCCCGGCCCGGGGGCAGCGCGGCGGGACGGCCCTGGGGCGGGCCGAGGCCCTGCGCATCAACGCCGAGGCGGTCATGGCCCGGTCCCCCCTTTCGGCGGACCTGACCCTTGAGGCCGTGGCCCGGCGCAGCCAGCGTACGGTCCACGCCCTGGGCATCTGGCCGAAGATCGCCGAGACGTGCCTCACCTGCGGGGTGTGCACGTTCACCTGTCCCACCTGCCACTGCTTCGACATCCAGGACGAAACCAAGGGATCGTCCGGCCGCAGGGTGCGCAACTGGGACACCTGCATGTCCTGGCTTTTCACGGCCCACGCCTCGGGGCACAATCCCCGTCCCACCAAGGTGGAGCGGGTGCGGCAGCGGTTTCTCCACAAATTCAAATACATGCCCATGAACCTGGACGGCCGTCCCGGCTGCGTGGGCTGCGGCCGGTGCGTGCGCCAATGCCCGGTGAACATCGACATCCGGGAGGTGCTGCGGGCCTTGGATGTGGCCTGCCGGGCCGCGCCGCCGTCCGGGGCATCCTGCGAAGAGGCGGCCTCATGACTCCGGAAAGCCCCTATCTGCCCTTTCCCGTGCGCCTGACCCAGGCCTGTTTCGACACCCCGGACAAGAGCCTGCGCACCTTCCGGGCCGCCTTCGAGGATCCGGCCCATGCCGCCGCCTTCCGCTACCGGCCGGGGCAGTTCGCGGAACTGTCCGTGGCGGGCTTCGGCGAGGCCCCCATCGGCATCGCCTCAAGCCCAACCGAAGGCCCGGAACTGCTCTTCACGGTCAGCCGCATGGGGGTGGTCACCTCCGCCCTGCACGCCCTGGAACCCGGCGACCGTTTCGGGGTGCGCGGCCCCCTGGGCAACGGCTATCCCCTGGACGACCTGGCCGGCCGGGACATCGTGGTGGTGGCCGGGGGCTACGCCGTGACCACCCTGCGCAGCGCCATGGTCTGGCTCCTCGACCCGGCCCACCGCGAGCGCTTTGGCCGCATCACCTTCATTTACGGGGCCCGCTCCCCGGAACTCCTGCTGTACCAGGACGTCTGGCGGCAATGGATGCGTCGCGCCGACGTGGACTGCCGGGTGACCATCGACAACGCCTGCCAGGGCTGGGACTGCCTGGTGGGATTTGTGCCCCGGGTGCTCAAGGATCTGGCCCCCTCGCCAGAAAACGCGGCGGCCCTGGTGTGCGGCCCTCCGGCCATGATCCGCTTCAGCCTGCCGGTCTTCGAGGATCTGGGCTGGCGGCCGGAGCAGATCTTCATGAGCCTGGAGAACCGCATGAAGTGCGGCATCGGCATCTGCGGCCGGTGCAACGTGGGCAACCGCTACGTGTGCAAGCACGGCCCGGTGTTCAGCAAGGCCGAGCTTGACCGCCTGCCTGCGGAATACTGATTTCCACCGGCCGGGGTTTCTTTCGCCCGCCGCATATCGCCGCATCCCGGCCCGCCTCCCCTTCGCTCCGCCGATGCCCCGGGGCTACGTCTTTCCGATCCCCCCGGCGCCCCACCCCGGCCCGCCTTCCCGGGGTTCCGATCCAGGGGAACGCGGCTTTTTCCCCCACGAGCACGGCAACATCTTGAAATTCATATTTTTCTCCCCCTCATCCCGCCTCGTTCACACCGGCCCTGCCCACAGAACCCGCTCCAGACGCATCGCCTCAGACCTGAGCCCATCCAGACATCATGCATAAAATATCTGCCAACAGAATTTTCTAAAACCCATCCCCTTCGATCCCCCTATTACAGGTTTATCTATTGTTTACCTATATCTTGATGTGCATTTTTTATTGCAAATATATGAAACATGAAGTAGGCGTCACGAATCCGCAGCCGTCAACACGGACCGCCGCCCCGGGCGGCGTCGCCGCACACCACGGCCAATCCCGCCAGGACGACGATCCTGGACCGCAAGGAGTATCCCCCCATGCCGCCATCATCCCCAAACCGAGAGGAGACCGGCACGTCGCGGCTCCTTCCCGTCTGCCTGGCCGAAGGCCAGGCCGGACGCATCGAGGACGTCATCCATTCCGAAAGCCTGGTGGTTCCGGAACAATTCTTAAACAGGGACATCCTGGTGGTGCGCATGGATGGGGACGGCCTGGCTCCGGCCATCCGGCGCGGGGCCTATGTGGGGCTCGACCGCTCGGTGAAACGCATCCGTTCCGGCGGAATCTACGGGGTCATGACCCCGGTGGAGGGGCTGGTGCTCAAACGGGCGGCGACGGATCCGGAGTCCAGGACCGTCGTCCTGTCCGACGAACTCAAACAACAGCCCCCCTACCGCTTCAGCCCGGAGGAATTCCGGCGCCGGGTGGTGGGACGGGTGGTGTGGGTCTTCCAGGAATTCTAAACGTCAGGGCCGCCTGCCGGGATCCTCGTACCGGCCTTCCTCGGGCCGCCAGCAGTAGCGGCAGCGCCGTGGCCCGACGACCCGCATGATCAGGTATCCGGCCACAAATCCTCCCACATGGGCGAAAAAGGCCACCGAGGCGCTTTTCCCGGCATCCAGGGAGCCGGAGATTCCCGAGAGGAGTTGGATGGCGAACCATATCCCCAGGAACACCGTGGCCGGAAGCTCCGTGATAAACGGTATGAAGACGATGGGGATGAGCGTCACCACCCGGGCGTGGGGGAAAAGCCGGAAATAGGCCCCCATGACCCCGGCTACGGCCCCCGAGGCCCCGATGACCGGCACCGTCGAGGCGGGATGGAACAGGATGTGGGTCAAAAGCGCGGCCACCCCGCAGGCCAGGTAAAATACCGCGAACCACACATGCCCGAGCACGTCCTCCACGTTGTCGGCAAAGACCCAGAACACCCACATGTTCAGCAGAAAATGCAGCCAGCCGCCGTGCAAAAACATGTAGGTGACGAAGCTCTCCAGGCCGCCCTCGGGGAACCCGGCCCGGGCCGCGAAGGACGGATTGGTGAACCGGGCCGGAACCACACCGTAGAGGTGGAAAAACGCGTCCAGAACCCGGTCCGGCAGCGACAGCTCGTAGAAAAAAAGGAGCGTATTGAGGACGATGATGGTCCACGTGACCAGGGACGGCCGCTCACGGGGGATGTTGTCGCGAAGGGGGATCATCTCGCAGCCCCGGCCGGGCCGCCGTGCCCGAGGCGGGCCGGGGCATAGCCCGCATCGGCCAGTCCGGCGGCCAGGGCCCGCATGGACGCCCGGCGCATCCGGCCCAATTGCGCCAAAAGCTCCCCGGCCCGCCCCTGAAGCGCCGCCCGGTCCCCCGTGTTGTCCACCACCAGATGGCAGTGGGCCAGTTTTTTGTCCTCTGGCCACTGCCCGGCCTCCAGGCGCGCCGCCGTCTCCCCAGTCCACCCCGGACGTTCGGCCAGGGCCGCCTCCCGGGAGGCCGCGTGCCGGGCCAGGCCCACGATCACGTCGAAATCCCCGGTCTGATGCCAGCGGGCCTCGAAGAGCAGCGGCACCTCGGCAAAGGCCACCCTGGCCGTGCGGTTCGCCTCCAGAAACGCGGCATGGGCATGGCCCACCAGGGGATGCACCATGTCCATGAGTTCCCGGCGGAAGGATTCCGAGCCCACCACGGCCGCGCGCAGGGCGTCCTTGTCGATCTCCCGGCCCGAGGCCGCAAGGAAGCGGTCGCCGTAGCGCCTGGTCAGAAGCTCCACCGCCGCCCCTCCCGGGGCGTACAGGGCGGCCACGGCGGCATCGGCGGAAAAAACCGGGCACCCGGCCCCGGCCAGGAAGCCAAGCAGGGTGGATTTGCCGCTTCCCGGCGCGCCCACCACCCCCACCCGCTGGGTCCGCCGCGACAAAAAAAGAGGCATGCGCCAAAAGTCCGGCGGCGGCGGCAGCTCAAAGGACAGGAATTCCCCCGAGTGCGGATGCGGGAAGGACAGCCGCCAGGCATGCAGCATCTGCCGGCGGCACAGCTTTCCCGCTGCCCCCGCCTCACGCCGGAAGCCCGCGGCCTGGGCCGGGCCGTAGACCGCGTCGCCAAGAAGCGGATGGCCCAGGGCGGCCATGTGCACCCGGATCTGATGCGTGCGGCCGGTTTCGATGTCCACCTCCAGCAGGGCCGCCCGGCCGCGGGGATCGCGCCACACCGTGCGGTAGCGGCTTACGGCCTCCCGGCCGCCCTTTTTGGCCACGGCCATCCTGACCTTGCTGGCCGGGTCGCGGCCGATGGGCAGGGTGACCATCCCCTGAGGGGGGTCGGGCAGGCCATGCACCAGGGCCAGGTAGGTCTTTTTGACCCGGCGTCCGGCAAAGCTCGCGGTCAGGGCCAAGCGGGCGGCCTCGGTGCGGGCGGCCACCACCAGGCCCGAGGTGTCCTTGTCCAGGCGGTGCACGATGCCCGGACGCAGCCCCCCCATGTCGGCCAGTTCGGGAAAATGATGGGCCAGAAGATGCACCAGGGTGCCGTCCGGCCGCCCGGGCGCGGGATGCACGGTGAGCCCGGTGGGCTTGTCCAGGACCGCCAGATGGGCGTCGGCGAAAACCACGGACAACGCCCCGGACTCGGGGACGATCCCGGACACGGGCCTGTCCGGGGCCAGGGTCAGCCGTTCCCCGCCGCGCAGGCGCTGGCCCGGCTTGCGGCAGACCTGGCCGTCCACCGTGGCCCGGCCGTTTTTGATCCAGTCCTGAAGGCGGGCCCGGGCCGGGCCGCCCTCCCCGAGATGGCTCTGCCAGACGGCATCGAGCCGACCGGCCCCGGGGGCGGCCAGGGACAAGTGCTCCCCCGGCGGCCCGGAAGCCCCGGCCTCCCCGGGCGCGCCGCGTGGCCCTTCCGGCGCCGAAGAGTCGTCCGGGGTTCTGGGCTCCTCGAGCCGTTGCCTCATCCCACCACCCACACGGTGAAATCCTTGGCGTGCCGGGCCACCCGGGAGGAGATGCTGCCCAATAAAAACTCCTCGGCCTTGGACAACCCCCGGCGGCCCACAGCCACGGTGCCGCAGCCCACTTCCTCGCGCACGACCAGGATGGTTCCGGCCACGTCCATGTCCAGGCAGGACATGGTCCGCGTTGCCATGACCCCGGCCTCCACCCCCTTGCCAAGCAAGGCCTCCCGGGCCGTGTCCAGGGCCTGTACGGCGTCATGGGCGCGCCGGTCCCGCTCGGCCTGAAACAGGGCCGGGTCGGGGAAGATGTCCCGATCAGGCGGCACGAGCACCGCCACCAGTTCGATGTGAAAACCTGGGCCGCCGCTGGCCACCTCGCCCACGTAGTCCGCCGCGCGCAGGGAATTCTGCGACCCGTCCACGGCCAGAAGGATGTTTTTCGCGTTCATGAGGCCTCCCGCTCATGCCCCCCGCAGCCTGTCCAGGCAGGGCCGCAGGTCGTCCAGAAGTTCCCGGGCGGATTCGTAATACACCTCGCTGCCCACGGCGTAGTGCTGCAACACCCGGCAAAGGGGCCCGGGGATATAGGGAAAAAGCTTTTCCAGGTTCATGATCCGGTAGCGGTACATGACCGAATAGTCTTCCGGGGTCACCCGGGACAAGATCTCCCGGCCGCCCGGGGTCTCGGCCAGGCTCTGGGCGGTGTGGATGCCCTTGCCGGCCAGAAACAGCAGGATGTTGCCCAGGCCGAAGACATCCACGCCGAAGGGGTTGGCCGAGCCGTCGAAGGTGTAGTCGAAGTCGATCCACACGTAGCGGCCGGTGTCGTAGTGCCGAAACAGGTGGTCGCGCCGGATGTCGCCGTGACGCTCCCCCTGGCCGTGCAAAAAGGCGATGGCCTCGCAGGCATCGAGAAAGTTGGCCAGGATGCCGGGAAAGTGCTCGGCGAAATAGGTGCGGTGGTCGCAGTCGATGGCGTCCACGGCCAGATCCAGGCGCTTGCCGAACACCACCTCGATGACCCGGACGTTGTTGCCCGCGCTGTCCGGCAGGGAAAAGCCCTGCATGAACCGGGGATCGCCCCGGGTCAGGTCCAGGATGCGGGCCTCCTTTTCCGGGCTGCGGTAACAGGGCACCTCCATGTCCCCGATCTTCATGTTGAAACGCTCGTGAAAAACCAGCTTCAGGATGCGCTTCTCGCCGGACTCCAGTTCCGTGCAGCGTTTGACCCAGAACTTGGGATCCTCCATGCCGAAACGCCGCTCGGCCTCGTCGCGCAAAACCAGATAGTGGCGGCCGCCCAGGGCGATGACGTCGCCGTACCCGATGTTCATGAATTCCGTGGTGTCCTGGTAGACCGTACCGTAGCTTTGCAGCGAGGCCTTTGCCTGATATCGTTCCAGAAGTTCCCTGACGGTGGTCATGCGGTCCTCCACAAAGCCTGCGCGGCCGGCCCGCCGCCGTTCCCGGGCGGGCGGACGCTTCATGTCGCGGCTTTTCCGTATGGATATATTTTTTCGCCGCCGGGAAAGCAATCCCGGCCCAATCTCGAGAATCGGAGGTGGCGGATGCGCGCGGTGTATTTTTCAGGACAGGATCAATGTCTCACGGATCGGGAAAAGCCCGCTCCCCGCCCGGGCGAGGCCTTGATCCGGGTCGCTTTGGCCGGCATCTGCAATACGGACGTGGAACTGGCCAAGGGCTACATGGGCTTTTCCGGGGTGCCGGGACACGAGTTCGTGGGGGTGGTGGAGGCCGCGCCCGACGCCCCGCAGTGGCTCGGCCGGCGGGTGGCGGCGGACATCAACTGGGGCTGCGGAGCCTGTCCCGTCTGCCTGGCTGCGGATTCCCGCCACTGCCCCAACCGGACCACCCTGGGCATCGCCGGATGGGACGGGGCCTTCGCCCAGTGGATCGTGGCCCCCCTTGGCAACCTGCATGCCGTGCCGGACGCGGTGCCCGACCGGGAGGCGGTCTTTGCCGAACCCCTGGCCGCCGCCCTGGAGGTCTCCCAGCAGGTCCACCTGACGGCCAAAACCAGGATGGCGGTCCTGGGCGACGGCAAACTCGGGATCCTCATCGCCTGCGCCCTGCGCCACCTGTGCCCCGGGCTGGTGCTCATCGGCCGGCACGCCTCCAAGCTGGACGTGGCCGCCCGCCAGGGCGTGTCCACCCGGCTGGCCTCGCAGCAAAAGGAACGCCGGGAACGCTTCGATGTGGTGGTGGAGGCCACGGGCCGCGAGGACGGCCTGGCCCGGGCCCTGGATCTGGTCCGCCCCGAGGGGATGATCGTGGCCAAGACCACGGTGGCCGGGACCGCGCCCCTGAACCTGTCCCGGCTGGTGGTGGACGAGATCAGCCTGGTGGGGTCGCGGTGCGGGGACATCGCCCTGGCCCTGCATTTTCTCTCGGAACGGCTGGTGGACGTGACCCCGCTGATCGAGGCCGAATACGATCTGGAGGAGTTCCCGGCGGCCTTTGCCCGGGCCTGCCGTCCGGGGGCCGGAAAAATCCTGGTCCGCATCGGGGCCTAGTGTCGCGTCCACGAAAAGCGCATATGGCGTTTCGCTGGCAACAAAGGAAACCCATTGATTTTTATTAAAAAATACTCTCGTATTGTGTAGCTGTCAGCCCGCCTCCCCCCAAGAAAAAGCGCCCGCCCCCCTTTCGGGAGACGGGCGCTTGCGAGTTCGAAAGGCCGCGCCAGCTAGAAGCTGATGCGCAGGCCGGCATGGCCGCCGAAGGCGTCAATGCCGGTGTTGGTGAAGCCGATACGCTGATACCGGCCGGTCAGGTCGAAGCTCACGGAGTCGGACAGGTTGATGGCCAGGCCGAGGTCCACGGGCAGGGTCCAGTGGTTGTAGGAGCCCTGGCTGCCGTTCTGCCACGCGGGGGCGCGCTCGTCGGTGAACAGGCCACCGATACCGGTGCCCAGGAACAGGGCGAAGCCATCCTGGTGGATCGGGTAGTACCGGACCAGGAAGTTGGTGCCGAAGCCGTTGACGTTGCTGTGGTACTTGCGGCTGCCGCCGTAGTAGGCGACCACATCGTCGGCGGTGTCGCTCTGGTTGATGTTGTAGTACAGGAATTCAGCACCCAGGGACAACCCGTCGATGACGAAGTATCCCGCGCTGGCGCCGGCGGTGAAAATGGTGTTCACACCCTTTTGCGCGGTACCGTAGATACCGGCTTCCGGCGTGACGTGGAACGTCCCCTGGGCGGCCACGTCGGCGGCCGAGGCGGGACGCTGGGCCATGACCAGGCACAGGGCCAACGCGAAAGCCACGACGGTCATCTTGCGAATCGTTCCGGCCATATCCTTTCCTCCTTGCGGTTTTTCCCATTTTCCCGGCCACGGGCTAAAGAGCGGCAAAACCGCTCCATGTCCGGGAATTCCACTGTCTGTTTTTACTTCATATGCCTTTCCCGGACGGTTGGCTAGTGTTTCGGCCGAAAAAAATCCCTGGGAGCGCCGGGAACGCCCACTGAAGACAGGACGGCATTCCGCAAGGACGCAACAGGACTGTTGCCGGCCGCTCCACGAAAAAAATCCGGCCAGTGCTGCGTCATCCTCGGACCCGATCGTCCCGGCATGGCATGATCTCGACGCGGCAACCGGCCCGGGTCAGCATTTCCACCAGAGCGTCAATGGTGAACTTTTCCACCTTGCCGCACACGGCGTCGCTGATGCGCGGCTGGCTCACGCCCATGAGCATGGCGGCCCGGCCCTGGGTCAGCCCCTTGTCCCTGATGATGCCGTGGATGAGGGACACCAGCCTTTTCTTGATGACCGTTTTCTCGGCCTGGGGCTCATCCAAGGGCGTCATGCCGCCCCCGGGATACGCCTCCACCGTCGTCGGCACGGATACCTGACACATGTTTCCTCCCCGTGATGCCTCCCACATTTCCCAACCGTTGGCGACACCTCCCGGACCACTCCCGCCCGGAACACGTCGCGTCGCACGCCGCGCACACCCCAAAACATCATCGGCCAGGGCGAAAAACACTGTCCGTCCTTTCTTGCTCGATACCATTTTTTACACTCTTCGCCATTCAAAAGAACGTTTTTTTCCATGAACGGCATGAATCGCCCTGCGAAAGGCGGCCACGCGACGCGGCCTGAAAAAGATGCCCCCGGGGGGGCATGGAGAACGAGGGGAAAAGGGAATGGGGCCAGGGGGCCAGGGAGCCAGGCGGCGTCCCGCACGGGATGCCTCCCCGGCGGGAAACCGCTCTCAGGAAGCGTCAGGGTGTGGCGCGATCCTGCCGCACGGCGGGCATGGCGGGTGACGGCGGGTCATGATTCCCGTTGCCGCGAAAAGCGTTTCATCTTGTGAAACGCACGGCGTCACGGCGTCCCCAGAAACGAACGGTAGATCAGGCGTTCATACACGGCGCACATGCGTCTGGCCCGGGATTTCGTCATGCCGAAGTCCATGAGACGACAGTACATATGCACGGGATTAAACAGATGCTGCAGTGAATTCTTCAGCCAGTTCATGGCGTCACCTCCGCCCCGGCCGGATCGACCCCAACGGTGGACCCGCCTCTGCGTAAAAAACCATGCAAGGCGCGTTCCCGAGGCGTGGCCATCTTTTTCCCTCAGCCTCCAAAGCCCTCGGCCCCTTGCGACTTTCTTATCGGACATATTTCGCGGGACTTAATCGCGGCCCAGGCGCATGGGCGGATCATGGACGGGAAACAAAACGCCCCGCGCCGGCAGAAAGCGGCACGGGGCGGAAAGAAGCGTTTTTCAGCGTACTAGACGCGTGAAATCGCCTCGGCGGGACAGGAGTCAATGGCCTCGTCCACGCAATCGGCATCGGCATCGGGATCTTTCACCTGGGCCTTGTCGCCGTCGGCATTCATCTCAAACACGTCGGGGCAGGTCTCGACGCAGGCCTCACAGCCCATGCACGCATCCACATCGATCTCAATGGCCATATCACTTCCTCCTTAGGTTTTTTGACCCCATTTCCTTGATAAAGTGGGGTGTTCGTCCGGTTCCGCGTCCAGGGCAGCCATCCTGCGGTCCCGGACTGCAACACGACCAAATCGCGATTTGAGTACGGTTTTTGAGGGCGGGGCGCAACAAAAAAGTGCTCCCTCGTCACTCCCTCCCCATCCCTGAAAATACAAGGTATTTTGGAAACCGCAAAAATTCGGGAGTGTATTCCATTTTGATTCATGTTAAGAAGTCGTTACTTTTTTCCCGACCCGACTTCGTGCCGCGGCGGTACCCCCTCGGAGACGCACATGGCTGTCCTCAAGCGCCGGATCAAGGAAATCTGCTCCCCCGATGTCGTGAGCATCCCTCCCGACTCCCCGGCCACAGAGGCCATCGCGCTCATGCGCAACCACAGCATTTCGAGCATCCTGATCCTGGCGGACAAACGGCCTGTGGGAATTTTCACGGAACGCGCCGTGGTGCGCTATGCGGCCACCCGCGGCCTGGATTTTTCCGGATTGATCATCCGCGATCTCATGAGCTCGCCGGTCCTGTCGGTCACGGGCGACACCTTCATCCATGAGGCCTTAAACCTCATGGCCCACAGCAAGATCCGCCATCTGGTGGTGACGGACGGAAACGGGCGGGCGGCGGGCATGCTCACCCAGTCCAATCTGATCGAGAATCTCGGCCATGACCCCTTCATGGAGGTCAAGCCCATCGACCAGATCATGTCCCGCATCGTGTTCACCGTTTCGCCCGACCTTCCCTTCGGCCGGGCCATCGAGGAGATGGCCGAAAAATCCTTAAGCTGCATCGTCGTGGCCGAAGGTGAGACGCCCGTCGGCATCCTGACCGAGCGGGACGTGCTTCGCATGGCCGCAACAGGCCACATCCCGCCCCGCCTTGCCGTCGGGCAGATCATGCGCAGTCCGATCCTGGCCGTGCCGCCGTCCACCTCCGTGGCCGAGGCCGCCGGCATCATGCGGGAGCGCAACGTGCGGCGGCTTCTGGTTTCCAACGGCCATGCCCGCATCCAGGGCCTGGTCACCCAGTCCAATGTGGTCAAGGCGCTGGAGAACAACTACATCCAGACCCTCAAGGAAGTCATCCGGGACAAGGAGGTGGAACTCATGGCCGCCTACCGCAACCTCCGGGAAAAAACCGTCTACCTCGACAGCATCATGCGCTCGGCCATGGGCATGGGCATCGTGGCCGCGAACATCGACTTCTGCATCAATTATTACAATCCCGCGGCCGAACGCCTGCTCGGCGTTCCGTCCGGGGAGGCCGTGGGCAAGCATATCTGGGAGGTGCACCAGACGGCGGGCGTGCCCCTGGAACGCCTGTCCAAGGGCTTCCAGGCCATCCACCAGAACACCGCCCACAGTTTTTTCCTCGAACGCCCAGGCCCCGACGGCCCACGGTGCATCGAGGGCCAGGTCTCGGGCATCAGGGACGACCAGGGCCGGCTCAGCGGCTATGTGCTCATGCTGCGCGACGTGACCGAACGGGTCAAGGCCGAGGAGATCATCCGGCATCTGGCCTACCACGACCCCCTGACCGACCTGCCCAACCGCACCCTCTTCCACGACCGCCTGGAGGTGGAACTCAAGCGCGCCAAACGCAACGACACCCTTTTGGCCATGGTCGTGCTGGATCTGGACCGCTTCAAGGAGGTCAACGACACCCTGGGGCACCTGGCCGGGGATGAACTGCTGCGGCTTTTGGCCGGACGGTTCCGCAGCGGCCTGCGCGACAGCGACACCGTGGGGCGCATGGGGGGCGACGAATTCACCTTTCTTCTCCCCGACCTGGGCAGCCGGGAGCACGCCGCGGGGATTACCGCCAAGATCCGGGACATGGTGGAAGAACCCTTCCTCATCGAGGGGCGCCGCATCAGCCTGAGCGCCAGCATGGGACTGGCCGTGCACCCCGAGGACGGCCACGACGCCGAGACCCTGTTCAAGATGGCCGACGACGACATGTACCGCAACAAGCGTGAGGACTGTAGACGCCAGGGGAGGTCTGCATGAGCGAAGATCCCGCAGGCTGCGCCCAGGGCGGCCCATCGCTGCCGGTCATGTTCCGGGACATGCTGGACAGCCTGCCCGGCCCGGTCCTTCTTCTCGATGGCGCGGGACGGTTGATCGCGGCCAACGCCGCATGTGCGGCCCTCGCCTCCCCCGATGCGGCAATCCTGGCGCCCGGCACGGATTTCCGCCACGCCTGCCGCGCCTTGTTCCCGCCCTCCCAGGCCGAGGCCGCGCATGCGGGCATCAGCGACGTGGTCGCCGGGCGGCGGCCCGTCTTCCTCGCCGAAGTCGTCATCCAACGCGGCGAGCAGCACCTCTGGTTCTCCCTGCGGGCCATCCCCATGCCCGGTTCCGGCGAAGGAACCACCGTCACCCTGGCCGAGATCACCCGGCAGAAACAACTGGAGGAGCATCTCCAACACGACGCCTTTCACGACAGCCTGACCGGCCTGTACAACCGGGCGTTTTTCATCGACCGCCTGGAACGGGCCATCGCCGAAAGCCAAAGCCATCCCGGGCGGCAGTTCGCGGTCCTGTACCTGGACATCGACCGCTTCAAGCTGGTCAACAAGACCTTCGGCCATGTGACCGGCGACCGGCTGCTCATGGTTGCGGCCAACCGGCTGCTCAAGGCGGCCCGGGACGGGGACACCCTGGCCCGCTTCGGCGGGGACGAGTTCGCGGTCCTGGTGGAGGATGTGGCTGGCGCGGACGGGGCCGTGGCCGCCGCCGAACGCATCGTCTCCATGCTTGCGCCGCCCTTCACCCTGCGCAAACAGCAAATCTCCATCACCGTCAGCATCGGCGTGGTGCTGGGAGCCTCCGCCTCCGCCCATCCCGACGACATCCTGCGCGACGCCGACACCGCCATGTACAGTTCCAAGGAACACGGCGGCAACCATTACACGCTTTTCGAGGCGGGCATGCGGATCAGCACGGCCCGGCGCATGGAACTGGAGCTCGACCTGTGCACGGCCCTGCATTCCGGGGAAATCACGGTCTTCTACCAACCCATCGTGTCTCTTTTGTCCGGGAACATCACCGGGTTTGAGGCCCTGGCCCGCTGGAAACACCCCCGCTACGGCATGATCCCGCCCCTTGAATTCATCCCCGTGGCCGAGGAATCGAACCTGATCAACGTCCTGGGGGAACTGGTGCTGCGTAAGGCCTGCGAACGGCTGCGGCATCTGTCGGAAACAATTCCCGACACCGCCAACATGAGCATGAACGTCAACATTTCGGCGCGGCAATTCCGCCAGCCCGATTTCGTCGACGGCGTGCGGCGCATTCTGGAAACGACCGGGGTGGCTCCCGGACGCCTGTGCCTGGAGGTGACGGAAAGCATGCTGCTCGAGGACGCCGCGACCGCCCTGGCCACCATGCGCGCCCTGACGGACCTGGGCATCAAGGTGGTCATCGACGACTTCGGCACGGGCTATTCATCCCTGAGCTATCTGCAACGATTCCCCTTCGATTCCCTGAAGGTGGACCGGTCCTTCGTGTGCTCCATGACCGAAACCCGCCAGAACCGGGAGATCATCCGGACCATCATCTCCATGGCCGAGAACCTGGGGCTCAAGGTGGTGGCGGAAGGGGTGGAGGTGACCGAGCATCGGGACATGCTGATGGCGCTTCGGTGCGAATTCGCCCAGGGGTTCCTTTTTTCCGAACCCCTGGATTCCGAAAGCCTGGAGGTGTTCCTCCATAACCGCAAGGCGGACCACACCTTTCTCTCCTGAAATACCGGGCCGGCGTTTCCTTCCGGCCGCGTACTCCTGGGACATAAAAAAAAGATTTGCCTGGCGCTTTTGCCGGTTACCCGGCCGTGTTCCTTTTTCGGCCTCCGGAACCTCTTTCACGCGTGGCAAATCTTGTTCTCGCGCCTCGTTGCGCTGGTATGGGAATCTCGTTTTATTTCGCCTGACCCTCCGTTGCGGTTTCTCCCTATCTCCCAAGAGGAACCCGCGTTCCCCTTACGAGGTAATAATAACCATTGGTTTGTCCTTGTGAAGTCCCGCCCCTCCCGTTTTCACGTCCCGGGAGGCCTGTTCCGGCTGGCCTGCTGCATCTGCCGGGTGGTGATGTGGATGTTGTCCTGAAACAGGGCTTCCTTGGGATTGCACCGGTAGGCCTCCTCGAACCAGGGCAGGGATTCCTTGACGTGACCCAGGGTATTTAAGGCCAGCCCGATGTTGTTGTAGGCCGCGCAGTAGTCCGGGCACGTCTCCACCACCTTGCGGTAGTCGCGCACGGCCCCGGCCAGATCCCCCCTGGCCCGCAACTTCTCCGCCGTGTCGAAGGTTTCGGCGCACTCGGCCCGGCCGGCCGCAGGCGCCTTCTTCCCGGCCGGATCGGCCGCCAGCCGCGTGGTCAGGGCCACATTGTCCGCGAAAAGCTTCTCGCCGGGGTTGCACTTGCGGGCCTCCTCGAACCAGGGCAGGGACTCCCGGGCGTACCCCAGGGTGAAAAGCGAGGCCCCGATGTTGTTGTAGGCCGTGCAGTAGTCCGGACAGGTGGTCACGATCTCCTGATAGTCCTTGATGGCCGCCGCATGTTCCCCCTTGCCCCGGCGGGCGTCGGCCCGGCGGAACAATTCGTCGCACTGGGCCTTCTTGTGGCTCTGTCCCGGGGCCGGAGCGGCCGCCTGGGCGGTCCCGGATCCGGGCTTCGCCGTCCCGGCGGCCGTTGCCTTGTCCAGACCGGCCTTGGCGGCCCGGGCCAGTTCCTTGGCCTTGCGGCCGTCGGCGGCGGAGATGCCGGGCAGGCCTTCGAGACCGGACAAGACGCCCAGGGTTCCGGAAAAATCCCCTCGCGACAGCCTGGCCGCCGCATCGGCGAGCATTCCGGAGGCCTTTTTCTGGGACGATCCGGCCAGCTCGACAATCCTGGCCTTCTGGGCGGCCAGGGGCGGATAGCCGGGAGCCTTGGCCGCAGCCGCCTCCAGGGTCGCCAAGGCCTTGTCGTGCCGGCCCGATGCGGCGAGCCCCTCGGCCAGTCGCATGGCCCCGCGCGTCTCCTCGCGAAGCCCCGCCAGCCGGACCCGCTCCGCCTTGGCAAAGCCGTCCCCCGGATCAAGGGCCAGGATGCTTTCCACCCCGGCCAGGGCCGCGTCCAGATCGCCCCGGGCGGCATCCTGCCGGGCCTTGGCCGTCAGGTCGCGGATGCGTCCGGCCCGGTTTTTGCGCTCGGCAACGGCGGCCTCGAGCTGGCGCACCGGGGCGTAGGCCGGATTGATCCCCTTGGCCCGGGAAAGGGCGGCCAGGGCCTCGTCGGGGCGGTTCTGGGCCAGAAAGGCCTTGGCCTGGTCCACGTTTTTGAGCACCGTTTCCCGGGCCTGGGCCGTCTGCTGCTTGGCGGCGCGGGCCCCGGGATGCTCGGGATCGGTCTTGAGAATGTCCGACAGGGCCACAAGGGCGGCATCCATGTCCCCGGCGGTCCACAACTCCCTGGCCTTGGCCAGAAGCTGGTCCGCCTGCCAGGCATTCTCCCGGCGCTTGGCCACGGCCGCGTCCATCTCCCGGAAAGGGGGAAATTTTTCATTGATTCCCCTGACCCCGGCCAGGGCCGCCGCCGCGCTCTCGAACTGCTTTTTCTCCAAAAAAACGGAGGCCTCCTTGAGCCCGGTGATGATCCTGTCCCGCCCGTCCACCATGCGCGCCCGCTGGGCGGCGGCCGTCTCGTGGCCGGGGTCCAGGGCCAGGGCCGACTGGACGGCGCGCACCGCGCCCTCCACGTCCCCGGCCTCCCAGGACTGCCCGGATGAGGCCAGCAGGGCGTCCACCTTGGCCAGGACATCCCGGCGCTCCCGCATGCGCCGCTCCAGGGCGGCGATGCCGCCGTATTGGCCGTTGATGCCTCCGGCCTCGTCCAACAGGGCCACGGCCTTGGAAAATTCGTCCCGGGACAGATGCTCGTCCGCCCGGTGCAGGATATCCGCAAGCCGTTCCCGGTCGGCGGCCATGCGCCGGTATTCCCCGGCCGCATCCACGCTTTTGGGGTTCATGGCCGCGGCCTTCGCGGCCGTGTCCACGGCCTGCTCCACCTCGCCCCGGTTCCACAGCCGCACCGCCTCGGCCGTCAGCCTGGCGGTCTGGGCCGCGTTGTGCCTGGCGCGGTCCATGTCGGCCCTGGAAACCGTCGCGGCGAACGTCCCCTCTCCCCGGCCGACCAACAGATCCCGGCTGTCCCGGACCTCCACCACGGCCGTATAGTCTCCCACCGTGTCGCAGGCGACCTTGACCTGTCTTCCCGACTCCCCGGCCTCCAGCCGTGTGCCCGGGGGCAGGCGCCAGACAAATGACAGGGGCGGATTTCCGGGCATGGGGTTTATGTCCGCACGCAAGAGCACCGCCCCGCCCTCGGGCACGGCGTCGATCTCCTCGGGCCCCGAACCGTCCTTCCAGATCACCGGGCGCGGCCCCACCAATCCCTTGTTGGACACCTCGACCGGGTACGGCCTGGCCGTCACCTCGGCCGCCACCCGGCCCAGATCCTTCCCGGCTAGGGGCATCCTGGCCGACACGGCCACCTCGGCCGGTTTGCCGTCGTGCAGGTAAAAGGTGATCTCCTTCTCCCCCACGTTGACCAGGGTGGCGTTGCGGGGCAGGGCCGCCCAGCGGAAATCTACATCCTCGCGCACGGGAAAATCCCTGACCGAGGCCCGGACCTCCTCGCCCACGCGGGGTTCCCGGGGATCGATGGACAGCCGGAAAAGCGGCCCGGCCACATCCATCTCCAGGATCTCGGATACGGCCACGGGTTCGAGCAACCCATCCACCGGGGCCAGGGCCGTCACCCAGACCTTTTGCGGTCCCGGCCGGGTGAAGACCACCGTGTTGCCGCTTGGCCCCTCGGGATCGAGAAACCTCGCCCCGGCGTCGGATTCCCAGCGAAACACGTAGCCCTGCAAGGGGGCGGGATCGTCTCCGGAATGGGCCGTGACGACGAAGGACACGGCCCCGCCGGTGCGCACGGTCCCGGTCAGGGGGGCGGTTTTTTTCAGTTCCAGGCGCAAAAAGGCATGGGGCGGTCCGTCAGGGGACGCCACGGGCCCGGCAAGAGGCAGGCGGCCGTCAGTCTGGACCGTATCGGCCGCCGACGTATCGCGCGGTTCGGGAACCGCCGCCAGGGCAAGCAGGGGCAACACCACAAGGCCCACGGAGACAAGCGCCGCCAGGACGGCCCGGAACCTGATCTTCGGCGTGCCGGGAACACTCCGGTCCGGACGGAAACACTCCGCCGGACAGGGCATGACGGTATGGTGCAGGGAAGTTGGCATGGTTATCTACAAGGAAAGCAGAATTCATGCCAGCCGTTCACCCCTGCCGCGAGCCCCGGGCGGCGGGCCGGGCCGACCCCTAAACTTTCAGGCCGGGCAACCGATAGCGTTGGGGAGACCGGGATGCCGGATGCGTCCCGGTGTGGATTTGGAACAGGGAGGTTATTTCAAAAAATGAAACAGGAACAGAGCATTACCGTCAACGGGAAGGAGTTGCCGATCGTCCATATCCGGGACGTGCTCCACGCCGAGGCCCTGGCCGAGGCGCTGCTCCAGGAAAGGGACACGGCCGTCGTGCTGTTATCACACCTTTTGCCGCTTCATTTCGACAACGAGCGGGCCAGACGTTTTTACAGCCTGCGGGAGATGGAGCCCATCCCCTCGGCGCAGATCCTGGAATCCGTCCCCAAGCACAAGCTTCGCCTGCGCAAACACCTCGTTTTCTGGGAATTTTATCAATCCCGCCAAAATTAAACGGCACGCCGGGGGGGGAAAGACATCCCCTCCCCCGGCGGATCACACTCCCACCTCTTGCTTTTTCCGGCCTTTTCCCGAAAAAGGGTGCTCCGCCGATTCTCCATCAGGCCATCGCTCCATCCCGGGGAGAGAGGCGAGACCATTTCCGGAGAATGTCCATGAAACGTGTCCTCTGCTTCGTATCCGCATGCCTTCTTGTCCTGTGCCTGTGTTCGGGCGCCCCGGCCCAGGTGGCCTACCCGCCGCTTCTGGCCGCCGAGGCGGCTCCCTGTCCCGGCTGTAGCATGGTCATGGCCGCCAAGGATGGAAACAGCATCCAGGCCATGCTCCAGTCCGTCGAGCCCGCGGACAAGCTCCTGGCCTATTACCGAGAGGCCCTGACCGCCAAGGGATGGGATGTTGCGCTCGAAATGGACATGGCCCAGGCCAAGACCATGTCCTTTGAGCGGGGCGAGGCCACTCTGGCCGTGGTCGTTGTGGCCCAGGAAGACGGCAAGAACCTCGTCACCTTAAGCCTGGAAACCCAGTGACCCTGCTCCCGGCATCACGTTCGCGCCCAAAGTGTGCCCGGTTTGTGCGGGCAGCCCCCACGCCTTTGTTGTGAATGCCCCAGGCGCCCGTTTCAGGGGAGGGGCACGACGCTCCCGGCAGCGGCCTGCGGGGACGAAAAAAAGCCGGAACCTCCCGGGGCGGCCCTCAGGGCCGCCCCGGGAGGTTCCGGCTTAAAAACGAACGCCTCGGCCGGATCAGGACAGGCCGAGGGCCTTTTTCAGGTATTCGAAATCAATGTTGGCGCTCACCAACTGCGCCCCCTGGCGAATCTTGATCTCGTCGCGCAGCTTGTGGCGCATGAGCAGGGCCTCCATCTTCTTGGCCACGGAATAGGTGTCCTCGCGAACCACGATGATGGGAATCTCCAGCACCTCGGAACGGGTCAGGATGATGTCGTTGGGGTAGAGGTTGCCCGTGAGCACCAGACAGGGGCTGTCGCCCTCGAGGGCCACGAGCTGGACGTCGGAACGGTCGCCGCCGACGATGATGGCCGAATTTTTGTGCTTGCGGAAATGGGTCATGAAGTTTTCCACCTGCATGGTGCCGATGAGAAAACTCTCCACGATCCGGTCGGCCTTGTGATGGGAGGCGATGACCTTCCCCCCCAGGCGTTCGGCCAGGTCGGCGACCTTGATGGCCCCCATGAGGGGATCCTTGGGAATGACCCCCAAGACCTTGATGCCCCGCCGCTCCAGGAAGGGCGCGATGAGCGTCTGGGTCTCGTCCATGAAATTGGGGGGGATGTCGTTGATGATGACGCCCAGCAGATGCTCGCCCAGGGTCTCGCGCAGAACCAGCAGATAATCGTAGTTGAGTTCCTTGGAATAGCGGTCGATGACCACCGCCCGCAACCCAAGCTCCTTCACCACCCGGATGCCGTCGGTATTGCAGTATTTCCCGGAATACATGCCGCCCGAGCCGGCCACGATGGTCACGTCCCGGTCCCGGCTGACGGTCTCGTAGGCGGTTTTGATGGCGCCCATGGGATCGGGCGGTTGCGATTCCGAACTAAACGCGTTGATGCGGAAATCATGAGTCACCAGGACGGGCGTGAGCATCTCGGGCGGCTGGGAGGCTCCAAGAATCTTTTGTACGAAATAGGCGTCCTCGTCCCACATCCGGCCGTCGATCTCCTTGGGCATGGCCCCCACGGGCTTGAAGTAGCCGACCTTGAGCCCTTCCTTCTGCAACCTGAGCCCAAGGCCCATGACCACCATGTTTTTCCCGGAATACCCGGAGGTGGACCCCACATAGATGCCGACCATGTTCGTTCCTCCTGATGGCGTTGACCGAACTCGCGGGCGTCGACGCCGAACACACATACCGCGTGGGCCGGGGATGGGCAAGAACGGCCTTTCCGTTTTTCTTCCCAAAATGGAATCGGCGGCCCCGGGGACGGGCATGGACGCGGCTTGGAAAGTTCGCCAAGACCCTGTAAGACATGCGCGGGCATCCGGGACGGTTTCCCGGGTCGCCGGCCCACGTTGCGGACATGCCGGGACGCCGGAAAAATTTTCCCCCGGCAGCCTGCCGCCGGGCGACCGCCTACAGCGGGCGGCGCTTTTCCCGGCCAAGCGCCGCTTGGGCGCCCCGAGAACGCCACAGGCCGGACGGCGGCCTTCCTGCCCGCAAACCCGAAGGCGGAATGTTCCTTGACCAACAACCGGCGCATGTCATGGGACGCACCCCGGACGGGAACAGACGTTTCCCGGCCAGGGCCCGTACCGTGAAAAACGCGCCAAGGCCAGCACCATGAAGGATCCCTTGCGGAAACTCCAGACAGACATCGGTCACGTCTTTTCGGATCGCTCCCTGCTGGAAACGGCCCTGACCCACAGCTCCCATGCCAACGAAGCCGCGGACCCGGCCGAACACAACGAACGCCTGGAATTTCTGGGTGACGCCGTGTTGGAATTGTGCGTCTCCGAGGAACTCTTTTCCCGGTTCCCAAAGGCCCCGGAAGGCGCCCTGACGCTTATGCGCTCCAAGCTCGTCAGCGAACCGGCCCTGGCGGAACTGGCCCGGGGATGCGGCCTGGACCGGTGCCTCCGCCTGGGAAAGGGAGAAGAGACCCAGGGCGGACGGAACCGGGCCTCGCTTTTAAGCGATGCCCTGGAGGCGGTTTTTGCGGCGGTTTTCCTGGATGGCGGGTTCGACGCCGCGCGGCGTTCGATCCGCACGGTCTTTTCCGGCGTATGGCCCGAGACCCTGGTGGAGCCCAAATCCAAGGACTATAAAAGCCGTCTCCAGGAGCTGACCCAGAAACGCTACAAGGCCAGACCCGTGTATTCCCTGGCCGACAGCCGGGGGCCGGAGCATGAGAAGATGTTCGAGGTACGCCTGACCCTTCCGGACGGCCTGGAAGTCACGGCCTCGGGGTCGAGCGTCAAAAAAGCCGAGCAGATGGCCGCCAAAAAGGCCCTGGGCGACATCCGTGAGGCTTGCGATCCGTGACACTTTTTCCGACCAGGGAGGGATCCCCATGATCCCTCCTCCCTGGTCGTTTCTTGTGCTCAATCTGCCGGCTTCCCGCTCCCGTCCGTTTTTTCGGCCGCACGAGGGACGCCGGGCTCATGACGACGGTTATCCGCCGATAAGCTGCATGGCCAGCTTCGGCAGCGAGTTGGCCTGGGCCAGCATGGCCACGGCGGCCTGGGTCAGGATCTGCTCCCGCACGAACTCGGTCATCTCCGTGGCCACGTCCACGTCGGAGATACGCGACTCGGCGGCCTGGAGGTTTTCGGCCTGGATCTGCAGGTTGGAGATGGTGTTCTCCAGGCGGTTCTGCAAGGCGCCCAGGTTGGCCCGGATCTTGTCCTTGGAGATGATGGCCTGGTTGATCATGTCCAGGGTCTGCTGGGCCATCTGCTGGGTGGAAATGCTGTTGGGCACGGCTGCGCCGAGGCCCAGGCCGAAGGCCGAGGCCGTGGCCGCGCCGATCTGGATGTAATAGTAATCCTCGGCGCTGGAGTTGCCGGTGCCGAAGTGGATCTTCAGCTTGCCCACGGGGGTCAGGCCCGTGCCGTCGTGGGTGGCGGACGACAGATTGCCGTTTAAGAGGTAGATGCCGTTGAAATCCGTGGCCAACGCGATTCGGGTGATTTCCGAAGCCATGGCCTGGTATTCGGAATCGATGATCAGGCGCTGGTCCGAGTTGTAGGTGCCGGTGGCCGCCTGTTCTGCCAATTCCTTCATGCGGATGAGTTTTTCGTCGATGATCTGGAGCGCGCCGTCGGCGGTCTGGATCAACGAAATGGCGTCGTTGGCGTTGCGCACACCCTGGTTGAGGGTGGCGATATCCGCCCGCATGAGTTCGCGAATGGCCAGCCCCGCCGCGTCATCCGCCGCCGTGCCGATACGCAGACCCGAGGACAGACGCCTGGTGGAGACCGAAAGCTGACTGTAGGCGTCGGACAGGTTCCGCGCGGCGTTCATCGCCATGAGGTTGTGATTGATGACCAGGGACATAACAAAAACCTCCTTGTTGAAACCGAGACGTTCCTTGTTTTTCCCTTCTCAAGCAGAACCCGTGCCAATCATTATTTAGCTATTTTTTTCAGTGTGTTACACTCGACAGGGACGGTTTTTCCGCCCCTTTTTTCCCGCCCTGGCCAAAGTTTTATCGTTGCCGGGGGCCGGGACGGGATGATTCTTCCCACCGTCCCCCGGGAGAAAAGCGAGGAAAAAAAGAACGCCGCCTGTCTGGCGGCTTGGGGCTGCCGGCTTTGCCGGCACGGGTGAAGGTCACGGGCAGGCCGGGGCAATGCCCGGGCTGCCAGAGAGGGAATTTCGTGTCTTTGCTTCCGGCGGCCTGCCCGCGGCTGGCGGAAAAAAACCCCGGCTTTCAACTACCGGGGCTCTGTCGGCAATCCGAACGCCGCCTGAACCGGCGGCGTGGCACGGGGCGGGAGAAAGAATGCTAGTGTTTTTTGGCGACGAGATTGTTGTAAGCCAATTCCCGGGCCTTTTCGGCCAAAATTTTCATGTCGGGCTTTGAGACTTGCTCGTCCGCCCCGACGGCGATGCCCTTGTGGCGCAGGCTTTCGGTGATGAGCGAGGAAAAGAGGATGACCGGCAACTCCCGCAGGACGGGATCCTCCTTGATGCGCTTGGTCAGGCTGTGCCCGTCCATGGCCGGCATCTCGATGTCGGAAATGACCACATGCATGAGGTCGAGCAGGGATTTGTCCTCGGCCGCAGCCTTTTCCTTGATCCGGCTCAAGGCGTCCCAGGCCTCGCGCCCGTTGATGGCCGCCGTGACCTCGAATCCCGCCCGCTCCAGGGATTTGACCATCATGTTGCGGATGGTGCCGGAGTCGTCGGCCACAAGCACCCGGAAGATCATGTCCTTGTCCGGAAGCTCACAGCGTTCCTCCACGAAGGTCTTCTCGTCGAGCTCGCGCAGGGCCAGGCTCGGGTTCAAGTCCCCGATGATCTTTTCCATGTCCAGGATGAACAAGACCCGATCTTCCATGCGCACCACACCGGTGACGCTCTCGCCTGAAAACACGCTGACCTGCCGGTTCGGCGGATCGATGCGCTCCCAGCTCAGGCGATGGATGCGGTTCACCCCGGAGACCAGAAAGGCGTTGACGATGTTGTTGAATTCCGTGACCACCACCTTGTCGGCGTCGCTCGGATACTTCGTCTTGCCGAGCCAGGCGCACAGATCCACCAGGGGAACGATCTTGTTGCGCAGGTTGAAGGTGCCCATGATGCACGGATGCGGGGTCTGGGGCATCTCCGTGACCTTGGGCAGCCGGATGATCTCCAGCACCTTGGCCACGTTGACGCCGTAGTATCCCGTGTATTTTTCGCCGGCGGGCAACCGCTCATCCAGGAAAAACTCGACGATCTCGAGTTCGTTCGTGCCGGATTCAAGAAGTATGTTGGTCTGCGCCATGTCGCCGTGATGCTCCGCTCGAAAGAGGTGAGGGGAAGGATGGGCCGCATCCGCCCGTAATTCCGGTTTCTCAGGAGAAATAGCACGGGCCTGACGGGAAAGAAAGCGGGAAGATGCCTCCCCGGCCCCTTCGGCCGCCCGCTCTTTTTCATTGCCGGAAATCCCCAGGCGGGGGTATCATTGATGAAACCACGCCCGGGCCTTTGCCAGGGGAAAACACCTTCAGAGGCACTCGCACCATGGGCCGCCATCCGCCGCCATATCTCGCGCCGCTTTTCCTGGCTCTGGCCGCCCTCGCCGCATCCACGGCAGCCATGGCCCAGGGCGATCCGCTCACGGTGCTGGTCTTCCACCGGCCCCCCTATTATGTCGTGGAAAAGGGGCAGCGATACGGCGGCTTCCTGCTCGACCACACCAAAAACATCCTCGACGCGGCCCACATCCCCTTCCGCTTCGAGGAGGCTCCGCCCAAACGCATCCTCAAGACCCTGGAAGAGGGCGAACAACCCGCCTGCGCCGTGGGCTGGTTTATAACCCCAGAGCGCGAGACCTTTGCCCGCTTCAGCGAGCCCATATTCACCGGAAGGCCCATGGGGGTGGCCGTGCGAACCGGGATACTGAGAACGCTGCCCCACACCCCCACGGCCGACGCCCTGCTGTGGCGGGGGATGCGCCTGGGCCTGCGCCAGGGGTTTTCCTACGGCGACTGGCTGGACGCCAAACTCGCCGGCCATCGCCACGCCGCCGACCTTTCCGTGGCCGAAAACGACCGGCTTTTGGAAATGATCGCCCGGGGGCGCATCGACTACACCTTCATCGGCCCCGAGGAATACGACTGGCTGGTTTCACGCCACCCCGAACTGCGGGAAAAAACCCGCTTCATGGCCCTGGGCGGCGTCCCGCCGGAGACGCCGCGCCACATCATGTGCAGCAAATCGCTCCCTCCGGAGACCATGGCCCGCATCGACGCCGCCATCCGCTCCCTGCCGCGGCCCGTCCCGTCCTTCAGCGTCCCCGGCAACGGACACTCCGGCCCCTGACCCGGTTTCCCGGGCATCGCCGCCCCACGCCGCCCATCCCCGTACGGGCCGGTCAGCCCGGGCGGAACGATCAGGCCGTGCAGGCACTCGGGCCGATCAGGCCAGGCAGAACGATCGGGCCGATCGAGCAGATCGAGCAGATCGGGCCGGAGCGGGGGGGCGGCCCTCGGGGCCGCGCGCCTCAGTGGACCGGATCCCCTCCCCGGCCCCCGGCCGGAGAAGGGGGCGGCCCGCCAGACGTCCCGGCGCACCCCCCGCAATGCAGATGCAGTTCCAGGGCCTTTTCCAGGTCCAGGCAGAACCTGTCCAGCACGTCCCCTTCGGCCAGGACGTCGTACAAAAGCCGCAGGCCGTAGGAAAACACCCGGACCCTGCCGTCCTTGTCCAGCCGCCCCAGGGACACCCGGTGCCGCCAGGGCCTCTCCAGGCAGGCCAAAAACGGCCTGGCCCCGCCCTGGCGGCAGATCAGGCGCAATTCGTAGCCTTCGCCCAAAAAGACCTGTTCGGCCAGGACGCCGCCCTCGGGGGTCGCCCCGCTGTCCGGGATGGTCCGGCGCATGAGGCGCAACAGGCAGTCCATGTTGTGATGAAACGCCATAAATCCCCCGGTCTGGGCGGTCTGGGCGGCCTGGGGCGCGATTTCCCGCATGGGGCATCTCCTCCGGATTGGCGGGCCGGGCCTGCTCGGGGCCTGCTCGGGCCGGGCATTCCAAACGCCTGGCTAGCGGCGGATGCCCTCGGCCACAAGACGTCCCATTTCCGCGCAGCCCACAAGACGCCCGTCCCCGCCGCCCATGATGTCCCCGGTGCGCCAGCCCTGGCGAAGCACCTCGGCCACGGCCCGGTCCACGGCCGCCGCCTCGGCGGCAAGGCCCAGGGAATGCACGAACATCATGGACACGGACAGGATGGTGGCCAGGGGGTTGGCCAGATCCTTTCCGGCGATGTCCGGGGCCGAGCCGTGGATGGGCTCGTACAGGCCCGGGCCGCCCGCCCCAAGGGACGCCGAGGGCAGCATGCCGATGGAGCCGGTGATGATGGCCGCCTCGTCGGAGAGGATGTCGCCGAAGAGGTTCTCGGTGACGATGACGTCGAACTGGGACGGGGCGCGCACCAGTTGCATGGCCGCGTTGTCCACGTACATATGGGAAAGCTCCACGTCCGGATGGTTCCTCGATTCCTCGATCACCACCTCGCGCCACAACTGCGACACCTCAAGGACGTTGGCCTTGTCCACGGAGCACAGCTTCCCGCTGCGCTTGCGGGCCGTCTCAAATCCCACCTTGGCGATGCGCCGGATCTCGGACTCGGCATAGATCATGGTGTTGAGGGCCACGCGTTCGCCGCCGCGCACCTCCTCGCCCCGGGGCTGGCCGAAATAGGCCCCGCCCGTAAGCTCGCGCACGACCATGACGTCAAGCCCCTGGCCCACGATGTCCGGGCGCAGGCAGCACGAGGCCGCAAGCTCGGGGAACAGCCGGGCCGGGCGCAAGTTGGCGAAAAGGCCCAGCTCCTTGCGTATGCCCAAGAGCCCCTTCTCGGGCCGCACGGCCTTGTCGATGGCGTCCCACTTGGGGCCGCCCACGGCCCCCAGGAGCACGGCGTCCGAGGCCTTGGCCGCCGCAAGGGTGGCCTCGGGCAGGGGCCCGCCCGTGGCGTCGATGGCCGTGCCGCCGATCAGGTGGGTCCGGCAGGCAAACGCATGCCCGAACACCTCCCCCACCTTTTCAAGCACCCTCTCGGCCTGGGCCACGATCTCGGGGCCGATGCCGTCGCCCGGCAACACGCATATGTCGTATTTCATCTCGCACATCTCCCGTTACGGACTGTCGCCGTTGTCACACAGGTTGGCCGGGGGGACGCCGGAGGCGTCCCCATCCCGCGTCCGCCGCCTGTCCCGCCGCTTCGCAAAGCGGCTTTGCGGCCATCGCGGATACCGGCCTCAAACACCACATCCCTGGAAAACCACTGTCGTCATCGTCCAGGGATGCGCCTAGGCCCCGGCCTCAAGCTTGTCCCTGACGTATCCGGCCAGGCCGCCCTTGGCCAATATCTCGCGCATAAACGCGGGCACCGGCGCGCAGGGGATTTTCTCCCCCGTGGTCACGTTCTCGATGACCCCGGCGTCGGCGTCCACGCGCAGCTCGTCGCCGTCGCGTATTTTCTCCACCCCGTCGCCGATCTCCAGGAGCGTCAGGCCCATGTTGAACCCGTTCCGATAAAAAATCCGGGCGAAGCTGTGCGCCGCGACAACGGGGATCCCGGCCCCCAGGATGGCCACCGGGGCGTGCTCGCGCGACGAGCCGCAGCCGAAGTTCTCTCCGGCCACCAGGATGTCGCCCTTGGCGACCCGGTCCACCCAGCCCGGCTCAAGGCCGGACATGCAGTTGGCGCCAAGCTCCACGGGGTCCGTGGTGACCAGGAATTTGGCCGGTATGATGGCGTCGGTGTCGATGTGCGCCCCGACCTTGTGTGCCTTGCCATGGAACATAGGTATCTCCTTTTTTGGCGGGAGAATGTGGGGAGGGAACCCTCTTTTGAAAAAGAGGGGTTCCCTCCCCACCCCCCTCCCTCCCAGAAAACTTTCATAATGCTAGCCACGTTCACCCATCCCCCTCCCCCTATCCGGGGGGTCCGGGGGGAATGATTCCCCCCGGGCGGAGTGGGGACTGGAAGGGGCGAATGCCCCTTCCAGAGGCTGCTGACTGCGTCAGCAGCCTCGAAAATCACGAGCAGGTCGTGGCTATGCCACGCCGTAAGCGAGTGATTTTCGTGTCTTTCCGCCCGGCGGCCCTGCCGCCGTCGGTGGCACAAAGCCCGCCAGGGGCTTTGTCATCGATCCTGAAGGGGGCGCAGCCTCCTCCCCACATGTCTACACATCCGACGGATGCGTAATCACCCCCGTCAGGGCGCTGGCGGCGGCCACGGCGGGGCTGGCCAGGTAGACTTCGCTGTCGAGGGATCCCATGCGGCCCTTGAAATTGCGGTTGGTGGTGGCGATGGCCCGCTCGCCTCCGGCCAGGATGCCCATGTGTCCGCCCAGGCAGGGCCCGCAGGTGGGCGGCCCGACGATGGCCCCGCTGTCCATGAAGGTTTCCAGGAGCCCTTCGGCCAGGGCCTGCTTCCAGATGGCGGGCGTGGCCGGCAGGACGATCAGCCGCACGTTTTTGGCGGCCTTTTTGCCTTTGAGCACGGCGGCGGCGGCGCGCAGGTCTTCGATGCGGCCGTTGGTGCAGGAGCCGATGACGGCCTGATGGATGACGATGTCGCCCAGTTCCTCCACGGGCCGCACGTTGTCGGGCAGATGCGGACAGGACACCTGGGGCGACATGCCCGTGGCGTCGATGACGACCTCGCGTTCGTAGGCCGCGCCGGGGTCGGCGGCGAGCATGGGCGCGCCCGGGCGGTTGTGGGCGGCGGCATAGGCCACGGTCTTGTCGTCGGAGGCGAACAGGCCGACCTTGCCCCCGGCCTCGATGGCCATGTTGGCCATGGTCATGCGCCCTTCGACGCTGAGTTCGGCGCAAAGCGGCCCGGTGAATTCCAGGGCCTTGTAGAGGGCGCCCGAAACCCCGATCATGCCGATGAGTTTGAGCATGAGGTCTTTGGCCCCGACGAAGGGGGCCAGGGTTCCGGTGAGCACGACCTTGATGGTCGGCGGCACCTTGAACCAGGTCTCGCCCAGGGCCATGGCCGCGCCGATGTCGGTGGAGCCCAGGCCTGTGGCGAAGGCGGAAAGGCCGCCGTAGGTGCAGGTGTGGGAGTCGCCGCCGACGACCACGTCGCCGGGCCCGACCAGGCCCAGCTCGGGCAAAAGGGCGTGCTCCACGCCCACGTCGCCGCCCTCGAAGTAGTTGACGAGGCCCATTTTCACGGCGAATTCGCGGCAGAACTTGACCTGCTCGGCGGAGTCGATGTCCTTGTTGGGGGTGAAGTGGTCGCAGACGATGACCACCTTTTCCCGGTCAAAGACCTGGTCCGCGCCCATTTTGGCCATGGCCTTGATGGCCAGGGGGGCGGTGATGTCGTTGGCCAGGACCAGGGACAGGGGGCAACGCACGATGCGCCCCGGGGTGACGTCCTCCTCGCCGCTGTGCTGGGCGAGGATCTTTTCGGCTAAAGTGCGGCGCATTCGCGTTCCTCCTCTTTTTTGGCCATTCTGTTCAAGGCGTTGATGTAGGCCAGGGCGCTGGCCACGATGATGTCGTCATGGGAGCCGCGTCCCACGGAGGTCTTTTCCCCTTCGCGTATGCGTACGGTGACCTCGCCCTGGGCGTCGGCCCCGCCGGTGATGGCGTTGACCAGGTAGGAATCCAGCTCGGGCTTTTTGCCGGTGAGCTTGCTTATGGCCTGGAAGGCGGCATCCACCGGCCCCACGCCGAAGGAGGACAGCTTGGCCTCCTGGCCGTCGATCTCCATGAGCACGTTGGCCGAGGGCGACATCTCGATGTTCCCGGCCAGCACGGTCAGGTACTTCAGGCGGTACTTGTCCGGGATGCGGAAGATGTTTTCCAGGATGAGCGACTCCACGTCGTCGTCGTAGATCTGCTTCTTGCGGTCGGCCAGCTCTTTCACGGCCGCGAACACCACGTCGAGCTGTTCGTCGCTCAAGCGGTAGTTGAGCTGCTCCACCTTGGACTTGAGGGCGTGGCGGCCCGAGTGCTTGCCGAGCACCATCTCGGTCCCGGCCCGGCCGATGGACTGGGGGGTCATGATCTCGTAGGTGCGGCGGTCCTTGAGCATGCCGTGCTGGTGGATGCCGGACTCGTGGGCGAAGGCGTTGCGGCCGATGATGGACTGGTACGGCGGGATGGGCATGCCGATGATGCGCGAGAGCAGGCGGCAGGAGGGATAGATCTGCTCCGAATCCACGCCGGTCTCCAGGTTGTAGTAGGTGGGACGGGTCTTAAGGGCCATGACCACCTGTTCCAGAGAGGCGTTTCCGGCCCGCTCGCCGATGCCGGAAAGGGTCACCTCGGCCTGCCGGGCCCCGGCGGCCAGGGCGGCCAGGGTGTTGGCCGCGGCCAGTCCCAGGTCGTTGTGGCAGTGTACGGCGAAGACGGCCCGGGCGCTGTTTTTCACCCGGCCGAGCAGGAACCGGATGAGCTCGGCGAATTCGGCGGGCTGGGCGTAGCCCACGGTGTCGGGGATGTTCACGGTGGTGGCCCCGGCCTCGATGGCCAGTTCGCACATGGCGGCCAGAAACTCCGGCTCCGAGCGCGAGGCGTCCTCGGCGGAGAACTCCACGTTTGCGGTGAGCGACGCGGCATGGGACACGGCGGCCCTGGCCATGTCCATGACCTCGTGCGGGGATTTGCCGAGCTTGTGCTTCATGTGCAGCTCGGAGGTGGCGATGAAGGTGTGGATGCGCGGATTCGCCGCCTCCTTGATGGCTGCGAAGCCGCGATCGATGTCGGATTTCAGGGCCCGGCACAGGGCCGCCACCTGGACGTTTTTCACGGCGGCGGCAATCATGCGCACGGACTCGAAATCGCCGTCGCTGGCGGCCGGGAATCCGGCCTCGATGATGTCCACGCCCAGGGTCTCGAGCTGGCGGGCCATGCGGACTTTTTCCTGGGGGGTCATGGTGGCGCCGGGGGACTGTTCCCCGTCGCGCAGGGTGGTGTCGAAGATGTAGACGCGATCGGACATGGCCGACTCCTTGTGGCGTCCGCCGGGGCGGACGAAAGGGTGCGGGACAGGGCACGGCGAGGGACTACCCTAGCCGAGGGACTTGGTCATGACAATACGGGGATTGCCGGTATGCGGGTACGACGATGGTTACGAGAGTTCCTGGAGGGACTCCCGTAGCGCGCGGCTGCGACGGGGTAGAATCAGGAAGGTGTAGACGGGACCGGAGATCATGTATCCGAAAAAGAACAGGAAGCCGAAGAGCTTGGGCTCCGAGGCCACCATGACGAAGAGCAGGATGGCGGTGACCGTGGCCCGGAAGGGATGGGCCTTGATGAGCCCGAGTTCCTTGAAGCAGGCGTAGCGCACCCGGCTGACCATGAGGAAGGACACGACGTAGGCCAGGACCAGGCAGGCCTTGGGCATGACCGAGGCCATGAACGCCTCGGGCACGTAGGGGGTGAACATGTACAGGGTGGCCACGATGCATCCGGCGGCCGGGATGGGCAGGCCGACGAAGAACTTCTTGCTGCCCGTGGTGCTCTGGACGTTGAACCGGGCCAGGCGCAGGGCCCCGCAGGCCACCATGAGGAAGCAGGCCATGATGCCCAGGCGCCCGAAGGCGTGCAGTTCCCATTGGTAGAGCATGATGGCCGGGGTCACGCCGAAGGCCACCAGGTCGCACAGGGAGTCGAGCTGGACGCCGAAGTCGCTGGAGGTCCGGGTCAGGCGGGCCACCTTGCCGTCCAGGCCGTCGAGCAGGCAACTGACCAGGATGGCCAGGGCGGTGAGGTCGAAACGCCCCTCCAAGGCCCACAAAATGCCCATGAAACCGCAGAACAGGCTTCCCACGGTCAACAGGTTGGGCAGGATGTAGACGCCCTTGCGGGCCGGCCTTTGGGCGGTTTCTTCCATTTTACCTTACGGGGTCTTTTGGGCGATGACCGTCTGTCCGGCCAACACCTTCTGGTCCATTGTGACGGACTGATGGTAACCATGCGGCAGATAAACGTCAACCCGCGATCCGAACTTGATCATGCCGAAGCGCTCGCCCCGGACGAAGGCGTCGCCCGGCGCGGCCCGGCACACGATTCGCCGGGCGATGAGCCCGGCGATCTGCACCACGGTGAAGGCGTCGCCCGCAGCGTCCTTGACGACGACTACGTTGCGCTCGTTGTCCACCGAGGCCTTGTCCAGATCGGCATTGAAGAACTTCCCGGGAAAATACTCCACGCGCTCGATGGTCCCGGCCACGGGCACCCGGTTCACGTGCACGTTGAAGACGTTCATGAAGATGCACACCACGTCCTTCATCTCCCCGGTCAGGGGGTCCGGGGCGCGGCCCAGGCGGATCACCCGGCCGTCGGCGGGCGAGACGGCGAGCCCCGGGGCATCCGGCGCCACCCGCTCCGGGTCGCGGAAAAACTGCACGCAAAAGGCCGTGAGCAGAAGCAGGAACACGGCGACATACGGCCAGCGCAGAAGGGCCGCCACCAGGGTCGCCAGGGCCAGGACACCGATGATGGGCAGGCCGTCGGCGGCCAGCCCGAAAAAGGAATAGACTCCGCGCATTCAGTTCTCCTCCAGGGCGGCCGGGCACAGACCGGCCAGATCGGCCAGGAAGCGTTCCCGGCCGGCGTAATGGATGCCGGCCATGCCAAGGGAGACGGCCACGGCCACGTTGTCCGGATTGTCGTCGATGAAGATGGACTGGCCGGGGGCGACCCCCATGCGGTCCAGGGCCAGCTTGAAAAAGGCGGCTTCCTTTTTGGAGAGGCCGTGGTGGAAGCTGTTGATGACCATATCGAAATGGCCGGAAAACGAAAGGGCCCGATCCAGCTCGTCCAGCCAGTGGGTCTGGTCGCTCAATATGGCGGTCCTGATCCCGGCGGCGCGCAGGCGGTCGGCGCAGTCCAGCATGAACGGGCGCAGGGTGAAGCGGCGAAACACGGCGCGGCGCATCTCGGCGGCATCTACCGCAAGGCCGGCGGCGGCAGCGAAATGGCGCAGGAAATCGTCCTCGCCGCCGGTGCCGGTGACGAACCCCGAGTCCCACATGGCCTCGAATCCGGCCCGGATGACCGCATGGGGATTCTGCCCCCGGGCCTCGGCCAGGTCCGCCAGCCCGGACTTGAAGCCCTCCTCGGCCACCACCCCGCCGAAGTCGAAAAAAACCGCCTGCGCCGCGCATCGGGCCATGCCCGCCCCCCGCTGTCCGAAGCCCCGGATCGGCCGGGGTTTGTTTTTTTGATGAAAAAACGTATGCTGTCCCACAAAGGGGACAAAGACTTATCCGCTTTGCCGCCGCCCGGCAACCCCGCCGGCACCGCCTGGCCGGGGGGAAAAACCGCAGGAACCGCCATGGACCGACCCATCCGCCTGGGCGTGAGCGCCTGCCTTCTGGGACACAACGTACGCTACGACGGCGGCCACAAACGCGACGCCTACGTGGCCGGCACCCTGGCCGCCCATTTCGAATTCGTGCCGGTATGCCCCGAGGCCGAATGCGGCCTGGGCGTGCCGCGCCAGGCCATGCGCCTGACGGGCGACCCGGCCGCGCCGCGCCTTATGACCATAAACACCGGCCAGGACCTGACCGAACGCATGCTCGCCTATTGCGCCCGCCGGGTTTCGGAACTGGCCGGGGAAAACCTGTGCGGCTACATCTTCAAGAGCAAGTCGCCGTCCTCGGGCATGGCCCGGGTCAAGGTCTATCCGGAAAAGGGACCGCCGGTCATGACCGGGGTGGGGCTTTTCGCCCGGGCCTTCATGGACCGCTTCCCGCTTCTGCCCGTGGAGGAGGAAGGCCGCCTGAACGACCCGGCGTTGCGGGAAAATTTCATCGAGCGGGTGTTCACCCTGGCCAGATACCGCGACCTTTTGGCCGAACTCGGCCTCGACGGCCAGGGGCGGGAGACGGCCGGGACCGGCGGCGCGCGGCCGGGCAGGCGGACCAGGACCGGGCGGATTTTGGCCTTCCACGCCGCCCACAAATACCTGCTCATGTCCCATTCCCCGCGCATGGCGGCCGGGATGGGACAGCTTGCGGCCCGGGCCGCATCCCTTTCCGAAGAGGAACTGATCCCGGAATATCAGCGACTCCTGTTGTCGGCCATGGCCCTGCGCGCCACCCCGGCCAAGCACGTCAACGTGCTGCAACACATCCTGGGCTATTTCAAGACGCAGCTCACCCCGGACGAGAAGGCCGAGGCCCTGGAACTTATGGCGGACTACCGGGCGGGACTCCTGCCTCTCGTCGTCCCCGTGACGCTCTTGTCCCATTTCGTGCGCAAATACGACGCGGCCTATCTCAAGGGCCAGTGGTACCTGCGCCCCCACCCCCGGGAACTGATGCTGCGCAATCACGTGTAGTGCGACAAAAACGTCCAGCCGGAGGAAAAACCGCCGCCCGCAAGCGGCGAGGCACACTGGAGAACCCCATGAGACTCGTCGTCGTCTCCAACCGCCTGCCCGTACGGCTGGTGGAAACGGATGGCCGCATCGCGGTCGAACCCTCGGTGGGCGGGCTGGCCACGGGCCTTGAGGCCTATCTCAACGCCCTGCCGGCCGGGTCCGAATTTGATGAAAAACCTCTGTGGGTGGGCTGGCCGGGACGGCCCCTGACCGGCCTCGGGGATTTCGACATGGCCTCGGCCCACGACGGGCCCTTCGACATCCATCCCGTGCATGTGCCCACCGACGAGATGGACGCCTTCTATCACGGCTTCTGCAACGCCGTGCTGTGGCCGCTTTTCCACTATTTCCCCACCTACGTCAGTTACCGGGAGGCCTCCTGGCGGGCCTACGAAAGGGTCAACACCCGCTTTTTCGCGGCCCTCTCCCCCCTTTTGCGCGAGGGCGACGTGATCTGGGTCCACGACTACCAGCTCATGCTCCTGCCGCAGCTTGTCCGCCAGGCCCACCCCCTGGCGACCATCGGCTTTTTCCTGCACATCCCCTTCCCCTCCCACGAACTCTTCCGCACCCTGCCCCGGGCCTGCCGCCAGGCCCTGCTGCAAGGGGTTCTGGGCAGCGACCTGGTGGGCTTCCACACCCACGACTACACCAGGCATTTCGCCAGCAGCGTCTCGCGCATCCTGGGGCTGCCCAACAACCTGGGCCGGTTGGCCGTGGACGACCGCCCGGTCATGGCCGACACCTTTCCCATGGGCATCGACGTGGACAAATACGCCGATGCGGCGGGCTCGGCGACCTCCCGGGCCCTGGCCGACGATCTGCGCCGGTCCCTGTCCGGGGCCGACATCATCCTGTCCATGGACCGCCTGGACTACAGCAAGGGGATATTAAACCGCCTGGCGGCCTTCGAGCGTTTCCTGAAACGGCACCCCGAGCGCCGGGAACGGGTGGCGCTCATGCTGGTGGTGGTGCCCTCGCGCACGGAGGTCAAGAAATATCAGGAGATGAAAAAGCGCATCGACGAGATGGTCGGACGCATCAACGGCAGATTCGCCACCATGGCCTGGACCCCCATCCTCTATCGCTTCGCCGCCTTTCCCCTGGACGAACTGGCCGCCCTGTACGCCGCAAGCGACGTGGCCCTGGTGACCCCCCTGCGCGACGGCATGAACCTCATCGCCAAGGAATACGTGGCCGCCAAAAACGGCGGCACGGGCGTTTTGATCTTAAGCGAAACCGCCGGGGCGGCCGCCGAGATGGGCGAGGCGCTCATGGTCAACCCGCGCGACATCAGCGAGATGGCCGAGGCCATCGAGACGGCCCTGGCCATGGACCAGTCCGCCCAGATACGGATAAGCCGCACGCTGCTGCGCCGCCTGAAGCGGTTCGACGTCCGGCATTGGGCCGGGGATTTTCTGTCCTCGCTTTTCGGGGTCCGCGACGAACGCCGCCGCCTGGAATCCCTCTGCCTGTCTCCGGCCGGGGCGGAAGGCCTGGTGGTGACGGTCCGGGACGCGGCCAAACGGCTGTTTCTTCTGGAGGCCGAGGGGCTTTTTCTCCCCGTTGACGCCGCGCCGGACACCCTGTCGCCCGAATCCCTGGAGATGTTAACCCTGCTCGGCGAAAATCCGGCCAACATGGTGGTCATCATCGGATCGGGCGGCCGGGCGGAGATGCAACGCCTGTTCGGGGGCCTTCCCGTGGCCCTGGCGGCGGAAAACGGGGCCTTTTTGCGCGAGGCCGGGCAGGACTGGATCATGCCCCGGCCCCTGCCCCGGGAATGGATCGCCACCATCCTGCCGCTCATGCAACGCTTCGCCGGACGCCTCCCCGGGGCCGAGGTCGAGGAAAAGGAACATTCCCTGGTCTGGCGCTACCGCCGGGCGGACAAAAACCTGGGCGAGATGCGGGCCAGGGAGCTGTCCGCCACCCTCAAGGGCCTGGCGGCGGGCCTGGAGATCACCGTGCGCCAGGGTCCGGCATTTGTGGAGACCGTCAGCCCCGGCGTGGGACGGGGGGCGGCGGCCTACCACTTCCAGCGCCTGCACGCCCCGGACGCCATCCTGGCCCTGGCCGCAACGGACAGCGGCGAGGAGATCTTTTCGGCCCTGCCTGAGCAGGGACCGTTCACGGCCACCCTGCGGGTGGGCCTGTGCGCCACCCGGGCGGCCTTCAACCTGCGCAACGCCCGCTCGGCATGGGTGCTTCTGCGCAACCTGGCCGGGTAACCCTCCCCGGACCACACCGGAAAGCGTATGACCCAGGGCCGGATGCTCTACGTGGACAACACGCGCCTCAGCCTGATCGTGCTGGTGCTCTTTGTCCACGCCGTGGTCACGTACAGCGGTGTCGGCGGATGGTACTACCGCGATCCGGCCGTCCCCGGGCCTTCCACCCTGCTCTTTTTCGTATTTATCGAGGGGTTCTGCCAGTCCTTTTTCATGGGGACGCTGTTCGCCCTGGCCGGTTACTACGCCGCCCTGGCCCTGGGGCGCAAAGGGACTTGGGCCTTCGTCATGGGCCGCCTGACGCGCCTGGGGCTCCCGAGCCTTTTTTTCATGGCGGTCGTGAATCCCCTGACGGTCTATTATCTGGCCGGCATGGAGAACCTGCAGGCCCGGATCAGCTTCGCCGGATACTACCGGCACTATGTGACCGGCCTGTACATCCTTTCCGGCAGCGGCCCCATGTGGTTCGCCCTGGCCCTCTTGCTCTTCTGCCTGATCTACGCCGGGGCGGCGGCGCTCACGGGGTCGCCGCCCCGGGCCGGGGAGCCCCGGCCCCTGACCGCCCGGCTCCTGGCCGGGCTCATCCTGGCCTGCACCGCGGGGGCGTTTTCGATCCGGCTGGTCATGCCCATCGGAGCCACGCTTTACAACATGCAGATTGGCTATTTCACCCAATACGTCGTGCTCTTCGCCTTCGGCATCGCAGCCCAGGCCAACGACTGGCTGCGTACCGCCGACCGCCGCCTGGGCCGGGCCTGCCTGGCGACGGTGTGCGCCGGACTGCCGGTATGGGGAGGGCTGCTCCTTTTCGGAACGGGAGGGGACATCGGCGCTCTGGCGGGAGGGCCGCACTGGCAAAGCCTGGCCTATGCCCTGTGGGAATCGACCAACGGCGTGTGCATGACCGTGGGCATCGTCACGGCCTTTCGCGAAAAATGGAACACCCAGGGACGTCTCATGGCGGCCCTGTCGGCCAGCGCCTTCGCGGTCTACGTCTTCCACCCGCCGATCATGGTGGCCCTGGCCCGCGTCCTTGCGCCCCTGTCCCTGCCCGTCTTGGTCAAATGCCTGGCCCTTTTCGCCCTGTCCCTGCCCGCCTGCTTCGGCGCGGCCTGGATCATCCGCCGCACACCGCTTGTGCGGGACATGGTGCGGCAGTAGCCCGGGCCCGCGGCAATGGCCCCCGCCGGGCAGCCCCGGCCTGGATCACCCTGACGGTCCGCCCCCCGGACGCCCGCCGCCATGCGATCCGGGGCGTCAGCCGCACGCCCGGCGATGCGACATGAAACGCCACGGCCGCCCGGTGGCAGAACCTGCCCCGGGGAAGGATTTCAAGGAAAAACGTCCTAGGGCGTGACTCGCTGCAGGGTCTTTTCGATCTGGCGGCCCAGGGGGGTCTCCAGGCTCAAATGCCGCTCCAGGGAGGTGATGCCCTTGACCACGGTGGAATGGCGGCGGTTGAAGCGCTGGCCGATGTCCTGCAACGACATCTCCGTGTGCCGCCGGGCCAGGAGAAACGCCGTGTTGCGGGCCAGGACATGCTCCCGCTTGCGGGACTTGGAGGACAGCTGTTCGGGGGAGATGCGGTAGACGTCGCAGACGTAGTCCACGATGTCGTCCAGGCTCAAGGCCGGATTTTCGATCTTGTAATTGCCGAGCACCTCCCAGGCCATTTCCAGGGAGATGGCCCGGTTGAGGAGCCTGGCCTTGAGGGCCAGGTTGTGGATGCAGCTTTCCAGCTGCCGGATGTCCACGCGCAGATGCTCGGCCAGAAGGTCGGAGACGGCCTCGGGCAGGAGCACCTGGTGCACGGCGGCCTTGCGCTCGAGGATGCGCTTGCGGGTGGGCAGGTCCGGCGGCACGATGCCGGCCAAAAAACCCGAGCAGAAGCGCGAGGCCAGTTGCTCGTCCACGCCGGACAGTTCCTTGGGCAGAAAAGAGCTGGTAAAGACCAGGCGGCAGCCCCGGGAACGCAGGGCCTTGAGGGTGTTGAGCAGCTCGGCCTGGATGCGCGGCTTGTCCCGGAAAAAATGAATGTCCTCGAGGAGCAGCACGTCCACGCTCTCCCGGAAGGAGGCCTTGAAGCCCTCCACGTCCCGGGCCTTGATGGCCATGACCAGACGCCCGGCGAATTCCTCGGCCGTGAGATAGACCACCCTGGGCCTGGCCTTGCCCGGGGCATGGCACAACTGACGGCCGATGGCCTGCAGCAGATGGGTCTTGCCCAGGCCCGGGGAGGAACTGATGAACAGCTGCTCCGAGGCCAGGGTGCGTTCGCAGATGCCCCGGGAGGCCACATAGGCCAGTTCGTTGCAGGGGCCGACCACGAAGTCGTCGAAGGAGAAACGGAACCGGTCCTCGGCCACGGTGCGCAGCGGCATGGCGGCGGGCAGCCCCAGGGACACGGGCACCGGGGCGGCGCCCCGGGATGGGCCGTTTTGAGGCTGGCTTCCTCTGGCTCCGAGGGCGGCTCCGGGGGCGTCTGCGGAACCAGCGTCGGCCACGGACACGGTGGGCCGCCGCCCCATGACCGAGGCCGCGGCCTCGGTGATGGCGTCCAGGAGGCGTTCCCGCACCCAGGCGGCCACGAAGGCGTTGGGCGCGGTCAGCTCCAGGGCGTCTCCGGAGACGCGGGCGGACAGGGGTTTGATCCAAAGGTGAAAAAGGCCGGGACTGACGGTCTTTTCGAGCAGGAGTTTGGTTTGGGTCCAGATCTTTTCCATGGGCGGCACCATACCCGCATGGACGCTTCCGGCAAAAACGGATTAGGGTTGTCTTGGGGACTGTGGCCGCTCGCGTTCTCTACAGCGTAACATATTGCAATATCGAACAATCCCCGCCGACCAAGGCCTGACCGGCATCTTCGCGGCTCCCGCGAACCCTGTGGTGGCGGGGGTTGCCGGGTGGCGCGAAGTATTTTTCACATCTGTGAAAGATTTTTCCACAAGCGTGTTTTCATTTTTCTCCATTTTTCGAAAGCTCATTTATTTTTTTGAGTCGTGATGTCGCTCTTCTTCTCACGTTGACACCATGAAAGGCCCATGGCCCTAGGAGTTTCCCCTGTGACGCCCGGCTGCGGCTTTTTTCACATACATGCATCCTGCTTATTTTTTTGATTTTCTTCAAAAGAATGAATTTTTGCCATGATCTTGCACAATTAAATTTCCTGCCAAAAAAGGGGAGTTCCCTTTTTTCCGCACTTCTGAATCCTGGAAATCGGCAGTCTGGAGGGATTAGGGAGATATTATCGGCGATCCGGTTACTTGCCGCCGATGGATTTGCCTTGACCCGGGGCGAACCGGAAAACGGCCCCCCGGGGCTTGTGCAAGCCCGGGGCAATTTCAGAAGCGGCGGCGGCGGAACCGCCGCACGCGAGGCCAGGCGTTCCTGGGACGCGGCAGGCCGGAACCCGGATGCCAAGGCGGGCTTGCGGGCATGCGGGATGCCGGGCCGGCGCAACCGGGAAGGCGGGCCGCCGCATACGGCGCGGCGGGCGGTCCGGCGTCTTCCCCGCTCCCGGCGGTTGCGTTCTCTGACGGCACTCGACCGGGAACGGCCCGTTCCCGGGGTCTTAGTCGCGGCGCACCGGATACTTGCCGCAGCTGAAGCGTTCGCTCTCCGGGCAGTAGCCCAGGCGTTCGCATTTGGCCCCGGCCGTGGCGAAGATCACCGGCAGGGCCTCGCGGCACAGGGCCAGCATGCCGCCAGCCAGGGCGCGGATCTCCCATTGGGCCCGCATGCAGCAGCGCAGTTCGAAAAAATGCAGAAGCGAGCGGCAGTTCATGGTGGTCACGATCTTGGTCTCGACGCCGCCGGGCAGGACGAAGCGCGCGTCCTCGTTGGACGTCTGGCCCTTGCGGCCCTTGGCTTCAAGTATGGCCTGAAGCTCCCGGTAGCAGGCCGCGGCCTCGGCCATGAAGGCCTCGTACCGGGCCCTGGCCTCGGGAATTTTGGCCAGGGACGGCGGCAGCACGTAGTCGAAATCCGAGGCGTCCACGTAGCGCTGGCTCTGCTGGGAATAGGACGCGATGCGGTGGCGCACCAGTTGGTGGCTAAGCGTGCGCGAGACCCCTTCGATGGCGAAAGTGAAGCTCACGTGTTCCACGGGGCTTTCGTGTCCCGAGGCCAGGATGCGTTCCACGAAGGCCGCCTGCTTGTCCCGGGGGGTCTCCCCGGCCACCAGCCCGTCCCACATGTCCCCCGCGTAACCGGCGTGGTAACACTGCCGGAAGGCGGCATAGATCAGTTCCAGGGCGTTGGGGGTGACGGCCAGCAGGCGGACGTTTTGCGATGTGGCGGGCATGTCGGGCAAGCTCCGGTTGAGTGTGGCGGCGGGCCATGCGGCCTTTTCCGCCCAAAAAAATCACGCCTGCCCCGGCTCTTTCCCATAACGGGATGCCAAAGGGTGAAACCCTTTGGCCGCCGGAGGCATTTCTCCCCTCAGCCCATCACCCGTCAGGACAGGGGGGTCATCTTCAGGTGCCGGTAGGCCTTGGCCGTGGCCACCCGGCCGCGCGGGGTGCGTTTGATGAGGCCGCACTGGATGAGGTAGGGCTCGTAGATCTCCTCCAGGGTGCGCACCTCCTCGGAGCAGGCCACGGCCAGGGTTTTCACCCCCACGGGCCCGCCGCCGAAGTGCCCGATCAAGGCCGTCAGAATCTTGCGGTCCATCTGGTCCAGGCCGTGGGGGTCCACGTCCATGCGGTTGAGCGCCTCCCGGCTGATGTCCCCGGTCAGGCGCCCGGCCCCGGCCACTTCGGCGAAGTCGCGCACCCGGCGAAGGAGCCGGCCGGCGATGCGCGGCGTGCCCCGGGAGCGTTCCCCGATGACCAGGGCCGCCTCGGGCGAGAGCTCCACGCCGAGGATGCGGGCCGCCCGGGTCACGATGCGGGCCAGTTCCCCGGGGGTGTAGAATTCCAGGCGAAAGATCACCCCGAACCGGTCGCGCAGCGGCGAGGTCAGAAGGCCGATGCGCGTGGTGGCCCCCACCAGGGTGAAGGGCTCCAGGTCGATGCGCACCGTGCGCGCCCCCGGCCCCTGCCCGATGATCAGGTCCAGCTTGAAATCCTCCATGGCCGGATAGAGGATCTCCTCCACGGCGGCGGGCATGCGGTGGATTTCGTCGATGAAAAGGATGTCCCGGCGCTGCAGGTTGGTCAGGATGGCGGCCAGGTCGCCGCCGCGTTCGAGCACCGGCCCCGAGGTGGTCACCAGGTTGACCCCCAGCTCCGAGGCCATGATCCGGGCCAGGGTGGTCTTGCCCAGGCCCGGGTTGCCGTAAAAGAGGCTGTGGTCCAGGGCCTGCCCGCGCTCCCTGGCGGCGCGCAGGAACACCTCCAGGTTGGCCCGCAGATCGTCCTGGCCGATGAATTCGGACAACCGGCCGGGCCGCACCGAGTCGTCGGGAAGGGCGTGGCCGCCGCTCACGTGCGCTCCCCGGCCAGCTTCTTCAAGGCCTGGCGCAAGGCCTGGGACACGTCCAGGTCGGGCTCGGCGTCAAGAATGCCGCGCAGCACGGCCCCGGCCTGGCCCTCGGGATAGCCCAGGTTGGCCAGTCCGGCCAGGGCGTCGGAAAAGACCGTGGGGGCGGCGCCCGTCCGGGACGGGGGCAGGCCCGCCTGGGTCATGTCCATTTTGTACTTGAGCTCCACGAAAATGCGCTGGGCGGACTTTTTGCCGATGCCCGGCACCCTGGCCAGGGGACCGGGGTCGTCTCCGGCGCACACCTGCCGCAGGGCCGGGGCGTCGTAGACCGAGAGGATGGACAGGGCCGTTTTCGGCCCCAGCTTGGGGATTCCGATGAGCACCTCGAAGGTGGCCCGGTCCTCCAGGCAGGGGAAGCCGAAGAGCTCGATGGCGTCCTCGCGCACCGAGGTGTGCACGAAAAAATCCACCTCCTGCCCCACGGCCGGGAGCCCGGCGGCCACGCTGGCGGACAGCCGCACCTCGTAGCCCACGCCCGAGGCCGTGAGCACCAGGGCCCCCTTCTCGCTTCGGGCCAAAAGCTCTCCCCGCAGGTATCCGATCATGACGCCCCGCACAGCTTCGTAAAGCGTTTCCGGTTCAGGTGGCACACGGCCACGGCCAGCGCGTCCGAAGCGTCTTTTGCCATGGCCTCGCGGCATCCCAGCACCCTGCCCACCATGAAGGCGATCTGCGATTTTTCGGCCCGCCCCGCCCCCACCAGGCTTTTTTTGACCAGGGTGGGCTCGTAGGCGAAAACCGGCACCCCGGCCACGCCGCAGGCGGCCAGGGCCGCCCCCCGGGCCTGGCCGAGCTTGATGGCCGAGGCGGAATTGACCGCCACGAACACCGTTTCCACGGCGGCCTCGCTCGGGCCGTGGCGGCCGATGAGCTCCGCCACCTTCGTATAGATCATCCCCAGCCTGGCGCTGAGGTCCGTCTCGCGCTCCGTGCGGATGGTCCCGGCCTCAATGAGCGACACCTGGCCCGAAACCTCCAGAACCAGGCCGTATCCGGTGCAGCGCGACCCCGGATCGAGTCCCAGGACCACCGTGCCGCCGGAGGTCATGCCCTAGCCCATCTGGGCCAGGACGTCGTCTGGCAGGTCGAAGTTGGAATGGACCTTCTGCACGTCGTCGTTGTCCTCCAGGGCCTCCATGAGCCGGATGATCTTGGCCCCGGTCTCGGCGTCCACGGCCACGCTGTTGGCCGGGACCAGGGAGATGTCGGCCTCGCCGGGAACCATCCCGGCGGCCTCGAAGCCCTGGCGGGCGGTCTCGAAGGCCTCGGGCGCGGTATGCACCTCCCACACGTCCCCTTCGTCGGCCACCTCGTCCGCGCCGTGCTCCAGCCCCACCTCCATGACCTGATCCTCGCCGTAGGCGTCCTTGGCGAAGGTCAGGATGCCCTTTTTCTCGAACATCCAGCCCACGCACCCGGCCTCGCCCATGGAGCCGCCGTTTTTGCTCATGATGTGGCGGATCTCGGCCACGGTGCGGTTGCGGTTGTCCGTGGCCGCCTCGACCAGGATGGCCACCCCGCCGGGACCGTAGCCCTCGTAGGTGACCTCGTCGAAATTCTCCCCGGCCAGCTCCCCAGTGCCCTTCTTGATCGCCGTGTCGATCTTGTCCTTGGGCAGGTTCACGGCCTTGGCCGCGGCGATGGCCGACCTCAGGCGGGCGTTGGTGTTCGGGTCGCCGCCTCCGGCCCGGGCGGCCAGCATGAGTTCCTTGGTCACCTTGGTGAAGCTCTTGCCTTTTTTCACATCCTGTACCGACTTGCGGGCCTGGATGTTCTTCCATTTGCTATGTCCGGCCATCATGTCCTCCGTAGAAAATATCGGGCATGGGGGATAGGCGTCCATCCCGCCCGGATTGTGCCGCGTGTTTTTTTGGCGCGCCGGTCTTGTGACCGTTTCCGACAGATTGATCAACCCGCAATCCGGCCCACGCGCCGCCCCGGAGGCTCCTCCCGGCCGTGCCCGCGAAATCCGGGCGCCGGGTTCTGAAGATACCGCCTGACCATGCTTTTTTTCTCCGAAAACATGCCGCCATGCCCCACGTGGCGGCCCTATCCGCCGTCGGCCGGGCGAAACCCCAGGCCGACGTAAAAAATTTCCTTGCTCTCGGGACGCGAGCTTTTGGGCTTGACGGCCTTGACCGTGGCGAAGCTGGCCCGCATCTCCCCCTCGAAGGCCTTGACGTCGGGCCCCTGAAAAATCTTGGTCACGAAACGCCCCCCGGGCTTGAGAAAGGCCCGAGCCATTTCCAGGGCCCGCCGGCACAGCTCCAGGGAATTGGCCTGATCGGCGAACTTGATGCCCGTGGTCTTGGGGGCCATGTCGCTGACCACCACGTCGAAGGGGGCATGGTCCTCCAGGGCCGCCGCGAGGACCGGCCCCGGGGTGAAGGCGTCGTCCTCGACGAACGTCACCTGGGGCGGAAACGAGATGGCCGGGGGGTTCAGGTCCACGGCCAGCACCCGGCCGGAAAGGCCGACCTTTTCGGCCGCAAAGAGCGTCCAGGAACCAGGGGCCGCGCCCAGATCCAGGACGGTTTGCCCCGGTCCCAGGAGGCTGCATTGTTTCTGGATTTCCTGTAGCTTGTAGACCGAGCGGGCCGGATAGTTCTCCCGCTTGGCTTTCATGAAATAATGATCCTGAACTTTTTTCATGGTGGTGCGTGCCTTGCGGCACGGTACCCGAAACCGCCCCTCAAGGAAAGACGCGCATGCGGGACAATATGACGCGGCCCGGCCGCATATCAATCATAAACGAACTGGGCCGGACCCAAACCCTGGCCGATTGCCGGGAAAGTTTTTCCCGCTTCGGGGAGGAGCGCGGGCCGGCCCTTTTTCTGGGACTCGGTCCGAGCCCCTGGCGGCTTACGGGTTTTCTGCCCCAGGCCTGGGGCAGGTGCTTCTATGCGGAATGTCCGGAATGCGAGGCCCAGATGCCGCGGCAGTGGCGGGAGACGATCCCCTCGGGTTTCGAACGGGTGGCCCCGGCGGCGTTCATGGACGGCGCATGGCCCGGGCCGATTTTTTTCTACATGCCGGGACTCAAGCATTTCCCGTCCTTTTGGGGGCCGATCTGGGCCAAGGTGTGCCTGGACCGGCTGCGGGCCGAACTCCCGCCCGCCCCGCCTGCCGCCGCGCCCTCGGTGCTTTTGCCGGGAACCTCCCGCAGCCTCCTGGTGCCGGAACTGCGCGAGGCCTTCGGCCGGGCCGGATTCGCGGTGACGGTCATGGACCCGGCGGAGGTGCTGGAGCACCTGTCCGAGATCGTCCGGGACGGCGCGCCGGACCTCTTTTTTTCCGTCAATTTCCAGGGCCTCGACGACTTCGGGCGGGTCTACCACCTGCTGCGCCGGGCCGGGACGGCCGTGGCCGCCTGGTGCGTGGACAACCCCTTCCATCTCATAAGCCGCCTGCGCTCGCCGTTTTGGCGCGGGATGCCCCTTTTCGTCACCGACGACTGGTTCGTCAAAATCCTGGCCGACAACGGCGCCGCCTGCGTGCATCATCTGCCCCTGGCCGCCAACCCGCGATTTTTCGACCCCCTGCCCGCCCCCCTGCCCGAGGCGGCGCGGGATCTGGCGGACAAGGCCGTGTTCGTCGGCCGCAGCGAATTTCCCGGCAAGCGGGGGTTTTTCTCCGGCTGCCTGCCTCCGGAGGAGCTTGCGGCCACGGCTCGGGGCATGGTCGCCGCCGGCGGGCGGCCCCATTTCGGCTGGTGGGTGTCGGCCCTGGGCCTGACCAGCCTGTGGCCGGACAGCGCGGTGCGGGTGGCCGGGTGCGGGGCCGAGGACATCGGGCGGACGCGGCGCACGCAGGTGCTGGCGGCCCTTTGCCGGGAGGTGGAGCTTGCGGTCTTCGGCGACGGGAGATGGTCGGAACTTCTGCCCGGCCAGGCCTGCCGGGGGCCGCTGGACTATTACGGGGCCCTGGCCTCGGTCTATGCCGCGGCGGGGATCAACCTCAACGTGACCGGGCTGCTCCTGCCGGGCGGCCTGACCCAGCGGCATTTCGACATCTGGGCCACGGGGGGGTTCCTGCTTTCCGACGACAATCCCGGGCTCGGCATCTTTCCCCGGGAGCTTGTCCGGGATACGGTCTTTTCGCGGCCGGACGAAGCCGTGGCCCAGTGCCGGCGTTTTTTTTCCGAGCGCACTCTGCGGGCGGACCTGATCCACGCCTGGCGGACGGAGATCGCGACCCGGCACACCTACGACATCCGGGTGGCCGATCTCCTCGATCATCTGGCCCGTGACCGGGGGCACGGCACCGATCCTTGACGCCGGAACGGGCGTTTTTTAGAGGATACCCGTGACGGCATGCCGCCGGCCGGACACACGGCCGGCCACACGGCCGGGCGTCCCGGGGCGGGCGTCCCGGCTTGACCGCCGGGCGAAACGGGTTTACATGCCCCATTCCACCATCCGGGGGCGTAGCTCAGCTGGGAGAGCGCGGCGTTCGCAACGCCGAGGTCGTGGGTTCGATCCCCATCGCCTCCACCAAAAAAAATCAAGGGCTTGCGGTTGCAATCGCAGGCCCTTGTTTTTTTGCGGACAATGGAAACGAAATACATCAGAACTCGCGCCTTCCGGAGTGACAGGCGGCCAGCCCGGAACCTGCTATTCGCAGGAGATGGCCGCGTCGCAGAACTTGCCCACGCCGTATTCCCGGCGGCGGAAAAACTTCTCGGGATCGGGGCCGATGATCTGGAGTTCCGGCTGCTTGCCCTGCATGGACAGGGCGATGTGCATCTCCTTGGTGCAGCCCGTGGAAAAGGTGGCGTCCTTGCCCGCCCAGGCCGGGGGCACGGGCTGGCCCATCAGCTCGAAGCTGGTCTCGATGTCCGAATGGCTCTGGAAGCGCCACACGTCGATCAGGCCGCACCGCTGCACCCGCTCCCACATAAACATCAGGTCGTCGGCGTCCATGCCCTCCTCGAAATGCTCGGCGGGGTTGATGATGTACGTCCCGGTGAGCCGCTCCCGGAGATGGGCGATGAAGGCGTTGACCACGGCGATGGCCCTCTGGGTCTGGCCCGGGATGCTGCCGATAATGGCGCTGTAGAACATGACGCTTTTCCCGGACAGCCGGGCCGAACGCATGCCCTGGATGATCTCCTCGGCCTTGTTCTTGATGTCGGCCTCGGTGAACTTGCGGGTGCCCGGGGCCTTGGGCTTGAACTCCAGGTGGAACCGCCCCTCCCGGTCGCGCCGGAAGCTTAGGATGTCCCGGGTGAACTGGTGGCTGGTGAGCAGCAGGCGGCGGTGGTTGAATTCCCCCTTGGCGATGACAAGGTCCGCCTCCTTCCAGGCCCGGGCGAAGGTCACGCTCACCCGGTGCAGATTCAGACGCTCCCGCGTGCCGTCGGAGATCACCACCAGGGGGTTTTCCCGGATGACGCGCAGCAGATCGTTTTTTCCGGCCCGGTTGTCCTCTAGGAAATAGGCCCCGGCCAGGACGCTGGTCAAAAGAGGATCCTCCTCGGCGTCCCAGAAGGTGGGGGCGTCGAAATAAAACCCCTCCTTGAGGGCCACGATCACCCGGTGCCCCATGCGCAGAAGCGTGCGGACAAACAGCACGTCGATGACGAATCCCCCCGAGACGTCGGGCAGATACAGGATCTTCATCTCCCCCTGGCGATGGGGATCGACCAGGCCGCGCACGGTCGCGAAACTCCCGCCCTCCTCGGCCATCTCCCGGGCCAGTTCCTCGGGACCGGGAAGCTGACCCTCCTGCTCCCAGATGCGCGGCCAGCAGGACAGGGAGAACAGCCGCTTGAGCTCCAGGCTGTTGAGCTCGAACCGCATGTCCGGGATGGAGCGGCAGGCCATCAGCTCCTCGGGGCAGGCGTAGAGCAGATCCTTGAACTCCGGCCGCTGCACGAAGGCGAAGGCCCGGCGGTTGAGCAGCCGCTTGCGCTCCCGGCTGGGGTCGTCCTGGCCGCTCTGGGTCAGGAAGATGGTGTTTAGGCGCTTCATGAGCCGGGACGGGATGAGCGTGGGATGGGTCAGGGCTTGGCGGTACTTGTGCTCGCACAGGGACATGACCCGCTTCTTGGTATAGTCGTCGGCCTTGCAGCCCTCGATGAGGCGCACGATGCGGTCCCAGCGCTCGTTGTACTGGCGCAGGAGCGGCGGCTCCAGACGCTTGTCCAAAAGCGAGGCCAGCATCTCGTCGGTGCAGGGCACGTAGACCTGGTCCGGCTCCAGGGACACCATGAAGCGCAACTGTTCCGGGGAGGCGTTTTTGGCCGGATCGATGGTATATTCGATGCTGTTTTCGGTCATGAAATGCAGGATCCAGGCATCGAGATAGGGATCCCGGCCGTAACGGATGTCCAGGGGCGAGGAAAAACGGCCGCCGGAGGAGGGGTCTGAGGTCTCGCTCATCGTTGCCCGACAAAGCCTTTGCGTCTGAGTTTTTCGAAATAGGAGTCCTCGCGAAGCCGCACCAGGGTGATGCCGCGCCCGGCCCGGGTCACGTGGATCCGGTCCCTGGCCCGCAGGGGGAAGCCCTCCTGGCCGTCGGTGGTCAGGTGCATGTCCGCCCCGGGGTCCAGGGTGGTCACGGCGATGGGGGCGCCCGACGGCAGCACCATGGGCTTGAGGTCGGTCTGGAACGGGCACACCGGGGTCACGCAATAGGCCTCCAGGTCGGGGTGCACAAGGGGCCCCCCGGCCGAGACGCAATAGGCCGTGGCCCCGGTGGGGGTGGCCACGATGAGCCCGTCGGCCCGCAGGTCGCAGACGTATTCCCCATCGTATTCCAGGCGCAGTTCCACCAGCCTGGCCATGGTTCCCCGCCCGATGACCGCGTCGTTGATGGCCCTGGTGGCGAACACCTGCTCCCCGTCGCGGACCACGGACACGTCCAGGCACATGCGGGTGACGCTGTGAAAGCCGTTTTTCAAAATCCCGGCCAGGGCCGGCCGCCAGTCTCTCGGCCCGAGGGAGGTCAAAAAACCCACGCGGCCGAGGTTGATGCCCAAAATGGGCAACTCCCCGACCTTGGTCTTGCGGGCCTCGCTGAGGAGGGTGCCGTCGCCGCCGAGCAGGATGGCCAGGTCGGGTTCCCGGGCCGGATCGGCGCCGCGCCCGCGCGGCTGCGGCCACTGGGACGGATCGGTCTGGCTCTCCCGCAACAGCGTGGCCACCCCGGCGTCGGAGAGCCATCCCGCGATCTCCAGGGCCAGGGCGTGGGCCTTGGGGGCGTCGGTCTTGTAGACCAGGAGAATGCTGGCAACAGGGGTCGGCATGGGCATGTTTTCCTTCCCGCCATGTGTATGATAAAATACGCCGCCCGGGAAGGGCGGCGCCCGGCCCTTTTCGCCGCCGCCTCCCGTGGCGCGCCGGAAATCCGGCATGGATTTTTTGACGCCCCCGGGCTAAAGAACGCCCAGGGTATTACCGATATGAGATGACGGGAAAGGAGAAAAAGATCGTGCCCGCCACCGCCTACGACGTCCGCAACATGCTTCGCACCTACGGCAGGCAGGCCACCACCGCCCGGCGGCTGGCCCGCTACCGCCGCATGCTGCGCGCCTCCGGGGCCGAGGACGAGGTGACCATCTCCCGGGAGGCCAAGCGCCGCGAGCTTGTGGAGCGGGTGACGGCCGAGATCATGGAGAACCTCATCGTCACCGGCAGCGAGAACCCCGTGGTGGCGGACATCAAGGAACAGATGGAGGAGGATTTGGGCGAACGGTTTCTCTACGCCTACCCTCCCGAGGAACAGGACTTGCAGATCTTCGTCCTGCGTGAGGATGCCCCCCCCGAGGAACTGACGGGGGAGCATCGGACCATCTTCCTGCAAAAGCTGTGGGAAGTGGCCCTGGAAAAAGTCGACGACACCATGCTCTAATCTTTCGGGGTCGGGCTGCCGATAAGATGGGCAACCGGAGCATGTCTCCGGGAGGGGGCGATTATGGATATCAACGATATCTTCGGAACGGGAAAGCTCTACGGGCAGAACCGGGTGGGCTCGGGCCAGGCGGGAGAGGTGTCCGGAACCGCCAGGGACGGCAGGTCCGGCCGTACGGGCGGCAGCGCGGATACCGTGACCCTTTCCGGCGACGCCAGGCTCTTCTCCCAGGCCGTGCGCGACGCCCAGGAGGCGCCCGAGGTGCGCGCGGACCGGGTGGCGGAGCTCAAGGCCCTGGTGGAATCCGGCGAATACCAGCCCGATTCCCACAAGATCGCCGAAAAGATGCTTTTATCCGAGATCGACCTTCTGTCCTGACCACTGACGGCTTCATGACCAGACGACGGCGCCTTCCGCGAGGGGGAGGCGCCATTTTTTTGGGGCCCGGGCCGCAAAAAAGCCCGGCCTTGGGCCGGGCTTTGTGATGTGTGCCGTGGCGCGGCATATCCCGCGCATGGTCAGCTCAAGAGGTCATTTCCCACCGCTCCCGCCATCCCCGCCGTCCCCGCCATCCCCGGACGTCCCGGAGGGTGTCCGGCCATTGCCCTGGCCATTGCCCTGGCCGCCGCCCTTGTCGCCGTCCTGTCCGTTGTCCGGGCCGCCATTCTCCGCTGCCTGGCCGGGCATGTAGTGGCTGGGATACTTGGCGTCGGTCTGAGGAACCTGCAGGCCGATGCGCGTCTCGTAATTGACGACCAGGGGGCCGCTCAGATTCAGGGTGGTCAATTCCGGACGCCCCACGGGGATGCTCACGGTGACGAACAGCGCCACCTTCCGCCGGTCGTCCACCCCGAGGATGCGGCGGTCGGCCTCGCCCACCACCACCTCGTATTCGGTCATGAAACTGTAGGGATCGGCCACCAGAAGCCCCAGCTTGGGATCGTCCATGCTTTGCAGCAAATGAAACGGCGAATCCTCCTTCAAATGAATGAGGGTGAATTCCTTGTGGTGTTCGAAACCGATCAGCCCCCTGGGGAAGCGGATCACCCGCTCCGGGGGCACGGCCACCTCACCCACCCGGGACTGGATTATTCTTTCGTTTTCTTGTGCCATATGTCCGCCGCGGCGAAAACGTCCTGGTCGCTTGCCTGCATGGCCTGCCTGTTCTGTTCGAGAATGCGCAGGTACACCTCTTCACGATAAACCTGCATGTCGTGCGGGACGTCGAGACCGATCTTGATCTGCTTGCCCTGGACGCCAAGCACGGTGATCTTGATGTTGTCGCCCAGGTGCAGGCTTTCTCCCGGGCGTCGGGTAAGTATGAGCATCAATGCCCCGTTTGATGGAAACAGGTTTCGCTCAGGCGGGAAACGCCGTCCGCGTGACAGCATGTCTATTCGCCACATGGGAGCCGTGTCAACTGAAACAGCCGGTTTCCCGAGGATTTCCCGGCCTCGCGTCTCGTTCGGGGGTTCCCCGCACCCGCCTCTGGTTCTAAATGTACTTCATCAGGCTCAGTTGCATGATGCTGGCCGAGGACTTGAGCACGGACTGATAGGCCAGCTCCTGCTGGGCGATCTTCACCAGAAGCGCCGCCAGGTCCACATCCTCCACGTTGCTCACCTGCTCCTCGACATTGGCCTGAAGATTTTCCAGAAAGGTGTCCGCCGCCGTCAGCCGGTTTTCCCGGCCGCCCACGTTGGCCGCATAGGTCAGGATGGCTTCCTGGGCGTCAGTCAGGTCGGCCAGGCATTGCTGGCAGCCGGACTGGTTGTTGGTCTCCAGATAGCCCACCAGCTTGCCCACCGTCTCGAACAGGTTGGCGGACAGGCTGCCGCCCACGGTCACGGCCTGGAGGCTGCCATCTCCCGAGGGATCGGCGTAGACGCCGCCGAAGATGTCCTTGCCCACGCCGTTGATGGTCACGGTCTGGTTGGCGGAAATCTGGACGTCGATGTCGGCGGTGCGCGGCCGGACCACGAACTGCCCGCCGGCCGGGATGGTCGAACCCGAGGCGCTGGTCAGGGTCAAGATGCCGCCGGGAATGGGCAGGATGGCGCTGCCCGAGGCGATGACGCTCGATCTGTGCCCTTCGGACCAGGTCAGGCCTCCGTCGGAGCTGTAGGAATAGGTGAAGCTGGCCCCCGAGGCCGACATGTCCACGGTCTGGTCCACCCGGACCACCACGTTATTCTTGAAGGTGCCGTCGGCCGTCCCCGTGACGCTGGTGTTGTAGAGGGGGTCGACGCTCGAACCGTCGGAGTCGTCGCCCTGGTAGATGGCCGTGGGACGGATCCACAGCCAGGTGCCGTCCGAGTCGTTTTCGTCCTCGCTGGCGGTGACGCTGGCCGTGGCGTCCAAGTCCAGGGTCACGGAATCGCCCAAAAGCAGGCGTACCTGCCCGGCCGGGGCTGTGGCGCTGTAGGTTCCCTCAGTCCAGGTCTTGCCGCCGTCGCTGGAATAGCGGAAGGCCGGGGGGGGAACGTCGCTTAAGCTTCCGGACTCGGAAAACTGCACCAGGATGGTGGTGTCCGAGTCGCCGTTGATGGTGAAGGACGTCTCGGACAAGGCCTCGTCGTTGGTGGTCATCCACAGGGTTTCCTTGAAGGCCGGGGAATCGGTCTTGTGTCCGGCGAAGATGGAACTGCCCTGGTAGGTGGTGTTGGCCAGGGAGATGAGCTGCTGGAAGAGCTGGCGCAGCTCGTAGCTGATCTGCTCCCGGTTGGCGTCGGTCATGGTGCCGGTGGCGGCCTGCTCGGCCAATCCCTTGATGCTGGTGAGCACGGTGCTCACCGAGGTCATGGTCCCGTCGGCCAATGTGAGCCAGCCCTCGGCCATGGAGATGTTCTCGCGATACTGGGTAAGTGACGACAGGGTGTCGCGGCCGTTTAAGACCCGCACCGTGCCGATGGGATCGTCGGAGGGCCTGTTGATCCTTTTTTGGCTCGACGACTGGATGTTGGACTCCATGAGCTGGGACAGGGCGGAATTCATATTCTGCAGGGAATTGGAATATATTCCTCGTTGCGTGACGCGCATGATCATGACGATTCTCCTTCCGTACCCGCCCCAGGATCTCGTTTCGGAACCCGGCGTACCCGGCTTACTCAACCAGCAACCTGAATCACCCGTTTTTTCTTAAAAAATACTGGCTTATTTGTTACGGGACGCAACCCTAGGACTTCATCCCAAGGATCGTTTGAAACATCTCGTCGGCCGTGCTGATCAGCTTGGCCGCCGCCTGATAGGACTGCTGGAACCGGATCAGGTTGGCCATTTCCTCGTCCAGGCTCACGGCCGAAACCGCGTCCTGGCGGGCGGCCAGTTCGTCGGCCAGGGCGGACTGATACAGATAGTTGTATTTGGCGTTCTGGGTGTCCACGCCCACCAGGCCCACCAGGGAATTGTAATATCCGGACAGGGTCTGGCTGGTGTCTCCGCCGGCGAAGGTGGACATCGTCACCTTCTTCGTGGACAGCTCGGCCAGGGCCAGGGCCGTGGTGTTGTCGCCGGAGTTCATCTCGCCGGCGCCGTTGACGTGCCCGGCATTGATGAAATTCAGGTTGTTGGCCACCACGGTGTTGACGGCGGCGTCAAAGGGTGTGGACCCGGTGAAAAAGGTGTTGATGCCCAGGGCCGCATACAGTCCCGACGAATCATCGCCGAAGGCGAAGGTATAGCCGGGGTTGGCGGTGACGGACAGGGAGCCGTTGATGACCTGGGCGGTACAGAAGGTGCCGAAGGTGTTGTTTATGGCGTCAACGACGTCGTTTAGGCTGTGCACGGCCGGGTCGAAGGGCTGCGCCCCCGAGGCCACGGGATCGAAGTCGATGAAGCCGAAGGACGCCGCCGAGGCCAGCTTTCCCGTGGCGGCGTCATAGAAATACATGCTCGAAACCCCGGAAGACAGCTTGTCTCCGAAGACCAGGCCCGAAGAGGGGCTGCCCAGGGCGGTGTCAGCATTGGCCACGGTGTACGAACCCAGGGCGTAGCTGAAGGCGGAAAGCCCCGCCCCCTGGGAATGGAGGCGGTTGACCTCCCACACCAGGCTTTCGGTAAAGGCCGCCAGACGTTCGCGATAGGCGCTGACGTTGACGTCGCGCACGGTGAAATAGCCGTTGAGGCTGCCGCCGGTGATGCGCGAGGTGTTCTCGGTGCCGTTGGCGTAGGTCTGGGGGGTGACGTTGACCACCGTTCCCGCCGACTTGTACCAATAGACGGCCTTCTTCGGGACCAGGGTGAAGGTGTCTCCGGCGCTCAAGGCGCCACTGGACGGATCATCGGGGTTGGAGGCGGAGCCGAACCAGATGTCCAGTTCCCCGACCCGCACCTTGCCGTCCTCGGGACGGGCCGAATAGAGAATGTCGTCGCCGTTGTCGTCCTTGAGCCAGGTCTTGCCGCCGTCCAGGGACACCCGGAAGGTGGCCGCCCCGGCCCCGCTGGTCACGGATCCGGCGTTCACCACCTGCAGGGTGTATTCGTATTCGTCGGAGCCGTCATAGTAGGCCTGTCCGTCGAAGGTGGAGCCCTGGGTGAGCTGCTTGGTGGTCCGCCCCTGCTCGAAGGAAAACTTGAACGTCGTGGTGCCGTCCACGATGGTGTGACCGGCCTTGGTCATGATGGTGATATTGCCGTAGCCGTTGTCCACGTACTGGAGGTCCACGATGGAGGCCAGCTCGCGTATCTTGACGTCGCGCAGGTCGTACAGGGCGTTGGGGTTGTTCGACCCCTCCACGGTGTACTGATTGATCTGGGAGTTGATCTCGGCGATTTCCTTGGCCAGGTCGTTGATGCGGTCCACATCCTGGGAGATGTAGTCGTTCATCTGGTCTTGAATGGAGGCCAGATCGGAATCCACCTGGGCAATCATGCTCAAAAGATTTTCGGCGTCGCTGACGAGCACCTGCCGCACGGCGCTGTTCTCGGGGTTCAACGTCAGTTCCTGGAGATCGGCAAGGAACTGGGAGAGGGCGGAACTGACGCCGCTGGTGTTGGCCTCGTTAAAAAGGGCCTCCACGCTTTGCAAGGCGCTGTAGGCGGCTTCGTAGCTCGACGCCGTCGAGGACTTGTCCAGGTATTGCAGCTCGATGAACTTGTCGAACAGCCGCACCACCTGCTTGGCCAGAACCCCTGTCCCCAGTTGCCCCGGCGAATAGTTGATGGACATGGCTTCTTCGAGAAGAAGCACCTGCCGGCTGTAGCCCTCGGTATCGACGTTGGCGATGTTGTTGCCCGTGACCTCAATGGCCAATTGCGAGGCGCGGAGCCCGCTCTGGGCGATATTGAGGATGGAGCTGATGCCGGGCATTACATCCTCCCGCTCAAAAGCGCCGGTGCGGCCGAGGCCCGGGCGTAGCGCCCGGCGGCGGTGTACACGTCCTTGGTGGGAACCAGCTGCTTCTGGATGAATTCGACGCAGGCCCGGCTCTGGTCATAAAACCCCAGGGCCATCTTGAAATTCTGCTCGGCCTGCCTGGCGCAGGCCTGTTCCCGGCGGTCCATGGCCTCGTACAAGGCCTGGGCCCGCATCCGCTGGTCCTCGGAAAAGGTGTGGATGACATCGGCGAGGCGCTTGGCCGCCGGGGAAATCGCGGCGTAGATGGCGCGCAGTTCGGTCCTTTCGACCGCAAGCTGGCGCATGAGCTCATGAATGGAGAATTCGAGCCCGGCCACCTTGGTGGGATCAAGCTCCCGCAGGTGGGTAAATTCTTCCTGCTGCAGCATGGCCAAAAGTGCCAGGGCCTTCTCCTGCCTGTCCAGGCTGGCGATGATCCTCGAGGTCATGGCTTTTCTCCCCGCTTCGGCGCGTATCCCGCGCCGTGACTGCTTGTGCGCCTTGTGAAGCGGCGTTGGCCGCATAGACTCCCACCTGCATGGGATCCACGCTGGCCCCGGCGTATCGCAGTTCGAAGTGCAGATGGGGGCCGGTGGATCGTCCCGTACTTCCCACTTCTGCAATTTTCCGGCCCGCGGCGACAACGTCCCCCTCCTGGACGTCGATTCGGCTCAAGTGCCCGTAAACACTCCGCCAACCGCCCTGATGCTCCACGATCACGGCATTGCCGTAGCCGCCCCTTGGCCCGGCAAAAACGACCTGGCCGTCCCAGCAGGCGGCAACCGTTTCACCCTCGGGGGCGGCAATGTCCATGCCCGCATGCCAGGCCGTCCTGCCGGTGAACGGATCGCCGCGCCATCCGTAATCCGAGGTGATGGTCCCACTGACCGGGGCGGCAAGTTCCCGGGCGGCCTGCTCCCGGCCTGGAACCGAGGCGTCGGCCCCCGCAGCCTGCTCCGAGGACAGAAACAGGGCATGGGAGGGATGGGCCACAACGGCATCGGCCACGGTACGCTTGGATGTGCCGGGGATTTCCGACGGCCGCGAGGCAACGCGCTCCAGCCCCTTCCCGGCCGTGGGCCGGTTGGCGGGCAGTACGGTCCCGGGCGCGGGAGCCTCGGCCGTTCCCGCCTGCCCCTTGCCCCCTCCCACCCGCTCCTTGAGCTGGGCATACATCATGTCCGCCAGGCCGATGCCGCCGGCCTCGGCCAGTTTATCCCCCAGGGCTTGGTCGAACATTGACAGATACTTGTCCTCATAGGGGCCGTGCAGCAGGCCATCCTTGGGCACCGTGGCCCGCATCTGGGCCATGAGTTTTTGCAGGAAGGCGCTCTCGAACCCCCGGCAGGCCTCACGCAGCTTCTTTTCGTCCGTGCTCCCGGCATTGAGGGTCCGGGCCAGGGAATCCATGCGCAACTTGTTCTGGATATCCATATCCGCCTGGGCAGGCGCACCCAGAAGCGACGATTCCAGGCCCGCGGACATGCTACATGACCTCCAGCTCGGCGTGCAGGGAACCCGAGGTCTGCAGGGTGCGCAGGACGCTTATCAGGTCGCGCGGGGTGGCCCCTAGGGCGTTTAAGCCCTGCACCAGCTCCTGCAGGCTGGCGCCCTCCACCAGCTTGAGCTTGCGGTTGTCTTCCTGCACGGCGATGTCCGTTTCCGGCACCACAACAGTCTGCCCTTCGGAGAACGGCATGGGCTGGGAGACGTCGGCGGATTCGCGGATCTCGATCTGCAGATTGCCATGGGTCACGGCGGCCGGGGCCAGCTTGACGTTTAAGCCCACCACCACGGTGCCGGTCTTTTCGTCCACCACCACCCGGGCCCGGTTGTCCGGACGAATCTCCAGATTTTCCAGGTTGGCCAGAAGCGGCACCAGATTGCCCTTGTGTTGGTCGGGCACGGCGAGGCTTACGGTGGCCCCGTCCACGGCGGCGGCAAAGGCCCCGCCCATGGCGTCGTTGATCTTCTGGGCCACCTGCTGGGCCGTGGAATAATCGGGGTGTTGCAGATTGAGGGTAAGGCCCTCCTGTTGGTTGAATTCAAAGGGGATGGTCCGCTCCACATTGGCCCCGCCGGGGATCATGCCCACGGTGGTGATGTTCTTGGAGACCGAGGCCGCTGCGCCCGAGGCCGTCACGCCGCCAACCAGGAGCGATCCCTGGGCGATGGCGTAAATGTTGCCGTCGATGCCCTTGAGCGGCGTGACCAGGAGCACCCCGCCAAGCAGGCTCGACGAGTCGCCCAAGGACGAGATGGTCACGTCCATACGGGTACCGGCCTTGGCGGAAACGGGCATCTGAGCCGTGACCATGACGGCGGCCACGTTGCGGGGTTTGAGCGTGGCCTTGTCCACGCGCACGCCCATGCGGTCGAGCATGTTGTAGATGGACTGCACGGTGAATTCCGATCCGCGCCTGTCGCCGGTGCCGGACAGGCCCACCACCAGGCCGTAGCCCACCAGCTGGTTGGTGCGCGACCCGCTGAACGTGGCGATGTCCTTGAGGCGCGTGCCGTGGGCGGCCTGCGCCGCGCCAAGCACCAGGGCGCCCAACAGGACGGCCGCCGCCATCCAGCGGGCCATGGCCATATCCGCCATCCGGTCGCCGTGTCTTCCGATCACGATCTCGCCCATATCGTCCTCTCCCGTTCCTGTTCCCACGTTTGACGGGAACGCCTGCCGCGTCCGTGCGCAGGGGCTTGAGGCGTATTTCCCAAAAAATACATCATTAAAAGGGCCACACGTTGTCGAGGAGGCGCGACAGCCAGCCGGGCTTCTGCCGGTCGGCCAGGACACCCTCGCCGTAGTATTCGATCTTGCAGTCGGCCAGGGCCGTGGACGGCACGGAGTTGTCCGGATCGATGTCCGTGGGCCGCACCAGTCCCCGCACCACGATGATCTGGTTCTCGTCGTTGACCTTGGTCTCGCGCGCCCCTTCCACCTGCATCACCCCGCCGGGCAGGATGGCCACCACCCGGCAGCCGATGGAGGCGCTGACGTCGGATTCGCGCTTGGTTTCGCCCTTGGCCTTGAACTTGTTGCTGGTTCCGGCCTTGACCATGGCGTTTTGGCCGGTGGGCCCGATGAGTCCGAAGTTCGGGCCGCCGAGTTGTCCGGTGAGAGAACCGTCGAAGGTCCGGTTCCCGAAATAGTTCTCTACGCCGATGTCCACACTGGAATCCTTGTCGGACTTGGTCTCGGCCTTGTTCTTGCCCCGGGAGTTCTCCACGATGTTGACCATGACGATGTCGCCGATACGCCGGGCCCGGTTGTCCTCGAACAGGAAACCGGCCTGGGACTGGCTGAAGATGGAGCCCGGATTCTCGGCTGCGGGAGGAGCCTGGAAGACCGGCTCGGACAGGGTCGGCGACGGTGCGGGCTTTTTCGACACCGAGGAGCAGCCCATCGCGGCGACGGCGGCACAAAGAAGCAGGGCCAGGGTGGCGGTACGGTTCATGGGATGTCCCCCTTGATCACTTTTCGGTGACGACCACGGTGTTCTTGTCGCGCACCGAGGCGATGACTTTTCGTTCACTTTGCAAGTTGCGCACCGTCACCTTTCCGCCCGGCGCGCCGTCGGATTCGGCCAGGGCATCCACCTGGAGCCGGATGCGGCCGCCTTCATAGACCAGGTTGACCTTGTCCCCCTTGAGCACCAGGGGCATGGGTTCCACGTCCTGGGCGAAGATCACCTGTCCCTGCCCCACCCCGCGCACCAGCCGTACGGGCAGGCCGGCGCCGTCCCAGGGCCGGCCGGGGAGCCCGGCCAGGTTGCGCTCCTCGAAGGACACCAGTTCCCCGGTCAAAACTCCGTCGCGCGGGTTGACCGGCCGTCTGGCCACGGCCACCCGGCCCGCCTGGTTGACCACGGCCCGGGCCGCGACCTTGCTTTGGGTCCGGCCGTCCGGGCCGCTCACGCACAGCCGCAGTTCCGCGCCCCCCGGCCCGGGAGTCCCCGCCGAAGCGGCCATCTCCACGGTCAGCCGGTCGTGTTCGCCGAGAAACAGGTATTCGGGAACCTCCACGCCGCTGACCCAGGTCCGGCCGGAAAGACCGGACAGATGCGGCGTCAAGAAATCGACGACCAGGCGCTCCAGTTCCGGGCGCTGGGCCACCCGCCCTCCCCGGCGCACCAGAAGCTGCACCGGCAGGACGTATTCCACCGGAGCGTCCTTTAAGTAGGTCCGAAGTCTGCCCGGCAGTTCGGCCCCGGACATGGTCTGGGACTGCCCCGCCGCCGGGGCGGCCCACAGGGCCGTGGCCCCCAGGATGTTCCAGGCGTCTTCGGGAAAACCCGGGTCGGGCGCGGCGATGTCGGCAAGCGTCACCCGTTCGCCGTCCACGCAGGCCGCCGGAAGGATGCGCAGCACCCAGGCGGCATGCCCTTCGCCGACGCCCACGACGACCCCCAGGCAGACGGCTGTCGCGAAAAGGGCGGCCCTGACGGGGGCAAGGATGCGTCCAATATCGTTCATGACATGTTACCGCTTCACGTTGACCGCCGTCTGCAGCATGCCGTCGGCGGTGGTGATGGCCTTGGAGTTGGCCTCGTAGGCCCGTTGGCCCACAATGAGCCCCACCATTTCATCCACGAGTTCCACGTTGGACATTTCCAGGAACCCCTGGACCAGGATGCCCGCGTTCTGGTCGCCGGGGTTGAGCTCCTCGGGATCCCCCGAGGCCTCGGTGGTGGAATAGAGGTTGCGGCCCTCGGCGCTTAACCCCGCCGGGTTGATGAAGGTGTAGAGAGGGATGTCCACCCCGGCCAGTTCCTCGCCGTTTTCATCCAGGCAGGCCAGGTGGCCGCCCTCGGTGATGGTGATGTTTTTGGTCTCTTGGGGCACGGCGAACTCGGGCTGCAGGACATAGCCATTGGCCGAGACGATGGTGCCGTCCTGGTTGAGCTTGAAGGAACCGGCCCGGGTGTAGAGTTCGCGGCCGTTGACGTCCAGGCGGAAGAACCCGTCGCCTTCGATGGCGATGTCGAGCTGGTTGCCGGTGTTTTGCAGATCGCCCTGGGTGAAGAACTTGTGCACCGTGGTGGGGCGTACGCCGAGACCCACCTGGAGCCCGGTGGGCAGCCGGTTGCCGCCGGTGGTCTCGGTGCCGGCCACGGCCTGGGTCTGGTACATGAGATCCTCGAACTCGGCCCGGCTCTTTTTGAAGCCGATGGTGTTCACGTTGGCCAGGTTGTGGGACATGGTGTCTATCTGCATCTGCATGGCCACCATGCCGGTGGTGGCCGTCCAAAGAGAGCGCATCATACGCGTGGTCCTCCTGCGTTATTTGTCGGTACCGACCCGGGTGGCCCGGGTGTCGAGATCGTGGGAGCTGGTCATGACCTTCTGGTAGGCCTCAAAGGTGCGCTGGGTCTCGATCATGGACACCATCTCGGAAACGACCTCCACGTTGGACTTTTCCAGATAGCCCTGCACCACCTGGGTCAGGGCCGGATCCAGGGCCTCCTCCTGGATGGCCGTCCCCCCGTTACCCCGGTAGAGGTTGGCCCCGTATTTCTCCAGGGCCCAGGGTTCGGCCACGGCCACGATATCCAGGGTGCCCACAGGCGCGCCGTCCACGGAAATCTGCCCGTCACCGGCCACGGTGATGACCCTGCCGGCCGGGATGTCGATGGGACCGCCCTCCCCGAGCACCTGAAAGCCCTGGTCGGTTCTCAGGGTACCGTCCGGCCCGCGCAGGAAGGCCCCGCTGCGGGTCAGATAGTCGCCTTCCGGAGAACGCACCCGAAAAAACCCCGGTCCCTGGATGGCCAGGTCGAAGGTGTTGCCCGTGGCCTGCAGCGCGCCCTGGGAGAAATCGATCTGCTGCATGGACAGGCGCGGCTTGGCAATGAGATCGGCCCGGGGCAGGAGTTCCTCCTCGCGGATGTTGCCGCGCGGGTCGGGGTGATAGTCGTGGGCGAAGCGCACGAAGGTGTCATGAAACGACACCTGATCGCGCTTGTAGCCGGTGGTGTTGACGTTCGCCAAATTGTTGGCGCTGATGTTGAGGCGGTTCTCGTTGCTTAACGCCCCGAAAAGCGCGCTGTACATGCTCATGTCCATGGAAGGAGTCCTCCTCGACCGGGAGGGATGCAAGGGGCGGACCAAAGCGCACGCGGGGAGAAAACGGCCGGGAGAATGTGGGGATCGGAACACCGGGGAGGGAAGAGCCCGGGAAGACGGGAGGCCGGGAGGACATAAGCCCGTCCCCCTGTTGCGGCGGTTGACGCCGCCGGACGCTGGATATACAAGGTATATTCATAGGGAAGCGACCTACCCGCTCCCAAGGAGGCACCATGGAAACCCTCGTTTCCCGCTGGGGCAACAGCCTCGGCCTGCGCATCCCCAAGGCTCTGGCCGCCGAGGCCGGGCTTTCCCCGGGCGACGCCGTGCGTTTCGACCGCACGCCCGAAGGGCTCATGATCGTGAAGGTGCGGCCCCGCCCGAAGGTGTCCCTGGACGCGCTGCTGGCCCGGGTGACCGAGGACAACCGGCACGAGACCGTGGACTGGGGTACCCCGGCCGGGCGGGAACTGCTGTGACATCCGGCGCCCCGGACCGGGGCGACTACGTGCATGTGGATTTCGATCCCCTGGCGGGGCACGAGCAGGCCGGGGCGCGTTTCGCCCTGGTGCTCTCCCCCCGGACCTTCAACGAAAAGACCGGACTGGCTTTTGTGGCCCCCATCACCTCGCGGCAAAAAGGCTATCCCTTCGAGGTCGCCATTGCGCCCGGCGAGCGCGTGGCCGGGGTGGTCCTGGCCGACCAGACCCGCAGCCTGGACTGGAAGGCGCGCCGTCTCAAGGTCAAGGGAACGGCATCGGCGGGGGTGGTGGAGGGGGTCACGGACCTTCTGGCGGCCATCCTCGGGATCGAGGCGGGGCCATAGCAAAAAACGGGGCCGGACGATGCGCCATCGTCCGGCCCCGGCTTCGTATCCTGCGGCGGCTACACGCCCAAGATGATCCGGGCCGCGCCGAAATAGAGCAATAGCCCGGTGATATCCACCAGGGTGGTCAGGGAGGGGCTGGCTGCCACGGCCGGGTCGCGCCCCAGGCGCACGGCCAGAATCGGCAGGGCCGCGCCGAGGATGGTGGCCGTGACCACCTGGGCGCATAGGGCCAGGCCGACCACGATGCCCACCTTGGCCAGGGTCACACCCTCGGGCAACACCGCGCCGTGGGACAGAAACGATACCTTGGCGAAGGCCAGAAGCGCCAGGATGCCGCCCAGCATGGCCGCCACCTGGAATTCCTTGAGAAAGACCCGCAGGGCGTCGCGCGGCCGCACGTCGCCAAGCGTCAACGCCCGGATGACCACCGTGGCCGACTGGCTGCCCACGTTGCCGCCGGCGGCGGCGATCATGGGCATGTACAGGGTCAGGATCAAAAGGCTGGCCAGGGTGGATTCGAAGGAGCTGATGATCAGCCCGGACACCAGTCCCAGAGCGGCCAGGATCACCACCCAGAAGGCCCGGTTACGGAAATGCCCGAAGGCCGAGGTGCGCAGGTAGGCCTCGCCGCCGTGGCTGCCGCCGATAGCCACGAACTTTTCCATGTCCTCGGTGTGCTCCTGGTGCAGCACGTCCATGGCGTCGTCGTGGGTGACGATGCCCACCAGGACGCCTTTGTCGTCCACCACGGGCAGGGCCAGGAGGTCGTAGCGGGAGATCTGTTTCACCACCTCTTCCTGGTCGTCTCCGGCCCGGGCGAAGATCACCTCCTGGTTCATCAGCTCCGAAACCAGGCTCTCGGGCCGGGCCAGGATGAGATCCTTCAGCGACACGAACCCGGTCAGCCCGCGAGCGGCGTCCACTACATAGGCATAATAGATGGTTTCCTTGTCCGGGGCCTCCAGGCGCAGCTTCTCGATGGCCGCGGCGGCGGTCATCTCCGGCGTCAGAGCGGCGTATTCCGAGGTCATGACCGCCCCGGCCGTGCCCTCGGCGTAGGAGGACAGGCGGCGGATGTCCTCGCGTTCGGCCTGAGCCAGGGCAGGCATCACGGCCTGGCGGCATTCGGCCGGGATGCGCTTGAGCAGGTCCACCCGGTCGTCATGGGGCATGGCCGCCACCAGGGCCGTGACCTCGCCCCGGGTCATGGCCTGGGCCGTGGCCACCTGGGCGGGCACGGTCAGGTGGGCGAATATCTCCGCCCGGCGCTCCGGCTCCAGGGCGGCCAGCACCCGCCGGGCCACGAGGGCCGCGCTGCCGGGCTCGGGCGCGTCGCCGCCGCGGGAATTTTCGAAAACGGCGCACAGGCGTTCCGCCGTGACACCAGGATGCTCCCCGCTTGCGGCGGAACGGACCAGGGCCGCGATGCCGGCGGCGACATCCTGGCGGTCATCGCGCAAAACGCCGACAGCGTCCGGGGCGGACGCGGCCATGGGAAATTTTGCCAAGAGGGTGTTCGTCATGGTTCGCCTCCCTTGGACAGGGAATTACAGGCTGCGGATCAGGCCGCGCCCATGGCGAACCGGGAGGGGAAGGCTCAGCCGGACCCGTCCGTAAACGGGAGCGACCTGGATATCCCTCGCGGCCGGAAGAAGGCGCGGGTCCGGGTCATGTCGCGGCGCGAACGCCGCACGGCCTTTCGGGGCCGACTACCGTCAGGGTCCATGAAAAAACCTTGGGTTCATTGTTGGGCGGCGCATGACTCCACGGCGGAGCATGCCGTAAACAGAGGATCCATACACATCCCGGATGAAAATGGCAACCCCGGCCGCCATTGGCGCGACGCGACCCAAGACACCGAACTCACAGGCATTTTCTCCGTTCGCCCCACACCCCTCCCCCTGCTCCGCATCCACGGCACCTCCTGTGCCCCGCCCCGGCCCCGCCCGCCGGGCGAACTCCCGGCCATCTTGCCTCTTGACAAAAACTCCACACCGGGTAATTTCACGAGTTCGAGCGGGCGTAGCTCAGCTGGTAGAGTACAAGCTTCCCAAGCTTGGTGTCGCGAGTTCGATCCTCGTCGCCCGCTCCAGCTTCTAAGCCTCTGACGACCCTGGCGTTTTTATGTGTAACGAGGAGAGGTGGACCAGCGGGTTGGGTCCACTTTTTTTTTGCCGGGCCATGGCTTGCAAGCCGAATTCCCGTATTTTATAGGATATATGGACATCCAGGAACGCGCCAGACTGATCGAACAGCTTCTCACCCCGTTTCTCGCCGCCGAGGGACTCATCCCCTGGGGAATCGAGCTCTCCTCGGCCGGGCATCGGGAACTGTTGCGCATTTTCATCGACCTGTCCCCCGAGGCCCGGGCGGCCCGGGGCCACGCCGACCGCGAGGCCGGAGTGACCGTGGACCACTGCGCCGCGGTCAGCCGCCATGCCGGATATCTTTTGGATGTGGAAGACGTCATGCCCGGTCCCTATGTGCTTGAGGTTTCCTCGCCGGGGATCGAGCGGCGTTTTTTCGCGCCCGGCCAACTCGCCGGATACATCGGCCGCGAGATCGAGGTGACCCTCGTCCTGCCCCGCGCCGGACGCCGCCGGTTCCGGGGCATCCTGACCGGGGCTGCGGGCGAGGCCTTCACCATGACGGCCGATCCGGGACCGAAACAGACCGCCGTGGACTTTGCCTGGGACGACGTCAAAAAGGCCAGGCTTGTCAACCGATTTCCCGATGCGGCTGGCGATCCCGGCCAGGAACATTTCCACGGACCCTCGGAGGTGACCCCATGAGCATGGAGCTGAAAAAGGCAATCGACCAGATAAGCAAGGACCGAGGCATCGACCGGGATCTTCTCGTTGACACCCTCGAAGAGGCCGTGCGCTCCTCGGTGGCCCGCAAATACGGGGACCACCTGGATTTCGAGGTGGGCTACAACGAGGAACAGGGCGAGATCGAGGTTTACCAGTTCAAGGTAGTCGCCGAGGAAGTGGAAGACCCGGACGCGGAGATCACCCTGGAAGAGGCCCGGGCCATCGACCCCAACGTCCAGATCGACGACGAGATGGGTTTCAAGCTCAAGATCGAGGATCTGGGGCGCATCGCGGCCCAGTCGGCCAAGCAGGTGATCATCCAGCGCATGCGCGACGCCGAGCAGGAGATCATCTACGAGGAATACAAGGACAGAAAGGGCGAGATCGTCAGCGGCATCATCCAGCGCCGGGACCGCTCGGGCTGGATCATCAACCTCGGCCGCACCGAGGCCCTTTTGCCCAAGGAAGAGCAGATTCCCCGCGAACGCTACAAGCGCGGCGACCGCGTCCAGGCCTTCATCATCGAAGTCCTGCCCCAGGGCCGCGGCCCGCAGATCATCGTGTCGCGCACCCACGGCGACTACATGAGCGCCCTTTTCTCCCGCGAGGTGCCCGAGGTGGCCGACGGCACGGTACGCATCCTGGGCGTGTCCCGCGACCCCGGCTCCCGGGCCAAGGTGGCGGTCATGTCCAAGGACCGCGACGTGGATCCGGTGGGGGCCTGCGTGGGCATCCGGGGTTCGCGCATCCAGAACATCGTCCAGGAACTGCGCGGCGAGCGCATCGACATCGTGGTCTGGAGCCCGGACATCGCCGGGTTCGCCAGAAACGCCCTGTCCCCGGCCTCGGTCTCGCGCATCATCGTGGACGAAGAGGAAAAGACCCTGGAGGTCGTGGTTCCCGACGACCAGCTCAACCTGGCCATCGGCCGCAAGGGCCAGAACGTGAAGCTGGCGGCCAAGCTTCTGGGCTGGAAGATCGACATTTTCACCGAGTCCCGCTTCGGCGAGCTCAACGCCTCGCGCAAGGAACTGGAGCAGCTGGCCAGCGTGGCCGAGATGCCCGTGGAGAAGTTTTTGTCCGCCGGGTTCACCTCCCTTGAGCAGATGGTCGAGGCCGACGACGAGGCCCTGGCCACCATCGAGGGCATGACCGCCACGCGCATGGGCAACATCCGGCTGGCCCTCAAACTCCTGGCCCCGGCCAAGGCCCCGGCCGAAGAGACGGACGAGGCCTCCGACGCCGAGGCGGAGCCTGACGGCGGCGAATCCGGGACGGCGGCCGGACCGGACGACGCGTCGCCAGACCTGACTGGCGAGACTGGCGAAACGGCAGGCCATGCCGAGCCGGCCGCCGAGGGTGACGACGCGGCAAAGCCAGAGGAATAGGGCCGACGTCTTATGCGGGAGACGGGGACTCAAGACGGAAATGGCGGCGGGAAGCGCATTCCCGTACGCATGTGCGTGATTTGCCGGGGCAGGTTTCCCAAAGCCGGACTGTCCCGATACGTCGATCGGTCCCGGGCGTCCGGTGGCCCGGCCCAGGCCGAGACAGCGCCGCCGCATCTGGTCCATGACGCGAGGATGCGCATGGACGGCAGGGGGGTATATGTCTGCGACAACCCCATCTGCCGGGAAAAATTCAAGAAATTCGCCGGGCGCGGCAGGAAACGTTAGGGGGAAGCCAAAGTGAGCAGCATTCGGGTGAAAGACCTCGCCAAGGAGCTTGGGGTCGGCAACAAGGAAATTCTGCAATTCCTTCGTGAGTTGGGGTTCCAGGCCAAAAGCCAGATGGGCGCCCTGACCGAGGAGGAAGTGACGCAGGTGCGCGCCAAGGCGCGCTCGCTTGTGGGCAAGACCCAGGTCATCGACACCGAGGTCCAGCCGGGGGTCATCGTCAGACGGCGCAAGCCAGCCCGGGACAAGGCCCCCGAAGCCGCCCCCGTGGCCGACGCCGCCCCCCCCGTCCACGAAGCCGCCGAACCCGACGTCCACGAGCCTCCCGTGGTCGAGGCCCAGGCCCAGGCGCAGGCCCCGGAAGAGACTCCCGCCGACCACGCCCAGGCCCAGCGCAAGGAACGCCCCAAGCGCCAGGCCCCGGCGGAGACCACGGCCCGCATCATCTCCCAGCCGGCTCCCCCTGAGCCCGAGACGCCGAAGCCCGAACCCCATCCGGTGGAAATGGAAACGGCCGCCGTGGTGGAGGCCGTGGAAGAGGCCGAGGCCGTGACGGAAATGGCTCAGGCCCCCGAGGCCGTGAGCGAGCCGGAACCTGTTGCCGAAGAGGCCGCAATGGCCACCGCGCCTTCCGATGAGGCTGCCACCGATGCCACGGCCGGGGAGTCCGGCGTGGCCGAAGCCATGGAGGCCTCCGGCGAGACGCCGCCCGCCCCGGCGCAGCCGGCCGAGGAAGACGCCAAGGGCGGCAAAAAGAAAAAGCCGCGCCGCGAACAACCCGCGACCCCCCAGGTGCGCATCATCTCCATGCCCGAGCCCAAGCCGGCCGCCCCGGCTCCGGCCCCGGCCGCCGCTCCGGGAACCGCCGCCCCCAAGGCCGAGACCGAGGAGGAGCGCCGCAAGAAGGGCAAAAAGGACCGGCGGACCGTCGAATTCGCCCCCACCCCGGTGGAAACCGAGGAGTCGCGCCGCAAGAGCGCCGCCGCCAAAAAGAAAAAGACCCCCGATATCCAGGATCGCACCGGCGGCCGGGCCAAGTCGTTCAAGCGCAAAAAACCGCGCGAGGACTTCCAGGCGGTCCAGCCCCAGATCCAGGCCGGAACTCAGCCGCTCAAGGCCGCCAAGCGCAAAATCCGCATGGAAGAAACCATCCGCGTGGCCGAGCTGGCCAAGCAGATGGGCATCAAGGCCCAGGATCTCATCAAGGTGCTTCTGGGGCTCGGGGCCATGGTCACCATCAACCAGTCCCTTGATGTGGAAACCACCATCCTTGCGGCTGGAGAATTCGACTACGAAGTGGAAAAAGTGGGTTTTTCCGAAGAGGATTTCCTGCTCGACCGGGAGGCCGACAACCCCGAGGACATGCGGCCGCGGCCGCCCGTGGTCACCATCATGGGCCACGTGGACCACGGCAAGACCTCGCTTCTGGACGCCATCCGGGCCTCAAACATCACCTCCGGCGAGGCCGGCGGCATCACCCAGCACATCGGCGCCTACCATGTCAGCACCTCACGCGGGGAGATCGTCTTCCTGGACACCCCCGGCCATGAAGCCTTTACGGCCATGCGCGCCCGCGGCGCCCAGGTCACGGACATCGTGGTCCTGGTGGTGGCCGCCGACGACGGGGTCATGGACCAGACCCGCGAGGCCGTGAACCACGCCAAGGCCGCAGGCGTACCCATCGTGGTGGCCGTGAACAAGATCGACAAGCCCGAGGCCAACCCCGACCGGGTCATGCGCGAACTGGGCGAACTGGGCTTGGTGCCCGAGGCCTGGGGCGGCGAAACCATCTTCGCCAACGTTTCGGCCAAGCAGAAGCTCGGCCTGGACGCCCTTTTGGAAATGATCCTGCTGCAGGCCGAGGTGCTCGAGCTCAAAGCCAACCCCGCCAAGCGCGCCCGGGGCCATATCGTCGAGGCCCGCCTGGACAAGGGACGCGGCCCCATCGGCACCATCCTCATCCAGGAAGGCACCCTCAAGCAGGGCGACGCCTTCGTGTGCGGCGTGGTCAGCGGCCGGGTGCGGGCCATGTTCGACGACCAGGGCAAAAAGATCCGCGAGGCCGGACCGGCCATGCCCGTTGAGGTCCAGGGCTTCGAGAGCGTGCCCGTGGCCGGCGACGAGTTCGTGGGGGTCGAGGACGACAAGGTGGCCCGCCGCATCGCCGACGCCCGCTCCATCAAGCAGCGCGAGCGGGAGCTGGGCAAGGCCACCAAGGTCACCCTGGAAACCTTCCTGGCCGCCCGCCCCGACGCCGAGGCCCAGACCCTCAACCTGGTGCTCAAGGCCGACGTGCAGGGGTCGCTGGAGGCCATTACCGAGGCCCTAAACAAGCTGTCCACGGACAAGGTCAAGGTCAGCGTCATTCACGCCGGAACCGGAGCCATCACCGAATCCGACATCCTTCTGGCCTCGGCCTCCCAGGCCATCATCATCGGGTTCAACGTGCGGCCCACGGTCAAGGTCAAGGACGTGGCCGACCACGAGAACGTGGACATCCGCTTCTACGACATCATCTACAAGCTGGTGGGCGACATCAAGGACGCCATGTCCGGCATGCTGGCCCCGGTCATCCGGGAGCAGTACCTGGGCCAGGCCGAGGTGCGCGACACCTTCAGCGTGCCCAAGATCGGCCTGGTGGCCGGTTGCGGCGTGCTCGACGGCAAGCTCACCCGCAACGCGGGCATCCGCCTGCTGCGCGACGGCGTGGTGGTCTACACCGGCAAGCTGGCCTCCCTCAGGCGTTTCAAGGACGACGTGAAGGAAGTCACCAAGGGATATGAATGCGGAGTGGGTCTTGAGAACTACAACGACATCAAGATCGGCGACGTCATCGAGGCCTTCGAATCCGTGGAGGAGAAGGACACCCTGTAAGGCGGTGGTCGGCGCATGGTCATCGGCATCCTGACCCTGGAGTTCCGGCTCCACGGCAACGACTCGCTCAAGGGGAAACGGCGCGTGGCCTTAAGCCTCAAGCAGAAGCTGCGCAACACCTTCAACGTGGCCGTCAGCGAAATCGCCCGCCAGGATGCCCACGACACCCTGGTCCTGGCGGCGGTGACCGTGTCCCCGGACGCCCCCCGGGTGCAGGGGCTTTTGCAGAAGGCCCTCAACAAGGTCGTGGCCATGGACGCGGCCGAGCTGGTCTACGACGACATCGAGATCATTCAGGCCTGAACGGGTCTGGCCCAGCCCGGCCTGGCCCCGTTCTGGCCCGCTTTGAACTGGCGCGGCCCCGAGGGGCCGGCAAGGAATCGAGACATGAAACAGGCGACCTCCCGCCGCTCCACCCGGCTCTCCGACCTGATCCTGCGGGAAATCGCTTTGATGCTCGTGGAAGACGTGACGGACCCCCGGCTCGAACTGGTGACCATAAGCGGCGTGGCCCTGAACACCGACCTCAGCGTGGCCAAGGTCTTCTACACCCTGCACGGCGACGAGAAACGGCTGGCCGACGCCGCCGCCGGGCTCGAACACGCCAAGGGCTTCATGCGCGGCCTGCTCGGGCGCCGGCTCAAGATCAAATTCGTTCCCGAACTGCGTTTCGAGCGCGACAGCTTTCTCGAGGACATGGTCTATGCCCACCCCGATGCGTGACATCGCACGCATCCTCCGGGAGCACGACGACATCGCCGTCCTCTCCCACGAGAATCCCGACGGCGACGCCGTGGGCTCGGCCGCGGCCCTGGGGCACATCCTGGCCCGCCTGGGCAAGCGTTTCGTCCTGGCCAACGCCTCCCCCCTGCCCGGCCAGTTCTCCTGGATGGACCTCCCCGGGCCCTGGACCACGGCCATGCCCGCCGTCTACGGCTACGCCGTAGCCCTGGACTGCGGCGACGGCCCGCGCCTGGGCGCCCTGGAGAAGGCCGTGGACCCGACGCGCCTGTGCGTCATCGACCACCACCTGGGCAACCCCGGCTTCGGGGCCGTCAACTGGGTGGACACCGCCGCCTCCTCCACCGGGGAGATGGTGGCGGCCCTGGCCGACGAACTCGGCGTGCCCCTGGACGGCGGCCTGGGCGAATGCCTGTACGTGGCCATGGTCACGGACACGGGCGATTTTTCCTTCGGCTCCACCCGGCCCGAGACCCTGGAGCTTGCGGCGCGCATCCTCCGGGCCGGGCTCAACCTGGGCCAGACCAACGCCCGCCTGAAAAACCAGTGGTCGTTGTCGCGCATCCGCCTGTGGTCCGAGGTCATGGGCGGCATGACCCTGCATTCGGGCGGGTCCATAGGCTCCATCGCCATCTCCCGGGAGACCATGGCCCGCACCGGCACCTCGGTCGAGGACTGCGACGGACTGGTGAACTGGGTGCTGCGGGTGCGCGGGGTGCGGGCGGCCGTGGCCGTGCGCGAACTGCCGGACGGCCGGGTCAAATTCAGCCTGCGCTCGGTGGGCGACGTGGACGTGCAGCGCGTGGCGGCGTCTTTCGGCGGCGGCGGACATAAAAACGCCTCGGGCGGGTCCGTGGACGGCCCGCTTGCGGCCGCCGAGGCCACCCTGGCCGCAGCCGTGGGAGCGTCGCTTGGAGCGCCAATCGCGCATGTCTAGTTCCGTGAAACCGGCGCAGCAGCATGGCATCCTGGTCCTGGACAAGCCCTCGGGACCGACCTCCACGGCGTGCTTAAACGACATCAAGTACCGCCTGGGGCAAAAAAAGATCGGCCATGCCGGGACGCTGGACCCCCTGGCCCAGGGCGTCCTGGTGGTGCTGCTGGGACGGGCCACCAAGATCGCCACGTTTTTGCACGACGACAAGGTCTATCTGGCGGGCATGCGCCTGGGCACGACCACGGATACCTATGACATCCAGGGGACCGTGACCGGCGAATTTCCCTGGCAGGCGGTGACCGAGGCCGACGTCCGGCGTGGGATCGAGGCCCTAAACGGCCGCCAGATGCAGGAGGTGCCGCCCTATTCGGCGGCCAAGCACCAGGGAAAACCCTTGTATGAACTGGCCAGACGGGGCATGATGACCCCGGTCAAGACCAAAGAGGTCGAGATTTCCGACGCGCAGGTCGTTGCCATGGACCTGCCGTCGATCCTTTTCCGGATACGGGTCTCATCCGGCGCCTACGTCCGCTCCCTGGTCCACAGCCTGGGGCAGCGACTTGCATGCGGCGCGGTGATGACCTCCCTGGTCCGGGAATACAGCCGTCCGTTCACCCTCGGCGAGGCCCATGGCCTGGCCGGGGTGCTGGCCGAACCCGAGCGCCTGCCCGAGAGGATCCTGCCCCTTGAGGCGGCGCTTCCGGACTGGCCGCGGGTGCGTTTCGGGGCGGAGGATGCGGCCAAGGTGGCCCGGGGCATGCGGCTTGACGCCGCAGGTGCGGCTCCGGGCGACAGGGCCCTGCTCCTGGATCCCGAGGGCGCCCCCCTGGCTGCGGCCGAGGCGGTGGCCACGGACGGCGCGATGCGGTGGGCGATCCTGCGCGGCCTTGGCTGACGCGGACGTCCGGCCTTCCCGTTGCCGTTTCCCCGGGCCGATGCCCGGTGCGGAACGTTCGGGTCGCGCGAGGCGACAAACACGACAAACGGAGGATATCGCTGTGGTCATGACCGCCGAGGACAAATCCAAGGTCATCGAGGAGTACAAGAAGCATGAGGGCGACACCGGCTCCCCCGAGGTGCAGGTGGCGCTTTTGACCACGCGCATCAACTATCTGACAGACCATTTCAAGGTCCATGCCAAGGATTTCCATTCCCGCACGGGCCTTTTGAAACTTGTCGGACAGCGGCGCAAGCTTCTCAAGTACCTGAAGAACAAGGACATCCAACGCTATCGCGATCTCATCGCGAGACTTGGGCTGCGCAAGTAGCACCGGCCGGGAGCCCCCGCGCGAGACCCCTTTCAGGTGCCGCGCTGGGGCTCCCGCCTCCCCGAAAATTCACCATGCGCGCCGGGCGGCGGGACCGCCTTCCGGTCCCGATGGCCGCCGCGCCTGACGGAGTTTTTTGGGGGGGCCAACCCCAACATCGGGCTTTTCGCAGGGAACCGCCCTGCCCCGAAAACGAGGAATACACCCTATGGCATTTGGAACCCCGGCTACCCGCCTGCAAACCACTGTCGGCGACAGCACCATCATCATCGAAACCGGACGCCTGGCCAACCAGGCCGACGGCGCCGTCTGGATCCAAAACGGCGACAACGTGGTCCTGGTCACGGCCTGCACCCAAACCCTGGAAATGGACAAGGGCTTTTTCCCCCTGGTCGTGGATTACCAGGAGATGTCCTACGCCTCCGGGCGCATCCCCGGCGGCTATTTCCGCCGCGAGATCGGCCGCCCCTCCGAGCGCGAGGTGCTGGTCTGCCGCCTGATCGACCGCCCCTGCCGTCCGCTTTTCCCCAAGGGCTTCCGGGACGAGGTCCAGATCATCGCCACGGTCCTGTCCGCCGACCCCTTCACCGACCCGGACATCCTGGCCCTGACCGGGGCCTCCACGGCCCTGCACATCTCCAAGATCCCCTTCCTTGGCCCCATCGCCGGGGCCCGGGTGGGCTACGTGGACGGCCAGTTCGTCTTGAACCCCTCCTACGCGGCCTTAAACGGCCCGAGCACCCTGAACATGGTTTTCGCGGCCAGCCGTGACGCCGTGGTCATGGTCGAAGGCGGCGGCAAGTTCGTCTCCGAAGACCTCATCGCCGACGCCCTGGAATGGGGCCACAAGCAGATCCTCCCCCTGCTCGACCTCCAGGAGGAGATGCGGGCCAAGGTGGGTGTGCCCAAGATCGAATTCACGCCGCCCCAGATCAACCCGGATATCGACGCCAAGGTCACGGAACTGGCCACGGCCGAGATGACGGCGGCCCTCACCATCACCGACAAGATGGAACGCCGCGAGGCCCGCAAGAAGGTCAAGACGGCCGTTCTCGAGGCCATCGCCGCCGAGTATCCCGAGCATCCCGAATTCAAGGGACAGGCCAAGGAACTCCTGGAAAAGATGGAAAAAACCATCATGCGCGAGCGCATCCGCACCACGGGCACGCGCATCGACCTGCGCGACCTGACCACCGTGCGGCCCATCGCCACCGAGGTCGGGGTGCTGCCGCGCACCCACGGCTCCTGCCTCTTCACCCGGGGCGAGACCAAGGCCCTGTGCGTGGCCACGCTTGGCAGCACCGGCGACGAGCAGAAAATCGAGACCCTGACCGGCGACTCCTCCAAGCGCTTCATGCTGCACTACAACTTCCCGCCCTACTGCGTGGGCGAGGTCAAGATGCTGCGCGGCCCGTCCCGGCGCGAGATCGGCCACGGCGCCCTGGCCGAGCGCTCCATCCTGCAGGTTCTGCCCGGCGCCGAGGACTTCCCGTTCACCATCCGGGTGGTCTCCCAGGTCATGGAGTCCAACGGCTCCTCGTCCATGGCCTCGGTGTGCGGCGCGAGCCTGGCGCTCATGGACGCGGGCGTGCCCATCAAGGAGCCCGTGGCCGGCATCGCCATGGGGCTCATCAAGGAAGGCGACGAGTTCCACGTGCTCACGGACATCCTCGGCGACGAGGACGCCATGGGCGACATGGACTTCAAGGTGGCGGGCACCCAGGACGCGGTGACCGGCATCCAGATGGACATCAAGATCACCGGCATCCCCCAGGCGGTCATGCGCAAGGCCCTGTACCAGGCCCGCGACGCCCGCCAGCACATCCTTTCCAAGATGAACGAGGTTCTGGCCGCCCCCAGGCCGGAACTGTCGCCCAACGCGCCGCAGCTGGCCGTGGTCATGGTCAACCCGGAAAAGATCCGGGAGATCATCGGCCCGGGAGGCAAGATGATCAAGGCCATCACCGCCGAAACCGGAGCCTCCATCGACATCGAGGACTCGGGCAAGGTGAGCATCTTCGCCCCCACCCTGGAGGCCCTGGAAAAGGCCAAGGAGCGCGTGCTGTACTTCGACCAGAAGGCCGACGTGGGCCGCAATTACCAGGGTACGGTGACCAAGGTTCTGGACTGCGGCGTGGTGGTGGAGATCCTGCCCGGCCTGGACGGCCTGGTGCATGTCTCGCAGCTTGACATCGAGCGCGTGGAAAATGTGGCCGACGTGGTCAAGCTCGGACAGCCCATGGAGGTCAAGGTTCTGGACGTGGAATCCAACGGCCGGGTGCGCCTGTCGCGCAAGGCCGTGCTCTTCGAGGAGCAGGGCCGCCCCTACGACCCGGCCGACTATCCCAAGACCGGCGGCGGACGCCGCCCGGGCGGGGATCGCGGCGGACGCGGCGGCGACCGCTTCGGCGGACGCGGCGGGGATCGCCGGGACCGGCGGTAAGACCACAAGGATGTTGTAAAGAAAGCCTCCGGCGGCCAAAGGGCGCAGCCCTTTGGAATCCCGTGACGGGGAAAAATATGACGGGGAACTTCTCTTTGCGAGGTTCCCCGTCTTGTTTTATGGACACCGGCAATGCTGCGGAAAGCCGGGGGATTGAAAGAACGTGGACCGTTCAAGGCGGTGTGGACGGCTGGCGACGCCTCACGGCGGCTTCTGATCACCCAGGTGAAGCTGATCCGGCCGGCGTTGGACAAGGTTTTTTCCTCCCTGCATAAATCCCCTTGACGGCGACGCCCGGCCCGGGCTAGGCATCACTCAAGCCGTTTCACCTATTTCGAGGAATCCATGAACCATTCCGCCACCCGCACGTCCACCTCTGCCCGCGCCGCCCTGGTCCTATCCGGCGGCGTCGTATGCGTGGTTCTGCACGTCGCGTCGTAGCGGGATATTTTTTTCATTCGTCACTTCATCCCCCGCCGGCGCGACCGCCGGCGGGGGATTTTCGTTTTTTTCCCATTTTCCTCCGGAGGCGGCGCGGCGCGGGGCTCCAAAAAGGAGCAGGCCATGCCCACGAAATCCGGTGCCGACATCATCGCCAGACTCATCGAACGCCAGGGCGTGTCCATCGTCCCCGGCATTCCCGGCGGGGCCAATCTGCCGCTTTACGACGCCCTGGCCGCCTCATCCATCCGCCACATCCTGGCCCGGCACGAGCAGGGCGCGGCGTTCATGGCCCAGGGCATGGCCCGGGTCAGCGGCAAGCCCGCCGTGTGTCTGGCCACCTCGGGCCCCGGGGCCACCAACCTGGTCACGGCCATTGCCGACGCCTTCATGGATTCCATTCCCCTGGTGTGCATCACCGGGCAGGTGCCCCGGGCCATGATCGGCACCGACGCCTTCCAGGAAGTGGACATGGCCGGGGTGTGCGCGCCGGTCTGCAAGAAGGCCTACCGGGTGCACAGCGCCGCCGAGCTTTTACGCGTCATCCCCGAGGCCTTTTCCCTGGCGGAATCGGGCCGCCCGGGGCCGGTGGTGGTGGACGTGCCCAGGGACGTGCAGACCGAGACGGCCACATTTGCCCGTTGGCCCGAGCCGGGACGTCCGGCCGAGGCTCCCGAGGCCTGTCCCGAGGGCATCGAAAAGGCCGCCCGGATCATCAACCAGGCCAAGCGCCCCATCCTGTACCTGGGCGGCGGCGCGGCCCGCTCCGGGGCGGCGGCCCTGGCCCGGCGCATCATGGAAAAGGCCGCCATCCCCGCCGTGCAAAGCCTCATGGGGCTTGGCGTGATCCCCTCGCGCCACCCCCTGAACCTGGGGATGCTCGGCATGCACGCCTCGCCCTGGGCCAACCTGGCCCTTCACGAATGCGACGCCCTCATCGCCGTGGGGGCCCGCTTCGACGACCGGGCCACGGGCAAGGTGGCCGCCTTCTGCCCCGAGGCCGCCGTGCTGCATATCGACATCGACCCCGGCCAGATCCACAAGATCAAGGCCGCCCACGTGGGCATCATCGCCGACGCGGCCAGCGCCCTGGCCGACCTGGAGCCGTTCATCGAGAAAAAACCCCGAACCTCCTGGGTCGCCCGCATGGCGGCCCTCAAGCGGCAGCACGCCGCGCCCGAACCCAGGCCGGGCACGCCCCGGGCCATCATCCGCACGGCGGCAGCCCTGGCCGGAGATACGGCCATCGTGGTCACGGACGTGGGCCAGAACCAGATGTGGACGGCGCGGCATTATCCCTTCACCACCCCCGGCCGCTGGCTGACCTCCGGCGGCCTGGGGACCATGGGATTCGGGCTGCCCGCAGCCATCGGCGCAACTCTGGCCGAACCCCGGACGCCGGTGGTGCTGTTTTGCGGCGACGGCGGCATGCTCATGAACATCCAGGAGATGGCCACTGCGGCGGAAATCAAGGCCGCCATGACGGTTGTGCTCTTCGACAACGCGGGCCTGGGCCTAGTGCGCCAGCAACAGGATCTGTTCATGGGCGGACGGCGCTTCGCCACGGACTACCGCGCCCGGGTGGATTACCCGGCCGTGGCCCGGGGATTCGGCTGGCGGGTGTTCGATCTGGAGAAAGGCGGCGACGCGACCGAAACCCTGGCCCGGGCCATGGGCGCAAAAGGGCCCTGCCTGGTGCGGGTGCCTGTGGATACGGCCGCCAAGGTCTATCCCATGGTGGCCCCGGGCGAGGCCAATACCCGCATGATCGGCGGCAATCTGCCCTCCCCCGAAATGCTGCGCGAGAAGGCGGCGGTGTAGGGAGGCCTCCGGCGGCCAGGGGGGAACCCTTTTTGAAAAAAGGGTTCCCCCCTGGACCCCCCTCCGAAAAACTTCGGCGCGCTTCGCGTCCACGTTCGGGAGCAGGCACTTCCTCCGAACCACCTGGATTTCCGGCTGGTTTCTCCTGGCGCGACGCGCCGGGAGAAACCAGCCGGAGTCAGGGGGTCCGGGGGAATGTGCAACCGGAAACATCGCTGACACTTTGGACCGGGTACATCCCTGACACTTTTACTCGATTAAGCGCCTCACCGGAACCACGTGTTTCGGCTCTTCGGCGA
>Ga0228536_1000094_pt1 | contig 223862 bp, 170 predicted proteins | sample SJ1Smetagenome_FD_168611 | JGI IMG/M metagenome (GOLD analysis project Ga0228536, IMG submission 168611) | Enriched culture of PCE-dechlorinating microbial communities from Ithaca, New York, USA - SJ1.S | ecosystem: Engineered > Modeled > Simulated communities (microbial... > Unclassified...
TTTGGGTATAAATCCCATGTCAGCCTCAATGCCGAATCAGGGCTCATTACCAGTTTAGAGGTTACTTCTGGGGAAGCATGGGATGGGCATCATTTTTGTTCGTTGGTAGCACATGATCAACAGCAAAAGTTGCCCGTAAATACCTATGCGGCTGACAAAGGCTATGACGATGGCAACAATCATTTTTACTTGGAGCTGAAAGGTTTGCATTCAGCCATACACCTGAAAGACAACCGTTTAGACAAAAAAGATGACAACAAAGAAATCTGGGTAAATTTAGTCAAGACGCCCCAATATCAGCAAGGTTTGAAGGAGAGGTACAAGATCGAGCGCAAATTTGGTGAAGGTAAACAGAGCCATGGACTAGGACGATGTCGCTATGTTGGCAAGACCAAGTTTGCTATTCAAGCTTTCTTTACAGCTATCGTTCTCGACTTGAAGCGCATGGTTAAACTGCTCACTGGGGTTGGGTTTAAGACACCGGCTGTGGCGATGGCTTAGCCAAGGGTGAATTGTCGATAGGAGGCGAAAAGGAGTAAAAAATAGCAATATAAGGTCTAATAATGAGGCAAATTGAGGTGGTTTTTAGCAAAGCTTTGCTATAGATTTCACAAAAAAGCCTGTTTTGGCCAGGAATTGCCAAGAAAAGCGTGTATTTCAACACCCTCATTCTACCCTATAGCTTCCCTTTCTTGTGCGCTTAAGAGACGTCCAGGCATTTTTTGTATGTCATTAGTAGGGACGAAGCAATCTCAACTCTCCATATGGCACGGAATAATTTGGATTGCGACAGGCCTCTTAATTTTGTTCCGCTATGTATTACAGTTCTGTCACGAACCACCATTTTTCTCTGAGGCTGCAAGTTGAGATTGCTTCACAAAAGAGGTTCGCTAATGACAGATGCAAAAAAAAATTTGCAATACCCTTCAGGCACGATTTGACAAACAAAAAAAACGTACTTACCAATCAGCTGACAGGTCTTTCCACTCTGGGTTTTGCTGTTCGATCAACGCAATCTTCTTAGCGCGGCTTCCCCCTTTAATCCTTTTCTCCTCGGCGATGGCACTGTTCACGTCATTTGTCTCTGCATAATACACCAGATATTTTGACTTATATCTGGACGTGAATCCTCCACCCTGACCGTTCTTATGCTGCCATATTCGCTGAGCCAGGTTGCAGGTTATGCCAGTATATAGGGTGCTGTGGGAGCTGTCAGTGATGATGTAGACGTAATATATTTTGGTCATAAGAATATTGTACTGTAGCACGGATGTTTTATCTGTCACTGCGAACTTTTCTTGTGAAGCAATCTAAACTGCTTGTGGACCATACCACTGGAGGTGGCAAATCACGCTTTTCCCTCACGGAGCGGAAAGGTTAGGTGTTTGTGAAATTCTCACGTTGCTCGAGTGCAAACAGTTTAGATTGCTTCGTCCCTCGCAGTAACAGAAGAAGCCCAAGAAAACTCCCTACGGCGTGGGCAGGATGGGGGTGGGGATGACGAACGGGGTTTCGGTCGGTTGGGGGGTGGCGGTGCCTTCCAGAGTGGGCAGAGGCGTGGCGGTGGGGTAGGTTTCGCCCGGGCTGATGCGGCAGATGTTCTCGCTGGGGATGACGATCGCCATGATGGTTTCATTATCGGAATACATCCCGCGCACCTGCTGGAACACCTTCGCGGCGGTTTCGCAGTAGTCGTCCAGCCCATCCCGGTGCAGACCCGCCAGAACGGAGCCATAGGTGTAATAATAGAGCACGGTGGAGTCCGAAAGCGGCAGCGGGCTGGTTTCGATCTGGGATTCGCAGGGGTCTTCTTCGCGCGCAAGGCAGGTTTCTTCGCGGGTGCAGCCCTCCACGGCGCAGCGCAGAGCCAGGATGGCGCCCTCGTAGTTGCGGGCACGGTGGTAGATCACGCCGACCTGACCGTAGGTGTCGGGGTTGTAGGGGTTGATCTCGAGGGCGCGATAGGCGTTGCGCGAGGCTGCCATGGCGGAGCCTTCGCGGATGTAGGTGTTGGCGATCGCCATGTACGGGATTGGGTCCTGGATGCCGAGCTGCTGGTTGAGACTGACGGCTTTGGCAAAGAGCTCCAGGGCGATATCGTACTGCTGCAGGTGGCGGTAGAGCACGCCGGCGCGGATGTAGAGGAAGGTGAGGTTGGGGGTGACCTCGATGGCTTTTTGGTACCACTCGATGGCGAGGTTGTATTCGCCGAGGATCTCGTAGATGTAAGCCTGCACCCGGCGCACGTCCATCAGGTCTTCGCCGTTTTCGCGAGCCTGGGCGATGTAGTCCTGCGCCTGGGCGAGCTTGTATTGGTCGATCAGGACTTCGGCGTAGTAGGCTTTGGCGAGGGCGTTGGCGGAGTCGAGCTGGATGGCGGCTAACGCTTCGGCTTCAGCCTGGTTGCGGTAGTCTTCGGACAGGTCGCCGGAGAGGGAGGGATTGGAGAGCCAGCTGAGCACAAAAGCCCGCATTGCGAGCACGTCTGCGTTGGTGGGCTCGGATTGTTTGGCGGCGTCGATGACGGCGAGGGCTTCATTCAGGGCGTCGCGGCGTTCCTGGTCGGTGGTGAGGCTGGAGGAGGAGTAGGTGAGGATGCGGGCGAGCTCGACGCGCACGGCGGTGTTGTTGGGCTCGAGGATCAAGGCTTTGTTGAAGGACTCGATCGCTTTGGTGAGGTCTCCAGCCTGGAAGTGGGTCTCGCCCTCGGTGATGAATGAGTTGACCGTGCGGGTGGGTGTGGGAGTGGGTACAAAGGGGGGCCAGATCTCGCCGCTGGCGTAATCGCGCAGGACGGCAACCAGGACCACGATCACCAGCAGGATGAGCATGATGCGGTAGGGGTTGGAGCGGTTGCCCGAATTGCGGAAGAGGTCCTTGCGTTCGTCGATGTACATGTGGTGGCTTGCTGTCTTTGTGGTTTTTCAACATCCCGGGGGATCAGGGCACAGGCGTGGCGGTGGGTCCGGTGACGATGGTGGGGGTGGGGGCAGGCGTGGCGGTGGGCGGATTGAGGAGATTTTCCTGGCAGATCTTGATGATCTCATCGGCGTTGAAGACGCCGTCAGCGTTATCCGCCACATTTTGGAGGAGGGCGTTGGCGACGGTGACGGCTTCGTTGCAGCGGTTGATGCGCGCCAAGGCAAGACCGTAGCGGCTGTAGAGCTCGATCACGCCGGTGGCATAGGAGAGGGGAATGCCCTCCACGACCTGACCATCCTCGGAGGTGCCCCCGCGCACGGCAGTTTCGAGGAAGGGCAGCGCCTGGTTGTATTGCCCCTTGCGGAAGTAGAGCGTGCCCAGGTTGGCGTAGAGGTTGGGATCCTGGGGATCGTCGCGCAGGGCAAGGCTGCCGTATTGGATGCCCTTATCCCACTCGCCGAGCATGCTGTAGACACGCGAGATAAAGAGGTTGGGGGTGGGGTCGGTGGGGTTGAGGGAGTAGGCTTTGGTGAACTCGAAGACGGAGCGGTCGAGCTCGCCAGTGTTGATGAGGTTGCGCCCCAGGGCAAGATGCACCTGGGCGATGTGGGGGTTGAGGGCGACAGCAGCATCGAGCTCGGTGACGGCGTCGGCGTAGTTGCTGGTGATTTCGAGCACGTAGCCGCGCGCCCAATGCGCCTCGAGCAGGTTGGGCTCAAGGGCGAGGGCAGTGCGGGATTCTTCGATGGCGAGGTCGACGGTGTCGAGCTCCTGGACGCCGGCTTCAACGCGCAGAGCGAGGATGTAGGCGAGGACGGCATGCGCCAAGCCGCTGTTTTGATCGAGCTCGATGGCACGGCGGGCGTCTGACTCGCCGTCGAGGTACTGCTTTTGGAAGCCCTTCGCCCAGCCGGAGAGGGCGAAGGCATCCGAGGCGGTGTTATTGAGCAGGATGGCGTTTTGGGCGTTAACCTGCGCCTGGACCAGCTGATCGGTGTAGATCTGCAAGCGGGAGATCCTGAGGTAGTTGGTGATGTTTTGGGGGTCAGCGTTGATGGCGCCCTGGTAGGCTTCGATCGCCTGGAGGTACTTGCCTTCGGCGGCAAGAGCGTCGGCTTCGGCGATGAAAGACTCAGGGTCGCGCGTGGGGGTGGAGGTGGGGACAAAGGGTGGGTCCATCATGGGGACGACGACCACGTTGAGGTAGAACAGCGCGCCGATGGAGATGAGCAGAAAAGTAAGCAGCCAGGGGTTGACCTTGCGGCGCTTCTTGCTCATGGAGAGTTTGCTTCCTTTAAGATACATAAAACGATATTATCATTGTTTTTATTGCAGCGTCAACCGGGGTATGGGGGGTGGAAAAGGATTATTGTGATTCTTTGTTGGGGCGAAGCGACTTTTTGGCGAAGTCAGCAAGGAAAACAGACCCACCCCTTTTGTTCCCCTCCCAGGAGTGGATGGAGCAAGCGGCATTCACCTGGATAGAGCGCTGAGGATCAAAGATTCAACCAACGGATGGCTTTTTCGGGGAGGTTGGCGATGCCAGCCTGGACGACGGTGCACTGGGGCAGGGATTCCATGAAGAGTCTGCCGTAGGGTTTGGTGATCACACGCTTGTCGAGGATGACGACCACGCCGCGGTCGGTTTGGGTGCGGATAAGGCGACCGAAGCCCTGCCTGAAGCGCAGGATCGCCTCGGGGAGGTTGTATTCGTTGAAGGGGTCGTCGAAGCTTTCCGAACGGGCGGCGATGATCGGGTCGCTGGGAACGTCGAAGGGGAGTTTGGCGATCACCAGCACGGAAAGGGCTTCGCCGGGGACGTCCACACCCTCCCAGAAGGCGCGCGTGCCCAGCAGCACTGCGCGGGGAGTGTCCTTGAAGGTGTCGAGCAATGCAGTCGCGGAAGCGCCCTCACCCTGCTCGAAAACGGTGATATCGTGCTTTGCGAGGGGTGCCTGGATGGCTTTGGAGGTCTTTTGGAGTTGGGCGTAGGAGGTGAAAAGCACCAGCATGCGCCCGCCGCTGGCGACTGCCAGGCGGATGACGGTTTCGTCGATGGTGCGCTGATGCCCGTAGGCGTCGTTCGGTTCCACGATGTCGGTTGGCAGGTAGACCAGGGCGGAATGTTCATAGTCGAAGGGCGAGCCAACGGTCAGTTCGTCGGCATCTTCGCCGTTGAGGCGCTTGCGCAGATAGTCGAACTCGCCGTGGGTGGTGAGGGTGGCGGATGTAAGGATAACGCTGGCTTTCTCGTGCCAGAGGTACTTTTCCATCAAGCCGCCGATGTGCAGCGGCGCGATTTGCAGGGTGAGGCGACCCTGGAGGGGGTCCAGCTCGACCCAGTAGATCTGGTCCGGTTGCGGGTCCATGGTGAGGTTTTCGACTTTCTCACGGATCTCGCTGAGGTTCTGGTTGAACATCGCGAGGGTGCCGAGGAGGTCTTCGGCGTCTTCGGATTCCATCGATTCCATCCCGCGCAGACCTTCGCGGATCTGCCTGAGGATCTGGATGAGGGCGTCCAGGTCGCTGGCTGCCTGTTCCCAACTGATCTCGACTTCCAGCCAGGCAGGCATGGTGCGGACGGCGCTGAGAATGCGGGTCTGTTGGGGGTAGGTGCCGATGGGTTTGCCTTCACGCAGCTCCAGCAGGAGGTTGTCCAGGGCACGAAAATAGGCGGTCATCTTGGTGTCAAACCGAAAAGCGCGGTCAGTGGCTTCGGCGATCAGCTTGTTGAGCTCCGCCAGGTCCGAAGGCTTCAAGAGGGCATGGGCAGCGGTAAGCAGGCGACCCAGCAATCCCTGTTCGTGGCTGCCGAGATCGCGCACTATGCGATTGACGTCCTGGGCACGCAAACGGTAGGCCATGGCGTCGGTGGTGGCGGCTTCGAGGTGGTGGGCTTCATCGATGATGAGATAGTTATAGGCGGGGAGGACGCGGTTCTCGGTGGCGGCATCTGCGAGAAGCAGGGCGTGGTTGACCACGAGGATGTGGGAACTCTCGGCAGCCATGCGCGCTTTGTAGAAGGGGCAGCGTCCGCCGGTGCGTTTGAGGCAATTTTCGAGTTTGCAGCCTTCATCCTCAGCAGAGATACGGCTCCAGATCAGGCGCTCGGGCATGCCATTCAGGTTGAGCTCGCTGCGGTCGCCGCTCTGGTTGGTCTGCAGCCAGACCAGGATCTTGCCCATGACACGCAGCTCGTCGAGGTTCTCGGGCTTGCGCCGGCGCATGGCGTTGAAGCGGCGCGGGCAGAGGTAGTTGCCGCGACCTTTGAGAACCGCCGCGTGGATGTCGAGACCGGTGGCTTCGATCAGGTCGGGGATGTCCTTTTGGATCAGTTGATCCTGGAGGGCGATGGTGTTGGTGGAGATGACGACCCGTTCCTTGTTGGTGAGCGCCCAGGAAACCGCTGGGATGAGGTAAGCAAGGGATTTGCCGGTGCCAGTGCCAGCTTCGACCATCAGGTGCTGCCCTTCATTGAGGGCGGTTGCGACTGACTTGAGCATTTCCACTTGCTGAGAACGGTGCTCGAAGCCTGCGATGTGCTGCGAGAAAGCCCCGCCAGGCTCAAGGACCGCGGCAAGTTCATCAACATTGATCGGCTGAAGCTCCGCGTCGGGCTGAAGCGGCTTGGTGCGGACGGGTTTGCCAAACTCGATGAGCAGCCCGCCTTCCTGGTCCAGCAGGCGTTTGGGCTGGATGCCCTGCTTGATCAAATCCTGCAGGACCCAACGGAAGGGTAATTCTGCCGCCCAACCCAAGCCCTGGCTTTGCTTGACCAGCTCGGCGATCAGGTCGATGGGCAGCTGAGTGAGCTTTTCAAAAAGCTTGTTGTAAACGCCCATGGTCGCACGGGCGTCGTTGATGGCGCGGTGGGCTTCACTGAGCACCACGCCAAGCTGGTAGCAAAGCGAGCCCAGACCGTAGCGTGGCGCGGACGGAAGCAGGACCGCCGCCAGTTCGTAGGTGTCGATGACCAGGTTCTTTTTGAACGCATTATAGCGCTGGAAGAAGCTGATGTCGAAACCGACGTTTTGCCCCAGAATGGGAGAATCACCGATAAAGGTTTCCAGGTCCGGGAAGACATCCGCCAGAAGGGGAGCGTTCATGACCATGGCATTGGTGATGCCTGTAAGGTTGGTGATAAAGGAATTGATCGGCTTACGCGGGTTGATCAGGGTGGAAAACTCGTCCAAAACGCGGTTTTCATTGAACTTCACCGCGCCAATCTCGATGACTGAGTCGTTTTTTGGGTCAAGACCGGTTGTTTCGATATCCAGGGAGACAATTACAGGCATGAGGCGAATTATACTCGCAGTCAGGTCCATTGTTTCCGATTGTTCCAGGCATATGCTGGAAATTGGTCGTATCCCCTGAAATGACCCACCCCCCTTAACCCCTCCCTTCGCTGCGCTGGAGGGGGTGAATCTGTTGGTTTTCCCTATCCAGGAAAATTGTTGTGGTTGACCTCGTTGGAGAGGAAGCTCAAACAGGATCTATCATTGATTCGCGTGTTGATCTACCAGGACCCACCCCCCTTACCCCCTCCCTTCGCTGCGCTGGAGGGGGTGCATCTACATCATTGATTCGCGTCTACTAGGACCCACCCCCCTTGCCCCCCTCCCTTCGCTGCGCTGGAGGGGGTGAATCTATTGGTCAAACAGGATCTACATCATTGATTCGCGTGTTGATCTACTAGGACCCACCCCCCTTGCCCCCCTCCCATTGCCCAAAAGAGGGCTGGGGGGGTTTTAACAAAAGCTGGCCAGATTGCACTTTTCAATCCAACACTGATTCTCATCTTTCAGCTGAGCCGGAACGGGTTTGAGGAATGACCATCATTTTCAGCTGCACTAGATAAGGTCAAGCTACTATGACAGCAGAGGTCGTTATGAACAATCTGGCTGCCCGGATCTATAATTGTCGAAAGTTAACAGCATTCCAATAAACTCTCCCCTACAATATAGGTATAATTCCGAGCAAGGAGTATGCTCATGCTAGACTTTGGTTTGATCATTCAGTTCATATTCGTGTTCGGGTTGATCGTGTTTGTACACGAACTCGGGCATTTTTTGGTTTCAAAATGGGTGGGGGTCGAGGTTGAGGAGTTTGGTTTTGGCTACCCACCCCGCCTCGCTAAGCTTTTCACCTGGAAGGGGACAGATATCACCCTTAACTGGATTCCGTTTGGCGGATTCGTGCGCCCAAAAGGCGAGACAGATGAAGGTGAGCCCGGCGGCATGCTGGCAGCACCCAAATGGAAGCGTTTCGTAATCCTGGTGGCTGGCGCCACGATGAACTTCATTCTTGGCATTTTACTGCTGATCTTCCTGTACAACGTGGTCAATCCAGTCGACACCAGCAAGATCCTGGTGGTGGAGGTAGCGCCTAATTCCCCCGCCCAAGTGATCGGGCTGCAGCCTGGCGATATCGTCACCAAATTGGGAGATAACGCGATTGATTCGACCGACGCGATGGTTGCTGCCACGAAAAAGTACCTCGGGCAGGAAGTCACACTCACCTACACCCGCGATGGCGCAGAGTACACCGCGTTGGTGACGCCACGGGCAAATCCGCCTGAAGGCCAGGGTGCGATCGGATTTGTGATGTCGCATCCGGAGATCGAACTCAATTTTAGTCAGAGCATCGGCGTGGCTTTTAGAACCTTCTGGGAACAGGTCAAGACGACCGTCGCGCTGCCATACAACTACATCAAGGGGAAGATTGCCCCGGGTGAGGCACGCTTCATTGGCTTGAAGGGCATCTACGACTTATTCTCGAATGCTGCTGAGATCGATCAGAGCAACGCGGAAGTGACCAATAAGGTTCTGCCGATTACGCGCCTCTCACTGGTTTCCATGCTCTCGATCGCAATCGGCATCACCAACCTGCTGCCAATCCCGGCGCTGGATGGCGGACAGATCTTGTTCCTGCTGATCGAAACCATCACACGAAAACGGATCCCAACCCAGGTTGCGAACACAATCAATTCTGTATTCTACTTTCTGTTGATCATCCTGTTTGTTTTCATCAATATTCGCGATTTCATCAATCCGATCGCGATCCCTTAAGGAACTACCATGGACGCACCAAGCTCAATTCACGACCTGATCAAAGCCCTGATGGACCTGGAATCACCCTTTCCGGCTCGACTTCTGTATCAATTCTCAGACATGCCATCTGATGACCGCAATGTACTCGCCAGTGCCTGGCAAAGCATCCCAGTGATCCGCCGGAGAGCAGTGATGCAGGACCTGTTGGAACTATCGGAGCATGACAACCTGCTGATGTTTGAAGACATTGGGCGGATGGCATTGGAAGATGGCGACGCGGAATGCGAAGTGAGTGGGATCAGCCTGCTGTTGGAAGCGGAAGATCCCAAGCTTGTTCCGACTTTTTTGCGGATGCTGGCAGATGCCAACGAAGCTGAATTTGTGCGGGCTGCCGCAGCAAACGCGCTTGGTTATTACGTCTACCTTGGTGAGCTTGAGGAACTCAAGCCTGAAATTCACCATAGTATTGAGGATGCACTATTGCTGGCATATGCCCAAGACCCTTCAGACCTGGTGCAGCGCAGAGCGCTCGAGTCGCTGGGATATTCCTGCCGGGAAGAAGTACCTCCACTGCTGCGCTACGCATCAGCCAATGCCAATGACGAATGGCTTGAGAGCGCTCTATTCGCCATGGGAAAATCGGCAGACAACCAGTGGGAAACGCTGGTATTGGAACAACTTGACCACGACAATCCTGACGTAAAAGGACAGGCGATCCATGCGGCGGGGGAACTCTCACTCAGTTCTGCCAGGGCGCGGCTGCTCAGGCAGCTTGATCGCGAAAAGGACGATTACCTGCGCAGTGAGTTGATCTGGGCACTTTCGCAGATTGGCGGCGAGGGCATCGAGGAAAAGTTCGAACAACTCCTGGCGAAGTCTGATGACGATGACGAAGCCAACCTGCTGGAAGAAGCGCTGGACATGCTTAACTTCACCAACGACGTGGCTGATTTCGAGCTGATGGCAGTGGATTACAACCACAAGCAAGATTCCCACGATGAGGACGATGAGCAGTTTGAGACCTGGGACACCGACGAGGACGAAGAAGATGAATTCGAAGACCTCGAGGAGTTCGATGATGAAGAGTGGCAGCGCTACGTGGATGAGGATGAGGACTATCTGGAAGGCAGCCTGGACGATAGCTACACACTCGACGAGCCTGACGATGAGGAAGATCTATGAGCGAATCTCCTGCCGCCCGACCTGAAATGCAACGCCTTAATGCGATTGTTGATGGGCGGGTGCAGGGGGTTGGGTTTCGGTTTTTCGTTTTGCAGCAAGCTGTGGTGCTGGGCGTGACCGGTTGGGTGCGGAATCTGCATGATGGGATGGTGGAGGTTTTGGCAGAGGGGGATATAGCGGACCTGCAGGATCTGTTAGTTGCCTTGCAGGAGGGTCCACAAGCGGCATTTGTGCGGGATGTTAAATTTCATTACGTGCCGGCGACCGGGGAATTCCGAGATTTTCATATTCGCTATTAGATAGACAGAGCGGTCATTTGTGGCGGTGGGTGGGCTATAAACAAATGTGTGTTAACAAAGGCTGCATGACGCCAACCCACCTTACGATTCGTATGCAAATGCGCGTGATATTAGGTTTAAATACGCGACCTGACCAATACCAACTGCTCAATGATAATTCAAAAGACCGGCCACACGACCGGTCTTTTGTTCTACAGAACAATTAAGCGTTTCGTTACCTGGTCCAAAGCTCAAAATCGGTCAAAATCGAACCACCAATGAACTCGCGCAGGATCGAATTATTCGGGACGTAATCCGTTCCGGTCGGCAGGAACCATTCCAGGAATTTCAACAGGCGTTTTGCCTCGATGTGCTCGGGTGTACCAAACGGCACCTGGCGTAAAAGCGGCTCCACCAAGGGTTTGAGGGTGGTCAGTTCATAAGCCAGGGCGGAATTGAACATGACGTCCGCGTTTTCCTGGTAAGGGAAGATGTGGAATTTTTCACCTGCGCGCACTGCCTCCCAACGCCGGATGGTATCCAATGCCGAGTAGCCGCGGTCACGCGCATCCCGCAGGATGCGGCGCAACATACGTGTATCGGTGGTGGAAATACGGTTGTGGCGGTCCAGGTTGAGCTGGGTCAGGCAGGAAACATAGATCCTGAAGGTGGTTTTTGGATCAATATCGGTCAGCAAGCCCGGATTAAGCCCATGGATGCCCTCGAGGATGATCACATCGCCATTGTTCAGCTGAACCTTCGCGCCATCCACGCTATACCCTGTAATGAAGTCGTAGCGCGGCAATTGCACTTCCTGACCGTCCATTAATGCCTTCAGGTCGCGGTTCAAACGCACCAGATCGAGCGCTCGCAAGGACTCATAATCGCGGTGACCATCAGGATTGACGGGGGTTTTATCACGATCAATGAAGAAGTTGTCCATTTCAAGGGCAAACGGCGTAATCCCCTTTGCCAAAAGCTGGATGCCGAGGCGTTTCGAGAAGGTTGTTTTTCCCGAAGAGGAAGGCCCGGCGATCAGAATAACCCCAACGCGGTCGCGGGCCTCATAGATCTGGGCGGCGATCTGCGCGATCTGCATCTCATGCAGAGCTTCAGAAACCAGGATGACCTCATCGATGTGCCCTTCCTGGATGGCGTCATTCAGCGCGCCTACCGAATGGATGCCAAGGGTGGTGAGCCAATCGCCATAATCTTTGAAAGCTTTCAACAAAGTAGGATAATTATCCATTGGCAGCACTTCCGATGGTGCGTGCCGTCTTGGGAAGCGAATAATGAAAGCATTGCCCAGGAGATACAAATCGAACCACTTCAGGTATCTTGAGGAAGGCACCATGTAGCCGTGGTGATAGTCCCGCGTTTCGCCGGCACGGTACAGCACCAGGTCCTTGCGCTGCCGGTACTTGAGCAGACGCACTTTGTCGTCCTCACCTGCGGCTTTGAAGTAGGCAATTGCTTCATCCAGCGGCACGGTTTCGCGCACAAAAGGCACATCCTGGTCGACGAGTTCCTGCATCGCAGTTTTAATACGATCAAGCTCCGCCTGCCCAAAATTGGGCAGATTGCTCACCTGGCAGTAGTACCCCCCCGAGGAAACAGAATGATCAATATTCAATCCACCCTCAGGGAAGCAACTTCGGAAAGCGACCTCGAGTAAAAAGACCAGCGAACGGCGATAGATGCGCGCCCCATCTGTGTCTTCCATGGTAAGCAGGGTTGCCTGCCCATCATGACTGACCGGATAGGTCAGTTCGCGCAATTGACCGTCCAGGATCGCTCCTACAATCAGAGCATCTTCGGGCTTCTGCACAACACGGACGAACTCCTCCAGAGTGCCGCCTCTTTTACCAGTGATGATCCTGCCATCACTCAATGTCAGTTCCACGCTTTCGCGGGGTTTGTCGGTTAGATAAAAATCCATCATGCTCTCAGTTTCCATTACTTCGTTACGGCGATCAAAGGAATGATCGCAAAATCGTCCGGTCCCTTGCCGTCAACAGGTGCTGCCGAGGAGGGATATGTGCCCAATACCGTTGCCTGGTCCGGAGTGAAGCCTGTCGGTATTGCCACGTCAATAATGCGGGTGTGGTTGTTATCGAGCGGCGCTCCGCCGAAGCGGTAGCTTTCCGCGGTCTGGTTGACATCGCGCACCCGCCAGACGCCATCGGCTGGGTAGCCTTCCTGCCCAAGCACAACTGCAGCATAGCTCCAGTCACTTGGAGTGCCTTCTCCAAAGAATTCCAGCGGCACACTGGCGATCACCGCGTTCTTGCCCGCATCCACATAAACTTTCATGGCAGAGCTGGCTTCGGTATTTTTGACCGGCTCTCCCAATGGATCCTCGCCCGGGACGAGGACCTGCGGCGTCCAACCTTCGACCCACAGGGCAATATCCCAGCCATTGCCATCGGCAAGCGCAGCATTTCTGCCGGGCAGCAACATGCGGTTGCCCGTGCCAGCACCGGGGTCTTGATCGATATAGACATCAAAAGTCTGCACCGAGAAGCCAGCCGGAGAATTCCAGCCATTGGTAATCGGGGCTTTCATCATAAAGCTAAAGTAGACATTCGCCCCATCGCTGGAGACCTCAAAAGCCGTCAGGTCAAAGTCGCCAGCCTTGAACACGCCATCCTTGGGATAGGTATAGCTGCCTGGACCGTTATCGTCACCTTCAGGGTCCTCGATCAGCAGCACATTGGTGAGCGGTTCAAAGCTGAAGTATTGAATGGCAAGCGGAGAAGTGGGTTTGAAGGAGAACAGTTGAGTGCCTGTGAGAATCACCTGCGCAGGGACGATGCTTCCGCCTGAGACTTCACCTAAAACGGACTTGGGTAAAGCTAATTCAACAATCTCTCCATCAACAGCCAGCTCGCCTTCCAGCGCCTGGTCCGGCTGCCAACCGGTGCCGTCAAACTTGTAGAGCATGATGGGGTTATTGCCGGTCATGAATTCGATCACACGGGAGGCAGGGGCAATTAACCGCGTGGTGCCATCCAGGTCGACCATGAGCCTATCCTGATCGCCGGGAGCATTCAGATAGACAGTAATCCTCCTGAAATCCCCAAGCGAATCTGCCAGATCAAAACGTAAATATAGTTTTTCCTGGTCCATGCCATAGGCGAACGCCTGAATTGGGTCGGCTTCATTACCCTTATAGAGAGCAGCACCAGCCCATTCCTCACCCTCATTGTCGCCATCGATGACGGGTGTAATCTGACCGCTGATAGCTGTGGTTGGTTTGAGCGGTTGCGGTTGAATGACCGGGATATCGAGGAAGGCAGGATACTCCACACCCAGGGAGGTATAGACGCCTTTGAGAAGGGCACGGTAGCCTTCGTCAAAGTAGCTGTCCTGCCCGGAATCCTGATCGGTACCATACCACCAGAACCAGTCCGAACCCTCTGCCAGGTACATGAAGTCCTGCGCCTCGGCTAAAGCTTCCGGGGTGGCGCTCAGGGTGCCATCTTCATACTGTTTCAGGTCTGCCCGTACACGCGCCAGCAGATCCCAACCTTCGGCTTCTTCACTCTCACCAATCCAAGTGTCGTAATTGGCGCTGAACCATGCCCCCGGGAAGAGGGTCTCCAACTCGCGCTGTTCGGGGTAGAGTTCGAGGTATTCCGAAGGAGTGATTGTTTCAAGGGTTTCACTTTCCGCCAACTTTTTATAAAGAGCGTGGAAGAATTCCTTGCCGTCATTGTCGTAGTTTTCCCATGCATTCTCACCATCCACGACGATGGTCACGACATGCGGACCCTCAACGCCCTTCAGGCTTTCGTGGATCGCTTCCAAGGAATCGATCATATCCTGCGCGGCAGCTTCGCCTGCCATACCGGAGTAATTGAAACCGATCTTGTCCGAAATAACCCAATCGCGGAAGAAGACAGCAACTTTCTCGCCGGTTTCGCCCTGCACGTAGTAGGGACGGTAGAAGGTATCGGGGTCTTTAACCACGCCGTCACTGGTCCGCGCGAAACGGTCTCCCGCAAGTCCAAGGCTTGCCACGAGGACTGGCTCACCGGTTTGCATCCACTTGTAGCCTGCCTCGCTTACCAGCGGCACAATATCTTCAGCCACAGAACCCTCACCAGGCCAAAGCCCGCGAACGTCCCGCCCAAAGATGGACTCGTACATCTCCACGCTTTTCTGCAGGTGGAACGCGGCATCTTCGGGGTAGCTGAAATGCTGTTTGGGCAGGATTGCTTTGGGATTGCCGACCAGAGCCAGGTCTGAGTCGTAGATCAGGGGCAGGATCGGATGGGCATAAGGCGTGGTGGTGATCTCTAAAATGCCAGCGTCCTGCAATTCCTTGTGAGTTGGCAGCACGCGCTGCATCAGTTCCAAAATACCATCAAACAAAGTGACCTTATCTTCTTCGGTGAAGTCTCTGCCCTTATCGACGAGGGCTTTGAATGGTTCCTGGGCAAGATAATCCGGATCGATCCACGCCAGGTTAAACCAAATCTGCAGATCCCGGAAATCCTGTTCACTAAAGTTCTCAACTGCCGCAGTGATTGCGGCTTCGTCAGTACCGCCCCGTAAATCGAGTAATTCCTGGTAGCGCGGATGGGCCGCGATGATGTGATCCCAGTTGGCGTCAAAGAAGCGCTGCAGAATGAAGGTCTTCTGTTCCACGTTCAGCTCAGCCGCCGGGACTTCCGCCAGCACCCAGTAAAGGTCCTTTGCGCCATTATCCGTGAAATCCTGTATCTGCCGGATCAACGAAGGGGTGATGTTGATCGATGCCTTCACGCCTTCCTGTGCGGCGATCATCTCCGCCATATCGAGGTAATCCTTGGTGGCATGCACTCGCACCCATGGACGGGTATAGACGCCGTTTTCGTCCTTGTAGTACATGGGCTGATGCTGATGCCAGGTGAGATTGACATACAACGGGTACTCAACCGGTGCTTCTGTCGGAGTTGGCTCTTCAACCACAGGCGTTGTCGGTTCAACAGGCACATTCGTCGGAGCGGGCGTCGCTTTTGGTGCTGAGCAGCCTGCGATGATTACCAGGCTAAGGATTATTGCTATGAATAATTGAAGCTTCTTCATGGTTCCTCATTTCTTGCCCGGATTATGGGCGCGTAAGTTTTAGGACAAACGTTTCTCCACCGTCAAGCATCTCCGCCACCATAAAATCTGTCAGAGATCCATCGTCAGCAAAGGTAATTTCAGAGAAGGGTGCTTCACCCCATAAAGCTTCCGCCTGCCAGGTTCCTCCCAAGTCGCCGCCTTCAAGCGCGATGGTGCAGTTTTCGAGCGTCTGCACGCCCAGGTTGGCAACCGTCAGCAAGACTTCGTCACCCTGAACTCGGGCGACGATGTAGAGCCGGCGGCAGGAGGAGGTGAAGGGAATGTAATCGCCTTTTTGCAGCGCAGGGTAGCGGTTGCGCAAGTTGACAAGTCCGCGGTACCAATTGAGCAGGGATTCGGGATCTGAATCCTGGACAGCTACATTGAGCTCTTCCCAACCTGTGTTGAGCGGCTCCCAAGGGACGGCACTGCTAAAGCCGGCATGCGTCTCCGCGGACCACTGCATGGGTGTACGAATGCGTTCATCCGGTTTGTTGCCAGTCATGCCAATCTCTTCACCATAATAGATATAGGGTGTGCCCGGACCGGTCAGATAAATGAAAGCCGCCAGTTGTTGCCGCTGGAGTTTGCTGCTGAAGTAAGAAGCCACCCGCTGCTGGTCGTGATTGGTCAGAAAAGTGGCAAATTGCTGATCCGGGAAGTACTGCAGGGTCTCCAGGTAGGACGCTATGATGCGGGAAGGATCAGGGGAATACAATCCACCCAGTATGTCCCCCGCCAGATCGAACATAAAGTATTCCTGCATACCGCGCGTTGGCTGACCGTATTTGGCGATGATCTGCGTATCGGTCCAGACCTCGCCTACGGTGTAAGCTTCGGGATTGATGCCAGTGTAAAACTTGCGCCAGTTTTGGAACCACTCGATTGAGCCTTTGGAGTCTTGCAGTGTGACGCCATCTTCGACCAGGTAGCGTGCCGCATCCACCCGGAACCCGTCCACGCCCATGTCCAGCCAGAATTCGGTGGCATCATACATGGCTTCGGTCACTTTTGGCTGGTTATAGTTCAGATCGGGCATGCCGCTCCAAAAAGGCGCGTAGTAATAGCTGCCGGCTGATTGATACCAGGCATTCTGTCCCCAGGGTCCTGCCTGGGTGGGCTTGATATCCGACCAGACGTACCAATCCCGGTACTCACTGGACTTGTTTTTCGAACTCACAAACCAGGGGTGTTCCGAAGAGGTGTGATTGACCACAAAGTCGATAATGACGCGGATACCGCGTTCATGGCAGGCATCGAGCATTTCCTGAAAATCCTGCAGGGTGCCGTAATCCGGATTTACGTTCTGGTAATCGGTCACATCATAGCCATGATAGGATGGGGAAGGGAAGATCGGCATCAGCCAGATACCACTTATCCCCAGGTCGGTGTCGGTGTTGGGGTCGCCATCGTTGAGGTAATCGAGCATCTCGATGATCCCACGGAAGTCGCCGATGCCATCGCCGTCACTGTCCTTGAAGGAGCGCACGAAGATCTCATAGAAAACCACATCGTTCCACCATCCCTGTGCAGATTCAGGCTCTGGTGCCTGTTCCGTAGGGACCTGATCGGTCGGCGTGGAAGCTGGCTGGGTTTGCTGGGATTCCGACCTGCATGCCGTCAGCAGCAGGCTGACGACAATAATTAGGATTATCGGCAGGGCACGTTTTATCATAGCTTCTCCAGGAAGATCACCAATGGCTGGGAGCAGCTCCCCCAGCAGATTGTTTAGTTTATTCTACCCGATTCACCGACCCGCCAGCAGATCGGAATATACGGCCTGGATGAAGTAGATTTTGGTGTTATCCGTCAAAAAGGCCACCACCCGCCGGCTGGATGAGCGAGGGATCATCCTGCGCCGGGCTGTTGACCGCTCGGCTGACCTCCCAACTGCGCAACAAGCTGGGGTCAAAAGGCTGCAGCAGGCTCAGGCGCTTGTTCGCGTCGGGTTCCGTCAGCCAATCCCACATTGCCTGCCCCTTGAGCATGACGGGCATCCGCAGATGGACCTCCGCAACCAAAGGATTTGCATTGGTGGTGATGATCGTACAGGTCGTCAAGCCAGGCAGACCGGGCTCAGAATTGACGCCTTTTGGTTCCCAGTCATCCCAGAGCCCGGCGAAGGCAAAAGCCTCTCCGCTCCGCAGACTAAAGTAGAAGGGAACGGTGAACTTTCCGCCTTTGCGCCATTCGTAAAAACCGTCAGCCAGGATCAGGCAGCGTTTATTCTTGAAAGAATTGCGATAAGCGGGCTTCTCGGCCACAGACTCGGCGCGCGCGTTGATCATGCCGTTGCCAATGGACGAATCCTTTGCCCAGAAGGGGACCAAGCCCCAGCGGAACCAATGTACGGAGCGTGTCTGGGCAAACGGCACGCAAGCGATCTCCTGCGAGGGAGCGATGTTATAGCGCGGCTCCCAGTCGAGCGGCATCTGCCCCAGGGCAAGCTGTGTGCGTACGTCGTCCGAGTCGATTGCCATGGTAAATCTTCCGCACATAACGCCTCCTATTCCTGTCTAAGTACCCATGGTTATTATACAATCTCTGGCTTTCTCCCTGGCCATCACCGTACAAAGCGAGCAATGAAAACCTCGCTCTGAAAACCTCATGTTGCTCTTACAAATGAAAACCTGAGGGTGTTGAAAATGTCGAAATGGTTAATATTCGAATAGCGTAATTCAAAAAGAACGGAGGAAGTTCATCAACCCCACCCCTTTGATTCCCCTCCCCAGCGGTTAGTTTCAGATAAAAATCGCTTGCCTAATGCTGGTGAGGGGAAAAATGTTTGAATGAGGGGGCGGCTGGCCGACCCCTCATTCAAAAGAACCACCCTCTCCCAGTGGATTGACGCCAAAAACGGCCTTGAATCGGAGCTGGGAGAGGGCAGGGTGAGGGCAAATCGAAATTACTTACATCTGATACGCTGAAGACAATCATCGACTATCGATTTTCAACACCCTCAAACCTCGCTCTTGACGCGTGACCCAGGAATGTGTAAACTTAAAAATTGCCGGTTTATCCGGTAAATTTATGGGCGAGGGTAACCTGAAAGATGGTGAGAGGCGCCTGGAGGAAAAATGTCTATACAAGAAGAAATTATCATCAAAGCTGAAAAGCGCACCGTCAAAGGGAAACAGGTTTCCCAGTTGCGCCGCGCCGGCGTTCTGCCCGGTGTCATTTACGGACACAGAGTTGAGACCCAGGCAATCCAGATGGATCGCCACACTGTTTCACTGCAACTGTCCACCATCACCCCCACTACCCTGGTAACTGTTGATGTGGCCGGGGACAAAATCAAAGCCTTTGTGCGCGATCGCCAGCGCGATGTAATACACGGTAATCTGACCCACCTGGATTTCCTGGCGGTATCGATGAGCGAGAAAATGCGCGCCGCTGTCGAGCTTGAGCTGACCGGTGAAGCCCCCGTGCTCGAAAACCCGATTTATCTGCTCAACCACAGCCTGAACGAAATCGAAATCGAATGCTTCCCACAGGACATGCCCGAGCGTGTTTTGGTGGATGTCAGCGGCATTAAAACCCCCGAAGACACCATCACCATCGCCGATCTCAACCTGGGCGAGAGTGTCACCATTCTCACCGACCCTGCTGAAGTGATCGTTTCAGTTGGCTATATTGCTGCTGAGGAGGCAGGAGAAGCTGGTGTTGAAGGCGGTGCTGGAGAACCTGAAGTAGTTGAAAAAAGCAAGAAAACCGAAGAAGCTGAGTAATCAGATACTTCACAACATCGAAAATGACCGCCTTACAGCGGTCGTTTTCATTTAATTAAAGCCAGATGATGCGGGATTGGTCAATTCCTGATCAGGCGGAGGAATTCCTGGGTGATCTGAGCGGTCGCACCCCATATGATCTCGCCATCGTAATCGTTGTAATACGGTATGCTGAAAGTTTGCCCATCAAACTGGCGCGGTCTGACCTCGTAGTTACGGGAGTCGGCAAGCCAATCAAGCGGGACGGTAAAAGCGCGCGCCACCTCACTTGTGTTTATGCTCATTTCACTCGGCCAGGCTACCACGCCGACCACCGGGGTGACCTGGAAATAAGAGACCATATCGAACCGCGCCATCTTGCCGAGCACTGCCACAGACGCTGGATCGATCCCGACTTCCTCCCAGGTTTCCCGCAGCGCGGTTTGCTCCAGGTCGCCATCCAGCTCCTCCCAAGCGCCACCTGGAAAGGAAACCTGCCCGCTGTGGTCTGCCAGACTATCTGTGCGTCGGGTAAAAAGCAGGTGCCACTGCCCCTTTTCACAAACCAGTGGGACGAGCACCGCCGCCGGATGCAAACGCGTGGAATCGAGATGCAACCAGGCTCCGTCCTTGAGGGTTGATTGCTGTGCATGCGCTTTCAGGCGGTCGCCTATGTCGTGCGGAAGGCTGAGATGCTCACTCAAAGCGCATCCCCGGTTTCATCAAGCTCAGGTGAATCAACCCCTTCCGATTTTTCCAAACTCAGGCGTTCCACCGACCTGCCAAACAGCAGGAAACCGGTATGTGCGATCATGCGATCCACCGGACGCAGGTGCTCCCAATCGGTCTTGTAGTAACGCACGAGCACTTCGATCACTTCCACGAAGGCAAAGTTGTTGTGCACCAGCGAACGCAGGCAGAGCTGCACCTGGTTCACGGTTGGCACGAGCATGCCCAGGTAGCCGCCCGGTTTGAGGCTGGCGCGTGCCCGGACGAGGTAGTCGTAAGGGTTGGGAAGATCCAGAAAAAGCGCGTCGACGTTTTCCTCAGAGAATCCATCGGCGGCATCGCCCACTTTGAAGGTCACACGGTTGAGCATGCCAACCCGTTCAAGGTTTTTGATCGCAAGCGCCTGGATATCTTGCTTGCGTTCGTAGGAGTAAACATGCCCGCTATCGCCGACCATGTACGCAAACGCGGTTGTCAGCCCGCCTGAACCGCTGCCGCACTCGAGTACGCGCATGCCCGGACCGATCCCCATAGTGATAAGGATTTGACCGATCTCCTTGGGATACATGATCTGGGTGGTGCGCTTGATATTCTTGATCAGGTCCGCGATGCCCGGTTGAAACAGGTAGAAAGGATTGCCCTGGTGCGACTCCAGCCGGCTGCCCCATTTTTGACCGATGATGTCATCATGTTTGATGACCCCGCGGTGGGTTTGCAGCACAGCGCCGGCTTCCAGGCGCAGCAAATGGCTCTTATGACCAGCGCCTTGCAGCTGGACCAGGTCCCCCTCGCGTGCGAAATTGTGTGACTCGATTTGGGAAGTGGTCATCCCTTGTTACTCTGCCCGGGGAAGGATTCGATCCGACTGAACCAGTGACCGGCAAAGAGCGCGACGATACTGCCGATGATGCCGCCGCCAAGGTAGAGTGAACCAACGTTCATCAAGGTAAAACCTGCGCTTTTGGCTATGATATGCCCGAGAAAGAAACCAACCCAACTGAGAATGATATAGATGACCAGCTTCCAAAAACCCCCATCTTTCCAAAGGTGGAAGACAGCCCCAAGCAGGGTAGCCATGATCCATCCAAAAATGTAGGTAGAAACATTCATAAATCGTCCTTGTCAGTCTCTGATTGGTATTGTTTTCCTGTTTTGGGAACGCCAATCAGGTAAAGCGCTCGAGTAGGGGTTTCCAATTTCAGGGTCAATGATAACACTAAACCGCTCATTTCGAGCCAGCTTGGGCGGGACTTAATGCGCCTGCTAACTGGACCACCTCTTTTGAAGGGGAATGAAAGTGAGTGGCATCCAAACCGTCATGACCCCATCCGTGGAGGGGGAATTAAAGGGGGTGGGTTATGTCATCCTGAGCAACGCGAAGGATCTGCTTTTTGACCGAGGCTCTAGATTCTTCGCAAATGAGGCTCAGAATGACAATTCGTGTCTGTCATCCTGAGCAACGCGAAGGATCTCTCGCATAAGAGGTTCAGAATGACAGTCGTTTTAGGTTCAGAGACCAAAAAGCGGGTCTAAAACTTTTCTGACCCTCTCCGAGGAGGGTGATCAAAGGGGGTGGGTTATGTCATCCTGAGCAACGCGAAGGATCTCTCGCATAAGAGGCTCAGAATGACAGTCGTTTTAGGTTCAGAGACCAAAAAGCGGGTCTAAAACTTTTCTGACCCTCTCCGAGGAGGGGGATCAAAGGGGGTGGGTCATGTCATTCTGAGCAACGCGAAGGATCTACTCCTTAGTTTTCAGATTCTTCGCAAAGGAGGCTCAGAATGACATCTACAGAAGATAACGGTAAAATTGAACCATGCTTAAAAAACTCACACGCTCATGCTATTGCGACACCCACTGCCATATCGATATGTCTGCTTTCGATGAGGATTTTGACGCCACGCTCGAGAGGGCTGTCAACGTCGGACTGGAATTTGTGATCATCCCCGCCCTGGACTGCGCGTCTGCCATGCATGGGCTTGAGCTTACCCGTATGAAACCCGGTTTCTTTTACACCGCCGTCGGGATCCATCCTAATTACGCTGCGGAAGTCGAGCCCACCTGCCTCTCACAGCTTGCGGCTCTTGCCGCGCAGCCTGGCGTGGTCGCCATCGGCGAAATCGGGCTGGATTATCACTGGGACTATGCCACTCCTGCCCAACAAAAAGCCATTCTCCTGCCGCAATTGGAGTTGGCGAGGGAACTCAAACTTCCTCTGGTCATCCACAACCGGGATGCCGCGGAAGATCTTGGACCCATCCTGCTCGAATGGCAAGCATCTCTTCCCTCGTCGCATCCCCTAAAAAATCGACCGGGAGTGATGCACTCCTACACGGGTCCACAGGAATTGGCGCAAGAGTTGGCTAAGGCAGGTTTTTACTTCGGGATTGGCGGTCCCGTGACCTATAAGAACGGCAAGGACAAACAAGCCCTGGTTGCATCCCTGCCGCGGGAAAAGATCCTGCTTGAAACGGATAGTCCCTATCTTCCCCCGCATCCGCACCGCGGAGAGCGGAACGAACCGGCCTTTATCCCGCTGATTGCTGCGAAAGTGGGTGAGATTTGGGGAATGACCGGAGAGGAAGTTGGTTTGCTGACAACAACCAACGCCAAACGGTTGTTTGGCATTATGTGATCCCTATCCTTCCCTTGGTTTGAATGTAAAACATGCGGTCTGATACCATTCGCGTTCGAGAGTAGGTTAGGAGACCTCGCGGTCAATACCCGTGCACGGTCACCCTGGATTAAAAACCAGGGCAGGTGAGACCGGCACGAACACGGACCCGTGTGATGGAGACCTCGCGGTCAAAACCCGTGCTCGGTCACCCTGGATTAAAAACCAGGGCAGGCGAGACCGGCACGAACACGGACCCGTGTGATGGAGACCTCGCTGTCAAAACCCGTGCTCGGTCGGGAGACCGGCACGATCAAGCTATTTTTTCTTTTCTTCCTCGATCACATACTCCGGTACGAAGGTCTGGTCGCCGAAGGGCGGGCGAACGTAGGTGTCATCCACCTGCTTGGGAGGGAGTTCCATCTTCGGCGGGGTCAGATCCTCATAAGGGATCAAGCTCAGCAGGTGGCTGATGCAGTTCAAACGGGCGCGCTTCTTATCATCCGCCTGCACCACGTACCAGGGGCTCTGCCTGGTGTCCGTGAAGCGGAACATGTCATCTTTGGCGCGGGAATACTCAACCCAACGACTACGTGATTCCAAATCCATCGGGCTCAGTTTCCAACGGCGGGTAATATCGTCCATGCGCTGCTGGAAACGCTTCTCCTGTTCCTCGTCGCTGACGGAGAACCAGTACTTGACCAAAATGATGCCAGAACGGATCAACATCTTCTCAAATTCCGGCACACTGCGGAAGAATTCTTCCACCTGCTCCGGAGTGCAAAAGCCCATCACGCGTTCAACGCCGGCGCGGTTGTACCAGGACCGGTCAAATACTACCATCTCTCCTTCCGCTGGTAAGTGTTCCACATAGCGTTGGAAGTACCATTGGGTCTTTTCCTTCTCGGTGGGCACAGGCAGCGCGACTACGCGCACAATTCTGGGGTTAAGGGTCTCGGTCAGGCGTTTGATAGTGCCGCCCTTTCCAGCCGCGTCGCGTCCTTCAAAGAGGACTACCACTTTTAGTCCACGCTCTTTGATCCACAGCTGCAGCTTCACCAACTCGATCTGGAGTTTCCTCAGCTCTCGCTCGTAAACTGCATCTGAAAGCGGTTTCTTTTTCTCTCCCGGAATGTCAGCCTTTGGGACGACCTTCGGCTCGGCCTGCTTCTCTTCAGATTTATTCTTTCCTGTTTTTGGATTGGTTTTAGATTCTTTTTTTGCCATATGCACCTCTCGATCGGTTGAGTTGGACGCAAAGACTATCTAATTATACAATCAACAAACCATCAGCCAAGTTCAACTTAGCCTGAGACCTAATGAAACTGCATCCCCCTCGAGTAAAACTTCGAGTTTAGCGTTTGTAATCCACAAACCGATATCCCACACCGCGTTCCGTCAGGATATACTGCGGGTTTGCGGGATCTTTTTCGAGCTTTTTCCTCAGGTAGTTGATGTACAGCCGCACGTAATGCGGTTCGTTTTCGTACTCGTAACCCCAGACTTTGGTCAGGATCTGATCATGGGTTAGCACCCAACCGGCATTTTTTACCAGGTGGTAGAGCAGACGATATTCTGTCGGGCGGAGCTTGACCAACTCGCCTTCCACCCAAACTTCGTGCCGGTCAAAATCGATCGTCAGGCGATCGTCTACGACAATTTTGCCGGTTTCATCTTCCTCAGCGATATTCCCCCGCCGCAAGACTGCCCGAATACGGCTGGTCAACTCGCGCGGGCTGAAAGGCTTGGTGACGTAATCGTCCGCTCCGAGTTCCAATCCCTTGACCCGATCGTCTTCCTCGCCCTTTGCGGTCAGCATGATCACAGGCGTTGAGCCCACTTCGCGGATCATCTTCAGCACCGTGAAGCCATCCATATCCGGCATCATCACGTCCAAAAGGATCAGATCCGGCAAAGCTGTACGCAGTTTATCGATCGCCTGGCTGCCGTTGTTGGCCTCCACTACTTCAAAGCCGTCGTGTTCCAGGTTCAAACGGATGATGCGTACCAGTCCCCTTTCATCATCCACAACAAGAATCTTTTTCTTTGCGCTCGGTTCTGCCATCATCTAATCCTTATCTTATCTCAACGAATATGACACTGATATTATCGGTCCCGCCAGCGTTATTGGCAAGCTCACAAAGTCGGTCCGCTACATTCCCTTGTCCGGGAAGGGCTTCAATCACCCTGAGTAATTCCTCTTCATCAGCCAGGCCCCACAGCCCATCGGTGCAGAGGAGCAGTTGGGTTGGCTCCACCAAGTCAAGGTGACCCAGATCGACCTTGAATCCTTCCGTCTGCCCTAACGCCCTGAAGAGCACATTGCGTTGGGGGTGATGTATGGCTTCTGCCTCTGAGATCTGCCCTAAATCCACCAGGCGCCTTACGAGAGAATGATCCTGGGTGAGAGTCTGGAGATCAGCATGGCTGCTGCGGAAATAGAGGCGCGAATCGCCAATATGAGCGAAGTAGAGGTGCTTCTCGAGCAGCAGCGCCAGCGTGAGGGTGGTCCCTCCCCCCGAAACGAATCTTAGGACTTCCTCCTGTGCCTGGGTAAAGGCAGCTTCCAGCAAGGTGAGCACTTCCTGGTGGGAAGGCAATAACTCGCCTTTGAGCAATGGATCGATGAGGGTTTTCATGAGAGAACCAACGCCTATCTGGATCGCAATTTTGCTGGCGACTTCACCATTATCGTGACCACCCATGCCATCCGCAACCATGTAAATCCCCAGGGTTACTGGTCTCTCAGGAAGGAACAGGTCCATAGTGAGGGTAAAAGCAGAATCTTCCATGTGTGTGCGTGTTTTACCAACGGACTGAGCACTCCATGCATGCACATTCAGGCGCTCAGCAAGCGGTTGGTTGAGCGCGCCAGGTGTGGACGGTTGTTTTTCAATGAGTTTGTTACCGAATAATTTCAAATTCCCTCACCTTTCAGATCACCCAAGACTGATTAAGGGATGGGCGTGTTTACATTAAAAACCGTCAGATAATTCTCAGCCGCCCATCCCGATCGGTTTTCGTCCAACGGCGCTTCCAACTGCCACCAGGTGTATCCGTCGCTAACTTCTGGTCCGCCCACAACTTTGAAGACCTCATCGTCCATCGCCATGAAGTTGATATCCGCTCCCGTGCCGGCTGCCGCCCGCATGCGCAGACCCAATCCTTCTGTTCCCGTCACTTTGACATAGACGTTAATCCCAATGGCCCCTTCCGGCAAAACCACCGGAGTTTCCGGGGTAGGCGTGGGGAGTCCGGTTGGGATGGTGACGGTGTTCGTCTGAGTTGGAGCGGGAATAACTGTCACATTATATTGAGGGGTGGCTTCCAAGCTGGCTGCCTGGCGAACAGCCATTGAAAAGATCAGCCAGGTGATCCCAACCAAGGCACCAGCAACCAATAGCACGCCAAGGATGCTGAGCGGATGAATTCTGGGAGTTGGCTTGGTTTGCATAATTATCCCTCGCTAATTATATCAGCGCCTTCCTGTAATTTTACTCATGCTGCTTCCAAAAGGTTTCAATGCTGCGAAAAGTTTCGCCAGGATTCTCATAATGCGGCATGCCGCGAGTGCGGCTGCTGCGAACCGCCCGCCAATTTGCATGTTCCCGTACCATCATCGGCAGCATATCGAACTGACGTCCCGGATCATTATCAAAAACAACCAGGACGGGCTTGGTAATCTTCTCGTAGTACCTGGTGCGAACATCCCGAACTGAGAGTTTTCCGCAGAAATTCAGGATGGGCGCAAAATGCGCACCAGGCTGGTGAGCTGAGGTGTAGGCGAGATCCACCAGGTCGGATGGAGGGGTGTAGGTGAAGCGTTTCTGATAGTAGTTGACGATTGCGGAGCGGCTTGCGAGCAGATCGTAGAAGGGCAGGCTCCAGAGCGGAACTCGCAGGAGGGAAACAGCCAAATTCTGGAACTGCTCCCACCAATCGCTTTCAGAGATATGCCCGGTACGCGGCATTTGCATGCCACTTGGATTGATCATCACGATCGACTTGAAGAGGTCAGCTTCCTGCTCATCCGCAATCGCGACAAATTCAGCCGACTGACCCATTACTACCACGTGCACCGGCTGACCAATGTGATCCCGGATGAACTCGGAAATGGTTGCCTGGTATAGCCAGGGGCGGTATGGACGGTCGGACTTCTCGGAGCTGCCAAAGCCGGGCAGATCAAGCAGATAGACCTTGCGGTATGCACTGAATGCCTCGAACACCGGCAACATGTCATGCCCGCCGGCATACAGGTGGATGCCGTGCAAAAGCAGGATGGGAGTCTGCTTGCTTTCGATTTTGCTTTCGTAATACTTGACCTTGCCAACTGATTCTGATTGAAAGGTGTGATGTTCGGCGTCGAGCATCAGGTTTACCTTGGCGTGGTGATCGATATACTTCTTACTGTACAAGATCCAGCCAGCTTTGATTGCCAGCGCGAGTACTGCCAGGCTGCCAAGGCTCCAACCCGCAACTTTTCCATGTTCTGCAGTTTGTTTCGTCATCCAGACCTCCGTTTGATTTGTGGTCTGTGTCAATTATATATGAGAACATGCAGGTAAGTTTACGCTGTCACAAAGCTGGGGTGGATTGTTTATAAGAGGAAATCACCATGTATTAATCGCGGTGACGAGGGAACAGGCAGATCGCCAAACTTCATTGCTTTGAAAATTGTATGGCAGGATGAGTAGGCTACAAAAAAGATATGGTAGGTCAATCATCCACGACGCCAACCCACCTTACGAATCGCGAAAGAAAAACTTACTATCACCCAATCCCTGTCATTTTCCAGCATGGTAAAATCCTGCTCATGAAGCGATCGCGCTACTCCCCCCGGCGGAGGAAATCACCATCCCTGTGTTGGCTGCCAGCCGTTTTCGGCGGCTTATTCCTGCTATTCGCGCTGATCATCGCGGTTGTGGACTATGCGGGTTTCCAGAAACCGCAGGCTGTCTACCCGGAGGGGGTGACAGTGCAAGGCATTCCCCTGGGGGGGCTGGATCGCTCGCAAGCTGAAGCGCGGCTGGCTGAAGCCTTCTCAGTGCCGGTTGAGCTACGTTATCACCAGGCAAGGATGCAATTTTCACCGACGCAACTGGGCTTCAAACCCGACTATGCTGCGACTCTCTCGCAAATAGATGAAAACCTGCCAAAAAAGTCATGGGTGAAGCATCTTTGGGGCAAGACGGAAGCCTCCGAACCGCTTGACGCAGCCTTGATCGCTGAGGTTGATTTGAATGAATTACAGGCGTTTCTGACTGAGGTCATTCCCCCGCGTTACGACCAACCTGCCACCGCAACCGTACCGATCCTCTACAGCACCAACTATGAGCCAGGTCAGCCTGGCTTCGCTTTACAGTCACTCCTGACGACAACGGAGCAGATACAGGCAGCTTTACTCTCACCTGATCAGCGCGTCGTTACCCTGGATGTTCGGGAGACTCCGGCCCTGCCGCTTGACCGGGCCAACCTCGAAGTTTTTCTTAAGCAGATCATCCAGCTTGAAAAATTCAACGGACTCATTGAAATCTACCAACGCGACCTCAGCAATGGCGAGATCATGCACATCGCGCTGCGTGACAATCAAAATGTCACGCCGGATGTGGCATACTCTGCCGCCAGCACCATCAAAATTCCCATCATGGTCTCCGCCATGCGTCGGCTGGAGGAGCCACTGCCCTCGCAGGCGAGCAATTGGATGTTCCAGATGATCACGGAGTCGCTCAACCCGCCAGCGGATGGTTTGATGAAAGCCTACATGGATAACGATTCCGGACCGCTGATGGTCACGAGCGACTTGCGTGAGTTGGGGTATCAGAACACCTTCCTGGCAGGCTACTTTGAACCGGGTTCGCCGCTGCTCGAACGCATCAGCACGCCCGCCAACCAGCGCCGCGATATCTTCCTCGACCCTGATTTTTACAATCAAACCGTGCCATCCGAAATCGGCGACTTGCTCTGGAAGATCTACCGCTGTGCCAATCAGAACGAACTCCTGTTCGATGGCCAGGTAACGGCATCTGAGTGCCAGCAAATGCTCAACTATCTGCTTGAGAATCGCATCCACGCCCTGATTGAAGCCGGTCTCCCTCCCGAAGGTCGCGCCGCGCATAAACACGGCTGGACGAATGACCTGGATGGTCTGATCCACACCATCAGTGACTCATCGGTGGTTTACACGCCTGGTGGCGATTATGTTTTGGTCATTTTCGCCTACACGCAGGAGCAATTCCTGTACGACACGGCTAACCAACTTTTTGCCAAGCTCTCTCAATCCATTTATAATGCTTACAACCCTGAAAATCAGGCTGCCTGGTATGGTGAAAACTGATTCAACTGGGTTTTAGGCACGATAATGGACCTGATTCTGACGCATGAACAAACTGACCTCGACGGTCTTGCCTCCATGCTTGGAGCGTATTTGCTACGCCCGGAAGCGATCGCGCTGCTGCCGCGCCAGATCAACCGCAATGGTAAAGCTTTTTTACGGCGTTACGCCAATGAACTGCCCTTCTCAGATTACCAGGCACTGTCCCACGAATCCATCAAGAGCGTCTTTTTAGTTGACACACAATCGCTGGTCACACTGCGCGGGATGAATGAGCAGACCAAAATCACGGTACTCGATCACCATCCCCGCAAGGTCCAAATCCATCCCTCCTGGCAGGTGGAGCTGCACCTCACCGGTGCGTGCACCACGATTTTGGTGGAGAAGCTGCGTGAACAAAACATCACTTTGAGCCCGATCGAAGCCACCCTGATGCTGCTGGGTATCTACGAAGATACCGGCTCCTTGACCTACAGCTGCACAACCCCGCGGGATGCCCGCGCTGTTGCCTTTCTGCTCGAGCAAGGCGCCGATCTGAACATTGCATCCGTTTACCTCAATCCGCCCTTATCCAATGCGCAGCAGCAGCTGTATGACCGCCTGCTGAAGGACCTGGTGCAGCTGGATATCGAGGGGTACAGCATCCTGGTTGCGAAGGCGATTGCCAACGATCTTAACGATGAGATCTCGACTGTGGCACACAAAATGCGCGAGTTTCTTACCCCGGATGGACTGGTGTTGCTGGTTTCCACCCGCCAGGGAATCCGGTTGGTTGCCCGTTCCACCACCGACAACGTGGATATGTCCAGGCTGGCGATTCATTTTGAGGGTGGCGGACACAAACGGGCATCTTCTGCGCTCATTCGTGAAGAAGGCCGCTCGAACGCCAACATTACCGATGCCAAACTGTCCGAGGTAACACGCCGGGTGATCGAATTCATCCCGCAAATTGTCACTCCGAGCATCAAAGTCAGCCAGATGATGTCCAAGAATCCTCTTACTCTCAGCCCCGAGATCAGCGCGGCGGATGCTGCGGAGTTGATGAAACGTTATGGATTTGAGGGCTACCCGGTGGTGGATAAAAAACAGCTGGTAGGGCTGCTCACCCGCCGAAATGTGGACCGCGCCATAGCTCATAAACTCAACAAGACTGCCGGAGATCTAATGACGGCTGGCTCTGTCAGCGTTTATCCGGACGATCCGATTTCAAAGCTCAAGGAACGCATGGCAACCAGCGGTTGGGGGCAGGTGCCGGTTTTGGACCCTGACTCGAACGAGATCATTGGGATCGTGACGCGCACAGATTTGATCAGTACCCTCAATGATGATGAAGAGTTGCCCAGCCAAAGTGAGATCGCCGATATGCTCTCGGAAGCACTGCCGCCCGCCCGTAAAGCTTTGCTGCGAGCCGTCGCGGACGAAGCCTACGAACAGGGCGTGCAGGCTTTCATCGTCGGAGGTTTTGTGCGGGATCTCTTGCTGCAATTGCCCAGCCAGGATTTTGATATCGTGATCGAAGGCGACGCGATGACTTTCGCTGAACACCTGGTGCAGGAGTTCGGCGGTCGGGTCGTGGCGCATAAGCGCTTTGGCACAGCCAAATGGATCCTCAACCAGGAAAACCTCCAGGAAAAACTTGATAAGGCGGGTAAGAACGGATTTAGCAAGTCAGACTTGCCCGAACACCTCGACCTGATCACTGCCCGCACCGAGTTCTACAACAAGCCTGCCGCGTTGCCCGTGGTGGAGCGCAGCAGCATCAAGATGGACCTCCACCGCCGCGATTTCACCATCAACACGCTTGCCCTGCGGCTGGATGGCAGCCACTTTGGCAAAATCTTTGATTTTTGGGGCGGTTACAGCGACCTTCAGCAGAAGCAGATCCGCGTGCTGCATGCCCTCTCGTTTGTGGATGACGCCACAAGGATGCTCAGGGCGGTCCGCTTCGCCACCCGCTTTAATTTTGAAATTGAACCTCAGACGTTGAGCCTGATCGAAGGCAGCCTGCCATTACTGGTTGAAATCAGCGGCGCACGCCTGACCCACGAATTTGAGCTGATCTTCAACGAAAACAAAGCGCCTGAGATGCTGAGGCAGCTTGGTTCGCTGGGCATTTTGGCCGCCATCCATCCTGCTTTGCCATGGGATGACCGGTGCATAGAACGCCTGGCACGCGGGCAGGCAGCGCTTCTGCAAGCCGGGTTGACCGTCTCGCCGGATGAAAAGCTGCAGACGCAGTGGTGTTTGTGGCTGCAAGATCTGCAGCCAGAAGCCTTGCAGGCTGTTGGTCTGCGCTTGCGCCTTTCAGCAAAATTGCTGGGCTGGATTGAAGAAACCCGGGAGTTGTGGAAATTACTGCCGAGCTTACGGAACCAGAAACCCAGCCAGATCAGCGCGAAACTGGAAGGCTTTCATGCCATTCCGATCCGCGCGATTCTTGTGACTTGTGATAACTCTGAGTATGCCCAGATCCTGAAAACCTATGACGAAGTCTACCGGCATGTGCGTCCGTTCACTAAAGGCAATGACCTGCGAACTTTCGGATTGCCTCCGTCTCCCCAGTACAATATCATCCTGAGCGCGCTCAAACAAGCATGGCTGGATGGTGAAATTCAGTCCGAGGACGAAGAAAAAATCCTCCTGCAAAAACTATTGGAACAGGAATGAACCACACCGCGAGCCTCGAGGCAGATTATTTAATGCCATCGGGTGAGCAGGTCCATATCCGCCCGCTGGAAAAAACCGATTTGCTGGCTCTGGAATGGGATGGGGAATATACCCACTTTCGCAAGCTTTATCAGCAGCATTATGAGAACAGTCTCGGTGGAAATACTCGTATCTGGGTGGCAGTGAAGGCGGACGCGGAGATTATCGGCCAGGTTTTTCTTTTACTGCTTTCAAGGCAACAAGAACTTGCTGATGGGGTCTTCCAGGCGTACCTCTTTTCGTTTCGCATAAAACCAGCTTATCGAGACCAGGGACTGGGAGGGTTCATGCTGGAAATGATGGAAGGCTACCTGCGTGATAGAGATTTCCGATTTTTGAGGTTGAACGTGGCATGCGCCAATCCGCTTGCGCGCCGCATGTACGAGAAACATGGATATCGAATCATCGGTCCTGATCCCGGCATCTGGCGTTACCAGGACCAGAATGGGGAGTGGCGGACCTGCCATGAACCAGCCTGGAAGATGATTAAAAGGATAGTTTAGCTTAACTGCAGTATCATTTTCATCATCATTTTCATCCTTAGGAATCGATAATAGGGACAACTTAATGATATAATAAGAATATTAGTTCTAAGAATCTTATGGTGACTACAATATGTTGGAAATTGAAAAAAAACTTAAGGGAGCCTTTTTTACTGCCACTGATATAGCAACCTACTTAACTAAGCGGGTTGTAATTAGTGATACTCAGAAGGTATTAGAGCCTTCGTTTGGAGATGGCTCCTTTATCTTGGCATTAAGGGATCTGTATGAACAAAATAGATGGGATTGCGACCTTAAGGATAATCTATTCTCTGTAGAAATCAGGAAAAGTGCGGTTACTGCTTTACAGGAACTCGATTGGTTGGACTCAACGAAAATTTTCCATAATGATTTTCTAGCTGTAGATCCTTTTCCAGTTGATGTTATTCTCGGTAATCCACCTTATGTTGGATTAAATAAGCTACCAGACGAGGAGCGAAACCGTGCGTTATTTGAACTACAAAGGAATTATTTCTCCATGCAATCAAATGGAAGCTTGTGGCTTCCATTTTTCACTCATGCGATACAATTTCTAAAAAATGAGGGGGTTATTGCCTTTGTATTACCATTTGAGATCACTTATGTTAAATACTCCCAGCAACTTTGGAAGTACTTAGGCAGACATTTCTCTGATATTACAGTTATTCGTGTATATGAAGATATGTTTCCAGAAGTCGATGTCGAAACAGTCCTTTTTATTGCAAAAGGTTATGGCGGATCATGTAATTACATTAAGTATGAAATTTATAACAACCTGAAGAATCTATTTAATGGAAATATAGATCGGAGTGTGTTCATTTCAATTAGTTCAATTCTTGCAGATCAACGTCCATTTGTTTCGAATTTACTCGACGATACTTACTCAAGTATTCTGTCGAAGCTTCAAGAAACCGGATATCTCCGACCCATAACAGAGTTGTACAAGTTTAAAATCGGATATGTGAGTGCAGATCAAGATTATTTTCACCCGACCGATGAGTTAATCGATAGATTTGGTATCAATCAACAGGATTTACTTCCTTCCATCCCAAACGCAAAAATATTGAAGCAAAGTGTTGGATTAGATGTAGGACCCAATACCATTAGGACCAAACTTTTCTATCCAAGAGCTTATGAAAGTGCTCAGAATTACATTAACCATGGAGAGTTGCTTAACGTAAACAACCGGTATAAATGTAAACAAAGAAAACCTTGGTTCATAACACCAAGTGTTGAAATCCCTGATGTATTTCTTACAGTTTTTGGAGACACCCCAAGGTTTTTTTTGAATTCTGGTAGGTACTCAGCCTCCAATAGCCTACTTATCGGTTTCCTAAAAAAAAGAACATTACCAAAAGAAATACTTGCATTAAGCTGGTACAACTCTCTCACGCTCCTTTCGATTGAGTTAAATGTTCATTCTCTGGGGGGTGGAGTATTAGTTCTAATTCCTGGTGAAACGGACAGACTATCAACGATAAACCCATCAGTAATTTCCTCGGTCGATGATTCTTTCATAATTGAGATAGATCACCTCCTAAGAAACAATGCTATAGAAGAAGCATATCAATTGGGCGATATCTATTTATGTAGGTCAAGCGGACTAACGTTTAGCCAAATCGAGTCAGTACGCGCTGCAATACATGATTTGCGAAAATGGAGGAATTCTCGCCTTAGGAAACAATGAGTAAATGGAGAGACAATGCCAGCAGATATCAGTAAACTACAAACTTGTTTGGGCTTAATGAAGGAAGTTTATGAAAATAATCCAACCCAAGCAGTCCGTGGACAAGGTTTTATTAACATACTTCATGATTATTGTGTCGACGAATTAGAGGCAATTGGCATACCAAGAAAGAAAATCATCAAAGAAGCCACAATATTTGGATCTCATAAGCCGAAAAACGTCGATGTTGCTGTCATCGATGAAATCAATGGACCTTTTGTAATAGTGGGACTTAGAAGTCAAATGTCTTCAGTATCCAAAAACATCTTGACTTATTATGAAGAGATTATTGGCGACTGCATCTCACTTCACGATAGATTTCCCATGGCAGTTATCTGCTATATTTACTTGCTACCCAATCGTTCAATTAAGCCAAGTAAAGGTCATGAATCAATAGACCTTGATAGGGCAGAGAAACTGTTTAAGTTAATTACAGATAGAGGAGACTGGCGAAATACAAAAGATAAATATGAACACTTTGCCTTTTTAAAGGTTGATTTTGCTACTAATCCGCCAGAACTACTTGATACAATATCTGAACTTCAAATTAATAGCTTCTTTGATAAGATTAAACTGACTTATAACGAGAGGAATTTTTTCCAACCTCTATGAGTTAATTTTGGGAAAGGACTTGGGGAAAAAGATAATTCTTTTATTATCTTAATAATTTAATAGTAATAGGTCTGCTACATATTGGAGAACTCATTTAAAAACATAAACGAGTTAGTAATGATACCAGGAAACAAAAATAGCCCGAAATCCACTTCGGGCTATTAAAGGATTCAGCTAAGCTTCTGGCGTCGCAGGGGGTTCCTGGTTTTCAGGTTCCTCTGCGGGAAGCACTTCAGATACCACTTCCTTCTGAACACCCGGTTCGATTACCTGAGCGTCTTCAATAACTTCAACGTCAAGGACAACCGGTTTGGCGTTTTTCAGCCAGCCATCCACGATTCCCTTGATCTCCTCGTAGTCAGCAGGGGTGAGCATTTTTGGTATGCCCATCACAGGGTGCTGATCCTTAACCATCAGCGTAAACCCGTATTTTGTCTCTTTCATGCCGGTGATCTCCGCCCGGGGGAGGAACATATCGGCAGCTTTTGGCTGCTTTTGCGTGATGCCGGTCTCATCCACGATCAGCTCATACTGATCCCAGATGGCTTTGCGCTGCCTGACGGCGTTCCAACCCACCAAAACGAACATCACAACAATTAAGCCGAGCGTGAGGAGCGGAGATTTAGTATCCGCGCGACCGCGATACATAAAAAAATTCAAGATCAACAACAGCACCAGGGTGATACCGTACATCAAATAGATGTTGCGATTTTGTTGTTTGAGTTTAGCTGGATCCAGACGATATTTTTTCATGCAGAACCTCCAGAAGGAATACACTCATTATACCCGTATAATGTTGTCAACAGGATTGGTCATGAACACAGTGAAACTGGAAACACATCGCGATCTCAACATCCCCGGGCTCAATCGCAGGCGGGTGGACGTCTGGCTGCCGCAAGCTTACCACGCCAACCCGAACGACGCCTTCCCGGTGCTGTATATCCAGGACGGGCAGACCGTTTTTGACCAATGGAAGAAAGGCACGGACGGTTGGGAGATCCACCAGGCGATCACCCGCCTTGCGGAGGAGGAGAAGATTCAACCTCCGATCGTGGTTGCCATCTCGAGCACGCTAAATCGCTCTGGGGATTACCTGCCTGCGAAAGCACTTGGCGAGAGCGGTAATGCTGACCCCTCCACGGAGAACAACCTCATCAGAGAGACCTCGACAAGGAACGTGGTGTCCGACCTGTACCTCGAGTGGATGGTCCACACGCTCAAGCCCGCTATCGATCAGCGCTACCGCACCCTTCGCGACGCTCAAAATACTGCCCTGATGGGGTCAAGCCTGGGGGGACTGATCTCGCTTTATGCTTTGTGCGAGTATCCTAAGGTCTTCGGAAAAGTTGCCTGCCTCTCGACCCACTGGCCAGCCGTTGGCGATGGCATGCTGGCCTACCTCGGACAGCATCTCCCCCAGCCTGGTACGCATAAGCTCTACTTCGACCACGGCAGTGAGGGGCTCGACGCTGAGTACGAAGCCTGGCAGACCAGGGTGGACGCCCTCTTGCGGCAGAAAGGTTATCGCGAGGGTAAGGATTTCGCCAGCTGGTACTTTTCCGGCGACGATCACACTACCACTGCCTGGAAGAATCGTTTGCATATCCCACTGACATTCCTGTTCGAAAGAACGGATCGATGAAGACCACTTGTTGGGACGTACAGCCTTCCTTCTTCCAACAAGGAAGATAAAACTATCTTTCGCCTCAATCCACTTGCTGTCAGTCCTTTAGCCAAAGAGGATAATAAGATCTTTTTTTTTACTCTTCGATGCCAAGGAGTGATTCGGAGATTACAGTATCGAGGGGTAACCTGCACAGGTAACTGGAAAAATCGGAAATGCTCGCTGTTTCTCGAAAATTGAAGATGATATTGCCGTGGTCGATGTAAGCGTCAGCGGCAAATATGTTATCGATCCCAATTTTGATCGCGTAAACGCTCTCTCCATTAAGGGAGTACAGGATCACCGAGTTCGTCGATCGATCCTTTCCTGTTGAAGCCTGGACAATCGCAAATCCATCAGAAATAATTGGGTCATAGGCATCTCTTCCAGTGATATCCCTCACAATCGAGACACCTGTTTCCAAGTTGTAGACAGTAAAACTAAAGGGTTCTTCAAACCGATTGCTGTTTTTCCAGATCAGATAGGGATACTCCATATCCGGCATACTCGCGGGATATTCTTGCGGAAGGTCGATCCAGGCCTTATTAGCGATATCGTATAAGGATAGGTGTAATGTTGGTTGGTCTTTGGGAGGATCATTCTCGATCAACAAGTATCCGTTCGATGCCGATATTAGCGACATAAAAGAATCTTCGTCGTGGCTATCGATCAATAAGGCGGTTTGATTGGTTTTAACATCAATCGCATAGACCCTGCTGGACTTAACGGCAAAACCATCCTTAAATGTTGAAGCTGATAAATACACCACACCCGCGTCAATTGCGGTATAGACGTGCAATGGAATTGAATTGAAAAGACTTCGATTTGCGACAATTGTGTTCGATCCGGTCTCCAGGTTTACTATGTGGAAGTTCCACTCACCCAACCCATTTGGCGAATCTACCATCATGTAACCATACCAGGGATACTCATAATCGATCATCAACAAGTGACCCTGAGGAAATTCCGGGGTAAATATCGGAGAAAGAACACCGCTTTCGGGAGAAACAAGGGATATGTTATTCTGTTCAAGCACTCCAGCATAAAACTGACCGCCAATGTCCTTTGCCTGATAGACAGTAAGCATTGGAAATTCAAGGCAGTATTGATTGATTTCATCCTGGTCAAAAAAATAAGTAAATTTCTTTTCAATATCCAGGCTGGGTGCTTTCGTAGGGTTTTGGTCAGGAATGGTGGTAGTTGGCGGTGGCTCAGTCGCAGTTGGATTACTTGCGCTCTGGAACGAATTTGGCTCAGTTTGGATCATTCCGGCTGAGCATCCATTGACAAACAAAAAAATCAGTACCGCTAATAACAGACTGATTTTTTTCCTCATATTATGATCTTTTCCAATTGGAGAGTGCTGGTATCTGGTCAGTAACTTATCCCAATAAACCAAAAGATAATTTACCAGGACTGAACGTTATTCCAACTGACAAAATTCCAGAGATCATCCAGCGTGACAATGTTGAAATATGGACCACTGTATCCTGCCAGTTTAGATGCTGTATCAGTATAATAAACCATTTTGTTGGAGAAAACCTGGTTGCTGTAATCATAACCATACAAGGTTATGATGTGGGAAATAGAATAGCCATTCCATCCCCTCATGTATGTGGTGAAGACCCCAGTGACAAGTGCATAACCTTGATCAACATCAGTCTTCAGCCAGCTCGCCAGTTCATCTTTGCTTTCCGCGATATCGGTCCAATAATAATCTGAATCAAGGTATTGATTTAAGCAATCCGTAACGCTGGTCATATATACGCCCCAACGGGGATTGATCTGTTCGCACTTGGCTATCTCATCCAGTTCGGGGATGTCAGTGGTTCTTGCCCTCAATGCAATTTGGGTGGAAGAGGGTCCACAATAGTTCACATAATCCGAGTCCTCAGGTTCTCGAAACTGCCCCATGGTTCCAACATACAGCACTTCCATTAAGGTATCTGCAGCTTGGATTTGATTTCGCCTTACCTGGTTTAGTTTTTTTTGATACAGCAAATCATTAGCGTCTGGAAGCTTGCTATTTGGAGGAAGTGAACCATTAATGGGGTTAGGTCCCTGTGCGGTTGCGGGCGTTGAGACAACAAAAATAGAAACGACAAGAAGCGTCGTCACGAAAACCTTTTTGAAAATGCCCCATCCCTTTTTTGTTACACGTGGCATATAAATCCTCAGTGACTATAAATATTATTCTATCAAAGAGTTAATGTCAACATTTTTCTTGAATTCTTTTGTGCGCAGGTCAGCACATACTATACACTTTATGAATCGAGAGTATGAGAACTGCCGTTGACAAGAGCTGCCGTTGACATCCAGGCAAAATAGCCACATTCAAGGAAGTTAAGGAAAGAACAAAACGCTTTTCCAGACAGGCTTAGTTCGATCCTATAGATAACGTTGAACCCAACGAGGCAGCGTAAGGATCCCCTTACCTAAATCTCAAGAAAATCTGAGTTTCCTTTCTCCCTGCTCCATTTGATTGGAGTCTCGAGTATGGTAGACAATTCCAGTGACTGAATCGCCCTGTTTTCTATAAATCGGGTCTATAAATCGGGTGTGATTCCGTTGGCTTTTTTGATATAATCAAAATTCGGCATTTAAGGAGCTCTTATTGCCTATTTTAAATATCGCCTGGTGCCGGGCACCAGGCATAAACATAGGAAGGTCAAACACATGAAAGAATTCTCAACCGCCTCGATTCGCAACATCATCCTTGCTTCTCACAGTAATTCCGGTAAGACGATGCTCGCCGAGAGCCTCCTGCACTTCACTGGTGCCACCACCCGCCTGGGCACCATCGAAGATAAAACCACCGTTTCGGATTTTGACGAAGAAGAACAGCGCCGTGGCATTTCACTCTTCACCACGGTTTTGCCGGTGATCTACAAGGATCTCAAGCTCAACCTGCTCGACACCCCCGGTTACACCGATTTCGTGGGCGAGGTTGTTTCGGCAATGCGTGTTGCGGACTGCGCCCTAATTCTGGTGGATTCTGTCGGCGGTCTCGAAGTCGGCACCGAAGTCGCGCTGCAGTACGCTGAAACCTTTGGCATCCCCAAGATCATGGTCATCAACAAGATGGATCGTGAAAATGCCAATTTCCAGAAAGCGCTCAAATCTGTGCAGGATGAGATCAATGCCCGCCTGATCCCCATGCAGTTACCGATGGGTGAGAAAGCCGACTTCAAGGGTGTGATCGACCTGGTTTCGATGAAAGCATTTGAAGGCGACGGCAAAAAAGCGATTGAGATCCCGGCCAATTTCAAAGCTGAAGCAGATGAAGCACGCACCCAGTTGGTGGAAGCTGCAGCTGAAGGCGAAGACAGCCTGCTTGAGAAATACTTTGAGAATGGCGACCTGACCTCCGAAGAAATTCTCCAGGGTCTGCGTAAAGCCATCCAAAACAGCAACATCATCCCGGTACTGGTCGCCGCCGGCGGTCGCAACATCGGCATCCAGCCCCTGCTGGACGTCCTTGTTGCCCTCGCCCCGAGCCCTGCCGAACTGCCCGCTGTAAAAGCCAAGACCCCCAAAGGCGAAATTGAACTTTCGTACCAGGATGCCGGTCCTCTGGCTGCGTACGTTTGGAAAACCACTGCTGATCCCTTTGTTGGGCGGCAGACCTACTTCAAGGTCTATTCCGGTTTGGTCACTTCCGATACCCGCGTTTGGAATGCGAACAAGAACGAGGAAGAACGCCTCGCGGGTGTTCAGGTCCCCTTCGGCAAAGAAATGCTGCCTGTCAGCGTGATCCACAGCGGTGATATCGGCGCAGTCGCCAAGCTCAGTGTCACCACCACTGGCGACACTCTGACCACAAAAGATCAGAACATCACTCTGCCCGTGCCTTCTTACCCCCACGCTCTCTACCGTGTGGCGATCAACCCCAAGACCCAGAGCGATGCCGCCAAGATGAGCCAGACTCTGACCCGCATGACGGAAGAAGATATGACCCTCACATGGGAAATGAATCCCGCAACGCACCAGACCCTTCTGTTCGGTATGGGCGATCAGCACATCGATGTTGCCCTGAAACGCATGGAGCAGAAGTTCCAACTCAACCTGCTAACCCTCGAACCCAAAGTGCCCTACGAAGAGCATATCACCCGTGAAGGTGCTGCAACCTACCGCCACAAGAAACAAACCGGTGGTTCTGGCCAGTTCGGTGAAGTTTCCCTCAAGGTCTTCCCGATCGAAGGCGAAGATTTCACCTTCTCGAACGATGTCTTCGGCGGCGCAATTTCCAACAACTACATGGGCCCGATTGAAAAGGGCATCCGCAGCGTCATGAAAGAAGGCGTTGTGGCTGGCTATACCGTCCACAATGTAGGCGTTTCCGTCGTTGATGGCAAGGAACACCCAGTTGACTCCAAGCCAATCGCCTTTGAAATTGCGGGTCGCGAAGCCTTCAAGATCGCCTTCAAAGAAGCCAACCCGGTGCTCTACGAGCCGATCATGCGCGTTGCAGTCACGGTTCCCGAAGCCAACATGGGCGATATCATGGGCGACCTCAACACCCGGCGTGCCCGCGTTCAGGGTATGGACACTGAGCATGGCAAATCCACCATCAATGCCCACGTTCCGCTTTCAGAAATGATGCGCTACACAACCAACCTGCGCTCTATGACCGGCGGTCGCGGTATCTTCACGATGGAATTTGACCACTACGAAATGGTCCCCACGCAGATGGCACGTGAGATCATGGACGCCCGGCAGAAAGAACTGCACGAGTCCGAATAGAATTTGTTTTGTGTGAGGAAGAGGCTGGCTGAAAAGTCAGCCTCTTTTTTTATGATTTTTGATCAGTCTTGATTAACAATCTCATACTGGTGGTAGTCGCAGACGGGGTGGTAGCCGACTTCCTGGTAGATCTTGTTGCTGGTGGGGTTGGAGAGGTCGGTGAAGAGGTTGGTGAGCTCATAGCCACGGGAAAGGAGTTCTTTTGAGACTTCCGCCACCAGTGCCCTGGCGTAACCCCTCCTGCGAAAGGCTGGCGGAGTGTAGACTCCACTGACGCAGATACCCCTGATCTGCGGGCGGTTGGCGATGGTGATGCTGACCACCTCACCCCCATCCACCCAGAAAAATGCGCGTTTTTTCCTGATGATCTCCAAGGTCGTATCCGCGGTATGCAGTCTGCGGGGACCCACCAGGATCTCATCACTCATGGCGTTCAGCATGTCCGCTGCAAGTTGAGCGTCGGACTCTTCCGCCAGTTTCATCTCCCCAGTCGGATATTCCAGATCCGAAACTTGCCGGAGTTCGTATGCGCGGGTGTTCATGATCCGCCTGGCTTGTTGCCCGGTTTTCTCCTGCCAGATATTCGCAAAGCAATCGCTGACCTCATCGATGCCATTCACTCCGGACAGGCTCCAACCTTTTTCGATCAGTGCATCGGCAAGCGCTTCAAGAGCAGGTTTATTCAGCGGTTCGCTCTGGACAACCAACGCGAAGGGAGGAGTCATCAGCGCGGAAGCCCTGATTTCTCCAGTTTCGTCTTTGACCAGCGCCATCAGGGGATTGCCCTCCCCATATGCGTGCAAGTTGGACTGCAGGCGCAGCGCCAGACCCAGAATGAGGTTATTGCGTGTTTCTGCGCCTTCCCAGAGATGATGCGCTTGTTCGTAAAAAGAATGGGGATCATCAAAAAATGTTACAGTCAACATAGTGATATCCTTTGCAGGGCGAAAACTTACGGTCGCCAACCGAACTCAACCAGGTCGACGACGCTATTGGCATCAAAACGGATGCCTTCATCCTCCAACAAAGCCCGCTGCAGTGCCGCATCCGGTCCGGTGAGGCTGATCTTGCCCTGGCGGTTGATCACGCGCTGCCAGGGCACCCCCTGGTTCTCGCCATAACGCAGCGAAGCCAGGGCAAAGCCGACGAGCTGACCACTGCAGCCGCCAATCAGCTTGCCGATCTGACCATATGTGGCAACTTTTCCAACAGGGATTTCTTTAACCAGTTCAAAGATGCGCTGATTCAAGTGTTTTTTGTTATCGGTTTCCATCGTCAATTCCCTTGAACAAAGTCCTTGAGTGAATTACGGCGCTTGGGGTCTCTCAACTTGCGCAAAGCAGAACTTTCAATCTGCCGGATGCGTTCACGCGTCAGACCAAAGTGGCTGCTGATCTCTTCCAGGGAGTGGTATACGCCATCTGTCAGACCAAAGCGTAATTCGAGGACCTCACGTTCACGCTCAGGCAAGCTGATCAGAGATTCGCGCACGGACTCGCGCAGGTTGTCGCGCATGACCTCTTCCATCGGCTCGATCGCGTCCAGGTCGGGGATGTAGTCCCCAAGGGTGCTGTTTTCAGCGTCCCCTACCGGGCTCTCCAGCGAGACGGGCTCCTCGGCTGACTTCAAGACCGCTTCCACTTTCTGAGTGGCTTCGTCCCAGCGGTGCAGCAGACCTGGGTCCGCCAATTCACGGCTGCCCCCAATCTCGAGGATGGCATTGACGTCCTCTTCCGAGAGAAAACCTGATTTGACCGCCATTTCAGCGAAGGTGGGGTCCCGCCCCAGGATCTGCACCAGGCGGTGCTGCACCTTGACCAGTTTGCTGATCGACTCGACGATGTGCACCGGGATGCGTATGGTGCGCGCGTTTTCGTGGATATAGCGCGTGATCGCCTGGCGGATCCACCAGGTGGCATAGGTGCTGAAGCGAAAACCCTTGGCAGGGTCAAACTTCTGAATGCCGCGCAGCAAGCCCATATTGCCTTCCTGGATCAAATCTTCCATGGCAATACCCTTGTTGTTGTAGCGCTTGGCGATGCTGACCACCAGGCGCAGGTTGTACTCCACCAGTTTCTGGCTGGCAAAGGCAGCATTCTCCTCCACCCGCTGAATGCAATTCTGCACTTCCAGCGGGCTGGCATCCAGCCGTTGTGGTTCACCACCCTTGGTCCAGTTGAGGGTCACTTGTTCGATCAAGCCCTCGGGAAGAATATACGCATCAATGAAGAAGCGCAGCAGATCCCGCGCCAGGTCCTCCCAATGTTTGTCGCTGCCCCAGCGAGGGTCGTCAAGGTAAGCGCGGATATATGGCGGATTGGGCATCTCCACACTTTGCTGCAATTGCCTGGCTTCCGCAAGAACCCTGTCCGCGTCAGGCGACAGATGGCATAGCCTATCAGCATCCATCTCCACCTGGGTCCATGTTGACTTCATATCAGCATAGATCCTTTCCAGGTTCAAGCCGGAGTCCCCGGTGCGGTAAAGGTTCAGTTGTTCCTTCGCCTGGATGATGATTGCCAGGTAGAACTCCTGCTCTGCCAACAGCAGCTCTTCGCGGCTGATATCCCTCAGGTAAAGCTGGATCGGATCATCGAGAATCTCACCCCGATGGATTTCAGGCTCCATCTCAATGGGATCGCCATTGACATCAAAATCATCTGTGTCTTTTTCTGACATTTACTCAAGCCTTATCTCTGGAGTTACTCTTGATGGAGGATGTTCTGCGCACACGCGTACTGCCGCCAGCTTCAGGTGCCAGCAAAGCCTTATCCAACAGGCGGCGTTTCTGCAGCAATTCGAGGTAGAGGATCTGGACTTCCTCATCAGTGTAGGTTTTGGAGTCGACCTCATCAGATTGGAGAAATTTGATCTCCTCCAAACGGTCTTCCAGACGGTTCAAACGCATCCGCACCACCGCCCGGATCTGGTGCTGATCACGCTTTTCTTTGCTGATGCCATACTGGACTTCGACGAAATTTGGATTTTCCTCAAACTCCAACGCAGAGGTCAGGCGGGCTTCAATATAATCTGCCGGGGTATAGTCCACCTGGCGCAGGCTTTCAGAGATCAGCCGAAAGCCCGCCAGGGTATCAGCGCTTTGAAAATCAGATTCCGCGATCGGATCGAGACCCAGATTGCAGAGGGTCTTATCCAGGCGGAACAATCCTTCGGGGTCAAGAAAGAGATCGTGTAACAAGTAGCGTTCAAGTTTCTGGTTTTTCTGGGACGGTTTGCTCAACATACTGGCAAGAACAACCTCCGCCTGGTCACTTTCGATCTTTTTTCGGCGGCTATGCGCAAGATCGGCGCGGGTGCTCCTCAAAGAGCGCTCGTCGACGCGCAAAAAGGTCGCCAGCTGCTGCCGGTAGCCTTCACGCTCGACCGCGTCCGCCACATCGTCAATCAGCGGCATCACCTGCGCCGCAATGTCGCGTTTCACCTTGGCATCCCGCAGGTCCTGCTCTGCAGCCAGGGTCTCCATGACATGAATAACGACCGGCTTGGCCCTGGCGATGATCTGCTTCCAGGCTTCGGGGTCTTCGAGCACAATTTCATCCGGGTCTTTCTGATCCGGCAGTGCGGTCACGCGGATATCCGCATTCAGGTGCTGCTCGAAGCGCATCAGCCCGCGCGAATCAAAGCGGATCTCAGATTCCTGGTCCATGGCTTTTCGCGCCGTCTCGAGCCCTTTGAGCGTGGCGTTCTGCCCGGCAGCGTCAGGATCCAGCGCCAAAACGACGTTGCGCGTCAGGCGCTTGATCAGGCGGAACTGGTCTTCCGTCAGGGCAGTGCCCATTGGGGAGACGGCGTTGCTGAAGCCCGCCTGGTGCAGCCCGATTACGTCCATGTAGCCTTCCACGATGACTGCCTGGTTCATTGAACGGATGCTTTTGCGTGCCAGGTCGAGCCCGTAGAGCAGCCGACCTTTGTCAAAGAGGTCCGTGGCTGGAGAGTTCAAGTATTTTGGGATATCGTCCGGGTCCAAAACACGTCCGCCAAAACCGGTCAACTGACCGTACGGTCCGCGAATGGGGAACATCAGGCGGTTGCGGAAGCGGTCATAGATGCTGCCGTCATCGCGCTCAGTCATCAAGCCTGCTGCCACCATCAAGTCGGGCGTGAAGTTTTTCAGGCGCAGATGGTCCAGCAGGTTGGTCCAGCCGGAGGGGGCATAGCCCAGACCCCAGACTTTGATGGTCTCGTCGTTCAGACCGCGTTTGTGAAGGTAATCGAGCGCTTTTTTGCCCGCGGAGGTGCCAAGCATCTGCTGACGGAAGAAGCTGGCAGCTTCTTCAAGTACGGCGCTGAGGTCCTGCCGGGTTTGCTCGTCGGCTTCGCTTTCGGGGGTGTGCTGGACGAGGGTAACACCGGCGCGTTCGGCAAGGCGGCGCAGGGTTTCGCTGAAGTCCCAGCCTTCACGCTTCATCATGTAGCCAAAAAGATCGCCGCCTTCGTTGCACTGGCCAAAGCAGCGCCAGGTTTGGGTTTCGGGGAAGACGACAAACGCAGGAGTACGGGTGTTGCTGTGGAAAGGGCAGAAACCGATATAGTTCTTACCGGTATGCTTCAGTTTGACCGTCTGACCAACAATTTCAACGATGTCCAGGCGATCTTTGATGTCATCTACAACAGTCATCAGTTACCTCAGGTTTGTGGTGTGGTTCAGGGGTCAGGATCGGGTCAATATACTACCCCACCAAGTTAATTTTACCTTAGTTGCGCGTGGGTTTTTGTTTGATCTGTACACTCCAAATCTTGTGTATAGCGGCGCAGGAGCGTAACCCAACAATATGCCACAAGCCGAATTTGGGATCTGCTGAGGAATAGGCAGGCCAATTCTCTACGGTGGTTGTAGGTTGGGTGCAGCGACGCAGGAGCGTAACCCAACAACATGCCACAAGCCGAATTTGGAATCTGCTGAAGAATAGGCAGGCCAATTCCCTACGGTGGTTGTAGGTTGGGTGCAGCGACGCAGGAGCGTAACCCAACAATATGCCACAAGCCGAATTTGGGATCTGCTGAGGAATAGGCAGGCCAATTCCCTACGGTGGTTGTAGTTGTAGGTTGGGTGCAGTGACGCAGGAGCGTAACCCAACACCGAACATATCCGTCATCGCGAGCAAAGCAGTTTGTACCCGCGAAGCAGGGTACAGCAATCTCTTTTTTTGTTGGGTTGCGCTCCATGGTTTGAATCGATGATGATGGCTTGCTGTCGCTCCACCCAACCTACGAGAGATTTACAATATTTTGGGTTTTGTTGGATTATGCTCCTTGATTCAAATCATTGACAATGACTTGCTGTCGCTCCACCCAACCTACATTGGGCAATTGTTGACGGGATGTTGGGTTGTTTTTCGGTGTTGTTGTTGGGTTGCGCTCCTGCGTCGCTCCACCCAACCTACAAATGATTGGTTAAAAAAAATCAGGGTCGTGTTTGGCACGACCCTGACTGATCCATTAATTGAAAAGAACTACTTCACACTTGAAGAGGTGTGATCTTCACTCTTCAATTCCTTGTCAGCTTTGATCGCTGCTGCATTAGGCTTCGGAGGAACACCGTTGGTCATCGCCGGATCGCTGGTAGGCTCGGGGGTGGAGCTTTCCGCGAAGGGTTCCGCTGTGGGGGTGCTCGCCTTGGCACCGGCTTCACTTTCAGCTGTTTCTGCTGGTTTGGGAGCGGTTGGTTTGGTCTCACCCGCCTTGGCAGGATCAATAGTAGGGAGCACCGGAGGTACACCATCCACAGTGGCAGCCATCTGGGAGTAATCCATTTCTGCCATCTGGGAGTAGAGTGACCAGCGGCGCTTGGCATCTGCTTCCGCGCCCTTCATCAGCTGTTCCGCGCGTTCCTCATCCTGTTGGAGCAGCATGCGGTAGCGGGTTTCGTTGTAGGCGTAATCAGCCACTTTGATGCTGGGAGCCTTGGAGTCGATCTGCAGCGGGTTCTTGCCTTCGGCAGCCAGGCGGGGATCATAGCGATAGAGTACCCAAGCGCCAGAGTTGACCGCCATTTTCTGTTGGACAAGACCCTTCTTCATATCGATACCGTGATTGATGCAGTGCGAGTAGGCAATGATCAGCGATGGACCATCGTAAGCGTCAGCTTCGTTCAAAGCACGCAGGGTTTGCGAGTCGCTCGCGCCCATCGCCACACGTGCCACATAGATATTGCCGTAGGTCATGGCAATCATGCCAAGATCTTTCTTGGGTTTGTCCTTGCCATCGGCAGCGAACTTGGCCACAGCGGCGCGCGGAGTGGACTTGGAGCTCTGACCACCGGTATTGGAGTAGACCTCGGTATCGAGCACCAAAACGTTCACGTTGCGCCCTGAAGCCAAAACATGATCCAGACCACCGTAGCCGATATCGTAAGCCCAGCCATCGCCACCCATGATCCAGACACTCTTCTTGACGAGGTAATCTGCCAGGCTCAGGAGGTTGCGCAGCTCGCTGCTCTGTTCGTCCTTGAGGAGAGCTTTCAATTGCTTGACACGCTTGCGCTGGGCATTGATCTCCGCCTCACCATTCTGCCCCGCGTGGCAGAGTTCGTCCGCAAGCTCGCGACCGATGAAGTCGGCATTCTTTTGGACCAATTCCTTGGCGAAGGTCATGAATTTATCAACGGTCAGGCGCATGCCCATGCCAAACTCGGCATTGTCTTCGAACAGGGAGTTCGACCAGGCAGGTCCCAAACCCTGGGCGTTCTTTGCCCATGGCGTGGTGGGGTGGTTGCCGCCATAAATGGAGGAACAACCGGTGGCGTTGGCAACCAGCATGCGATCGCCGAACAGTTGGGTGACCAGGCGCACGTAAGGCGTCTCGCCGCAGCCGGCACAAGCACCCGAGAACTCAAACAGAGGTTCGAGCAGTTGGGAGTTCTTGACCAGGTGGGTCGAGATCTCCTCGCGTGGTATGAGCGGCAGGCTGAGGAAGTAATCCCAGTTTTTCGCTTCGCTTTCGCGAATTGGAGGCTGGGCACCCATATTGATGGCATGGCGCTCGGGATTGGTCTTATCTTTTCCGGGGCAGTTCTCAACACACAAACCGCAGCCAACACAGTCCTCGGGGGCAACCTGGACCGTCCAGGAGTAGCCATCTTTCCACTCGCGGAATTTGGAAGCGGTGGATTTGAAGGTCTCAGGAGCATTCTTAAGCAGCTCGGTGGGGTAAACCTTGGTGCGGATGGCGGCATGCGGGCAGACAAAGGAGCAGCGGGCGCATTGGATACAAAGATCAGGTTCCCAGACCGGGATCTCAAGCGCGATGTTGCGTTTTTCCCACTTGGTGGTGCCCACGGGGTAGGTGCCATCATCGGGAAGCTGACTGACGGGGATAGCATCGCCATTGCGGTTGATCATCTCACCCAGGACTTCCTTTACAAACACGGGAGCTTCAGCCGGTACGGGCAAGCGGCGGCTGTGGAGGCTGGTAACCTCGGTGGGGTATGCAACCTGATGCAGGTTGACGACAGATTGATCGACCGCCTCGAAGTTCTTACGGACAACAGCTTCACCCTTGCGACCATAGGTCTTCTCGATGGCGTGTTTGATCTGCGCCATGGCTTCCTCGCGCGGCAGCACACCGCTGATAGCGAAGAAACAAGTCTGCATGATGGTGTTGATGCGGCTGCCCATACCAGTGGCTTCAGCCACCTTGTAGGCGTCGATCACATAAAACTTGAGCTGTTTTTCGATGATATCCTTCTGCATTTCGCGAGGCAGGGTGTTCCAAACCTCATCGGGACCATAGATGGTATTGAGCAGAAAGACCGAGCCCGGGCGGGAGTACTTCAGCATGTCAAAGCGATCCACATAGCTCACCTGGTGGCAGGCAACAAAGTTGGCTTCGCCCGCGGAGATGAAGTAGGGAGCGCGGATTGGTTCGGGACCGAAACGCAAATGCGAGACGGTAACAGTGCCGGATTTCTTTGAGTCGTATTCAAAGTAACCCTGGGCGTAGTTGGGGGTCTCATCACCGATGATCTTGATCGAGTTCTTGTTGGCGCCGACAGTACCATCGGAACCAAGGCCGAAGAAGATCGCCTGGATGACGTTGTCCTTGAGGATCTCAAAGGATGGGTCGTAATCAATGCTGAGGTTGGTGACATCATCTACGATACCAACGGTAAAACGGTCCTTGGGCTGATCTTTGGCAAGCTCGTCGAAAACACCCTTGACCATCGCCGGGGTGAAATCCTTCGAAGAAAGACCATAACGTCCGCCAGTGACCACTGGCATCTGCTGGCAAGGAGAAGTGCCGTTCAGCATGCCGGCTGCCAGGGCATTGACAACATCCTGGAAGAGAGGCTCGCCGATGGAACCGGGTTCCTTGGTGCGGTCGAGCACGGCAATTTTCTTGACGCTGGCGGGGATGACGCCCAGGAAATGTTTGACTGAGAAGGGGCGATAAAGGCGCACAACCACCACACCCACTTTTTCGCCATGAGCATTGAGGAACTTGGCAACCTCGGCGGAAGTTTCTGCGCCGGAGCCCATGATCACGATCACACGGTCCGCGTCAGGTGCGCCGTGATATTCCATGATCTTGTATTCGCGACCGGTCAGGTCTGCAAAGCGTTCCATTTCTTCTTCCACGATGCGAACACTCTCGTCATAATAACGGTTGACCGTCTCGCGAGCCTGGAAGTAGACATCGGGATTCTGGGAAGTACCGCGGATCACGGGAGTATCCGGGGTGAGAGCACGCTTGCGATGCTCGAGGATCATGTCTTCGTTAACAATGGCGCGCAGATCGTCGTCGGAAAGCCGCTCAATCTTGTTGACCTCGTGGGAGGTGCGGAAGCCATCAAAGAAGTGCACAAAAGGAATGCGGGAGCGTAAGGTTGCAGCCGTAGCAATCGCGGCGGTATCCTGGGCTTCCTGGGCTGAGTTGGAGGCAATTAAACCCCAACCAGTCTGACGTACAGCCATCACGTCCTGGTGATCCCCGAAGATGGAGAGCGCTTGGGCAGCCAACGAGCGGGCAGAAACATGGAAAACTGCAGCGGTCAGTTCGCCGGCAATCTTGTACATGTTGGGGATCATCAGCAGCAAACCCTGGGAGGCGGTGAAGGTTGTGGCCAGGGCGCCGGTTTGCAGCGCGCCGTGCACAGCACCAGCCGCGCCGCCTTCAGACTGCATCTCGACCACTGAAGGGATCGTGCCCCAAATATTGGGAACGCGTTCCGCAGCCCACTGATCCGCAAATTCGCCCATAGTTGAAGAAGGGGTGATGGGATAAATTGCGATTACTTCGTTCAGCCTGTAAGCAACATATGCGGTTGCTTCATTGGCATCTGTCATTACCATTTCCCGTGTCATTTAGAAAAACTCCTTTAAATATTATCTAACGTTGCCGTTTGTTAGTCACAATTTTAAAACCCTCCGAGGTAGGAGGTTCGTACCCTGAATTGTACCCTTAATCCCAAAATCGGGGGTTCATTGGAAGTAAAGTAATCGTAAAAAGCAATGCTGTGAAGCATTACTCCTTTATCGTAATATATTTGATATGGTTTACAGAAGGTTGCGAGTCTCCAATTCTTTTCTGGCAAGCAAGAGCGTTGAAAGGCTCTTGCCATCAGGAAGTTTGTCCTCCTGCGCCATTTGCATGAGCTCGGAAAGTGGCATTATGACAGTCGTGAGAAACTCGTCATCATCTTGTTCCAAAGGGGAATCTTCGAGATGGAGCGCCATGAAAACATGCATATACTCGCTCGAATACCCTGCAGCCATGAAGAATCCGCCCAAACGGATCAACTCCCCGCAATCCTTGCCAATTTCCTCCCGCAACTCACGGCGGGCTGTCAATTCGGGCTCTTCGCCCGGGTCCATCACCCCGGCAGGCAGCTCCAGCATTTCCTGCTCCGCCCCGATACGATACTGCCGCACCAGGTAAACCTGCCCCAGTTCATCAATTGGCAGGATCGTGACCGCATCCAGATGCTGCACGAGATCGTAATCCCGTTCTCTGCCGTCCGGCAATCGGAAATGCACGCGTTCAACGTCGAAGGGTCGCAGTTCCATCAGGGTCTTTCGTGAAAGGATAGCAGGTTCCATGGTTTTCTCCGGTTAACAAAAATAGGAGGCTTTCGCCTCCTTTATTGTAATCGGGGTTTGGTTTATGGGATCTGCAAAGTGGAGATTCCGCTTAGGTCGTAGGGTTCCTTCAACCCATTCACCTGGATGATCTGCTCCGGCCAGACGTCTCCATAAGCACACGCGATACCGTAAACAGTCTCACCCGGGCTGACGTTCCATGTATCGGGATGCTCAAGCAGCGAACGATCGTCGGTTGGCCAGGAACCAGTCTGGGGGATCTCCAGCACGTCGCCGATGCTCAGCATGCTGCCGGCGTAAAGGTTGTTGATCGCCAGCATATCGCCCGGGTCTACATCAAAACGCCTCGCCAGGCAGTAGATCGTCTCTCCGCCTTGAACGGTCCAGGTGGTGGGTTTGGTCATCGGCTGAAGGGTGGGCAGGGGAGTTGGGGTTGCAGTCCCGACGGGGATCGGTGTAGGCGGAACCTGGGTGATCACTTCGGGAGTGCCGAGAGGATTCTGCACGATTTGGGTCGGCATATTGAATTCCTGCATGATAGCTTGCGCGGTCATGGTGGCGCTGAGGATCTGTTGGTCAACCGGCAAGGCGGTATTCGCCACATCGATGGTGTGGGGGGTGGTTGCGGGGGGCGTGGAAGCTTTCCGCACGCAGCCCGATAACGCAAGCACTACGATCAATGGGATAAGTAGTAATAATGATGATTTCTTCATTTCAATCTCCTTAAAACAGACATACTTCGTGCCTTTTCGGTAGCAATAACTGTGCCATCCTGGGGAAAAAAACGACCCTGCTTTTCGCAGGGTCGTTTTCCAAAACCTGGTTGAAATTACTTTTTCTTCAGGACGGGCAGACCGGAAGCCAGTTCCACGACAGTCTTGCCGGCGGGAACTTTTTCAACTTCCTGACCCTTGCGGATATCGGTTGAAAAGTAATAGAGCTCGGTTTCTTTCCCTGACGCACGTGTTACCTTCTTGACGTGGAGGAAATATTCTTTCCCTTTTGAGTTTTTAAAGCTGAATGCCATTTTTTAATACTCCTTTTTCTAGATACAAAATTAATCTACCAACGAGAAAAGTGTACTCTGTGCCGAAAGCTTTGTCAATTTCTATAGAGGCGGAGATTGTACCGCATGATGCAAGGGGAATAAAGCAATTTCTTATCTTTTCGTAAGCCGGGTTGCGCATCCTGCCCCGTGTATGTTTACGGGGTTCAATCCGGCTCTTTGGAATTTGGACCATTGCCGGGTTCAAAGGCGGAACCCGGCCTACAGGTATCGACACCTATTTTCAACCTTACTTTATGCACATGAATTATTGTTTTCGTAGGCCGGATTGCGCTTTTCAATCCGGCTCTTTGGGTATTGACTATTGCCGGGTTCAAATACGGAACCCGGCCTACGGTTTATCAATCTGTCTTTTCAGGGATACACGTCATTGCCGGGTTCAAAGGCGGAACCCGGCCTACAGGTATCGACACCTATTTTCAACCTTACTTTATGCACATGAATTATTGTTTTCGTAGGCCGGATTGCGCATCCTGCCCCGTGTATGTTTACGGGGTTCAATCCGGTTCTTTGGGTATTGACTATTGCCGGGTTCAAATACGGAACCCGGCCTACAAAATGATAAACTTAAGAGGATGAGAAAATACATCCGTAACTATGTTGAGGGTGGCACATATTTCTTCACCATCGTCACGAAAAACCGAAAACCTCTTTTCAAAGATCCTACCTTGTGTGACCTTTTTTTAGTCGGGGTTGAAAAAGTCAAATGCATCCACCCCTTCGAACTCATTGCGTACTGTATCCTGCCTGATCATATACACCTACTAATAAGCCTGCCGGCAGGGGTTAGCGACTATTCAAACATCATTAAGGAAGTAAAAAGGTCAGCCACACTGAGCATCAAAAAACACCTCGAATGCCCCGATTTAGTCGTTTGGCAGGACAGATTCTGGGAGCATACCATCCGAGATGAAGGCGATATGCAAACACACTACGAATATACTCTTTACAATCCAGTAAAACATGGCTATATGGACCGAATGGATCATTGGCCGTGGTCAAGCATTTCTGGCGAATGGACGACTGATGACATCAAAGCCAGCCTGAAACAAATTGATATTTTGGATCGAAAAGGATATTCATTCGGGGAATAAACATTTTTGAAACCGGTCAGACAATACATTTGAACTTTTTTTTCGTAGGCCGGATTGCGCATCCTGCCCCGTGTTTGTTTACGGGGTTCAATCCGGCTCTTTGGAATTTGGACCATTGCCGGGTTCAAAGGCGGAACCCGGCCTACGGTTTATCAATCTGTCTTTTCATGGATACGTCATTGCTGGATTCAATAATGGAACCCAGCCTACGAATTATCAATCCGACTTCACGGAGATACACGGCATTGCCGGGTTCAAAGACGGAACCCGGCCTACAATTGCTGCTTGCCCAAATATCGCCTATCGTCTAAAATTCTCTCATGCGATTCGACGTCTTCAGTCTGTTTCCGGAAGTGTTTCAACCTTATCTCGATATCAGCATCCTCAAACGCGCGATTCAAAACAACCTGATTGAAGTCCACACCCACAACATCCGCGATTGGGCAACCGACAAGCATCACACCACCGACGACACCCCTTACGGTGGCGGCGGAGGCATGGTGATGAAACCCGAACCCATCTTCGCCGCTGTGGAGGATGTTCTCGGCACTCCCCCAACCTGCCCGGTGATCCTGCTCTGCCCGCAAGGCAAGCGCTTTGACCAACAGATGGCGCGCGAGCTTGCCAACTACGATCACCTTGCACTGATCTGCGGGCGCTACGAAGCCTTTGATGAACGCATCCGTGAACACCTCGCCACGCATATCATTTCCATCGGCGATTTTGTCCTGACTGGCGGCGAGCTGCCCGCTCTGATCCTGATGGATGCGGTCGGTCGGTTGGTGCCTGGCGTGCTCGGGGACGAGGACGCTACCCAGGATGACTCTTTTTCAACCGAAGGCTTGCTCGAGTACCCCCAATGGACAAAACCAATGGATTTTCGTGGTTGGCGCGTACCGGATGTGTTGCTTGGTGGGCATCTTGCCAATCAGTTAAGCTGGAAACGGCAGCAATCCATCATTCACACGCTCGAAAACCGCCCGGATTTACTACCCGCGGCTTCCCTAACTAAAGAAGACAAGGAATTTATTGCCAGTTATATCAATCAAAAACTTGAAGAAAGCCAATCATCGGAGGAATTGTGATAGAAGAACAAAAATTTAGTTACGGAAAGACTTTTGTTGTAGGCTTCGGTTTTTTTTCAGTCATGGTTGCCTGGTCGGTTTACAACTCGTTTGTGCCGCTCTTTCTTGCCAACCGCTTCAGCCTTGACCCGGCTACGATCGGGTTCTTTATGACTCTGGACAATATTGCCGCGCTTTTGTTACAACCCACGATCGGGTCGCTCTCCGACCGGACGCGTACGAAGATCGGTCGCCGCATGCCCTTTATGCTGGTTGGCGCCCCGATCGCGGCTCTGGCGTTTTTCCTGGCGCCTGTTGTGGCAATCCCGCTCCTGAATATCTCTGGCGGTGCGCGCTTACCACTCTTTATCGCCTGTACTATGACCTTCATGCTTTCAATGGCAATTTGGCGCACACCCGTGGTGGCATTGATGCCGGATGTGACCCCCTCAAAGTATCGCTCCCAGGCTAATGGCGTGATCAACTTCATGGGCGGCATCGGTTCCATCATTGCCTTCCTGATCGGTGGAAAGTTATATGACGTCAATAACGCTTACCCCTTCTGGCTGGCAGCAATCCTGGTGTTGGTGGGTGTTTTGCTGGTGTTCGCTTTCATCAGAGAACCAAAAATTTATGAAGAAAATCCCAACCTGGAGAAACCAAACCTTTGGAAGAGTTTGCAGCAGATTATCAAGGAAAAACAACACAACGCAATCAGAATTTTCATGGCAATATTCTTCTGGTTTGTGGCGATGAATGCGATTGAAACTTTCATTACCCTCTATGCCAACCAGTCTCTCGGCATGTCGGAATCCCGTAGTGTGACCCTGATGACGCTTAACTCCCTGGCTTTTGTGCTGATGGCGCTGCCTGCTGGGCTTATCGGCGGCAAGATCGGACGAAAGCGCACCATCAGCATTGGTCTTGTAGTCATGGTGATTGTGATGGCGTCCATCTTCTTTATCCCAGCTGCCACACTGGTCCAGGAAGTGTTCAGTCTTCCGGTCTTAGGCGCTGTTCCGGTTGTGGGTTTGATGTTGATCGTTGCGGGACTTGGTTGGGCATTGATCAATATCAACTCTTTGCCTGTAGTGGTTGACCTGACTGATGCTACTCAGATTGGCACATTCACAGGGCTTTATTACCTCTTTTCAACCTTAGCCGCGATTGCTGGACCCAACATCAATGGCTGGATTGTAAAACTCACTGGCAACAATTACGCTTCCATCTTTATCATCGGACCGATTTTCATGATCGCGGCGTTGATCTCGATCCTGGGGATGAAATCGGGCGAAGCAAAATAGCGCTCCTTGGTAAACTGACCCAACAAAAGACCGCAATCTCACTTGCGGTCTTTTGTTTGCTGACTTATACTTAAGGAACTTTCATTACCGGTTATCCCCGGATATGTTCGTTAATCTACAGAAGGAGATTAGAGAAAAAATGACCAAAAAGTTGTTCCCCATCTTGTCCGTTTTACTTGTCGCCAGCATGCTGCTTGCAGCCTGCGCGACACCCACCCCAACGGAAGCCCCAACTACTGAGGCACCTGTTGTGGAAGAACCAACCGCCAAAATCAAGGTTTGCCAAATCACCGATACCGGCGGTATCGATGACAAATCGTTCAACGCAACCGCATGGAAGGGTATCACCGACGCCCAGGCTCAACTTGGCATCGAAGGCAAATACCTCGAGTCCAAGGAAGTTGCTGATTACGAGAAGAACCTCAACGCTTTCATTGAAGAAGGCTGCGACCTGATCGTGACCGTTGGCTTCCTGATCGGCGATGCCACCAAGGCTGCCGCCGAAGCCAACCCTGATCTCAAGTTCTCCATCGTCGACTACAACTACGATCCCGCCATCCCCAACGTTGTTGGTCAGATCTTCAACACCGATGAAGCCGCCTTCCTGGCTGGCTACCTCGCTGCTGGCGTCACCAAGACCGGCTATGTCGGCACTTTTGGTGGTCTGCCCATCCCCACCGTGACCATCTTCATGGATGGTTTCTACAAGGGTGTTGCCAAGTACAACGAAGTCAAGGGCACCGATGTCAAGGTCCTCGGTTGGGATCCTGCAACTCCTGACTCCGGTCTCTTCAGCATGTCCTTCGACGATCAGCAAAAGGGTAATGAACTCGCCAAGTCCCTTATGGACGAAGGCGCCGACATCATCATGCCCGTTGCCGGACCCGTTGGTTTGGGCGCCGCTGCCGCCATCAAGGAACGCGGTAACGCTTACTTGATCGGCGTTGACTCAGACTGGTTCCTCACCAGCCCCGAGTATGCTGACATCACCCTGACCTCCGTCATGAAACTGATGGACGCCACCACCATGCAGGTCATCCAGTCCGTGCTTGATGGCACCTTCAAGGGCGGGGATGTGGTCGGTACGCTCGCCAACAATGGCGTCGCGATCGCCCCATTCCATGACCTCTCGAGCCTCGTTTCCGCTGAACTCGCAGCTGAGATTGAACAACTCAAGGCTGATATCATCGCGGGAACAATTACTCTCGACTAAGCTGTTCTCGTAAGGAAAAGGCTGGATTTCTTCCAGCCTTTTTTTGTTTCCGCTTGTGGTAAGATTGTTCAAATCACAGAGAACGGAACGGTATTAACTATGGCTCCAATTCTTGAACTAAAAGGGATTACCAAGCGGTTCCCAGGGGTTTTAGCCAATGACCATATCAATCTCTCCCTCAATAAAGGCGAAATTTTAGCCTTGTTGGGGGAAAATGGCGCTGGCAAATCCACCCTGATGAATATTTTGTACGGACTGTACCAACCAGACGAAGGGGAAATCCTGGTGAACGGCGAGAAGGTGATAATCAACTCCCCCACTGACGCTATCAACCAGGGCATTGGGATGGTACACCAGCACTTTATGCTGATCCCAGTCTTCACTGTGACCGAAAACGTGATGCTGGGCAATGAAGCTGTGAAGCAGGCGGGTTTTTTGGATCGAAAGAAAGCTGCTGACCGCATCCTCGATATCTCGAACCACTATAACCTCGCAGTGAATCCCAATGACTATATCCGGGATCTGCCGGTGGGCGTGCAGCAGCGGGTTGAGATCATCAAGCTTCTTTACCGTGAGGCAGAGATTCTGATCTTTGACGAGCCGACGGCCGTCCTGACCCCACAGGAAGCCGACGAGCTTTTCAAGATCATGCGTTCATTAGTGGAACAGGGAAAATCAATTATTTTCATCACCCATAAATTACGGGAAGTCATGGAAATTGCAGATCGCGTGATGGTGATCCGCCGTGGTGCGGTGGTAGGCGAAACGACCCCCGCCCAGGCAGATAAGCAATCGTTGGCAGCTATGATGGTTGGGCGCGCAGTGGACCTCGAAGTTGACCGGACAGAGAGCAAGCCGGGAGAATTGGTCTGCTCAGTAGAAAACCTGACCGTTGTTGACAAGTTCCATAACGTCGTTGTTGATGATGTCTCACTGGAGGTTTATTCGGGAGAGATCGTCGGCATCGCCGGTGTACAGGGAAATGGACAAACTGAGCTGGTCAATGCGATCACCGGTTTGCAAAAATGCCTTTCCGGGAAGGTCACCCTCCTTGACGAGGACGTGACCAAATCTTCCCCGAGACAAATCACGGAATTAGGTTCCGCGCATGTACCTGAAGATCGCCAGGCTGACGGTTTGGTTTTACCCTTCCCGGTAGCGGAAAACCTTGTCTTGTGTACCTACTACAAAGAGCCATTTGCCAAGGGTGCGCTTTTACAGTACCCCGTGATTCTGAAAAATGCGGAGAAATTGATCCAGGATTTTGACATTCGTACGCCGAACGCCTTTACCCCGGTGGGCTCGCTTTCTGGCGGCAATCAGCAAAAGGTGATCATCGCAAGGGAGCTTTCAAGACCAATCAAGTTCCTGGTCGCTTCGCAGCCGACGCGCGGCTTGGACGTGGGCTCAATTGAATATATCCATAAACGCATTGTCCAAAAACGCGATGAGGGATGCGGAGTTTTGTTGGTTTCACCTGAATTGGATGAAATCATGGAGCTTTCTGATCGGGTGGCAGTAATGTATCGTGGCAAAATTATTGCGGTTGTACCGAACAAGGGCATTACCAAGGAATATGTCGGCTTGCTCATGGCGGGGGTTGTGCCGGAGCAGCCAATCCAATTCGATAAGTCGGCTGTTGTGGAAGCGACCTTTTAGATTGTCCGGATGGTGATTGAATGAGCGAACAAAAGAAAGACTTAGGGCAAGAGATCCTGAAAGAGATCAACCACGATCATCCAAATGCGGAACACACCAAAAAGCCTTTTTTAGGCAAAGCTGCCATTCCGCTTTTGGCAATCATTACCGGTTTGATCATTGGGGCATTACTGATTGCGATTACGAGCCAATCCGTTTACGCTGCCTTCGGCGAGTCGATCGGAAAAGGTTTCTCAACGGCATTCACTGAAATTGGCACCGCTTACAAAGCTCTGTTTACCGGTGCGATCGGGGATCCGATCCGCATGATCAATGCAGTGAAACTTGGCGATGCAAAGGAGATCCGGCAGGCATTCAATCCTTTCCTGGAGAGCCTGGTGCAATCGACTCCGTATATTTTTGCCGGCTTGGCAGTAGCGTTGGGTTTCCGATCAGGTCTGTTCAACATCGGCGTGGAAGGTCAACTCTTTATCGGTGCGGCTTGCGCAACTTTCGTTGGTTACGCAGTCACAGGCTTACCCGCCTGGATCCACATGCCCCTGGCGTTCCTGGCAGGCGCGCTCGGAGGTGCGCTGTGGGGGTTTGTGCCTGGTTTCCTGAAAGCCAAGACAGGCGGACATGAAGTGATCAACACGATCATGATGAACTGGATCGCGTTCCGTCTGACGGAATGGCTGCTCTCGGGTCCGATGACGCGCGAGGGCTCGGGTGGTATGCCCATCAGCCCGATCATCCAAAAGACCGCCGAGATTCCGCAGTTCTTCCCTTCGCCGATCCGCTTCCACCTGGGATTTTTCATCGCGCTGGCAGTAGCCTACGTGATCTGGTGGTTGTTGTTCAAGACGACCTGGGGGTTGAATTTGCGCACAGTTGGTACCAATCCGCGCGCAGCACGCTACGCTGGTTTGAGCACATCCAAGTCGATCATGCTTGCCATGTCTCTTTCCGGAGCACTGGCTGGCATGGCAGGCGCGGTGCAGATTTTGGCAGTCAACCGCAGCATGGCCTTGGGGCTCTCATCAGGCTACGGTTTTGACAGCATCGCCCTGGCACTGATTGGCAACACCCACCCTGTGGGGGTTGTCCTCGCATCCTTGCTGTTTGGCACGCTGCGCAATGGAGCCACGCGTATGATGGTGGTTTCTTCCATCCCGATTGATATTGTGGATGTTGTTCAGGCAATCATCCTGATGTTTGTAGCAGCTCCGGCCATCATCCGGTCCATCTATCACCTACGCAAACCAAAACAGGAAGAACAGCAGCTCTTCCTGAGCGGTTGGGGAGGTCAATCATGACAGCAAATTCCCACGTTATTGAACACAAACGTGTAGTAGAGATCTCTTCCTCCAGGAAGCTGGTCATTGGGATTGTGGAAATCCTGATCGGATTGCTCATCTATTTTATTTTTGCAGCAAAAACAGCGGGAGAAACTCTCACAAAATTTGTCATGACTCCTGGTGGGATCGTCCAGGGTCAGATGGCGGATTGGATCTTACCATCAAAGACCACCCTGACAGTTCTCGCTGTATTTTCTCTGGTTATCGGTGTCTACCAACTGATCAAGGGGTTTGGAAAGTGGACAAATCTAATGGTTGGGATCAGCGCACTTTCCATGATCTTCGGATTCCTGGTCTGGCAAGCTGCGGGTAAACAGCTCAACCTGGCAGGAATGCTTTCCAGTGCGGTTCTGTTGGCTGTACCGATCACGTTGGGAGCCTTTTCCGGTATTCTCGCGGAACGCTCCGGTATCATCAATATTTCGATTGAGGGCATGATGCTGATGTCTTCGATGGTAGCCGCCATCGTTGGCAGCGTCACAAAAAATCCCTGGTTGGGGCTGCTGGGTGGCATCCTTTCCTCGGTCCTGTTGGCTCTGATCCTGGGCGTCTTGTCGATAAAGTACAAAGTAGTCCAAACCATTTCCGGTACCGTTATCAATATTTTTTCAGCGGGTATGACTGCCTTTATATCGCAAAAATTTCTACAGCATATCCAGGGACTCAATAATCCCAAGATGTTCACGCGCGTACCAATACCTGGATTGGCTGATATTCCATTGATTGGACCCATCCTTTTCAACCAAAACATCTTTGTCTACCTGATGTTTGTGATCCTGATCGTGCTGCAACTGGCGCTCTTCCAGACCCGCTGGGGGCTGCGCCTGCGCTCTGTGGGTGAACACCCCAAGGCAGCAGATACCTTGGGTATCAATGTCATTCGCACCCGATACATGGGCGTGATCCTGAGCGGTGTGGTGGCTGGCATCGCTGGCGCGTTCTTCACGCTTGGCTCTGTGGGTCGGTTTGACGAGGGCATGACGGCAGGCAAAGGTTTCATTGGTCTGGCAGCCATGATCTTTGGCAACTGGATGCCGATTGGCGCGATCGGAGCAGGCATGCTCTTTGGCTTCGCGGACGCGATTGGCTCCAAGCTCTCGCTTTTGGGCAGCGCTATCCCGCCGCAGTTCATGGCAATGGCACCTTACCTGATTACCATGATCGTGCTGGCTGGCTTCATCGGTAAGGGGCAAGCCCCGGCTGCTGAAGGCGAGCCTTACGAAAAGGAATGACGGTTTTACTATCAAAAAGGCTGTCCTACAATTTGTGACAGCCTTTTTTTATCATCAGTCTGAAGAAAAGTGATCTAAATCATCCACTCGCCATCTTGCAGCAGGACAATTTCTGTCCCGTCTGCCTTAATCCCGCTGATGGTGACCTCTTTGCTGCCGACCATGAAGTCCACATGGATGACCGAGTCATTCATGCCCAGCTTACGGTTCTCTTCGTCACTGCGTTCGGTCGCGCCTTCAAGGTTCTCGCTGTAAGCCGCGCCCAGGGCGAAGTGGCAGGAGGCATTCTCGTCAAAAAGCGTGCTTTTGAACAAAACCCCGGTGTTGCTGATGGGGGAATTATCCGCCACCAATGCGATCTCACCCAGGTGTTTCGCGCCTTCGTCGGTCTTGAGCAGATCATCCAGGATTTGCTTGCCAACTGCCGCATCGTAATCCACCACTTTGCCATCTTTGAAGGTGAAATGGAAACCATCCACCAACTGTCCGCGTACAGATAAAGGCATAGTTGCACGCAGAGTACCATCAACCCGATCAGCATCGGGCATGCTGAAGACTTCTTCGGTCGGGATGTTGGGGAAGAAACGGTCGCCAGCTTCACTGAAACCTGAACCGCCTTCCCAGATGTGGTTTCTTACCAAGCCAACCATCAGATCAGTGCCTGGTCCCTTGTAGTGCACCCGGTCAAAGCGTGCATCATTGAGGAAGTTGCGATGGGCTTTGAGCCTGGTGTCGTGTTCTTCCCAAGCTGCGACAGGGTCATCCTGGTCAACGCGGGTGGCAAGGAAGATGTTTTCCCATAGCTTCTGCATTGCCTCATCTTCAGGCAATCCAGGGAAAGCAGCTTCAGCCCAGGCGGGGCAGGCTGCCGCAGCAACACACCACTTCACTTTGTTCTGCATGGTGTATTTCATGGTGCGCTTGCTCGCCATACCAGCGACTTTCTGCCATTGAGCTATCCGGGCGGGATCTGCGGGTTTGAGCAGGTCAGGGTTTGGCGTCACGATGCTTAGAACATGGTGGTTGTCCAGGAATAGTTTTTCCGCGAAATCTACCTGGTATTCCGGATAGGTTTCAAAGCTTTCCGCGGGAGCCTCCAGGTAGCGGTCGAGCGTAATTGAGTCGTCAGTGAACATCAGCTGGATGTCGCCAACGCCAGCCTGATAGGCTTTTTTGGCGACCAGGCGTGCCAACGGCAAGGAGTGTTCACTGAGCCGGATGGTAAGGTTGTCTCCTGCGTGCAGATTGAGGCCGATCCGAACGAGCAGGTCAGCATATTTTTCGAGATTCTTGTTTAAGTCCATTAGTTTGTTCCTCCAACAGCTATTGTATTATCAAAAGAGAAAGTGTGAAGGGATTTTGACAACACTTGTAGAGATGTAAGCCGTCCCATACGAAAATGTCGTGCCCACAACCCATCCGGGGATTCGAAACCCCGCTTTCCGCACCGGGATTGGGAATATACGAAAACCGTTTTCGTAAAAAAGAACAATACGACCAAACAATACACGCCCAAAATAATTGACGCCTGACGAGGGGATATGGTATCATAAAGGCTGAATACGCCGAGTTTGGTTTCATCTGTCCCTGACAGCATAAGTAAGGAGAATAAGAAGATTAGTAGTAAACAAGAATATCGCATTAATGAACGCATCCGCAGCGACAAAGTTCGCTTGGTGGACGAAAACGGGGAGAACGTCGGGATTGTCCCGATCGAGACAGCTCTTCGCCGTGCCAATGACGCAGGATTAGACCTGGTTGAGATCGCACCAAACGCGGATCCGCCCGTGGTCAAAATCATCAACTTCAGCAAATTCCTTTATGACAAAGAGAAAAAGGAACGCGAAGCGCGCAAAGCCCAGACCAAGATCGAGATCAAAGAGATCCGCCTGCGCCCAAAAACCAGTGACCATCACCAGGGTTTCAAGGTGCGCGATGCCCGCCGCTGGTTGGAAGACGGCATGAAAGTGCGCGTTACCATCCGGTTCAGAGGGCGCGAGATCACTTACCCCGAATTGGCGCTGGAAGATTTGCGTGAGATCGCCGAGGAACTGAAGGATGTGGCAGAAATTGAGCAACCGCCCAACATGGAAGGTCGCACGATGTTCATGATGCTAACGCCGAAGAGAAATTAGCGTAAAAACAGCCGTTGACAGCGGCAATTTTCTGGTATAATTTTGGATTGGTTTATCGACCAACGGCTGGGTTTTTAACAGCCGTTGGATTTTCTTAGAGGAGTTTGATCGTGCCACGTAAACAGAGTAGTGGAAAGTACAAAATAAAAACTCATAAGGCAACGTCCAAACGCTTCCGCACAACTGGTACCGGTAAAATCGTACGGACCAAGATCGGCAAGGGTCACTTGCGCCGCAACACATCCAAGCGGACCAAGTATTTGCTCGCAGAAACGATCGCCGTCAATGCCAATGGGCTGGTGAAGCACATCAAGCGTTTAGCACCCTATATGAGCAAGAAGGACTAAGGACTGTCCTGTCGTATCCGGTTTAGTGTGGCTGCTGGGTGTATTAACGAGATCAGAGATCTGACGCCCAGGGGACCGCAAAGGAGCATTGAATTATGACAAGAGTAAAGAGTGGACCCTATCGCCGACGCCGCCATCAGCGGTTGATCGCCCATAACAGAGGTTATGAAGGTACCTACAATCATTTATTTAAACGTGCAAATGAAGCTTTTCTGCACGCGCAGTGGTATGCCTATAACGACCGCCGCAATCGCAAGCGCGATTTACGCCGGCTCTGGATTGCACGCATCAATGCTGCAGCCCGTCTGAATGGCACCACCTACAGCCGCTTGATCGCCGCCATGCGCAAGTCTGAGGTTATCCTCAACCGCAAGATGCTGGCTGATCTGGCTGTGCGCGATCCGAAAGCTTTTGCCAAGGTCGTTGAGACCACGCTGGCTTAGTTTTAACTTCTCTCATGGACCAAAACCTCACGACTCTTCGTGAGGTTTTTTCTTATTAACAAATCCCGGCTTCGTTAATGTTACAATTTGCCAGGTTTATGACCAGTGAGGACATATCATGAGACCAATCCCATTCCTTTTCAAGAAAATCCGTCAATACGATCCAAAAATGCTTTGGATGATGCTCTCCAACGCCCTAATTTCGGCTGCTTATCCCTTTATTTGGGTACTCGTACCCGCTGCAATTTTGCGCAACTACCAACGGTGGAGTGTCCAACAGGTGATCATTCTCGTCGTCCTTGCCGGAATCGGAGCGATGCTGGCAGGCTTTTCAGCCGCCTGGCTGAAAGGCAACTATCGCATGCGCATGAACAACGTTCGCTATCACCTCATCCGCGACCTGACTCGTGTCAGCCTTAGAATGCCCTATAGCAACACTCTCCTCCCCAAAACCCTGGATGAGATCAACTTTGCTCATTCCTGCGTATCAAGCCCTTATCAAGGCGCTGGTATGATTATGCTCACGCTGCTGCCCCTGACCGGAGAAATCCTCGGTGTGCTTGGATTCGCCACGCTCCTGACCGCACTCTCCCCTTGGATTCTCATCCTGATCTTCCTGATTCTGGCTTCAAATTACCTGATCGCCCTTTCCGATACCAGGTATATGGAAGGGATTTGGGATGAATATCAAGGTCCAGCCCGTCGGCATGAGAGCATTCAACAAGTTATGACAGACCCGCTGAGAAAGAAAGACATTCTGCTCTTCAACACTTTCGAAATGCTGCGCGCCTATCTGCAAAAATATGCCCGGCTGCGTTACGACATAGACGTCAAAGTCAGCTTCAGGCACTTTAAACTTACGAGTGTAATCATCTTGATAGACTTTGTGCGTGACATTTTGATTTATGGCTGGATCATCCGCCAATTCGCATTGGGAGCAATTGACGCCTCTGTGTTTACGCTCTACACAGGCGGCTTGATCTCGTTTACGGTCGTGTCACAAAGCCTGATACAAAACCTGGTCAAAATCCGCATGGAAACGAACCGCTTCCGAAAGTATATGGACTTCGTTATCCCACTCGAAGAGGAAATCACAAAAGACGAAGCGTATCTGGCTCAGCCTGAGGAGGACACGCAAGCCCCGGAAATTCTGCTGGAAAACCTGAGTTTTACCTACCCGAACACGGATAAGCCTGTTTTGGAAAACCTGAATTTGCATATTCATCCCGAAGAAAAACTCGCCCTGGTTGGCGAGAATGGCGCCGGCAAAAGCACGCTGATAAAGCTTCTCTGTCGGCTCTATAAACCCAGCGCTGGCAGGATCCTGCTGGCAGGCAAGGATATCTGGGAGTACAGCGAGAAGGAGTACTACCGATTACTCAGCGTGGTTTTTCAAGACGCAATGGTGCTGCCTTTCACCATCCGGGATAACATCGCGATGGATACGGCCGTCAATGAAGTTCACTACCAGGATTCAGTCGACCAGTCCGGGTTTGCAGATATTTTCCGATCATATCCAACCAAAGATGAAACATATTTGCTGCGAATTCTCGATGACAACGGGATCGATCTTTCAGGCGGTGAACGACAGAAATTGTTCCTTGCTCGCGCCCTCTACAAATCTGAAAGCAAGATGCTGATCCTTGACGAACCCACTGCCGCCCTTGATCCTCTGGCGGAGCGGGAAATGTATCAGCACTACGCGCGATACACGCAGGGCAGAACCAGCATTTTCGTTTCGCATCGGCTTGCCAGCACGCGGTTTTGCGACCGGGTTGCTTTCCTGAAAAACGGACGGATCACGGAGCTTGGCTCTCACGATGAATTGATCGCTCGAAGAGGCGAATACCAAGAACTTTTCGAAATTCAGGCAAAGAACTATCGTCAGCGCCAAAGCAGTGAAATTTGCAACGAGGAGTCCTATGCGTAATATTCTCGATTCCTTAAAGTATTACGAAAAGAATAATCTAGCGTTTTACTTTTGGCTCTTTTTTAGCTCCCTGGTCAGCGGGTTGGTACCTGTTTTATATGTTTACATTCCCAAGTTGATACTGGACGAACTATTAGGAGCGCATCGACCTGAAATCCTATGGCAGTTGGTAGCTTTCTTAGCCATTTCCGGCCTGGCATTCAGCCTGTTCAGAAATTACGCTGCCATGCGCTTTGAAACCTTTTCGTTTGATTTAATATATTTCCTTACTGAAAAAGTTGCCGCAAGGCGCTCACAATTCCGTATCAGGAAGGTGAGAGCAAAACTTTCCTGGACGCGAAAGAACGTGCCTCTCGCAGTCTGGATTACCTTTGGCAGTTAAAAGACGTTTTGATGGCACTTGGAAGCGCGCTTGTGACCTTAGCCAGTGCCGGGATCATTATCCTTCTGTGGAATTGGTGGCTACTGCCGATCCTTTTGGGGCTCAATTTGTTGAGCTTGCCTTTGCTCAAAAGGTTGCGCGAACTGGAAATCGATAACAACGAACGCAGCAATCCCGAAGAACGCGCCTTCCGATATTTTACCGAGATTTCACGAGACTTTCGATATGCCAAAGATCTGCGCCTCTATAATGGCGTGGAACTGATGATCGAACGCTCGAAAAAAAGTATGGACCGCATTCTGGCTGTCAACCACGAGTATTTCACCAAAAATGGTGTTTTGAATGGGTTGATCCTGGTACTGGTTGAGTTTCAAAGCATGATTGTATTCCTCATTCTTGGTTCAGCTTTGTTTCTTGGATCAATCACGGTTGGCAATTTTGTATTAATTTACAATGCAGCCAGGCAATTTGGACGAGTTCTCTCTGTCTTGTTCGAACAAGGCAGGGTCTTGCTGACAATCGACCTTGAGTTGGCATCGTTCCTTAAGTTTATGCGGCTTCCAGATGAACCACGATCTGCTGCCTCAAGCATAGAGACGAGCAGCACAGAGGAAATAAGCCAGGCAATCAATCGGGCAAAAAGCGGCGAGGTAACGCTCGAAACGCGAGATTTATGCTTCGCCTATCCTGGAAGCGAGCATATGATCCTGGATCATCTTTCGTTAACGATTCCCTCCGGTGAGACCGTAGCCCTGGTTGGGAGAAACGGCGCAGGAAAGACCACGCTGGTCAAGCTCATCTGCCGTCTGTACCCGCCCTCTTCCGGTCAGATTCTGCTTAATGGCGTCAACATTTTGGACATCCCGCTGGAAAGTTATTACCAGTTGCTTTCTGTTACTTTTCAGGACTTCCAACTGATGCCTATCTTGCTCTCCGAAAATATCAGCTCCCTTCCCAAAAGCGAGCAGACCTCAGAGAGCGAAGAGCAAATCCGGAAGGTGTTGGCGGAAACAGATATGCTCACTTGGGCGGAAGAGCAAAAGGGCGGGATTCATGCCCCAATAACACGTCTGCTCGACGAAGAGGGTGCCGTTCCTTCAGGCGGTCAGGAACAAAAACTTGCGATTGCCAGGAATATCTTCCACCAGGGCACGCTGATGATCCTGGATGAACCCACATCCGCGCTTGATCCACGCAGCGAAGAGCAGGTATTTAACTTGATGCTGGAGCTTACTCGCAGTCGCAGCGCGATGTTCGTTTCGCATCGCCTCTCGAGCACACGCTACGCGGACCGCATTTTCGTCATCGACCAGGGGCGTTTGGTGCAGGAAGGCGGTCATGATGTGCTGCTGGCTGAAGCCGGCCTTTACCGTGAAATGTACCAGGCCCAAGCAAGTCAGTATCAAGAAACCCAAGCCGACATTTACTGATGCTGGTACATCGTTCAACCTACAGCTATGTAGTTAAGGCGCAACCTCATCCAGCATCTGCTGCCAGGTGAGCCCTTCCGGGCGCATGGAAACACCGGAAATCGCGGGCGGGAACATTCGGGGAAGGCAGAGTGGAGCCGGATCCTGCCAGGCGGTGTAATTCTGCCTGATGGGTTTGGTCACCCCGCCCCAACCGATAGTGAAACCCATGTCCAGCATGGTTTGTGTATCCTGGACGCAGACTTCAAACGGCCAGGCGAGTGAGTAAACATTCAAGCCAAGGTTATTCAGCATAGACTGCCTGGAGGTTAGCCAGTCCGTTTCAAGTTGCTCATAACCAACCGTTGAGAAATCTAGGTGGGTCTGGGAATGCGCCCCAAAGGTGAAAAAGCCGCTATCCCGTGCGTCTCGCAGCGCCTGCCAGCAAGAGTCGCCTTCGCAAGCGATGCCAGGGCGCTCAAGCATGTCGCCTGTCCATGGGTAAACGATCATGTGAGGTTTCACCCCATACTGCTGTTCGAGCGTGGCAAATGTTCGGGTGATGGAGGTGAGTGAATTGACCGTCTGGGAGCTGATATCCGTGGTTAGGATAACCGTTTTTGCAGGCAAGGGAAACCAGCCGTAAACAAAGCCTTCCACCTCATGGATTGTGGCAAAGTGGTAGCCCTCAGTGATCAGGTACTCCACCTGGGAGTAGAAAATTTCAGGGGTCAGGCTGTAGCGTTCTTCGAACATGCTGTAATTGTCGCCATGGAGTTCGAGGCTCAGGATCTGCCTGGACATACCCTGCGCTTCGATCATCCCACCAAGGCGTGTGCGGTAATCGTGGCTCAAATAGTACTCCTGTACCTGGCCGTAAGACTGCATTCGCTGCAGGATTGGCGACCATTGTTCTGGCAGATTCTCGAGGGAGCCAACGGTCGGGCTTGGAACTGCCGTGGCGGTGGCAGTCGCGGTTGGTTCGACAGGTAGTGGCTCAGAAGGAGTGGGCGAGATCAGCGCTTCAGTTGGGGTCGGCGGAGTGATGGTGGCGGCCAGGGGTAGGTTCGGATTGAAGAGAGTCTGTGCGGTACTCAAGGCGCTGGCTGCTGTTTGTGTGACACCATAGATCTGCTGCAGCGCCAACCTCCCGCACCCACTTAGCAGAATGAGGGGAACCAACAAACCAGCGAAAATCAGGCATGTTTTTCTCACAATGTCCTCATTAAGCAATTATAGATCATAAAAATTCAGACGTTTTATGTAAGATGTTGGTTCCTGCCTGGTTATTCATGAACCGATTTCCTCCCTCTGCATCGGTTTCCAAAGTGCGCAACCTCCCTGTGGGACCGGCCAGTTTTTGACCACCAGATCTCTGGTATGATGGCGGGCACGGCAGCCCGCAAGGGGAGGCTTTGTACTGCCGTGCCCCTACCAATAATAATTACTGTTTTTTCAGATTACACTCAAATCCAACCAAGCTAGTTTCTCACTAGCAGAGGTGGATCTTCGGCAACCAGCTACCCCGCAGATTAATAGGAGAACGTTCTCACAATCGAAGCTTAAATGTAGAATCAACCTTCAAACTCAGAAAAATAAGCCCGAAAGTTAAGAATAATAAAGTTATGCCCAGGGGTTTAATGAGTTCAATTACATTTGATCTAGTAAATAGAACTAGAATGCTAAACAAAGACTCAGCAACACTTAGTACTATGTATGCCGGATGCTTTATGGTCAACTCAGTAGAATACGGCTGAAATAAATAGTATGCAATTGTGTTATAGATTTCATAAATCAAGAAAACGAGCGCATAAACTCCCATGAGATTTAAGAAGTCTTTCATTGATATCTGGATGCCACCCAACTTAATTAACGTAATCAGACTCAAGCCAAAGAAAACAAGCATTATGGAACCACAAAACAGAATAACTGCCAGCCGCATCCAGATTGACCTTTGAATTTTGTTCTTAGTGTAGAGTTGGAGATGTAGAAGTGGCAAATCGATATTTCGAAAACAGAGCTGAAAGTAAGCTCTGCCATAGGTCATTGATAACACCAAACTAAGCAAAATCGGAGAGTAGTTCAATATTTTGTTATTGTCGATAGAAATAAATCCCCACTTTATTGTGAACCCAATCATGATACAAATGGCAAGATTCCAGAGAATTTTATCCCTCACAAAGCCCACAATTGGTTTGTGAAAACGATGTAAGAAAGCTCTCTCAATATAGTTCTGAGGTGAAAGAGAATCGTTTTTTGCCAAGTAAATTTTGTTTTCATCAGATTCTGAATTGTTCAATCCAATATCATCTTCATTCAATGTTGTCGATATCGAAATGTGTAATGCCGCCACATTTTTGTTAGCGTATTGAGTAGCAATATTGTTATATTTCTTGTATTTTACAGAGTAAAACCAACATCCAACACCGATTAATATTAGGTTGAAGAGTAATAATAAATGGAGTTCTCTGTAATTTGGTAATCCTGGTAGTTTTCCAAATAAAAGACTGATGTAAGCTAAAACTGCTATCACAAATGCGAGTAGATAACGTGCTTTGTTATTCGGCAAATTTCCTTTTTCTCTGTAATACTTCAAGAAGATACTATTGCTCAATAAAGCGATTGTAGTATCAAACATCACCAACATAATAACAGTAACCGGCTCATGAAAAATGTAAAATAGCACTGGGAAGAACAAAATACTTCGAATAAAATATCTCACAATCTTGAGCAGGTAATAAGTTTTTGGATCAATCTGAAAAAAAGAAAGAAATGGATAATCCTTTTCTGGGTGTTGAAAAACGATCGATTGCATGAAGGATGGCACCAAACAGAAAAGCATTATGTACAAAGACTGGCGAATTTCTGGGCTTAATGAATAACCAAAAGCTTTTGAGCTAGTTAATAGATCTGGAATGTACACAATGAGTAAAAAAACTAACGCGCTGCTACCAACGAAGTCCTTGAATATTTCTAAAACAAAACCAATAATCCCGATACCATTTTTCAGTTTCTCGTTCTTATAGAAAGCAGTGACTTCCAATCTCTTTAAAAAAGGAATTTTACTAATGGAATATATTAGACTATTCGCACTCATTAACGTATTAATCTTTGAATAGTAATAGATATTCCTCATTATTCCTCATCCTTCAAGGCTTCCATGATATATGGTTCGAAACCGCTATGTGTAATAGAATCAAATGGAGGATGAATTAGTGTACCCTTTTTCAATAGATAGATCTCATCGCTAATGTCAACGGCTAATTGTAAAAGGTGGGTTGCCATCAAGATGATATGATTGCTTTTCAATTCTATGAGGACTTGTTTGATATCGTGGGAAACGATAATGTCAAAAGAAGACAGTGGTTCATCTAGTAATAATATTTTGGGATTTCGTATTAAACAACAAAGTAATTGAATCTTATTCTGCATGCCATATGAATAATTTTTAATCAGGTTGTGTCTATCCTTATTACCAATCTTCACGAGGTCAAAATAATAATTCTCTTTCTCAGATTGAATTTCGTTATCTGCCCTCATCTTCAAAAAATAATGAATAAATTCATAGCCAGTTAAGTATTCAGGTAATATAGGAGATGCCGATACCATGCCGACATCTTCAAACTCAATTGATCGCAAAACACCTTGATCGGTTAAAAGAATTTTTCCACTTTTGTATCTGAGATTTCCGCTAATGCAATTGAACAATGTGGTCTTTCCAGCGCCATTTCTGCCAATGATTGAATAGATACTTCCCTCCCTAAATGATGCATTCAAGCCGCATAATACAGGTGTTTTGCTATAGCTTTGGTAGAGATCTTCGAGTATCAATTCCATCTGAATGTCCTATACAAATAGAAACCACTTGACTATAACAATGTGTCAAGGTCACAAGTCAAGTGGTTTCTAACTAACTATTTATTATCCTTCTTTTAGAGTAACCCGATGGTAATAATACTGTTCCTTATGTAAAAGGATACACATAAGGATTGAATACTTTCGCCCTGTTTTACTAACATTTATTACCTCCATTTAATTCTCTATTGCAAATTAATCAATTCCGATCAACACTTTAACGATTTTTAAGTCTAAGACAAAGCATCCATTAATTTGGTTTGAGCCTTTGCTAACAATCATTTTTACCTCCTTCCTTTTTGGTTTTCTGATAATCAATGAGGATTATTTAGCGCATTACAGTAGTTCGAAAAGACCTTTCTATAACCATCACAATAAGGGGCTTTTACTTTATAGCTACCACTAGTGAAATATGATCTAGCAAAGCAACCACCGCCACAAAAGTAGCGGTACCCGCAATCAACACAGCCTTCTCTTTCTTCAACGCGTACCAAATACTGGTTTATCGTTTGCTGACGAGAACGAAATTCATCTTCTGATATTTCTAAAGCATTCCCCATGTACAATTCATCATTATGTAGCATGTGACAAGGAAAAATGTCACCTTGTGGATCAATACTGATTAACCTCGTCCCTGCACCACAATTCTCTTTAAACGCCAAATTGGTTACATCTGCAGGAAGGTCATTAATCGCGACCTGATCTGTTTCAGCCATACTTTCAACGAGATCAAAAAAATCATCGTTGGATAAAACAATCCCATCTAGATCAAAATCTCTTTTGCTTGGTGTTAGTAACGAAAATGCAAGATGAGAACCTAAATTATCCGCAAGAAATTTATAATCTCGAAGTTTTTTAAAATTACTTCTATGTAATGTAGGTAACATGGTAGTATTTAGCCCCATCAAAATTGCATTTTCTATAGCAGTTATTGACTTCTGATATGATCCTCTATCCCGAAGATAGGTTTGATTTTGTATATTAAAACCGTCAATTGCAATAACCAGTCCATCGACATATTGAGAAATGTTCCTGAGTGCCTCCTGCGTGCACAAAGAACCATTAGTACCTATTACAATGCGTTCAAACGAAGCCTCTTCTTTGGCATACCTGAGCACTTCTTTTAGATCTTGATATATAAAAGGTTCCCCTCCAGATATCAAGATATTCTTAATTCCAAGGTTTTTTATATTTTTCAGTATTTTTTTTATTTCGATTGGGGAAAGATCTGCTTTCACATTTCGAGATGAGTTACTTGAATAACAACCATAACACGAAAAGTTACACCTATTAGTAATATGAAGATAAGCTGTATGAGGCATAGAAGATGTTACTATTTCATTCAAAGCACTCGCGCACTCAAGTATGTTAAAACTTTTGAGTGTATCAATTATTTCTTTGTTCTCTTCAGACAATTCATTGCTCTTTGGAATATGGCCTTTTAATGTTTCATGAACAAACTTTTCGGCCTTGTGATCCAGACCAACAAAACTTCCATTATTTATTGATCCGATGAAGAATATACCATTACAGGTTACTTGCCTAGAATGCTCTGTAAGACGATAGTCTCTCAAGTCCTTCCCTCCTTGAATCTTATTTTCTTCTAAACTTATAGTTAGTTTATTCGAACCGTTGGATATTGTCAACACAACAAGAACCTTTTCCGTTTTTATTTCTCCAAGCAAATAAATAGATATACTAATCTGATAAAAATGTAATCCTCTCCAGGTACCTCTTAACGGATTTAGGGGTTCCTCCAAATTTGGTCATAAGCTTGTCAGATTTGAAGAAAACTGCTACAGTTTGCTCGCATCTTTTCTTTATATTTTTTAGGGTGAGCTGTTCCTATGGAATCGGGTCGAGATATAACCATGATCAAAACAAGTCTTTAGAACCTCCTCACAACGTAATATTTTGTTGGATGGTTTGTCACGATTTGACATACATTATTCCAACAATTCCGGTCCAAACCGTTCATCCCAAACCTGTCCACTTACCCTTGCGTTCATGCGCGCTGGTGATATACTTTTCTGTTAGTCGCGATGACGCAGGACGAGTACGCCGTCATTAACCGCCAGTGAAGCAGGGAGAGTGTGAACCTGCCCGGTTGGATCCGCCGAAAACCCCCTGCCAGCTTGAGTCTGAACAGCCTACGCTCACTAAGACGAACGGAAGCCCCGTTATCGGCATTTTGAGATGCTCCGCAAGGAGCAATCTGGGTGGAACCGCGTGAGAGACCTCTCGCCCCAGAGCGAGGGTCTTTTTGTTTTAAGTCCGGCTGTACCAAAAGACCCCGGCAAAATCTCATGCAACAACCGGCAAGGAGGAAGAAATGTCACAACTTAATGAGGATTACGTAAAGTCAGAACTTTATCGGATCCGCCACTCCACCGCCCATGTTATGGCAGAGGCGGTACTGGAGATGTTCCCTGAAGCCCGGATCGCTATTGGTCCGGCGATCGAGGACGGTTTTTATTACGACTTCGATCTACCCCGCAGCCTCACGCCAGAGGACTTGGAGGTGATCGAAAACCGAATGAAAGAGCTGATCAAGGCAAAGGAGAACTTCGTCTACCGGGAAGTCGATGCTGAAGAAGCCCGCCAGATCTTCAAGGACCAGCCTTTCAAACTCGAATTGATCGACGGTTTGGAACATGGCAACTTGGATGACGATGGCAATCCGACCGAGGAGAAGCAAGTCATCTCAACTTACCAATCCGGTAAGTTTGTAGATCTGTGCCGCGGACCTCACGTGGAATCAACCGGCCAGATCAATCCGTTTGCGATCAAGCTGTTGAACGTTGCCGGAGCATATTGGCGCGGCGATGAAAAGCGCCCCATGCTCCAGCGCATTTATGGCACCGCCTGGGAGAGCAAAGATCAGCTCAATGACTATCTCTGGAAGCTCGAGGAAGCCAAAAAACGCGACCACCGCAAGCTCGGCAAGGAACTTGACCTCTACAGCTCCAATGACGAGGTTGGCCAGGGTTTGATCCTCTGGCACCCCAACGGCGGCATGATCCGCCACCAGATCGAACGATATTGGGACGATCAGCATATCGGCAACGGCTACGACCTGGTCTATACGCCCCATATCGGCAAAGCCAGCCTGTGGGAAACGAGCGGACACCTGGGTTTCTATAAAGAGAACATGTATTCCCCGATCCAGATTGAGGAGCAGGAATACTACATCAAGCCGATGAACTGCCCCTTCCACCTGCACATCTACAAGAGCCAGTTGCGGTCTTATCGCGATTTGCCACTGCGATTTGCAGAAAAAGGCACGGTTTATCGTTATGAGCGCTCGGGCGTGCTGCACGGTCTGATGCGCGTGCGCGGCTTCACCCAGGATGATGCCCACCATTTCTGCCGCCCGGACCAAATGCCCGATGAAATTGACTTTACGCTCAATTTCAGCATGAACATGCTGCGCGCGTTTGGCTTCAAGGATTTCCAGGCTTATCTGAGTACCAAGCCCGAAAAGAGCGTGGGCGATGACCAGATGTGGCACGACGCCGAAATTGCCCTGGAAGAAACGCTGAAGCGCTTGGGCGTCCCCTATCAGGTGGATGCCGGCGGCGGCGCGTTCTATGGACCCAAGATCGATCTCAAGGTCAAGGATGCTCTCAACCGCGAATGGCAGCTCTCGACGATCCAATTTGACTTCAATGAACCAGAACGCTTCGACCTGAGCTATATCGGCGAGGATGGCAAGGAACACCGCCCGTATATGGTGCACCGCGCGTTGCTGGGCTCGATGGAACGCTTCTTCGGCGTGCTGATCGAGCACTACGCCGGCGCTTTCCCGGTCTGGCTGTCGCCGAAGCAGGTGACGCTGATCCCGATTGCTGATCGTCACAACGACTATGCGCATGAGGTGGCTGCCCGCTTGAAGAAAGCTGGCTTGCGCCTGAGCGTGGATGACAGCTCCGACCGAATGAATGCCAAGATCCGCAACGCGCAGAAGCAGAAAGTGCCTTATATGCTCGTGATCGGCGACCGCGAAATGGAAGAAAGCCAGGTGGCGCTGCGCCGCCGCAGTGGTGAGAACCCCGGACCAATGAGCGTGGAAGCCTTCATTGAACTTGCCTTGCGGGAGATTGACGAGAAGATTTAGATATTTTCGCTGATTGTCCGGATCGGAAGAAACGGTCAAATCCATAGAAACGCAAAAGCGGCTGAAAATCAGCCGCTTTTGTGTGGGTGGTATAGGACTCGAACCTACGACCTTTGCGATGTCAACGCAACGCTCTAACCAACTGAGCTAACCGCCCATAGAGGTAGGATTATACACGAGGCAGTTGGATTTCGCAAGCCAAATTTATTTTTCATTTTTGGTATTGAATTGCAGCGTGGTACGACATTGGTGGATTGGGTGGATCCTCTGTAGGTTGGGTGGAGCGGCGAAGGTGCGTAACCCAACACCACCATCCAATTTGTAAATCCATTTTTGTTGGATTGCGCTCAATGATAGAGACCGGCATTGATTGTATATTTTCGCTCCACCCAACCTACCAGGTAAGCCATCCTGAAATCATTTATCATCAATGATTCATATGGAGGTAGGGTAGAATCAATCAGAGATCATTCGGAGTGTGAGATGATGGCAGAACTACAGCAGGTCAGGTTTGAGAAAATGGTCTACGGCGGCGATTGTTTGGGGCGCCTGGCGGATGGACGGGCGATTTTTGTGCCTTTTATGCTGCCTGGAGAGCTCGCCGAGGTTGAGATCACAGAGTCCAAGGAACGCTTTGCCAGGGGGTGCGTGGTGAATCTGCTTGAAACAGCACCCGAACGCACCGATCCTCCCTGCCCCTACTTCACTGTTTGTGGCGGCTGCCATTACCAACACCTCGACTACCCGCGGCAGCTGGAACTGAAAAAAGACCTTGTCAGAGACCAGCTGGAGCGGATTGGCAAGCTCACCAACTTGCCAGAAATTGGTATCACTGCCAGCCCTACACCTTTCGCCTACCGCAACCAGGTCCAATTCCACCCCAATCACACTGAAAGCGCTGAAGCTCCATCCAGCCTGGGTTTCAAAAAGGCGTCCTCAGATGAAGTGCTGCCAATCGATAAATGCCTCCTGATCCCGGATGATATGAATGAGCTGCTCAACCAAATCGAGTTGGAAGCTGGATCCGGCATTTCGCGTATTGCTATACGCATGGATGGCGACGGGGAAATCATGCTCGTGTTTGAAGGTGAAAGCGATGAGCCGCCTGAGCTCAGCATCGAGTTGCCAGTGTCTTCAACTTATCTCAGCCCGGATGGACGCAGCCTGAATCTGGGTGGGAATGACGCCTTGGTTTACCGGGTTTTAGGGAAGGAATTTCTCGTCTCGCCCGAATCCTTCTTCCAGGTGAACCAGCCGGTGGCGGAGGAAATGGTTCGGCATGTCCTTGGCTTGCTTGAAGGCCGCGATAACCTCTCCATCCTCGAACTTTACAGCGGCGTAGGTCTCTTCACCCGCTTCCTTGCTCCTCATGCCAGCCAATTGACCGCCATCGAGAGCGCACCTTCCGCCTGTTTTGATTTCGCGGGTAACCTGGAGGAGTTTGAGCATATCAGCCTTTACGAAGGGGCGGTTGAATTGATCCTGCCCGAGCTCGTGGCGCAGATCAAACCGATCGACCTGGTCGTGCTCGATCCCCCTCGCGCTGGTCTGAACGCGCGCGCCCGCCAGGCGCTGATCGACCTCAGCCCGCAGGAAATAATCTACATTTCCTGCGACCCCAGCACCCTAGCCCGCGACCTCAAACACTTCAGCGAAGCTGGTTACAGCCTTCAGAGCGCTCGTGCCTTCGATATGTTCCCGCAGACCGCACACGTGGAGACGATAATATTGATGTCAAGGGTGAAAGATTGAGTTTGTGTGAACATCAGGTATCAAGGTGTTTAGCACAAATGGGCATGAAACCCATTGGGTGAAAAACATAACCTCATCCGTTTGGGTGGTGGTGTGAATCGGTGAATTACCGAATCGTAAATACTACACTCATGGAATCTGCATATGAAATTTTCCAATAGGAAGATTGTTTTAATGCATCTGCAAGTTTTGAATCAGCTTCAACAAGGACAAATCGGACGTCTTCCTGTTTTAACTTCTCTTCCCAACCCGACTTCGCCGAATAAATATCAACGAATTTGGTTAACATCTCTTCGCCATACACGTCAGCACGACCATCAATGTAAACGGGATATTCTGGATAAAGCCGCCAAATCAGGTATCCACCCCAATTATAAGAATTAAAGAGTCTTCCCTCTGGCTTGTTCTTGATGATCCATTCAACTGCGTCTTTAGGAAACTTGATTGCCTCAGCTTCTTCTTGTTTTTCAGGTAATTGCGCAACGGTAAAAATCATGACCAGGACAATTGCTGCCACAATTATTGTATTAACCCAACGCATGAGCCGGTTTGGAGTTTGGGCTATGGGATTAAACTTTATAAATGAACTAAGTTGTTCCGCTAATAACGGTACTACAACCACCGCAAAAAGCGGAACGTGCCGTGCGGATCGTAAAGCCGCATAGCCAAAACCCATGGTTAGAATAATCTTGGTGATTGATAAACGACGACCTCCGACCATACCCACGCCAATGAGCGCAAGGATAAGCAAAGCCAGGGGCTGCCATATTAAGTCATGGAAATTTGGAGATAACCATTCCTGAATATACTTCTGCATGGCAGGGTCAGATAGAGTCTGGAAGGGATAGATGAATATCCGTAAGCCTGAGGGGTTTATGACCATCGCCAAAAGACTAGCTCCAAGTACGCCAATCAGGATTAGGAAGCTTTTTCTAGTGCTCGTGTCGATACGCTGTTTTTTCCAATACTTCAAAACTGCCAATTCAATCGCCCAACCAATAATATAGCTGACCACTAATGTAATGCCCAGGATATAACCCGCATGCAGGTTCACCCAGAAAAGCATTATTAGCGGAATCGGAATCAGCGTTTTGAGTTGGCTGTGGGTCCGATAACGATCAAGCAAATACAGAAAAATACTCGTAAACAATAGGGTTATCATTTGCGGTCGCACACCCCACAGTGGATTGGATGCAAGCGCTCCAAGCAAGAGAGAAAACCCCGCTGCATAAGGCTTTGATTCCGGTGGGCAACGTAGGTATGAAAACAAAAATGCGGTAGTAATCAGCAATGAAAATGTAATCGTTAGGAGTTGGTAACTTCCGATCTTAAAGAGAGTAGAAAAAAGAAGCTCCGATAACCACTCGTGTGTGATCCATGGCTTAGCAGCAACCGTCCACGAAAATGGATCTGCTCGTAGGATTTCCCTGGTTTGTTCCATGAGCTGACCAGTTCGTAGATGCCACCAAAAATCCGGGTCGCCTATAGGTCTCAAGCCTAAGTAGAAAATGCTACTAAAAAGGGTGATAAGGAATAATTTTCGTACAGGTATTTTCATTGACTCGCCCTCAATATCGTACATTAATTGGTTAGAAGATCATCAATTCCATTTTACGCTAATATACAATCTCGTATGTAGTAATATCTTGAAGAAATTTACTTTTGCAGGCGGGTAATTTTTGTCAGTTTTACAAAATACTTGTTTAATAATTTAGACTGGTGAATTCTCCGGATAGAAAAAGATTGGCTTATTGGATTGTCAGGATTTGATGCATCCTGATCAACCTGCTTACGGTCTCGGCACTCAGTTTGGCGTTCCAAAATAACCTTGTGGTATATTCAATTCTATCTTTATTGCCTGCTCATTTATCTGTAAAGTCTTGTCTGATGGGTTCTTTCTCCTTGGCTGCTTTGGTTTCAACAACTTCATCTTTCCAACTGATTGATGACCTGACCATTTCTTTGTGCATAACTTTTGTTTCTTATATAGAGGATCTCGATGGATGGTGGCTGTGTTTTGGAATAAAGCAAGCCTGACACGAGTAGAAGGAATTCTTCTCATTCCTTCGTAGATCGTTCCTCCTCGATCATGGCCGATAAAAGAGGGATGATTTCGACGGCATTACCGACCACGCCCAAATCCGCTGTTTTAAAAATGGCAGCTTCCGGGTCTTTGTTGATCGCGATGACCGTCTTGGAGGAACTCATCCCGACCACGTGCTGGATTGCCCCGCTGATTCCAGCAGCGATGTACAATTCCGGTCCCACGGTCGTGCCAGACTGACCGACCTGGCGGGTGTGGGGAATCCAACCCTGCTCCACGATTGCTCGCGAGCCTGCCACCACCCCACCCAATTTATCTGCCAGCACCTGCAGGAGCTCGAGGTTCGCCGCCTTCTGGCAGCCTCTTCCGCCCGCGACGATGACCCGCGCGTCTTCAATGCTGGCGGCGCCATCCTTATCCAGGTAGCGTTTCTCCACAACCCTCGTGCGAATAGCGGCACGGTTCAGTGTGACGGGGAATACTTCCTCTACCATCGATGCTTCTGATTTCGCCCCAGGAACAGGGAAAACATTCGGGCGGACTGTTGCCGTTTGGGGTCGATTGAAGGGCGTGATGATGGATGCCATGATATTCCCGCCAAACGCCGGCCTGGTCTGGACAAATTGCCCTTCGGCATCGATCTCAAGACCTGTACAATCCGCCGTCAACCCCAAATGCAGGCGGGCTGCCACACGCGGCGCAAAATCCCGACCATGGGGCGTAGCCCCGTAGAGCACGACCGCTGGCTTCTTGCTGGTGATCACGGCGCACATCACGGTGGTAAAGCCGTCCGTAGAGTAGTTTTCCAACAATTCATGCCGGCAGATAATGACTTTATCCGCGCCATATTGCCCATAGACCTGGGTATCCATCTCGCCAGAGCCTGCCAGCACAACCGCAACCAGTTCCTGGCTGAGCTTATCAGCCAGTTCCCTGCCTTTACCCAGCAGCTCCAGCACGGCTTTGCGCGGTTTGCGGGGGGAGGTTTCTTCATCCTGTTCAGCCCAGACGAACACTCCCTGGTAGCTCGCCAACTCTTCGGGAGAGGCATTTTTGCGTTCAATGTTCAGGGCGTCAAAACGGCAGACGTTCACACAGGCGCCACACAGCGTGCATAGGTCGTTCACCTGCAGCGATCCTCCCACAAGGCTCAAAGCCCCAAAGGGGCAATTGTGAATACAAACCTTGCAGCGGGTACATTTTTCGTGGTCAATGTTCAACATGATCGCTTGCGTCCATTCCGATGATTTTTGTTTTCGCTGTTTCCATTCTCAGTCAACAAATCGCTTCTGTTTCAAGAAGCTAAATATTTCCCTGGCGGCATCCGCTGCTTCCAGGTTTTGCAGCAGCAGGGTGGACCTTTTCACCGGGGGCGGGAAGACCTTTACGACCTGGGTATACGAACCCAGCAAGCCCATTTGCTCTTCTGGTATGTGCAGATCGTTCGCGCTTACCACCCTGATCGGTTTTTTCCGGGCATTGATGACATCCTTCAAAGACGGCGCACGCCTGACAACCTCACCCTTGCTGCAGGTGACCAGCGCCGGCAGGGTTGCTTCGAGCACTTCATAACCTTTTTCAACTTCCCGCTTCACTCTGACATGCCTTCGGCTTTGCGTGAGTTTTACTTCCACGCCATATGTGATCTGGGGTAAACCGAGAATTTCGGCGACTTCAGGACCGACCTGGGCGGTATCGCCATCGATGGCTTGTTTGCCCAGCAATACCAATTCGTAATCCGGAACCGCCGTTTTGATCGCTTCTGCCAGGGTCAGGGAGGTAGCCCAGGTGTCCGCCCCGGCGAACTTCCGATCGGTGATCAAGACTCCCTCATCCGCCCCCAACTCAAGGCTGCGCACCAGCACATCCCTGGCTTGCAGCGGACCCATTGTGACCACTGTGATTGAAATGCCAGGCACAGTTTTCTTGATCCGAACAGCGTGATCAAGGGCGTACTCGCAGAATGGGTTCAAAATGGATTTCACACCTTCCCGGACCAGGGTGCCAGTTTTGGGATCCACCTGGACGTTAGTTACCTCCGGGACTTGCTTTACACACACCACGATCTTCATGCTGCAACCTCAACCGAAAAAATGTCGTTCGGATTCAACAGACCCTGAGGGTCCAGAGCCCTCTTGATATTCCTCATCTGGTCGATTTGATCGGGTGTGAACATGTACTTAAGGAATTTGGCTTTGATTTTCCCGATGCCATGCTCTGCTGAAACTGAACCGCCCAACGCAACCGCTCTCTGGGCAAAGATTTCATAAAGCTGCATGCCTTTTTCCAGTTCCTCCAGGTTGCGGGGCAGAATGTTGACGTGAATATGGTTATTGCCAATGTGCCCAAAAGCGCACCATTCAAGCTGTGAGGCTTCACAACGCGATCGATACAAATCCCACATTTCGCGCATGTGCCCATCGGGTACTGCCATGTCCGTCCCGAGTTTATGGATGCCCGGGTATTGCTTCTTTCTTTCAGCAATGATGCCGTTGATCGTCTCGGGGACCATGTGCCGAAAGACCTTGAAGCGATCCAATTCCCGGCTCTCATAACCCGCCCACGACCTTTCCAGACTGCCCCTGCAGCCATTGATCACCGCTTCGAGGTTGGAAAAATCCTGGTCTAGCTGGTGGGGATCAAAACTCATTTCAAAGAACAATGCAGCCCTCGCGTTTTCCGGTATAGGTGGCATACCTACGGTCGAGGGTTCTTCGCGTTGCAACCGCCTGAGCAGCTCCAAGGCGTTGCCCGAGTAAAACTCGAGAAAGTCCAGTTGGATTTGCCCTTCAGAGCGCAAAGCCTCCGCCAGGATGACCGCCTGTTCGTCTGAATCCACAAACTGGATGATCGAAATTTTATCTTCCCTTCGAAGCAGGGCAACATCCACGCTGGTGACGATTCCCAACACCCCTTCGGAGCCGATAAAAAGATCAATCAGATCCATCTTTGGAGCAGTGTAAAAACCAGCCGTACTTTTCGTGTGAGGTTGTGGATAGTCAGGAACAGTAAAGGTCGAGGCATTGCCCTGAGAGTCGTACACAATAAACTGACCTTCGGGCGAGGCGAAGTATTTCCCCCGGGGAACATCCAGGTATTCCCCATTTGCCAGGAACACACGCATTCCCCGAACCCAAGCCCGGGTCGGACCGTAGCGATAGGTTCTCGCGCCGGAGGCGTTCGTGACCACCGAGCCGCCCAGCGAAGCGCTCATCTCAGTCGGGTCAGGGGGGTAGAAATATTGGTCAGGGCCCTCCCTAAACATGGCATATTGTCTGCGGATTGCCTCATCAGGACTTTGTTCGAGGAATGGGATCTGTCTGACTCGCAGCATACTGTCGAGGTTCTTTAGGCTGACGCTGGTTTGCGCCTTGATCCTCCATTCGCCGGAAGGCTCATCCCGGTAGACCTCGAGGACTTTGTCCAGAAATTCAAGCGAAATCAGGGCTCCCTTCTCGGGGACGCACCCACCCACCAAGCCGGTACGGGCACCCGCGACGGTAAAAGGCACTTTTTGTTGGCTCAACGTTTTCATCACTGCGGCAAGCTCGACTTCACTGCGAGGAAAGAACAGGTAATCGAAGGGCTTTGCGGATAATTTGGATTCATCACTGAGATATGCGGAATACTCAGCCTGGATGGTCGCAAATCCCTCAATCTGTTTGACTTGGGCGAAGTCCACCTCAGGCGCCGTTTTAGAACATATCTCGTACATTGCTAGTTTCTCCATAACAGGCAGCAGTTTTGTAAGTATACGCAATAATCAGGATACTGAAGCCTAATGTTTTACCTGATGTTTTACCAGCGCAGGCAAAATTGGGAAGTAGCTTTCTGTTTTACGGAACTAAAAATCAAAACGGTGTAATCATGCAAATAAGAAAACCTTCCATTTTTTCTTGTGAGCTTTATTACGCTGGCGGTGATTCTCTGACCTGCTTCCCGACACAGGAGGTCCACATATGAACGAATTGGTGATTCTGACTCCTGATACTTTCAAGATCGATGCCCAGCAATTATGCAAGCGCATTGAGGTCATTGCTGCAGCAGTGCTGCACGACACCATGGAAGACGCCCATATTCCCGTGCATGAGATTGCATCACGATTTGGTCAGCGCGTGGCTGACCTGGTTAACTCAGAGACTGAAAACAAACACAAGAACCTGCCTGCTTCAGAAACCTGGCTTGTCCGCAAGCAGGAAACCATTGATGCTCTGCAGGCTGAGAAAGATTTTGCGGTGAAGATGGCGGCGCTTGGTGATAAGCTTTCCAACCTCCGCGCCATGTATCGGGATTACCAGGCGATTGGTGACAAACTTTGGGAGCGTTTCAACCAGCGAGACCCAAAAATGCACGGATATTATTGCCGTGCTATCGCCGACGCAACAGCAGAGTTGGAGCAGTATCCCGAATGGCAGGAATACAACATGTTAGTGGAAAAGGTGTTTTCCCGATAACGATATACCGTGTGTTGCCTTTCCATTCATTATTCAGTGAGACAATGTTCACTGCTGATAGATCAGGTTAATTACCAGTCCAAAAAATCAGTTTATAAAAGTCACAACGAGGTGCCTGACCGCGCCATCCCGCCAGAAAATGTGCTCACTGGTTTCCTCGTCCAACCGCAATCCGGGCAGGTTACGGGAGGTTCCATCGGCATAAAAAATCTCGATTACATCGCGGTCGGCGAATTGAATCATTACCGGGACCTGACAGACAAAGGAGGTCAGCGTTCCTGTTGGTAATGATAGAGTCTGCTCTTCGCCGTGGACATTTTTATACTTAAGATTACACGGCGATGAGAGAAACTCTGTTGGATCGAGTAGATACGGGTCAAAGATCAGGCGACCTTCTTCAAACCGCATGCCAACTTCCAACTGGCGGGTCAGGATCTCCTCTTTTACCATACCGGTCATGCCTGGCTGGCGGGCACCGCGCCCTTTGGGGGTGTGAGAATATGGGTCCGTGGGAAAGGCGCCATATTCAGCTGGCGTTTTCTGATACCCCAACCCCGCCCGAACATCCCGATAGAACTCGCACAGTTTTTCCGCGGCAGGTTCATTTTGAAAGCGGACAGCAGTTTCCTGGACTGCCAGCAGCAGCTTTGAGACCATGTGCCAGTAGATGCTCCCCAACCCTTCGTAGGCAAAGAACGTACCGGAACGACCCGTAAACTCGGCATGTCGGAAGGTATCCTCAAACAAGTGCTCAATAGCGTCACTTTCCTTTTCCACCAGTTCTGCAACCTCAGGCTGGCCTTGGAGGGTGATCAACACCTGGCGGACATCCCTCACATTGCGCAGGCTGCTGGCAAAATGAAATAACCCATGGTTATCCTGGGTGAAGAGCCTGGCATCATGATCTTCCACCAACCGAGAAGGTAACTTCAGGTGGCTGAGCTGCTCCGGCAGCAAGATGTTCTTTTTGAGGAACAGGGGAAGGACTCGATCTGGATAGAGGATATAAGTGTGTTGATCCGCGCGATAAAGCGAGCTGTGGCGCAGGCTCTCCAAAAGCGAAATCGATTCATCACTACTCAACAAACCGGATGAAAGGATCGCAACCTGTCCTTCAAGCATCTCGTACAGGCGGTCCACGTAGGCGCGTCCCGGTTCCAGGCGCAACAGGTTATAAGCGTGGTAGAGCGCGTCTGAACGTCGGTTGGCGCGTAAACTATGCTCAATGTATTCCTGCGCAGTCGCCAGAAACGCTCTTAGTTCGCCTGGTGACACCTGGCTCATCGTACCGCTGAAGCCCTTTTGGTAGAACAACAGACGATACTCACTGCCAGCCTGACCAAGCGCATCCATCATCTGCCTGCGTGACTCGGGCTTGAATTTACTGCTCAGATTGGGATGGAAGTTCTGAAGCACTGCGGCGATGCTTTGTAACAAATTAGCAACTTCAGTATGCAGGGAAAATTCGCCCTTTTCATCCTCAACCAAGCGGCGGAAAAATGCCACGAAGCGCCGCAGGTGACCCAGAGTCACGACCGAAAGCCCATACCCCACCAGGGCATTGTTTGCGTCGTTCCACTCCGGGCGCTGTGTATTCATCCAAATCCCGCCCTCGGGGACGAAGTTGACCAGCTTGGCTAACAAAAGCGTGAGCAGCTTTTCGGTCAGGGAGGCGTGTATCACCTTACCATCAGCAAAAGACAAAAGCCGCGCGTCGCTGCCATTCTGACGCGCCAGTTCGAGGATGCGTTCATGCAGGGTGTGATCAAACGTGATCGTGTTGTGAGGATCTTTCAGCAAATCCTGGTAAGGCTTAATGCGATAAGGCACGTTGGCATAACTGAGCACCGGGTCGTTTAGCCGTTGAGGCAGTTCGCCGGGATGGAAGCGGTCGCTGGCTTCCATCAGTTTTTGCAGATAGATGATCTGGTGATCGCTCCAATAGCCAATATTCGCCCAGGGATTGCCTTCTTCGGGAGCTTCCCAATCGATGCCAGCCCGGCTGACACGATAAGGGTTATACCCATCCGCCGTGGTAGCGCATAAGAAAGTATCCATGGTGGATTCTACAAATTGGGGATAAGAGTAAACCAAAGCTTCCCAATTCTGAAAAATATCACGCCAATTACCTGCATAGTCCAGCCGTTGAGACCCATCCGTTTTTTTCAGGTTGATTGAAAACACATTCCACGGCCGGCTGGGGTCTCCGTGCCGGCGGCTGAACGTAAGAGGTAAGTAGGTGTTCAGCAAGCGGCGCAGATTGGGATCATGCAGGCTGGCTGCGTGAGAATGCAGCTCCGAAAGGCCAAACCCGGCTGGAAGCGCCGCAAAAAAACCGGCATGATCAACCACAAGATTTTGTTGATGGGTGGAGATGTAATCCATTAAGTCGGATTTTTCGATCCAATAGTTGTCAGCAAAAATACCGCCCCGCATCACGTTAAAGAGCACATTCGAGAAATGATGCGCGCTGGACTGGTTTTTTTCCGAAACCTGTAGGCCATCGGCACTTGCCACATATTGCTGTAAGTTTGAAGCGTTAAGTTCAACATCCTGTTCAATGGCTTGCCGCTTTGCATCCAGGGGCATTTTCAGGAAATCACGCAACCGTTCCAGGGCGGCGTGGTCCTGGTTCACATCCGCAATCAAGTGCCAGCTGGCTTCTTGCCCCGCCTCCAGGTGCAGGTATACATGAACAAAATACGCACCGCGTTCCCCCCGGACTTCCTTCTCGGTTTCAAGGCTTCCTCCAAAACGGAAGTGGTTTAATTGTGTGGATGATAACAGCACATGTTGCGGCTCCAGCCCTACTTGGAAAACTACGTTTGCAGCCAATGATTCGCTTGGTTCAGCCAAGTCGGTCAATCGAGAGTTGAGGGTGAATAAGCCAAGATTTGTTTCTTCATCTACTTCACTGCGTTTGTAGGCATCCAGCAGGCAACTGAATATGTTTTGGGTTGCTGAACTGACGTTTGCTGGCAGGATATTCTGAAGACCGTCCAGCACTTCCACATCGCATGAGGTATTTCGGCGATCGATGTTGCTCAACCAGGTTGTCTTTATGAAACCGAAGCGGTCTCCAGTGCGCCAGCCATACTGGATCGCCAGCCCGAGCGAATGGTTGATCTCCTCAAAGATCAGAGTAGTTCCCGGGATGTTTTTATAGAGGTTGCGTTCAACCTGGTATTGCCCCTCCTGCCGGATCGAAAACGGTTCCCAAAGCCATGTTTGGCTGCCGCGTGTAACGCGCAAGATCGTTTTCGCGCCCGTGTTTTCGGAGTTTTCGGTGAGTTTATCCTCGGTGTAATATGGGAATAACGCATGCTCCGCGTTCACCCGCCCTGCACTGAGCCCCCCGGTTGAGGAAATATACAACCAGTGATCAGCACCGCTGACGATGCTCATGAAAAATGGCGGCATGGCGTCATAGTGTTGAATTTTATAGAATGTCTCGCCAAGCATGGTTACATAAGCCCCAAGGGGTTCAGCCGGCGGGGGCGTGAGCAACGTACCACCAATCAGGGTCGGCACATAATCAGAATCCATGGTCTTGATTCTCCCTCGCCAATGAACCGGGCATCTTGGCTTTAGTCTACGAGCAATCCATTTCGTTTTATTACATCACTGAACCACCAGGCACTGTCTTTGATCGTGCGCTTTTGCGTTTCGTAATCGACATAGATCGCACCAAAGCGCTGGGAATAACCCCTTGCCCATTCGAAATTATCCAGCAGTGACCACTGCAAATAGGCAGTGACCGGAATGCCCGTCTGGATAGCCTGCCACACCATCTCGATGTGGGTTTGCAGGTAATCGATGCGACGCTGGTCGCGGACTCTGCCAGTCTCATCAGGCCCATCAGAATAGCTGGCGCCATTCTCCGTGACCATCAGCTGCTTGGGATGATACTCGCGGTTGATACGCTCAAGCAACTCATACAAGCCCTGAGGATAGAGTTCCCAGCCCATTTCCGTCTTGGGTACGTCCCGATTTTCGTTATGCTGCCCATTCGATTTTGCTGAAATGAACTGCCGGGTGTAGTAATTGATTCCCAGGAGGTCAGTTTCCTGCGCGATCAGATCCATGTCACCAGGCTGGATAAAGTCAGGCTCAATCGACTCCAGCACGCCCATGCGGACGTAATCCTCCAGCATGTCTTTGGGATATCCGCGCCCAAAGATCGGGTCGGTGAACCAGCGGATCAGCTCTCCGTCCATAAAGCGGATAAGGTCATTGCTGACTGGGGCATCGGGGTCGTTGTGGATCGGGCTCATGTTTGGCACGATCCCAATCTGTGCATCCGGGACTGCTTTTCGCAATTCCCTGACCGCCACGCCATGAGCCAGCAGAACATGGTGCGCTGCCAAAATACCCTTGGAGCGGTCTGTCATCCCAGGTGCGTGTTCGCCAAAGGTATAACTCAGATGGCTAGCACACCAGGGCTCATTGATGGTGAACCAGGTCTTGACTCTGTCTCCAAGGAGGTGAGCAACCACGCTTGTATACTCGGCAAACGCATCCACGACAGAACGGTTCAACCAAGCATTCTCGAGTGCTGTTGGCAGATCCCAGTGATAGAGCGTCGCCAGAGGTTGGATGCCCGCTTCCAGGAGCCCATCCACCAGCCTGCTGTAAAAGTCCAAACCGGGTTGATTGATCCTGCCGCGTCCTTCCGGCAGAATGCGTGGCCAGGCGATGGAAAATCGGTAAGCCTTATAACCCAGCGATTTCATCAGTTGGATATCTTCCTGCCAGCGATAATAGTGATCGCAGGCGACATCCCCATTATCGTTATTCAGGATTTTTCCGGGCGTATGGGAAAACACATCCCAGATCGACTTTCCCCTGCCGTCCGCCTTCACCGCGCCTTCGATTTGGTAAGAAGCAGTGGCAGTCCCCCACAGGAAGTTATCCGGAAATTTTTGTAGTTTTGGCATCACGCTTTTCCTTTTCTGATCAAATGAGTTGTGTGAAAGTGGATTTCAATAAAGGGTAGAGTTCCCGGTAGACTTGATAGGCATGCCGGTAAGTCTCAAAAGTTTCAGGGTTGGGATCGGTCTTGCCGGTAATATGGATGGTGTCATGACAGGCAGATACCACATCCGGCCATTCGCCTGCCCCCACTCCAGCCAACAAAGCAGCCCCAAAACCCCCTCCCTCGGCGGTGTTGACGCTGACCAGTTCGCTTTCCAGCACATCCGCCAGGATTTGCCGCCACAACGCGCCCTTTGTCCCACCTCCCGAAGCGCGCACCTGGCTGACGTTTTCCAAACCAGCATCGCGAATGAGGTTGAAGCTATCTTTCAAGCCAAAAGCAACACCCTCCAGCACAGCCCGGGTCATATGTCCGCGCGTGTGGCGCAGGGTCAGACCAATGAAGGCGCCCCGGGCAAATGGGTCCGGGTGTGGGGTGCGTTCGCCACTCAAATAGGGCAGGAAGAGCAGCCCTTCGCTTCCCGCAGGAACCGATTCCGCCTCGTGCAGCAGGTCGTCAAAGCTGACCCCGGGTGCCAGGGTGTCGCGGTACCACTGCAAGCTGCCGGCTGCGGAGAGCATCACCCCCATAAAATGCCAGCGATCCGGCAAGGCATGGCAAAAGGCGTGCAGCCGACCTTCCGGCTGAACAAAAGGCGCCGGAGTGGTGGCGAAGATCACGCCGCTCGTTCCGACTGTCAGCCCGATAATGCCCGGCTCCACTGCTCCAACCCCCACCGCGCCAGCCGCCTGGTCGCCACCGCCCGCAACCACCGGGGTGTCAGGAGTCAATCCGGTCAGTGTTGCAGCATGTTCATTCACATAACCTGTGATCTCCGGACCTTCGTAGGTTGGGGGCATCCATTCGCGCGGGATGTCCAGCGCTTCGAGCAGTTCTGCGGACCAATCGCGGGCTTTCAGGTCAAACAGCACGGTGCCTGAGCCATCCGCCTTGTCCATCGCAAACCCGCCGGTGAGTTTGTAGCGAATGTAATCCTTGGGTAAGAGAACGTGGTGAGCCCTCGCGTAAACTTCGGGCTCATTTTCCGCAACCCACAGGATCTTCGGCGCGGTGAAGCCAGTCAATGCGACATTGCCGCTGATCTGGATAAATCTCTGTTTGCCGACCCTGCGGTGGATCTCGTCGCACTGCGCCTGGCAGCGCTGATCGTTCCATAAAATCGCCGGGCGCAGCACTTCACCTTCCGCGTCCAGCAGCACGAGCCCATGCATCTGACCCGTGAGCCCCACTGCTTCAATTTCGCTGGAGGAAACTCCCGTTTGAATGATGACGTCTCGGATGCTCTGAATGACCGCCTGCCACCACTCGGCAGGGTCCTGCTCGGACCAGAGCGGCTTGGGAGAAGAAAGGGCATGCGGCGAGGATGCTGTGCCCAAAACCACGCCCTTGCGGTCAATCAGCAGTGCCTTGCTGCTGGTGGTGGAGACGTCAAGCCCCAAAAAATATGCCATCGCAATCCTCCTATGGAGTAACCGTGACCGGGCAGTCAAACACCCGGTCTTGTACGATTTGATTGTTCTCTCCACTCACTTCGAACACACCCTGCAGGCGGATATCCTCAGAGGAGCTGCCTACCAGGATCTTTACTGTGCCCGGTTCCAACACCAAATTAAGGCCTTCGCCGTAGTACGCTAACATGTTGACAGGTAGTTCAAATCGGATGTGTTTCTTTTCGCCCGGCAGCAAATGCACGCGCGCAAAACCGCGCAGTTCCTGCACCGGTCGAGGGTATGCTGCATACTCATCACTGGTGTAGAGCTGCACAACCTCGTCACCTGCAACCTCCCCCGTGTTTCTGACATCAAAGGAGATTTGCAGCGTTTCATCCAAACCGGCATCCTGTTTGTCCAGTAACAGGTGGCAGTACTTAAATTGGGTGTAGCTCAAGCCATGCCCGAATGGAAACAGCGGTTTTACGGGCTCATTGACGTAATCACCGTAGATGTTGGAGCGCATGCCAGAGGGCTTGTGGTCGTAGAAGATCGGCACTTGCCCGGCAGAACGCGCGATCGAAACAGGCAATTTGCCGCCGGGGTTGATCCCGCCCAGCAAAGCGCTGACAATCGCGCCTGCCCCTTCCTCACCAGGCACCCAGGCTTCAAGCACGGCATTGGAGTCCTCAACGAAAGCAGGGATGGATAAAGGCCGCCCATTGATCAACACCAGCACGACCGGTTTGCCTGTCTCGAGGATCGCCTGCAGCAGTTCCGCCTGCACGCCAGGAAATCCGAGGTCGGTCGTGTCGCGGAATTCGCCCGTGGTGCAGTCATAAGCCAGCCCGGATTTGTGCCCGAGCACGACCACTGCCACATCCGCTTCCTTTGCGAGAGCAACCGCCTCGGCAAAACCGGATTTATCGTCGCCGAAGATATCGCAACCTTTGGCGTAGTGCACTGCAGTGGAAGGCGGCAACGCTTGCTTTAAACTTTCCAAAACGGTTGGGATCTCAACCGGCATCGCATCCATGTCCGCCTGGGTCAAGCCCTGGTAACCGGATCCTTCAGGCGGATCCTGGAATAAGAGCTCACGCATGGAAGGATAGGAGTAATCCCCTGCCATACAGCGCCAAGTATCCGCGTTCGGTCCAATCAGCGCGATCTTTTTTATTGACGGTTTGAGCGGTAGGGTTCCATCGTTCTTGAGCAGCACCAGGCTCTGCCCGGCAATCTGCTTTGCCAGCTCCCGGTTGGCAGGCGTTTCAAACTCTGCCAAAACAGCGCCCTCATCCACGTATGGGTTCTCAAACAGTCCCAGTTCAAACTTCTTGCCAAGGTGGCGCGTAACGGCGAGGTCAATCGTCTCAAGCGAGATTTCGCCTGCTTCCAGAGCTTCCACCAGACCAGGCATGTAGCAGTCAAAAGTGGGCAACTCAACGTCAATCCCGGCTGTGATTGCTCTGATGGCAGCGTCTTTGCGGGTCGGAGAGGATTTGTGATAAGTATGGATCATGACAACAGCTTCATAGTCCGAGACAACCACGCCGTCAAAACCCAAAGTATCACGCAGCAGGTCGGTTAGGATGCGCCTGGAAGCAGCCACGAGCTCGCCATCCAGTTCTGGATAGGCGTTCATCATCGACATCAATCCTGCATCGCGAATGGCAGCCTGGAAAGGCGCCATGTAGACGTCCCATAGGTCTCTTTCACCCAAGTGCACCGGACCGCAATTGAGCCCGCCCTGCGAAAAAGCATGCCCAATGAAGTGCTTCCCTGTCGCCATCACGGCTTTTTCAGGCTCTTGCCCCTGCAATCCCTGGATATAGGCTTTGCCAAATTGGGTCACGAGTAAGGGATCTTCGCCAAAAGTCTCTTCGATCCGTCCCCAGCGTGGATCGCGCCCCACATCCAAAACTGGCGCCAAGCCTTGCCGGGCACCAATCGCCAGCATTTGTTTGCGGATCTGCTCTGTCATTTCCCGGGCAAGCTCCGGTTGAAAGGTGCTGGCAAGGCCTATCATTTGCGGGTAGACCGTGCTGCCCAAAGCTGTGACGCCGGAGCAACATTCTTCATGGTTGATGGTGGGTATTCCCAGGCGCGTCTCTTCCAGCAGGAATTTCTGGATCCGGTTGTAAGTCCGGGCGGTCTTCACGGGCGAAAGGTTGCCCGCGCCTGCGATGCGGGTGATCTGCCCCACTCCATCCTTAAGTTTTGCCCTTACTTTTTCCAGGTCCAACTGACCCTTGGATTGAAGTTCATAGAACCAATATCCGCCGAGCTGACGGAGTTTCTCCTGGAGGGTCATTTGCGCCAATAAGTCGCTGACGCGCTTTTTGATGGGAGTGGAGGTTGGGGTCATGGTTGTCTCTTTCGATCCTTTTGTGACTAAAAGCCTACGAACGCATGCCGAGCAGCAGATCGACGGTTAGTTGGTCGAGCCGTTCATATTTGAGCCCGCGGTCTGCGATGGTTTTCCGATCAAACGCATGTGCCTTGATTGCTTCGGCTTTTTCGGGTGAGTACTTGCCAAACACGGCAGCAAGCGCAGGGTCTTCCGCGTTGATCTCAGCCAAAATCGCCTGGATTTCAGGGTCGGCATTGAATTGAGCAGCTTTTTCCTTCAGCATCAGGTAGGTGCGCATGCAGCCGCGCGCGAAGTCCTTCACGCCTTCGTAGTCTTCCGTGCGGTAGGCATGGGCATCAAAGTGGCGGGAACCGCTATAGCCGACATCTTCGAGGAATTTTACCAGGTAGAAAGCCGCCTTGAGATCGCGCGAACCAAAACGCAGGTCCTGGTCGTACCGCCCCGGATACTGGTCGTTGAGGTCGATGTGGAAGAGTTTGCCGGCTTCCCATGCCTGGGCGACACCATGCATGAAGTTCAGCCCAGCCATGTGTTCGTGGGCAACTTCGGGGTTGACGCCAACCATCTCGGGGTGATCGAGCGTTGCGATAAAGCCAAGCATGTGACCCGTGGTGGGGTTATAAATATCTCCTCGCGGTTCGTTGGGTTTGGCTTCGAGGGCAAATTTCAACCCGTAACCTTTATCGAGGTTGTATTCACACAGAAAATTCAACGCTTCGCGATTGCGTTTGATCGAATCGACCGCGCTTTTACTGCTATCGGTCTCGGTGCCTTCGCGTCCGCCCCAGAAGACATAAATCTTCGCGCCAAATTCGACGCCCAGGTCGATGGCACGCATGGTCTTCTGCAGAGCATAGGCGCGCACCTTGGGATCATTGCTGGTAAAGGCGCCGTCTTTGAAGACCGGATCGCCAAACAAGTTGGTGGTTGCCATAGGCACAACCAAGCCGGTTTCATCCAATGCTTTACGAAATTCGCGTTTGATGGCTGCTTCTTCCGAAGGACTGGCATCGATCGGGATCAGGTCGTTATCATGGAAATTGACACCATACGCTCCAACCTCGCTGAGCAGATAGACTAACTCTGCCGGGGTTTTGGGAGCGCGCACCGGGCTGCCAAATGGATCCCGACCACCTGAGCCAACAGTCCACAAGCCAAATGTAAATTTATCTTCGGGTTTTGGAATAAATGTTTTCACCGTTCATCTCCTTGGTTTATCGTTTTTTATCAAGTGCCTTGACTAATAGTTGTTTCAATTTTCAACCAACTCCACCAGTATGTTTACCAACTGGGTGCCCTCAGGAGGAATTGGAATAATCCGACCTTCAATGATTCGACCATCCACACTAATCCTGGTCGAGTTTAGGCCGCTGCACCGTTCAACTTTGATGTTATAGACCACCCCGCGGAAGAGGCGTTTCGCCTCAAAGCCAGCCCAGTCGCTTGGAATGACCGGACTTAGCGACAAGCCGGTGTAGGTCGGTTTTATCCCGAGGATGTACTGGGTGATCGCCACGTAATTCCAACTGGCGGTACCCGTCAGCCATGAGTTTTTGGCTTCGCCATGCGTTGGGGCGTCCTTGCCGGCAATCGTCTGGGCGTAAACATAAGGCTCACAGCGGTGAACCTCACTGATCGCCTCCCGCACAGATGAATTAATGCGTTTGTAGTAATCGAACGCCCGGTCTCCCCTGCCAATGACCGTCTCCGCGATCATGACCCATGGATTGGAATGGCAGAAGACGCTTGCGTTTTCCTTGTAACCCGGTGGGTAAGAGGAGATTTCCCCCAAACGCAGCTGATAATGCGTGAATGCCGGGTTAAGTACCACGATACCATGTGGGGTTGCCAAACGTTCTCTGACCGCGTCCAGCGCCTGGCGGGCTTTGCCATCCGCCACCCCCAAGCCAGCCATCACGCATAGCCCCTGGGGTTCGATGAAGATCTGACCTTCGTCGTTGAGGTGCGAACCGAGAGGTTCGCCAAAGGCGTCATAAGCACGTCTGAACCACTCGCCATCCCATCCGCCTTTCCAGATAGCCTGCTCCATCTCTTGCGCTTTTGCTGCGTAAAACTGGGGAGCAGGAAATTCAAACGACCTGCCAGTAAGATTCGAAGCGACAAGGGCGGAAAGTTCTGCCATTTCCTGGCAGGACAAGATGAACAAGCCAGCGATCATGACGCTTTCTGCGACGGTGCCATCCTGGTTAGTGGTGGTCTGGAAGGATTGTCCGGGCATGTCGGAGAAGCAATTGAGGTTGAGGCAGTCGTTCCAATCCGCCCTGCCAATCAATGGCAATTGGTGAGGTCCAAGGCGATCCAGCGTGTACTGAACAGCCCGCTGGAGGTGTTCGATCAAGGGCATCTCGGTGCCTGGTTGGTTCTCATAGGGCACCAGCTCATCAAGTATTGACAGATCTCCGGTTTCCTTGACATATGCCGCTGTTGCCAGCACCAACCAGTGAGGATCATCATTGAAGCCTGACCCAACATCATTGTTGCCTCGTTTGGTCAGGGGTTGGTACTGGTGGAAGGCGCCACCGTTTTCCAGTTGTGTGGCTGCAAGATCCAGCAGCCTTTCCCGGGCTCTTTCCGGCACCATGTGCACAAAACCCAGCAAGTCCTGGGTGGAATCGCGGAAGCCCATACCCCGCCCGATGCCGCTTTCGAAGTAGGATGCTGATCGGCTCATATTAAAGGTGATCATGCATTGGTAGGCGTTCCAGATGTTGACCATGCGGTTGGTGTCCACATCAGGAGTTGACACCACTAACTTGTTCAGCAGTTCCTGCCAGTATTCTTTTAATTCCTCAAATGCTGCGTCCACCCGCGCAGGTGAGAGGAACTCATGAATGATTGGCAGAACGCCAGCTTTGTTGATTGTGTTTGAGTTCGCCGGATCAAATTTTTGATCCGGTGGATTTTCGTGATAGCCCAGCAAAAAGATCACGCGTTTGACCTCACCAGGCTCCAAGTGAAGCTTGAGGTGGTGAGAGCCAATCGGCTGCCAGCCGTGGGCAACTGAATTCCGGGACTCTCCCTGTTCCACCACGAGGGGGGCATCCCATCCACGGTTGGATCCCAGGAAAGCATCCCGCTGCGTGTCGAACCCTGTCAGAGGTTCAGAACAAGCGAAAAAGGCGAAGTGGTTGCGCCGCTCGCGATATTCGGTCTTGTGGAAGATGGTGCTCTTGAGGACGTCCGCATCGCCGGAATCGCCAGAAAGGTTCGGCACCTCCACCTCTCCGGTGTTGAAGTTGCGCTGGAAGTTGGAGGAATCATCAAGAGCATCCCAGAGAGCAAACTCGACAGATGAGAAGAGGTCAAGGTGCGCTTCAGTTCCCCTTTCATTCGCCAGGGAAACATCCCACACTTCACATTCCGAATCCAATGGCACGAAGTAGCGCATCTGAGAGGTGATGCCATACTTTTTTGACCTGATGCGGGTATAGCCCATGCCGTGACGGCATTCGTAGCTCTCCAGGTCCTTCCGCACAGGCATCCAGCTCGGCGACCAAACCTCTTCACTGTCAGCATCACGCAAATAGATATAACGCCCGCCCATGTCCAGCGGAGCGTTATTGTAGCGGTAGCGGGTCAGACGTCGAAGGCGGGCATCCTTATAAAAGGAATATCCTCCGGCGGTATTAGAAATTAGGCCAAAAAATGAGTTCGTGCCCAGGTAATTGATCCAGGGCAAGGGGGTATCAGGGCGTGTGATCACGTATTCCCTGGAATTATCATCAAAAAAGCCAAAACGCATGCCGCATCCTCCACCTGGAACCAGCAATTATTACTGAAACAACCACTCCAGTAAGCGCAAGCCTGGGACTATCCGCCCAGAACTTGCACCCCACTTGACCTAAATGCGATCCTTTTCCAACCTCATTCCTTGACCGCACCCATCGAGATCCCGTTCACGATATAGCGCGAGAACAGGAAGTAGATGACGATGATCGGAACAACCGAAGCTGCCAGGCCCAGATAAATGGCTCCGTATTCGTGCCGATACACATCGCCCCTAAGGGTTTGAACTAACATTGGCAAGGTGTATTTATCACGCGAAGTGATCAGGATGAAGGCATTGAAGAAGTTGTTCCAGGATGCCACGAAAGCGAAAATACCCATGGTAAACATACCGGGTTTGGCAATCGGAAGCATAATGCGGTGGAAGATACCAAGTTCGGTGGCACCGTCAATCCGCCCGGCGTCGATCAGCTCGCTGATCATGATCGAGTCGAGATATTGCTTGGCGAAAAAGACCGAGCCGGCTGAAGCGATGCTGGGCAGGATCAGTGAAGCGTAAGAGTCCGTCAGCCCCAGTTTGGACATCCATTGGTAAAAACCGATGATGGAAAGCTGCATCGGGATCATGACCAGGACAATGATCATGTTATACAAGGATTTCTTACCCTTAAAGTTGTAGCCGACGATCCCATAAGCGGTCAGCATGGAGAAGTAAACAGTAATTACTGTGGTCAGAACAGCAATTGTCATGCTGTTTAAAAAGCCTCTTGGCAGATCCAGTCCTTTGCTGAGTAAGATTTTGTAATTTGTTAAGAGGTATTTACTCGGGAGCAAGCTGATGCCTTGCTGGATTTCCACCGTCGAACGGGTCGCATTAACAATCAGCATCCAAACAGGAATAAGGGTGATGACTACCAGGATCACCAGGAAAAGGTAGACAAATATTCGGGAAATAATGGTTCTGGTGCGATAACTTATCTTCATTGTAAGCCCTCCTATCTGTCAGCCTTGGCGGGCTGATCATTTTTTTCGCGTAAGAGAAAGAATATCAGCAGCGCGACCACGCTGGTCATCAGGAACACAACCAGACCGACCGCGGAGGCTGCGCCAATGTGACCTTTGCTGCTGTGAAATTTCATATACATATTGATGGTGTTTGTGAGGATTGAGTTGGACGGGCTTCCTCTACCATCCGTCAGCAGGTATGGGATGTCGAACATCTGCATACCTCCTACTAAAGATGTAACCAAAACGTAAATTAGAACCGGCTTGATCAAAGGTAAGGTAATCTTCCGGAACATCTGGAAGGTTCCCGCTCCATCGACCACTGCTGCTTCATATAAGGAAGGTGAGATAGCTGTCATCGCAGCCATCAGGAGGATCGTAGTCTGACCAAACCACATCCACCATTGAATAAAAACAACCAATCCGCGCATGATTGCCGGCTTGCGAATGAAATCGATCGCTTCAGGTAAGAATCCGGATCTGACCAGGAATTGGTTTACCGGGCCATAGAAAGAAAAGAGTGAAAAGAAAAGAGCCGCTACAGCCGAAGCCATCATAAGGTTGGGCATATAGAAGATCATGCGCCAGACCCCTACCCCTTTTAACTTCAGCCGATTATTCGTAAACCAGATTGCCAGCAGAAACGCCATACCCATCTGGGGGATGAAATTCATCAACCATAATTGCCAGGTATTTTTTACTGCAGTCATAAAGGTGTTGTCAGCAAACAATAGTTGGAAATTCCGTAAACCAGTGAAATTGTACGTGCTGGACATAAGCGTCCGGTCTGTGAAGCTCAAAACAATAGTATTAACTACCGGATATAAACCGAAGACCAAGAAACCTATGATGAATGGGGCAACAAAAAGATAACCATACTGATCATGCTTAAGTTTTTTAAACATAGTGCTCCTTCATTAGTCGTTTCATGAGCAGATGAGTCAGTACGGGATGTACTGACTCATCTATCTTAATCAGTTTTTAGAAATTACTCAATGACCAAATCCGGGAATTCATTGCGGACGGCATCCTTCCAGAGGGTCCACATCTCATCCAGGGTGATCGTACCTTCGAGATAGGAGTTCAAAGGATCATTGAGAGCGCGCTGAATGGCATCATCAGAGCCTTGCATCAAGCGGGCATTCACAGAAGGTGCAGCTGCAGCAAAACCGCCGTAGGAGTTCTGACCACCAAGGAATCTGCTCATCTCAGAGTCATCAAAGGAGGCAGTGATCTTCTCGACAACAACCTGGCTGCCAACAAAGTCACCGGCTGCCTGATATTGATCATCAGGAACGGTGGGATCGATGGCTTTGAGGTATTCGTTGGTGTATACACCAGTTGCCCAGTTGGTCAGGTTTTCTTCATCCAGGGTGCAGAAGCGGATGAACTCTTTTGCAATGTCCATCTTCTTGGTTTCCTTCATCACACCCAGCCAGGTGCCGCCCCACTGATAGGGCAGAGGTCCTTCGATAACAGCCCAGTCGCCCTTGGTGGTGCTGGTGCCATCGGCAGAAGTGGAGTTGGGATACAGAACATAGGGAAGACCCCAGGTGGGGAGGAAGTAGCTGAAGACCCGCTTGGGATTGCCTGCGGCATCCGTAAGGGTGTCATTCATGCCAGCGAACCAACCTTCCTGCCATTGGGTTGCGCGAGCTTCATAACCGTTATCACGGAAGGTCTTGACCGTCTCAACCATCTTGTTGACCATTGGATCAACAGTCAGCTTGCCGTCAACAACCCAGGGTTGCTCACGATTTGCGAAGAACAGGTTCTGGAAGTCACCATTGGAGGCTACCATGTAGGTGTTGCCGCCGGATTTTTCCTTTACTACCTGGGCAGCAGCGATGTACTTGTCGAAATCGCCCAGGATCTCCTGCATTTGCACAGGATCATCGGTGCCAAAGTATTCCTTGGCAAGGCTGCGGCGATAGAAGAGGGCACCAGGGGTAGCCTGATAAGCATAGGCTTTGTGGACGCCGTCTGCCATACCAACTTCATAAACGAAGGGGTACATTTTCAGTTCATCTGCGTATTTCTGGAGATCGCCGATATCAGCGAGGAAATCGCTTTCAACATAGCTTTTCACGAATGCAGCCTCGAGTGCGACTACATCGGGAACATCAGCTGTACCGAGGGTGGCGAGCAGTTTGGTTTGATATTCACCGTTGGTCATGGGGATCATGGTGTAGACCACATCCACATTGGGGTGAGTTTTCTCAAAGGCAATTGCCATGGTGAGTATTTCGTTGGTGAAAGACCAGACATTCAGGACGGTCTTTTCGCCAGTGGCGGGGGCTTCTGCGGCTGGTGCTTCAGCAGCCGGGGCTTCTGCGGCCGGTGCTTCTGCGGCCGGGGCTTCTGCGGCGGGGGCTTTAGTGGCGGGAGTGCCACAAGCTCCGAGCACGAAGCTCATGACCAGTAATACTGCTAAAAATCCAAATAGACGTTTCATTTTCGTTCCTTTTCTCCTTATAGTTTTTTAGTGGTTGTGAAGACAAAAAACATGTGTCAATAATGAATAGCACCTCCTGTTTATTCCAGCGCTTTGAGAGCGCTCCCTTCCGTTTTAGCCCCCTCGACTATGGCTCTGGGATTTAAACTTGCCCCACACGTGTCACGTATGATCAATTCTGTATCGAGGATCATACGTCTGGCCGGTTTTGTACCTTTTTCGATCATATCTAAAAGCAGATCTACTGCCTTGATACCAAAATGAGTAATTGGCTGATGAACCGTAGTCAACTTGATTGGCAAAGTCGATGCGACAGGCAGGTCATCAAACCCCACAAATGCGATATCTCTTGGAATTTCCAATCCAACTTCCTGAACAGCCCGCATCGCTCCAATTGCCATCACATCGGACTGGGCAAAAATGGCATCTGGATGGAAGGGGAGCAGTTGTTGCATGGCAACATAACCGCTATTCTCCGAAAAATCGCCTTCGGCGATCAGCGAGGGATCGATCTCCCTGCCAGCTTCAGCCATTGCCTGTTTGAAGCCTGACTGCCGATCCGCCGACGTGGTGCTGTGAATTGCTCCCGTGATCATGCCAATTCGCTTATATCCAAGCTTGATAAGGTGAGAAGTGGCGTTTTTTGCAGCTAAAACGTTATCCACATCAATGTAATTGACAGATTTTTCCTCGAAAGGTCGCCCTAAAATCAGTAAAGGTAACTGCGAGGAAATCAATCGCCTGAAGAGCATGTCGTCTGAATTACCTGATTGCAACAAAATGCCATCCAGCATACCTCGCCGTAAAAGACGGGGAGTGATCTCATTTTCGTCTTCCTGGTTTCCCACCAAAAAGAGTGAGAGCGTCAGATGATGATTATTGCACGCGAACGCTATGCCCTGGGTGAGCTGCGGGAAGTAAGGATCAGTAAAAAAGGCGCTTGTCGTTCTTGGAATGACCAACCCGATCATGTTCGTCCGCTGGGATGCCAGTGATCTGGCGGCGGCATTAGGGTGATAACCGGTGGTCTGAATGATCTTTTCGACCTTTTTGCGGGTGGCTGCGTCCACATTGGGACTGGCATTGACAACCCGCGAAACGGTTGATCTGGAAACACCAGCTAATTTTGCAATATCCTCAAGTTTTAGATCATTCATGTGTTAGTTTGTTTGCGCTAATTAAGGTGAGTTGCTTTGGGAGCGCTCTCATGAGTCATTATAGTATATTGAAAGTCAGTTTGTCAATAGTTTTCTCAAAAATCCGGTGTGCCCACATGGTTGCCAAAGACCACGATGGGAAAATGGGCTGTCATTACCGATTGGGCTCCTGATAACAATTTGGACAGTCGCGTAAATTGTGTTCCCTCATTAATTTCGAGCAAGGTTGGATGAGGTTCAACGCGAAAGAGCTATCTTGCGCTAACTCCGTTTCCATTAACTGAATTCTCAGTAAAACAAAGTTTCCATCCGTCGCCTGCCTGAGATCTTCGTAAAAAGTACCGACCGAGCCCAGGTGGTTGCGTTCAATCCCTCGTTTGTTTTTGGATCACACCACCTTTTTCTGCAACCGCTGTGGAGGTTTGGCGTAAATTTTGAGGTAGCCAGGAACTTCGTTTACAAGAATGCCAGACTGTTTGATCTAACTTGTGCTCTACAGAGTATGCCAAAATAGGTAAATAGTTTGGATCCCCCTAACTATCTACTGCCTTTAACAGCGATATAACCTCCCCGTCTGTAACCTGTCTAAAATCCGCGTAATAAGCCCCAACTGCGCCGAGATAATACGATTCAATCCGCAGTGAGACTAACTCCACACCCATCGACTCCAATTTGCGGGCAGTATCAGAAGGTGTAACTGGAATCGCGACAACCACGCTTTTGGCTCCGCGTTTTTGCATCTCAGTGATCGCTGCGAACATCGTCAGGCCTGTTGCAATGCCGTCATCCACAATGATTACCGTCCTGCCATTTACGTCTCGAGGTGGTTTCTCTCCGAGATATTCTTTTCTGCGCCTGCTAAGCTCGGTCCTTATCCGGTCAACTTCCTGTTGGAACCATACCGGATCAACCTCAGCCACCTCAGATTCATTGCGAATTGGCTCCCCCTCTTCGGCTACAGCAGCAATGGCATACTCTGGACATAAAGGATGACCAATTTTTTTGGTGAGAACAAGATCCAATGGGGCATGGAGTTTTCTGGCAATTTCCACGCCTAAAACAACACCACCCCTGGGAAGCGCGAAGATAATCACCCCTTTATCAGAATAAACCTCCAATGCTTCAGCCAACCTCTCGCCTGCATCTCTCCTGTCCTTGAAAATCATTGAGCCATCTCCAACAGAACATCAAATTCTCAATTAACAGTATACGTCATTGTGCGACCAGTAAGTCGTCTTGCAAGGTGGAATTATCACCACAACAGATAGTTTTATGATGATTTTGGTTTCAGAGAAGATATGTGATCGCTGAAACGCAGTTCATCCCTGCTTTATACTATAAGCAATCAATAAAAACGTCAGACTAACGCAGGTAATTCTCATCTATCGGAGGTCAGCTGTGGAGATTGAAAAGAGCAGCAACTTTGTTTACAAGAATGCCAGACCGCTTGATCTGGCGAGATGGAAGTTTCTTTTTCAAGACGGAAGCAAGAACGATGTCCTCTCCCATCTACAAATCTACCAAAACCCGGATGGCGGCTTTGGACATGCGCTTGAGCCGGATTGTTGGAACCCCCATTCCTCTCCGGTTCAGACCTGGGCAGCCACCCAGATCATCAAAGAGATCAGCCTGGAGGATCAAGAGCATCCGATCATCCAGGGCATTCTGAAATACCTCGCCTCAGGAGCGGACTTCGACGGGCACACCTGGGCGAATACCGTCCCCACCAACAACGATTACCCCCATGCCCCTTGGTGGGGCTTCTACGCCACTCCGGAGACCACCTACAACCCTACTGCCAGCCTGATCGGCTTCATCCTGAAGCTCGCCGATAAAAACAGCAACCTCTTTGAAACGACGCGCGTTCTGGCACAGGAAGCTTTCGGTTATTTCATCTCACATTACCCCTTGGATGCCATGCACACCGTGGCTAACTACGTGGATCTGTACGAATATCTACTTGAAAGCGAAAATGATGATCTTTTGGATATGGCAGATTTCAGACGTATACTGCAAGGACAGATCCGCCAGGTTATTACTTACGACACATCAAAATGGACGTTGGAGTACGTCTGCAAACCGTCCCTCTTCATTAACAAAAAGACCAGCGATTTCTACCAGGAGAATAAAGCCATCTGCGACTATGAATGTGAATTCCTGGCGAAAACGCAGGAAGTTGACGGCAACTGGGCAATCACCTGGGACTGGGGAGCCTACCCCGAAGAGTGGTCCATCAGCAAGAACTGGTGGAAATCGGATTTGATCATAAAGAATATGAAGTACCTGAAAGCGATGTGTGGTGAGCCATGAAATCAGAACTAATCACCCCTGGCGGCATGAATTTCAGGCTATGCGCAGCATACCAATTCAAAGAATTGTAACTGAATAAAAGAGGCTTCCACCGAAACTACTGCCCCGGCTGCGTTCCGAGGGATGAGAACTGCGCCCACATGTCACGCTGGTGTGATCTGCTTGGAAAGGGTAGAGTTCGGTCCTGTTTTGAGTGCACTGATTACCCCTGCAAACGCCTGAAAAGCCTGGATAAACGCTACCGCACAAAATATCACATGAGCATGATCGAGAACCTGAACGCCATCAAAGCTGCTGGCAAGGAGCGCTTCCTGGCGGCGCAAGAGGAGCAGTGGCGCTGCCCAACTTGCAGCGGAACGATCTGCTGCCACAATGGTCTTTGCCTGAACTGCCAGTTTGACATCTTCTGGGCATCCAGCTTTTTTAGTAGGCAGCTTTGTTCCGAATACAGAGCTACGCTAGGCGGAATTATCATCTTTTCTTATAAACTGATAAAAAGACCAGCTCTAAGTATGAGTTGGTCTTTTTATATGACTATTCACTAAATGACTTGCTTTGCTCGAAGCTCAGCAACCTGGTCGGAGGTAAGTCCCAGGTATTGGCTAAGGATTTTTTCTGTTTCAGCGCCCAGTACTGGTGCCGCCAGGCGGATCTCACCCGGCGTTCGGCTGAGCTTGATCGGGATGCCGGGTATGCGCGTTGTTCCAGCAATCGGGTGTTCCACATCTACGATCATATCCCTGGCGACAACCTGCTCATTGCTGACCACCTTGTCGACTGTGTTGATCTGTCCGCAAGGGATCCCGGCGTCATCGAACATGTGCTGCCACTCATCTGCAGTTTTGGTCATAAACCTCTTCGCCAACAGCGGGCGCAACTCAGCATAGTTCTCGTTGCGTTGAGGGTTGGTCTTAAAACGCGGATCACTGGCAAGGTCGAGTTCCATCTGCTGGCACAAAGTTGCCCATAAACGGTCATTCCCGGCTGATACCATGATTGGAGCGGTCAGGGTGTCGAAGGTTTCAAAAGGCACGATCGATGGGTGCCGGTTGCCAATCGGATGGGGGATCTCCCCGGTAAATTCATAGCGGGAGATGGCATTTTCCAGGATGGCAACCTGGCAGTCGAGCATCGCCACATCCACCACCTGCCCCATGCCTGAGCGTTCGCGTTCATGCAGCGCTGCCAAAATCCCAATCGCGCAGAAGAGACCGGCAGCGATATCGCCGATGGATGTACCCACCCGGGTGGGAACGCCATCCGCTTGACCAGTAATGCTCATGATGCCGCCCATAGCCTGCACCACAGCGTCATAAGCCGGGCGCTGGCTGTAGGGTCCGGTCTGACCGTAGCCGGTGGAGGATGCATAAATAAGACGCGGATTGATCTCTTTCAGCACATCGTAGCCCAAGCCCAATTTCTCCATGGTGCCAGGTCGGAAGTTTTCGACCAGAACATCCACCTGTTTCACCAGCGCCTTGAGAATCTCTTTTCCTTCGGGGGTTTTGAGGTTCAGGGTGATACTTTCTTTGTTGCGGTTCAGACTCATGAAATAAGCGCTTTCACCATTTTTATAAGGACCATAAGCCCTTGAATCATCCCCTTTCTCGGGTTGTTCAATCTTGATAATTTCCGCACCGAGATCTGCCAATACCATCGTTGCGTAAGGTCCCGCTAAGACACGTGTCAGATCCAACACTTTAATGTCAGATAATGCGCCCATTTCAAATCCTCCAATCAATCTATTTGTTGCATGAATTCAGAATCCCTTCTAAACAAGGGATTCTGAACTCTATTAGTTTATTGACTATTCGACTTCGTCAATAGCGATACAGCGGCAGAAGGCGCTTTCGCCATATTGGAATTTCCAGGGCAGCGTGCCCAGGATCAGACGCTTGTTGAGCACCTTGTCGATCTCGCCGCCGATATTCTCGACATGGATGATCTCCCAGGGTTTTGGGAAGACCTTGATGTGCATCGCCTGGTACTGTTCTGGCCAGGGGTAGATCTCGTTCAAACCCTTGCCGTAACGCTGTTTCATGTAGGCGTCGCAAGCCTGAGCCTCACCGGGCTCCCAATCGCGGATTTTGGTGTTCATGGGGTGATCAGCAGAGCCGCAGTCCACGGCGATGTGCTTGATCTTCATGTCCTTGATCCAGTCAATGAAATCCAAGGAAGGACCGGGGTGGCGCAGCATATAGCGGCGTTCGTTGGCTTCGGGTTGATCAAAACCGTAGCGATGGTAGCCGGTGTTGATGTAGAGAATGTCGCCGGTTTTCACTTCCACACGGTCCATGATGTCCTGGGGAGTGTAAATGGACCAATCTTCAGAAATGTCAGAAAGATCCACGACCACGCCCGGACCCATCAGCTTATCCATCTCCAAGGAGGCAATGTCGCGCCCGGCGGTGTCAAAATGCAGCGGACCATCCAGGTGCGTGCCCACATGGTTGGAGGTAGTGATGAGCATGCCATTGGCGCCATTCGGGCTGAGGCGCTTGAAGAATTTCACTTGCAGCGGCTCATAGGTCGGCCAGGGTGGTGTGAGAATACTTGTATTTTGTGTTAAATCGTAAACCTTTACTTTGTCCCAATTCTTAATCATAGTTCCTCCAGTAGATTATTCCTCCAGAAGACCTTCGTCTTCAAGGAGGTTTACGAACGCTTCCAAAGCTTGTTCAAAGCATACCATCGGTGGATGCACGATGCCCGCGCCCACCTGACCCACTCCCGCTTCTTTATGGGCAATGCCTGTGTTGATCACAGGCAACACCTGGGTTTCAATCACCTTGCGGATATCAATGCCGGTTGGAGCACCTCTGAAATTCATCGGAGGCAGCTTGTAGGCGCGGCTTTCCTCAGTGGTGATCTCATACATGCTGGTGGTATATCGTACTGCATCTTTCGGCGTGCCGCCGACAAATTGCACAATTGCCGGCGCGGTCGCCATCGAAAAACCGCCGATACCGAGGGTTTCCGTGATGCAGGAATCTCCCACATCCGGGTTGGCATCCTGCATGGAAAAGCCAGGGAAATACAACCCATCGATGATCTCCGCCGGCGCAGTGAACCAGCGAGCACCAAGCCCGGCTACCCGAATACCAAATTCAGTTCCGTTGCGCGCCATGGTGTAGACGATGGTTGAATGTTTCACCTTTCCTGCAGGTTCCAAAGTAGCTTTCGCAGCCGGCATGGAGAGATTCAGGAAGGTATGGTCATTGCTGTTCAGGAATTCCAGCACGACAATTTTTTCTTCATTGCTGAATGAAGTTTTCAGGATGCTGGGAGCAATTTCGCGGATCAGCAAAGAGGTGGCCGCTTTGTTGCGGTTGTGAACCTCGTCACCCATCTGCACCGCCTGCGCGATCATGATTTTCAGGTCGATTGGTCCATGAATTTCAATGGTCTCTTTCAGCACGGGATAGAGCACTTTCTCCATCCACTGCAGGTGCTTGATCACTTCGGGTCCATATGCGCCCATGCGCAGAACCTTGCCAAGACCTTCATTCAGGGTGCAGTATGCCCGGTTGCCATAGGCTTTGTTTTCAATGATCCAAACCGGCATCCTCGATGTCACTATACCCGCCATCGGACCAACCGCGTCATGGTGGTGGCAGGGATCAAACCTCAGCTTTCCGGAGGCTGCGTATTCAGCTGCTTCCTCGGGGGTCGCAGCCAGACCCTCGTACATCAGCCCTGCCATGACGCCGCCACGCAGGGGACCAGACATCTTCTCCCACGTGATCGGTGGACCCGCGTGGAGGAACAGATCCTTTGCCATGCCAGGGATGACATCTCCCGCCACACCCAAGCCGATCAGCGTCGGCTGTCCATTCTGGATGATTTCCAGAGCTTCTTTATTTGCAGTTTCAATAAGTTCTATCAATGTCTCAGTCCTTTCAAATTATGATTTCTTGACCTTGTTGATCTTGCTAAGCAGGTCGAGCATGTTTTTTTTGCCCCCTGCTTTTGGCTTCCAATTCACCTGCACCACCGTGACTCCCTGGCTCTTTAAGTCGTTATGGAAAGACTTCAAGCCAAGGTTGACAACTTTGAGTTCCTGTTTAAAGAGGTCGTTAACGGACATCCTAAACTCCTTTCTTGATGCGCTGCATGACTTTATCGGTAAGGCGAACTGCCTGCGCGTTCGAGGGCATCACCAGGATGCCTTCAGCTTGGAGGGTTGCAATCGATTTGTTCAGATCCTGGTTATCCAGCTCGGTGCCGCAGACCGACGCGATCACAACTACATCCTTGCTTTGCCTGGATAATCGCTGGCGTATTTCACGCACAGAGGCAACCACCGCGCCTGCCGGATCATTGTACGAACCAAACCCGAGCACCACGTCCACCAGGATCACAGCCGTTTGCCCATCCACGTGTGAGCGGAAAAATTCAGTCCGGGTTTGCGGATCGATCATGGGGTGTGGTCTGCCGCGGGTGAACTGGTCCTCACCAAGGTCCAGGCAGATGTGACCGCGTCCTGAGGGCAGGTTTTCGATCGCCATTTCAGGTGAGAGGGGAATGTTGGAATAGATGTTGTGATGTACGCCTAAGAGTTTCATCGCCTCATCTGCCAGCGTTCCGCCGGTAAAGAGCGCGCGCAGTTCGGTTTGGTCGCTCTTCAGGCGTGCCACTGCATCTTCAACGATCTGGTCAATCTCGTCCTCGGGCAGCGAGAAGCCTGTGAAGTCCGCATACTCCTGGCCGCGCAGCACTTTGACCGCCTTCTGGGCAGCGTCCTCAAGGCTGATGCAGGCAATGGCGCCTGCCGCTTCAATCGCGGTCCGATCGCCGCCGATAAAGTCGATCACCACCGGCTTGGGGCTGGTTTTGGCAATTCGGTAAATCTTTTCTGCCATAGAGGGAGCCGGCGGCTTGGAGATCAACACGATCAAGTCCGTCTCAGGGTCAGCAATCAGCGACTCGAAACCCTGGATCATCATCAGTCCGCCAATCTGCTCCTTCAGATCGCGCCCGCCTGTGCCGATGACTTGCGAGAGCCCTTCCCCAAGCTTGTGGATCTGCACGGTGACTTCCTGCGTTCCAGTGCCCGACGCGCCAACCACGCCAATCCTGCCCCGCCTGACGGCATTGGCAAAGCAGAGAGGTTTGCCGTTGATGATTGCCGTTCCGCAGTCCGGACCCATCATCAGCAGCCCTTTTTCGACTGCTTTTTGCTTGAGGCGCAGCTCATCTTCCACCGAGACGTTATCGGAGAACAGCATGACGTGCAGCCCCGCATCCAGGGCGTCCTCAACCTCCGCTGCCGCGTATTGCCCTGGCACGGACACCAGGACCATGTTGGCTCCGGGCAAATCCTGGATGGCGGAACGCAGTGAGGGCGGCTGGTAGTCATCATTGCCATCCAACTCCGCGCTTTTGTTCAGATATTCGTTGAAAGCTGCTTCGATTGCCTTCATCGAGGTCAGGGCTTCATCGATTTTTGCGGCGATGAAGAGGTCATTTGGAGTTAAGGTTTCAAACTCGCTGGTAGCAAGACCAAGATCTCTTGCCAGGTCCAGGTTCAGGTCGGTGCCCATTCCCACCAGGACGTCCTCCACCCCTTCCAGTTTCTGTAATTCCCTCGATAACAGCATCAGCGTTACCGAATCGTAATAGGCATTTCTTTTAATACTCGTATGCAGGGTCATATGCCTGGCACGGGTTGTAGTTGGTTGAGTTCAACCCATGCGCGCTCTCCTTCCTTTCCAGTATTTGTCATTATGTGGTGATACCATTCCAACGCGCAGACCAATCCGAGCAGAAAATCTCCGCCCGAAGTGGCTCCATGCTGCATAACCCGATGGGCTAACTGGACTAGGTCATTTTCGTTTTCAAATAAGCATGCCTGGATCAGTTCCTGATGGCTCCTGCTGATTTTTCCGTCCGCGGCATGCCTGAGCATATTAGCGCTGATCAGAGTGGTGCGGTATTTCGCCTTGGTGGCAATCGCCTGATTGAACTCCCGGATCCAGGAGATATAGCCCGGGTTCAGCACCTCAGCGATATTAAAAACGACCAGGTAAGCCGCCAGGAAATCATCGCAGGCAGGGGTGGATCCCATCCCAAAACCAATCAACCGGTCAGCCCGGGTTAAGGCATGCTCCCAATTGGATTTTTTGACTGCATCGGTGAAAGCCTCAAGGTCACCAGCAATATAGCGGCTGTAGAGGTTGTCAGCTGCCGGTCTGTTGCGCGGTGACTGGTGGGTCAGGCGGGGCAGGAGGGGCAGCAGCCCCTGGGCTGGTTGTTCGCCAAGCCAACTAACCAAAGTCCGTCGGACTTGGGCGCCGTCCTCCGCTGGTCGGGCAGCCAGGTTCATGCGCAGCTTGCTTTCCCAAACCTGCGCCTTCCGCAGGTGAACAGAAAAAGTTTCATCTGCTGCCGCGAACCGGTCAGTATCCAGCATAACCTTATCACCAGCTTTGAGTAATTCCGCGAAACTGACGCCGCAATCCACCCTAAGCCCCATCGGGGTGATATCGTCCAGGTTGGTGAGCGTGACCAGATCATTCTCCCCGACCAGGATGTTTACCGCATGCGGAAAGACCGAATGCACACTTGCAAGTTGACCCGGGTGTTTCTGAAGGAACTCCACCAGATCGTCCGCAACGGTTTTTGCGAATATCTCTCTCATCACCATCTCAACCAATCAGATCACGGATCTTCAGGGCAAACTGGAGGGAAAAAGCAGTCTCCGGATCCTTCAGATCGATTTTCAGGGTTTCACGGATCCGATTGATCCGGTATACAACCGTGTTGTAATGGGTAAATTGCACTTCGGAGATCTTGCGCAGATTACCTCCGTGTTCAAAGTATGCCCGGACTGTCTCAAGCAACTTGCTATCGTGTTCCGCATCGTACTTCAGAATCGGATCAAGCACTTTGTCGGAAAGGTTCAACAAGTCTGCCCGGGTTTCAGGCGCACTGAACAGCCGCGCAATTCCCATATCCTCGAAGAAGCCGTAGGGTTCTTTGACTTTCTTCTGGCTGCCTTGTAAGATGCGCACAACCTGCTGAGCTTCATGCAGGCTCTCACTGAGTTTATCGTAGCCAGAATAGGCTTGCCCAACACCCACAAAACAAACCTCATCCACTTTCAGATCCCTGGCAGCTTCCAACAGCGAGTAGACGAATTGCCTGGTCTGTGCAGCGCGGATTTCTGAATCAAGGTTTGGATCGAACTCGAGCAGGAAATAGATCTCGTTTGGCTTGGTCACCCAGATATAACGGGAGGATGCTTTCTGCTGGATACAACTGAGGATCCCGGTCAGGATCAGGCTTGTTTCCTGGATCCTGCGGTTGCGCGATGAGGCTGAACGCACACCATCCTGGTAATCCAGCCGAAAAATCAGGCATTGGTGATGCGCGTTCGGATTAAACCCGTAATACTCCGCGTCCAGGATCGCTCCGGCTTGTGATTCGGGCTTATTGCTCAGCAGTTGCTCCAAAAAGATCGTCCGGTGCACGTTCTCGCGCTGGGTGGCAGTCAGCTTGGTGACGATGTGCAGCGCGATCAGGGAGGTGGCAGATTCAATTACAAACAGGTCACCCATGTTGATCTGGTCGTGGATATCCCAGATAAAGATGTACCCGTAAAGATTTTCTTCAAAATAGATCGGGATGCTGAAGCGTTTGACCCGGACCCCGTCAATTTGGTCAAAACTCGTGTGGATCTCGGTTGAGCCTGGTTCAGCCAGGAGGCTCGTGTTGTTGATCGTGGCAGGAACCACGCGCTCGAGGATGGCTTTCCAGGTTTTGTCTTCCGCGTGGAAAACAAAGCTCTTATGGACCTGGTCAGAAATTAACGCAGGGGAATGCCATGCCTGGCTGATGAGTGCAGCGAATTCATCCATATCCCCGCGGCGGAGCATAATGTCGCGGATCTGATTGTTAAAGACATTGATCTTCTCAAGCAGGCGGGTCTGCTCGCCAATGATGAAGGTGAAGACCTGCTTCATCAAATCACCATAAGACACATCCTGTGGGATCCTGATGATCGGGAATGCCAGGCGGTTAGCGGTCTCGATCACACTTTCCGGCAGCTCGCTGATGTAGCGCTTCATTTTGATGCCCATGCCGCACACGCCCTTTTCCGCGAAAATGGGCAGAAGTGTGTTGAAGGCTTCAAGATTATTGGAAAGTGAATAAGCAGTTGTTAGTAAAAGTTCCCCCGGTCGGACCCAGTCAACAATGTCTGGCACCTCCATGACGTTGACTGAGGTAATTACGTTGCCCATCCCTGCTTCGCCGGCGATTATTTCCGCGCCAGCCAGCAAATCGACAGTGAGGATGTCCCGTAAATGCACTTTCAATGCTTTCAGCATAGTTCGTGTCTCATCCTAATAAGTATTGTACCGAAAAAATCCCACAGTTTCATTGTGATAATAAGACAATTAGCAGGGGCTAATCGGGCATCTGTCTGTTAATTTATCACAATAGTTACGGTCAGCACGGTAAATATGCAAAAATCGGTGGTGAACAAGTCAGTTCAGGATACAATAGTGGCATGTTGGAATTGACCATTGCTGCCTATCACCAGGCTCTGCTTGAAAAACAGATGACCAGCGAGGGTCTGGTTGCTTTTTACCTGGATCGAATCCAGCGTTTCGATGGCGCCCTTTCCAGCATCATTTGTGTCAATCCCGCCGCGATCGCGTTGGCAAGAGAATGCGATGACTACCTGCGCGAAACCGGCGAGCTCAACGGAAGTCTGCACGGCGTTCCAGTGCTTCTCAAGGACAATATCGAGACTGCGGATATGCCGACCACTGCCGGGAGTTTGAGCCTCGAAGACTTTTATACCGGGAAGGATGCCAACCTGGTAAAACGCCTGAAAGCTGCCGGAGCGATCATCATTGCGAAAACGAATCTGCATGAATTTGCCATCTGGGGTGAAACGATCAGCTCGATCAAAGGCCAGACCTACAACCCGTACGACCTGACCCGGACCCCGGGAGGATCAAGCGGCGGCACTGGCGCTGCCCTGGCAGCCAATTTCGGTTTGGTAGGGATCGGAACGGATACCATCAATTCCATCCGCTCTCCTTCCAGCGCCAACAACCTGGTTGGGATCCGACCAACAGTTGGCTTGGTCAGCGATGATGGGATTGTGCCCTATTCCCTCACCCAGGATACCGCCGGACCGATGGCGCGTACGGTTGCTGATGCAGCTGCGGTCTTAAAGGTGATCGCCATGAGGGATATGCCGGAAAGCCCCCTTTCTAAAAGTCCAAGGATCGGTGTGCTCAGGTCCTTCTTTGGCACAGAGCCGGTAAATGAGGAGGTCAACCAGGCGATGGCATGCACCCTGAAAGAACTCAGTGATTTGGGCATCGAGATCATCGAGATCGACGACCAGATCTTGATCGGCGAGCTGGTTGCGAATGTCAGCGTGCATTTAATTGAACTGAAAGCCCACCTCAACCACTATCTCAAATCAGTCAGCGCTCCCTGGCCGAGCATTGACGCCATCCTGCAGAGCGGCTTACACCACCCCGGGATCAAAGACAATCTGATTTTCGCCAATCAGTTGGACATAGACTCGCCTGAATACAGCCAGAGATTGGAGAACCGCACCCGGCTGCAAAATCAAATTGATATGCTCTTTTCGGCGCATCAACTTGACGCCCTGGTTTTCCCCCACCAGCAGCAGCTAGTTTGCAAGGTAGGCGGGAGCCAGCTGCAGCGCAATGGCGCGCTTGCGGCAATCACAGGTTTCCCTTCGATCTGCCTGCCTGCCGGTTTTTCTGCTCCCACACCGCAAGCCCCCATCGGCGTGCCAATCGGCTTTGAGTTTCTTGGTCTGCCTGGCAGTGAATGTCGCCTGATCGATATGTCCTCTGATTATGAGCGGCGATATCCAAAACGCCAGCCACCAATTCAGGATAATTGGTTGTGATTTTTTCCCAAATTGTTCAAACAAAAGGGTCAATAATTGTAAGTATTAACAAACTGGAGTCGACTTGCAGTATGTTAGAATTGTGGTCAATTATGTCTGAAACGGATATCTACCCATAGATAACTTCACACAAAACCATAAATCAAGATGCTTAAAAGAGCAATAAGAACGAGTTTTATGGTCACAAAAGGAGGCTTTTAATGATAAGTAGGTTTGCATACTTTAAGCCCCACAATCTCAATGAAGCAATTCAATATCTCGAGAAGGAGAAGAAATCCTTCGTCCTGGCTGGCGGCACTGATCTGATGATTCTGCTCCGCAGAAACCTGATCGACGCTGAGCATATCGTGGACATTAAAGCACTCCCCGAGACAGCAGACTTTAGTTTCATTGATGGCGCCGGTTTAACAATCGGCGCTTCTGTTGTGGTTAATCGTGTAGTCGACTCGGAAGTTGTCAAAACCAAGTATCCCGCCTTGAACCAGGCGGCAGCATCCCTGGCTTCGTTCCAACTTCGCAACCGGGCTACCGTAGTTGGAAACATCTGCAATGCCTCTCCAGGCGCAGATCTTCCCCCCGCTTTGTTGGTCTACGATGCAGTTGTCAACATTGCCGGACCCGCGGGCATGCGCCAGGTGCCGCTAAACGAGTTCTTCACCGGCGTAAAGCGTACAGTCCTTCAGCGTGGTGAATTGGTGGTTTCTGTGCACCTTCCTGAACCCGGAGAAGGTGATAAGAGTGTCTATATCCGCCAGGCAAGGCTTCGCGGTCACGACCTCGCGACCGTTGGCGTTGCCAGCCGCATCAAACCGGATGGCAAGGTGGCGATCGGCATCTGCGCCGTTGCCCCCACCCCGAAACGGCTTTTCGCGCTCGAAGATCAGATCAACGAACGCGAATTATCCCAAGAAACTATTGAATGGGCTGCAGAAGCAATCCGTGAGCATATCCGTCCGATCACGGATGTACGTTCATCAGCACAATACCGCCTGCAAATGGCGTCGGTTTTACTGAAACGCGGTCTGCTCACGCTCATTGGCATGGAGGCATAAACATGGACAACAACAAAGATTGTTCTATGTATACCGAGCATGTTGAATCAGGCAAACGCAAAGTTACCCTGAGCCTGACCGTGAATGGCCGCAAGGTCGTTCGCGATGTTGACCCAAACATGACCTTATTACACTTCCTGCGGGACAACCTGAAACTGTTCGGCACGAAGGAAGCCTGCGGCGAAGGGGAATGCGGTGCCTGTACCATCATCATGGACGGCAAAGCTGTGACTTCCTGCATCATCCTGGCTGTCGAAGCCGAAGGCGCAGAGATTACCACGGTTGAGGGTCTGGCGAAGGATGGAAAGCTCTCCATTCTGCAGGAAGAGTTTATCAGCCAGGACGCCCTGCAGTGCGGTTTCTGCACTCCAGGGTTCCTGATGTCCACCCGGGCATTGCTGGATCACAATTCCAATCCGACGGATGAAGAAATCGTTGAAGTTCTGAGTGGCAATCTCTGCCGCTGCACCGGTTACATTCCAATTATGCAAGCCGTGAAGCGCGCAGCAGAACGGGAACGAAAGGAGTTAGGCCGCTAATGGACGAGCACAAATACCAATCAAAGTACAAGCGGGTTGGTCAGGCTTATGATCGCAAAGACGCCCGCGATAAAGTCACCGGGCAGGCTGTCTATACCTACGACCTGGAATTGCCCGGAATGCTGCACGCAAGGTGCCTGCTTTCGCCCTATGCCCGCGCAAAGATTGTCTCGATCGACACAAGCAAAGCCAGGGCTCTGCCTGGCGTACGCGCTGTCCTGACCGGCGAGGACTCAGACATCCTGGTTGGTCTCTACATGCAAGACAAGCGCGTGCTTTCCAAGGGAGAGACTCGCTATCACGGAGACGTGGTCGCCGCTGTGGCTGCCGAAGATGAAGAGACCGCCGAACGCGCCATCGCGCTGTTGGACGTGGTCTATGAGCCCTTGGAACCTGTTCACGATGTGGACGAGGCGCTTGAGGGCAAGGTTTTGGTTCATGACGATATCAATGATCTGAAACACTATGTGGGTGTCTTCTTCCCCCAGAAAGACTCGAACATCGCCAGCTGGAACAAGAGCAAGAAGGGCGATCTGGATAAGGCTTTCGAAGAGGCAGACCTGGTGGTTGAGAATGAATACTCGTTGCCAGCTGTGGCGCACGTCCCGATGGAAACGCATGTTTCCATCGTCCAGGCTGACCCCTACTCCAATAAGATCAGGATCTGGTCATCCGCCCAGTCTCCCTTTGCCATCCGCCAGATCATGGCAGACAGCTTTGGGATCGCTGAGTCGGATGTGGAAGTCCATATCCCCTACGTCGGCGGTGGTTTCGGCGGCAAAGCTGGCATCCACCTCGAGCCGCTCGCAACGCTGCTTTCGAGAGCTGCTGGCGGTCTGCCTGTGAAGGTGCGCGCCACCCGCGAACAGGAGTTCAACCAACTCCCAACCCGTGCTGGCATGCGCGGACGCATCAAGACCGGCGTCACCAAGGAAGGCAAACTCACCGCAATCAAAGCCGTGTATGACTGGGATAGCGGCGCGTATGCGGACTATGGCGTGAACGTTGGAAAGACCGCCGTCTATTCTGGCATTGGTCCTTACAGAGTGGAAAACGCCAGTATTGACTCGAAAACGATTTACACCAACAAAGTCTTCAGCACCGCTTACCGCGGTTTCGGACACCTCGAAACCCACTGGTCGATAGAACGCCAGATGGACATTCTTTCTCAACATCTCGGGATCGATCCTTACGAATTCCGCATGATGAACCTGCTCGAACCCGGTGATAAGACCATGAGCGGCGAAGTGATCACGGAAAGCAATGGCAGCCCCAAGGATTGCCTGAAAGCCGTGGTCAAGGAAATCGGCTGGACCGGTCGCAAGACTGAAGAAGAACGCCAACGGGAGTGGAAAACCGGCAAGGTTCGCGGCAAAGGCTTTGCCATGCTGCAAAAAGCGCCCGCCATGCCTGCCAACACCTCAACCTCTGTGATCATGCAGATGAACGGCGATGGACATGTCAAGCTGATGATCGGAGCAGTCGACTTCGGTCAGGGTGCCATCACCACCCTGGCGCAGATCGCCGCCCAGGAACTTGACATCCCGATCGAACACATCGAAATCTCAGCCGAAATCGATACCCGCGCCAATCCCTATGACTGGAACACAGTTGCATCCAAACTCACCTTCATGGGTGGAAACGCGGTCATCAAAGCCAGCCGTGAAATGCTGCGAAAGATGAAAGAGATCGCCGCCCAGGCGCTGCGGACAGACCCTGAAAACCTGCTGCATGCCAATGGCGAGGTTTATCATCGCCACAGCCCCGATCGACGTATGTCCTACAAGGATATCGCCCTCGGTTACATGTACCCGAACGGCACCGGTATCGGTGGTCCGCTGATTTCCAGCGGCAGCAGCATTGCCGACGGTCTCACTAATCTGCATCCGGAAACCGGTCAGGGAAACCCCGCGGCTGTTTGGACCTTTGGCGCTCACGCCGTGGAAATTGAAGTGGATATCGAAACCGGCTGCGTGGAAGTCCTAAAAGTTGCCTCCGCCTTTGACATCGGCCAGGTTATCAACGAAAAACTTGTCTATGGTCAGATTTGCGGCGGTGTGGTGCAGGGTTTGGGCTCCGCGATGTTGGAAGGTTACAAATTCAACGAAAATGAACAACTGATGAACCCCTCCTTCACCGACAACAAAATCCCTACCATGAAGGATATCCCTGGCAAAATTGTGCCAATCTATATCGAGAATCCGCAGTACAACGGGCCTTACGGTGCCCGCGGTGTGGGAGAACATCCGATGATCTCCATCCCGTCAGCCGTAGGCAATGCTGTCTATGATGCCCTGGGCATTAATTTCCACGTCTTGCCGCTTTCACCAGAAGCCATTGCGCTGGGAATCGCGAGTGGAAAGAGTTCAATCCTTTGTACCGATGTCGACTGCCTTCCTGGTCGCCATTGAGTCAAAAGTGAGGTAATAAAACAACACCTGAAAACCCATGTGATTGCCTTGCGCTCACCGAGCGCAAGGCAATGGGAAGAAAGGAGAGGAGACCATAGAATATAGGTTCAGGTAGATCGATTGATAGTTGAATTTTCATATTATTAACAGATACAAAGGAGAAAGCATGAAGTGGTTCACTAAATCAGATAGTACCGTAGGATACCTTCCCGATGAGACCCCACCATTCTGGAAGTTGTTACTCTACGCCATCCAGCAGGTCATTGTTATGTTCCCTGCTACGATCACAGTAGCTCTTATCACCAAATTCCACATTTCGACTACCATCTTTGCCAGCGGTTTTGCGACCCTCTGTTTCATCCTGATCACCAAAGGTAAAATCCCCCTGTATTATGGCTCCAGCTTCTCCTACATTGGAGCTATCGTAGGCTTGGTCGGCGCGGACTACCTTGGCAGTGTATCCATCCTTCCTGATGACAAAATCGCCATCGTCACCTTTGGTATCGTGATGTCCGGTTTGGTCTCCATCGCTGCTGGTTTCCTCGTGAAGAAACTCGGCAGGGATGTGATCGACAGAGTGCTCCCCGCCTCCATCACCGGCCCGATCGCCATGGTCATCGGTTTGACCCTGGCTGGAGGCGCGATGGCTGATGCAGCCCCCGCAGTTGCCGGACCTGGCTTCATAAACAATCTGCCCTGGATCGTTTCATTGGTCACCTTGTTCGCGACCATCCTTTTCTCGGTCTATCTCAAAGGCTTCCTCTCGCAGCTGCCGCTCTTCCTTGGCATGCTCGTGGGTGTGGCTGTTGCCGGTATCCTGACCGCGGCAACTGGCAACGATCTTTTCCGCCAGCTCCCTGAGGCAGTTGCCAGCCAGGGCATTTTTGCTCTACCTCACTTCACCGTTCCAACAGTCTACTGGCCTGCCGCTCTTGCGATCATGCCTGTTGCCCTTGCCACCATCCCGGAATCCACTGCGCACATTTACCAACTGGATGTTTATGTCAATGACCTGGCAAGGAAACTCGGCACCAAGAAGAAATATGATCTCGCGAATCGCCTTGGCGACAACCTGATCGGTGACGGTATCGGCGATATGGTCGCCGGCTTCATGGGCGGTCCTGCTGGAACCAACTATGGTGAAAACATCAGCGCCATGGCTATCACCCGTGTGTTCTCCGTGCCGGTGCTGATCACGGCTGCGACCATCGCCATGATCATCGCCTGCTTCACCCCCCTGGTGAAAGCCATCTACGCCATCCCCTTGAGCGTTATCGGCGGCTTGGAAATCTACCTGTTCGGCGCCATCGCTGCCCAGGGTATCGCCATCATGATCGACAAGAAAGTCGACATGTTCAGCGCCAAGAACATCGCTGTCATCGCGACCATCTCGGTCATCGCCATTGGCGGACAGTACTATTTCGGCGGTATGATCCCGTTCTTCGGCAAGCAACTGCCTGCCCTGGCATCAGCTGCAATCTTCGGCATCGTCCTGAACGCCCTGCTGAACATTGGCAAACGTAAAGAAAAGGCTGAATAGCCTGAATAACCCATTTTTACCAAAACACCTCCTTGGCTGGATATTTCCAGCTTCGGAGGTGTTTTTTTCTAAGATCTGCTACACCACCTCGATAGCCAACCATTTCTTGGTCATTCTCAAAATGCGATCAAGATAATATATGCCAATCCGCCTTTCATAATAAGAATTCCAAGCAGATTGGAACGTAGTGCGTTAACAACAAAAAAAACGTAATAGGTATATGATATGGCGCAAGAATGATGTACGTCCGATGAAGCGCTTCACCACTGCGCCATCGCCAAGGTCATCTGAATGTTCAAGTTCTTGATTTCCAATGGATAGTTTTGCGTTATGGAGAGAAAAATGAGCATGATCAACCAACAATCTCAACACCCTGCCAAGCCACCCTTCCATCCTGAAGGCGCTGAAAATAACCCATCGCAGAAGTTATTGGTTTTTGCACGCACAGAAGCACAGGATGTGCTCCAACAGCTCAACAGTCAACATGATGGACTGAGCGATAAAGAGGTCGAAGCCCGCCTGGCAGAGCATGGGTATAACGAGATTGCCAATGAAAAACAGCTGGGAGTGTGGACCCGTTTGTTGAAGATGTTCAAAGACCCCTTAAACATCTTGCTTCTTGCGTTGGGAACGATATCCATGATAACCAGGGATTTCCGTGCGGGCATCGTCATCTTCACGATGGTCATATTGAGCGTGACGATGCGCTTTATCCAGGAGAATCGCGCTGACTCCGCTGCACAAAAGTTAAAAGATATGGTCAGCACAACCGCAACCGTTCAGCGGGGAGGCAAGCGCATTGAGATACCTTTAAGAGGGCTTGTCCCCGGAGACATCATTTTTCTTTCTGCCGGGGATATGGTCCCTGCAGATGCGCGTGTGTTGGTTGCGAAGGATTTGTTCATAAATCAATCTGCCCTTACCGGGGAATCCGTTCCGGTAGAAAAAATCGAAGCGATGGCAAATCAGAATATTAAGAACCCACTTGAATTACCCAATATTTGTTTCCTTGGATCCAACGTGGAAAGTGGAACCGGAACCGCGGTCGCCATCCACACCGGTAAATCGACCTACTTCGGCTCTCTGGCGAGCAGCATCACCAGCCAGCGACCTCAGACCAGTTTCGATCAAGGGATCAACAAGTTCACCATGTTGATGATTCGATTTATGATGATCATGGTCCCGGCGGTTTTCCTCATCAACGGTTTTAGCAAACACGATTGGCTCCAGGCTTTCCTGTTCGCGGTTGCAGTCGCGGTTGGGATGACCCCGGAAATGCTTCCGATGATCGTCACGACCAACCTTTCGCAGGGCGCTATTGCCATGTCCAAGAAAAAGGTGATCATCAAGAGACTAAATTCAATTCAGAATTTTGGCGCAATGGATGTGCTTTGCACGGATAAGACAGGAACCATAACCCAGGGGAGGATCGTCCTGGAAAAACATATCGACCCCCGGGGAAATCCCAGTGCGCAGGTCCTGCAGTTTGGTTACATTAACAGTTACTTTCAAACCGGGCTCAAGAATCTGATGGATGAAGCCATTCTGCTGCATGTGGATGCTCACGCCTTTCTACATGATAAATATAAGAAAATTGATGAGATACCGTTTGATTTTAAACGCCGACGGATGTCGGTCATCGTTGAAGACGAAGCCGGCATGAATATGCTGGTCTGCAAGGGGGCAGTGGAAGAAGTAATGGGACTGTGCAATCAGGTGGAGGTCGACGGTCAAATATTTGAGGTTCTGGCAGAACATACCGAGCATCGAAAAAAGAGGATTGCTGATCTCAACGCAGAAGGCTTTCGGGTGGTTGCCGTGGCATATAAACTCATGCCCGATGCGCCCGATGAACCTGTTTACACCGTTGATGATGAACGTGACCTGATATTAGCGGGTTTTCTGGCGTTCCTTGATCCGCCAAAAGAAACTGCTATGGAAGCGCTTGAAAAACTGCACGAACTCAAAGTGGATGTGAAGGTCCTCACCGGCGATAATGATGGGGTTACCCGACGAATTTGCAGCCAGGTGAACCTGCCGGTGGAGCATATCGTTTTAGGTTCAGATATCGATGCGATGTCACCTGAACAGCTGAGCAAAGCGGTTGAAGAGAACACGGTTTTCGCCAAGCTATCTCCAGCGCATAAAGAAGTGATAATAGCGACTCTGCGGAAAAATAAACATGTCGTGGGATTTATGGGTGACGGCATCAATGACGCGCCTGCTCTCAAAGCTGCTGATGTGGGTATCTCGGTCGACTCCGCGGTGGATATCGCCAAGGAGTCTTCTGCCATTATCCTGCTGGAAAACAACCTGCTTATCCTGCAAGAAGGTGTGGTTGAGGGTAGAAAGGTTTTTGGCAACATCATGAAGTACATAAAGATGGCTGCCAGCTCCAACTTTGGGAACATGTTTAGCGTTGTTGGCGCGAGCGCCTTTCTCCCTTTCTTGCCGATGCTGCCGATCCAGGTGCTTGTGAATAATCTGCTTTACGATTTTTCCCAAACCACCATCCCAACGGATGATGTTGACAAGGAGTGGTTGGTAAAACCGCGCAAGTGGGGCATTGAGGGACTGCAGCGCTTTATCTTCTTCATTGGACCCATCAGTTCCATCTTTGATTACCTCACCTATGCACTGATGCTCTTCGTTTTTAACAGCTGGAAGAATCCTGCGCTGTTTCGCACCGGCTGGTTCATCGAGAGCCTTTTTACCCAAACGTTGATCATCCATGTCATTCGGACCAACAAGATCCCGTTCATTCAGAGTCGGGCGAGCACACCTTTGATATTGACATCTCTTCTAATTGTTTCAATCGGTGCGTTCTTACCATTTTCGCCGCTTGCCCCGACCCTGGGATTTGTCCCTCTCCCGTCTGCCTACTGGGGTTACCTCGCGGTAATTTTATTGAGTTACGTGACGCTGACACAATTGGTGAAAACCTGGTTTCTTCGGAAATTCGGAGAGTAAACATCCTCTTAAGATGTGATTTTAAGAAGGGAGCATAATATATCCAGACCCATGGTTTTACCGGGGTCGAAAAAAAACCAGGTTCGAATTGAGCCTGGCTTGTCTGAGTGAGCAGGTTTTATACAGGTGCGAGGGTGCCGGCGAAGATCATCCAGGCAAGGGCTGTCTTTACAGCCGGGCTGAGGATGTTGTAGGCTCTTTCACCCACAAGGTAATCTTTCCAGGCGCCAACTTTCTTGTACTGCAAGATCATGTTGACCGCAAAGGAATTGAAGAAAATAAAAATGGTCGGAATGATCGCGTATACGAACGCCGGGGGTTTGGCACCAGCGGAATTCAGCGCGCTGACGAAGTAGATCATAATGACGACCCGGGGGATAATTCCCGCCATGCTGCCGTAGACAAAAGACAGCCAGTTGGTCTTCTGGGTGTACTGGTTATGGTACTCCATCATGATGCCGAACAGGTTCATGGTGGCGTTCAGGAAGAATATCAGGATAATGCTGCTCAGATGCCGACCATTTTGCCGATGAGAACGATCATCAGAGAGGAGCCCAGCGCATACTCATAGAAGCGGATCGGGTTTATCTTGCGGTCAAGATAGCTGGTGTAGCGTTGATGGCCGATGGTGGCGATGTAGAAGTGCGCCACAGCAAAAATAAGAAGGAAGATTGCGACTACAATACCAAAGGGAACATCCCAGATAAGTTTGCGGTCAGAAACGAGCTTTCGGTTTTCAAGATTGAAGGTTAGAAAATTAGTAAAGATCGGATACGTTGTGTCATTGCAGAGCACAATCATGAGTACACTTTGAATGAGATGCAGGGACCCTATGAACAGGTTGAACCTGCGTAAGCCTTGATATTTTGTTTCTGTATAGTCCTCGTTTATTACGTGTTGATTGTTGAATTAGTAAGTACAAAAATTTTCATTTTGGTACTGTTGTATAAAAGTTTGCACATGGTTCTGCAGGGTATTTCCGATATTGACACCACAAGAAATCCAATCATTGCTTGCCCAAAACATCCCAAAGCGCAACTTATTAATAGTAAAATTATCCGAAAATCACAATAGAACGCCTTTTAGTTATATGGAGGTAATTGCTTGTCCTACGATGTCATCATAATTGGCGGGGGGCTCTCCGGTCTGACGGCAGCAAGCCTGCTCGCCAAGCGGCAATTGAAAGTTGCGGTTATCGATAAGAATTACAATCCAGGCGGATCCTGCGGCATTTTTAAACGCGGTTCCGTAACCTTCGACCAGGGCTCTGCCATGCTTTACGGCTTTGGTGAGAGCGGCTTCAACGCCCATCGATTTGTCTTCAGTTGCCTCGAAGAGCCCATCGACATCATCCAGCACGACCTGCTCTACTGTGTCAACTACAAAGATCAAAGGATCCTTTTTTGGTCCGACGTTGAAAAATTTGCGGACGAGCTGGCAAAGGTTTTTCCCTCCGAAGAGAAAAACATCCACCGTTTCTACCGGGATATGACCCGGCTGTACGAGCATATCATGGTGGAAACCCCAAACTACACAACCCCGGATGAAACCGACCCTAAAGAAGGGCTGAAGAGCCTCCTCAAACACCCGATCTCATATGCCAAATTCCTGGGATACCTGAACAAAAGCGCACGCAGCCTGCTCCAGAAGTACTTCACTGACCCTGAGATTTTCAACTTCTTCGACAAACTCACCTCAACTTATTGCTATGCCACAGTTGAGGAAGCCCCCGCCGTGCTGGCGGCTGTCATGTTCGTGGATAACCACATCGGCGGCAGCTACTATCCCGCTGGCTCGACCCTCTTCCTTCCGGGCAAGCTTGAGAAAGTCATTGAAGAAAATGGCGGCGATATGCTCCTGGAACGGGAAGTGGTGAGCATTCTCTTTGAAGGCGAGAATCCCACCGGTGTGCTTTTGGATGACGGGACAGAGCTCAGAGCACCCAACCTGATCTACTCGGGTACGGTCTGGAACTTGTTTGGCAAGCTCATCGACCCCAGTCACACCACGCAAAAACAGCGCGACTGGGCGAAGAATATGGCACCCACCTATCCAAGCGTGGTGCTCTATGCTGTCGTCGACCGGGACGTTATCCCCGGGGATACCCTGCCGATCGAGATGCTGGTTGGCAACCCGGAGCAGCTTGATGAAAGCGAAGTCACCGCCTACATCCTGAGCATCGACGATCGAACCCTCTGCGCAGAAGATGAGCATACGGTTGTGGCTATTGGACCGACTTTTGAAAAGTGGGACTCATTGGATGAGCCGGCATACCAGGCAAAAAAGAAGCAGGAGCAGGAACGGTTGGTTTCTGTGCTGGAGAAAAGGTTCCCGGGTTTCAGGCATGCCCTTCGCTATGCGGAAGTTGCCACCCCCAGGACAATCGAACGCTATACCCTGAAGAATGGCGGAGCGGTTGCCGGACCTAAGCAGATGCTTGGACAGCATATGCTCAAAAGGCTGCACACTCGCACCGCGTGGGAAAATCTCTTTTGCTGCGGTGAATCAACCGCGATGGGCACAGGAACTCCCACCGTGACAACCGAAGGTCTCTCCGCAGCCAATGCCGTCCTGAAGAAAGTTGGCAAAGAGCCTTTCGTCTACCGTAAAGGAATGCAGAATTTCGTCCGGATCGTCCCCAAGCCTTTCACAAAAGACAGGTTGTACGCGGACTATGGGGAAAGAGAGCGCCAGGTGATGCTTAAGGCGCTGCGCTGCCGCCTGTGCGAGCAGCCGACCTGCATCAAGGATCGCTCTACAGACGTGAGGGGCATCATGCGGCGAGTGGCTGTTGGGAATTTTTTCGGTGCCAAAAAAGCCTGGCTCAAAGCCCCAACAGATCGAGCAAAGCTGGCTCAATTTGAGAGTAATTGCATCTGGAATTTGGAAGGCGAAGAGCCCGTCCAGATAAAAGAGGTGGTATCTTACCTGGTTGAGGTTGTAGCATGAAGGAGACATACGATGTCATTGTGGTTGGTGGTGGCATTGCCGGGCTGACAAGCGCGGCTTACCTTTGTCGCGCCGGTTTCAGCACTCTGCTGGTTGAAAAACAAGAAAAATTGGGCGGATTGGTAAGCACCTTTTGGCGCGAGGGATTCGCGTTTGATGCCGGCGCACGCGCTTTTGTTAATTCCGGCATTCTGCATCCCATGATGAGAAACCTGGGAATCAAGATGGAGTACACCGCCAATCCAATCACGATTGGAATTGTTGACCGCTGGGTTCGGATGGATTCCCGTGAGAGCCTGCAGGATTATGCCACCCTGCTGAAAGACATCTTTCCTGAAAATATCGCCGATATCGATCGCATCATTGACGAAATAAACAAGATCATCGTCTACCTCGATGTGCTTTATGGGATCGACAACCCCATTTTCACCGAAGACATGCGCGATAAGGAATATCTGACAAAAACCCTCCTGCCTTGGTTCCTCAAATATCAAAAGAATATGCGCAAGATTGCCAGGCTGAACGAGCCAGTCAATTCGTATTTGCGGCGTCTTACCAAAAACGAAGCGCTGATCAGCATGATCACTCAGCATTTCTTTGAAGATACCCCGACATTTTTCGCATTGAGTTACTTCGGGCTTTATCTGGATTATTTCTATCCCCTGGGCGGAACCGGGAAGCTCGTTGAGGAGCTTGCTAAAAAAATTGTCGAAGCTGGCGGCGAAGTTCTGACCAATATCTCCGTCGTCAGCGTTGATTCGGAATCGCATGAAGTCATGCTCTCAAAGGATCAGAAAGTAAGCTACAAGAAGCTCGTTTGGGCGGCAGACCAGAGCCTGCTCTACCGGATTGTTTCGGGTGCCAATGACGCCAAGTTCAGGCAACAGCGCGCGCTTACCGAAGCCGGCAAGGGCTCGGATTCCATATACACGCTGTTCCTGGCTGCCGACCTGGACAAAGATTATGTGAAGCAGCGCGTCGGCAACCATGCCTTCTACACACCCGACACCCATGGGCTGAACCTGTTTGAGAGTTGGGAAACTGCAGCCGCTAACGGCACTGAAAGCCTGCTCGAGTGGGTGGGGTCTTACCTCGAAAAAACCACCTATGAGATCTCCTGCCCCTCCCTGCGCGATCCTTCCCTCGCCCCGGAAGGAAAGACCGGCATGGTTATCAGTTCGTTGATGGACTACGCCCTGGTGAAACGCTTTGCAGATGCCGGACAATATGACGCATTCCAGCAGTTCTGCAATCAAAAGATCATCGAGGTTCTGGAAAGGCACCTCTTGCCGGATCTGAACAAGAAAACACTTTTTAGGTTCTCGTCAACCCCACTGACGATTGAAAGCCGCACCGGCAGCAAGCAAGGCGCCATCACAGGCTGGGCTTTCACCAATCCCGAAATGCCTTCGGAAAACCGTTTTAAGACGATGTCAAAGTCAATCACTACACCAATCCGTGACGTGCTGCAGTGCGGTCAGTGGACTTTTAGCCCATCTGGAGTTCCCATCGCTGTCATAACCGGCAAAATGGCAGCCAACGCAGTGATCAAAGCGCTAAAACGTTAAATTGTCATGACTTTTGAAACAGTCAATCTCATCTTCATGTGCATGGGGATCGCCTTCTCCGTGCTCCTTTTTTACCGTTTTCGAAAATTGCCGCAAGCGAATAATGATCAAAACTTGCCAACGGTTTCGATCATCATCCCTGCCCGCAATGAAGAAGAGAACCTGCAGCTCCTGCTGAAGGACTTGCAATCGCAATTAGTCAAACCCCTTGAGATTATTTGCGTGAATGACGACTCGTCGGATCAGACTGCCAAAGTCGCCCAATCTTTTGGAGCAACCTTGATCAGCTTGGCAGATAAACCAGAAGGCTGGACCGGAAAGACCTGGGCATGCCAGAATGGCGCTGACCGGTCAAGCGGTTCCCTGCTGCTCTTCCTCGACGCGGATGTCAGGCTGGGCAAGGATGGGCTTTCGCGTCTCCTGCAGGCTTACCAGGACTGCAAATGCACCATTTCTGTTCAGCCCTTCCACATTACCAGGAAGTTTTATGAACAACTTTCGCTGGTTTTCAACCTCGTGCAAATCGCGGCGAACGGCACCACCCTCCCCTGGAAGACCAGCATCGGGGTCCACGGTCCGGTGCTCCTAATCTCCAAATCGGATTACGACAAAATTGGCGGGCACGCAAGCGTGCGTGAGTGCGTTGTGGAAGACATGGCTTTTGGACAAAAACTGAAGGAAAAGCAGCTGCCCTACCAGCTTTTCATGGGCGATGAAGATGTGTCTTACAGAATGTACCCGGGTGGATTGCGCAGCCTGGTTCAGGGCTGGGTCAAGAATTTCGCAGTAGGTGCTGCCAAAACGTCCTTTCCGGCATTCTTTATGGTCTTTTTCTGGATCGGCTCAATGGCGAACGTGCCTTTCTATCTCGCGGATGCCATTGCGAACAACAAACAGCCTATGATCATTGCTTATGGCGTGCTTTATCCGCTTTGGGTCATCGTTCTCAGCGTTCTGGCAAGGAAGATAGGCCGCTTCCGACAACTTCCCATCATCTTTTTCCCGGTCCTGATCGTCGGCTTCATAGTCATCTTTTTCATCTCCCTTGTGTCAAAGATCCTGGGTCTGCCGGTCAGATGGAAAGGGCGGGTTGTCATCGGGGAGGACAAGCCGTGAGGATCTTCACCTTTTCCACCGGATGGACGATCGTCCTGTGCTTTGTGCTCTGGATCATTATCAATTTTTCCGTGTCTTACATTTGCCTTTACCTGCCGGACAGATTCTTCAACCCAAGTTCCTGGTTTTTTCGCTCCCACCCGTTCGAGAAAGATGGACAATGGTATGAAGAGGTTCTCAAGGTAAAAAGTTGGAAGCACCTCTTGCCGGATGGCGGCGGGCTTTGGAAAAAACGAGGGTACAAGAAGCGCCACCTTGAGGACTTTTCGGAAGAAAACCTGGAACGCTTCCTGGTTGAAGCCTGTCGCGGCGAGTTGACCCACTGGCTGTCGATCCTGTCGTTCTGGATTTTTGGGTTCTTTCTTCCTGCCACTTCCACCTGGGTGATGCTGATATACGCCCTGATCGCCAACCTGCCCTGCATCATCACCCAGCGCTATAACCGTCCCAGGGTCCAAAAGTTGCTCGAACGAACACGCGACCGCCAGCGTTTGGGCAGTGCCCCTACAACCCAAGGAAGTAATCAGTAAAAAAAAAGGGAGACCCGGTTATGTGTCTCCCGTTATTCGGTAGTTGTTTCTTATTCTTTTGATTTCAACTGGGTGTAAATGAGGGTTACCACGAGCACCACCAGGCTGATGATGACCGTGACGATCACGGCAGGGTATTGCGAGCCGAATCCATCCGGTAGTGGCTTATTCATCAGGTGTTTTATCAGGATGCCAATGTAAGCCCAGACAATCACCAGTCCGTAAGCAACGTCCCGATATTTTCGGATGGTTACGACACCGATCAGCAAGCCGATCAACAGGATCACGACCGTCCAAACGACTTCTGAAATGCCCAGCAAGTTTACGGGAGAACCAAGCCAGTCCACCAGGAGCGTTGTGGCGTTGGCGATCGTTGCGACAGTGATCCAACCGAAGTAGACACTGAATGGAAGCCGGATAAATACCTTCTCAGTCGCGGTCAGTTTCTCTTTGTTGATGCGGATGGTGATCAGCGCAAGGCACACGAGGATGACCAACATGAACAGCATCGATAAGGGAATGACCTTGTAGTGCCAGGAGAAGATCCAGGCAAAGTTAGCCAGCGAAGAGATGGCAAACAAGGTGCCGACCTCTTTCAACAGAGCAGTTTTGACCTCTTCACCCTTTTTGCGGAAGAGACCAAGCTGATAGGCGGTGTGAGCTGCCAGTAACAGGTAGATCACACCCCAGATAATGAAGGTAATGCCGGTTGGAGCGAATAAATTAGGGTAAGAATCGGAGATTTCCCCGGTGATCATGCCATTGATCGGCAGCGCGTTGGCGAGCCCGTTGACGATGACCATGGCGAGATAGGTAATAAGAACAATGATACTGATTGAATTGATTTTTTTCATAACTCTTCTCTTCTGTTTAGTATATTCATATTATTGTATATAAGGTGAAATCGTAACTGCAAGGATATGTATAAGCCATGGTGAAAAAGACACATTTTGCGCATTAATCAATGCAGAGTTCAAACTCAAGCTCATGCCTTATCGGTATTCCATTTTCCCCTGTCAGTGGGATTTCGGGTTTGAGCACACGGGCGTGACTGATCGAATTATGGTGTAGTTTCACCAGGTCGAATCCCCGCTTTTGATAGAACTGGATGGCATCGATGTTGTCATTCGTGGTAACCAGGCTTACTTTCTGGCAGTTTGTGTGATCATTTCATTACCGCAAAGGCATATCCAAAGGCTTATATGTAATCGTCTATCCGATACCTGCTTCTGGAGGCGGTTCCTCTTCCATATTCAATCGCCTGTGTAGGGCAGAGATTGATACAGGCTGTGCATTGATAACATTTTTTACCCCATTGCGGTCTGCCTTCTACCATCGTGATCGTGTTGGCAGGGCAATCCCTGGCGCATTGTCCACAGGAGATGCATTTATCAGTGACAAAAAAGGGATCCGTCCTGCGCGCAGCCATGTTAAATCCAAAGTTAAAGAGGTTGGATTTGATCCAGGCGAGATTACCAGCATGCACTTCCCTTACTGGTTGTTTGGTGATAATCTGGTCTGTAATCCGGTCCAGCTTGCTCTTTGCCGCGGCGATGATGGCTTCAACCTTCTCTTTGTTCTCGAGTTGAGAGCCCATAACGTAATTATTAGGCATCACGATCGAGTAGGAACTGTCCAGGGGAAAGATCCTGCTCAGATTCTCCATTGCCTTGCCTGCTTCACCTCCGCAAGTACATACAGCGAAAGCAAACTCCGGTTTTCCTGACAAGTGTTTTGCGAATTCAATCACCGGCTCAGGAATCCCCCAGGCATGGATGGGAAAGACCAAACCAATAGACTTACCGTCCATTGAAAGCTTGGCAGTCTGATTGATGATGTTAACTGCCACATCATTGGTCTTTGATGCGAGCTGCTCGGCAACCCACCTGGAATTACCTGTGCCCGAAAAGTAGAAGATCATTGCTTGGTGTGTCTTTCGTTTTTGGCTCTATCGATCCTGTGGGTGACGGTCGACATTTCTGAAAATGACTACTCAGTCAAAAGCCGTTTTAGCTCATTGAGAACCTCGATCGGTGTCGGGTCTTCACCATACACCAGAGCCAGGTAGTAGGAGACATAATCACCGAACTGAAGCAGGCTGAACATCTGTGCCAGCTTGCCCTCACCGCGCGCTTTGACGCTGTCCACCCCTACGCCTGCCTGCAAAAAGAATTGCTGGCTCAGTTCGATGCGTTTACGGTTGCGTTCATGGTCATAATCACATCGTAAAAAGATAGCAGAGGTACGTTCGTACAGGCTCTCCGGGTGGCGCAGCCCGGCAAGGGCGTTGTGGTTCATCTCCGGGATGCCCTCAAAGGCTGCCCAGGCTTTGGCAAGCTCATTGATCTCTGACTTCCAGCGCCTGGCGATCACTTCCAATTCACCAGCCCCATAAATGACGATGTTGCGTTCCAGCAATTGCCCTGCCAGCCGTTTGGCGGGATTACTGGATACAGGGCTGTCTTTCCCGAGATTCCTGATTCCTTCCGCGAGGACTACTGCTGCTTCCTCGACTGACGTGGTTTGATCTCCGATCAGACCCAAGCGGAAAAAGAGCGCCAGCAGCAAACCGACCGTCCAGCCGATGGCTGTGCGCGGCTGCCCTTTGTGGTCGAATATCCAACACACTTTACTATTTTCCTTCGACAACTCAGCCAGTCTGCCGCCGGTGGAGATGCTCATCAAGGTACAGCCGCGCTGTAAAGCTTCATTAAAAGAACTCAACGTCTCCTCGGTGTTGCCCGAATGAGAGGAGCAGATAACCAGCGTTTCGGGTCCATGAGCCCAAGCGGGTAAGCCGTAATTGCGATACGCCGCCACTGGGATGGGCATTTTGTCTGAAAGATACGCCGTGGTGAAGTCCCCGCCGATAGCCGACCCACCCATGCCGCAGATCACAATCCGCTGTAGAGATCCCACTTCGGGAACTGCCGAGTGCAAGCCAAGCTGCCAGCCTGATTTTAGGTTGGCACCAAGTGCTTCAATTGCGGCGTTCATATCCTGCGGGTCGAGAGGGTTGGTTTCTGGCATCATTTACTCCGGTTAGTTTGATGCCTAATCTTATCTTAAAACACAATGTACTGCGGAAATTTTACTCTTTTATCAGGGGGTGGGGCTGGGTGTCGGCGTAGCAGTGGGCAGCTCGACGACCAAGATCGAGACGTAAAAAGGCGTGTCAGCATTCATTCCCAGCCCGAAGAGGGTTCCATCGGGGGCTTGCAGCATCCAATTACTGCGGTAAATGCCAGGCTCGAGGGGAGCGGTGAACTCGACGCTCAGGTCAACGGCATAGCCGGGGAGCACCTCTCCGGGCAGGAAGTGCTCATAGGTTGCGCCAAGAGGGTTTTGGGAATAGAACACCAGTTTATAAAGGCGAGTCCATTTACACGAGCCAGAATTGACCAATCTCCAGGTTTTGACAAGCTTCTCGCCCGCAGGTATTTGGGTGCCATCAGGGATAGTAAGGTCAAATGGTGTACCCATGCCCGCCCGATTGCAGGCAGCTTCGGAAGTGGCGGTGGCAACCTCGGTGGGGGTTCGGGCGATGGTGGCAATCACGGTTGGCAAGGGCGTGCTGGTCGCGGTTGGCAGTGGGGTGTAGGTGGCGCTCGGGAGAGCAGCCTGGGTGAGCATGGCAGCCCGGGTGACCTCAAAGACGGAGGTCTGCATCAGTTGCTCCAGGTTGGGGGTGGGCGGCAGCGCGGTTGGGGTCGGCGTCTGCGCTTTGCAGGCAGAGATCAACCCCAGGCAAATGAGCAAAACAATAACAATGCGTCGCTGCATGGATAAATTGTAATGCAAAGCGGGAGATGGGAGCACCCAGCCGTACGGAGTGGCTTGGACCCTGCGATATCATCTTTGCAGTAGATATTTGTATGGCGGAATGGTGTTCATCTCACCACTCCGCCGGATTTCTTCGATATTGGTTACAAAGATTCTTATTAGCACGCCTTTCGTAGGCCGGATTCTTCTGTTGAATCCGGCTTGGCTTTCCCTACTAGCTCTGCCGGGTTGAAATGCGCAACCCGGCCTTGTATTTTGTTATTACTTTCCGTAATCATCTTCCTGATAGACTCAGCGGCTGGACTGAAGCCAGCCTGGGTGGATGTTACTGATCGTGCCGGTCTCGGCTGCCCTGGTTTTTTTACACCAGGGAGACCGCGCACGGGATCTGACCGAAGGTCTCCGGGTGGTCTTGGGCTTGTGATTATTCGAAGCATAATCCTGCCTGGCTGAACCATTCATCATCCAAGAAAGACAAAGGCAGATCGACATACCCTGCTACGCAGGCACAGGCTGCTTCGCTCGCGATGACAGACAATTACCAATGTCGGAGTGAGAAAAAAAAATCCCATTCCAACTTATGAACTTGCCGATTTCAAACTGGCAAGGTATAGTTATCAATCATCTGAGAATCAATACCGGAGACAAATCTATGTCCGTTGAAAGCCTGACATCCCCCGTCAAAACCCGCAACGACCGCTGGCTCGATAAAGCCGTTTTTCCCTGGTGGCCCAACTTCACCGTCGAACAACTTCTGATCGCAATCATCATCATCTTCACGCTCCTGACGCGTTTCTACGACCTTGGCGCGCGCACCATGGCGCATGATGAGATCAACCACGTTGTTCCGGCATACACCATCGAAAATTACGTTTACGATCCCGTGACGCACGGACCCTTCCAATTCCATGCCCTGGCACTTTCTTACTTCCTTTTTGGCGATTCGGACTTTTCCGCCCGGGTACCCGCAGCCCTGTTTGGCATCGGGGTCGTGATCTTCACCCTCTTTGCCTGGCGCCGCTACCTGGGTCGGGTGGGGTCGCTTTGCGCTGCCACCCTGTTCATGATCTCGCCATACATCCTCTTCTACAGCCGCTATACGCGCAACGAGATCTTCATCGTCTTTTGGGGGGTAGTAATGCTTTGGCTCTTCCTGCGCTACATGGAAGATGGCCAATCAAAATGGCTTTTATGGCTGACCTTCATTACAGCGATGCATTACGCCGACAAAGCGACTTCCTACATCTTTACCGCCGAAGCTGCCATCTTTCTGGCATTGTTGTTCATTGTTGAGGCACTTCGCCGCAAATGGGAATCCGACACGATAAAAAATCGCTTCCAGATCGCCGTGGCGCTCACTCTGGCGCTGATTGTTGTGACCCTCGGCGTGTATGTGCTCGGCAAGACCCCCGCCCCGATGCAGACTGGGATTGTCCCCCCCGAAGCGGGAGCCGCAGGCGTGACACACCTGATTAACTCGAGACTCCCATTTATGGCATCAGCGGGATTAACCGGAATCTCAGCCATTGCCGCGATCGTTTTCCTGGTCCAGGGTCTCGGCTGGCAGCAAATCCGCTCTTCCCGCACTTTTGACCTGACCGTGCTGCCTTTGATCCTGATCCTACCCCTGCTGGTCGCGCTGCCGCTGACGCTGCTGGGCTTCGACGCCACGGACTACAGCCAAGCTGGCATAATCCGCTCTGGAGTCGTTTTTACCCTTTTGATAGCCTTATCGCTCGTGCTTGGGATGCTCTGGAACCGCAAAACGTACCTGCGCTGCGCCGCAATCTTCTGGGGAATTTTCATCGTCTTTTACACCACCTTTTTCAGCCACGGAGAAGGCTTTTTCAAGGGCATCGTTGGCGCGCTCGGATACTGGATGCAGCAGCAAGCTGTTGAACGCGGCACCCAGCCGCTTTATTATTACGCCTTGGTGCAGATACCCATGTATGAGTATCTTCCAGCTTTGGGAACTATTGTTGCTCTGATCATTGGCTTTTCGCGCAGGCTTTTCTTTGCCAAAGTGGATGAGCCATTCACCCACGTGGAAGTGGCACACGTGGAACCTGAAGAGGATCTGACTGCTGCAATGGAGGAAGAGGTTGAGCAATCTCCTGTTGCTGAGAAAGAAGTGGAACTAAAGCCTGGAGATGAGGTGATCGAAGAAGCCGAGCAGGAAGAACCAGCTACGCCTACTGGCATTCGGCGCTTCTTCACCGATCCTCCTGCGGACCCAAGCCGCGCGGAAAAACTGCCCACTCTCACCCTGCTGCTCTTCTGGTCAGGGATGAGCTTGCTGGCATTTTCTTTCGCTGGCGAACGTATGCCTTGGCTGACCACGCACATCACCATGCCGATGATCCTGGCAACCGGTTGGGCGTTAGGCTACCTGATCGAGAAGGTCAACTGGCAGGAAGTCCGCGAGAAACACGGCTGGCTGGTTTTGCTCTTAAGCGCTGTTTTCTTCATTGCCTTTGGCAGCTTGCTTGGCAGCCTTTTAGGTAATGAGCCGCCCTTCCAGGGGAAAGACCTCCTGCAACTGCAAGCAACCAGTAATTTCCTGCTTGCACTGGTCGGCACTCTCGCCTCCGGTGCTGGCTTATTCGCTCTGTTAAAAAACTGGGGAGGAGCCAACTTCTGGAAAGCCACCCTGCTGGCGTTCTTTGGCTTGCTCAGCCTGCAAACAGCCCGCACCGCCTACCGCGCCGCCTATATCAATTATGACAACGCCATGGAGCTTCTGGTCTATGCGCATTCCACACGCGACATGAAAGACACGGTTGAGCAGATTGAAACCATTTCCAAACGGCTCTATGGGGACAAAACTATCAAGATCGCCTATGACAACGATGTTCGCTACCCCTATTGGTGGTACATGCGCGACTACCCCAACAAGGTCGATTTTGACACTAACGTCACAAAGTCTTTGCAGGATTCCCCCATCATCGTGGTCGGCTCTTCTAATTTTTCCAAAATTGAGCCGGTGGTGCGCGATGGCTACTACCGTTTTGATTACAAGCGTATGTGGTGGCCAAATGAATCTCTTTATCGCGATTGGAGCATCGCGAGCATCCTGCGCGACTGGAAAGATCCCGCCAAACGCTCTGCCATCTGGCAGCTGTGGTTCAATCGCGACTACACGCAGTACGCGGTCGCCTTTAATAATCCATCGCTGACCCTCGCCACCTGGTCGCCCAGTGATGTCGCGCGCATGTACATCAAAAAAGATGTCGCCGCCATGATCTGGGAATACGGCGTCAGCCCGGAGCCGGAAGAGCCACGCGTGGATCCCTACGCTGGTAATACCGTCAGCCTTGAACCGCTGATCGTGATCAGCTACGCCGGTGAAACCACTTTCAATGCTCCGCGCGACATCGCCGCTGCCGCCGATGGCAGCCTTTTTGTCGCAGATTCGCGCAACCATCGCATCGTGCACCTCGACTCGCAGGGACTGTTCCTGAATGCCTTTGGCGGCTATGGCAACGTGATGGATGGAGAGGTCCCCGGAGGGTTGATGAATGAACCGTGGGGCGTGGCAGTTGGTCCGGATAGGAATGTCTACGTCGCTGACACATGGAACCATCGCATTCAGGTCTTCACGCCGGAAGGGCAGTTCCTGCGCATGTGGAGCGTTTTTGAGGTCAATGGTCTGCCAGACGGCTTCTGGGGTCCTCGCGGGATTGCCATCGACCAGAGCGGTCGTGTTTTCGTGACTGACACCGGTAAGCAGCGCGTGGTTGTCTTCGATGCCAATGGTAATTATTTGACCCAGTTTGGCAGCCTGGGGCTCGAAGCTGGCAACCTCGATGAGCCGGTTGGGATCGAGATCAGTCCTGACGGCAAGATTTACATCGCCGACACCTGGAACTACCGCGTGCAGGTCTTTGAACCTGATCCAAGCGGGCTGCAATTCCGCTCATCCCGGTTGTGGGAGGTGGACGCCTGGAGCTCGGACTCGCTGGACAACAAACCCTTCCTGACGCTGGATAAGGACGGAAACGTCTACATCACCGATCCCGACCGCGGGCGCGTGATCGGGTTTGACAGTGAAGGCAACTTCAGGGTTCTGTGGGGTGGGTTTGATAACAGCTACATGATGGGCGTCATCAGCGGCATCGCCACCACCGCCGACGGCAAGATCTGGGTCTCCGACTCCACCAGCAACACCCTGCTGCTATTCCAACCGCCTAAGTGAAATCCGGCAGATTACATAAAAAATAGCCCGTTTCCGGGCTATTTTTTTGCTTTCATCGCTTCATACAGATCCAGATGTGCCTGGCGTAAGACGTTGGGGTCCATTTTCTCCACCTTTCGGTCGTAGGTCAGGTAGCCGTTGATTTCCGTCTCAATGTCGCTGGTTTGGGTATAGATCGCCACGGAGAGCCCGAGCGGGATGAGGGGTTTCACCTGCTCCTCCAGCAAACGCAGATAAGCCGCGGTAAAGGATTCAGGATCCTGGTAATGACCATAACCAAAGCGTTTCTTTTCGGTGTAGACATGCCCGTCCACCTGCATGGTATAACCTCCGAATTCGGTCACCGCCAAAATACGCTCATCGGGTTGGGAGGCACTCAAGCGTTTCACGTACACATGCCGGCTCTGGAAATCTCCACCTCCCTGGTCAAACCAACCTGAAGCATGGTCCACCAGGCGGGTTGGGTCGTAGCCCTTCACCCGATAGGCGGTCTGGATGGCGTGGAATTGCCCCCAGCTTTCGTTGAACGGAACCCAAACGGCGATGCAAGGGAAGTGGTAGAGGTGGTCGATCAGCTGTTTGAGTTCCTGGTTGTATTCCTCGCGATTTTTTGGGTCTTCCCTGCCAAAGCGGTGCAACCGGCGAATGTCGGAGCGATGAATGCCCGAAGTAAAGGTGAAGGCAACGATGGCATCCTTGGTGGTGCGCCCGCCATTGGGCATGTCCTGCCAGACGAGCATGCCGAGGCGGTCGCAGGCATAATACCAACGCGCTGGCTCAACCTTGACGTGTTTGCGGATCATGTTGCAGCCGATCTTTTTGGCGTATTCGATGTCAAAAAGCATGGCTTCCTCGGAAGGCGGGGTATAGAGCCCTTCCGGGAAATAGCCCTGGTCCAGCGGACCGAACTGAAAGACAGGCTCATCATTGAGCGTGGGGCGCCAAAAGCCCTTCTCGTCGCGGACTTTGCCAAACTTGCGCATGCCAAAGTAGCTGCCCACCTCATCCACCACCACACCATCGACTTTCAGCCTGACGGTCAAATCATATAGATGGGGGTGATCGGGATGCCACTTTTTGGGGTCAGGGATCTGCAGCAATAATTGGTACGGTCTAAACTCTCCCGCAATGGTACAAGACCATTCCCTACGCGCAACTTCCTGCCCCTCAAATGAGGCAAACGCTTCCAGCTCAACCTGAGATAGATCCGCCGCTTCAGATAATGCGATCTCAACTAGCAGGTTGCTTGCATCCAGGTTGGGGGTCAGTTTCAGGCTGCGGATGTGCTGCATTGGTAAAACTTCCAGCCAGACTGTTTGCCAGATGCCGGAAATGGACGTGTACCAAATGCCACCGGGTTCAAGGCGCTGTTTGCCTTTCTGGTGCAGCTCAGCTTCAGTCGCATCGGTGCAGGCTAAAAGCAGCTCATTTTCTCCCTCCACCAGGAACGATGTAATATCAAAACTGAAGGGCAGATACCCGCCCCAGTGTTCACCCACCTTGCTGCCGTTGATCCACAGCTCGCAGGCAAAGTCTACCGCGCCGAAGTGCAGGTGGACCACCTCGTTCTGGGCATGGGTTACCTCAAAACTTCGGCGATACCAGATCTTCTCATCCGGCTGCAGTACGTGCTCCACGCCCGACAGCCTGGATTCCGGCGCATAAGGCACCCGGATTTTTTCCTCGAACGAGACTGGCTGAGGAACGGTCAAGTTCTGTATCGCGCAATCCCACCAGCCGTTGAGGTTCTGCCAGTTTCCGCGGGTCATCTGCGGGCGAGGATACTCGGGCAGAGGGATCGGTTGATCAACCTTCCAGGGTGTCGTCAAGTTGTTGTGCACCAGATCTGGCATTTTATTCCTCTTTACCTGTAAGCATTTTATCAAATCGAATGAATGCCAGGGGAATCAGCGCCAGCAAGCCCAAAACAGCGCCTACCTGGAAAATCAGGGGTACCGGGATGAAGCCAGACTGCCCGTTGAGGGTTGTTGGAATGCCAAACCTGCGGATCAGCGCGGAACCGATGCCCGGCCCGATCAACATAGGCAGCAGAACCCAGAAGATCATGCGAATCCCCAAAAAGCGCCCGCGGCTCTCCTCTGGAAGCAGGTCTTTCAGCCAGGACATGGCAGCAATCGAAGCAGACATGTTGAACATTTGCCAGGCAAGTCCCGCCAGGGCAAGAAGCGGGATACTTCGAACCAGCGAGAAGGCAAAACAGCCCAGGCACGTCAGCAGGATGGAGATCGCCATCATCAGGCGCTTATTGATCTTGTCAGCCAAAATCCCGAGAGGAATAGCAGCGATACCGCTTCCGATGATCACTGCTCCTCCAACGATGGCGTATTCCGTCTTGCTCACACCGATGAAATTATTAATGTAGATGACCATGTACGGGAAAGCCACCTGGAAGCCAATCCCCAACAGCATTGTCGAAATCAGGATGACAAACAGCTCTGAACTATCATGCAATGTTTCAAGGCGGAAAAGTTCCTGGATCTCCTGCCAAATTCCCTTTTCACTTTGCGGCAGATGGTCGCTGGGCTGGTCCGGCAATGCGCTGCCGGCGAGCAGACCCACCACCATCACAATCCCGCCAAGCACATAAAAGAAGGTGAAGTAACCGACGCTGTCAATCAGTGCGCCAGCCGCAACTATTGCCACCAACTGGGCGATAAACAGGCTTAGGTTGAGCACGCCCTCCACCCTGCCGCGTTGGTCTGCCGGAGCCACATCCGCTGTCCAGGCATTGAACGCCGCGTCATTGGCGGATGAGCCGAAGAAGGTCATCAGGCAATCCAGCAAAACCACCATCAAGACTGCCACCGAGATATTCCTGATCAGGGCTGTCATGGGGAAGAGAGCGGTCATCAAGCCCCAGAGTATGTATCCAAACAGGATGTAAGCTTTGCGCCGACCCCATTTTGAGCGTGTGCGGTCGCTGAGCGTGCCCACAAAGATAGTCGTTAGGGTGGCGATGATCGCGCTGGCAGCCACCATCCACGAAACCGGGCGTGGGTCGGGAGTGATGGTGTCAAACACGAAGGTGTTGAACCAGGTGTTTTCCACTGCCCAGGCGATTTGCCCGGTGACAGCAAGCGCAACCATAACTGCCCAGGTCTTTGAAGAAATCCTTGATGTTCTTTCGGGGTTTTTGATCAAGATGGTATCCTCATAATCGTAATGCCCTAATTCTACGGTACTCTGCTTTTTTTGGGGATGAACCTCCATCTATTCGCGCCGGGTTTCCTGCCAACCTGCCTACCGTAGATAATCTACTGATTTTGTGAACGACCTACTCAAAGGCTGTTATCATGGTAGGTATAAACAGTTAGCATTATAGGAACGGAGCTCTATGTCAACAATTATTGTGGATAAAATCGCCAAGAGTTTTGGCTCGACCCAGGCAGTCAAAGACGTTTCTTTTGAAGTTCGTCCAGGAGAAATCTTTGGATTACTCGGTCCCAATGGATCTGGAAAAACCACTTCCATCAGGGTTATTTTGGATATCTACCAAGCTGATTCTGGCTCAGTGACTATTCTCGGCGGTCCGATGACCAACGAAAAACTCAACCACATCGGTTATCTTCCTGAGGAACGCGGACTTTACCAGGATGTACCCCTTGATCGCTGCCTAACCTATATGGCAACGCTCAAAGGACTAACAGAGGATCAAATCAAGGAACGCCTGCCCAAATTCCTGGCTAAGTTCGACCTGACCGAACATGCCAAAAAGAAAGCCAAAGAGCTCAGCAAGGGTATGCAGCAAAAGGGGCAGTTAGTTGCCGCCCTGATCCATGACCCCGAGATCATCATTATTGATGAACCTTTTTCTGCGCTGGACCCGGTCAACACGCAGCTGGTCAAAGACCTGCTGATCGAACAGCGCAACGCCGGTAAGACCATCGTGATGTGCACCCACCAGATGAACCAGGTGGAGCAGCTTTGCGACCGCCTGGTGTTGATTGACCACGGTCAGGTGCTCTTGCAAGGTGAACTTTCTGAGATCCGCGACCGCTTTCGCACGAGTGAAGTCATCATCGAATCCCTCCATCCCCTGCCAGAGCATCTGAATGGGGTTTCAAAGATCGAGAGACTCAATGACGCTCACAGGCTGACCCCATTGCCAGGCGTTTCCGCCCACGATCTGCTCACTGAATTAGTCGCACAGGGAATTGAACTGAATTCTTTTGAGGTGGCAGTACCGACCCTCGATGAAATCTTCATCCGGGTGGTAAAGGAAGGCAACGGTCACAATGAATAAAACCATGAACGTTGCCCGTTATGAGTATATGCACCATGTCAGGAACAAACGTTTCTGGATTGCCTTAGCTGGCATCCCGCTTGGCATTGTTCTGCTTTTTGGGCTCTCAGCTTTACTTTCGCGCTTATCTTTTGATACTCGCCCGGTTGGAATCGTGGATCATGCAGCGTTGATCCAGATTGAGCCTGACAATTCAGAGGAATCGACCTTTTTTGAACCGCAAATTCATCTGCAAGTTTTTCCCGATGAAAGTACTGCACGCGCAGCGATTGAGACTGCCAAGATACAAGGTTTTGCGGTACTGCCTGAGGATTACTTATCACATTTTCAGTTGGTTTATTGGGCAAACAAGCAGCCCCTCAGCGATGTTCTATCAGTGATTACTAATTTTGTCAGCAAGAACCTGATGATTTCCGAAAACATAGATCCAGCCATAGTCACACGTATCAATGAAGGCAGTCAGATTAACTTGCAATCATTGGACGGCAGCCAGGTTTATGATGGCACCAACAACAATCGCATCGCCGTGCCAATATTGGTTGGTGGTCTCAACTTCATCCTGGTGATGACTTGTGGTGGCTACTTGTTACAAGCATTGGTAGAGGAGAAAGAAAACCGCACTCTTGAGATTTTGCTTACCTCTGTCCCCTCAAAGGAAATCATGGCTGGCAAAATCATTGGCAATCTCAGCATCGGCTTTACCGAAATTGGTTCCTGGATCATACTACTTGGCATAGCGGGGTTTATCTTCCGCAACAAGTTGGGTTTCCTGGTGGGTCTGGATATCTCGTTCTCTTACGTGGCTATCAGCATCGCTTTGACGATCTTTTCGTTCATCTTTTCTGCTGCCCTGATGGTGACCATTGGTGCCATGATGACCAGTTCAGCAGAGGCGCAGGGAGTGACCGGAATGATGGTGATACCCATGATGCTGCCTGTCTATTTGTTTGGAACCTTCATGAACAACCCGAATGGTATTTTCCCCAGGGTCTTGAGCTTTTTCCCGCTCAGTTCGCCTTTAGCGATCGCGCTCCGTATGGCAATCGGTACAGTTTCGCGAACGGAAATCTTGCTCGCCTTTGTGGTGATTATCTCAATGACTTTTCTCATGGTCTGGTTTGCGGGAGCTGCGATCAAACGCGGAATGCTTCAGTTTACCCCTCGTCTCTTGCTCCGAAAGAAATTCAACAAGGAGACACCTAATGCGTAACATATTCATGGTTTATAAATTTGAATTTCTGACGGTTCTTCGACGCCGGTCCTTCATCCTCAGCTTGATCCTGGTTCCCCTCATCCCTTCATTACTCTTGGGAGCGATGAAACTCTTCAACCAGGGTGAATCCCCATCCATCCATGAGATGATCATGCAAGAAGTTGGGAGTCCCCTCCCGATCGGAGTAGTGGACCTGGGCAATGTGATCAAAGATTATCCTGATTGGCTCACGCAAGGCAGATTCGTACCGGTAGCATCAGAGGAAGAAGCACGCGCGAAAACCACCGCGGGTCAGTTACAGGGCTTTTACGTGATCGAACCTGACTATCTTGAAACCGGCAAAATGCGGTTCATCAAACCTCAAGTCGGGATGCTCACTGAGCTCTTGCAAAAGAATGTGCTCCAGGATTTGATCAACTACAACCTGCTTGGTGCCAACCAGGATCGCTTCTTGCGGTATATGAACCCCGCCTCTTTCACATATGAATACTTCGATCCGGAAACTGCCGACACCCGTGACCAATCTAATGGTGCCACCTATTGGGTTCCTTATGCAGTTACCATGTTCTTTTATATGTTCGTTCTTATAAGTTCCGGCCTGATGTTTAATGTTGTCACAAAGGACAAAGAGAATAATACGATCGAAATCCTGCTTTCTTCGGCAAAACCTTTGGATCTGTTTATCGGGAAGATGTTGGCATATGGCTCATTAAGCTTGCTCCAGATATCTGTTTGGCTGGGAACATTGGTTTTGCTCTTCAACCAGAATACATCCGTTCTGTCATTTTTAGGCAATTTCAGCATACCAAAAAGTGTTTTCGTGGCTGGCGTACCGTTTTTTATCTGCGGGTTCTTGCTGTATGGCAGTCTGACTGCGGGGATTGGCGCAATGGCTCCAAACCTGCGGGAGGGTAATCAGTTCGTATCACTCCTAATGCTCCCATTGATTTTTTCGGTCATGGCAATGAATCAATTGATCATGGAACCTTTTTCAATCTTCACCACCTTCATGACAATTTTCCCCTTCACCTCCCCGGTAGTGATGCTCACACGCCTGGCTGTTGGTCCGGTTCCCCTTTGGCAGCTTGTCGCTTGTGTGGTTCTGCTTATTGGCACAATCATTATCATCATAAGAGGTGTTGCCAACCTGTTTAGCTCTCAATACCTGCTCAGTGGACAAAAGTTCAGTTTTGGGCTTTTCTTACGTACAGTTTTCATCGGTCACCGCCGGGCTTGATCCGCTTCCACCAAAACAGCAGTCCGATTGGTCTGCTGTTTTTTTGGCGGTATACTTGCAACACCTCTCTTAAATGAAGTCGTTATGAAGGCACATAAATCTTTACTATTTAGTTTGTTGACTATCTTTTTGATTGGCGCTTGTCAGTCGGAAGCTACTACGACAACCCCCACAGACCCCCTCGACAGCGTGCGCACCGAAGCCGCCCGGACGATTGAAACTCTCAGCACCCAAATCGTGGCGACCGACCAGGCTGCCCGCACGCAAACTGCAGTAGCGTTTGTGCCTTCCCCGATTCCGCCAACTCCGGAGCCAACTCCCGCTCCAACGCCCAGCCTGCCTACGGAACCCGCCATCCCCACTGCAGCCCTGCAGCCCACGCCCACTCCATCTGGCAGCTGCGATCAGGCGGCTTTCGTCGATGAAACCATCCCGGACGGCAGCCAGTTCCCGCCCGGAACCATCTTTACCAAGACCTGGACGCTGCGTAACGCGGGCTCCTGTACGTGGAACGCGGACTACGATGTGGTTTTCAGCAGCGGAACCCGTATGAATGCCCCGGATGTTACTCCTCTGGCAAAAGAATCCGTTCCTCCGGGCAGCAGTGTGACCATCTCAATCCCTTTCACCACTCCGCTTGAAGGCGGCAGTTACCGGGCGGATTTCAAACTGCGCAACGCAGATGGTGTGCTCTTCAGCTTCAAAAACCCCTCGCAAACCTTCTGGGTGGAAATCCAGGTCATGACCGGCAAAATTGACCTGGTCGCCATGGCTTGCAGCATTCGCTGGACAAGCGGCGCAGGGGAACTTCCCTGCCCCGGGTTGCCTTCAGACACTCGTGGGTTTGCCTACACAGATTTTGCGCCTGTGCTCGAAAATGGCGCCAGGGATGATGAAGCCGCCTTGTGGCTCGGCGTTCAGCAGGTTCAGGATGGCATCCTGCTCGGCACACTGCCGGTCATGCTCATCCCTGATAACGCCAAATTCAGTTCAATATTGGGCTGTGCTTCCGATCAGAAATCTTGCGACGTGACCTTGCGTCTAAGCTACCAGGAGGGTAGTCAACCTCTTGTTGAGATCGCGCACTGGCAAAAAACATATGATGGTAAATTGTTGAGTATCAGCCAGGACCTTTCGTCCCTCTCGGGAAAAAGCGTTCGCATCATTCTGCAGTTGGAAGCAAAAGGCTCCCCCCAGGGTGATGTGATCCACTTGCTCGCACCCGTAATCCAGCCCTGAAGTTTGCAGGTGAACTTGACAAATCTGGCAATCACCTTGACAATTAATTAAAGAAAACCCAGTTGGCTGCAGACTTAGAGGAGTGATGAAACAAATTAAACTAACAAAAAAACTATTGGGGCTCAGCGTGGTCGCATTGGCGCTCAGCGCTTGCGGACCGCGCGTCAGCACTCCCAGCCCGGACCAGATGAGAACGTATGTAGCCGAAACGATCTCGGCTCAGTTGACCCGCACTGAAATTGCCCGCCCCAGTGAGACCCCCACACCCACCTTCACCCCCACCCCGACCATTGCTCCTGTCACTCCTACCGTTGCCGTTCCAACTGCCGCGGTGGGTCTGCCTACCAGCACGCTTCCGGGACCAGCCACAGCCACCCCACCTCCTGTACAATCAGGTGTTGATGCCGGCGTCTGGACCTACAGCACACCAGCCGATGGTGCCAACATCCAGGCTGGCGGGAAATTCACCGTGGTAGTCACCTTGATGAACACCGGCACGACCACCTGGAACACCAGCTACTACATCATGCATACCGATGGCTCGGCAATGGGCGCCGATGGCAAGATCAACATGCCCTACGAAGTGCCGCCGAACATGAGCGTGCAGATCACGATCGAGTTCACCGCTCCGACCGAGACTGGCAAGGTCAAGAGCGATTGGATGATCGTGAATCCCAATGATGTGGGCTTTGCGGTCTTCTGGTTTGAATACAACATCATCTAAAGCAGGCAGCATGTCCGTTGAAGCATTGATCAAAGCCGAGGCATTAAGTCTCGGCTTTGCGTTATGTGGATTCAGCAGCGCGGATTCCCCGCCCCATTACGGGGCTTACTTGGATTGGATCGAAGCCGGGCATCATGCCGGGATGGACTTTATGGCTCGCCCGAATGCGCTTGAAGCCCGCTATGATCCCGCTAAATTGCTGCCGGGATGCCGGACGGTGATCAGCCTTGCCGCATCCTATCCCGAACCTGCAAGTGGCGAAAAACTCCAGAAAAACCAGGGAAGGGTCGCTGCTTATGCCGTCTTGCCCGATTACCACCAGCTCCTGAAAGCGCGCGCGGAACAACTGGCGCAAAAGATTGCCCAAATTATCGACCATCCCATTACGCACCTGGTGTGTGTCGATACCGCCCCGATTCTCGAAAAAGACTATGCGCAGCAAGCCGGCTTGGGTTGGATTGCCCGGAATTCGTGTTTGATCACGCCCGAGTATGGATCCTGGTTGTTTCTCTGCGAGATTTTGGTCGACTCCCCCCTCAAGCCAGACAAGCCGCTCACTAATTCCGATTGCGCCGACTGCCACCGCTGCCAGATGGCATGCCCCACCAAAGCGATTCTTCCTAACCGCACGATTGATGCCCGCCGCTGCCTTTCGTACCTCACCATCGAGCATCGCGGACCCATTCCACTCGCTTTTCGCCCGCTGCTCGGGCAGCGCATCTTTGGTTGCGACACCTGCCAGACCATCTGTCCGTCCAACCAAAAACCGCGAAACACTACTACACTCTTTGAGCATGCCGAGGTAATTGATCCTCATCCAGATCTCCTCGAGTCCTTTTTACTCACCGAAGCCGGGTGTAAAGCCCGCTATGCCAACACCCCCATCCTGCGCGCAAAATACCAGGGCTTTCGCCGCAATCTTGCCATTGCCATCGGTAATGCCCGCCTGGAAGAAGCCAAATCGGCTTTACTGGATTGCGCCGCCAGCGACCCGGATGAAGTCGTGCGGGAAGCGGCGCAGTGGGCACTTTCACAGTTCTGAGACACCCGTTCCGAATGTTGCTATCAGGTTATAATTACCATTAATCATGATGAAGCAAGAACCTATTCCTTTTGATTCTCAAACAATTTGCTCGGATTTCGATGTAAATGAGAGAATTTCAGTTTACTCTGGTGACGCAATTGATTTCCTCAAGTCAATACCTGATGAGACTTTTCAATTGATAATTACGTCACCGCCTTACAATATTGGTAAGGAATATGAAAAGAAAGTAGATCTAAAGGAATATATTAATCAACAAACAACAATAATTAACGAATGTGTTCGTACCTTACGTACAACAGGAAGCATTTGTTGGCAAACAGGTAACTTTGTTGATAATGGCTCCATTATTCCTTTAGATATAATGATCTATCCAATATTTGAACAACTTGGTTTAAAACTTCGAAATCGAATTATATGGCACTTTGAGCATGGGCTTCACAGCACTAAACGACTCTCAGGTCGGTATGAAACCGTCCTGTGGTTTTCTAAAACTGATAACTATGTATTTAATTTAGATCCAATTCGTATCCCTCAAAAGTATCCTAATAAGAAACATTTTAAGGGTCCGAATATTGGCAAACTTAGCGGAAACCCATTAGGAAAAAACCCTGGAGATGTATGGAATATTCCAAATGTTAAGAATAATCACATCGAAAAATTAGATCACCCTTGTCAGTTTCCAGTCGAATTGATCGAAAGATTTGTCCTTTCGTTGACCAATGAAGGTGATTGGGTCTTTGATCCATACTTAGGCACTGGTACTACTATCGTAGCTGCTCTCAGGCATCAAAGAAAAGGAGCTGGCAGCGAAATAGTGCAGAAGTATGTGGATATTTCAATAGATCGGGTTCAAAAAGAGCTTGCTGGCGTACTTAAGACTAGGCCAATGAATAAACCAATTTATGTTCCACCATCAGAAAACAATAAGGAGACTCTTTTGTATGAATCTTATTGAAACCTATTCTCACTTAAACGGGTTGGAGTACCTTCTAGTTCATAAACCAGAACTCTGGAATGAAATACTGGAGGTTATAGGGAGGGTAGATGCGAATAGATTCCGATCAAAAATCTCAAAAGAAATCACAATGGTCGGTAAGGTTCTTTATAGTCCCAAAGACATTAATTTCGCCTTTAAAAAGTTATTAAACGATTGTGGGTGGGAGGAGAGTCGGGTAAGCTATTGGGTGACTAGAAGTGAAAAGCTTATCAGAAGAACATTGCAGATGTCGCCTGCAGAACAAAAGGCAGAAATCGAAGCCGAAGGTGAAGAAGCCATCAGAAGCTATAACCAAACAGATTTTGTGAAAGACCGTGTAGCAATAGAAGTCCAATTCGGGAAATATTCCTTTGTCGCATATGATCTCTTCGTAAAGCATCTCGCTTTTTACATCGGTGATCACATCGACGTTGGGATCGAAATTCTTCCCATGAAATCAATGCAAAAAGACATGAGTTCCGGACCTTCATATTATGAAGGTGAGCTATATAATGTCATAAGACAAGGCCGGGGAGTTCCTGCAGTTCCTCTAGTAATATTAGGAATTGCTCCTTAGCGGGGAAGTAAGGTTATAACAATAGCTTGATACAACTGATGTCAAGACATGACTGCTTGTAGTAATGAAGCATATGCCTACACCGCCTTAACTTACCCCTTTGTGGCATAATTAATCAAAATCTGAACTTAAGGTGAGCTTATGCAAACGTTGCATGTTGTTTCTCATACGCATTGGGATCGCGAATGGTATAAAACCTTCCAGCAATTTCGCCTGCAACTCGTCCACCTCGTGGACAATCTCCTGATCATCCTGGACCAGGATCCTGAATATCGGTTTTTCATGCTGGATGGGCAAACCATTGTGCTTGAGGATTACCTGCAGGTTCGCATGGCGAATTTGCCGCGGCTGCAAAAGTACATCCAGGAGCAGCGCATCCTGATCGGACCCTGGTACATCCTGCCGGATGAATTCCTCGTTTCGCCCGAATCTCTGGTGCGGAATCTCTTGATCGGCAAGGATATCTGCCAGCTCTTTGGTCAGCGCATGATGGTTGGCTACATCCCGGACCCCTTCGGGCATCTTTCGCAATTACCGCAGATCCTCAACGGCTTTCACATGGACACCTCCTGCCTCTGGCGCGGCGTGCCGGTTGGCTCCCCTACGCTGTTCACCTGGCAGTCTCCCGACGGTTCCAGCGTGTTGCTGGCACATCTCTACGATGGTTACGGCAACGGCGCCGATTGGCCGTCCTCTGATCCGGATCAATCGGTTTACAGCCTTGATGCCAAGGCGGACAAGCTTGAGCCCTTCAACCCGGTCTCGCATTACCTCATCATGCGCGGCAGCGATCACCTTGAGCCGCGTCCGGAACTCCCCGAGCATTTACGCTATTACAACCAGCACAACCAGTCCGACCGCCAGGCCATCCACTCCACGCTGCCAGGTTACCTGTCAGCTGTGACCAATGAAATTTCGCAGCAAAATATCACCCTGCAGACCCTGCGAGGTGAGTTGCGAGATCCTCAAAAAGCCCATATCCTGCCCGCTGTCCTTTCCGCCCGGATGTGGATCAAGCAGCGCAACCATTACGCCCAGAACCTGCTGGAACGTTGGGTCGAGCCATTTTCCACCTGGGCTGAGCTGCAAACACGCAGTAAGGATGCTTTCACGCCCCCCACCCAGCATCAAAAAACCAACCGCATTGCCGACCCAGGCTCGGTTATTCACCAGGCTTGGAAGCTGCTCATCAGCAACCATCCGCATGATTCCATTTGTGGTTGCTCGATTGACCCAACCCACAATGACATGATCAGCCGCTTTGATCAGGTGGATCAGATGGGCGAAGAACTGACTAATCAATCGCTCGACACCCTCAGTTCCGAGATCAACACTTCCCGGGAGGGCGAACATGGAGAATATGCTGCATTGACAATTTTCAATCCATCGCCCTACCCTTGCACCGGGATTGTGAACACTTCCATCGACCTCCCTCATGGTCAAAAATGCCTGCGTGTTATTGATAGCGAAGGCAAGCAGGTTAATGCGGATTGCCTGTTTGGGGAACGCGAATTTGTTGAGTCCAACATTTATCCTGTCAGGGAACTGATGGGACTTCTGCAAGGAGCATCCGAGTCCGGTCACGGCGGAAAGACCCTGGTTTACGCTGCCATCACGGAAGAAAAAGGCTTGCCGTGCATCGAAGCTGAATTTTCTTCCCTGCTTCAACCCGATCTTGAAAACCTGGCAGCCGCGTTTAACCAGGTGATCGCCCTGATCTCAGGCTCCGATCCGGAAGCACTGGTCAGAGTCAAGGTCTTCAAGGTGCCCTCAGCCTCGCTGGACGTTTTGGCGGAAGATCTTCCTGCCATGGGCTATCGCACCTATTGGATTTGCGGTTCAGACAAACCTGAAGAACGCCTTGAAGAAACAATGGATGATCTGGAAGATATCATCTCAAACCAATTCCTGGAAATCCAAGCCGCAGATGCCTTTGGCAGCATCAGCCTGAAGGACCTGCGCACTGGCCAGGTTTTTGAGGGTCTCTGCCAGATCGTGGATGTGGGGGATCGCGGCGATGAGTACAACTTTACACCTCCGGAAAATGACAAGGAGATCAGACCGACCCTGGTTTCCACGACCACTTACAAAACCAGCCTCTATGAGACTCTTATCCTCAGCCTGACGCTTGACTTGCCGGTCTCGTTGACCGAATCGCGCGACCGTCGCGAAGAGAGCACCCTCACCCACGATCTCGACGTCCTGGTTACCCTGGTAAAAGGCGTACCGCAAGCTGAAGTCCAGGTCTACTTTGAAAATGAAGCCCTTGACCACCGCCTGAGCATACGATTCCACACCGGTCTCCAAGTGGACTCCGCCCGCTTTGATGGGCATTACGACATCCTCACACGCCCTCTCGATCTCCCCGAAACCGACGGCACCTGGCGGGAACTGCCCCGCCCGGAAGTGCCTCAGCGCAGTTTTGCGGACGCCAGCAATGATCAGGGCGGCTTGATGATTGCCAATCGCGGCTTGCCCGAGGTAGCTGTCGTTCGCGATGAGGACGGCAAAGCTGTGATCGACCTCACCCTACTGCGTTCAGTTGGCTGGCTCAGCCGGGATGACCTCTGGAACCGGGTCGGTCACGCCGGCCCGCCGCTCTTAACCCCCGATGCCCAGGAGGTGCGTCCCTATACTTTCGATTTCTGCATCATACCGCACGGTCCGGGCTTTTTCGAGGCAGTCAAGTTGGCGCAATCCTTCCAAACCGACCTGGACGTGCGAACAACCGACCTGCACCCTGGCAGCCTGCCAGCCGAGAGCACCATGGTGGAAGTCTCTCATTCCGAGTTTATGGTCACAGCTATCAAGGAAGCTGAAGATGAAAGCGGTTGGGTCGTTAGGGGAGTCAACCTGGGCGACGAGACCATTCACTTGCGCCTGAAACCTGACATGCTCAACAAGAGCGCCCACTTGGTGAACCTCGACGAAAGCCTCATCCACGACCTGGTGCAGCAGCCTGATGGCAACGTGGAGATTGAGGTTCCTTCTAAACGCATCATCAGCGTCTTGTTCAAGATCACTGACTGAGGTTATTTCTTGACTCAAGCTGACTTCTTTATCGCAAATATTCCCATCCACGGGCGTCTGATCCTGGCACCCATGGATGGGATTTCGGATGCGGCTTTTCGCTTGCTCACCCGCAGGCTTGGGTCAGCCTATTCGGTTTCTGAATTCATCAACACCCTTGATTACGCCCATCAAAAAAGCTATCAGAAAAAGCGCCTGCTTGCGCGTGACGAAGAGCGCCCTTTTGTGGCGCAGTTACTCGACAACGACGCAGTCCGCATGGCAGACTGCGCCGCCCGTATTGAGGAAGAATTCCACCCTGATATGATCGATATCAACATGGGCTGCGCCGCCAAAAGCGTGGCAGGGCGCGGAGCTGGCGTTGGGATGATGCGCAACCCGCAACTGGTCAAGGATGCCGTCATGCTTGTCTCGCGTGCCGTAAAGGTTCCTGTCACCGTCAAAATGCGGCTGGGTTGGGATAACACCTCGCTGAATTTCCTCGAATTGGCGAATTTGGCGGCAGAAAATGGCGCGAAAGCCATCGCGTTGCACGGTCGCACCGGAAAGATCTCTTATCATAAACCCGCCCAATGGCAGCCAATCGCTGAACTGAAGCGTGCCTTTCCGCATCTGCCCATCATCGGGAATGGCGACGTCACCACTCCCGCTGACGCCCGCTGCTTGCTGGAGGAAACCGGCTGCGACGCGGTCATGATCGGGCGGGCAGCCAAAGCCAACCCGTGGATATTTTCCTGGCGCAATCGAGAGGATGTCAGCATCCAGGAAGTTGCTGAAACAACCCTCTGGCAGCTCAAGGATATGCTCGCGACCGAGCCTGAAAATGCGATCATGCCTTTCCGCAAATACCTCAAAGCTTACCTTGACCCATATGAGCTTCCGCGTGAAACCATGCGAGCCCTGCTCACTTGCGGCGATGCCAACCAGCTTACCGCCTTGGTAAAGCAAACTTTTAAAGGCCTGGGAGCAACTATTCAGTAAACCACCGGGGTCTTTCGATACCCCGGAGTAGATAATCTAACTAATCGAGGAGACTATCAATGAACCAATCTTTTCAGGATAAGCATTACAAGCGCACTGTCCGCGCATGGACAATGTATGACTGGGCGAACTCCGCTTTCGCCACCACCATCATGGGGGCGATCCTGCCCACCTACTTCGCCACTTACATCGCTAAGGGTGCTTCCGTTCCGATTTGGGGCAATGCTGTTGCCATTGGCAGCCTGATCGCAGCCTTGCTCAGCCCCATTCTTGGTGGAATTGCAGACTTTAAGGCATCCAAGAAGCTCTTCCTGGGGCTCTTTGCGGCTCTGGGCGTGATCAGTACCGCTCTATTATTCTTTATCACAGGTCCGGAGCATCAAACCCTCTGCATCGTCCTCTATATCCTCGGTACGATCGGTTTTGCCGGCTCGCTTGTCTTCTACGATTCTCTACTCCCTCATGTGGCAAAACCTGAAGATATGGACAAGGTCTCGTCTCGTGGGTACGCGCTTGGATACATCGGCGGCGGTCTGCTCTTACTCATCAACATCATCATGATCTTCTTTGGACCAAGTCTGTTGACGAGCATGCCCGAAGCAGAAGCCACACAGTTGATGATGCGCCTTAGCCTGGCAAGCGTTGCGGTGTGGTGGGCGGTTTTCTCGATCCCGCTGTTCCGCGATGTTATGGAACCCACTGCCATGGCAGAAGAACGCGAACTTGGTCAGAGCGGTGTTCTCGTCAGCCTCAGGCGAATCGGCAAGACCTTCCGCGAGATCCAGGATTACAAGGACCTTTTCTGGTTCCTGCTGACCTTCCTGGTTTACTCCAACGGCATCGGCACCATCATCACCATGGCTGCCGCTTTTGCGACGGATCTGGGATTCAGCACGATGACTGTACTTGGCACGTTCCTGATGGTCCAGTTCGTCGCAGCTCCGTTTGCTCTGCTATTCGGTAAACTGAGCAAAACGCTTGGCAATAAAAAAGCCATCACCATCAGCCTGTTCATCTATACCCTGGTGGCAATTGTGGGTTACTTTATGAGCAAGGATTGGCACATGTTCCTGCTCGGCTTTGGCGTCGCAACCGTGCAGGGCGGCAGCCAGGCACTCAGCCGATCTCTGATTGGCAAACTCATGCCCAAAAGCAAGAGCGCGGAATTCTTTGGCTTTTTTAGCGTCTCGGAGAAATTCAACACGATCATCGGTCCGGCAACTATGGCGCTGGTCACCAAACTCACCGGCAATCCCCGCTATGGCATCATCTCGCTGGTGATCTTCTTCGTGGTTGGCATCCTGATGCTCCAGAAGGTTGATCTCGAACGCGGCGCCCGCAAGGCAAAAGCGGAAGATGAATTGATGGTTGCGGTGGAATAACCCCGAGTTGCAGGATAACACTTCGATCAAACCTCCCGGGTAATGCGGGAGGTTTTTGTTATCATTTTGTAACTTATTCTGAAGTTGCTTTACTTCCAGTGTAAAGTGACTATAATTCTGTTGCTAACATGAAAATTCCAGGAGAATTGACAAATGAAGAAATTCCGCGTCGCGGTATTGGCTAACATCAAGGCAAACGCGCCTGCATTTGAAGGCATGAGTGAAGACCAATGGGACGATCTCGACTCCGAGTCCACCGTCCTCTCGCTGGTCAATGCCATCCGCGAAGGTGGACACGAATGTGAATTCCTCGAAGCTGACGAATCGATCATCGACACCGTTCGGGCTTACAAACCCGATATCTGCTTCAACATCGCTGAGAGCCATTTTGGCGACTCGCGCGAAGCGCAGATCCCTGCCATCCTGGAAAAGCTCCAGATCCCTTACACAGGCTCAAAGGTTCTGACGCTTGCCCTCTCCCTGGATAAACCCATGACCAAGCGCATCCTCGCCTGGCACAACCTGCCAACGCCCGAGTTTCAATCTTTCGAGCGCGAAGACGAGCCCCTTGAGGAGGGGATGCAATACCCCTTGTTCATCAAGCCAAGCCGGGAAGGCACTGGCATGGGCATCTCCTACCAGTCCATCCTGCACAACGACGATGAACTGAGATCGCAACTGCGCTACATTCTTAAACGCTACAAACAACCTGCCCTGGTGGAACGGTTTATTGAGGGTCGGGAGGTCACTCTCGGGTTGGTCGGCAACCTGATCGGACCAGTCGCCCGCCGTATTCCGCTGGACGAAAATGCGCACCGCATTCATGCCGGCTTGCACTTTTTACCCCCGATGGAAGTGAATCTCGATCCTTACCTCGAGACCGATGGCATCTATGACAATTATCTCAAAACCGCCCTGGCTGCCGAGCTTGAGTACCTCTGCCCGGCTCCGATTGATGAGGACCTGGTGGACGAACTCAACTGGCTGGCAGCGGCTGTTTTCCGTGTGACTGGCGCGCTCGATTTTGCCCGGATTGACTTCAGGCTCGATAAAAACGATAACTTCAAACCCTACATCCTCGAAATCAATCCACTGCCAGGTTTGATGCCCAAGCTTTCTGATATTGTCATCGAAGCCAATGCCGATGGTATCAGCCATACCAACCTGATCAACCTGATCCTCAACACGGCGTTGGCACGTTATGGCATGATCTGATCCTGGATGATGACTGAGGCTGTTTTACGTTTGATGACCCCCAAAGATTACCCCGCCCTGTTTGCCCTATGGAACAGCGTGCCGGGATTCAACCGGGGTCTGCGCAGCCTGGACGACAGCGAAGCAGGTATCCAGAAGTTCCTTAAGCGCAACCCCACCACCTGTTTTGTGGCAGAAATTGCCGGCGCGATCATCGGCGGCATCCTCGCTGGGCATGATGGCAGGCGCGGTTATATCTACCATGCCGTGGTTCTGCCTGAACACCAGGGCAAGGGCATCGGAAAACAGCTGGTCAACGCTGCCTGTGAGGCTTTGATCGCGGAAGGGATCAACAGGGCTGCCATGCTGGTCTTTGCGGGCAACCAGCAAGGCAACGCCTTTTGGGAAAGCCAGGGCTGGCAGACACGTCCGGACCTTGTTTATCGCAACAAGAATCTGAATGAGGAAAACCGATAATCGTGACAGCAGTTTTTCAGCAAGCCACCGCGAACGACATTCCCTTACTGGTCAAAGCCCGCCTGGACTTCTTGGAAGAACTGGGAAATGAACCGCTTGAAGGCGCGGAACTGAACGCTGCCCAAACGCAAATCGAAAGTTTTCTTCGCTCCCGATTAGGCACGCAAATTTTCGCCTGGATAGTTTTTGTGAACGAAGAACCCGCGTCAGTTGGTTTTTTGCATCTCTACAACGTCATGTTTCACCCGATGGCACACTCAGGACGATATGGGCGCATCATAAATATGCTCACCTGGCCGGATTTCCGCCGCCAGGGGCTCGCTCGCGGGATCATGGAACGGCTGATTGCCCAGGCACGCGAGCTCGGGCTCGACTACATCGGGCTGGATGCCTCCCCGGATGGACGCCACCTCTACGACTCGCTTGGATTCGTGGAACAGCATCCTGTCCATCCCCCGATGACGCTGGATTTTTAAGTCCTCCCCTACTCTAAGAGCTTTTCCTCCTTCCCTGTCTTGCACAAATTGGCATGAAAAATGTAACCCTTGCTTAAGTCAGACCCGCTTAAGATTGGAGGCACGCCATGTCATTTGCGGAAGTCAAAGTATTCCAGGTCCTTCCTGATAAGGTTGATGAATTTGAAACACTCGTGACCAGTATGACCCAAGCCCAGGTTTCCTGCCCGGGTTGCCAGGCAATCCGCTATATAAAGCGCTTTTATACTTATGATGATGGCATCCAGGATCCTCCCAGGCTGATAAAAAAGATTGTGGGAGTGGTAAAGTACTACTCTTTTTGGGAATTCGATACACTTGAACACTATCACGCGGCGACACAATTGTATTTTCCGCAGTTCGAAAAGCCGCTGCGAAAATTGCTCAGGGTTCCATTCGACATTCACTGCAGCAACACGATCGAATAGGAGAAACATGGCACAATGGGCGTTTTGTGGAATGAATTGCGAGGAATGCCCCGTCTATCAGGCGACCCAAAAGCAGGATCAGGCGCATCAGGCCTGGCTGGCAGCGGAGTACTCGAGCGAGAGCAGCTGGTATGCTCCGCCGGAAATGACCTGCCAGGGCTGTCACAGCCAGCAGCGGTTGGAGAGCCGCATGTGCCAGGCTTGTGCTCTACGGCGATGCGCGGAGAACCGGGTGCAGCAAACCTGCGCGGAATGTGCTGACTTCCCGTGCAGCTTGATCGATCGTTACGTTTCGATCGAGACAGATGCCCGCTGTCAGCTTCAACTCTGGCACGAACGCCTTACAGCGCTGGTTTAACCTGCGCCATCCAGGTCCGTTATCTTTCTGAACATTTTTGTGTTGATCTGCCAGCCGTAGGTCGGAATGAGCTGTATTTGCTCACTCCGACAAAGTAGTTGTAGTTGGAGAATCAAACGATCGCTTTGAGATTGCCATAAAAGAACCAAAAAACCGGCGAAGGATCGCCGGTTTTTTCATTTATATCAAGAGTTACGACTTGCCCCTCATACGCGGGTCGAGCACATCCCGCATCGCGTCTCCGATCAGGTTCCAACCCATCACATAGAATACCAAGGTCAGACCGGGAAATACCACGATGTACCAATACGTTCCCAGGCTGCTGATCCAGTTTCGCGCGAAGCTGAGCAACTGCCCCCAGTCGGCGTAGCCCGTCTCCGTACCAATACCGAGGAAGGAAAGCGCGGCAAAAGACAGTACCACGTCGCCAATTCCGAGCGATGCCAGCACAAGGGTCGGGAAAATCGCGTTCGGGATAATATGCTTGAACAGAATTCGGCTGTTCTTGACGCCGCTCACTTTGGCTGCCATGATGTAATCGCGTTCCTTGATGGACAGAATATCACCGCGAATAATTCGCGCGTATCCCATCCAGCCAAACGCAATCAGCGCGATCATTACCGGCAGCACGCTCTTTCCGATCTTAGGGGTCAGTACGGCGGCTAAGATCAGAGCCGCCAATGTACTTGGTAAGATCATCAACACATCCAGGATGCGCATCATCAGGTTATCCACAAATCCACCATAATATGCTGAAATTGACCCATAGATCACGCCTATGAGGAAGGTGGCAACTGTGACAACCAAACCCGTGGTGAAAGCCGTACGGGTGCCCCAAATGACACCATAGAAAATGTCATAGGAACCTTCAGAGGTGCCCATCAAGTGCACCCATTCATCTTTCCCGGTTAGGGTTTTGTACCAAAATGGCATTTCTGGCACCTGGCGCTTCCAGGGTGAACCAGGGGGTCGGGGATCGTTCTTGTAACCATCACGCGGGATCTTATAGGCGTCATTTGGCGGTACTGGAGCAATAATCAGCGGTGCGAAGATGGCGATCATGGCAAAAAAGAAAACCAGGAAGAAACCAATCCGGGAGGCAGGGGTTTTTACCAGGCCTTTGACAATACGATAATTATCCGGTCCAAGGAAGCGTTCCAGCTTCCCGATCTCGCGCATTTTTACATCGTCACCCAGCAGTCGATTGTCGCCGGAGGGGATGTTTTCAGTGGGTTCAGCAATAGTCATTGGGGTTCTCCTTATGAAAGCCGGACGCGCGGATCGATGAAGGCATAAACGATGTCCACAACCAGGTTAGCGACAATCAGGATCAAGCCGTTGAAGATCGCAAAGCCAAGCATGGTGACGATATCCAGGCTCACCGCGGCACGGGCAGCCGCTGACCCAATCCCGGGATAATTGAAGACTGACTCGGTGATCACGACGCCGCCCAGTAAACCGACGATAGAAAAACCTGCCATGGTGATGACCGGCAATAAAGCATTGGGTCTGGCATGACCAAACACCACATCGTGTTCTGTCAAACCTTTGGCGCGGGCAGTCACAACGTAATCCTGGCGCAGTGTCTCGAGCATGGAGCTGCGCGTCACGCGCAAAAAGCTTGCCCAGTTGATGTAAGAGAGGGTCACGATCGGCAGAAGCATATGGCGCAAGGCATCCCAGAAGATATCAAGCCGACCGTTCAAGAGGGAATCAATGGTCAGTACGTTGATGTATGTATGCCACTGCCCCGAATCGACTACCGCCGAAGCCCAGCCGCTCAGGCGACCAGGCGGCAGCCATTGCAGCTTGGCATAAAAAATCATCAGCACCAACAAGCCAAACACGAAGGTCGGGAAAGAGGTACCGATAATACTAAACACGCGTAAACCCTGGTCTATCCAACTGTTTTGATGGACAGCAGCCTGCACACCGAGCCAAATGCCCACAACTATCATGGGTGCCATAGCCCACAATGCCAGATCAACCGTGTTAGGGAACCTCCGCGAGATCAAGTCGCTGACAGGCATTGAAGACGAACGGGAATAGCCGAAATCTCCACGCAAAATGCCGCCTTCGCGCTCGCCCGTCGTAGGATTTTCGACGCCCATCAGCCAGTTCCAATACTGCACATAGACGGGCTTGTCAAAACCATAACGTTTGATCAATCCTTCAATCGCTTTGTCGTTCTTGGGAAAATCTTTGAGGTAGAGTGCCGTGCGTTCCACGGGGGAAAGCAGTTGCATCATCCCAAAGATCAGGATCGTCACTCCGATCAAAAGGATTGGTACCAGGAGCAAGCGCCGGATTATGTATGTCGTCATAAATCAACCTCTTCCATTACGGTTTTGAGTTGGAAGATGAAGTGAAACAGGTGCTCCACCCCATCCCACAGCCCAAAACATGGGGCTGGTGGGGGGCTCGTTGCCGAGCCCCCACGCCCAGTAAACTAAACTTTCAATCCCTAATTCTTATACCAGGTGTAATAAATACCACCAGAGTAAATTGGGTTCAGCACCTGACCTTCAACCCAACGCTGGGTGAAGCCGTGAGTGGTGGTGGTTTCCAAAGGAATAGCCACTGCCAATTCGTAGTACTTCATGCTGATTGCCTTGTAAAGCTCAGCACGCGTTGCCTCATCAGGTTCGGTGACAGCAGTAACCAAGTCGGCCTGGAATTCTTTCTTGAGTTCGGGAGGCAGACCCTGGCGACCGCCATAGGTGCCATAGGTGTAGGGCTGGAACCAGTTGTAAGGATCATGGATATCTTCCAACCAACCACCGGTCAGCAGAGGCAGCTGGTACGCACGCTGAATGCGCAGGTAAGTTGCCCAGGGGAGGCCTAAAGTTTCGACATTGAACAAGGGGTTGACTGCCGCAAGATTGCTGGAGAGAATTTCAGCGATCGTCTGGCGGGTGTTGTTGCCCTGGTTGTAAGCCATCTGCACGCGGAAACCAACGTTCCAAACATCGGTGCCGTCGGTTTCTTCACCAGCAGCGATACCATCCTTATCAACATCAGCCATCTTGAATTCTTCCTCGCACTTGGCAAGGTCAAACTCGTACTGAGGTAAGTCAGGATCGTAGCCGACCATGCCAGGCAGGGGCAACTGGAAGGATTTCACAGCCTCGCCAGCGAACACGTCATCAATGAAGGTCTCCCAGTCAAAGCAGTAAGCCAGTGCCTTGCGAATATGCACATCACTGAAGAAGTCAGCCGGAATGCCATTGCCATCCAATTGACCAGAGCCAATATAGGGGTTGGGGCTTTCTTCGGTAGTTGCGATGTTCCAGTTGGGGAGCAACACATCCATCGAAAGCACAGGTCGACCGATTCTCAGCACAAACGGATTTTCCGAGGAAGCGCCGGCTTCACAAAGAATAAACTTTTCAGCACCCAGTTTGGAACCGTCATAGTCGCAGACACCAACCAAATCTGCATACGTACCAAGATCGGCATCATAGATACCAATCTCACCTACAAGCGCATCCATCTGGGAGCGGTTTGCTGCGGGAACAGTCACAAGGTCAGCATCACCGGTCTGCATCATAGCAAAGCGGGTGCCCCACTCTGGGACCTGTTTGAAGACAACTTTCTCAAGTTTCGCGGGTTCGCGCCAGTAATCATCGTTACGAGCAAGAACAATTTCATCCTGGTTGACAAATTTATCCAGTTTGAAGGGACCAGTTCCATTGGCGATGGTGCTGAAGGGATCATCAGCAGAAGCCATACCATAGAAGTTCTGCCAGGTATCGCAGGTTCCATCCCAACCGCCGTTTTCAACGACCCATTTCTTGTCCATGATCGAACCCCAGTTGTTGGCGATCGTGGAGATAAAAGGACCCCAGGGTTGTGCAAGCGTCATAGTGACGGTACCAGCGGCATCATCAGCCACGATTGCAGCCTGAACAGTCTCGCAGGCAGCTTTTACGACAGCCGGATCGGCAGCAATAATGCCAGCCCGATCATCATAGAGAGTGCCCTCGGGATCGACAAGCAGCGAGATATCATCCACACCAACGCCCAGGAAGGGTTCAGAAAGCAAAAGCTGAGGTGAGAATGTGCCACCTTGCAGCAAACCACGCTGGAAGCTATAGGCAACATCGGTGGGGGTCAAAACGTCGCCGTTGTGGAATTTGACGTTTTCGCGGATTTTGAAGGTATAGGTTATGCCGTCAGCAGATACGGTGGGCATCTCAGCAGCCAGCTTGGGCACATAATCGCTCAGGCTCTCGCCATCGTAGAAGACCAGGGTTTCATAGACGTTCTGCAGGATTTCGCCAGACATTGTGTCATAAGCCAGAGCCGGGTCGAGGGTGTCGACGCTGAGGTCTGCATATGCAATGGTCAGGGTTGTGGGATCCTTGGATTTGAACTCCATCGCCGGCTCCTCTGCAGGAGTTTCACTTGGCTCTGGCTCCGTCGCCTCAGGCTCGGTCACCTCAGGTTCGGTGGCTGGTGGTTCAGTTTGAACTGCAGTTGGTGCTGGCGTAGGCTGGCATGCTGTGAAGATCATGCCTGCAGCCAAAAGAACAGCTATTAATACATACAGTTTACGCATTGTTTTCTCCTCCTTGAGAGAAATATCTATTTTTTGGTTTGACAATTTTGTAACGCTGATCTGTTCTGTTTCTTATCAGGCTACCTCCTTTGATTATCTGGATGATCCCACTTGAAGCATTCCACAAAATGCCCTGGTGCGATCTCCTTAAATTCAGGTCGTGATTGTCCGCAAAAATCTTCTGCGATTGGACAACGTGTTCTAAATCGACAACCTGAGGGTGGATTGGCAGGTGAAGGCACATCGCCTTCCAAAACGATACGTTTGCGGGTCTCATAGTAAACAGGATCCGCGACGGGGATGGCGGATAGAAGAGCTTTGGTGTAAGGATGCAATGGGTTGGAATAGATTTCGTTTCGATCCGCCAACTCCACGATGATTCCGAGGTACATCACCGCGACACGGTCACTGATGTGTCTTACCATGGAGAGGTCGTGGGCGATGAAGAGATATGTCAGGTCCAACTCTTTTTGCAGATCTTCAAACAAGTTGATCACCTGCGCCTGGATCGAAACATCCAAAGCCGAAATGGGCTCATCGCACACCACAAAGGTAGGGTTGTTTGCCATCGCCCGGGCAATGCCGATGCGCTGGCGCTGACCACCGGAAAACTCGTGCGGGTAGCGCAGCATGAAGTCCGGGTCCAGCTTGACCAGTTTCATCAGGTTGCGTACGCGGTCATCAACAGCCTTGCCGGTGACGGAGCCAAAAGCCACCAGGGGTTCCGCAATGATATCGCGAATGGTCATGCGTGGATTCAAACTCGCGTAGGGGTCTTGGAAGATCATCTGGATGTTCTTCCGCATTAATCGCATTTTCTCAGGATGAAGCTTGGTCAGCTCGACATCTTCGTAGAATACCTTGCCGGTAGTCGGTTTGTATAGCTGGAGAATGGTGCGACCGGTTGTAGACTTGCCGCAGCCAGACTCACCCACCAGACCCAGGGTCTCACCCTTGCGAATGCTGAAGCTGACGCCATCCACAGCACGCACCGCACCAACCTGGCGCTGGATTACACCCCGATAGATCGGGAAGTGCATCTTGAGATCTTCAACTCTTACCAATACATTGTTGTCTTCAGTCATTAGCGCTCTCTCCCAGTGGTGGTGTCTACCCAGCAAGCGACGCGATGGTTATCGCCCACCGGTACAAGAGGGGGATTTTCTAAACGGCAGTGCTCCACGACCCAACGGCAGCGCGGTGAGAATGGGCAACTGTGCGGTTTCTGATAGAGCATAGGCGGCATACCCTCAATGGAATACAGCCGTTGGCGGCGTTCTTCGTGGATTTGGGGCAGGCTGCCCAGCAAACCAATCGTGTAGGGATGACACGGATTGGCATAAAGGTCGCGAATGGGCGATTCCTCGATGATAAAGCCTCCGTACATAACATTTACGCGGTGAGCGATGCTGGCGACGACACCCAGATCATGCGTGATCCAGATGATAGCCATGCCAACTTCTTCGCGCAAGCGGATAACGAGCTCAACGATTTGCGCCTGGATGGTTACATCCAACGCAGTGGTTGGCTCGTCCGCAATCAGAATTTGCGGCGCACAACTGAGAGCCATGGCAATCATCACGCGCTGACGCATACCGCCGGAATATTGATGTGGATAGTCCTTTAATCGGTCTGCCGCCCTCGGGATACCGACCTGTTCGAGCAGTTCGATCGATCGATCTCGGGCTTGTTCCTTATTTAATCCCAGGTGCAGCATCAAAGGCTCAGCCAACTGCTTGCCGATCGTCATAACCGGGTTCAAAGAGGTCATCGGGTCCTGGAAGACCATCGAGATCTGGCCGCCTCGAACGTGGCGGATGTCTTCGTTGGTCATTTGAAGCAAGTCATTCCCACGGAAAATGGCTTTGCCAGCCACGATTTTGCCTGGGGGCTGCTGGATCAGGCGCAGAATGGAAAGCATCGACACACTTTTACCACAGCCGCTTTCGCCGACGACTCCCAAAGTCTCCCCTTCCTTCAGTGTGAAATCGACCCCATTGACGGCATGTACAACCCCTTCCGGGGTGTTGAAATGCGTTTCCAATCCTTGTACGTTCAGTAGTTCACTTGTCATCAAAATGTCCTTAATTGAACTTTGTTAGGCATCAGCCTGTGGATGTGTGACAATATCTCATTAAGTTGTTAGTGGTGCCGGAAAAATGCTAAAGCCGATTATATCATTATTAGCAGAGTCAACCCTTGAAGTTTTTTCCCTCTCAAATCGGATTTTTTCACTACCTTGGGGCATCAAATTGATCATACTGCAGAAGGTTGGCTTCGACTGGATAGCCTGGCAGAGGGCGGTTTGACCGTCAAATTCGACCACTATCTTCGTTAAAGTGAGGTAACGATCGACTTCAACCAGGGTCAGCTTGTGAGGTTGGAGCACGAGATCGCCTAAAATTTCAACTGTCCCAAGTCGTAAATTGCGTTTTGTCTGATTATCCACTTCCTGACCGTAATAGCTTGCGGCATTTTTCAGAAGCTGGTCGTATGCAACAATTGGCTTGCGAAAGTCCCTGATCAACAATACATCTCCAAACAATCCGGAAAACAGCATGATCAACGCGCAGATCACAAACGGCATTTGTGGTCCAAGCAGGCTCGAGGATGCCAACCCCTGGTCCAGGAGCACATTTTCAAGGAAGCCACAGAGCAGACAAGTGATCCCAATCGCGAAGAGGCAATAAAACCAGTAACCTCCAATACCAATCAACTCTTCAAAATGGATTATCGAGCTAAGATCCGGACGGAACTTGTTCAGATACCAGGGGGAAAACCTTAATGGCAAGTTGATGACCAAAAAAGTGAACAAAACTGCCAGACCACCCCAAATAACCAGTCCAAACATGCCGCTTTCGATTTTTGCGGTCAGGTAACCAGCCAGCATGGCGGCAGGGACACAGATCAGTAACGCGAAAAGGAATTTGATAAAAGGCAGCGAAGCATGATACCGGGTTAAGACGATGGCATCCAACCCCCAGGCAGCCAGTGTAAAAAAGAGTCCGGCAGTCAAACCATAACGAACGCCGAGGTTACTCCGCTTGCGCGAAAACTCACCAGCCATGTTTAAAGTATATCTCAAATGCGGCATTTTGGTGAATCACTTCTTTAAGGAAAGTCAAGCTGCAATTCATCTGCCAGATTGGGTCTCTGGTCTGTTGGATTGCACCGGGCAATTTCAGGTTAAAAAGAACAGGATGCCAATTGACATCCTGTTCCAAAACACTAAGAGAACTTAGTTCCTGCGATCCCGGCGGTCACCACCGGAGCTTCGGCGGTCGCCACCGGAGCTTCGGCGATCTCCACCGCGGTCGGATCGGCGTCCGCCCTGGCGATCACCGCCACCGTAGCGCTGCCCCCCGCCGCTCATGCTGCGTTTGGGACTGTCGTGCTCGCGAGCTTCCTCGGGGGTCCAGCCCTCGAGCAAAGCCTGGCGAGATAAGCGGATCTTCCCTTCGGGTGTGATATCAGTCACCATCACGGTCAGCTCATCACCAACGTTGACGACATCCTCAACCTTTTCAACACGTTCGCTGGAAAGCTGGGAGATGTGCACCATGCCGTCGATGCCGGGCAGAATCTCAATGAAGGCGCCAAAGTCAGTGACACGAACGCACTTTCCGGTGTAGATCTTGCCGATTTCGGCGGTTTCAGTCACTGCCAGGATGCGGTCGCGTGCTTCTTCGAAGCCGACGCCGTCGACTGAGGCGATGTAAACCGTGCCGTCATCATCGATGTCGATCTTGGTATTGGTTTCTTCCTGTAATGCGCGGATATTCTTGCCGCCAGGTCCTATGATGGCGCCAATCTTGTCAATCGGAACCTTCACCGATTCGATCCGTGGCACGTGCGGTTTCAGGCTCGGGCGAGGCTCAGCGATGGTCGCCAGCATCTGTTCGAGGATGTAGAATCGGGCAGACTTGGCACGATCCAGCGCTTCCGCCATGATCTCGGGGGTGATTCCGCTGATCTTGATGTCCATCTGCAGGGCGGTGATGCCATTGCGGGTGCCCGCTACTTTGAAGTCCATGTCGCCGAGATGATCTTCGGTTCCGAGGATGTCCGTCAGGATGACGTACTTATCGCCTTCCATGATCAAGCCCATTGCCACACCGGAGACAGGTGCCGAAATCGGCACGCCGCAGTCCATCAGAGCCAGAGTTGAGCCGCAAACCGATCCCATTGAAGAGGAGCCGTTTGAAGCCATGACCTCAGACACCAGGCGCAGGGTGTATGGGAACGCTTTTTCGCTTGGGATCACAGGCGCTAGAGCCCGTTCCGCCAAGGCGCCATGCCCAATTTCGCGCCGGGACTGCCCGCCGAGGCGTTTCACCTCACCGGTGGAGTAGGGCGGGAAATTGTAGTGATGCATGTAGCGTTTAGATTCCATGCCGTTGAGGCTGTCGAGTTCCTGGGCTTCCTTGGGGGTGCCAAGCGTTGCCAGGGTCAGAACCTGGGTTTCACCGCGGGTGAACAGACCGGAGCCGTGGGCACGCGGGGCAATATCGACTTCGCAGGTGATTTCGCGCACTTCGTAAACCTTGCGGTTATCGGGGCGCTTGCCCTGGTACAGGATGCGCTCACGGATGATCTGCTTTTCAGCTTCGTCATATGCTGCGCCGAAGGCTGCAACAGCTTCGGAGGTCGGTTCTTCGCCAGCCTGCTCAAGGATGTAGGCTTCTTTGATCTCAGCGATACCGCCGTAGAGGGTTTCTTTGCTGTATTCCTGGTCCAACAGGGCTTCCAAACGGGAGCGAACAGCTTCTTTTGCCTGGGCGATCAGATTGGTATCTTTCTCAGCCAGTTTGACGACCTTCTTGGCTTTGCCGACTTCGGCTGCCATGCGCAGCTGGGCTTCGATGATCGGCTGGATGGACTCGTGCGCGAGTTGCAGCGCTTCAGCCATTAAAACTTCGGTCACTTCGTTCGCGCCGGCTTCCACCATCAGGAGGGCATCCTTGGTGCCTGCCACACGCAGATCGAGAGTGGAAACTTCCATTTCCTGGATGGTGGGATTCACCACCAGTTTGCCGTCCACAAAGCCAACACGCACTGCGCCAACCGGACCTCCAAAGGGGATGTCGGAGATCATCAAAGCCGCCGAAGCAGCATTGATGGCGAGCATGTCCAGCGGATTTTCGGAGTCAGCGGAGAGCGACATCAGCACGACCTGCACTTCGTTGCGCATGCCTTCAGGGAAGAGTGGGCGCAGAGGGCGGTCAGTCAGGCGAGCCACGAGGGTGGCGTCGGTGGAGGGGCGTCCTTCGCGGCGGAAGAACGAACCGGGGATCTTACCGCCGGCGTACATACGTTCTTCGTAGTCCACGGTCAGCGGGAAAAAGTCGGTGCCTTCTCGAATGCCGCCCATAGTAGCGGCGGCGAACATCATACTGTCACCCTGGCGCAGGATCACGGATCCGCCTGCCTGGCGGGCGATCCGACCGGTCTCAAAGGTGACCGTTTTACCACCAAGGGTGGTTGAAAAATATTTAGCTTCTGGTTTCATTTTGTCCTTTCACTGTTGGCCAGTTCAGGGACTGAAAGCCGCCGCTCAGAAACTGATCAGCAATTTTCAATACCCGACTGGCAAAATTCGACTTGTTAATTAGTTTGCACGAAAAACTCCCCCGCCCTCATTCAGACAGGCGGTGGGAGTTATTATCACGCAAACGACCTTCATTTAATACTTATTTCCGGCGAATGTTCAGAGATTCCGTGATCGCCAAAAAACTATCATAATTCTTCTGGCGCAGATAAGCCAAAAGACGACGGCGCTGACCCACCAGCTTCAACAGACCGCGTCGAGAGGACTCGTCGTGCTTGTTGGCGCGCAGGTGATCGGTCAGTTGGGAGATGCGCGTGGAAAGGAGAGCGATCTGGACCTCGGGGGAACCCGTGTCGCCTGCTTCGCGTGCGTACTTCTCAATAATTTCGGTTTTTACTTCTTTTTTCAATGCCATGACGTATGCTCCTATAGATTTTTTTGTATTGCAGGTCTCCTTGCCCGCAGCCCTAAAAAAGGACCGCTCACCGGACCAGTCATGGCATGATTATAACAGGATTCGACTTGAACGCAAGCAAAAAGGTTTTGACAAAAAAGGTTTTGACACAAAAATGTTTTGTGTTTTGAGGGCTGAGTGATAACGGATAATCAATGTTGACTGTGAAAACAATTGAATAGGCTATTTCTTGCGTGCCCGTTAAAGGTACACCCGTTAATGGTAATTTCTTTTAGCATCTACAAAGTGTTATAATGGAATAACAACCCCAAAACATCAGATGTCAAAGTATGTCTTCTGAAAAGGAGGAATGCTTATAAGATCCATCGCTGATAACCAAAATTTCCGCTCACCTAACACTATTAATAATTTGAGGAGAGAAAAGATGCGTATTACGAAGTTGATCAGTTTCACGTTTGTTATGATCCTCATGGCTAGCCTGGCAGCAGGCTGTACACCTAAGGAAGTGGAACCCACTAAACTCACTGAAGTCGTGATCGGCGTATATGAACCTATGACCGGCGCCCAGGCAGCTGGCGGCGTTCAGACCATGCAGGGTGTGAACCTCGCTTATGAACAAAGGGGGGAAGTGCTCGGCGTGCCGATTCGGATGGTGCTGGTGGATAACCGCAGCGATAAGGCTGAATCTGCTACCGCCATGACCCGCCTGATTGAACAGGAAAAAGCCATTGCAGTGGTCGGCAGTTATGGCTCTTCCAACTCCATGGCTGGCGGAGAAGTCTCTGAGAAGGCAGGTATTCCTGTCATGGGCTGCTCCCCAACCAATCCGCTTGTCACTGAAGGCAAGGAATTTTATTTCCGAGCCTGCTTTATCGATCCTTTCCAGGGTCGCGTTATGGCAAAGTATGCAGTTGAAAATGGCATTAAGAAAGTGGCAATCATTCAGAATATTTCCCAAGACTATTCTGTGGGCTTGGCTGCCTTCTTTAAGGAAGCATGGATCGAGCTGACTGGCTCTGCGGATGGCATTGTTGCTGAAACCGCCTACCAGGACGGCGACCAGGATTTCACTGCCCAACTGGGTGCCATTAAAGACGCTGAAGCTATTTTCGCCCCCGGTTATTATGGAGATGCTGCCCTGCTAATGAACCAGGCACGTGAAATGGGATTCAAAGGTCTGTTCATGGGTACTGATGCCTGGGAAGCACCAGAACTGATTTCCATTGGCGGTGAGGCCGCTGAAGGCGCCGTCTTCAGCTCACACTATTCTGCCGAAGCTGCCACCACCCCAGCCTCAAAACCATTTGTGGACGCGTTTATCGCCAAATACGGGGAAGCCCCCAGCGCTATGGCTGCTTTGGGATATGATGCCTATATGCTGGTGGTTGATGCAATTGAACGCGCTAATTCCTTCGATCCCAAAGCCATTCGCGATGCTATGGCTGCTACCGATAATTTTAAAGGCGTGACCGGATTTATCACCATCAACGATACTGGCGACGCTGTTAAGGACGCAGTTGTCCTCGAAGTGCGTGACGGTGCTTTCAAGTACCTCACCACGGTTAAACCTTAAGTCAGCAATACAGACAGGGCGCCCAGCTAAACTGGGCGCCTTTTTTCCCAAACGAGTCTGTAATCAAATTTTGTTTTACAGGAAAAAAAACATGACCATTGAATCCTTCTTGCAAAACCTTACCAATGGTATCTCGCTTGGAGCTCTCTATGCGCTCATTTCGATTGGATATACCATGGTTTACGGCATACTCCGTTTGATCAACTTTGCCCATGGTGACCTTGTCATGTTAGGGGCGTACGTTGCTTTTTATGGAGTTGCCTTGTTTATGCTGCCTTGGTGGCTGGCATTCCCGCTGGCTATCCTCCTCACCACCCTTATCGGGGTCATCATTGAGAAAGTAGCGTACAAACCTCTGCGTGAGTTCCCGCGCATTAACCTCTTCGCAGCCGCGGTTGCTGTAGCTTTCCTGCTGGAGAACCTGGCCATTGTTATCTTCGGAGGTCGTCCCAAGGCTTTTGCCCGCCCGGCATTTCTGGATCAGCTCCTCAATATTGGCGGGGTATCTTTTGTCAGTTACACGCCTGTTATCATTTTAACAGCAATCGTTCTATGCACCGTTCTCATTCTCATCATAAATCGAACCAAAGCCGGCATAGCTATGCGCGCACTCTCCAAGGATATTGAAACCACCGCTCTGATGGGAGTCAATACCAATCGCATTATTATGTTCGCCTTTATGCTCGGCTCATCACTGGCAGCTGCCGGTGGTATTCTCTGGGCTATCAAATTCCCGCAGATCAACCCGCTAATGGGTGTGATGCCCGGACTAAAAGCGTTTATTGCCGCAGTTTTGGGCGGTATCGGTAATGTCTGGGGTGCCATGATTGGCGGACTGCTACTCGGTGTGGTCGAAATTATGCTGGTGGCATTCTTTCCTCAGTTAGCCGGATACCGGGATGCGTTTGCGTATGCCATTCTGATCCTGCTGCTTTTGTTCCGCCCTACCGGCATTATGGGCGAAGTTCAGGCTGAAAAGGTGTAGTATGAAGAATATTTCACGCAACCAGATCCTCACCCTTGTTTTCTTGCCTGTTTTTATCGGGCTATTGATCCTTGCCCAAGCTTTTCTCAATCCTTATTACCAGCGCATCCTCAACCTGTGTGCTATTTATTCCATTTTTGCCGTGACCTTTAACCTGGTGTTCGGCTATACCGGACAGTTTTCATTGGGGCATGCCGGCTTCGCAGCTATCGGTGCTTACATTTCAGCCCTGCTGACTCTCTCACCGGAGCAGAAGGCAGTCAACTTCTTTCTGAAACCCATCTTACCTGTTCTCGAAAATCTGCAGCTTCCGTTTTTCCCGACTTTAATCATTAGCGGGCTGGGCGCTGCCCTGGTAGGCGCACTGATCGCCTGGCCTGCCCTACGCCTTCGCGGTGACTACCTCGCCATTGCCACCCTTGGTTTCAGCGAAATCATCCGCGTCCTGCTCGTAAACATGCAGCCGGTTACCAACGGCGCACTGGGTTTAAAAGGTATCCCCGGTCACACAAACCTCCTGTGGTCCTGGGGCTGGCTGATCGTCTGCCTCTTCGTTGTCAAACGGCTGGTCGACAGCTCCTATGGTCGTGCCATGAAAGCGGTGCGCGATGATGAGGTGGCAGCTGAAGCGCTCGGTGTCGGGCTCTTCAAGCACAAGATGATGGCTTTCCTGGTCTCCAGCTTCTTCATCGGGGTGGCAGGTGGACTGCTTGCCAACCTGATCAGCACGATCGATCCCAAAGTTTTCCAGTTTTTCCTGGCATATCAAATTGTAGGTATCACCGTGATGGGCGGTATGGGCAGCCTTACCGGCAGTGTGATCGCTGCCTGCCTGTACACTATCTTTCTGGAAGCCCTGCGCCCGATCGAATCCCAGTTCACCATCGGCAACCTGACAATCCCCGGCATTCCCGGCATGCGCATGGTGCTCTTTTCTATTATTCTCCTGCTCGTGATCCTTTTTTACCGAAAGGGTTTGATGGGCGACAAAGAATTTTCCTGGGACGGATTGATTAAAATCTTTACCAAACGCAAAAAGAAGCAAGTGGGCTCTACTGGAGGGACGCAGTCATGACCGTTCTTCTGAAACTTGAGAATGTTACCAAGCGTTTTGGCGGCTTGACTGCGGTCAATAAATTCTCGACCGAAATCCATGCCGGTGAACTCTGTGCTCTGATTGGACCCAATGGATCTGGGAAGACGACCATCTTCAATGTGATCACCGGTATTTATACTCCGACAGAAGGGCATGTGCTGCTCGGCGGAGATGATATTTCCGGCAAACGCCCTGACTTGATCACCGCCATGGGCGTTGCCCGTACCTTCCAGAATATCCGCCTGTTCAAAGGCTTGAATGTGCTTGAAAATGTGATTGTTGGCAAGCATCTGCGGCTACAGTCTGATCCGCTGTCTGCGGTACTGCATCTGCCAACATATCAGAATGAGGAAAAAGAGATGCGTCAGCAGGGACTCGTGCTGCTTGAATCTCTTGGCCTGGATCACTTTGCCTATGATGAACCTACATCCCTGCCCTATGGGCAGCAGCGCAAGTTGGAGATTGCCAGGGCGCTGGCAACCAACCCGCGCCTATTGCTGTTGGATGAGCCAGCTGCAGGCATGAGCCCCACAGATGCAGAGGAGTTGATGAAATTCATCCTCCATATTCTGGATCATTTCAACCTGACCATTTTTTTAATCGAACATCAGATGCGCGTTGTGATGGGTATCTGCCCACGTATTATCGTCATTGACCATGGCGAGATGATTGCCGAGGGCAGTCCTGAAGTGATCCAGAACGATCAACACGTGATCGAGGCGTACCTGGGAGTGAGTGACCATGCTTAAAATAGAAAACCTACATGTGTATTACGGCGGCATCCATGCCCTGCAAAGCATTAGCCTGGAGGTCCCTGAAGGCAAGATCATCTCTCTGCTGGGTGCCAACGGCGCCGGAAAAAGCACAACTCTGCGCACGATCATGGGCATTGTTAAACCTTCTGAAGGTATTATTGAATTTCAGGGTGAAAGCCTGCTGGGATTAAAGTCTTTCCAGGTGGTGATGAAAGGCATCGCCCTCGTTCCTGAAGGCAGGCGCGTCTTTACCAATTTGACCGTGACTGAAAACCTGGCGCTTGGTGCCTATATTCGCAACGATAAGGCTCAGATCCGTGAAGATATCGAGGAAGTCTATTCGCTTTTCCCACGCCTGAGAGAACGCGAGAAGCAGAGCGCGGGTACTCTCTCAGGCGGTGAGCAGCAGATGCTGGCTCTCGGCAGGGCGCTGATGTCAAAACCTAAACTGCTGATGATCGACGAACCCTCGCTGGGTCTTGCGCCGGTTCTCTCCCAGGGTGTGCTCAGCAAGCTTACGGAACTCAACCAGACCCGTGGGCAGACCATTTTGCTGATTGAGCAAAATGCGCATGCTGCCCTCAGCATTGCGGATTATGCTTATATCCTGGAAACCGGTGTTGTCAAGCTGGAAGGTCCCGCTGCTAAACTGGCAAGCGATGATGCCGTTCGGCGTACCTATCTCGGGATTCACTGAGCAGGTCCCATTTCGAGACGACTTCTTTTAATACTTCACCAATTCTCACGTACGGGCGATCTACCACGGTCGCCCGTGTATTAGGGCGGGTTTGGAGTTCCCTTGTACGGAGGGGGTTTATCTCCCTCCGCGGACGATCTTGTGGTCTATTACAACAGTTGAAGGCACCCTTATAGGGTAATAGAGCTCCATCCGTCCTTGTCATTTCTCCCAATTGCCACGAATATAATCCAGCCATTCGCCAGTATATTCGGTCAGTTCTTTTGGTATTTCTGTTTGATAGTAATGAACCAAATCTGCGATCGGAATCCCTTTTTGTTCGATCAAAAAATTCACGTAAGATGCATACACCTCGTAGATAATTGGTACTCTATGTAAGGATATTGTGGGCTTTATCGCAGTTTCAGGAGATATCTGTTCTTCTTCACAATAGACAATCCAGGCATATGCTGCGCTGTCTACATACACATCATAGTTAAGCTCCCCGTTTTCCTCCTCCAACGATGCAAACTTGGTGTAATACCCAACCGCGTTTTTATAGAGATCAAACGAGCCGGAAAGCCTGAAGTAGCTATCGTCAACTACATTGTTTTTCACATCCCTTAATATATTGTAATAGCTCACTTCTGGATAACCAGCCATCTCGAAGATTTCTGGTCCGAAAATTACTTTATCAGCAAAAAGGCTTGTCAATCCTTCTCTAAGCCACTTCTCGTTCATCCCTACTCCACTAGTTTCGAGCGTTTTGAGCATGGCATGTATCAGCTCGTGTTCCAGAGTAAGCCGCCACCCATCCTGACCAAAATGAATTTCCATACCCTCAACCATACCGCCCCTGAAAATATAGTCAGTAGAGTTAGTGTAAATGTTGAAACCTGAAGAGATCACATCAATTTGATTGTCCAGAGCAAACTTGGAGATCTTCTCTGCTGCATTGTGATATCGGTCCAGGAATGCGTAAATAGTTCCAGGATCTTTAAGCGGCGAGAATTCCTGGGCATCCATCCTGAAATAAAAGTTGGAATCTCCATCGTTGATCCTGACAGCATATCCTGGAGTGTCAGAATAGGAGTAAGTGCCAAACAACACATCAGGGTGCAGGTCATAATATGCGTTTGTTGTCCCGCTCCAGGCTTTCACAGTGCCATACACATCCAAAGCGGTTGAATTCTCAATCAATTCCATTAAAGCATTCTCGCCATAGTTAACCAGAATGTACTGAGCGAGGTCACCCGCCAAGGCTTTGGAATCAGCCAGGTCATCGCCAGTGACGTAATCATCTTCGTAACTAACACCTGTGAGAAACAGCTTGTCTGTATCTTGAATCAAACCGAGGTCTACCTCAACCTGATCTTCAGACAGGATGCTAACCAACCCATATGCCACCCAGGGTTCGCTTTCATAAGCAATTCCTTTCACAACAATTTCGAGGAGCTGACCGTTTTCAATAGCGATATATGGTATCAATGTGCGCTTACCATAATACTGAGGGTGCTCAAGTAGCTTTCCAGAGCCATCCCTTTCAAGCACAAAGAATTCCGGTTTCTGAGCAGTCTTGATCGGAAAACGCTCAAGGACTTGTTCAGTTAACTTCACAATTGCGTCGTACATCTCAACAATTTTTGAATGGTCAGTTGTTTTCCCAACTTCAAATGTAATGATTGCCTGGCTGGTTTCGGCAGTCAGGGTGGAAAAGACTCTTGGAAGAATTTCGTCTCGGTTATGCTTTGATTCTTGGAGCCCCACACTCATTGTGGCAACAGTAGTCGAATCAAGAGTTTCTGGAGGTTCCTCAGTGCTGGTTATTGCAGGACTAAGGGTTTGGTCAGTGATTATTGGACTGTTAATGGAATATCCTTTACAGCTCGCTAACATGAGAACTATCTCAAATATTGCCAAAAACCTGATATAGGTCATTTTACGATTTTTAGATTTTGTAGACATAGTTCAGGCCCCTTTACACATTCTTAGTACGCTATCCAAAACTCGTATCAAATGTCAATTGTTGTTTCTTTTGATAAGGAAGACTTATTCTCCAGGGTTTCACATTGAATCGACATACAGCAAGTAATGTGAAATATAGTTTAGTGCGTCCTGAGAGTAACTTAATTGATGATTTTTAGTTGATATCAAATCACCCTTTGACGTTAGGTGTCTGCGTATCGAAAATGTTACGCAAAAAAATATCGTGTTCTTTTGAAATAACCAAGTCGTAGAAAAAATATCCACCTTCTCTCGACAAATTGATAATAAATCCTTCAACATCAATATCAGTATAACATTTTTTGAGACATAATCGATACCAGCTTTTTACCAGCTTGTTTAGGGTGGTAATAAGGACAAAGTGCAATTGTGATATTCGGAAATGCTTTGCACTTTTGCATCATCGCCCGGATGAAACCCAAAAAAACTCTTCAGTCTCGCTGCGCTCGCCAACTTAGCCTACGGCACGTAAGCAGCCCCCTGGGGAAGACCAAGACGAAGTTAATGCCGTTTTATCCCTATTCTGATGTTACAATACTCCAATCTGATCCAGCTCCCGTGAGGGAGTAATATTTGAATCATTAAGGAGAGTTAATGACAGAGGCAGATTCCCAAATTCAAAAGCTGAAAAGCATGCGGGAGGCATCCAAACTTGGCGGCGGACAAGACCGCATTGACAAGCAACATGCCAAAGGCAGCCTGACTGCCCGCGAACGCATCGACCTGCTGCTCGATCCAGGTACCTTCCGCGAAATCGGAGCCCTAACAAGCCAGCGCGATCCATCTGAGGGCGAAGAAACTCTCGGCGACGGTGTTGTTACCGGGTACGGCAGCGTTGATGGGCGCACAGTTTACGTCTACGCGCAGGACTTCACTGTCCAGGGCGGCTCGCTTGGTGAGATTCACGCGCAGAAGATCTGCCGCGTGATGGACCTTGCTGTTAAGACCGGCTCCCCGATCATCGGCATGATCGACTCCGGCGGAGCGCGCATCCAGGAAGGTGTCAGGAGCCTGGGCGGATACGCCGGGATCTTCCGCCGCAATGCCATTTACTCTGGTGTGGTTCCCCAGATCAGCCTGATCATGGGACCCTGCGCAGGCGGCGCCTCGTATTCTCCTGCTGTCACCGACCTGATCATTATGGTCAAGGGCAAGTCCTACATGTTCCTCACCGGACCCGCGGTCATCAAGACCGTCACCGGAGAAGAAGTGGACTCAGAGACCCTCGGCGGTGCCGATGTGCACCTGACCACCAGCGGCAACTGCCACATGGTAGGCGCGAGCGACCAGGATGCCATCGCTTTGGCACGACAGGCACTTTCCTACCTGCCGTCCAATAACGTGGACATGCCCCCTGTGCTCCCCACTCAGGATACCCCCACCCGTCGTGCTGACGCTCTGAACACCCTCGTTCCCGTGGACCCCACCGTGCCCTACAGCATGCGCTCCGCAATCGAAGCCATTATGGACCAAGGCTCCTTCCTCGAGCTGCAAGCTGGTTATGCCCCCAACGCCATCGTTGGCTTTGCGCGACTGGCTGGCCGCCCAGTGGGCGTCGTCTCCCAGGAACCAATGATGATGGCAGGCGTGATGGACATCAACTCTGCCGATAAAATTGCCCGCACGGTCCGCCTGTGCGATGCCTTCAACCTGCCGATCGTGACCTTTGTCGACTCCCCCGGCTTTCTGCCAGGCGTCGCTCAGGAATACGGCGGCATCATCCGCCACGGCGCCAAAGTGCTCTACGCATACGCCGAAGCGACCGCCCCCAAGGTCAGCGTGGTGACACGCAAGGCGTATGGCGGTGCGTACGTGGTCATGAGCAGCAAATACCTCGGCACTGACATCACCTACGCCTGGCCTTCGGCTGAGATCGCGGTGATGGGCGCGGAAGGCGCTGCCAACATCCTGTATGGCAGGCAGATCAAATCGGCTGTGGACCCCGAGGCTGAGCGCGCACGCCTCACCCAGGAATACCAGGAAACCTACCTGAATCCTTATGTCGCTGCCAAAGCCGGCTACATTGATGAGGTTATCGAGCCTGCTGAGACCCGCCAGAAGCTGATCGAAGCGCTTGCAGCCCTGCAGAATAAAGTCGAAACCAATCCGCTGCGCAAGCACGGCAACATGCCTGTCTAAGGGGGAATCATGATTGAAACCCTGAGACAAGGTTTGTTGATTACCGTCATCGGCATGGGGATCGTTTTCGCGATGATTCTCATCCTTTGGGGCATCATGGTTCTGCTTGTCAAGCTCACCAACCGACCAGAGAAAGAAGAAGTTGCGGAAGAAACTGCTTCTCTGCCCGAACCCGAGCAAGTGGCTGTAACTACGCAGGGTGATGCTTCGGCGCTTGCCGCTGCCATCGCAGTAGCATACGCGTTGAGCGTCAAACCCAAGACTGCTTTTGCAGCTGATACCCAATCCATTCAAACAGGCAGCGCCTGGCTTGCCGCAGGTCGCGCGCAGCAGGTTGCACGACAGATTAACAGAGGACGAAGCGCATGATCATCAAAGTTGAAATTGAAGGAAAAGTCTACAACGTCTCCATTAAAGACGTTCACAGCAACCCCGTTCTGGCAGAAGTCGACGGTAAGGTCTACCAGGTCTACCCCGAAGCCCAAAGTCCGGCGGTAATTCCTGCAGCAACAGCCCAACCCGCCGTGATCCCTGCTGCAGCGCCTGCTGCTCCTGCGCCAAGCGCTGGCAATGGATTGACTCTGAACGCTCCTCTCCCGGGCGTGATCGTGTCGATTGACGTCCAGGCTGGCCAGGCTGTCAAGGCGGGTCAGCAGGTCTGCACGCTGGAAGCGATGAAAATGAAAAACACCATCCGCTCCGATCGGGACGGTGTTATCGCCCAAGTGAACGTCAACGCGGGTGATTTGGTCAAGCATAATCAGCCGATGTTCACCTTCCAGGCATAGGAGCAGGCATGGACTTTACCCAGTTGATTGCTGACCTCACGAAAGGATTTGACAGTTTCACTTTGCTGAATGCTGTCATGATCCTGGTCGCCCTGGTGTTGATCTACCTCGCGATCTGGAAGGAATACGAACCGGTTCTGCTGCTGCCCATTGGTTTTGGCTGTTTGCTGGCGAACCTCGGCATGTCCAACCAAACTGGTTTTATGAGTGTCATTTATAACGCCGGGATCAAGACGGAGCTCTTTCCGCTGCTGATCTTCATTGGCGTCGGCGCCATGATCGACTTCAGCCCGCTGCTGAGCCAGCCCAGCCTGGTACTGCTGGGAGCTGCGGGACAATTCGGGATCTACTTTACTCTCCTGCTCGCGATCGTTTTGGGCTTTCCGCTGCACGAAGCTGCGGCGATCGGCTCCATCGGCGCGATCGATGGTCCCACGGCGATCTTCGTGGGCGAACGCCTTGCGCCCCAAATCATCGCCCCGATTGCGGTGGCGGCGTATTCCTACATGAGCTTGATCCCGATCATTCAACCCCCGATCATGAAACTCATGACCACCCGCAAAGAACGCCTGATCCGGATGGAATACTCGCCAAAACCGGTTTCACGCCTCACCCTCGTGCTTTTCCCGATCATCGTCACACTCCTGGTGGCGCTCGTCGCTCCCGATGCCGCGCCGCTTATGGCTGCCTTGATGCTCGGAAATCTGTTGCGCGAAGCCTTGGTGGTGGACCGCCTCAGCAAGATGGCGCAAAACGAACTGATCAACATCGCCACCCTCTTTTTGGGTCTCGCCATAGGCTCCACCATGACCGCTCAAAGCTTTTTGAACCTGGCAACGCTCAAGATCCTGGCGTTAGGTTTGCTTGCATTCGTGGTTGACACGATTGCCGGGTTGCTTTTTGGCAAGTTGATGGCAGTGGTCACGCGCGGCAAAGTGAACCCCCTCGTTGGCGCTTGCGGCATTTCTGCCTTCCCGATGGCAGGGCGGTTGAGCGCCAAGATGGCGCTGGAGGAAGACCCCTCCAACTTCATCCTGATGCACGCAATGGGTTCTAACACCGCCGGGCAGCTCGGAAGTGTCATCGCCGGTGGCGTGCTGTTGGCGCTGGTTTATGGGTTTATTCATTAGGATAAAGTAGCATTGAAAACACCTCTGTGAAATTCACAGAGGTGTTTTGTTTAACCAGGACATGGAGAGCGAGACAACGTGCCCGTAGGGCGACATTGGAAGCACTGGACGCTTTGTTGCGCAAAAAAAAAATTGTGTGCTTCCAATCCGCCAACGCACATTTGGTTGTTTTCAATAGAAGAGTTTTTCCACTATTATCGCTGACGGCGGATTGAGGGCACGCTGTGTTTATCCATCACATGGATGACGGTGCCCTCAATACCCTGCGGGCACTTCGTCTAGTCCTACGATTAACTAGACCTGCGAATTGCTAACAGGCCATTCTGTCTTAAACCTTCAACATGTATCCCCTGCTGCGAATGGTTTTGATCAGGTCAGGGTGATGCGGATCGTCTTCCAGCGCCTGGCGCAGCCAGCTGATGTGGACGTCCAGGGTGCGCGTGTCTTCCACGTAATCAGTATCCCAAACCGCCTTGAACAAATCCTCCCGGCTCAGGACTTCCCCAGGCTTTTCCATCATTTTCCCGAGTAGATCCGCCAGGCGCGGCGTCAGCCGGACTTCTTTGTTCTTATAGACCGCGATGCGGCTATCTGGGTTCAGCACCAAATCCCCCCGGATGAGCATACCTTTATGGTTGTTATTCTCAAGGGTCCGCAAGCGGTTGACCAGTTTCTGGACCGTGAAGGGCATTCTCAAAAAGAAATTGACATTTTCTGATTCCGTAACGCGTTCATCTTCCGCCACGATCAGGAAAATGGGCGTGCCGGGCAGGCTGTTGTGAAACCAACTCACCAGCCGCAACCCGTTCGTGCGCAGTGATGCGGCATTAATGATGACTGCGTCTGGAGAGAAATCCCTTAATGCATCGAGACCTTTATTTCCACTACTTTCAACTTTCAGGGAATAGCCTTTTTTTTCGAGGTCGGCGGCAAAACAACGGGCTACTTTCCGTTTTCCCTCAATCAATAGCACTTGTAATGATTCCGCTATATGCAAAACTTTCCTCTTTCAAATCTCAATGAGTCCTGCAGGTAATCCCAAAGAAAAAACGACCGAATAACCTTCCCTTGGAACTGTATTATAGCCGATTGTTAAGGATTTTCGCACAATATTTTTAGGATTGGTCTGGCAAAATTTAAGAATAGCGGAGTTGATTCGGCTGGCTTACATGTTAGAATCACAGTAAGATAATCAACACAAACAGGAAGTTTGGTGCATCATGGGAAAAATGATCGAGTGCATAATCGATAGTATCCGTGTCAGTCTTACCAACCAGGACCGGATCACCGTCCTCAAAGAGAAGAATGCTGAACGCTACCTCCCCATCTGGATGGGCGTACCCGAGACTGACTCCATCACGATCGCGCTTCAGGGAGTGGCAATCGCCCGTCCGCTCACCCATGATCTGCTGATCTCGGTTATGAGCGCGCTCGATATTCGCCTGGAAAGCGTCGAAGTCACCAATCTCAAAAATGATACGTTTTACGCCAACTTGGTTCTCGAGCAAAACGGCATCCGTAAGATCATCGACAGCCGTCCTTCAGACGCGATTGCGCTTGCCATTCGCGTTAAAGCCCCGATTTTCGTCGATGAAGACATTCTCGACGCGGTCGGTATCCGCCCTGAGGATGTGTTACCTCAGACTCAGCCTGAGGAAGATGCTTCGGATGTGGACGCGGATCTCGACATTTTTGAAGATTTTCTCGGTCAACTTGGCAAGGATGACACCGACAAAGACCAACCTGAACCCCCTTCGGATGAGGATCTCAAACAATAAGTGAGGCAGCATAGTGAGCGAGCAAACGGATTATTCCAGTACCCAAACCGCCCCCGACGCGAATCAGCTTTTTGACCGCGACATGGAGGAAGCCCTCATCGGCTCCGTGCTGATCACGCCGGATGCCTATGTGGACGCCGCTCCGCTGGTGAACGCCGAGGATTTCTACCTCCACCGCAACCGCTGGATCTGGGAAGCCTTCATAGAGCTATTTAAGTCAGATAGTTACTTTGACGTCCTGACGCTTAAGGAAGCCCTTGAAACCAGCGGGCACCTCGAGGACGTCGGCGGGCTGGACTACCTGATCTCCCTCACCAATCGCGTGCCATCCTCGCAGCATGCCGAATCGTATGCCCGCAACATCAGCGCCCTTGCAGTGCGCCGGCGCCTGTTGGCTGCCGCCAACGACATCGCCAAACTCGCCTATCGCAAGGACACCGGGGTCGATAACGTCATCTCGGACGCAGAAAAAGCCATTTTCGGGGTCAGCCAGGAACGCTACAAGCGCGATCTGGTGCCGATAGCGGACGCGGCGGATGAATACCTTGAACGCCTCTTGCTCAATGCCAGCATTCCCGGCGGTGTGACCGGGCTCGAAACCGGCTTGAAAGCAGTCGATAAAGCCCTTGATGGTCTTCAGCGTTCGGACCTCATCATCGTTGCTGGTCGCCCTGGTATGGGCAAGACCGGCTTTTTGATCGGCATCGCCAAACACGTCGGGTTGGCGTTGAAGCGCAACGTTGCATTCTTCACGCTCGAAATGTCCGCTGAGCAGCTCATTCAGCGTATGATTGCCCAGGAAACCAGTATTGACTCCCAAAAACTGCGATCCGCCAAGTTGAGCGACGCTGAAGCCCAGGAAGTGGTTCACGCCTTGGGTGTGCTTTCTGAGTCGCGCATCTTCGTCGATGACACCCCAGCCATCACTCCCCTTCAGATGCGCACCAAGTGCCGCCGCATGCAGATGGAGATCGGTCTGGACCTGGTGATTGTAGATTACCTCCAGCTGATGTCTGGCGACACGCGTACCGAGAACCGCGTTCAGGAAGTTTCCTACATTTCGCGCTATCTCAAGGTGCTGGCGCGCGATTTGAATGTGCCGGTGATGGCTGCCGCGCAGCTATCCCGTGCGGTGGAGCAGCGCCAGGATAAAACCCCCGTGCTTTCCGACTTGCGCGAGTCCGGTTCGTTGGAACAGGATGCCGATATCGTGCTTTTCATCAACCGACCAGAGCAGATGAAAGAGGAAAGCCCGCTCCACAACCTGGCAAAACTGATCGTTGCCAAGCACCGCAATGGTCCGACCAACAGCGGTATCGACCTGGTTTTCATCGAGAAACTCGCCATGTTCCGCGATAAAGCCTACGAGAGTTAACACGAGCGCCGGAGTGATTTTTGACTGACCAACTTTCAGGGAATCTTCTGAACATCAAGCTGCCAGCAAACTTCATTGCCCGCTGCGATGGGCTGGGAAGCGACGCGATCCTGCTGCTTTTGGGCTATTTCGAACTGCTCAGCCAGCAGGAAGTTCCTTCGGACGTGGTTGAAATCTACATCCTGCTCGACCATCTGCCCGCGGCTGAGGATGACCGCTGGCAAAAAGCCCTGGCTGAACTGCTCGAAGAAGGGCTGCTGCTCGCTTACCCTCAAGTCCCCGAGGAACCACAGCAAACTGTGCTGCTCTTCCCGGCAACTCCGGAAGGCACGCGCCGTTTTGAGGCGCTGCAGAATGGCAGTCTGTCTCCTGCCGAAGTCCAGGCAGCCAATCCCCTGCCAAACCCGGACAAGCCAAATATCTTCACCCTCTACGAGCAAAACATCGGTCCGCTGACGCCAATGGTCGCCGAGATCTTGAAAGCCGATGCAGAAACTTATCCTGAAGCCTGGCTGCGTGAAGCCATGCAGCAAGCGGTCAGCCGTAACATCAGAAATTGGAAGTATGTCCAGGCGATTCTCAAAGCCTGGCAGGAAAAAGGACGTGACTCTACCCATGGAACCACTCAAAGCGCGCTTGAAAGATTTCGAGAACTTTATCGCCAGCAGAAACAGCAAGGAAACCGAAAACCCTGACCCTACACCTGCTCGGCGGCCGGGCATCGATATCGGCGACCCGAACTGCCCTCGCTGCCACGGGCTGGGCTTCGTGGGGCGCGACGTCCCAATCGACGACCCGGATTTTGGCAAGAGCGAAATCTGCACCTGCCGGTTGGCCGAGGTCACGGCTTCCCAGCGCGACGAGCTCTTCTCCCTCAGCAATCTCAGCGCGCTCAGCGGGCTGACCTTCGAGAGCTTCAAGCCGCGCGGGCGCGTGGGTTTGGGCTCCTTCCAGGCGGATTCGCTGGAACAGGCTTTCAACTCCGCCCAGAATTTTGCCGGCTCCCTCACCGGCTGGTTGCTCCTCACCGGCACCTACGGCTCAGGCAAAACGCACCTCGCCGCAGCCATCGCCAACCAGGCCGTCGGAATGGGCATCAGCACCCTCTTCCTGACCGTGCCGGATCTGCTGGACTGGCTGCGTTTCTCGTACAGCAACACCTCCGACGCCAGCTTTGAAGAGCGCATCACCCAAATCCGCACCGTTCCCCTGCTGATCATGGACGATTTTGGCACCCAAAACACCACCCCGTGGGCGCAGGAGAAGCTCTTCCAGATCATCAATCACCGCTATATCAACCATCTGCCCACCGTCATCACCAGCAATCAAGCCCTGACTGACTTCGAACCCCGCATCCGTTCGCGCCTGCAGGACCCCGACCTGGTCACCCATGTGGAGATCCTCGCGCCGGACTTCCGCAACCCTGCCGACGACATCGGTCACCCGGAACTCTCCAGCCTCAATCACCATTCCAAGCAGACCTTTGGCTCCTTCAGCTTCCGCAAGAACGAACGCCTCGAGCAGGATGACGCCCAGTCGCTGAGGGAAGCCTTCGAGATCGCCAAGAAATTCGCCGAATCCCCCCAGGGCTGGCTGGTTTTCTACGGTCCTTATGGCTGCGGCAAGACCCACCTTGCGGCCGCGATCGGCAATTACCAGGCCGGGCTGGGTTATCCGCCCCTCTTCGTCGGCGTGCCGGACCTGCTCGACTACCTGAGGGCGACCTTTTCGCCCAACAGCGCCACCACCCTCGACCGCCGCTTCTACGAGATCCGCTCCACCCGCCTGCTCATCCTGGACGACATCGGCACCGAATCAGCCACCCCCTGGGCGCGCGAGAAGCTCTACCAGCTGATCAACCATCGCTATAACGCCGAGCTGCCCACCGTCATGACCACATCCAGCGAGCCTTCCAGGCTGGATCAACGCATCTTCAGCCGCATGTCCGATAAACGCCTCTGCAAGCTGGTCCTCCTCTCCGCCCCGACCTTCACGGGAGAGGGTTAATCAATTACCCCCTCTTAAGAGGGGGACGGTGACCTGTGCCCGTAGTGAAACGGAGGGTAAACCGGGGGGGTGGAAATCATAGGGGGCATCGCATTGCGAGAGGGTGGGAGTCTGAAGAGGGTCACTTTGGCAAACCAAGAAAGACACTCTCACCCGCTATGCGGACCCTCCCTCTAGGCGAAGTGCCCGATAGGGTAGAGGGCAATAACATTGGCTTCCCCAGGGGGCTGCTTGCGTGCCGTAGGCTAAGCTGGATCCTGCCGTGAAACGGATGGGAGACTGATGAGGGTCTTTACATCATCGCGGTCTATCTTGCGCCTGAAGAAATTTCCTTGTACGGAGGGGCCTTGGTCCCTCCGCATCATACACACGCGAGATGAGCGGCTGGACTAAAGCCCAGCCCTACGAAGCCCCTCTCGTCACATCGTGCCCCCTGTGCCCGCGCAGCAGGGTACTGGGTATCGCGAGCGTAGCGCGGCGATCTCCTTTTAACTCGATCTTCGCAAGCCCGATTTGCAAGATTTGCAAGAATTGCAACGTTTTTTGATGGTGCATATCGGGCGGAATGACTGCAAATCGCATGAAAAAGGGCGTTTTGGCTGCAAATCCACCTATTCCATTATTAACGTGCCATTCTGCTAATAGAATTACGCGGGTATATAATAGCTCATTTGTTCTACTTTTTCAAGAGGTATTATGGTAATGGGTGAAGGTTGGGGGTGATGAATTGGACCCTGGCTTAGCAGGTAGGAGACTGAAGAGAGGTTGCTAGAAGCCGGACTGAACCCCTCACAAAGACGCGGGGTCAGGAATGCAATACCCTAATGGCACGATGTCCGGCATACGAAAAGATTTTTATCGTTTACATCATAATCTGGCGGAGTAGTAAAAAGATCACCACTCCGCCCTATCACTTACACATCAAACACTTTCAAGACCTCGTCGCCGTAGTCATTGATAACCTTCACAGCGATTTTGCCTTCCTTGGGCGGTTCAAAGGGAACGCTTTCTTCCCGATAAAGGCTTTCCCAGGCGCTTTCATCCACTTCCGCCCGCAAGGCACGGCGCAGCTTCTCGTAGGGCTCATCCCAGCCAGTAAAGTACGCCTGGCGGACAAAGAAGCTTTCGCCGTTGTAGTCGTCATCAATAAACCAGCAGGCAATCTCGTCTGGTTTGCTGGAACGGATCTCACCAGTCGTGGGGTCAAAGATATCGACTCCCTTCAGCTTGACCACCAGCTTTCCATCCTTCTTGATCAGGTCAATATCGGGTTCGCCATATGCGGTGAACAGGTTGGCTGCTTTGGTCTTTTTGAGCAAGTCTCCCATCATCAGGTCAGGATTGATGCGTGCCGGGAAGACCTTGAGTTTGCCGTATTGTTTTACTTCTTCTGATATGTGCGGGTCAAAGGCAAACCCGAGCACCACCAAAAGGTCAAAGCCTATGCCCTGCATGGCTTCCTTGGCCGCTTCACGCACCAATGCCGGCGTGACCGTGCCATGTTCCGGTCCAATGCAGACCGCCACACGTTTGGTTTGTTGATTTTCAAGGTAAGTACCGCTGGCTTGCAGGTAAGTGCCGGTAAAGGATTCCAGGCTGGTGAAGTTCAATCGTTCGCTCTTTCGGGTATTCTGTACGCCGGAAACACGCAGGTTCTCAATGATCGTCTGCTCAAACTTGCCACCCCCTTCCAGCCTTTCGGCTTCTCGTTCGCTTTCGGGACGTTCAATTTCGGTGGAGAGGACCCGATGCGGGGAGAGACTTTCGACCGTGAACGGTCCACAGACCCTGATCTTCTTGCGGTCTTCATAGGGCTGGTCATAGAGCAGTTCCACATCCGCCCTGCGGGCAATGGAAGCATCGATCTCCTGCTGGCGCTGCCGGCGCGCCTGCCACCACTGCTCGAGTGATGCCTTTGCTGGGGCAAGTTTGGAATCTTCCGATGGACGGGGAAGTTCCCATTCCTCGTAATGCATACCGAGTGCCTGGTTGATCTGAGCACGCAGGGGCTCAAGTACTGCCTGCCAACGAGAGTAGATTTCATCGATTTCCTCGTTGTTGGCGATGGATTTCAGGGTGATGTGCGGCACGCGCTGATACACAAACCCCTGGCGCAAGTCGTTGCCAAAGCAGGTCTGCCTGGCGCTCAAGAAGGTCTCTGTCGGTGCCGGGCTCAACTCGGCTTCTTTTTGGTGACCTTCAGATGAGTCTGAGAGTAGGTAGAAAGGATAACGTGCGGTCATCAGGCGCATGCGTGCCAGGGCAATGGAAACCCGCGAGGTATCAATCGTAATCCAGCGTCTGCCCCATTGCTCAGCCACATGCGCGGTCGTACCGCTACCGCAGGTTGGGTCCAAAACGAGATCTCCTGGATCGGTTGTCATTAGCATACAACGCTCGATAACCTTTGTTGATGTTTGGACAACATATATTTTTTCTTCAGTAAACTGACCGGTGATAGTGTCAGACCAAACATGAGTAAATCTCTTCTTGGAATAATCATCTGCAAATCTTATGTATTGAATCGAGTTTCTTGACTGATAAATCCTTGCCGATTTTTTTAGTCTTTCCATTCCCTCAAGGTGAGTTTTCCAAACTGATCCTGTATTGGGTCGATATAACTTCCCCTGAAAGTTAACTGTCAAATCACTTGAGGATGCTCCCTGCGATAAAATATTGTCTGGTTTGAAGAGCTTAGCATCCTCTGAATCTGAACTCTTTTCCAAGACAAATCCGTGAGCAGATCTGTAATAGTGGTATCCAGACGCTTCTGGTTTTTCATCATCCTGCAACACTTCGCGAAACTTAACGGTCTCAAAATTAGTTGAATACCACAACAGATAATCAGCTGATCTAGAAAGGGTTTTAGCTTGGAAGCCAGATGTTTTTGCAAAAGTAATTAGACTAACGAAGTTCTCACTTCCGAATACTTCATCAAGAACGCACCGGACAAGATGTATATTTTCTTCACTAATCTGAACAAACAGACTGCCACCATCATTAAGTAACTCCCTTGCGACAACGAAACGATCGCGTAAATAACTTAAGTATGAGTGGATGCCCAATTCCCAGGTGTCGCGAAAGGCTTTAATCTGCTCAGGTTCGCGGCTCAGGTCAGCTTCAGCGCCATCTTTCACTTCTCGCTTCCCCAGCCGGCTCTGCCAGTTGGAACCAAACTTGATGCCATAAGGCGGGTCCATGTAGATCATCTGCACGCGCCCCTTTAGACCTTCTTTTTCAGCTAGCGAGTTCATCACCAACAGGCTGTCACCCAGCACCATCCTGTTGGACCAGTTCTGCTCATGCTCATAGAACTCCACCAGGTCTTCAAACTCAATGTGGTTGAAGTCACCAAACATGTCCAACTGCATGTATTCAGGCTCAGGTTCACCGAGGCGATGCCCCAGTTTTCCGGCTTGTTTTCGCACGTTTTCAATGATCGCTTGCGGTTGAATCTTTTCCTGGATATAGATCGGCACGGTAAGCACAGCCAGATCTTCCCGGTCCTGCTCGTCCTTACCCTTCCAGACCAACTGTGGGTCCAGCGAAGGATCGCGTCGGTAAAGCATCGTTTTAGGTGCCATTTCTTCATCCCTCAGAAATGCCGAAAGCTCTTGGGGTGGAATATTAACCCGCTTATCCTGGTGCTTGAAAGATGAGATTTCAGTCTTGCTGTTTGCCGCCATATTCCCCTCTCCTCACAATTCCGGATTTAATCGTAATTCGATTTCTTGTAAGACAACTTTCCCTCGTTCTTCAAGGAATTTTTCATAGTCATCTTCCCAGATCCCATAGTTGTCTGGATCACATATCAGGTGTGAATTCATTGTTTCCTGGAAATGCTTATTCTTGTGTTTAAATTCCTCTAAGTAATCTTTGGGTGCTCTTGCTTTTATCTTTCTCTTGTTCAGAAAATCATCTACCATCGTGATATTTAGAATCGAATTTGATTGCCAATAAGCATACCCCTTGTTTTTCAGGTAAGCGTTCGGGAAGAAATGATGGTAGTTTTTACTGTTAACCATCTTTAGCCAGGAATTATCAATTTTAACCAGACCGTTTGTATCAAAGCGCTTTGGCTGGTGATAAGCGTAAAGACACAGAATTGCCTTACAAAAAGCATCTCCTGCACTAAACCACCTGAATTTCAAGTCTTCAAGGGTAAGTTTGACTTCTTCCCCGCGGTAGGTTGGTTCTTTATGCGCAAGAATGTCATCCATGCGATGCAGATCTTGCTCGATTTTGGTTTCAACGCCTGACGAGAATCGATTAGTCAACGAAGCCCACCAAAAGTACTGTTGGAGCAAAACGCTTTGAGTAGGATCGAGTTGCTCGAAATCATTTTTATGAAAAGCGTAGGTAATTGGAACCAACAGGGCGTTATAAGGCATTAATTCAGACACTGGAACCCGAAGTGTAGATGTAATCCAATCTACTGCAAGAAAAATGGCATCCACAACTGTTGGCCAAATGTTAATGAAATCGTCACGACTAATTTTTAGGATATCGCGGCGTTTTACCTGAGCCTGCAGACAAGCACTGACACACTGCAAAACTGTTTGGGCTGGGATAGTGTCAAAGTCGGCATCCTCCAAGTCCTTACCATTGTTCTTACTGTCAATCAGCATGTCATATTTGTAAGAAAGATCAAAATCCTTTACAGCATCGTAGGTTTTTGCCACAATGATCTCAAAAAGAGTCAGTTCCGTACCGCCCGTGTTGATACGCGTGAAAACATCACAAGCAATATCCAAAGGATAATCAATGATCATGATCGTTGAGAAATCATATGTCGTCAATCTTTGTTTATATACTTGAATTTTTTCTATTTCTTCAACGTTGTAATTGGAAATAAAAGTTGTGAGATTGTTATTCAAAAGGTCATACACTGTTATGTAACGTTTGTCCTCAGGTTGTTCCACCAATACTGCAGGCTCTTCGCTTTCGACGCTTGCTTCCAGATCAATACAAATATCTTTGTAATCAATTTCTTTACCTTGTACTGTAAAAATTGCCCCTTTGCGAACTGCATATAGCGAAGTAATTCGCTGCTGACCATCAAGGACATATTTAACAGTCGAACCAACTGGTGTTGATGGGAGAGTGATATTTCCAATCTCCTTGAAGTGCCGCAATTCATCTTGTGTCTGCCAAAAGATAAAGGTGCCTATTGGGTAGCCCTTTATGATGCTATCGATCAATCTTGCTGTCTGATCTTTGGTCCAGACAAAATCCCTCTGAAATTTCGGAATCTTAATGATGCCAGAATCGATATCGGAAAAGAGAAAATCATACTTCTGAGTCTGGTTTTGGGGTTGCATGATATTCATAATAATGAGTCCTTTTTAGAAATTCTCTAATTTCAGTCATCACATTCCAGGGGTCGGTGGTTTCATGGAAAGCCCAACGACCGAATTTACCGATCGCGTTGATTGCCGGCACCCACAGGGTGCGTGCTGTGGCAACCTTTTCCTTCTTTTCTTTTTTCTGCCTGCCGCTGACTTCCAACACCAAGTTGAGCATGTCCTCACGCCCATGTCCATCATCGATATGAACGATGAAATCCGGGTTGTATTCATGCGCTTCACCGTTGATGCTGTAGGGAATAACGAAGCCCAGGCGTTCATTCTTGACGTAGTGCACCACTTCAGGCATATCTTCAAGGCTTTGGGCAACCTTTTGTTCCCAAACACCAGTGTCACCAACCACATGCGAAACGTGACAGCGATCTGCCCGGGTACTGTAGACGGGCTGGGTGGTGTCAAAATCGACATAGCGGGTTGAGCCAATTTGGTCATAAGGCGCCAGGATCGGCATAAGGCGGGCGTTTCCACGATCGCCCTGGACGATTGCCCGGTAGATCTTCTCTACTGCATCTTCAGCGTGTTCAACCAGCAATAGCAATTGAGGAAAACAGTTGTCTTTATACTGAACGTAGTTTTCACGCCATTGCCGGGTGATTTTGAGAAGTGACGGGAACAGCCAGGGCTTGGGGTCACCTTCTTCCGAAGTAAAGTACTTCCCCATCAACCTGCCAGCGATCAAGAAATCGACTTCCTGTATACGGCGGGCTTTCAGGTCATCCAGTTCGTGAATTTCGCCTTCCCCCAAGATGGATGCCATCTCGGTTTTGCTAGGTAAGTCTTCGGTGGAAAGCACTTTGCGGCTGTCCTCATTGAATTCGGGATGAACACTTTCATCGGGTAAGACATAGCGATAACCGATGACCCTTGGGAAGGTAATTTCGCAATCAGCGCGTTCTTCAAGTGCTCGCACCCGGGTGGGGGGAACGGCTGGTTTTGGTACGCTCTGCCCACCTGCACAGGGAATGAACGAGAAGGGTACGCCGTAAACCTCGGCGTATTCCGGCTCGTAGACCTCTAGGCCGTCTTTCACCGTTGTGGCATGGCTCATGCGGCGCAAGCCGCGCCCAATCACCTGTTCGCAAAGGAGTTGCGTGCCAAAAGCACGCACACCAAGGATGTGCGTGACAGTGCTGGCATCCCAACCTTCAGTTAGCATTGAAACTGAAACCACGCAGCGAACTTGTTCACCCAGGCGATCGCGCTTGCCAACAGTGTTCATTACTTCGCGCAAGATATCCGCATCCGTCAGGGCTTCCGGATCCCGACCCGGGAAGCGCAAGCGGTACTCACTTTTGAACTGCTCAATTTCGCCCTGGGCAATCTCCTTGAATTCTGGTGAAAGGCTTTCGCCACTGTCCAGCTGTTGGCTGTCCACCAAGATGGTGTTGGGCCTGGCAAGCCACCTTCCGTTCTCTACATTACTGAAAATCGAAAGTTTTCCTGGAACCAACACCTCTGTTCCATCCGAAAGGACTTTTCGCCAACCAGAAATGAAGTTGTAAACCATTTGGGAGACGTTGGTGTTGTTACAAACCACGATGAATACAGGCGGAGTGCTGCCCTTGGCAATGGCGTCCGGATCTTGAGCCCAAGCTTCATAGGTCTTTTGGTAGTTAGAATACAAGCTGGTCAGGGCGCCCTCAAGTTCGATCGGCAGGCGGGGTTCATCTGGAACAGCCTCAGTGCGACGTCCTTTTTTGGGCAGTTCGTCACGAATACGCACCCATAGGTTTCGGTACACGGGCATCGTGCCACCCATCGAGTCATCTGAAACCGGCACACGGGGAACCTTGACGATGCCGCTCTCAATGGCATCAATCAGCGAGAAGTCAGAAACCACCCAGCCAAACAGGGTGCCTTCGGGATATCCGGAACCTTTGAGGAAGAACGGTGTGGCGGAGAGATCGTAGACAATCTTTATGCCCAGTTTGGCTTTTACCGCTTCCAACCCGGTGATCCAGATCCGGGCTTGTTCCTCACGTTGTTTTGCTTCTTCCCGGTCATCACCAGTGAGTTTCTCGCCGTTATCCTCAGCTTTGTGGCGATAACAGTGATGGGCTTCGTCATTGATGACAACGATATTTTTCTTTGTGCCAAGTTCACGGCACACCCGCCTGACCATTTGATCAGGGGATTCAAGAAAAACACCATCACTTGCATTTTGGTCAAGAATGGCCTTGGTTAACTTACCAACTTTGATCTGTTCACGCTGCATAAAAGCGTGGAAGTTGGTGATGATGATCTTAGAACGCTGCATTTGCTGCATCAACTCAGGAGGAACAAGATCGTGCAGGCGGTAGTAGTTCTCAGAGTCATTGGGTAATAAGACGCGCAGGCGATCGCGAATGGTAATGCCAGGAGTGACAACTAAAAAGGCATCGTTAAATCGGTTATCCAGAGGGTTGGCTGCTTTGTTGAGGGTCTGCCAGGCAATCAGCATAGCCATTACCAGCGTTTTTCCACTGCCAGTTGCCATCTTGAATGCCACCCGGAAGAGGTCATGATTAGCGGCTTCGTTTTCTTGTTTGAGAGTTTCCTCAATCCAACCATCCCCATAATCACGGGCAACTTCGGTAAGGTAGATAGCAGTTTCAATTGCTTCGATTTGGCAGAAAAACAGCTTTCTTTCCCGATCGGGCTTGGTCCAATAATCCAACAGTCTGCGGGTTACATTCGTAACATGCACATAACCACCCAGGCGCCAATTCCGTACCCGACCACGCACACGATTAATGAAATCATTTTCCTGAACCCTGTTTTTTGTCCATTCAGTTTCAAAGAGGACTTGTTGAGAGTCTTTTTTCTTTGGTTTAGGAATTGGAACAAAGAAGGAACTTTTACGACGGGTGTTTTCCACCTGGTTGGTGATGCCTTCATCATTAAAGATAAAATGGCGTTTGGGCTCGACAAATGGGGAATTGATGATGGGATTTTCTATTAGCGCATCTGGCATTCAGTGATTCCCTCCCAAGAACACGGATTGCCTCTATGATAACACAGTGAGTATTTCGTGGTAGTGGTCTTGACATCTTTTCTCCTCTTTTCCAGTTGCAAGTATAGAACATTTGTGCTATACTATATCTGCAAAGATAAGTCTCGCACCTTAACAAAAGGAGTTTTTCCGGTCATATTGGCTTTTGGTGCCATCAAAAAACAGCGGAAATAGCGGAAATAGTGGAAAAACCCCCATATATCTCCTTCGATCGACTATACCCGCAAAGTAAACCTCGCACATTAACAAAGGAGTTTTTACACTCAAACAGGCATCCGGCGCTATCAAAAAACAGTGTAAAAAGTGTAAATAGTGTAAAAACCCCCATATAGGCCAGGAATATGTATGCCGTACGGAGGGGGTCATGATGCTAGCAGCGAAGCGGATAGTACTTGCTCCCTCCGCAATACTTTCTGTCATTGCGAGGAACGAAGCAATCTAAACTGTTTGCACTCAACCATGTGGGAGGTTCACAAGCACTTCGTGAATTTCATCCATGATCCTGTTAACTCAAAGTTAGGGTTGGCCAGGAGTTTAGATTGCTTCACAAAAGAGGTTCGCAATACCCTGCGGGCACGATGTGACAGATTGTTGCTCACCCCCTTTAGTTCCCCACTTCCCCCCTCACTCCGTTTAGTTCCCCACTTCCCCCTCACCCCCTTTAGTTCCCCCTCTTAAGAGGGGGGTAGACGAACGCGCCAACACTAACTCGCGTTACTTGGTATAATTGAAGGTTGCCGAAGCGTACCCTATCCGCTTCTGTTAAGATGTCTGCTGGCTAACCCTGGCATTGAAAGGATTATCTGAACTAATATGAATAAAATCATTCGAGAAGCCCCGAATAGTTTCGACCTGCCCTACCGCATCAAGCGGCTGGCTGACCTTGCCCACAACCTTTGGTGGGTCGGCAACCCCGAAGCCGCGCGCTTGTTCAGGGAAATTGACCTGCTCACGTGGGAACAGTGCACCCACAACCCGATCGTCTTCCTGAGGAAGGTGGACCGCCAGATCTTTGATGATCTGATCAAAGACCGCTATTTCCTCGAACGCTACGACCGGATCATGCGCGAGTTTGATGCCTACATGCACAAGGATGACACCTGGTTCAAAGAAACCTACCCCACACTGACGGATGAGCAGATCGCTTACTTCTCGTTTGAATACGGCTTGCACGAGTCCCTGATGGTCTATGCCGGCGGTTTGGGCGTGCTCTCGGGCGACCACCTCAAGGAAGCCAGCGATCTCGGTTTGCCCCTGGTGGCAGTTGGTTTCCTCTATACCTTCGGCTACTTCTCGCAAAGGATCAGTGAAGACGGCTGGCAGGAAGCCCGCAACATCGAGCTGAACTTCAACGACCTGCCGCTGATCGCCCTCTACGACGAACAGCACAAACCGATCACCATCTCGATCGATCTGCCCGGGCGCAGCCTTTTTGCCCGGCTTTACGAGATCAACATCGGGCGCAACAAGCTGATCCTGATGCACACCAACATCCCGGAAAATAACCCACAGGATCGCCAGCTCACGGACCGCCTGTACATCAGCGATCCCGAATTGCGCGTCTCGCAGGAGATGCTGCTGGGGATTGGCGGCTTGCGCGCTCTGCAGCGCCTGGGCTACAAGCCTTCGATCTTCCACATGAACGAAGGCCATTCCGCCTTCCTGACGCTCGAACGCGTCCGCCAGCTCATGACAGAAGGAAAAACCATTGAAGAAGCCAAGGATGCCGTCCGCAAGACCAGCATCTTCACCACCCACACGCCTGTTCCGGCTGGCAATGATGAATTCCCAGCCTGGCTGATCGACAAGTACTTCTCCGCTTATTGGTGTGACCTTGGGCTCAACCGGGACCAGTTCATGGACCTCGCCAAGGTAAAGACCGACTGGTCGGATGAAGTCTTCAGCATGCCAGTGCTGGCGCTGCGGCTCTCGGACTATCGCAACGGCGTTTCGAAGCTGCACGGCGAAGTCTCGCGCAACATGTGGCAATACCTCTGGCCCGGCACCCCCGCCGAGGAAGTGCCGATCTCGTATATCACCAACGGCGTCCACACCGGCACCTGGCTTGCCCGCCGGCTTGGCATCCTCTACTCGCGCTACCTAGGTCCTGATTGGAAAAATAGCATCGATGATCCAGCCATTTGGGAGAGGGTCGACAACATCCCGGATGATGATCTCTGGCGCGTGCGGTTGCACCTCAAGCGCAAGCTGATCAACTATCTGGTTGGCCGTGCCCGCTACCAGTGGGAAAACATGAACGTTCACCCGGTGCAGACGGTTGCCAGCGGTGTTTTGCTGGACCCAACCGCGCTCACGATCGGTTTCGCGCGCCGCTTTGCGACGTACAAACGCGCCAACCTGCTCTTCAGAGATTACGACCGCCTGCTGCGGATTGTGACCAATGCCCGCAAACCTGTGCAGATCATTTTCGCCGGCAAGGCGCATCCCGCCGACGAACCCGGCAAGCTCCTGATCCAGGAAGTCTACCGCAAGGTGAAGGACGCCCGCAACGGCGGACGGCTGGTCTTTTTGGACGATTACGACATGGACATGGCGCGTTATTTGGTGCAGGGCGTGGACATCTGGCTGAACACCCCCCGCAGACCGCGTGAAGCTTCGGGCACCAGCGGCATGAAAGCCGCCATGAACGGCACGCTCAACTTCTCGGTGCTGGATGGCTGGTGGGCTGAAGGCTACAACGGTCACAACGGCTGGGCGATCGGGGACGACACCCACTACGACAACCTGGATCAACAGGATGACGCCGACGCGAAGAGCCTTTACGACACGCTCGAGCACGAGATTGTGCCGCTCTATTACACCAAGCGCTCCGCCGACGGCTTGCCCGGGGATTGGATCGAGCGCATTAAAGAGTGCATCCGCACCACATCACCGCAATTCTCCATGACCCGCATGGTTAAGGAGTACGCGAACGAGCTGTATCTGCCCGCGCTGCTTTCAGCCAGGGGCGAGGTTGCCGCCGAGGAGTAGAGGAAAGAAATGCAGTTCATTCTTACCCCTGCCGCCATATTAACCGCGGTTCTGATTTTCTTGGTTCGGGTACTGTCGATTACCATGGACACCCTGCGCTTCATGCTCACCATGCGCGGAAAACAAGGGATCGCCTGGATGCTCGGGTTTATTGAGTCAGTGCTGTATGTTGTTACGGTGGGAGTGGTTCTGAGAGATCTTTCCAACGTCTTGAATGTGGTTGGGTATGCAGCTGGCTTTGCCACCGGCAACGTGGTTGGGATGACGATTGAAAAACGGCTTGCCATCGGTTTCTCTCACGTGACCGTCATCTCAAAGATCAATGGATCTGCATTAGCCGACGCGTTGCGCAAAATGGATTATGCCGTGACGGAAATCCCAGCCTGCGGCAAGGATGGACCCGTCTCGTTCTGTGACCTGTCAGTTCGGCGCAAGGATGTTCCTGCTGTTGAGAAACTGACCCTGGAAGTCGATCCGGAAGCATTCATTACTGTTGAAGATATCACCCCGCTGCGCAGCGGCTATTGGGGTACCGGCTCAGTGCGGAGGTAAGCGTTTTGACTGAACATTCTTTAAATCACAACAAACAGGCCATCATTTTTGATTTGGATGGCCTGATTATTGAAACCGAAGCAATCTATTGCCATATCTGGCAGCGGGAGTTCGCCAAAGCGGGCTTGCCTTTCGATATGGCTGGCTACCAAAACCTGATCGGCGCCCACCACGTGGTTGGCGGATACAAACCTCAGCAAGTGCTGGCTGACCACCGCAAGGATGGCGTCTCAGCCCGGGAACTGCGCGAGGCCGTGGAACATGAAGCGCTCCAGACCATCCTGAATGAAGAAGCCAAACCCGGTGTTTTCGAGGTTTTGGATGAAGCCGACAAGAGAGGCTTCCTTCTGGCGGTCGGCTCCAGCTCCGAGCAGCCCTGGGTGCACGGGCACCTGAAACGACTTGGCATTTTCGATCGTTTTGACACGATCGTGACGGCAGAGGACGTGAACAAAAACGCCAAACCCGCACCGGATATCTACCTGAAGGTACTCGAAAACCTCGATGTTGCCCCGCAAAACGCGCTGGTGCTTGAGGATTCGAACAACGGCGTGATAGCGTCGCATCGCGCCGGCATCCGCGTGGTGGCCGTCCCGAATGAGGTCACAACCGGGCAGGATTTCTCGCTCGCGACAGCCGTAATCCCCAGCCTCGAAGCACTTAACATTGACGGTTTCTTCCCGGCATAGGTAAAAACATTAGATTATTTCCTGATGCGATAAACAACAAAATACAAAAAAGAGGAGATGGTTTTACATCTCCTCTTGTGTTATAAACTTGAAAATCTTAATTCTTCCTGCGGGTGATGCGGTCAAAGACAACTGCCAAGACAAGCACGGCACCGCGGACGATGTATTGAACCGAGATGTCGATGTTCATCAGGTTCATGCCGCTGGTGAGGGACATCATAACAAGAGCACCAATGATCGAACCGGTGATCGTGCCAACGCCGCCAGCCGCGGATACGCCGCCAACAAAGGCTGCCGCGATCGCGTCGGTTTCAAAACCCAAACCGGCAGTTGTGGTTGCGGATCGCAGACGGGACGCGTACATAATGCCCGAGAGGGAAGAAAGCATACCCATCGCTGCAAAAACGATGTAGGTGATCTTGGAAACACTGATACCGCTGAGTTCGGCAGCTTCGGGGTTGCCGCCTACCGCATAGATATGGCGGCCAAGCGGTGTCTTGGTGGTGATGAACTGGAAGACTGCCACCACCAGCAACAGGATCACCAGGCTCCAGGAGATGCCATTGTAACCAGAAAGGATCCAGGAAACATATCCGATCAATCCCGAAACCAGCACAAGTTGCGCAATGAACAAGCTAAAACTGGGGACCTGGAAGTTATAGGAAAGCTTGGTTCGCCTGCTCTTGATGGCGGAGAAGATCGAAAAAATGATACCAATCAACCCAATGATCAGGGTCAGTTTATGCCGTCCGGGAAGAATGCCGCCAAGAGGCAGATCGGGGATGAAGCCGTTACCAATGGCATTGAAGACGTCGTTCTTAATGACGATGGTACCGGTGCCCATGGTGACCAGGAGCAGAGCACCCCTGAATATCAGACCGAGAGCCATGGTCGAAACAAAAGCCGGCACACCGAGTTTGGCAACAGGTGTGGCTGTAATCATACCTGCCAGGACGCCCATGATCATCACCGCCGGGATAACCGCGTAGACTGGCCAACCCCAGAAGGTCATCGCAATCGCCGCGAACGCGCCCAGGAATCCAGCCAGGTACCCAACCGAAAGCTCAATATGGCGGATGACGATAATCAGGGTCATGCCAACTGCCAGGACTGCAATGTAGCCCATTTGGTTGATCAGGTTGCTGATATTTCTGGACGAAATAAAGACGCCGTTGGTTGTGATAGTGAAGAAAATCATAATGACGATTAGCGCGATAAACATAAAGTAATCGCTGATATTACTCTTCATGATATCCATCAAGCTCTTTGAACGGCTTACTTCACTTGGTTTTTGTTTCAGGTCTTCCATAAACGTCTCCTAATAGTCCACTGCCAGTGCCATGATGCCTTCCTGAGAAGCTTCCTCAATCGGCATTTCACCTTTGATTTTTCCTGCGGACATGACGTAGATGCGGTCGCTCATTCCGAGAATTTCAGGGAGTTCAGATGAGATCATGATAATGCTCATGCCCTGTTCCACCAATGAGTTCATGATAGTGTAGATCTCGAATTTTGCGCCGACGTCAATACCACGCGTGGGTTCATCCAGGATCATGATCCCGGGTTTGACAAACAGCCACTTGCCCAACGAAACTTTTTGCTGATTTCCACCGCTCAGGTTGCGTACTTTCTGCTGAATAGTGGGGGTCTTGATGTTGAGTTCGGAGCGATACTTGTTCGCCACGAGGATCTCTTCGTTCTCGTTGATCACGCCGCCAGCAGTAATTTCCTGGAGGTTTGCCAGGCTGATATTGTGCTTGACATCGTCGATCAGGATCAAACCGTTGCCTTTGCGATCTTCAGTAACATAAGCCATGGAGGCTTTAATTGCGTCATGTGGGTTGCGGAATTTCTGTTCCTGCCCGTTGATGAACACTTTTCCGCTCAGGCGATACTTATCCGGGTTGCCAAAAATGCTCTTTGCCAATTCAGTGCGTCCGGAGCCCATCAGACCGGCAATGCCAACGATCTCACCGGCACGCACATTGATGTTGACGTTCTTGAGGATATCCCTGCCAAGGGCATAGGAAAATGCGCACCAATCCTCAAGCCTGAGCACTTCCCCGCCGATGTTCACCTTCTCGCGTTTTGGGAATACGTTATCGATCGATCGCCCGACCATGTGTTTGATCAGCACAGGCTCATTGACTCTGTCTGTCTGGACATCGAGCGTGTTGACTGTTTTGCCATCCCGCAAGACGGTGATAGTATCGGCAATTTCCATGACTTCACGCAGTTTATGTGAAATAAGAATGGATGTCACTCCCTGCTCTTTTAAGCCACGAATAAGTTGAAGAAGATTATCGCTGTCATTTTCGTTAAGGGCGGCGGTCGGCTCGTCCAGGATCAGGATCTTCACCTCTTTTTTTAAAGCCTTGGCAATCTCAACCAGTTGTTGCTTGCCAACGCCGAGGTTTTTGATCTTTGTCATGGGATTAACGTCCAACCCCACCTTTTTCAAAATATCAACAGCCTGGGAAATCGACTCATTCGAATCGACCACCAAGCCGTTGGTAATTTCATTACCAAGAAAGATATTTTCGTAAACAGATAATTCCGGGATTAATGCCAGTTCCTGGTAGATAATCGCAATACCTGCGTGTTCACTATCGCGAATGCCGTTGAATTTTTGAATATCCCCTTCAACAAAGATTTCTCCAGTATAAGTGCCAAAGGGATGCACTCCGCTGAGTACTTTCATCAAGGTTGATTTTCCGGCACCATTTTCGCCAACGAGGCAGTGGACCTCACCCTTGCGAACGCTAAAGGTGACATTATCTAACGCCTTCACTCCAGGGAATTCCTTGGTAATGGATTTCATTTCAAGAATGGGTGCGTCCATAGGCGTCTCCTGCAAAACTTCTCTGGATAAGAGCAGTGACTGGTTTCCCAGTCACTGCTTTATTACTTCAAGTTAGATTACTGTAGGCCGGTGAAATCGCTGGCTGGATAGTAACCAGAGTCGACGATAGCGGCTTTGACATTGTCCTTGGTGACGGTGACCACAGCAGATGGCTTGGCAGGCACTTCGATGACATTGTTGTTATAGGTGTGGGTTTGCTCGGGGGTCTTGCCATCGAGGAATGCAACTGCAGCTGCAATGGCATCCGAGACGAGGGTGCGAACATCCTTCAGCACGGTCATGGACTGCTTGCCGTCGATGATGTACTGGACGGAGGCTTTTTCTGCATCCTGACCGGTGACATAGTACTTGGTCACATCGGTATCGGCAGCAAAGGCATCAGCGATAGCGCGGGCGGTACCATCGTTTGGTGCGAGGATGAAGACTTCGCCCTTATCCGCGGCTGTTGCGGCGGTCAGGTTGGCTTCTGCGAGGTTCTTCGCCACATTGAAATCCCAGTTGGTGGTGATTTGGCCAATGATCTTGCCCATCTCATCGCGGGTCAGAGTGGCTTTGTCTTGCAGGGCAACAGCTTCAGGTGAGTTCTTGATCACGAAGGTGCCATCCACGATCTTGGGCTGCAAAACGTTCCATGCGCCCTCGAAGAAGAGGAAAGCGTTGTTGTCAGAAGAAGCACCAGCATATAGATACAGGGGCAGACCGGTTCCAGCAGCCTGGTCCACCAGGTATTGAGCCTGGGCAGCGCCAACAGCTACGGAGTCAAAGGTCACATAATAATCGACTGCAGCGGTATCAAGGATCAGGCGGTCATAAGAGACAACCTTCACACCAGCGGCACGGGCAGCTTCAGCAGCAGCAGCAGCAGCGGTTCCGTCATGAGGGCAGATGATCAAAACTTTGATGCCCTTGGAAATCAGGGTTTCAACGTTTTGCTTCTCTTTAGCAGGATCTCCCTGGCTGAATAGAATTTCCACGGCGTAACCCTTCTCGGTGAGTGCATCCTTGAAGCGAGTCTCGTCCTGGATCCAGCGGGGTTCGTCCTTGGTGGGGAGCACAATACCCACAGCCAGGCTTTCTTCTGCTGGTTTCTCGGTCTGTGATGCGCAGGCACCCAGAACCATGCTCGCAATGATCAGAACACTTGCGAGAGTCCACAAAAGCTTAGATTTTTTCATTTCTTCTCCTTAGATTTGATTGTAGCAATTGCTGCTGATCCGATATCGATCAATCACGATTTGCAGAGAGTGGTTTTGGATTTGGATAGTAGCTTTTTGCCCAGATTTTGGAGCTTTTTGACTCCATTACCGGTATTATAACTTAATTACCTCATTTGGGGTAATACTCCAGTGTTTTCTTTGTTTGTCTCCATTTTTATTGAGACAAATAACATTTTTTCTGACCTTTACAAGAAGACCATCAGAAAGAAACCGTAAACCACCATCGCTCTATTTATAAACACGAAACCCCCTTTCTTTGATATATAATGAACTCGTTCTGAATCATGTTTCAAGGAGAGGCTTTATGGAAATCAATCCCTCAGAATTTTATTTCGGTCAGACGTACGACCTTGCCAGCAAGGCAGTTGTTCCCGATAAATTCACTTTCTATGATCCCAGTGACCTCACCACCCATGCTGTGATCACCGGTATGACCGGCTCTGGCAAGACGGGTATGGGCATCATCATGCTCGAAGAAGCAGCTCTGCAGGGCATCCCTGCCATCCTGATCGATCCCAAGGGCGATCTCACCAACCATCTGCTGCACTTCCCCAAGCTGCTGCCTTCCGATTTTGCACCCTGGGTGGATGAGGACATTGCGCGGCGTGAAGGAAAAACCCCCGAGCAAGCCGCTTCCGAAGCGGCTGAGAGTTGGCAAAAAGGGCTTGCGCGTTCCGGCATCGACCAGGCACGGATGCAAAAACTGGCTGACAACGTAGATTACGCCATTTACTCCCCCGGTTCCGATTCCGGGTTTCCGGTCAGCATCCTTTCTTCCCTGAAGGCTCCCTCGATCCCGTGGGAAGATAACAAGGAAATCCTGCGCGAAAACATCAGCAGCACCGCCACCGCTTTGCTCGAACTCGTTGGGTATAAAGATATCGACCCGGTTCGCTCGCGTGAACACATCCTGCTATCCAATATCTTTGAAAGTTCCTGGAGCAAGGGACAGGATCTTGACCTCGAGTCCCTGATCATGCAGGTGCAGTCCCCTCCTTTTGAAAAATTGGGGGTTTTCCCGATTTCCAAGTTTTATCCCGAGAAAGACCGCTTCGAGCTTGCCATGGCGCTCAACAATTTCATCGCCGCGCCTTCTTTCCAAAATTGGCTGCAAGGGCAACCGCTGGACATCGGTGCTTTTCTCTACTCGCCTGACGGCAAACCCCGCCACAGCGTCTTCTACCTGGCTCACCTGGCTGACCAGGAACGCATGTTCTTCATCACCCTGCTCTACTCTGCGGTCGAGACCTGGATGCGTACCCAATCCGGTACAACCGGCCTGCGTGCCCTGGTTTACTTCGATGAAATCGTTGGCTACCTGCCCCCCATCGCGAACCCACCCAGCAAGCCGATCATCCTGCGCTTGCTCAAGCAAGCCCGCGCCTTTGGCGTTGGAATGGTGCTCGCCACACAGAATCCGATCGACCTGGATTACAAAGCGCTATCCAATACCGGCACGTGGATCATCGGCAAACTGCAAACCGACCAGGACAAACAGCGTCTGCTGGATGGATTGGCGACCGCGACAGGTGCCTTTGACCGCAGCTATTTTGACGCGACTATTTCCGCCCTCGGCAAGCGGGTTTTCTTGCTGCACAACGTGCACGCAAAAGCTCCGGAAATTTTCACGACCCGTTGGGCGATGAATTACCTCCCGGGTCCAATCATGCGCACCAAACTCTCTGAGCTCAACCGCCTGGTTGGGGCAGACGTCCTGCAGGTTTCAAGCACCGCCAGCGGTAACGCGCCGATCAGCGCGGAAGAGGTATTGGGGGGAACCAGCAAGAACCTGCCGGGCAGCCCCAACGAACCGATCCTTTCATCCAAAACCAGCGTGATTTACCTGCCTGTCACGGTCAGTCTCAATGAAGCACTCAGGCTGGCAGCAGAACGCGGCGTGCCTTCCAACGCGGAACAGCGCTACCACTACGAACCCGCCCTGATCGGTCAGGCAAAAATCTACTTTGCCAATCGTACCTATGGTGTGGACGAAGAAAAGAAGGTTTCAGTCAATCTCCCGGGTATCGAGGGTCGCGGACTGGTGCGCTGGCTGGACTATCAACATGACCCCATCGACATCCAGTCCACTGAAACCCGCCCCCTGCCCAATGCCACCTTCGGGGATCTGCGTTACCCGTTTGACGATGAAAAAAATATCGCCAGCCTTGCCAAAGATTTCCAGGAATGGATCTATCGCGATAACAGCCTGACCCTCTACACGAATGACAAGCTCAAGCTCACTTCAAAACCTGGAGAAAGCCGTGAAGACTTTGAAGCGCGCTGCAACAAAGCCGGCCAGGGGGGGCAGTCTGATGCGGTTAAGAAGATAGAAGACAAATACGATAAACTGCGCAAGGCGATCGAAGCCAAGAAGATGAAGGAAGAGATTGAACTTGAGAAGGACCAAAAGATACTCAACCAGCGCCGCATGGAAGAAGCCGGCACCGGTCTCTCCACCGTTATCAGCCTCTTTTCCGGACGAAAAAAGAGCATCAATAGCTCGCTCACCAAGCGCCGCTTGACCTCCACCGCCAAGTCCAACGTGGAAGAATCAGAATTGATGATCGCGGAATATGATAAGCAGCTGGCGGAGTTGGATACCAAAATGAAGGATGAATTGGCCTCCCTGCAACAATCTGCGCAGGAAACTCTCGGCACCATCCGCGAAGTGAAGGTCACCCCCCTCAAGAAGGATATAGTCCAGGAGTTCTTCGGTCTGGGTTGGGTACCTTATTATGCTTTCAAAGATGGTGAGGGGTGGGTTCTTATCCCGGCTTATAAATAAGCTTGAAAAATATTAGCAAGAAACCCGCCGGCTGGCGGGTTTCTATGCTAATTATTGAGAGGAGTTGCCAAAGTTACCGCGCCAAGTCCATTCACTTCCAATTCCCAATGGCTGCCCGGGAAAGCCTGTTGATATAGCGTAAAGTTGGAGGTCCTCAGATCATATTCCTGCCTGCCGGCGCTGAACCAGATGGTATACATTTCGCTACTCTGACCAATACGCTGTGTGTTGGTAAGGTTGGGAGCCGGCCAGACTGCGTTCAGATCAGTGCCGTTCAACCGAAGCGTATTCACCGCCGTCCAGTCCATCACCTCATAGCGGCAGTAATCCTCGTAGACCCGGTAGTAGCAATCCTGCACCACCTGGCCCACCCCTGTGCCAGTATCAATCGTGTAGGGGGTGCCGCATACCTCCTCCGAATTGCGAGTCGGCTGGTCGGAGTCATAGCGATATTCCAGCGAGCAACTGGAAATGACCGCATCTTGCGGGATATTGGCAGCCCAATCAGAGCGGGTCACCTGCTGATAGGCCTCCACTACCACGGTTCTTTCCCACGCTGTTGAAAGCACGGTGGCTTTGACAGCATCCGTTCGCAAGAACCTTGTCAGCATGAAAACACCAAATATGCATAGTGCCACGAGAAACAGGATCAATCCGATCGAGACCCCCCTTGGCATGGGAGTTCGGGTCGCCATGGGTACCTGACCTCTGGGTTCCTGTGGACGGTTTTGGGATTCAGCGACTGGATAGGGTTCAATCACTTCACCCGATGGCCGGGAGGTCGCGCCCACCGTAAGATCACCACCGCACTGCACACAGGTCAGCGCGTCAGCCACATTACGCGTGCCGCAATAGGGGCAGTGCTTATCCGGACCTGAACGCGCCATACGGATCAGAGCTTCATCTTTAATGAAATTGAAGGTGTTGGCGTCCACCTGCTCAAACTTTACGTTCAAAGGTTGCGGCGCGCCGCAGCTCGTGCAGGATTTTATAGCGCCTGGGTTCTTAGTGTTACAGCTATCGCAGGTCCAGACCAACTCGATGTAACCAAGGATTTTTCGCGCCATATCTCCTCGCTTTGGCTCAATAAAACTAAATTTTAGTATAGCAAATTAAGCATCATTTTGCTTGATTGTTGCTTGCACAGCCCGCAAACTCAGGAGGGCAATCAAGGGGATTGATCCGAGGAAAAGGGGAATAAATGTGGTGACAGACAGTCCCACCAGGATCAACATCACAATCGCGATCACAAGCGCATACCCAGGTTGTAACAGGATGACTGCCAATCCATTCTTCCAGGCAATCTTGAGCGTTTTATCCTCCTGGAGGAAGAAACAACTGACTGTATAGAATTGCCACATAAGCCAGAACAACATTAAGCCGCTCATCAACACCATCAGCACTAATCCGACCATGCTGTTGATGTTGCGATAGAACCAAACGTTGAAGCCAAGGATGCCGATGACCAGAAGGTTCAGTAAGCCCCAGGGCAGGCTCTTGCGCCAATAGGATTTGAAGCCTTTCCAGAAGCCAAGAATGCCGGTACGAATGCCGTGGCTCAGGTCAAAAGCCTGTTCATAGACTCCAAAAAGTGCCATGGGGTAAAGCACGATCGTCAGGCTGAGCAGGACAGCCACCAGTGCCACAAGCACCTGGTTAGCCCAGTCTCTCCACCATAGTTTGATTGCATCAAGGATGATCGGGAAAGCATTTTTCACGCGCATAGCTTGATTATAATAGATGCAAATAACCTCAAGCCAGGAGTGTAGCCAGTGTTAACCCCAGAAACCACCCTCTTAGTTGTGATTGACGTCCAGGGTAATCTCGCCCGAGTGGTCGCTGAGAGCGAAGCAGCGATCCAAGCGGTTGCACATCTGGTGGAGGGCGTAAAGTTGCTCGATATTCCGGTGATGCTCACCGCGCAGGTTCCTGAAAAGATCGGTCACACCATTCCGGAAATTGCCGCTCTGTTACCCGAACAGGCTGATTTTCCGCGCGTGCACTTTAGCATCTGGCAGGACGCAACAGCGCAAGAGGCTATACGCAATTCCGGGCGGCGGCAGTTGCTGCTGTGTGGCTTCGAAGCGCACATCTGCCTTTACCAATCCAGCCTCGACCTCCTCGCTGAGGGTTTTGAGGTCTACCTGGCTGCAGACGCAGTTTCCTCGCGCAATCCCTACAACAAAACCATTGCCTTGCAGGAGCTCGCGAACCAGGGTGTGCATTTGACAACCGTCGAGATTGCGCTTTTCAGCTTGTTGCGCTCAGCCCAGCACCCTGCCTTCAAGCAAGTATCCAGGTTGATCAAGTAGGTGAAAGGCGGAGGTCAGGTTCAAAGGCGGAACCTGACCTCCGCTAATTCATGTTTGCAATTGAAAAATTACGGACACTGTGCCCCACCACCTGTGAAATCAAATTGAAACGCCCAGCCCAAACCAAGACTCGGATTTAAACATCGGTGCAATCAGTCAACTTGTTCAAGGTTGATTAACGTTTCTCTAATTATTACAGGGTATGATTGACAAATACTATTTCGGAGGAATGGATGTCCACTGTTGATCGACCCCAACTCAAAAAGAAGAACAAGAACGGCCGCAGGCTGCTGATAATTTTAATTATCCTGGCGCTGATCGCCGGAGCATTTTTGCTGAACCAACGCCGTCTACGCAGAGCAAACGAGCAAGCTCTTGCCCAATTGGAGACCGTTCCTTACTCTCGTGAGACGCTCACTTCCACCATTAGCGGTGCTGGAACCATCCGCGCGCGTCAGTCCGCCACGCTTTACTGGCAGACCTCAGGGTTCGTCGGCGAGGTGGGACATGTTGTTGGAGACGCAGTCTCAGAAGATACCATGCTCTACAAACTGGATGACTCCCGTCTGCCCGCAGAAATGCTGCAGGCGCAACTCAGCTTGCTAAATGCCCAGACTGGCTTAAAGAACCTCGAGTCCGACACAGATTTGCAGCGCGTCACCCTTCAGAATAACATAGCGAACGCTCAGAATTCGCTGACAACACTTGAACAAAACCTGCTTGCATTAACTGACCGTGGATGCACAGATTGGCGCTTGACCAACCTGCAGACAGCCTACGACAATGCCCTCGAGAATTACCGGGACTGGTCTACCCAGGCGCGTTGGTTGCAAGTTCAAGCTGCCCGCGCGGACCTCGATTATTGTGATCCAGTTGTGATCGCAAGTGAAACCGAATCCCTCAACAGCCAGATTAACCTGCAAAAGCAAAATATCGCTACCTGGCAAGCTGAGTTGGAGAAGATCGCCAACGGTCCCGACCCTGAAACCAAAGAAAAACTCGAATTACAACTGAAACTTGCCGAGAAACAATTGGAAGCCCAGGCGATCAATGCCCCCTTCGATGGAACCATCACTTCGCTGAACTACAAGCTTGGCGATATGGTCACTGCCGGCAGTCCAGCAGCCCAAATCGCCGATTTGTCTGAGTTGTTTGTGGATGTGCCGGTCTCGGAAGTGGATATTCCTCAAATCAAAGTCGGGCAGGAAGCAGAATTGGTCTTTGACGCTTTCTTCGATCAGACCTTTGCAGGTACGGTGGTTGAAGTTGCCACCATCGGCGTTAACACTGCCGGGATCGTCAATTATAACGTAAGCATTCAGCTGGATGCGAACCATGAAGGTATCAAGCCAGGTATGACAGTGGGTGTGAACATCCTGGTCGAAGAAAAACCGAACACTTACACTGTTCCTGCTGAATCGGTGGTGAGCCGCAATGGCAATTATTACGTCTATGTCTTAAGAGATGGAAAACCCGCTGAGGTCGAGGTCAAGATTGGCGCATATTCAAGCCGTAAGATCGAAGTTCTGGAAGCAGACATCCAGGATGGTGAATCGATCCTGCTTTCACCGCCTGTGTCATTGATGGAATCTTTCATGCAAATGGGCAGGTAAAAATGGAACTGACTCCCCAGGCTGTAAAGCCTGTGATTGATGTGCGCGGTCTTACCAAGGATTATCATATTGGTGACATCGTGGTTTCAGCTTTGCGCGGCATCGACCTGCAAATCTTCCCTGGCGAGATGGTCGCGATCATGGGTCCAAGCGGCTCCGGCAAGTCGACCTTGATGAACATGATCGGCTGCCTGGACTCGCCAACCTCTGGTGAGTATTATCTCGATTCGTTGCTGGTTTCTGACCTGCACGATGACGATCTTGCGATTGTCCGAAACCAGAAGATTGGGTTTGTGTTCCAAAAGTACAACCTGTTACCTCGCATCGACGCCACCGAAAACGTTGCCCTACCGTTACGCTACAGCGAGAACACCTCCAACATGCGCCAGCGGGCAGAAAAGGCGCTCCAGTCCGTCGGGCTGGGAGACCGCATGCGCCACAAGCCCAATGAGCTTTCCGGTGGGCAGCAGCAGCGTGTGGCAATTGCCAGGGCATTGGTGAATCAGCCTGCAATCCTGCTGGCAGATGAACCGACGGGCAACCTTGATTCCCAATCCGGCAAAGAGATCATGGAGCTGCTCCTTAAACTCAACCAGCAGCAGAACACCACCATCGTGTTGGTCACCCATGATCCTACGGTTGCAGCACATGCCCAAAGGATCGTGCAGCTGTTTGATGGTTTGATCAAAATTCGGGAGGCAGTCGCATGAAATTTTGGCAAGCACTGAAGGAAGCGATCGCCAGCCTCTCAGCCAACAAAACCCGCTCGTTTTTGACGGTCCTGGGTATTGTGATTGGCGTTGGATCTGTGATCGGGGTACTTTCAATCGGGCAAGGAGCCGAAGCAAGCATCATTGGTCAGATAGAATCAATTGGCACCAATGTGATCTACGTTTTCCGTGGCAATCGCGCCGAAGACGTGACCAACCCCAACCGCCTCACAACGGCAGATGCCGACGCGCTGGCGAACCGCGCGCGCGCGCCGCACATCCTCAACATTGCCTCCGTTCTTTCGGGTCAGAGCAGTGTCCGCTTCGGAGATGAAAATGCCCAGACATCCATCTTGGGGGTCGCTGAGAACTATGCAGAAGTCACTGACCTCAAGCTCAGCGAGGGCAGCTTTTTTACGGAGAGCAACGTCACCAACCGCAGTTCGGTTGTCGTGCTTGGACCCGAGCTTGCCGAAAGGATCACGGGTCGTCGGGCTGAACTCATCGGCACAACTGTGCATATCAATAACTATCCCTTCCGTGTGGTCGGTATCGCCACAGCAAAAGGGGGAAACCAGTTTTCCAGCCCGGATATGGATGCTTATATCCCGATTACTACCATGCAGCTGCGCGTGCAGCGGCAGAGCGTCCCCAATGCCGTGGACTTTCTGCTGATCCAGGCGCAGGACTCGCAATCCATCGACCTGGCAATACAGGAAGCCAAAACCATTTTGCGCGCCTCGCACCGTCTCACCAGCCGTCAGCCGGACGATTTTACGATGACCAACCAGGAGGACATCCTCTCCATTGCCAACTCGATCACCAATATCCTGACAATCTTCCTGGCAGGCATCGCAGCCATCTCACTGCTGGTGGGCGGGATCGGCATCATGAACATCATGCTCGTCTCGGTTACGGAACGCACCCGGGAAATCGGTCTGCGTAAAGCCCTGGGAGCTCGCAAGTTTGACATCCAGTTGCAATTCCTGACCGAGTCAGCCATGCTGAGCGTGTTTGGCGGTCTGATAGGCATCGGACTTGGCTGGCTGCTTGGAAAGATTGTTGGCATTGTTGCTGCCAATTCCGGCACACCTCTCATCCCCGAGATCAGTTTGAACTCGGTTCTGATTGCCACACTTTTTTCGCTTGCGGTTGGGATCTTCTTTGGCTGGTATCCAGCCCTGCGAGCTGCCAACCTTGAACCAGTTGAAGCGCTAAGGTATGAGTAATCCGCTGTGGATGAGTCGATGTAGATGTAGCGACGAAGGAGCGAAACCCAACAATCAATATACAACCCGAATTTCAATTCGCAAACATATAATCAGTTATGTTGGGTTTTGCTCAATAAACATATATGGTATTTTTGGAGCCCTTAGTCGCTCCACCCAACCTACCACTTGAACCAGTTGAAGCGCTAAGGTATGAGTAAGCTTTGACCCAAGTTTTGAAAACACGATGGTTGATGGGTGAGTTCGTAGCAAGCTAAATTAAACATTTGTTGTAGAGCGCGACAAAGTGCCCGTACTGTATTGACCCACACAGTCAATCCGCCGTAAGCCGTAAATGATCTGCAATGGGAAAAATAGCTGCAACCTTGTGTAATGTCAGGTTGAAACGTGCACCCTGAACAACGCTGAACATTCATCTTCAAACAAAAAAGAGGCGCAGATGCGCCTCTTTAACATGTTCACACTAATTATTACTCACGCTGGCCGAGCACGACATCCACATCCAATGTTTGGCCGTCACGGATGACAGTAAACGTGATCGTTTCGCCTGGGTTCTTGTTCACGACCATGTAACTCATCAACTCGCTGAAGTCCTTGATCGGCTGGCCATCGACCGCGATGATCAGATCGCCGCCTTTCATAAGCCCCTGCACCGAGCTCTGCATCGTGCCGCCGCGGATCCCAGCGACGTCAGCCGGACCGCCCTTGACCACTGATGAAACGTAAGCACCAGTGGATTGAGGCAGCTCGAGAACTTCCGTCATTGCAAGCGACATGCTCGAGTAGCTGGTCATGCCAAGATATGGATAAGCGTAGCTGCCCTTCTCGATCAATGAGGGTACCACCTTGCGGGCAATGTTCGAGGAGATGGCAAAGCCAATGCCGGTGTTGATGGCATCCCCACTCAAGCTCACGCCTGCGGTCTGGATCGCCCGGTTCACACCGATCACTTCCCCGTTCAAGTTCAAAAGCGGTCCGCCGGAGTTACCTGGATTGATCAACGCGTCGGTCTGGATTGTATCGCCCGAGGAGTAATACGTTCCCTGTGAAGTTTGGCGCATCGAATCCAACACTCTACCCCTCGCTGAAACCACACCCACGGTCATTGTGCCGCTCAAGCCATACGGGTTGCCGATCGCCACCACGGTCTGCCCGACCTTGACCAGATTGGAGTCGCCGAAGGTCAGCGGAACCAGCTGATCCGGATCCACATCCACCTTGACCACTGCCAGGTCAGAGTCCATATCAGACCCAATCACCTGTCCATAAACTTTCAGCCCGGAGGAGAAGTGCACCTCGAGTTGATCGATGCCACTGGCAACGTGATAATTTGTGACAATGTGCCCCTCTTTATCGATGACAAAGCCTGTTCCCTGGCCTGAACCTTCGGCTGTGGTGTATTGCAGCGAGACAACTCCAGGGCTATATTTCTCATAGATGGCTTCAAGGCTGCCTTCCAGGGCGGCATATTCGGGTACGATGACAGTCTGCGGACTTTGCGTAGGCGATGTGGAGGGGATCGCTGTTGCTTCAGCAACCGGAGTATCGGAAACCTGATCCAGAATGGAACTCCCCACTCTGGTTAAGGAACACGCTGTGCCAACAACGAAGATCGACAAGAGAAAGAAAAACGTGCGTAGTTTGTTTTGTTTGGTCATAATTCACCTTCTCATAGATGCAGTCGTAACAAGTCGACTTTTCATAAAGCATATCATAAGCAAAATACATTAATAGATTATATAAATTTGGTATACAAAGACACTCACACCCTCACGTCCTAAACGCACATAAAAAAACGGCTGCACGAGCAGCCGTCTTCTGTGACATAAATACTAACTCAACCCCAAAATCTTCCCGGTCTCAAAATCAATGTCGATGTCATAATAAGCCGGTCTGGTGGGCAAGCCGGGCATGGTGCTCATGGTACCCAACAATGGGTACACAAAGCCAGCACCAACAGACGCGCTGACATCCCGGATGGGAATGCGGTAGCCTTTGGGCACGCCCTTTAGCTCAGGGTCATGGCTCAGCGACAGGTGCGTCTTTGCCATACAGATAGGCAGTTTGTCGTAACCCATTCGGGTATATTCGGCAATACGCTCGTCTGCCAGCTCGCTGTAATCCACACCGTCCGCGCCGTAAACCTCCCTGGCAATTGTTTCAATCTTCTGTTTGAGCGGAATGTCCAATGGGTAGAGGAATTTGAAGTCCGCCGGTTTCTCGGACGCTTTCACGACTGCTTCCGCCAGCGCGAGAGCGCCAACGCCACCCTGGCTGAAGTGATCCGCCACCACCGCGTCCGCCACACCGGGGTGCCCCAGCGCGATCTTGCGCACCAGTTCGAGTTCAGCAGGCGTATCTGTCGGGAAGCGATTGACCGCCACAACTACCGGCACGCCAAATTTCTGCGCGATGCTCGCGTGCGCCAGCAGGTTAGCCGCGCCTTTTTCCACTAATTCGAGGTTTTCATCAATGTATTCCGGGGCAAGCGGCGCGCCGGCGGTCACTTTTGGACCTCCGCCGTGCATCTTCAGCGCTCTAACCGTGGCCACCAACACCACCACGCTGGGGATATTGCCCGAGTAGCGGCATTTGATGTCAAAGAATTTTTCCATGCCCATGTCCGCGCCGAAGCCGGATTCGGTGATCACAAAATCTGCCAGTTTCAAGGCGATCCTGTCCGCCATGATCGAGCTGTTGCCGTGGGCGATGTTGGCAAAGGGGCCTGCATGCACCAGCACCGGCGTGCCCTCGAGGGTCTGCATCAAGTTTGGTTTAATAGTATCTTTCATCAACACCGTCAGCGCGCCAGCCACGCCCAGGTCGTCCGCCGTGATGGGCTCTCCCTGGCGGGACTGCCCGATCACGATCTTTGCGATCCGTTCGCGCATGTCTTTGAGGCCAGTTGCCAGTGCGAGAATTGCCATCAGCTCGCTCGCGACGCTGATGTAATAGTTCGTCTTGAGCTCAAAACCATTCTCAGCCTCACCCTGCCCGACGGTGATCCCGCGCAGCATGCGGTCGTTCACGTCCACAGCCCGCCGCCAGGTGACCGTTGCGGGGTCAATATCCAGGCGGGCGAAACGGGCTTTTTGCTCGTTGGTCAGCAAATCAGGATCGGTTTCGGTGATGCCCAGTTTCTTCAGTCTGCCCTGCATGCTTACGGAGAAGTGGCGCTTGCCCTTTTTGTCCTTGGGGCAGAGCCGATTGAAGAGCCCCAGATCTGTCTGGCTGGATTCGTGGAACATGCGTGTGTCAATGGCAGCCGCAAGAAGGTTATTCGCGGCAGTGATGGCGTGGATGTCGCCGGTCAGATGGAGGTTGAAATCCTCCATTGGGATCACCTGGGAATAGCCGCCGCCGGCAGCGCCGCCCTTGATGCCAAAGGTCGGTCCCTGGCTGGGTTGACGGATACAGGTTACAACCCGTTTGCCCAAATGCGCGCCAAGCGCCTGGCTCAACCCAACTGTGGTGGTCGTTTTCCCTTCTCCGAGCGGTGTAGGAGTGATGGCAGTGACGTCGATGTACTTGCCATCCGGTGCGTCCTCCAGGCGCTCCAGCACTTCCAGCTTGATCTTCGCCTTGTAGTCGCCGTAGAGCTCCAATTCGCTCTCAAGCAAGCCCATTTCCTCTGCCACCTGGCGGATGGGTTTAAGGGTTGCCGCCTGGGCAATATCAATATCTGCAGGCACAGGGGTCATGGGCTGAAGCGGGGTGGGGATAAACTTTCGCCGTTCTGGTTGTTGGGTCATACTATTCTCCTTGGTTCATGGTCCAACGGTCACATCCAACGGGATGCCGACCGAAGCGTTAAATTTGAGATTTTCTACTGCTCCGAGATAAATAATGGGAACTTGCACCGTTATCGCGCTGTTAGCGCGAATACTTCCAGTTTGGATGGAGCCTCCGCCGACGATCTTACCGCTTGAGTCTGTGATTAAAACGAAAACAACCGCGTTTGAGACGTCCGCGTTGAGGTTGTTGATAACGTTCACGCTGGCAGCATCGCCGGTTTCGTTCACCACCGGCACACCAGCTTCCAAGGGGTCATAACCGAGTTGGAACTGCCCGAACTCTCCAGGCACGATGATCATATCCACCTGCTGCGCGACGCAATCGGTTGGCAGGTTCAGCACTCCCGGTGAGAACACCAGTTCCTGCTTTGGCCAGATCAGGTCAATGTAGCCCTGTTCTGCCAGGCAGACCTTGTCCGCGGCATCCGTTACCGTCAGCAGGTAAAAAGTCGCTGTCAGCAGGCGATCGGTCAGGTTTTTAAGTTCAGCCCCACCTGAAACATGCTGATAATCATCAGCGATGAAGTTCCACTGCCTGACTTCGATGTTCTCCCACCAGCTGCCGCCTTCCAAAGAAGCCGACTGTGCTGTGATCCACGGATAAATCTCGACCAGCGCGATTTCTTGATCCGGTTCGATCTCTGCCAGAACGGAAACGCCGGTGCGATCTTTTTCGGGCACGAAGTCGATCTTGCCGCGTCCGCCGCCGATGATCGTCCCAGTCGCGCTGTAAGCAATCGCGTTCAGTTCAACATTGGTGTAGGTGTAAGGATCTGAGTTATTGATCCATCCAGTCAGCCTGAAGCCGTCCTCAGCCTCGACCCAGCTGGCATTCTTCACGACCAAAGGCTGGGAATAACGCAATTGGCGGTCTTTTAGCCCTTCCTTGACGCGCACCTCCACGGTGTATGTTTCCAGCCCGGGGAGTAGTTCAAAATCCTGCACCAAGCCGGTGGTTTCGCGCGGGAAGAGATAGCGTACAGTCCGGATTTCATTAGCGATGCGCGTGCCGCTGGCATCCAGCGCCAACACTTCCACCTGCACATCCCGCAGGATGGCATCGGTGAGGGTGTTGAAGAGCTTGGCGATGATCTGCAGTTGGCTGCCAGTCTGAACGTATTCCAATTCTGTGATTCGAACCGGATTTGGATTGACCAGGTCCGGCGTGGGAGTTGGATTAATCGGCTCCACCACCACCTGGGGCGTACCATCCACCAGGATCACAGTCGGCTGAAGGAGCGTAGCCGTCGGCGGCACGGGCGTAGCAGTTGGGTCGCTGGCTTCAAAGCCCCCGCAGGCGCTTAAGCCAAGCAGGATTGCCAAACCGAGCAGGATGAGTGTGTGTTTTTGTTTCACATTGTCTCCACCGCCACATGATCACATGACAGCCATTCTATTTTATCTGTTTGCAGGTGTTTTGGGTAGTTGACCTGCTACCAATTAATGAAAGATACTACAGAAGAGGATGTGAAACTCATTCCAAAGTCTATGCTGGCTCACTTGCATGAAACGGGTAGGAGACTGGTGAAGGTGAAACCTGCACTCTTTCCACTTTCCCTCAACAAAAAACCTAAACTCAATTAACGCTTGAAATGGGCAAATTCAAGCACTGGTTGATAGGAATCTGAACTCTTTTACCCTACAATCTGAGCAGATCAAAAAAGGAGTATGAAATGTTAGTCACCAGGAAAAATAATGTCTTCTCTTTCTTTTCAGGAAAGCCAGCTGCAGGAAGCACTGTAAACGCCAACAGCGTCACGAAAGCTCAGAACCTTAACGACACCAAATTCGATCGGCTCGACAAGAGGATCACTATTACAAAGAATGAAGATTTCTACAAAGCTCATGACATGTCACTGTTTAATCCTGTAAACAGACTGAACAGATAAAACCACCGCATCCAATCAGCAGAGCCTGAGGAAGTGCCAAAAAAATGAACTTCCCGGGCTCTACTGAACTATAATCTTAGAAGAAGAGGTAACCATGTTTGACACAAAACTAATCGGCAAGAAAATCGCAACGCTTCGCAAAGCCAAAGATATGACCCAGATGGAACTGGCGGATCAGATGTTCGTCAGCTACCAGGCAGTCAGCAACTGGGAACGCGGCAACACCATGCCAGATATTTCCAAGCTTTTGGAACTCTCTCAAATCCTGGGCGTGGAAGTCAATGAACTGCTGGGCTCCGAAAAAGAGACCACCATCGTCAACAAGATCATTGACCAGAGCGAGGATATCAAGTTGGAAGAGGTCGCAGAAGTGGCGGAGCTGATGAAGCCTTCACAGGTCGAAGAAGCCGTCGAGAAAGCCTCCGACGAGGAATACAAGTTGGAGACTCTGATCGCGCTCGCCCCTCATCTCAACTCAAAACGCCTGGCTCAGATGATCGACAAAACCAGAATCAAAGACCTGTCCCAACTCATCCCCCTGGCTCCCTTCCTGGAAAGCGAACAATTAGCAGACATGATCGACCGCTCGCACGGCGCCACTGGCAGCTTCGACAACCTGATCGCTCTGGCGCCCTTCCTGGATGAGAGAGATCTGAGCAACTTCGCCGAAAGGATCTTCAATTCAGAAAAAGACGCACAATACCTGAACGCTCTGGCGCCCTTTATGGATGGAAAAAGCCTTGGGAAAATTGCCAAGTTGATGAATACCGAACAAAAGGACCGCTACCTGGTCGGTCTGGCGCCGTTCATTGACGAAAAAGTGTTGACGGATATCGCCCGGGATCTGATGAAAACCGGAAAGTTGAAGATATTAAAGCAACTGATGCCCTTCATCGATGAGGATGAACTCTAAGCTTCGCTAACGAGTGATCTGCTCTTTAGCCCAGATAAACACTCACAACCAAAATATTGCCAGGATGGTGACCCAGACAGTCGAGGTTGTGAGTGTTTTTCAAGCCAGATACTTACGAAAGGTGAAGTATCCAGGGCTTTGGACGTATCCAAACTTGCGATCGATGGCAATCATGGGTTCGTTGAGCGCGTTGTGATTTGTCCTGACCACTTTGACCCCTAAAACATCCTTGGCGAAAAGCAACGCCTTAGCCTTGACCGCTTGGGCTAACTTCCGCCCGCGATAGGCTTCATCCACTCCGGTGAACAGGTTATAGGCTTCCTCCTGCCCTTCAAAGCGGGTAATGGTACTCATTGCCACCCATTTTCCTGTGTTTTTTTCGATCACGATCATCTGCCCGGCAGGTTTATACCAATCTGACTGGCAAACCGATTTTCGAAAATCATCGAAGGAACTCCAGGAATGTTCGCCATCGGTTCCCATCGTTTGGCTGGAGGTGACATCGTTGAGCAAATAGAGTTTCTGCTGGTCAGCTTCAGTGTTACCAAGGGCTTCCATGGATGTGAACTCAAACCTCTGCCTCTCCAAGGCAGCTGCCTGTTCCAGGTAGGGTTGCAAATCAAGACGGTCGAGCTCCACCCGCATTCCAATGTTGTGATAGATTATCGAGAATCCGCGTTTCTCTGCAAAGGCGCGCGATTCAGGCTGCGTGTCCAGCAAGGTCGAACGTAGATCATGGATACCCGAAGCCAAGGAAACCTCTTCGAGCTCCCGGTAGAGCTGGCTGCCAATGCCCTGATGCCTGTGTTCCCGGCCGACCACGACATATAACCTTGCCAGGTTTTCGTGATTCCTGTCGCGTGTGAGCCAGTTGAAGCCTTGAACTTCCCCCTGATGTGAGCAGGCAATTCGCAGGCACAGGATCCGATCCTGATACTTTTCGTAATCGTCGTGGAGTTCGTCTTCGGTGAAGGGGTCTTCCATTTCAACAGTGAACAGCCTGGCAAGAGCTGCGAAATCTTTGCCGGTATCCAAATCTCGATATTGTGTGGTCATGACAATTCTTTCTGTCCGCTTTACAGAGTGAAGACAGTGGTTCTGTTGATCGGTCGGGTCAATGACTCAATAGCATATCCGTTTTGAATACGTAATCATGTGTACGATCACCTCGGAGTAGATATCCGGGGCAGACGAGCCCGCTGCGATTGGTGGTACTCTCCCCCGCTTGGCGGACACCCGGCAAGCTGGAACATCGCCTCCACCGAAGAAGGGCTATCTGTTGTAAGCCGGGGTCGCCCAACCTATTCGAATTTAAACCGCCAGATGCCCACCAAGAAAAAGACCAGCGCAAAACCGAACAGCACCAGCATTTCCAACAGCACACCCTCAGGTCCCTGACCGCGGAGGGCGATATCCAGCATGCCTTGCATCGCCCAGGTGGTGGGAAGCACCCGTACCGCGTTCTGAACTGCATGTGGAAAAAGCTCCAACGGATACCAGCAGCCGCCCAGCATTGCCATCACCATCCCGATCAGAATACTCAGTCCATTCGCCTGCGATTCCGTTTTGACCAGGGTTCCGAGCATGGTGCCCAGAGCAGCTGCTGCCAGCGAGGACGAAACCAGCATCATGGCTATCGCCAGGATTGAATTGCCCCAGTTGACGTGCAGCACAAACTTTCCGAAAGATACCAAAATGGTCATCTGAAGCAGGGCAGTGAGCACCTGACCTACGATTGTGGCGCCGAGGTAAACTGACTTGCTGGTAGGGCTGGTGAGCAGTCGCCTCAGCGTTCCGATTTGGCGCTCGTACGCCAGCATGGCGGATAGCCCAATAAGCGGAATAAACACCCAGGTGATCATTTCCCCAATGGAGCTGTTGGTATTCGGGTCATAATTGACCTGGTCGGGCACCTCTGCGATCGTTTCCTGCACACGGTCAGGTGCAGTTTGCAGTGCAGTTTGGGCTGCTGTGAGGGCTCGCGAATACCATGCATCTCGCTCAGACTGGCTGCCAAAACCGATCAATTTCTCAGCCTGACCGGTACTGAACCTGGCGATCTGCACCGCACTGCTTACCTCTCCAATGGCAGCTTGCACGCCTTGTTGCACAACGAGAGCATTGGTGCTGCCTGCGAGTTGGCGCAATTCAACGCTTTGCACGCCTGTGTTCAGTGTGTCCCAGTCCAGCCCAGTTGGCAGAAGAAGCACAGAAGATACATCACGTTCGTCCAGGTCCTTCAGCGCTTCCTGCTTTTCCTTGAGCACAGGACGTACAGAGTTAGATTGGTTCAGTGCGTCGATAAGGCTGGCGGAAAGGTTTGTTTTGGCTTCGTCGACCACATAAAAACCCACGCGGCTGTCTGCGGGTCCACCGGTGGCCCCGCTGATGATAAAACTAAAAAATACAGGTAGGATCAGGAAAAAGAGCCATTCCACCAGGTTGGAGAAACGAATGCGCAGGTTCTTCAAAATGATAGCAATGATTTTCTTCATGGTTAAGCCCTCACTTTCCTGCCAACCCACGCCGACGCATCAAGATGGACGCCGCAACAAAAAGCATGATTCCCATCAATGCCAATGCCATGAGCGGCTCCCTTATGCTGCCCAGAGTTCCCCCGCCCGCCAGTGTGGTGAAGCCTTGCAGCCCCCAGGCGTTGGGCGTGATCCTGGCAAGTGTGGAAACCCACGCAGGCAGCAGGCTCATATCAAAGAAGCTTCCCCCCAGCAAGCCAAAAACCAACATAATGATCGATCCGAAGTTGGCAACTTGAGCTGGGGTCTTGAACAGGGTGGCCATGAACGATCCCCAGCCGCTGGCCGCAAAGGAAGCTGCCAGGATCAGTAAAACCACTCCCAGGGGTTCCCCCCATTCCAGGTGGAAAAGAAGGCTGGTACCGCCGATGAGGATGGTAAGTTGCGTGACGGCTGAGAGGAAAATGCCGAGCAGCTTGCCGCCCAGGATTTGTGCCGACGCGGTAGGGGTCTGCAGCATCCGCGGCAGGGTGCCCGTGCGGTTCTCCAGCAATAGCGAGCGACCACCGTTCGTCACCGTAAACATCAGGAACATCAGCGCCATCCCAGGCGCAAAGTACATCAGCAAGTCAAATTTGACCGCAGCACCGGTTGCGGTTGTGCTCTCCAGTTGGATTGGCGGTGTCTGAGCGGATTGGTGGGCGAGCTGCATGCCTAAAGCCTCTCCCAGTTGGGCTGCCAACTCCGGAGTGAGCTTGCCGGTCTGTGCAATCTGGCTCATCGTAATTTCAGCCTCAATTCTGCCAACTTCAACCTGGGTCAGGAATGCATCCAGAATGGACCGCAGGATGCCAGAGTAGGTTGGCGAGTTGGAGTTGGCGATGAAGGAAATTTGCACTGTTTCCCCACTGGTGCTGCCTGAATCATCCGGAATGATGGACGCGCTGAAATCTTGCGGGATGATGATGGCTGCTGAAGCCTGATCTGCTTCGACCAATTGTCGAGCTTCACCAGGAGTGGCGGCAAAAGTAGGTTCGAGCAGATCCGCAAGCTCTTCTGACGAGAACACTGCCTCGAGAGCTTTGCCCAGTTCCCCTTTATCCTGGTTGACGATCGCCACCGGTATGCTGCTGATCCATGAGTTAGCATTTCCAGAGAAGCGTCCGGTGATCAAGCCCATGCCCAAAGAAATCAGGAAGGGCGCCAGCAGCATCAGGATCAGGGCTGCTGGGTCGCGGAAAATTAACTTGAGGTCTTTGAGGGCAATGATGAACAATTTTCGCATCAGACGCCTCTCAATCCCGTAGAGCACGCCCGGTCAGGTGTAGAAAGACCGCCTCGAGGTTGGGTTCACGGATATCCATCGAGTAGATTTTTATCCCAGCCGCTTCGGCTTCCTGTATTGCTGGAGCAATCAGTTCCTGGGCTGAGCGCGTTATGATGGAAATCTCGTGGTTGATGACATTCACACGCCGCACCCCGTCGAGCGTCTGCAGGCGATCAACGAGAGCCTGCGGGTCTTCGTTTTCGGCGATGTGTAGCACCAGCGTGTCGGTTTCATCCACTTGCCGGGTGAGTTCCTCCTGGGTGCCCAGGGCGATCAATTCGCCATGGTCAATGATCCCAACCCGGTCGGAGAGTTCCTGGGCTTCTTCCATGTAGTGGGTTGTGTAGAGGATGCTCATGCCTTGCCGATTGAGCTCTTTGACCGAATCAAGGATAGCCCGGCGTGACTGCGGATCGATGCCGACCGTGGGCTCGTCCATGAAAAGCAGTTTGGGTTTATGCAGCAGCCCGATGCCGATGTTCACGCGCCGTTTCATGCCGCCGGAATAGGTTTTGATTCGCTGTTTGGCTTTGTCTGCCAGGCCGATCTGTTCAAGAACTTCGACGATGCGGTCGGAGAGCGCTTTGCCGCTTAATCCGTACATCTGCCCCCAGAAGTGCAAGTTCTCGAGGGCGGTGAGGTCTTCATAGAGCGCCAGTTCCTGCGGCACGACCCCGATGCAGCGCTTGACCGCCATCGGGTCTTTTGTGACGGAGTAACCACACACGATGGCGTCCCCGCTTGTTGGAGCAAAAAGAGTGGAGATAACCGAGATGGTGGTGGTTTTGCCCGCGCCGTTGGGTCCCAGCAAGCTGAAGATCTCGCCCTCATCCACGCTGAAAGAGATCCCATTGACAGCAGTAAAATCATCGTACTTTTTGACCAGATCGCGCACTTCGAGTATCGGCGCCATATTCACCTCGCAATTTTGTGGATGATCAGATTATACAGGAAACCTTGCGGTGGTGATGAGTCATTATCTTTCGCTTGAGGGCTTCCCACCCGAAAGGCAGGCGATGGCTCCGCGTGCTTGCGTGAAGCGGTCATGACGGTTTTGATCGTTTATACCGGGGGTTTTACACGATTTACACGATTTACACCGTTTTTTGATGGCACAGAAAGGCAGTATTGCTGTAAAAACTGGCGACCTATCCACACGCACTTCGTGCTGGGATCTTCGAAGGTCACTTGCCGCGGGTTCCCAAAGTGGATAGCTGAGAGAACAAATTGCAGTAATTGCATCTTTTTGTGATGGTGCAGACGATTGGCTTGACTGCAAAAACCTATTTTGTTAATGTGCCGGATTGCTAATAAAAACATGCGGGTCTATAATAGCACATTTGTTCTATTTTTCCAAGAGGTTTTAGGTGATAGCAGGTGAACAAGAATCTGAATATCATTCCACACAAAATGGAGGTCTGGCTGTCAGAAGCCATTCATTGTGAGAACTCCATGAAAGATCAAGTCAACAAAGTGGTCTGTATGGAGTGTATCAGCAATACATTGTCCTGTGATAAACCTCAAAGGTCATAAATTAACTTGGAAAAAGCATCCCTATATTGCACGAATATGCCTGTATCCAATGTTAGTGCACCTGATTGTATTTGTTGGTAGAGCGAATCAATCTCCGGAGACAATTTTTCCCAAACATCTTTGATGTTGTTGAAACTGCTGTCTAGACCAGAAATGTAAATGTCATATTCAGCTTTCTTTGTCATAGCTAGAGCAAGTTGACTTTTGGTGAACTCAATATCAACGCTAGCTCCAGTGGGTCCCTTTCCAGTTTTCAAGAAGGAATCCACAACAATGAAACCATCATTCCAAAGGTCGGAGATTATGAAGTTATTGATTTCGAATAATACTCTCTTTGGGTCAGGAGTCGGTGTCGGCGCTGGAGTAGCATTTGGATCAGCAGCCTCACCTTCCCCTTCAGCAGAAAAATTACTTATGTCAGCAGCAGCAGACAGAAACCCAGATGCAATCACATCAAGCAAATCATCCGACAAAGCAGACACATACCAGGTTTTATCCACTTTCTCGAGCTCTATCTGAATAGTCCTTTCAGCAAATTCCTCATCCAGAGTATCGATCTGCTCATTCATTATTGACATAAACATCTGTGTAGACTGTTCCTCAGTCATTTCAGTAGAACTAAACGCCAAACCCATTGCTTTCGCAAAGAATTCACCGATCGAAGCTTTGATGATTGGACCAGCATCAACATACTTCGTCGATACCGTAACGATGGCTTTATCATCAGTCGTTTGAGAATCAGTTAACTTGAAAGTCATCTTGCTGGCATTCTTTTTGAGATAATCGAAAAATTCTGCGGGTAATTCGTTGCTTTGGTTTTGAAAATCAGAGATAGAAACACCAGCTGCAACTCTGGCAGATGGAGCGATCGTGTAAGAAATCGCTTCAAAATCAAACTTCTGAATTGCTGTAAACAATTGCTCCACTGTGGAATCGGGTTTTGCAGAGGAACAACTTACTAAGGTTACCAAGACCAATGCAACGATTAAAAAGGTTCTTACTGTTTTCAAAATACTCCTCCTAAGGATAGCTGCCATAAATCGATGGTCTTCACTTAATCGATTATAACTCATTGAAAATATTTGCCAGGAACGCAATTGAATTATTAAAAATAGACACCTTCGGCCACTCGGAGTCTCCATTCAATGTGATAATATTTAGACCATGAACGATATTGAACGATCGGGGTTAATCAAGCGTTACCTAAATGAGGTAGTTGAACAATTTAACAGTGGGCAGGCAAAAGAGCACGCCTATCGTCCAGCCCTTCAGCGCTTAATGTCCAGCTTCGACGATATTATTGTTGTCAACGATCCGAAGAGATCCGAACATGGCGCTCCGGATTTTGTTTTCCTAAAAAAGTCCAATCACAAGATCATCAAAGGTTACGCAGAAGCCAAAGATATAGCCATCGATCTGGACAAAATTGAAAAGACTGATCAGATGAAGCGCTATCACGCTTACGCCAGCCTCTTCCTGACCGATTACCTGGAGTTTCGTTTCTTCCGAAACGGCGAAAAGTACAAGACCATCAAAATTGGCGAGGTCAAAAACGGCAAGCTGCATAAAATGCCTGAAAACGGCGAAAGCCTGATCAGCGAACTCAAAGCCTTCCTCTCACAGGCTCCAGAAAAAATCACCAATGGCTTGCGTTTGGCGCAGATCATGGGTGGCAGAGCCCGCCGGATCCGCGATAATGTCATTGAGTTCCTTGATCACGAGGACCCAAAGAGTAAAGAGCTTCTCCGCATTTATGGGATGATGAAAGAGCTGCTTGTTCATGACCTGGAACCTGCCAAGTTCGCGGATATGTATGCCCAAACGCTCGTTTACGGTTTATTCGTTGCACGCTACAGCGACACTACACCGGAGAATTTCACGCGCAGCGAAGCCCGCGATCTCGTCCCAAAGAGCAATCCCTTCCTCTTGCAGTTCTTTGACCATATCGTGGGGCCGAACTTCGACGTCCGCCTTGCCTACATCGTCGACGAGTTGTGCGAGATTTTCAGCGTCAGCAATGTGCAGGAAATTGTCCACAAGCATCTGCGTGTTCAAGACGAGACGGTCGAAGACAGGGATCCAATCATCCATTTCTACGAAGACTTCCTACAGGAATATGACCCCAATGAACGTAAAAAGATGGGCGCGTACTACACACCTGTTCCAGTGGTCAGGTATATCGTCCGCCAGGTCGACCGAATTTTGAAAGAAGATTTTGGCATCGCCAAAGGCATTGCCAGCGACGAGATGATCACCCAAACTGTAGCCACACAGCCCTATCGCCGACCTGGTGACCGCAAGGACCGCACCACCACCGAAATCTCCGTACCCCGTGTGCAAATCCTCGATCCTGCGGTCGGTACGGCTACTTTTCTCAATGAAACCATCAAGTTCATCTACCAGGGTTTCAAAGGGCAGGAAGGACGCTGGCCAGCCTATGTCAATGGTAACCTGATCAAGCGCCTTTTCGGTTTCGAATTGATGATGGCGCCCTACACCATTGCCCACATGAAGCTTGGCATGACATTAAAGGAAACCGGTGTGGAGGAACTAACCGACCGCCTAGGCGTCTACCTCACCAACACGCTTGAGGAGGGCATCCCTCTCCAACAAGATTTGTTCAGTTTTGGGCTGGCGGAAGCTGTCAGTGAAGAAAGCCGCCTGGCAGCTCAAGTCAAGAGTGAACACCCGGTCATGGTTGTTATGGGCAATCCACCGTATTCTGGCGAATCCTCCAACAAAACACCCTTCGCCCAAAGTCTTGTAGACAAATATAAGTTCGAACCAGGTGGACTGGTAAAACTTCAAGAACGCAATCCAAAGTGGATAAATGATGATTACGTTAAGTTCTTAGCTTTCTCAGAAAACATGATCCTCAGAAATCATGAGGGCATTTTGGCAATGATAACAAATCATGCCTATTTGGATAATCCTACTTTCCGTGGTTTACGTTGGCACCTTGCGAAGACGTTCGATAAGATTTTTATCCTGGATTTACATGGAAATGTAAAAAAGAAAGAAGTAGCCGAAGACGGCAGTAAAGACGAAAATGTTTTCAACATTATGCAAGGTGTAGCGATTATTTTGGCTGTCAAAACTAATAAGCAAAATAATTTAGCAGAGGTTTTTTATTCAGACTTGTTCGGGTTAAGAGAAAAGAAGTTTCATAAGCTAGATATTGGACGCTTTGAATTTCAAAGTATTACTCTAGATCCAAAAATGTTCTTCTTCGTGATCAAGAACACCTCGGGGAAAAGTGATTACGAACAAGGGATAAGCATAACTGACTTGTTCTCACTGAACAGTGTAGGGGTGGTCACAGCCGCCGATTCGATCTTTATCTCTAGCAACAAGAACACGTTGATACAGAATATTACTGATGCGAAACAGAACTCGAAGAACGAGAAGGTGTTCAATCGACTTTCAAATCATGTACTCGATGTGGATAACATAAAGCCAATTTCTTATAGGCCATTTGATGAACAATTTATCTATTACGACACTAAAGTCATCGAGAGACCCAGAGAGAATGTGATGAGGAATTACATTCTCGGGAATAATATTGGACTTGTGTTTAAGAGAGGGGGTATTGAGGAGAAGTCTCCTCCAGTATTCGTTGTTAAGAATATTTCTGAATCGAGAGCTTGGTCAAGACCAGGAATGGAAGGAATTGAATTCAATGCTCCGTTGTATATTTTTGATCGTGATGGCAAGCGCTTTATTAATATGCATTCCAACAAGTTCGAGTTACTTACACAAAAATTATCTAGAGAACCCTCTCCGGAAGACCTAATTGATTATATTTATGGGGCCTTACACAGCCCTTCATACCGAGGAAAATTTCAGGAATTCCTCAAAATCGACTTTCCACGCATACCTATCCCCACGCAATCTGAGTTTGAACGCCTTGTTCCCCTCGGGCGTGAGCTACGCGAGCTCCACCTGATGCAATCGCCTGTCATTGATGAATATGAAACCACCTTCCCCGTGCCTGGCGACTGCATCGTCGAAAAGATTACCTACACAGATGGCAAGGTCTGGATCAACAAAACCCAATACTTCGGCAACGTGCCCGAACTCGCCTGGAATTTCTATATCGGTGGCTACCAGCCCGCTCAAAAGTGGCTCAAGGACCGCAAAGGTCGCCAACTCTCCGACGCCGACCTCGTCCACTACCAGCGCATCATCAAGATCCTGCTCGAAACCGACAGGGTTATGAAAACAATCGGATAAGTACTAGTGGTCTGTCAAACATGAATCACGGGATAGAGGTGCTTTAGCTTGATACGTGCATCAGCAGTGGTAAACCGCCAATCGACTTTGACGACTTTGGCATTACGATCCTTCTGCCAGGCCCGTACTT